>Ga0209344_10000082_pt1 | contig 199291 bp, 176 predicted proteins | sample Cruoilmetagenom6_FD_187293 | JGI IMG/M metagenome (GOLD analysis project Ga0209344, IMG submission 187293) | Oil polluted marine microbial communities from Coal Oil Point, Santa Barbara, California, USA - Santa Barbara Oil Seep Sample 6 (SPAdes)... | ecosystem: Environmental > Aquatic >...
AGCTTGAAGCTGGTATTGGGTGCTAGCGGTTTGCCATCCAACTGGGCGTCTAGATCGGCGCCGGTCAACGCCAGGCGCACCTCGCGTTCGGTTTCAAAGCTCAAGCCGCCGCCCATGACGATTTCCAAAGCGGCGCTGTTTAAAGCGTTGCCCAGCAACCAGTTAGCCCAGCGAAAAGAGATCCAGTCGGCAGCGCCGCCCTGAGTAACGCCTAAGTGGCCGACGCCAAACCGACCGGCATCTTGGATAAGCGCCAGCGGCCCCGCTTGCTTAACCACTAGCCCCTTCTGTGTTTCATTCATAGCGACTTGGCTCATGGGCGCTCCTCCATGGGCGTAGTATCGCCACCGTCGGCTGCAAACTCTTCCCGGGAGATCGCTCTAAAGCGCACTTTGTCGCCCGGACGAAACAGCGGCTCGCCGCGTTTGGCATGCTCGAATAGCGGCACGTTGGTGCGACCCAGAATATTCCAGCCCCCCGGCGAAAGCAGCGGATAAATCGCAGTTTGGCGATCGGCAATGCCCACGCTACCGGCGGCGACTTTGCGGCGCGGTGTTTTCAAGCGCGGCGTCGCGAGAGATTCGTCTACCAAGCCCATAAAGCCGTAACCGGGGGCAAACCCCAGCGCGAACACGCAGTAGTCGTGGTTGCAGTGCTGCTCGATAAGCTCGTCAATACTTAAACCTGCGCGCTTGGCGACCAGGGGCAACTCGGGGCCCACGCTTTCGTCGTACCACACCGGGATATCGTGCAGCTCACCGGCTTGAGTATCCACAGGGGTAAGACCAGAAAGCGCCTTGTGAATAAGTTGAATCGCCTCGCTATGGGTTAACTGCTGGCAGTCGTAATGCAGCAACAGCGTGGTGTAAGAGGGCACCAGGTCAATTAACATGCTTCCAAAGGCGTTACGCAGCGCCTGGTCGGCGGCGATTACCCAGGCCATATTGGCTTCGTCGATGGCGTCGAACAGGCGCACCATCAGGGCATCCATGGCGGCGGTTTCAATGCTTTTTTCAATATTGGCTTTCACGCCTGCTCCAGCGCCTGAAAGGCCTCGCGAATAGCGCGTACGGCGGCCACTGACTCGGGGTTATCGCCATGAACGCAGAGCGTATCGCAGGCTAGGTGCAGCGGTGTTCCATCAAGCGCGGTGAGCGGCTCGCCTTTGGCCAGCATTATCGCTTGATCGACGATGGTGTTCTGTTCGTGGTGTACAGCGTTAGGCAGGCGTCGTGAGGCCAAGTGACCGTTGCCATCATAAGCACGGTCGGCAAAGGTCTCGAACCAGAGGGTAATGCCCATTTTGGCGGCCAGCTCGCGGTGCGGCTCGGGGTCGGCGGTGGACATAATCATTAACGGCAGGCTGGCATCATAAGCACGCACCGCGCGCATGACGCCTTCGAGCAGCGCCGGGTTGGCGGCCATGTCGTTGTACAGCGCACCGTGAGGCTTGATGTAGCTCAGTTGGGTGCCTTCCGCTTGGCAGATGCCCGCCAAAGCCCCTACTTGGTAGAGCACCATATCTTCCGCTTCTTCCGGCGAGCAGGCCATTGAGCGGCGGCCAAAGCCCATCAAATCCGGGTAACCTGGGTGCGCGCCAATGCGAACGCCATTTTGCACCGCTAGCTTGACGGTGCGGCGCATCACATGGGGGTCTGAGGCATGGAAGCCGCAGGCGATGTTGGCGCAGTCGACGAAAGGCATCGCCTCGGCATCCAGGCCGAGGTGCCAGTTGCCGAAACTTTCGCCCATATCGCAATTAAGCAGGGGGATGGCCATAGCGACTCCTGTGTCGATGCAGTGGTGCGTTTGATGGGTTAGCGCTGATTGTAGACCATCACCAATATATGAACATGGCTTGCCCAGTGCCAATCGTTTTTGACGATACTAACTATCGGACGCTTCTATCATATTGTTATTTATTGGAAAAAGGGTTGACGCTTGGGCACGATACGCTTATCACATTAGAAGCGGGGCGTGATAATAACGTTGGTGAAATAGCGCTGCTGGGAGTGGTCTTAAAGTTGCATAGTGTTCTTCAAGTTGCGTAGCTATCAGACCGTCATGAGCGTTAGCACTCCGCAGCTCTCTTTACGTGTCAGCTCGACAGCGATTTTTTACCCCAGAAAGTCATTTGCAGGCGAGTCACTATGCTCGATTTTAAGGAACTTGAGGCGTTCGTGTGGGCAGTGAGGCTCGGCTCCTTCCGTAAGGCGGCGACCCGCCTGCACCTTACTCAGCCCTCTGTTTCTGAGCGTATTTCACGCTTGGAAACCACGGTAGGAGAGCTGCTGCTGGAGCGAGCCGCCCGGCCTATTCAGCCGACTATGCGAGGCCGGGAGTTCTTTGTGCACGCCGAGCGGATGCTGCACCAGCGTGACGAGGCGATGAAGCTTTTCGATGATGAAGAGGCGTTTTCTGCACCATTGCGGCTCGGCACAATTGAAACCATCGCCCATAGCTGGTTTCCCGAATTTATGCGCCGTTTAACCGAACGGTATCCGCGTTTGACCATTGAACTGACAGTGGATTATTCGCCGGTGCTCAATGAGCGGCTATTGGGCAACGAACTGGACATTGTATTGGCGATGAATGGTTATTCACCGCAAAAGCAGATCGAGTACGAGTCCTTGAGCCCCTATGAAATGGGCATGTTTGTCTCTCCGCGCCACGTCAAGGTGCTGAGCGAGAGTGCCGACACTTGGGGCAAGCAGTTGCCGTTTATTTCATTTGGTAAGCAGGCTCGACCCTATGCAGAATTGGTGAGTTATTTGGCAGAGCTGGGAGTCGCTAATCCTCGTATCCATAGTGTCAGCACGCTAATGACCATTGTGCGCATGACCACCGAAGGGCTGGGGATTGGCGCGCTGCCCGTCGCCACCGTGCTGGATGAGTGGCAGCGTGGGGAGCTCTACCGTCTCTCGCTACCGGTGCCGTTACCGGCCATGCACTATGATGTGATATGGCGCAACGCTAACCACCCGCGCTTTTGTCGTGGGGTGGCCCGCCTGGCCCAGCAGTGTGCCTGCAGCTATGCCCAGGCGCGCCGTGCCGATATGACAACAACACTTTTCTCCGGGCGCTGGGTTACCGCCAGCGCCTCCTCTGGTACCACCGAAGCAACACACTATTAGCACCATACTATTAATAGAAATAAGAGGGTTCTTATGATGCGCAAGACAATAACGACTTCATTGCTACTGGCAACTGCGTGCGGTTTAACGGTGACGGCTCACGCTGCGGAATGGACTATGGCCACGCCTTACGGTGATGCCAGCTTTCATACCCAAAACAACAAGCAGTTTGCCGAGGATGTGGCTGAAGCCACCGACGGGGAGTTGACCATTACCGTTCATAGCGGCGGCTCGCTGGTTTCTCATGGTGAAATCAAGCCGTCGGTTCGCCGTGGCACCATCGATGCGGGTGAAGTATTCCTCTCCGTTCTTTCCAACGATGATCCCATTTTCGAAGTGGATACCTTGCCCGGTGTGGCGGGCAGCTACGAAGATGCCTATGCACTGTGGGAAGCCACCAAGCCGATGATCACAGAGCTGTTTGCCTATGAAGGCTTGATTCCGCTCTACGCCGTCACCTGGCCTGCGCAAGGTATCTATACCTCTGAACCTCTTACTGACCCGGAGCAGTTTGAAGGCTTGCGCGTTCGTGCTCCTAACATCAATACCCAGCGTTTTGTCGATAACCTGGGCGGTAGCCCTACCGAAACCGAAGAGTCTGATATACCCACTGCGTTCAGCACTGGCCGTGTGGATGCCATGATTACCTCAAGCTCTACCGGCAACTCCATGGCGGCGTGGGATTACGTGACTGATTACACCGACGCTAACCTATGGCTGCCCAAAAATATCGTCTTCATTAGCCAACGCAGTTTTGATGCCCTGGATGAAGCGACTCAGGAAGCTCTGATGGAAGCCGCCGCTGAGGCTGAAAAACGTGGTTGGGAAATGAGCCGCGAAGATAATCAGGCGAGCCTAGAAGCTCTGCAAGAGAACGGTATCTCTGTTTCAGAACCTAACGACGCCGTTTCAGAGGCACTCCAGGCAGCCGGTGACAAACTGTTTGAAGATTGGCAGTCGCGTGCTGATGACGAAGCCAAACAGGCGCTGGAATCCTATCGCGAGCAGCGCGACAGCTAAACGCTCTTGTAATGTCTCTTACAGCGGGGGTGGCAACGCCTCCGCTGCTGTTCCCGCGTGCTTTTTCCCATGTGCTTCGTGAGGCTGCGAACATGACGTTTAAATTCGACAAGCTCTACCGCCTGGGTGCTTGGGGTGCGGCGGCCTGCATGGTTGCTATTTGCGCGCTGATAGCGCTTCAGGTGACCTTTCGTCTGGTAGACGCCCTGCTGGTGCTCGTGGGCCTGAGCCGCTTGGGCCTGAGTATTACCGGCGTTTCGGAAATCGCTTCTTATCTATTGGTGGGGGCGACCTTTCTGGGGTTGGCCTACACCTTTGTGCATCACGCCCATATTCGCGTGACGCTGTTGATTACCCGGCTACCTTCGGCAATCCGTGTGTGGTTTGAAGTGTTTGGTTTGATCATCGCCCTAACGATCAGCCTAATGCTCTGTTACGGCCTCATTGGGTTGGCGAGGGAGAGTGTGCAATACAACGATGTATCTTCGGGCTTTGTGTCGATTCCGCTCTGGATCCCCCAGCTTGTGCTGGCGACCAGCGTAGGGCTGCTCTGTTTAGCGCTGGCTGAAGCCCTGTTTATGGCGCTACGGATTGCCATTCGAGACCCTGCGAGCTTTCGTGAAGCGACGGCCCCAGATGAAAGCGAGGGCGATTAAATGGTGACGTTAGCTATGTTGTTGTTGAGTACGTCGTCTTGGTTGAGTACGTCGCGGTTAGCTGGATCACTGTTAACGCTGCTTCTGCCTTATAAACTGGAGAGATCCTCGTGCTGCTACTAAGTCTCGCCACTATTTTCACCCTCGTGGTTCTTCTAGGGAGCGGGGTGTGGATCGCCTTTGCGCTAATCGGCACTGCCTGGATAGCGCTAGAGTTCTTTAGCTCGTTCTCGCCGGGCTCTATTTTGGCCTCCGATTTTTGGGGCGCCAGCTACGGTTGGGATCTCACCGCGCTGCCTATGTTTATCTGGATGGGGGAAATTCTGTTTCGCTCTGGGCTTGCGGACAATATGTTTCGTGGTCTGTCACCCTGGTTAAACCGCCTGCCGGGACGTTTACTGCATACCAATATTATTGGCAGCGGCATGTTTGCGGCGGTCTGTGGCTCCTCGGCGGCCACCTGTGCCACGGTGGGCAAAATGACCCTGCCAGAGCTCGAGCGGCGGGGCTACGACAGCAATATGGCGATTGGTACCTTGGCCAGCGCCTCCACCTTAGGGCTTTTGATTCCACCTTCCATTGTGCTCATCGTCTACGGTGTGGTCACCGAGCAGTCGATCTCCAGGCTGTTTATGGCCGGTATTGGTCCGGGGCTGATGATCCTGGCCATGTTCATGAGCTACCTCATTTTGTGGGCGTTGCTCAAGGGCAATCGTGAAGGGCTTACCGGCGAAGATGAATCCGGTATGAGCTTTGCTGAAAAGCTGCGTAATACCTGGTCGCTGGTGCCTATTCTGCTATTGATCGGTGGGATTATCTTTTCGATCTATGGCGGGTTGGCGTCGCCCACCGAGGCCGCGGCGGTTGGTGTGGTGCTGTCGATTGTCATTGCGCGTTTTAACGGTCACTTTGATCGCGACATTTTTAAAAGCTCGCTGTTTGCCGCCGTACGTACCGCCTGCATGATTGCTTTTATTATTGCCGGCGCGTCGTTTTTGACCTCGGCCATGGGCTTTACCCAGGTGCCGATGAAGCTGGCGCAGGCGATTGGTGAGATGGGGCTTTCGCCGACCATGCTGCTGATTGCGCTGACCTTGCTGCTGCTGGTGATGGGCTGTTTTCTCGACGGTATCTCGCTGATTCTACTCGTCACCGCGATTATCATGCCGCTGGTGAGTGCTGCCGGTTTCGATCTGATCTGGTTCGGTATTTATCTGGTCGTGGTGGTCGAGATGTCGCAGATTACCCCGCCGGTGGGCTTCAACCTGTTCGTGATCCAGGGGCTAACCGGTAAAGATATTCTGACCATCACCAAAGCCACGCTGCCGTTCTTTCTATTAATGCTGTTAGCGATTGCCTTAATGCACCTCTTTCCGGGTATCGCTCTCTATCTACCTGAGGCAATGACTCGGTGAGGCGTTTATAAAAGGAAAAGTGTTCAGCGTGAAGTAGAAAAAAACGCTCTGGCCGGGGCGCTTGATGGCATGCATGCTCTGGCCAGCAATTTAAGACTGAGTACGGGATTGTTTATTGAGTTTTTTGAAAGAAATATCTTTGTTGAATCCATCAGGGTCACTGTACCCTTTACGCAACATCGTTAATGCTTTGTGTTGGGCTTCTCTACGGCTATTGAGTATAAGCGTATGGTTTAGCAAGAGTTGCTGAGCATTTTCCAGCAGCTCTTTGGGTTCAATAGTCGCGGGGGTGTCTATCATCAGCGTTTTAGCGATCAACTCCATTTTAGGCTGAACTTCTTGTAGAACGCTTTTAAATGAGAAAGAGGGCACACCTGCGGTCGTGCTTAAATCGTATAGCAGGGCGGCAAGTTGCTCTTCTGGTGCGCTTGATAAGCAGGCATCTGCCGTGGGGCCGGATATGCGAACGCAGGTTTCCATCAAACTATCGCTTGCATAACCGGCATGGCTAAAGCGTATGGTGTTAACCATCGCCGATGGGATACCCCATTTAGCGGCTAGCCAAGCCCCAATAATGGTGTGGTCACAACCAAAGTAACGCTGCTCCTCCTCGATAAGACGAGCATGTGGAATAGCACTATCGATATACAGTTCGTCTACTTGTTCAGGGTACGTCGCACTCAGAGCCAATATGCCAATATCCTGCAACAGTGCTGCCGTAAAAGCATTACCTGCCTGTTTGGGGCACGCTTGCTCAGCCAACTGGCGTGCTATCAGCGCAGACAGAATAGACCGCTGCCAAATATGCGTATGCTGTGGCCCCTTACTGGGGTGCTGAAAAAGATTGAAGCTCAACACTACGGTCAATGTGGCATCTAGCCCTAAACGCTGGATCGCCTCAAGGCACGTTTGCGTGGAATTGGCGGAGCGGGTGTGGTGAACGCTATTGGCGAGGGATATTAACCGAGCGGTTAAGGCTGGATCATGTTCAATGGTGTCGGCAACATCGTTGATAGTCGCTTTTGAAGATTGCGTTAACCTGAGGATGCGTAATGCGATTGAGGGAAGCGAAGGCAAGCGCTGGCACTTTAGAAAATCGCTGATCAGAAAACCAGGCAGTGCTTCAGTTAGCATTACATACAGTGCTTCATCCTTTGTCGATGTTTTAGTCACGTTATCTCCTGCGCACTTTGTAGCGTAGCTGCCAGCCATTATGAGGTGATGTCCTAAGTTTACCATATACCCAGCGAGTGTTGACGTTGTTATAGTTGGAAAAGAACGGTTTATGCTTTGTAGGTCGCTATATATACTTTCTGAGGTGAGTAGCAGGCGCCCCAACTGCTCCAGAATTAAAAAAAGTGAGTGCAACCATGCACACAAAGAACGACGCGGCCGATATATTTCGTCAGTTGGCAGAAGGCGTAGGGAACAGCGGGAGCCCCCGCTTTTATGCAACGCTGGTGGAACGCCTGGCAACAATACTGGGCGTCGATCATGTGCTAGTCGCCGATGTTACTCAATTGCATCGGGCTGAGACGTTGGCTGTCTGGTCAAATGGGGGATTAGTCAGCAACATTACTTATTCGCTGGCCGGCACCCCTTGCGAGACCGCGTTGGGGCGCGAGTGCTGCCTTTATGCCCGTGATGTTCAGTCACGCTTTCCTGACGATAAACTGCTGTGTGAGCTGGGAGCCGAAAGCTACTTAGGGCGGGCGCTCTATGCGGTGGATGGCGCGCTGATTGGCCTACTAGCAGTGCTCAAAAATTCCCCTATGCAGCAGGGGGGCTTAGCCAATGAAATACTGCACATCGCCGCCGCCCAGGCGGGTGCGGAGTTGGGCCGACAGAAAGCGGAGCAGGCATTAAGAGAGAGCGAAGAGGTCGCGCGGGAAAGCGAACGCCGTTTGGATACGCTGCTCAACCATCTGCCGGGTATGGCCTATCGCTGTCTGAATGACCGCAATTGGACTATGCAACTGGTGAGCCAAGGGGCCGAAACGCTGACCGGGTATCGGCCTGACGAGCTACAGGGTAATCGGCTAACCAGCTTTGCGACCCTGATTCATCCTGATGACCAGGACAAGGTCTTCCATGAGGTGCAGTTGGCTATTGCCAACAGGCGCCCTTACCGTGTGATCTACCAACTGCGCCATCGCGAAGGCGGTTACCGCTGGATGTGGGAGCAGGGTCAGGCCGTCATGGACGAGGCGGGCGAAACCATATGCTTGGAAGGTTTTATCTCTGATGTAACCGATCAGCAAGAGTCCCAACGGGTGCAAAACGCCGTGGTTCAAGTGGCTTCTACGGTGACTACCCAGGTGGGGGATGGTTATTTTCAGCAGTTGATTGCTACCTTGGTCAAGGTACTGGAAGCCGACGCAGGCTTTATTGCGTTGCTGCACACCTCACCCCAGGGCAATGAAAGCGTCTATGGAAAGGCAACCACCGTCAGCATGGTGGTTGACGGGGCTCAGCGTGAACCGTACACCTTTGCGCTGCGAGGCTCGCCCAGCGAGCAGGTAGTGCTGGAGCGTGAAGCGGTTATGCATGATGGCCCACCGTTGCTATTGCCAGGCACCCTGTTACCCACAAGAGCATGGATTGGGCGGCGTTTAGATAATGCCAATGGGGAAGCCATTGGCGTGATGATGGTGTTTTATCGTCAGCCGTTGACCACTAATGCGTTTGCTACCTCGGTGCTGCAAATTCTTTCGACAGGTGCTGCGGCAGAGCTTGAACGCCGTCGCGACCATCGCCATATGCACCAACTGGCCTATACCGACAGCACCACTGGGTTACCGAACCGTATCCGTTTCATGGAGTTGTTAGCGGAGATGTGGCAAGAAGCCCACCAAGCAGGGAGCGGGCTTTCGCTGCTGTTGCTGGATATCCGCCGTTTTAAAGAGGTCAATGACCTGCATGGCCACCAGGTGGGCGATCAACTGCTGGTGACAGTGGCCGATCGCTTAGCGAAGCTCAGCCGTTCATACGGCTCCCTGGCACGTTTATCAGGAGATGAGTTTGCCCTGCTGGTAGCCGATACCACTCCCAGTGGCATAGGCGACCTCGCGGAACAGCTACGTTTAGCGGTGAAACCGCCGCTTCATCTGGAGCGCCGCGTCTTTCACCTCGATGTTAGTATCGGTTTTGCTCATTATCCACAGGATGTAAGCGAAGCAGGCGAACTCTTTAACGCTGCCAGCATTGCCCTCCATCATGCCAAGCGGCGTGAAAATAGTATCTGCCCCTATACTCAAACGATGCGTCACGCGTTGCAGCGACGCCAAAGGATGACTGAGCGACTCAGCGCTGCTATCACTGAACATCGATTAGAGCTCTATTTTCAGCCCCAGGTAAACCTTACTAGCGGTCGGTTGACCGGCGCAGAAGCCCTTTGCCGCTGGCACGACGCTGAGTGGGGCTGGGTGAGCCCCGGTGAGTTTATTCCCCTGGCCGAAGAGCGTGGTTTGATACGTGCCCTGGGGGACTGGGTGCTGGAAGAGTCGGCAAGGCAGTTACTGGCATGGCGTGAACAGCCAGAGGGCGGGTTGCCAGGCAGGCTATCGATCAATATTTCTGCCCAACAGTTTGCCGATCCAGAACTTACCCGCCACATCGGGCAACTCACCGCTGGCGTTTCGCCGAGCGCTATCGCTCTGGAGCTCACCGAAAGTGATTTTATGCGCGACCCGGATCAGGCCGTTGAGATCACCCACACCATGCGCCAAGCGGGCTATGCTCTCTCTATCGATGATTTCGGCACCGGCTATTCATCGCTTTCCTACCTACGGCGCTTCGCTGCTGACGCACTAAAAATTGATATCTCCTTTGTGCGCGAGATGCTCGATAACCACCATGACCGCACCATTGTTCAGACCATCATTGCCATGGCGCAAGCGCTAGAGATGAAAACCGTGGCGGAAGGCGTTGAAACCCGCGACCAAGCGAGTTTACTTGCTGAAATGGGGTGCAATGAGGCGCAAGGGTACTGGTTTGGTCGCCCGCTACCGGCGGATAAGTTCGCGGCGCAGTGGTTGACGACGTAGCCTTCACTTAGCGTCATCGTCTTGTCATCACCTTTGGCATACCCTACGCGCCGCCAACCCGCGATGAAAGGAGTGCCCCATGCGCCTGGCCCTGTTTGATCTTGACGATACCCTCCTGGATGGAGACTGCAGCGACCGCTGGAATTTATGGATGATAGAGCAAGGTTGGATCAGCGATGCCGAAGCCTTTATGGCGCGGGCGGAGCAAATGCACCAGGCCTATCACGCGGGGAAGCTAAAGCTTGAAGAGTATTTGGCCATGACCCTAGCGCCGCTGCGAGGGCGCCGGGTGAAAGATGTGCAAAAAGAGGTCGAGCGTTTTGCGGCCACACACCTGCAACCGCGTATTTTTGAACAAGCCTGGGCCTGCCTGGAAGCGCACCGTCAGGCAGGCGATACCCTGGTACTGATTTCTGCCTCGTCACGCCATCTGGTCGAGCCGATAGCGACCACGCTAGGCATTGAGCACGTGCTGGCGGTCGAGTTGAGCGTGGAACACGGTATCAATGAAGACGCGCGCTACACCGGTGGCAGCGAGGGTATTTTTTCTTATCGCGGCGGTAAGGTGCTGCGCTTAAAACAGTGGTTGGCCGAACAGCAGGTCATCCCCAGCCACACGACTTTCTACTCAGACTCCCGCAACGACCTTCCGCTGCTGCAGTACGTGGATTGCCCTGTAGCGGTCAACCCCGATCCAGTACTCGCTGAGGTGGCTAGCGTTGAAGGTTGGCGGCGCTTAGACTGGCGGACGCCCACAAGCGCTTCGTCGCCTAATGCTCTGCCAGGAAAATCGGCGCATGTCTGATGCCATCAATACACGTCTTCAATACAGAGAGCGTCCTTGAGTTCAGCCGCGCTTGCTCTGGTGCTGGTCTCGGTATGCATGCACGCCGGATGGAACGTGTTGGGCAAACGCAATGCGCCGTCGTTAGCCTCTTTTACCCTGGCTTACGGCGCGGGTGGGGCGGTGATGCTGCCGCTGGTGTTGCTTGGGCCGTCGCTCACTGCGTTACCAAGTGCATTCTGGGGCTGGTTGGCGCTTTCGGGATTATGCCAAATGCTCTACATGGGCGGCTTAGCCTGGGCCTACGCGCGAGGGGACGTTAGCGTACTCTATCCCATTGCCCGGGCATTGCCGGTGATAATGGTGCCGCTGGTGTCCATTGCGCTCTTGGGCAGCCGCGTGCTGGATCGCTGGGACGGCCTTGGCATGGTGCTGGTGGTGGTAGGCGCGCTTTGCCTACCGCTAAGCCATCCGCAGGCGCGCAGGATATCCACCTATCTCACCCCGGCCATGGGGTTTGCGCTACTAGCGGCAGCAGGCACAGTTGGCTATTCGCTGATCGACAAGCAGGCCCTCGGGCTAATGCAGGGGGCAGGGCACAGCGGGTTAACCGCCGGGGCGGTGTTTATGGTGCTGCAAGCGCTGATGACACTAACCTGGTCAGTACCGCTAATGGCGTTGCTACCGGCAGAGCGACGCCGCTTGCCTGCGCTTCGCCAGCAGGGGCTGACCATGCTGGTTGTTACCGGGCTGATGATGACCTGCACCTATGGCTTGGTATTAATCGCCATGGCGCTTACCGACGAGGTAAGTTATGTGGTGGCGCTGCGCCAGCTCTCTATTCCAGTCGGCGTGCTAATGGGTGTGCTGTGGCTGAAAGAGCCAGCATCCAGGGCAAAAGCCGTCGGCACGCTGGTGATGTTGGCGGGGCTGGTGCTGGTGGCGCTTTAGGCCATTACGCTGGCGGCGCTATTGGCACCGCCAGCGTGAGGTGATTAGCCAGCCATCGTCGTTGTTTTCTACTGCCAGCGGATCGTCAGGCTATTCGGTACTATTGGGCATCCCCCGGCGATTCCGCTTGGGGGCTGTCAGTTGGTTGATAAGCATTGGAATATAAGATAGTCAGGATAATAGCAGTGAATACATATATGAATGTGTTTACTAGTGGGGTTATCAAAGCAAAGGATATCAGGCTAAAGAATTGACCTCCAATCAAGCTGGACAAAAGTCCAATGCAATATTCAAAAATAAATAGCAGAGCGATTAATAAGGCAAGTGAAAAGAATAGTGGCCATTGGCAATTGTTAGTCATGCTCAAAGATTCTCTCAATGATATGCTTCTGTCAATTGCTACACCTACAAAAATAAGCGAGAGCCTTAATGTGAAAAATAAAGTCACTAAGAAGAAAGTCAAGGGAATAATGCCCATTAAGACGTTATACATGATTAGAGTTAAAGAAGCTCCGATAAACATGCTTGGTATTATCCATAAAGCCAGAAATCCAATGCTATACAAGAGGTATTTTATTTCGCGGTTTTTGAATTTTAGTTTAAAGGGACTTGGCTGTTCGTCGAGTAAAATTATCCGCATTGTATTTATTGAGATAACCGTCAGAATGGCCATGTCAGCAACAAAGAAAAGTATGTATAAAAGTGAGCTGGTACTGCCGTATGAAAATCCTGTATAAGCTGATCCATAGCGCACGAGTTGGAGTAAAATATAAAAAATGAAAGGCAAGATAGCGCCTTTTAATATAGCGCTACGATATTGGTTCATAAGGTACAGTGAACCGAGGGTGAATTTTGCAAACATACGACTTTCCTGGTGTTTAAGGTGTTATTAAAAAAGCAGGCTGAACAGCTGAAAGCGTGCCTATAATAAAGGTAGTCAAATAGTATTGTTGCTTTGAGTAAATAGATGCACCAAAGATTTTGTGACCAAAATAATAATTTTCTGCTAGTTGAGCTCTTCGAGTGCTTCCTTTGCCTCTGCTAAATTTTGTTCAGAAAGTTTTTCTAATTCTTCCTTAGCTTCATCTATCCCATTTTCTGCGGCTTGGAAAAACCATTTGACGGCTTCTAAAGAGTCTTGGGTAACACCTATGCCCTCCGCATAAGCTACGCCTACAAAATATTGGGCTTCGGGTTCATCCTGCTCTGCAGCAAGTTGATACCATTTGGTAGACTCCACCATGTTTTGCTCTACACCACGTCCTTGATAATACATGTTTCCTAGATTGAATTGAGCCTCCGAATCACCTTGTTCTGCAGCAAGTAAGTACCAAGCAGCGGCATCAGTGTAGCTCTGGGGAACTCCTAGCCCTTCAGAATAAGCCACTCCTAAATTATACTGCGCAACAGAAGCACCTTGCTCAGCAGCTCTCCGAGTCCATTGAACACCTTTTTCATGACTTTGGTCTACACCCATGCCACGATAATACATATCGCCTAGAGTTTCTTGAGATTTAGTTAAGCCTTGCTCCGCAGCTAATTCAAACCAACTTGCTGCTTCCGAGTAATCACGACTGACTCCCTCACCGTCATAATACATTTGCGCTATGTTCTGCTGCGCAACGGCCATTCCTTGCTCTGCTGAACGGCGATACCATTTCATTGCTTCTTGGAAGTCTCTCGATACGCCACGCCCGTTTTGATACATCCAACCTAAATTGTTCTGGGCGGTCGGTTCTCCTTGTTCTGCCGCCAGTTTGAGCTATTCAGCTGCTTCTTCTAAGTTTTGGTCAACACCTTCACCTCTAAGATACATCCCTCCTAGAAAGAGTTGCGCTTCAGCATCTCCCTTTTCAGCCAATAGCTGGAATTGCTCAAGCGCAAAAGTGTAATTTTCATTTTGAAGCGCTTCTTTGCCTTCCTCTATAGAGCTGGCCATTACACTGAGTGTTGCCAGTAACAAAGATAAAGGTACTGCAGCTATGATTTTTTTAATTAAACTCATTAGATTCACCATTTAAGAAGTTCGTTTCATTAATTCGGTAATGATTCATCAGCTCGATAATCTAAGGGGTTGATATCTATGCCTTCTGGAGTCTGAACCTCTTTTGCAGCGTCTTTTAAAGCATCCCTTGCTGCCGACAGTGGATCGCTAGGAATACCCATTTGACGGGGAGGAGAATCAAATGCTCCTTCGGGTACAGGCCCTGGCCATCTTTCAAAATTAGGGATTATCTCGCCAGTTTTTTCATTTCTCAGACTGCCATTATTGTTCATATGTGCACAAACGCCGTGTATCGTTGCTGCTTCCAAAAATTGAGCAAAAAATCCAACACCAGGCTTTCTGCTTAGAACTGCCATAATAGAGTTGCGAGTGTTAGCAACTCCTGAATAATCTGGGACTTTCATCCAATCTTCAAGGTCGCTAATGCAGCTATCAATAATCTGGTTATTGCTACTTGGATCCCGCCAAGCATAGTCAGACCTACTAACCAACCCCAGCGGATCCACCATCCCCGTCGGATTGGTGACATAGCCATATAGATTAGTGCCACCCCTCAACCCAATCGGATCCTGACTAATATACCTGCCTTGCTGCGGGTCGTAGTACCGGTGGCGGTTGTAGTAGAGGCCGCTTTCTTCATCGTGCCATTGCCCCTGGAACCGGATCGGTTGAGTGACGTTGCGTACGGCGCGTTGGTTTTTGACCGCCGCCCAGTCGTCGGGTTCGGCGAGCCAGCGGGGTTGGCCGTTGGGGGTAACCAGTTGCATGGGGGTGCCCAGGGCATCGGTGATATAGGCGCTGAGTACTTGGCCTTGCTGGGTGTCGTCGATACGCAGCATGGGCACAAAACTGCCCGGTTCGTACACCACGGTAGTGCGCTGATTGTCCGTTTCTTCACGCACGATACGATCACCGTCCCAGCCGTAGTGGGTGGTGGCGGTGGTGCCGTTGGGGTGGCGCACGGTTTTGCTGATGCGTCTTCCCAGGCCGTCGTAGCGGTAGGTGACTTCGCGGGTCGCCCCCAGCTCACTGGCGTGGATCAGGTGCACTAAGCGATTGGCACCGTCGTAACCCAGGGTTAGGCGTTCGCCGTTGGGCTGTTGGCGTTCGACCAGGTTGCCTGCACCATCATAGCGGTAGCGGGTGCCGTTGAGCTGAGTGAGGCGGTTATCAGTCAGTCCTTGCTGCTTGTCTACCCCCTGCTCTAGCCGATTACCCGCCGCGTCCACAGAGTAGCGGTGGGCGTGGTCGCCATGCTGGCTGCCGATCAAGCGCCCGGCGGCGTCGTAACTGTAGGCGATCACGTTTTCTGCCGGATCACCTTGCAGGCTGCGGAAGCTCATACGGCCCAGGGCGTCGTATTGGTAGCTCTGCTGGCTGGTGGTGTCCGGGCTGCGTAGGGTGAGGTGATCCAGCTGGCCCAGGTTCGTATACCCGCGCTCCAGCACCAGCGGTTGATTGTGCGCATTGGCACCGGTGCTGAGTCGGCGCTGGGTTTCCCGGTGCAGGGCATCGGGTTCCAGGGCGATCTCAAGATCCAGGCCGGGGGCGCTCATGCCGTGCAGGTGGCCGCTGCCATAGGTATGCCAGTTAAGCGCGGGTAGGTCGCCGAACTGGCTGGCCTGGGGCGCGCCGTTGGCGATGAGGGTGTGCTGATGTTGCCACTGCCAGCCACTTTCACCTGCTAGGCTCGCATGGCGCTGGTGTTCGCCAATTAAGCGCTGGGCTTGATCATAGCGAACCCTAGTGTCGCAGGCCTCTAAGTCACCGGCTACTCGGTTGGCGGCGAGTATTTGGTCGATGGTGTGAGCCATGGTGCTAGGGTGAGTTGGCTTGTAGGTATATTGTCGTCTGGTAATATGAAAGCAAGGCTCGGCTCTCCCTGACGAACAAGCTACAGCGATACGTGCTGCTATTGTCTATTGCGTAGGCTCAGGAGCGACTTATCGGCGATTTTTTTTATCCCTTTTTACGTCTTTTCCTTTTTGATATTTATCTAGGTAGTCACCGAAGCCTTGTATGAGAAGTATGAATGTGGTGCCAATCGCTATTACGCCGGAGATCCTTAATATCCACATTAGTAGCTCCCACTTCTCCACTACGGAACTATTATCAGATCCAAGCGCTAGTATGGCGCCACTCGCAAAAAAAATCACAAAAGATGAAAGTCGTACTTTATGGATTAAATTCATATTATTGCTCACTATCTCCTTTCCTTAAAACTGTAGTTGTTGTTTTACAGTGCTGAATTCCACCTGCTAGGCCTAAGCTAGGCCCAAGCCAGCCGCTCGCTCCAGCTAAAGCTCCTCCACCAACATCAATAGATGCACCGCCTCCTTTAATAACAGCACCGCGTACAAAAGGTCCCCAAGTTTCTGAAACACCATCTTCAAGGGGAGCGGAGCCAACACTCGCATTTCCTCCAACGCCTGCTCCTCTAAATATACCTAGACCATACTGTTGGCATTCAGTCATTACCCATGCAGCGTTACCAACATTGTCGAACTTTAAGCCCGTCGACACTGTTTGGCCAAATACACCGCCGAATGTTTCTGCAGAAGCATTTCCTTCGCCGGTTATAACAATATTTTCTGCAGCCCTACTCACAGTGTTGGATTGGCTATAAGGTCCGTTGCCCAGGCCATAGACTCCACTTAGCCCTTGTGGGTCTACTTCGATGCTTGGAGCAACCGCATATTGATACATGTTAGTACCACCCCGCAGTCCAATCGGATCCTGGCTAATATACCGCCCCTGCTGCGGGTCATAATAGCGGTGGCGGTTGTAGTAGAGACCTGATTCTTCGTCGTGCCATTGGCCCTGGAACCGGATCGGTTGGGTGACGTTGCGCACGGCGCGTTGGTTTTTGACGGCCGCCCAGTCGTCGGGTTCGGCGAGCCAGCGGGGATGGCCGTTGGGGGTGACCAGTTGCATGGGGGTGCCCAGGGCGTCGGTGATGTAAGCGCTGACTAGCTGGCCTTGCTGGGTATCATCAATTCTGAGCATGGGCACAAAACTGCCCGGCTCGTAGACCACCGTGGTGCGCTGATTGTCGGTCTCTTCGCGCACGATGCGGTCGCCGTCCCAGCCGTAGTGGGTGGTGGCCGTGGTGCCGTTGGTATCGCGCACGGTTTTGCTGATGCGGCGGCCAAGACCATCGTAACGGTAAGTGGCTTCGCGGGTTGCCCCCAGCTCGCTGGCGTAGATCAGGTGCACTAAGCGATTGGCGCCGTCGTAGCCCAGGGTTAGGCGTTCGCCGTTGGGCTGTTGGCGTTCGACCAGGTTGCCTGTACCATCATAGCGGTAGCGGGTGCCGTTGAGCTGAGTGAGACGGTTATCAGTCAGTCCTTGCTGCTTGTCTACCCCCTGCTCTAGCCGATTACCCGCCGCGTCAACAGAGTAGCGGTGGGCATTATCGCCGTGCTGGCTGCCGGTCAAGCGTCCGGCGGCATCAAAACTGTAAGCAATCACTTTGGAGGCTTGGTCGCCTTCGATGCTGCGGAAGCTCATTCTGCCCAGGGCGTCGTATTGGTAGTCCTGCTGGCTGGTGGAGTCCGGGCTGCGTAGCGTGAGGTGGTCTAGCTGGCCCAGGTTCGTATACCCGCGCTCCAGCGCCAGCGGTTGATTGTGCGCATTGGCACCGGTGCTAAGGCGACGCTGGGTCTCCCGGTGCAGGGCATCGGGTTCCAGGGCGATCTCAATATCCAGGCCGGGGGCGCTTAGGCCGTGTAGGTGGCCGTAGGCATGCCAGGGGGCTTGTTATCGGCAACGCTACCGCCAGGGAAGAAAGACTTTGCCCTCCCTGGCTTATAATCAATGGAATAATGTTTATGTTGCACTCATTCACTGAATTCAACGTTTAAACGCGCCCTGCCCAACCAAGCCAAAAAATCACTAACATAGCGATGACGCATAAGATAAAAATGACATTTAACACCTTTCCTGCTAACGCTACTTTTCTGCCTAAACGTTGGTGTTTCTGATGCCAAAAGAAAGACAATATACTTGCCGCATCGTCTTCTTTTCCTTTAAGTAATGCACCAATCAGGTTAAGTTTACGATAAGCTATAGGGTGCTCTGCTTTCAGGATTGTTAAAAAAATAGCCAACGATAGAAACCATGCAATAGCAGGTGTTAGTAGTAAAAATGATGTCATATTTCTTTCTCATCTTTATTCTCTTTTTTTATTTTTTTAGAGAAGCGAGAGTTACCTTTTATTACAAAGCTTGCACTCCAAAGCCAGTAGCATATAAAAATGAACATATAGCCATAACCCACAAGTTGAGAGGCAAGTGAACCTGGCCCAAACAGCCAAGCTGAAAGCGGTATAAGTGGAAACAAAGAAATAACCATGAAGAAATATTTGCGCTGCTTTGTCATCATTCTTTTCCTTCGTTCCAGCAGGTGTTCGAGACTTCTGTGCGACACATTTTTATTGCACCACCAAAGTCTGCTCCAAAAATCGTCCCAGCACTTGCGGATACAGAGCCGGTGTTAGCTATACCAAGATCAGCTTTTGTAAATATCCAAGCCCCTTCTCCAGCAATGCTGTAACTAACATCCCCCGGCTCAAAAGACCCCGTTGCACCTGTCGCACTAGCAATTGTACCTGCTCCTATTCTGGGGCCCGCCATCGCACACATTGTGTGAACGGTGCATGCTAGGCCTGTTCTTGGGTTTACAATTACTCCTGTCGACGTGCTCCCACCGACCCCAATAACCAGTTGTCCACCTGCCTCAGCAGTCGTAGAGAGTCCTTCTCTAACCCTTTCAGCAGGATTGAAAACATCTGTTATTCTTTCTGGTTCCGGTCGCGGGCGCGTATGCCCATTCTGAATAGCGACAGAAATCGGGTCTAACTGGTGCATATTTGCCCCAAGTAACCCCAGCGGATCCACCATCCCCGTCGGATTCGTCACATACCCATACAAATTCGTGCCACCGTTGAGCCCAATCGGATCCTGGCTAATATACCGCCCCTGCTGCGGGTCGTAGTACCGGTGACGGTTATAGTAAAGCCCACTCTCTTCATCGTGCCACTGACCCTGGAACCGGATCGGTTGGGTGAGGTTGCGCACGGCGCGCTGGTTTTTGACCGCTGCCCAGTCGTCGGGTTCGGCCAGCCAGCGGGGTTGGCCGTTGGGGGCGACTAGTTGCATCGGGGTGCCCAGGGCGTCGGTGATATAGGCGCTGAGCACTTGGCCTTGTTCAGTATCATCAATACGTAGCATGGGCACAAAACTGCCCGGCTCGTAGACCACGGTAGCGCGCTGATTGTCCGTTTCTTCCCGCACGATGCGGTCGCCGTCCCAGCCGTAGTGGGTGGTGGCGGTGGTGCCGCTGGGGTGGCGTACGGTTTTGCTGATGCGTCTTCCCAGGCCATCGTAGCGGTAGGTGGCTTCGCGGGTCGCCCCCAGCTCGCTGGCGTGGATGAGATGTACCAAGCGGTTGGCGCCGTCGTAGCCCAGGGTTAAGCGTTCGCCGTTGGGCTGTTGGCGTTCGATCAGGTTACCGGCGCCGTCGTAGCGGTAGCGGGTACCGTTTAACTGCCCCAGACGGTTATCAGAAAGGGGCTGTTGGCCTTCTAACCGATTACCGGCCGCGTCCACGCTATAGCGGTGGGCGTGGTCGCCGTGTTGGCTGCCGATCAAGCGCCCGGCAGCGTCGTAGCTGTAAGCAATCACTTTTTCTGCTGGATCGCCTTGCAGGCTGCGGAAGCTCATCCGGCCCAGGGCGTCGTATTGATAACTCTGCTGGCTGGTGGTGTTCGGGCTGCGCAGGGTGAGGTGATCCAGCTGGCCCAGGTTCGTGTACCCACGCTCCAACACCAGCGGTTGGTTGTGCGCATTGACACCGGTGCTGAGGCGGCGCTGGGTCTCCCGGTGCAGGGCATCGGGCTCTAGGGCGATCTCAAGATCCAGGCCGGGGGCACTCATACCGTGCAGATGGCCGCTGCCATAGGTATGCCAGTTGAGCGCCGGTAGTTCACCGAACTGACTAGCCTGGGGCGCGCCGGTAGCCGTCAGGCTATGCTGGTGTTGCCAGCTCCAATCACTCTCTCCTGCATGTTGCTGCTGTTCGCCGATTAACCGCTGGGCTTCGTCGTAGCGGAATGTGACTTCACCATGATCGTTGGTGACGCTGACCAGTTGACCATTGGTGCCCCACTGGTACTGCTCCGTGCTGGCCGGGGCGTGCTCGGTCGCAGGCAGATGCCGGGCAGTCAGACGACCGGCTTCGTCATAGTCGTAACGGGTCACCAGCGGCTGGCCGTCGGGGCCTGCTCGGTTGGCTTCGATACGCTCGATCAGTCGCCCGGCGTCATCGTAGCGGTACTGCTGCTCCCGGCCATCGGGGCCGGTCTCGCTGGCTAAGCGATCCATCTCATCGTAAGCAAAGCGGTACACCGCGCCGTTGCCCAGGGTCAGCTCGCTGAGGCGGCCAATGTCATCATAGGCGGTAAACTGCTGGCTACCGTCGGCTTCGATGCGCTGCACCGGGCGGCCGTGGTCATCAAAGAAGAACTGCTGCCTGAACCCTTGGGGGCCTTCCAGCTCCACCAAGCGTCCAAGAGAGTCCATATGGTGGTGCCAGTAGAGCCCGTCGGGGAGTTGGGTGGCGATGCGTCGCCCCATCTCGTCGTGCTGGGTGCGGGTGGTCTCACCTAATGCATTCGTCACGCTGGCCAGATAACCGTGGCGGTCGTAGGCGTACTCGGTACGCTGCTGTGAGCAGTCGATCTGGGCGGTGACCTGGCCCAGGGCGTTCCACTCCCGCTGGTGGGTAGCCCCCACCGCATCGGTGACGGTGGTAGGGCGGTCGGGCAGGTCGGTATTATCGTAGGCGAAGGCGGTGGTGCCCTCCGGCCCGGTGACCTCCAGCGGATGGCCGAGGTCATTGCGCTGTATCTGCCAGCGCTGATCCTCGGGGCCTTCGATACTCACCGGCTGACCCAGGGCATCCCGTTCAATGGCCCAGCGGGTACCGTCCGGGCCGGTCTGCGCAATCACTTGCCCATGCTCATCCCGTTCGATCAGCGTCTCGTGACCCAGCGGGTCGACGGTGGCGATCTTGCGCCCGGCGCGGTCGTAGCGGAACTCGATGCGCGAGCCGTCGGCGCGGGTATGGGCCGTCCAGCGGCGGCCGGGCCCACTGCCCACAAAGTGGTAGCGCTCCTCGCGGCCCAGGCTGTCGGTAACCAGGGTGTGGTCCACCTGGTAGCTGTAAGAGCGCGCCAAGCCTCCGGCCTCCTGCTGGCCGACCACCCGGCCATCCGGGGCGTGGCGATCCCAGGTGTAGTGGGCTTCCATGCCCCCAGGTACCCGGTGGGCGGTGAGCATGTGGTCTTGCCACTCAAACTCGCGCACCACCTCGCCGTGGCGTTGGCGCACCGCAATCAAATCCCCCACCGGGCTATAGGAGTAGCGTACCAACCACTCGTCCGCTGACTCACCGTCGTGGGCCTGCACCAGCTTAACGCCGGTTAAGCGTTGCCCGTTATCGTCCTGCATGGCGGGTAACAGGCCATCGTAAACCAGCTGGTAGTGGCGCTGGGCGCTGTCGATCACCTGCACCAACAGATCACCCTCCCAGCGGTACTGGGTGGTGTAGCCGTTGCGGTCGCGCTCTTCGATTAAGGGCCAGCGAGCAGCGTTATCCCTTGAGCTATCGCCGGAAGGGGTACCCGTGGTTGTCACCGCGTCTGCTGGTTGGGTAGAGGCTGGGCTGGCAAACACATAGTAAAGTCCGCTGGCATCGCTTAACACGATACGTTCGAGATCCTGGCGCAATGTCTCGTCCAGGGATTGCCAGCGGCTATCGTTGCTAGGGGCGCTATCTTGTTCAGAGGCGCTGACGCTCGCACTCCCCCCACGCCGTATCCACAGCTGTTCGGTGGGAGAGAAGCGTGCCTGGCCGGGAAGCAGTGCGCCAAAGGTAATTTGACGACCTTGAGCATCGTGAACAATGCAGGCGTCGTCGTTCAGGGTAATGGAAAGACTTTCGCCGGGAAGCGACCAGCCCTGACCCAGGGCACCTATTTGCCCGTTGCTGGAGAGGTAGCCACGGCTAAACACAAACGGCCGTGGCGCCGGGAGGGCAAAATCGGTCTCTGCGGGCAGCAGTTTGGCGCCCAGCAGCGGGTTCACCGGGCTACCCACCGCGGGTTGGCAGGCACTGCAGTCGTCGGCCAGGCCGTCGGTGATATCGATATCGTCCAGCGCCAACGGGGTCGCCGCGGCAATCTCACTGCTCAGCAGTGGCGTCTGGTGCGGTTCGAGGGTGACGTCCTCGCTCTCCTCGGGCTCGGCCTCAAAGGGTAAGCGGGGCAGTACAATCGCTTGGCCCTGGCCACGTCCAGGGCTACCGCCGGAGTTGATCTTGACCTGGGGGCCGACAATGGTCACCCCGCCGGGGTCGAGCTTAATAAAGCTACCCCCGGCTTTAAGGGTGATCTCGCTACCCGCTTCCAGGACGATCTGGCTGCCCGCCTTGTGGTGCAGCTCGCGACCGGTCTCCACCAGTTGGGCTTCACCGTAGACCTCATGGCGGGTTTGATCGACCTGGAGGTGATCGTCGCCCTTGATCTGGGTGTAGCGCTTACCGTGGACGGTGAGGTGGTCGTCGTTATGGATTTCGCTCAAACGGTTGCGATGCAGCTTGAGGTGGCTGTCCCGGCGGATCTCCTCGGTGCGGTCGTTAAGGGTCAGCAGCTCCAGGTCTTTCTGGGCGTGGAGCCAGATCTGCTCTTCGCCGGTGGCATCCTCGAAGCGCAGTTCGTTAAAGCCTTCCGATTTGTGGCTTTGGGTACGGATCACCGTTCGGGTCTTGTGCTCCGGCAGCGGGTAGGGCGGGGTATTCACTGCGTGATAGGTGCGCCCGGTGACCAGCGGCTGATCGGGGTCGCCCTCTAAAAACGAGACAATGACCTCATGGCCGATCCGCGGGATCGCCATGCTGCCGTAGCCGCCGCCTGCCCAACCCTGGGCGACCCGTATCCAACAGCTGGCGGTCTCATCAGGATCAGCATAACGATCCCAGGGGAACTGTACCTTGACCCGGCCGTGTTCGTCGCAGTAGATCTCTTCGCCTTCGGGGCCGACCACAAAGGCCACCTGGGGGCCGTCAACGCGGGGCTTAGGATTGGGCACCGGACGAAAGGTCTGATCCCGGGGCATGATCACCACGTCGTTGTGGTAGCGGGTCATCAGCTCGCCTGACTGGGCACTGCTCCCGTTATTTCCCCGCGCCATACCGTCCTCTTCCAGGGCCTGGGGCTGCTCGCCGTGGTGCACCACAGAAACTACTTGCCAGGCACGGTTAAGGCTGTCGATATCATGGTCGGTCAGGGTAAAGCAGATGCCCGGGGCGAGCTCGGGCAGGTCACTCTCCGCTTCGGCGGTGGTGGCGTCGGCGCGCAAGGACTCTAAGCGGTGGCGGGTAAAGGGCTTGCCGGAGGCGTCCTTCTTGTAGCGGCCGGGGTAGTCGAAGTGTTCGTAATCCTCCCGCTGGGCGTGTTCGCCCAAGTTGGGAGCGAGGTGCTCGTGGATCTGGGCGTAGGGCGGGTTTTTAAAGGTGTAGTCCTTGAGCATCGCCGAAGCAGGGCGCACCCGGTTGGCCTGACGCAATTTGCGCAGGTGTCGTCGGGGCGGCGTGCCCCCGGCGCGACTGTGGTAGGTGCGCTCACCCACGCTGGGCAAGACCACCGTGGCATCGGCAAACACCAGCTGGTGTTTACCACCTTCGGCATTTTCAAATTCATGAAAATAGAAGCAGCCCTCTTCGGCGGCTAAACGCTCGATAAAGGCCAGGTCGGTCTCGCGGTACTGAACCAGAAACTCCCGATCAAGGGGTGTGCGGGTAGTGGCAAAGCCGATATCGGTGAGGCTGCGTTCGCTGGCTAGGGTGGTGATGGCGTCAAAAGGCGAGGTGTCCTGAAAGATCCGCGAGTTATGGCGCAGCGATAACCGCCATAGCGCGGGACGAATCTCCACCCGGTAGAAGCTGCGCCGGTGTCCCCTGTCGCCGCGGTGAAGCTCAGCGACCATGCCATGGACACGACGTAGCGGCTCGCCGTCCTGCCAAATGGTCAGGGTGGCGTTTTGATCCAAGCAGTCGCTGGGCGACAGGTCGTGGGTGCGGCTGGCAAACTCAACCGAGAGCGAAAACGGCTCAGACAGCGCCTCGCGATGGGTAAAACGTACCACGGCGGTATCATCGGCCCCGGGTAGGGTCAGGGTAAACTGTAGGCCTGTGCCGTCTGCCATCGCGCCGCTCCTTGGATCAAGTAAATGAGAAACGATCAGGGTAGCGGGCCGGGGCCAGAGAGCAAGGCCTGGAGGGCAAGTGACAGGGATCTCTTACACGTTTGTAAGAGATCTCTTACAAAAATTTAAGCGATGTCTTACAGCTTAAACGCTTAAAGGATGATCGTATGAAAAATGAGCTGCACTCCGTACTGAATCCCACCCTATTTCAGCGCCTGCCAAATCAGATTAAAACCGACTAAAAACATGGCAAAAATCACCAAACGGTAAAACAGCGTTTCGTTGACGCGGCTTTGCAGCCATAGGCCGTTGCGTACACCGATCCAGGCGATGGGTACGAGCAGCAGCGATGCCCAGGCGCTGGTGACGTTGATTTCGCCAAGCCACATATAGGGCACTAGCTTGATCACGTTGACTACGGCAAAGGTCACCGCACAGGTGGCAATAAAGGTCTCTTTCGATAGTTTGCGCGGCAGTAGATAAACGTTTAGCGGCGGCGCGCCCGCATGAGCCATAAAGCTGGTAAAGCCGCAAACGCTTGCCGCTGGCAAAGCCCAACGGGGGGAGATCGGTTTCTTGGCAACGGGCTTGAGCAGCATGTAAGCGGCGAACAGCAGGGTGATCACGCCGAGAGTCAGGCGTAAGCCCTGTTCACTCAAACTGCCAAACAGCAGCGTCCCTACCGTCACGCCGATAAACAGCCCCGGCACAAAGCGCCAGACCTCGGTGGCGTCCTGCTTGCCCCACCATGCTTTCACCGCAAACACGTCCATCACCAGCAGTAGCGGCAGTAGTAAGCCCGCTGCCTGGGCGGGGCTGATCGCCAGCGCCATTAGCGGTACCGAGAGCGTGCCAAAACCACCCGCAAAGCCACCTTTTGAAACGCCGGTCAGGTAAACGGAAAATGCAATTAACAACCAGGCGATGGCGGAGTAGTCGGGGAGCATAGGGCCTCTATGGTCTTTTATTAAAGGTAATGTACAAAAAAGCCCCGCATCGGCGGGGCCAGTTAGCATAGCATTAGATAAACGTTAGCGGGCGAAGTGTCGATCTATCCAGCGTTCATTAGCCATTCGTGATCGGGGTCGTTGTGGAATTTCCATGCCCGCTTGGGGCCTGCCATCACATTTAAGTAGTAGAGCGAGTAGCCATGGGAGGCGCCTACTGGATGGTAGCCCTTGGGAACTAACACACAGCAGCCGTTCTCCACCGCCATGGTTTCATCAAGGCTGCGGTCATCGGTGTAAACGCGCTGAAAGGCGAAGCCCTGTTCAGGGTTAATCCGGTGGTAATACGTCTCTTCAAGCAGTGTTTCGTGGGGTAAATTATCCACATCGTGTTTGTGGGGCGGGTAACTCGACCAGTTGCCCGCGGGGGTGAATACTTCAACGACTAATAAGCTATCGGCGGGTTCGGTTTCCGGCAAAATGTCGTGAACATGGCGGGTGTTGGTGCCCTGGCCACGGGTGCTTTGCTTGATGTTGTCAGGCGCGATCAGGCGTGGGGAGTGATTACCATGCCCAGGGGCGGCGCACACGGCTAGCTCTAAGTCCGTTGTCGCTTCCACCGCGTAGCTAACATGGTCAGGCAGGTAAACCGCATAGGGCGGAATCTGCTCAAAAATATCCATGCGCTGGCCAATATCTTCAAAGCGGTGCTCGCCGCAGGTTACCGTGGCGCGACCGGTGAGCAGCACCAGGCAGACTTCCTGATCATCGCTGCTGGTCTCCAGGCGCTGGCCCTTGGCGAGTTTATGCACCCGAAAGCCAACGTGCGTCCAGCCAGCAGATTCAGGGTTAACGTCAATCACTGTGCCCTGGGCATCTGGGGCGGTGGGGCGTACCAGTAGGGAAGCCATACGTTGCTCCTTTATTTATCAAGGTTGGAATCAGCCTGAAGCAGGATTTTGCGACCTTCCCGCAATGAGCGCTCCGCTGCGTCGGCTAATCGCAATGCTTCCAAGCCATCCTGGGCGCCTGCTAGAGGGGCGCGCTTTTCTCGCCAAGCTTCGACAAAGTCGCCAATCTCTAATCGATAAGCCTCGGCATAACGCTCCAAGAAAAACCACTTGGGTTTCTCCTCCACTTGCCCTGCCTCGCCGGTAAAGCGTAGCCGGGTATCACTCTCGTTCTGGGCCTGCAGCATGCCTAGGCTGCCAAAGACTTCAATACGCTGGTCGTAGCCGTAGTTGGCACGTCGAGAGTTGCTAATTTGGCACAGCTTTCCACTGGCGGTGGTAAGGGTGACCATGGCGGTATCCACATCGCCTGCTTCACCAATCGCTGGGTCGATGATGCTACTGCCGACGGCAAAGACACTTTCGATGGGTTCATCGAGCAGCCAGCGGGCCATATCGAGGTCATGAATCATCATGTCGCGGAATAGGCCGCCGGACTCAGCCACGTACTCGGCAGGCGGGGGAGAGGGGTCGCGGCTAATAATCGTTAGCGTTTCAAGTGCGCCAATACGCCCTTCGGTAATCGCTTTTTTCAGTGCCGAAAACTGAGGATCGTGGCGGCGGTTAAAGCCTAACGCGCAGGTCACCGGATGTTCACTGAGTACCTGCAGAGCATCTCGTGTGCGGGCTAAATCCAGGGCGATGGGTTTTTCGCACAGAACAGCCTTGCCCGCGCGGGCGGCACGCTCCAGATACTCCGCGTGAGTAGGCGTGCTTGAAGCAATCAGTACGGCGTCAATGGTGTCATCCGCGAAGATTTCATCCACAGAGGCCGCTTGGCTGGCGTACTGCTCGGCCAACGCTTCTGCGGCAGGCTGATGAAAATCGGCCACGGCGGCCAGTGTAACGTTTGGGTGTGAATAAATGGCCTGGGCATGCACCTTGCCGATGCGTCCAGCGCCGATAAGTGCGAGTTTCATAAGCTCTCCTGTTTTGTTTTTGCTGTTGGCTTGCTTTGGATGTTTAGGCCTTATGCTGTTTGTCACGGCCCTTTTCTTTGTCGCGTGTTTTGTCTTGCCGCACGCCCAGGGCAATTGCCAAGGTCTGGGTCAAGCAGAGCGACGCGGTCAAACTGCGGAAACTTTTCACTTCGGCTTCGTTGACAACGAAGACGACATCCGCGAAACGGGCCAGCGGGCTGAGGTTCGAATCGGTAATCACTACAATAGGTAGACCGCGCTGATGGGCGTCTTCGCAGGCTTTTTGGCTCTCTTCTGCATAGGGGGAAAAGCTGATGGTCAGTAGGGCGTCGTGTTGGCTCATAGCGCGCAGCTGCTCGCCGTACATGCCCCCCAAACCATTAACCAGCAGCGCAGGCTTATCCACATGCGCCAGGGCATAGGTCATGTAGCTGGCGACCATGAAGCTTCGCCGTGCGCCCATCACATGAATGGCGTGCGCCTTCTCAAAAATATCTAACGCTTTTTCCAGGCTCTCTGGATTAATGCGGCTGGGAAGCTGCTCAAGCACGGCACGGTTGGCGTCAGCGAACTCCCATAACAGCTGGGTGCTATCCGGTGTTTCTCCGGTGGCGCTGCGTACCGCGCGAATTCGCTCGGTGTAGTTAGGCAACTCATCGACTAGGCGGCTGCGAAACAGCTGCTGCATTTCTGAAAAGCCCTTAAAGCCCAAACTATTGGCCAAGCGAATTAAGGTGGATGGAGTGACATCCGCCTGTTCGGCAATTTTGGCCACGGTCGCTAAAGCAACTTCTTGGGGGTGATCAAGCATAAAACGGGCTGTTTGCTGCAAACGTTTGCTTAAAGTGGCGTATTCGGCAGTGATCAGCGTTTCCAGCTCACGGTAGCTTTGTGGCGGTTGAGGCATACAAATTCCTTCGCGTTGGCCCATTTAGCACCCATTTGCTAATGCACTACGGGTTATCAGTAGTAGGCGAAATTACTAGTTGCTATGCAGTCTAGTTGAGTGGAATAAATATTCCATTTATACCAAAGTATAGAATAAATAATTTGCAGTAATTACTATTTGGAATCTATATTCCATAGCGCCAAGGCATTTAATGCCACTTCCCTTCCAACAACGATAACGTTATGAGGAATTATTTATGGCACGTCTATCTCAATGGCTTCTAGCTACTGCCGCCACCACGGCATTAATGGCAGGAGCAGCACAAGCACAAGAACCGCAGCAAGACGCGAGCCGTTTCGTCATGGTGACCCACGGTGTCCCCTCTGATCCTTTCTGGTCAGTGGTGAAAAACGGCGCAGAGGCGGCCGCGGATCTCGTAGGCGCTGAGCTGGAGTACCGTGCACCGTCTACCTTTGATATGGCCAAAATGCAGCAACTTGTAGAGGCAGCGGTAGCCTCTAACCCCGATGGCTTGATCCTCTCTTTTACCGACGAAAATGCCCTGGGCGGCGCTGTCCAAAATGCGGTCGATAACGGCATTCCAGTGATCACTATTAACTCCGGTGGCGACGTGGCGAGGGATTATGGTGCCCGCCTGCACATCGGGCAGAGTGAATACGAAGCAGGCAAGCAGGCTGCTGAACGCATGCAAGAAATGGGCGTCGAGAAAGGCGTCTGCGTTAACCATGAACAAGGCAACCAGGGACTTGATCAGCGCTGCGATGGCTTTGTCGAGGGTTTTGACGGCAATGCGGAGCAGCTAGCGACGACCTACGACCCCACCAACATTCGCAATGCCATTGTCGCTTACCTCAACGAGAACAGTGATGTGCGTGGTGTACTGACCTTGGGGGCATTGGCTGCTGAACCGATGATTCAGGCCATGCGTGAGCAGGGAGCTACCGATATGTTCACCCTCGGTACCTTTGATCTTTCACCCGGTATTTTAGAAGCCTTGGATGCGGGTGAGCTGAACTTTGCGATTGACCAACAGCAGTACATGCAGGGCTACTTGCCTGTCATGTTCCTAGATCAGTTCGTCAAGAACGGTCTACTACCCGCAGGGGATGTTGCCACCGGCCCAGGATTTGTCACTCAGGAAAACGCAGCACAGGTCATTGAGCTGAGTAGCCAGGGCATCCGTTGATAACGAGCTAATCGGAAAAGGCTCGACGGTGTCGAGCCTTGGGAGTCGATCGCCATGAATTCCACTGAAACGAAGCAATCGGTTGCGCCAGCAGCGGCTGATCAAGATGAGCGTATCCAGAGAGTCTCTTTCTGGAAGAAGGCGCTTAATCGCCCAGAGCTGGGGGCTTTGGCCGGTGCCGTGTTGGTGCTTGCCTTTTTTATCGCTGCTTCCAGCGGCACTGGGATGTTTACCCCTGCAGGTATTATTAATTTTCTTGAAGTCGCCGCTCAGCTCGGCATTATCGCCACGGCGGCTGCATTGCTGATGATCGGCGGGGAGTTCGACCTTTCGATTGGTTCAATGATTGGCCTGGCAGGCATTCTGATTGCTATTCCTGCGGTGGAGTATGGCTGGCCACTATGGGCCGCCATTTTATTGGCGTTCGCCTGTGCGGGGCTGGTGGGCTGGATTAACGGCAATCTGGTCAATAAAACTGGGTTGCCATCATTTATCGTTACTCTGGGCTTCCTGTTCATTCTGCGTGGTTTGGCTATCGGTACTAGTCGGTTGTTGACAGGACGTACTCAGGTGGGGGGAGTTCAGGATCATATCCCCGGAGATTGGTTCGCGGCGCTTTTCTCTGGAGAAGTCGCTACGGGGCTATTTAGCTGGATGGCGGAAAATGGCTGGATGGCGACCAACTTTGCGGGCAACCCTACGGTCACCGGTATTCCCGTCTCGATCGTCTGGTGGCTGGGCTTAACCGCTGTAGCGACTTGGGTGCTGCTGTGTACGCCTTATGGCAACTGGATCTTCGCCAGCGGTGGCGATGCCAATGCGGCGCGCAATTCAGGCGTCCCCGTTCAACGCGTCAAGATTTCGCTTTTCATGTTCACCGCTTTCTCCGCCACCATCTTTGCCTGCATCCAGGTCATGGATACCGGTTCGGCAGACACCATTCGCGGCTTATTAAAAGAGCTGGAGGCCATTATTGCGGTGGTTATTGGCGGCGCTTTGCTGACCGGTGGCTATGGATCCGCTATAGGGGCAGCTCTTGGTGCGCTGATTTTCGGCATGGTGCAAATGGGCATTTTTTACACCGGCGTTAACACGGATTGGTTCCAGGTTTTCCTGGGTGTGATGTTGCTGGTGGCGGTGCTATTCAACAATTACATGCGCAAGAAGGCGATGGAGGCTAAATAACATGACTACACGCACTCCAATGATTGAAATGCGCAGTGTCAGCAAACACTTCGGCAGTGTGATCGCCTTAAGCGATATCTCGATGCAGGTCTATTCCAGTGAGGTGATGTGCCTGCTGGGGGATAATGGTGCTGGCAAGTCAACGTTGATTAAAACCCTTTCCGGTGTTCACCAGCCCACCCATGGCGAGATGCTACTGGATGGCAAACCCGCCCGTTTCAAATCCCCGGCTTACGCACTCGACGCCGGTATCGCCACTGTGTTCCAGGATCTGGCCATGGTGCCGTTGATGTCGATTACCCGTAACTTTTTTATGGGACGCGAGCCGACGGTGGGCTGGGGCCCTTTAAAGCGGATTGATTGGAAGTATGCCGACCGGGTTGCCAAAGAGGAAATGGCTAAAATCGGTATTGATGTACGCGACCCAAGCCAGCCGGTGGGCACGCTTTCTGGCGGGGAACGCCAGTGTGTGGCGATTGCCCGTGCCGTCTATTTTGGCGCCAAAGTGCTGATTCTTGATGAGCCTACGTCAGCGCTTGGGGTTAAGCAGGCCTCTGTCGTACTGCGCTACATTGCCAAAGCCCGCGCGGATGGGCTGGCGGTCATCTTTATTACCCACAATGTTCACCATGCTTACCCAGTGGCCGATGCGTTCACCTTATTGTCACGCGGCGGCAGTTTGGGCTCATTCCGCAAAGAAGAAGTCAGTCGCGAAGAAGTGCTCAACATGATGGCGGGTGGCGCTGAGCTTGAAAGCCTGGACGCAGAGCTCGCGGAATTCCAGCGTGACGATAAAGCCAAGAAGGCCAGCTTAGCCGAACAAGACGCCCAGCCCGTGAATGAAACAAGCAGCACTGAGCCCCCTTCACCGCGAACGGCGAGCGGCTATTAAGGAGCCATGATGAATAAACCTACCCCATCATCCCCGTTCACGCTGGCCGTTTGCGCTGAAATGGTTTTCCGCGATTTACCCGTGTTGGAACGAATTAAGCGCATTTCTGATTTGGGTTTTCAGGTCGAAATCTGGGACTGGACCAAGCACGATATTGACGCACTGGCGAACAGCGGGGCGACGTTTTCATCCATGACCGGCTATGTCACCGGTACCCTGGCCGATGCCGCCGGGGCCGATGAAATGTTACGCACCGCCGCTGAGTCGGTTGAAGTGGCCAAACGGCTGGGTATTCCGCGTCTTAATTTACATGGCACGGGGCTGGATGGTAATGGGCTTCCCGTAAAACCTTGCCAACAGATGACCGGCGCTATGTGGCTAAAAGCCCGAGACACCCTCAATCGGCTGGCGGATCTCGGCGAGCAGCACGGCGTCACCTTTGTGCTTGAAAACCTCAATACTGACGTTGATCACCCAGGTGTGCCTTTTGCGCGCTTGGAAGATGTTCTAGCGCTGGTGGAAAGTGTTGATCGGCCCAGCTTGCGCATTATGTTGGACGTTTATCACGCCCAAATTGGCGAAGGTAATCTGATCGAATTGATTCGCCGCTGCGGGCCGTACATTGGTGAAGTGCAGGTGGCTGATGTGCCGGGGCGCTGCGAACCAGGGACTGGCGAGATTAACTATCCGGCGATTGCCAAAGCGCTGAACGACATAGGTTATCGCGGCACCGTGGGCTTGGAAGGCTGGGCCTCTGGGGATGACGACCTCGCGCTCGACCGATTCCGTGCTGCCTTCTCACTTTAAGCCACGGTTGATAAGCCTTATCGATTGCCGCCCAAGACGCTTGTATGCCCAGTGCCATCTTTTGCCCGATACCACGAATTTGTGACGTGGGGAGACGTTTATGCTGAATAACAATAGTCAACACAGACCACTTGACCTGATTTGTCTTGGGCGCGTGGCGGTCGATCTTTACGCCGAACAGATTGGCAGCCGTTTAGAAGACGTAGCCAGCTTTGCCAAGTACCTGGGTGGTAGCTCGGGCAATATGGCCTACGGCACTGCGCGGCTTGGGCTGAAGTCCGCCATGCTTTCGCGAGTCGGCGACGAACAGATGGGCAGCTTTGTACGCGAAGAGCTGGAACGGGTGGGGGTAGATACCTCAGCGTTACAAACCGACCCCGAACGTCATACCGGTTTGGTACTGCTAGCGTTAAAAGACCGCGAGAGCTTCCCACTGCTGTTTTACCGCCGCGACTGTGCTGATATGGCCATCGACGCCGACGCCATTGACCCTGAATTTATCGCCCGGGCCAAGGCGCTGGCGATTACCGGCACGCACCTTTCTACCGATACCACCCGCCGAGCCTGCCGCAAGGCACTGGACGCCGCCGCCCATTATGGCGTGAAGCGGGTGCTGGATATCGACTATCGCCCCGTGCTGTGGGGGCTAACCAACCCTGGGGATGGTGAAACCCGCTTTATCGCCGACGAAACCGTCACCACTGACCTGCAGCGCTGGCTTCCGGATTTTGATCTGATTGTGGGCACTGAAGAGGAGTTTCATATTGCCGGCGGCAGCACAGACACCTTAGCGGCTCTGCGCGCAGTGCGTGAGGTTAGCGAAGCTACCTTGGTATGCAAGCTGGGGCCCATGGGCTGTGTGGTGTTTGAAGGCGCCATTCCTGACCGTATTGAAGACGGCATTCTGGTCAAGGGTGTACAGGTCGAGGTGCTCAATGTGCTGGGCGCCGGGGATGCCTTTATGAGTGGCTTGCTACGCGGCTGGCTACGCAATGAACCCTGGCAAACCAGCGCGGGTTACGCCAATGCCTGTGGTGCGCTGGTGGTCTCCCGCCACGGCTGTGCCCCGGCCATGCCCACCGAAGACGAGTTATTTGATTACCTGGCGCGCCGCGACGAGGTACCCCGTCCGGATATCGATCAGCGGCTAAACCATTTACACCGGGTCACTACCCGAGTGCCTGCTCAGTGGCCTGAAGTGCTCGGGCTGGCATTTGACCACCGCCGCCAGCTCACCGATATGGCCCGCGAAGAGTATGCCGACAGCGCGCGGCTGCCAGCACTCAAAAAACTGCTGGTCACCGCCGCCGAAGAGGGTGCCAAACTGGGCGGTATTTCCACGCCCGCGATCCTGGTAGACGACGTGCTGGGTCAGGACGCGCTCAATCGAGCCAGTGGAAAAGGCTGGTGGATTGGTCGCCCGGTAGAGCTTCCAGGCTCACGCCCGCTGCGCTTCCAGCATGGCGATGATTTAGGTGCCTGCCTGCGCAACTGGCCTAGAGAGCAGATCATTAAATGCCTGGTGTTCTACCACCCCGACGATGAACTCTCGCTGCGCCTGGAGCAGGAGGAGCGGCTACGCCAGCTCTACCAGGCGGCCTGTGCTTATGGGCTGGAGCTGCTGATTGAAGTCATTCCGCCCGCCGACATGCCCAATGACGACACCACCTTGCCGCGCAGCCTTCAGCGACTCTACAACCTGGGTGTTCGCCCTGATTGGTGGAAGCTACCCTCAATGACGGATGTTGCCTGGCAGGCGGTGGGCGAGACGATTGAGCGCGAAGATGTCTACTGCCGTGGGGTCGTACTGCTTGGGCTCGACGCCCCTATGGACGACATGAAACGCGGCTTTGAAGCAGCGGCCAATCATGCCTGCTGTAAGGGGTTCACCGTTGGGCGCACGCTATTTGCCAGCGCGAGTCGTGACTGGTTGGCCGGGCGTATCGACGACGCCAGCTTGGTAGAGCGGGTCGCCCAGAACTATGCCGAACTGATAAAGGCGTGGCGGCAATTAAGGCAGCCACAGTCGCTGGCTCACACGGAGGAGGCGTAAGATGAGCACCATTCGACTCACCATGGCCCAGGCGCTGGTCAAGTACCTTGCTGCACAACGTATAGAGGTGGATGGCCAAGAATTGGCGCTGTTTGAAGGCGTATTTGCGATTTTTGGTCATGGCAATGTGGCCGGAATGGGTGAAGCGCTCTACCACGTGCAAGACACGCTGCCGACCTTTCGCGCCCATAACGAACAGTCCATGGCCCACGCGGCGATTGCCTTTGCCAAAGCCAATGGCCGCCAGCGCTTAATGGCGGCTACCAGCTCGATTGGCCCAGGGGCGACTAATATGGTCACCGCTGCGGCGCTCGCCCACGCCAACCGTTTGCCGATCCTACTGCTGCCGGGGGACACCTTTGCTACCCGCGAACCCGACCCGGTACTCCAGCAGGTGGAGCACTTTGGCGACCCGACCATTAGTGTTAACGACTGTTTTCGCCCGGTGTCGCGCTACTTCGACCGCATTAACCGCCCCGAGCAGCTGCTGACCAGTTTGCCCCAGGCTATTGCCACCCTGCTTGACACTGAACATTGCGGCCCCGTGACCCTGGCGCTGCCCCAGGATGTGCAAACCTTTGCCTACGATTACCCGGAGGCCTTTTTTGCCCCCAGGGTGCATCGCATTCGCCGCTCGCCGCCGGATGCTTACGAGCTTCGTCAAGCCATCGCCGCGCTACAGCAGGCCAAGCGTCCGCTGATCATTGCCGGTGGCGGCGTGCATTACGCCGCTGCCTGCGACGCTTTGGCCGAGTTTGCCAAAACACGCGGCATCCCGGTAGCTGAAACCCAGGCGGGAAAAGGCGCGTTGGCGGATAGCCACCCCTGCGCGGTGGGGGCCATAGGAGTCACCGGCAGCGCAGCCGCTAACCAGTTAGCGGAGCAGGCGGATGTCATTCTGGCGGTGGGCACGCGGTTGCAGGACTTTACCACCGGCTCTAGGGCGCTGTTTGAAAGCAGCGATAAAACGCTGATCGCCCTCAACGTTGGCCGCTTCGACAGCCTCAAGCATCAAGCGCTACCGCTAAGCTGCGACGCCTTGATCGGGCTGGGCCAACTCGACGCGGCGCTGGGTCAATGGCGCGGCGGTGATGAATGGCGCGAGCTGACCGGAACGCTCAAGCGCGAGTGGGCCGAAATCGTGTACAACGTGACCGCTGATCAAGGGCTGGCGTTGCCCACCGATGCCCAGGTGATCGGTGCCGTCAATCGCCAGGCTGGCAACGATACCACCGTGGTATGCGCCGCCGGTGGCTTGCCCGGCGAGCTGCATAAGCTCTGGCAATGCTCCGGCCCCGGCAGCTACCACGTGGAGTACGGTTTCTCCTGCATGGGCTATGAAATTGCGGGCGGGCTGGGCGTCAAGATGGCCAAGCCAGAGCGGGAAGTAGTGGTGATGGTCGGCGACGGCAGCTACCTGATGCACAACTCGGAGCTGGCGACCTCGGTGATGCTGGGCCACAAGTTGACGGTAGTGGTGTTGGATAACCGCGGCTATGGCTGTATCAACCGCCTGCAGCAGGCCACAGGCGGGGCGGGTTTCAACAACCTACTGCAAGATTGCCGCACTGTGGAGGCGGGCGCTCCGAAAACCGATTTTGCCGCCCATGCCAAAGCGTTGGGCTGTGAGTCTGAATCGGTCACCGGTATTGCAGAACTGGAGCAGGCGCTGGTGCGTGCTCGCAGCGCCACCTCGACCTATGTGATTGCCCTGGACACCGACCCGTTACCCAGCACCCAAGAAGGCGGCGCCTGGTGGGAGGTGGCCGTGCCCGAGGTCTCCGAGCGTGAAGCGGTCAATAAAGCCTATCAAGGGTACCGCGAAGCCAAGCAGCGCCAAGCCCGTTAGTTCTCGACCTCAACAAACATAATCACAAGGAATACGCTATGCCAACGGTTACTTTAGGCATCAACCCGCTCACCTGGACGAACGACGACTTGCCCAGCCTGGGCGGCGCAACACCGCTGGAAACCTGTTTGAAAGAGGGCCGCGAAGCGGGGTTTAGCGGCTTTGAACTGGGTAACAAGTTTCCCCGAACGCCTGACGCCCTGAATCAGGTGCTGAGCGCCCACGACCTGGCGCTTGTGTCGGGCTGGTACTCCGCACGCTTGCTGGAGCGCACGCCTGAAGAAGAGATTGACGCCATTCAGGATCACATGAACCTGCTCAAGGAGTGCGGCGCCAAGGTGATGGTGCTGTGCGAAGTCACCCACTGTGTGCACGGCGATCAGGAGCGCCCGCTCTCCCAGCGTCCGCATCTATCCGAGCAACAGTGGCAGCGCCTGCTGAGTGGTCTAGAGGTGGTGGGTGACTACCTGAAATCCCAGGGCATTCAGTTGGTGTATCACCACCACCTGGGCACGGTGATCGAAAGCCAGACCGACGTTGAACGCTTAATGGACAACACCGGTGAAGGCGTAGGTCTGCTGCTTGATTTTGGTCATCTGCGCGGTGCTGGCGGCGACCCACTCGCCATCGCCAAACGCTACAGCCAGCGTATCCACCATGTGCACTGCAAAGACCTGCGTTTCCCGGTGCTGGATGCGGTGCGCAACCGCGACAAAAGCTTTTTAAACGGCGTGTTAGACGGCCTGTTTACGGTGCCGGGGGATGGCAATGTGGATTTCCTTCCTGCCTTAACCCACCTGTGCGAACAGGGCTACCAGGGGTGGTTAGTGGTTGAAGCCGAACAAGACCCGGAAGTCGCCCACCCGCTGACATACGCCCGCCTGGGTTACCGCAACTTGCGTCAACTTGCCGAGCAGGCAGGCTTCGACGTTGCCAGCTAAACATCGCCAGCGCCGCCTTTTAATCAGGAGCCTATATGCAAACGTTATCCCACTATCTTAATGGTCAGCTCTCCGCCGGTCAGAGCCAGCGCACTTCGCCGGTTTATAATCCGGCCACCGGTGAGCAGAGCGCCAAGGTGGCGCTGGCCACCGCTGACGAAACCCGCGAAGCGGTGCGTATCGCCGATGAGGCCTTTGTCGCCTGGTCAAAAACCTCGCCGCTGAAGCGCTCGCGTATCCTGTTTAAGTTCAAGGCGCTGGTTGAGGAGCATACCGATGAGCTGGCGCGACTGATTTCCAGTGAACACGGCAAGGTGTTTTCTGACGCCAAAGGCGAAGTGACCCGCGGCCTGGAAGTGGTCGAGTTTGCCTGTGGCATTCCCCACCTCCAGAAGGGCGAGCACTCCATGAACGTCGGCACCGGCGTGGATAGCTACTCGATGATGCAGCCGCTGGGCGTGTGTGTAGGTATCTCGCCGTTCAACTTTCCCGCCATGGTACCCATGTGGATGTTCCCCATCGCCCTGGCCTGCGGCAACACCTTCGTCATGAAACCTTCAGAAAAAGATCCCTCCACGCCATTGCGCCTAGCCGAGTTGCTGAAAGAAGCGGGCCTGCCGGATGGTGTCTTTAATGTCGTCAATGGTGATAAAGAAGCGGTGGATGTGCTGCTCACCGATGAACGTATCCAGGCAGTCAGCTTTGTGGGTTCCACGCCCATCGCCGAGTACATCTACGCTACCTCATCAGCCCATGGCAAGCGCGTTCAGGCGTTGGGCGGTGCTAAAAACCACATGGTGATCATGCCCGATGCGGATCTCGATCAAGCCGTAGGAGCCCTCATGGGCGCGGCCTATGGCTCGGCAGGCGAGCGCTGCATGGCGATTTCGGTGGCCGTGCCCGTGGGCGAAGAGACCGCCAACCGCCTGCGTGAAAAACTGGTAACTGAACTGGATAAACTGACGGTCGGGCCTGGCCTGGTCGATGGCCCGGATAACGATATGGGGCCGCTGATCACCCGCGAGCACCGCGACAAAGTGGCGGACTATATCCAAACCGGCGTGGATGAAGGCGCAGAGTTAGTGGTGGACGGACGCCAGACCACGATTGAGGGCGCAGGCGATGGCTACTTCATCGGCGGCACCCTGTTTGACCATGTGACGCCCAGCATGCGTATTCACTCCGAAGAGATCTTCGGCCCGGTGCTGGCGATTGCTCGCGTGGCGAGCTTCGACGAAGCGGTCAGCATGATCAACGCCCACGAATACGGCAATGGCACGGCGATCTTTACCCGCGATGGCGATGCGGCGCGTCAGTACTGCGAGCAGATCCAGGTCGGCATGGTCGGCGTCAACGTACCGATCCCGGTACCCATGGCGTTCCACAGCTTCGGGGGCTGGAAGCGCTCGCTGTTTGGCCCGCTGCATATGCACGGCCCCGACGGTGTACGTTTCTACACTCGCATGAAAACCATCACCCAGCGCTGGCCCAGCGGTATTCGTGAAGAGACCAATCACTTCACCATGCCGACCATGTAAACAGTCTACGGGGCACGACACCATTCAACGCCGGGCTCAGCCCGGCGTTATTGTTTTAAAACCGGCCAGCGTATCAGGTGATGAGGGCAGGTTTCCGCGAGGGCGCTGTGAACCCGTCCATGGGCGCTACTTTCGCCATCCATGGCGAAAGACCCTCGCTTCAACCTGCCCTCACACCCCTTCATCGAGTGTTTGTAAAAATAGTTATTTTTTTACCGGCAATTAACTTTTTAACAGGGATAACGATAATGAAAACCCTCAAAATTGGCCTAATCGGCACCGGTTTTATGGGCAAGGCCCACGCCATTGCCTTTAATGCGGCGTCCAGCGTTTTTGAACTGCCCGCCAAGCCCGTTTGCGAACTGCTGGCGGATGTCGACCTCGCCACGGCCGAGAGCCGAGCGCGGGCCTGGGGATTTGCCCGCGCCACCGGCGATTGGCGCGCCCTGGTGGCCGACAGTGACGTGGACGTGGTGGATATCTGCGCGCCCAATTTCCTGCATAAAGAGATGGCGCTGGCCGCCATTGCCGCCGGTAAACATGTTTACGCCGAAAAGCCGCTGGCGCTGAGCACGGTAGACGCCGACGAGATGGTCGTTGCGGCTGAAAAGGCGGGCGTCAAAACCCTGGTGGGCTTTAACTATATTCGCAATTCCGCCACCCAGCTGGCCCGCCAGGTTGTTGCCAGCGGTGAAATTGGTGAGCTGATTCACTTTCGTGGGCGGCACAACGAGGATTACCTGCTCGACCCGGAAAAGCCCCACGATTGGCATACACAGCGGGCAACGGCAGGTGCCGGTGCGCTGGGCGATGTGGGCTCGCATATTCTCAATATGGCCGAGTTTTTAACCGGGCAGCGCATTGCCAAGGTATGCGGTCAGCTACAAACCGTTATCCCCACTCGGCCCAAGGCCGACGGTAGCGGTATGGCGGCGGTAGAGAACGATGACCAAGCCCAAGCCATGCTGCGCTTTGACCAGGGATTAATCGGTAATATCGAAACCTCCCGGGTGGCGGCTGGCCGCAAAATGGGCCTGGCCTACACGCTAACGGGCACCAAAGGCGCCATTGTGTTTGATCAGGAACGCATGAGCGAGCTGCAGCTATATCGCCATGGGGATGCCCACGGCAGGCGCGGCTTCACCACCCTGTTGGCGGGCCCCGAACACCCTGACTATGCGGCGTTCAGTCCCGCGCCGGGTCACGGCCTGGGCTATAACGATCAGAAGGTTATCGAGGTGCGCGACCTGGTCGAAGGCATCATCAACGATCGCCCCCTTTATCCAGACTTCCGCGAAGCCGCGCGGGTGAATCGATTAATAGATGCCATCGAAACGTCAGATCAGACGGGGCAGTGGGTGACGGTACCGTAGTTGCTTCTGCCTTGAGCGCCTGGGCTTTTAAATCAACGCCCAGGCGCCTGCCGGGAGGAAAAAGTTACAGAATAATCAGCGTCGCGAGTCCTAAGAAGGATAAAAAGCCGACCACATCGGTAACGGTCGTCAAAATAACCGCGCCGGATAACGCGGGGTCGATCTGGAGTTTTTTCAACACCATGGGGATGAGTACGCCGGATAAGTTGGCGAGGCTCATATTGATAAAGATGGCCAGGGTGATCACCAGCGTAATCATGGTGTCGCTAAACCAAATATGGGAAATCAAGCCGACCACTAATGCCCACACCAAACCGTTACTCATACCCACCCACATCTCTTTGTTATACAGCCAGCGGACGTTGTTGCCCGCAAGTTGGCCCAGCGCCAAGCCGCGTATAACCACGGTGAGGGTTTGGCTACCCGCAATACCCCCCATGCTCGCCACCACCGGCATCAAAATGGCCAGCGCCACGATTTGATCTAAGGCCGCTTCAAATTGCCCGATAACGAAGGCGGCTAAAAAAGCCGTTAACAGATTAATACCCAGCCAAATGCCGCGACTTTTCGCACTGCGTAAAACGGGCGTGAAGACTTCCTCTTCGTTACTGACACCTGACATATGTTTTAACGTCATATCAGCGTCTTCTTGAGTGATCTCTAAGACGTCGGCGGCATTTAACTGGCCGACCAATAACCCATCGCTGTCGCAAACGGGCACAAAGTGCAGCTCTTTAGAGCGCAGTAAAGCCGCCGCATCGCTGACTTTCATTTGATCATTTAGGGTGAAAAAGTCATCCATATAATCATCAACCACCGCATCTTGTGGTTGCTTGATTAAATCAATCAGGGTCAAGGTGCCGAGTAAGCGTTTGTCTTTATCCGTAATCATGATCTGCTGCGACTCATCGTCGAGCAGATGGTGGATGCGGATATAGCGCTGTACGGCCTCTAACGACACGCCCTGTTTTACATTGACCGTCTCGGGATCCATGTAACGGCCAACGACGTCATCTTCATAGGCGTGAAGATTCTCAACCTGGGCGCGGATTTCTTGCTCTAGGCTGGCGTAGACGCTGGTTTTTATGGCTTCATCGGCAACATCTAAAACTTCAGCAACTTCTTGAGCATCCAAGCCTTTGACAATTTGCTCAACGTCGCTGGCCGATAAGTCTTCGATGTAGTCAGCACGGATATCTTCGTCAACTTCGGCGAGAACCTCGCCGATTAAATCGTCGGGAACATACTCCCAAAGGAAATCTCGCGTTTTGGCCGGGAAGGATTCCAGTGTGCGCGCAATGTCTAAAATGTCGAGTTCAGAGAAATACGCTTTTAGTGCCGCTGTGTCTTGATCATCTAGCAGGTTTTGAAGGTAGAGTAACTGTTCTTCGGAATTGGTGTACTTTTCATCATCGCGCATAGAGTCCGTCCTTGTTGGAAGCTAAGTGTTAAAGAAGTGCAAACTCCTGGCGGCTCGCTTTATGAATGTTATAGACAGGTATAGTTGAACGCCACGCGAACACCATAAGCCATGCGCTGCTGGGCAGAAACGGGCGGTACGTCGGTGCCAATCATCTCATCATCGGCGTCGGCCCAGGTCAGCGTGCCGTGGGTGAACCCCAACGGCGCCAGCGTGCGGCCAATCCACTGCGTACCGGTAAAGCGTTGCGTCTCGCCATTCTGGTCAGTAAGCACGCTGGTGGCGTTACCCTGATGCAGGCGCACGATGTACCAGCCCCTATCGAGTCCGTGTACTTCTACATCGGGCAGCGGTGCGGAACATTGCGCCAGTTCTTCAAGGGTGAGGTGAGCGGGCAGCGTTGAAGACATGGCGTATCCTCATGAGTGAGCATCTTATACGCCAAGACTAAAGGGTGTGCTTTATTTGTACAGCAGTAACCGTCTGATCGACGTTATTTAGACGCTAGATCAGACGGTTCGGGGCAGGTGTTTTACTTCTTATCCATTTCTAAACAGGAAACTATAGGCATTTAACGCAGGTACACCGCCCAGGTGGGCGTAGAGCACCTTGGAGCCTGGCGGAAATTCACCGTTGCGCACCATATCGATCATGCCGTGCATGGATTTGCCTTCGTAGACCGGATCGGTGAGCACACCTTCAAGCCGAGCGCATAGGCGAATGGCTTCCAGCGTGCCTTCGTTGGGCAGGCCGTACTCGGGGCCGCCGTAGCGGGTATCCAAAATAACATCGTCATCGCTAATACCGCCTTCCAGTTCCACCAGCTCAGCCGTATTGCGCGCAATGCGCAGGATCTGTTCACGGGTTTGCTCAGGCTTGGCAGAGGCGTCAATGCCAATCACTCGCTGGGCACGGCCATCAGCGGCAAACCCCACCACCATTCCCGCCTGGGTGCTGCCGGTGACCGAGCACACCACGATATAGTCAAACGTGAAACCCAGTTCATTCTCCTGCTGACGCACCTCTTCAGCAAAGCCTACAAAGCCTAAGCCGCCGTAAGGGTGCTCCGAGCAGCCAGCGGGAATCGGGAAGGGCTTACCACCCCGTTGGCGAACATCCTCCATGGCCTGCTCCCAGCTGGGGCGAATGCCGATATCGAACCCGGCGTCATCCAAGCGTACATCGGCACCCATGATGCGCGACATCTCGATATTGCCCACCCGGTCATACACCGCGTCGGAGTAGTTAACCCAGTTCTCTTGCACTAGCACGCACTGCATACCCAAGTGGGCGGCCACCGCGGCTACTTGGCGGGTCTGGTTGGATTGAATACCGCCAATCGATACCAGCGTATCGCAGCCCTTTTCCAACGCTTCAGGAATCAAGTACTCCAACTTGCGGGTCTTGTTGCCGCCAAAGGCCAGGCCGCTGTTGCAGTCTTCACGCTTGGCGTAGAGCTCTACTTCACCGCCTAAATGTTCGCTTAGCCGCTTGAGCGGCGTAATGGGAGAGGGGCCAAAGGTGAGTGGGTAACGTGGGAAGCGTTCGAGGTTCATAGCAATCTCCAGCTTTAAAACATTGGGTGCGATATAGGGCGGCTAAGGTTGTTGTGAACAATCGGCGTGCTCTCTGCTATTTATAGTAAGTGTTAGCTATGATTTTTGTGTTGCAAATTTGGCTGATTTAAAGCAATAAAAGTTTCTATAACATGTTTTATATGGGTTTAAATAGTGTCTATAGATGAATAAGGTAAATAATAGTGTGTGCAAAAACCTCCCGTTCACGCCCTGAGCCTGATGATCAGGCCGCTGAACTAGACCGAACAGATCGGCGTATCCTTAAACTACTTCAGGAAGATGCCACGCTCTCCAATGTGGCACTGGCGGAGCAGGTGAACTTGAGCCCGGCGGCGTGCTTACGCAGGGTGGAAAGGCTCAAGCGGGATGGGGTCATCAGCCGAGTGGTGGCGCATTTAGACCCAGAGCAGCTTCAGGCAGGTATGGTGGTGTTGATTGGCGTGGTGCTGGATCGCTCGACGCCGGAATCCTTCGCCGCCTTTGAAGAGGCGGCCCAGAAGGTTTCTGGCTGTATGGAGTGCCACGTAGTAACGGGGGAGTTTGATTATTTTATGCTGGTACGCACCCGGGACAGCCAAAGCTTCAACAGGCTGCACGCTGAACAGTTGCTCTACCTGCCCGGCGTGCGCCAGATCCGCTCGTTTATGGGGCTGCGACAGGTGGTCTCGACCCATAAGGTGCTGGTTTAATCTTTTGGAAAATGGGGCTGTCATCAATAGACCGGCACTATTTGGCGAGCCATTGTTGATTTTCTGGTGGGAGTCTACTGCGGGGGTGTTACTGACGATCAATAAGGTGGTGGGAGGCAATACGTTGCTGGGTCGTCTGTCGTATCCAATGACAATTTTCTCATTTATTGGCATATTTCCGGCTAGAGTCCCAGGGGAAAGTGATGCCTCAGCAACTTGCTGCGAATAATGCATCAGTAGTTGAACACACTGGCTTTGGCGATGTATACGCAATCTCGTTTTCCGATAAGTCCTATTCACCCCCCATTATGATGGTAGGCCTGGCGGTAGTAGCCAGTGGAGCTGCAGTCACTTAAGAGTAAACAAGTAGAGGCACTTGAGCGTATTTTGATATCAACTAGGATGTGCCATGACCACCGCGACCATTGAACAGCGCTTAAGCGAGCCTGAAGGCAAGCAGCTTGAATTCAAGCGCGATTTGACATCGCCCAAGCCGATATTGAAAACCCTGGTCGCTTTTGCCAACACCGCAGGTGGCCAACTGATCATTGGTGTTGACGACGACGGCACAGTGCTAGGCGTGGATGATCCGCTGGATATGGAAGAGCGCCTTACCAGCATAATCGCGGATGCCATTCATCCCCGGCTATTGCCCAATATTGAATTGGTTAGCGTGGGTGAGCATACCCTGGTGTGTATTGAAGTTTTTTTGAGTAGCGCTCGCCCACACTTTCTCAGAGCGTTAGGCGAAGAAAACGGTGTGCTGGTGCGGCTCGGTTCCAGTAATCGGCAGGCGGGGTTGGCTCTCATCCAGGAGATGCAGCGCCAAGCGAGCGGCACTACGTTTGATGTTCAGCCCATGCCCGAGCTTAGCCCTGACGACCTTGACCAAAACGCCATACAGCAAGCCTTTAGCCGCGAACAACCGCTTGATGACAACAAGTTACGAACATTACGGCTACTGGTGCCGTATCAAGGTCGCCTAGTACCCAGCGTTGGCGGAATTTTGTTGTTTGGCCACGAGCGCCACTGGCACTTTGAAGATGCCTGGATTCAGTGTGGGCGTTTTCGCGGCACCGATAAGGTCGAGATCTTTGATCAGGCAGATATCCACTCGCCGCTACCCCAAGCGGTTGATGAAATTGAGTTATTTCTCAAAAAACACGCCTTCAAGCAAGCAGAGTTTGGGGCCATGCGCCGTCGCGATGTCTGGAGCATTCCACTGACCATATTGCGTGAAGCGATCATCAATGCCTTGGCACATAGTGACTACTCCCAGCGCGGTAGCCCTATACGCATTGGTTTTTTTGACGACCGTATCGAGATTGAAAGCCCAGGGCTGCTCATGCCTGGCATGACCATAGAAGACATGAAACGCGGCGTTTCCATGATTCGCAACCCAGTGATTGCCCGCGTGTTTCGTGAGCTAGGACTGATAGAGCAGTGGGGCAGCGGTGTAAAGCGTATTTTCGCGGAAGCCCACGCCCAAGGGCTGCCAGAGCCGCATATTGAAGAAATTGTCAATCGCGTGCGTTTGAGTATTCGGCTGGCCACACCGGTTGCGATCCAGCAGTCAGCTTCACTGACTCAGGCTGAGTCAGTGAAGTCAGCGTCACGGCTAGAGTCACGGCTAGAGTCACGGCTAGAGTCAGCGCTGGCAGCCAGAGTGCTGCTGATACTGCAGCAGGAGCCGCTGGGAAAAGCAGCCATGGCGCGTGAGCTGGGTCACAAGGGCGTCTCCGGTGAACTCAATAAACAGGTAGGCAATTTACGCCAGCAGCAGTTTATTGAAATGACGCTGCCCGAGAAGCCCAATAGCCGCCTTCAGCAATACCGCTTAACCCCTAAAGGGCAGCGCTTTTTGCAGGACACTAAGGATCTAACATGAACACCGCCATTCATAATGGCCGCTTCTAGAAACGTTAAATACCCGACATATCAGGGCTACCTACTTGACTACCCCATTGAAGCGTTGTCGCAGGTTTACTGTCGATTATTCTCTTACTGTGGGCTCTGGCCGAGTAGCCAGCCAAACGGCAATCAGCATTAGTAGAGCGATCACGCCCCAGCGTGTCCAGCCGGGGCCGAGCGACCAAGCCGTGATCAGTGCACTCAATGCGATCATGCTAACAGCCGCCAACTTAGCGCGCCGGGGTATGGCGCGTTCTTGTTCCCAGGTAACCAGCAGTGGCCCGACATAGTGGCGGGAGCGAATCCATGCCTCAAAACGCGGTGAGCCTTTGGAGGCACAGTAAACAGCCATTAGCATAAACACGGTGGTCGGCAGCAGGGGTAGAAAAATGCCTAACACACCGATGCTAAAACTCATCCCTGCCAGCATTACCCACATGAGGCTGATCAGTCTCATTCTTGCTCCCCAGTTGGCACGGCGATGCCTATATTGCCCGTTACGTATGGATAAGTATGGACTTATATGAGGGCTTTGCCACTCAGCGGGATAGAGCTCGTTGGCTACAGAACGATTGCCTAAGGCGCCAGGGCGAGCAGAGGCTTGCCTTGGGGGCCGCCCTCAATGTGCTGAAGTTCAACTGCGTAAATCTTCGCAATGGTCGTAGGGTTGAGCACTTGGTTGGGTAGGCCATGGTCAATACGCTGCCCTTGATGCAGCAACCATACCCGGTCAGCGTAGGTGCTGGCGAGATTAAGGTCGTGGAGCACGCAAACAATGGCCATGCGGTGCTGCGTGGCCCAACCGTGCAGTTGGCGCATCAGGCGCTGCTGCTGGCCGATATCCAAGGCGCTGGTCGGCTCGTCCAGAAGTAAAATACCGCCATCCTTGGCGGTGGGAGAACACCTTGAGAGTAGCTGGCAGGCGCCTCGGGCGATCATCACCCGCTGGCGTTCGCCGCCGGAAAGCGAGAGTACGCTGCGCTTGGCGAGGTGGGTGAGATCCAGGTCGTCAAGTAGCGCCGCGACCAGAGATTTGGACGGGTTACTGCCTAGGCTCAACAGCTCGTCGGTTTGCCAGTCAAAGCCGGGTAACTCCTGCTGGGCGACCAACGCTCGGCGATTGGCAAGTTCGGCGATTGGCCATTCGCGCAAGGGTGTGCCATCCAGATGTAGTTCGCCCTGTTCGGCTGGGCGAAAGCCTGAAAGCATGCTGAGCAATGTGCTCTTGCCCGCTCCATTGGGGCCGACAATGGCTAGCAGCTCGCCGGGTCGAATCGTGCCATCTAGTGGGGCGATAGTCGGTGTGGTGGTTAAACCAGCCTGATGGAGCGTTAGCATGCTCGGTTCCTGCGCATTAGTAGGTACAGGAAGTAAGGGCCGCCGAGCAGGCTAGTCAGCAGCCCGACGGGGATTTCTGCCGGGGCAGCGACGGTGCGGGCCAGGGTGTCAGCCACGACCAGCAGTAGCGCGCCGCCGAGCATCGAAGCGGGTAACAACAGCCGGTGGCCAGGCCCTAGCCAAAGCCGCAGGCAGTGGGGCACCAGCAGGCCCAAAAAGCCAATGACGCCGGTAAGCGCCACACAGATTCCTACTCCCAATGAGGTCGCGATCACCACCCGGCGTTTTAAACGCGCCGCATCCAGTCCCGCCGCATGGGCGGTAGCTTCGCCCAGCTGGAGCAGGTCGAGTTCACGAGCGCTAAGCATTAACAGCCACAGAGCAGCGGCAATCAGAACGAGGGCTAACGCCGTGGTGCGCCACAGGGCGTTAGTCAGTGTACCCATGCCCCATAAACTAAGCTGGCGTAGCTGTTCATCGCTGGCGATAAAGGCTAAAACCCCACCGCCAGCTCCGGCTAGGGTGTTGATGGCCAAACCAGCCAGTAACAGGGTCATCACAGCGGCACTGCCGCCGCCCTGGCGCTTGGCGATGCCAAAGACAATCAAACAGACGCATAAGGCGCCCAGAAAGCCTGCCGCAAACTGACCGTAAAGGCTGCCTGTGCCGCTGTCTTGAAACAGCACGATCCACACTGCTACGAAAAGCCCGGCACCGCTGGCAAGGCCAAGCAGAGTAGGGTCGGCCAGTGGGTTACGAAACAGCCCTTGCATGGCGGCGCCGCTACCGGCAAGCATTGCACCCACTGCCACGCCCAGCAGTAAGCGCGGCAGGCGCAGTTGCCACCACACCTGCACACTGAGCGGATCGGCTTGGCCGCGGAGTACTTCCCACGGGGAGATGCCCAGCGCACCAGAGGCGGCCGCCCAACCTAAGACCAGCAGTAGCGTAGCGGTTAATCCGATGAGCACGCGGGTAGTGCGACTAACCGGCAGCCGCACCCGGAAACGGTCAGTGTGAAGAATGGCTATCATGGGCTTAGCTGGGCGGTGCTGTTTTGAATCGGTGCTCCCAGTAGCGCTTCAACGTCCTGGCGCAGGGTGAGTAGCTGATCGGGCGTGCGCGGGCCAAAGCCAAGCAAGGCTTGGTCATCAATGACAATCAGCTGTTGCTCTCGGCTTGCGGGGGTTAACGCCATACCGGGTAACTGCCATAGCGCGGCTTCGCCACCCATTGCCGCCAGGCCACGCTCGGAGACAACCACAACCTCCGGCGCTTGCCGGGCCAGGGCTTCGGCACCCACGCTGTGATAGCCCTGCATCGCGGCGAAGGCATTGGTCAGGCCCACCGCTTCGAGCGCGCTATGCGCTGCGGTATCGCTGCCCGCCGCCCGAGGTGTTAAGCCGCTATGCTGCATGATAAACATGGCGCGGGTCGTCGGCAGGGCTGGCATGCTGGCTAGCCGGTCAAGTTTCTCGTTCAAGGCGTCTGCCAATGCCCCTCCTGCGTCACTGCGATCAGTTAATTGGCCGACGGCGCGGACTTTATCGGCAATGGCATCAAGGGTTGGCGGGGCGTTAATAGTGGCGACGTCGACCCCCACCGCCTCAAGCTGTGCCAGCACTTCCTTGGGGCCTGCGTGCCCGGCGGCTAACACCTGGTCAGGTTTAACCGACAGGACGCTTTCAGCGGAGAGCTGGCGCAGGTAACCCACCGATGGCAGCGCCGCCATGGTGGGGGGATGCACGACCGTGTCATCCCGAGCGACAACGTTGATATCGGCATCCAAGGCGGCCAGGGTTTCGGCGATATCGCCGCCCAGCACCACCCAGCGCTCGCTGGCCAATGCGGCCCCGGTGGTTAGCCACCCCATCAGCAGTAGTGCCAGTGAGCGGCGCATTAGGCGTTTTGCGTTCATGCCACCGCCTCTTGGTGGCCGAGTTCATCCAGCAACTGCCGCCACTCGCGATGCTCCGCGCGGCCTTCCTGGCGCTGTGCGTAAAGTTGCAGCACTAGCGAGCCTTCGGCATCGAAGGCTTCAATGCTGGTCACGCCGCCGTCGCGGTTGGGTTTGCTGACTTGCCACACTTGGTCAATCGCGGTGTCATCAAGGTGCAGGGTGAACTGCTCGCCAAATAGATTCAGCCAGCCACGAGCTCGTTGCGGGGTGGGCAGGGTGCCGGTGCGAATCTGCACGCAGCCGGGGCTGGCGACAAACAGCATCAACGGCAGCGCGCGTTGGCTTGCATGCTGCAGCACTGCTTCCAGGGCATTGAGGGGCAGCGCGCGGGTATAGCGGCCTTCCATTAACTGGTTGGCCTCAATACGCTCCAGATGATGGCGCTGGAGGAGGGCAAAGAACTGGTGCACGTCGCGCATCGCACCCCACTCGCTGGCCAGGGTCGGCGCTTCGGGCAGCGGCCGCTTTAGGCGGGGCATGCTCTGGGTAAACGCCGGCGTATCCCGAGTGCCCAAGGCCGCTAAGGCACCCCAGGGGCGCGGTAGTGGGTTCTCCAGGGCAAAGCATTTGTGAACGGCGCAGCCATGCTGGTTGAATATCTGCAGGCTCCAGCGCCACTGCGCCTCTTGCGCACTGGTGGCAGGCATAGGATCACGAATCAGGCAGGCCCAGTGCCAGTTCGTGTAGAGCAGCCGTAAATCCAGGCCGCCAGGGTCGAGCAACAGGCCAGTATGCTCCCCGCCGCTAAGCTCAGGGTAGTCGCCGGTTTGCTCTAGCACGGCCAGCCGGGAGCGAGTCAACGCCTTAACCCGCCCCAGTTGGGGCAGGTAGGCAGCGATATCGCTGGGCGAGAGCGGCAGCGTCCATACGTCGCGCCCTAAACGGGCGGCCTGCAGCTCGCCTTCGCTGATCGATAAGCGTTCGGCAATCTCAATCGCAGGTAGTCGCGGCTGCGCGGCGCGCGCCGCGTCAAAGGCTTCGATAATCGCGATTTGTTGGGATGGAATCATGACGCACCTCTATCGGGTTGGCTGCGTGGATTTACCACTGCCAGTTGAGGGTGGCGAACAGGCTGCGCCCATCGCCCAGGCTGCCGTCGGGGCGGTACCACACCTTGTCGCCCACATTGGCAAGGCGCAGCGAGGTATCCACGGCCGGAGTGAGTTGCCAGGCAAGATGCACATCGTGCAACCCATAGCCGGGCAGGCGTTCGTCATCGCCCTGCTTATCGAAAGATTGGGCAAAACGCGCTTGCCAGCCCAGGCGGATATCGTTGTTGTACAGAGCCACCTCGCTACCCAGAGTGGCTTCCAGCGGTGTTTGACTGCCTAGGGGCTCGCCAGAATCGCGGTCTTTGCCGGAGACTTCCGACAGGCCCACAAAGCTGGTGAGTAGAGGGAAGGCGCTGGGCTGCCAGGTCACCCGGGCGTCATAGCCCCATAGCTGGGCGCGCTGAACGTTCACCGCCTGGGTGGTGCCCGCCATGATGTCGACGTGGGTGTCGATAAAATCGTCGGCGCGGGTGTTGAAGTAGCTGGCACGCACCTGCCAGTCGCCCTGATGCCAGACCATGCCGCTTTCCCAGGTGTGGCTGGATTCAGGCGAAAGGTTGGGGTTGGGAATCCAGTAATTGTCTGGCGTGCAGAAGGCTGGCCCGGCGCAGAAACCGGCAAAGTGGCGCTCGTTAGCGTAAAGCTCGGAAAGGCTAGGCGCGCGAAATGCTTCGGCGTAGCCCGAGAACAGCATCAAAGCGTCATCGGGCCGCCAGGCGAGGCGAAAACGCGGCGATACCTGGTCGTGGACGCTATCGGCTTCATTACCGCTGGCGTCGTAGCGGTCGTAGCGAGCCCCCAGGCCAACATCAAACTGCCCGGCGCCGCCATCGGCTAAATAGCGCCCAGCGGTAAGCGTGGTGTCGAGATAGGCTGCCTGGGTGTCGATATCGGCTTTAGGGAAGCCATTCGCTTCGCCATCTGGCCGTTGGCGTGCCTGCTCCAGCTCGGCGCCGAACACCAGCGTTTGCGAGAGCCAGCCGTGATCCATGGTGTGGAAACCGTCGCTCTGGAGACCGACCCGCTCTAAGGTGCGGTTGGCCTGGGGCTCATCGATATCCTGCTGGCTAAAGGTAAGCTGCGAAGTGACTTCGGTGGCAGCGCTGGGCTGCCAGCGGTGGCCCAACTGGACGTTGTTGCTTTCCACATCGCGATCGCGCAGCGGATTGCTGGCATCGGTGGAAAGCTGCTGTGGGTTGGCGGGCTGGGTGGCGCGTTCGTCGTAGTGCTGCCAGCTCATAAATAGCCGCTGATCGTCGCTTGGCTCCCAACCGCCTTTTAGCAGCAGGCTATTGAGCGTTGCATCCTCTTCGGCTTCATCGCCCCCTGCGCGGCGAATATCGCCGGATTCACTGCGACCGATTGAAAAGAGACCATCCACCTGGCCATTGGCGGTATCGCGGCGGCCAAAGGCCGTCAGGCTGCCCCGCAGCTCATCGCTTGCAGTGGTGCCGCCTACCGATAGGCGTGCGCCGCTATCTTCGCCGGGAGCAAGCAGGTCGTTGGCATCCACACTGGTGAAGCTGACCACACCGCCCATGGCATTGCTGCCGTAAAGGCTGGAGAGCGCACCGCGCGCTATCTGTACTTCCTGAATCAAGCCAGGGTCGAGGAAGAAGTTACCGATGTGGCCGGTGGAGATATCCTGGCGTACTCCGTCTAATCGCACCAGCACACCTTTACTGCCAAAGCCGCGCATACTCAAGGTTTGACCATTTCGACGCCCTTGGCCCGCCACATGCAGGCCGGGTTGGCGGCTAAGCACGTCTTCGACCCGGCTGGCGGTGGCCAGCACCGCATCATCGCGATCAATAATATCGATAATCAGCGGTGCCTGTGAAAGGTCGGTAGGCGCTCGGGTGCCGGTGACCGTCACGGGGTTAAGTTCGGCATCGTCTGCTTGGGCGGCGAGCAGTGGCAGTAGCGTTAAACAGAGGCCACTAAAGGTGCGTGTATGTTTCATGAGCCAGAGAGTTCCAACAGGGATAAGTGGAAGAGGTCGCTGGCTGGGTGCGATGGGCTACCTGGCTGGCTTTGCTTTTTAGAATCAATAAGTTAATTAGGTATTTAGATGTTTAAGGGCGTTAGGCGTTAAGGATTAACTTGCCGTTTTTAGTACGGCGCAACACATAGCGGCGCTGTTCATGGTGAATAACCAATTGGCCTGAGTTACCAAGTAATTCTTGGCTATTCACCTCGTGGGCCACCTCGCGGGGGGCCGAGTCCGACGTATCTCCCTGGCCAGTGCCCTTAGCGGGGAATTGCATGAGAGATAAACTCCTGTGTTAATGATAACTATTAGCATTAATTTAGCAGAGTTGCAGGTATCTCTCAATAGGGTTTGGGGAGTAAAAGTGGCTAGCATTCGACTGTTCTTCATCTAAATGCAGGCATGCCGTCATCTTGCTGTCATTAAGCTTCTTTAGTGTCTCCTAACGTTTAATCGTTGACTTACAAACGATCAGGGGGAGACCAAAATGAGTAAAGAGATCGAAGATCATCGCCTGTTTAACCACAGCGGCAATCAACCTTTTGCGGAAGTATTGGCGCGCCATGTGTCACGGCGCGACGTGATGCGCGGTGGTTTGAGCATGGCGGCTGCCTCGATGCTTAGTTTTGGCGGCGCTGCGCAAGCGCTTGCCTCAAGCAGCAACCAAAAAACACCCCTGACACTGGCGTTTGAAGCGGTTCATGGGTCGCTCACCGATGCCGTGGTGGTGCCAGAAGGTTATGTGGCCCAAGTCTTGGTGCCGTGGGGCACGCCGCTGAACCAAAATATTACCTGGCAGCCCGAACAGCCGATGACCGCTGAGCGTCAGGCGGAGAGTGTGGGCATGCACCATGACGGCATGGCCGGTTTTGCCCTGGATACCGACAACGCCTCGCGTCGTTTTGTGCTGGCGCTCAACAATGAGTATATCGATCAAGCCGCGCTATGGGCGCCCCAAGGTGGCCCCATTAATGCTGATGAGGGCCAGCGGCCAGCAGAGGAGTCGCGCACCGAAATCAACGCTCACGGTGTCACCCTTGTTGAGGTCGAAAAGAACGCCAGCGGCCAATGGGCGCACGTGCCGGGATCGCGCTATAACCGGCGCCTCACCAGTGCGACGACGATGGAGCTTTCCGGGCCAGTGGCGGGCAGTGACTACGTCAAAACGCGCTTTTCGCCTGAAGGCACCCAAACCCGTGGTACCAACAATAACTGTGGTAACGGGGTAACGCCCTGGGGCACCTATATTGCCTGTGAAGAGAACTGGCCCGATATCTTTGTGAACCGCGGTGAACGCTTCCAGGACGATGCCCGGATTGGTATTCCCACCGATAAAAGCCGCTATGGTTGGGATACTTCGGCAGGTGATGCCTCTGAACAGAATGACGAATTTGCTCGCTTCGATATTACCCCGCGCGGCGAGCGTGCTGAAAATGATTACCGCAACGAAGCACGCACGTTCGGCTACCAGGTGGAAGTTGATCCCTATAGTGATGCATTGGCGGTTAAGCGTACGGCACTCGGGCGTTTCCGTCATGAAGGGTGTTGGTTAGGCAAGCTGGAAGCCGGTCAGCCAGTGGTTTACTACTCAGGGCACGATGCCCGCAACGAGTACGTATATAAATATGTCTCTGATGCCGCCTGGGATCCCGCCGATGCCAACCGCCCAGGTGAAGAGTACGATCGTCTTGCCATTGGCAACAAATATTTGGATAACGGCACCCTCTATGTGGCCCGTTTCCACGCTGACGGCAGCGGCGAATGGCTGCCGCTAACGCCTAGCACCCAAACGCGCGATGGTCGCACACTGGCGGCGGCGTTGGGGCTAGCCGACGATGATGCGGCAGGTATCATCATCAACACCTGCGATGCAGCGGATTTGCTGGGTGCCACGCCAATGGATCGCCCTGAGTGGGCTTCCGTCGATCCTGCATCCGGTGAGGTGTATCTCACCCTCACCAATAACACGCAGCGTACCGCTGAAGAGACATCCCCAACTTATACTAATGACGGTGAGCGTCTGGAACAGGTAGGTGTTGGTTACGATTTAGCGCCTACCAATGCCGCCAACCCTCGCGCTAATAACGAAGCGGGGCATATTATCCGCTGGCGCGAAAGCCGGCTCCCGAATGCCTTCACTTGGGAGGTGTTTGTGTTCGGCGCTGCCGCTGACGATGCAGATAACCACTCAGGCCTGACAGAAATGAATCAGTTCGCCAGCCCCGACGGACTCTGGTTCGACGAGCGAGAAGACGGTCAGGGTATCCTCTGGATCCAGACCGATAATGGTTATGATGGGGTGACCGAGTACACCAACGATCAGTTGCTTGCCGTGGTACCTAATGGGCTAGACGACATCCAGGGAACCGGCCCGGTGATTAACCGCAGCAACCAGCAGCAGCTTAAGCGCTTTGCGGTGGGGCCGAACGGCTGTGAAGTGACGGGTATCTTTGCCACGCCGGATAAAACCGCGCTGTTCATTAACATTCAGCACCCCGGTAACTGGCCAGCCGATGGTAGCGAGCTTGTGCAAGATGCCACCGTTGCGGCCAGCGGACAAGTACGCCCGCGGGCCTCGACCGTTGTTATTCAGAAGCGCGATGGCGGGCCAATTGGGGTTTAAAATTACGCGCTGAGTGCAAAGCGCTGCCGCTATTAAGACGCCGCTATGTTAAAGCTTCGAACCTCTCGCAGGTTCGAAGCTTTTTTATTCTAGTGATGAGCCTGACGCGTTTTCTGCCGAGTTTCTAACGCGTGAATGGCATCGACCTTCAGTGGAAGCTGGCTGGCCCAGAGAATATCTTCGCGGCTGTGGCCAATATCTCGCAGTACATGGTCGTCGTGGGCCAGCAGGGGGCATGGCGTAGGATTGCGCTAAATGCCCTTGATCATGCCGGAGTTAATTATCGGATCGCTTACTCCTGCGACCACTGCGCGGGGCAGGAAGCCGCTATGCCGGCTGACCTGGCCGTGACGGCTTTCCCAAAAAGCTTGATTCGACCACCGCTCAAGCGTCTCCACAATGAGTTATTGCCACCGCTAGGGGATTATCAAGTAGCGCTGGTGAAGCGTTCAGGTAGTGGGGATGCCAGCGAGGTATTGGCCGAGCGCGTGGTGGAGGCTTTTTGTGAGGGGTGAGTGGTAAATTAGGGAGCGAAACTATTCGTTAACTTATGAGAGGCAATGATTGTTTAGCGCGATAGAACTGAAGGTTACATGGCCACACTCTTGCTTAGTGGGGCCATGTAATAGGGGGAACGAAAGTGGTTAGGCAACTTGTCTTTCCCGCTCGTTGGGAATCAAGAAGCCGCGAAGAATTTTTTCCATCCTTTTGCGTGCGTCGGCATTTTCCAGGTCTAGAAAGTGACCTGCATAGGGTACGACTTCAAAGGCACATCGCGGCATATACTTGTCGGCAATCAGAATATCTTCTGGCGTTGTGTACTCATCCATTTTGCCATTAACGAAAAGTGTTGGTATCTCAATGTTACCCAGTAGCTGTTCATAGTCGGTGTCGTTCATGGACAGTATCTGCTCGATATGAAAGCAAACCTGCTGTAGCTCTTGTTTATCAAGTCTGGATAGGTGTTTGTAATTTATATATTTTAGTAATCTGGGTAAGTGTTTACCCACCTCCTGATTAAGGAGGTTGGCGGCGGTTTTAACATCGCCAATCTGAATATAATGACGGGCACCCTTGATATACCGCAGCATGCTGTCGTTAAGCTGAGTCGAGAATGACGCCAAAACCGCTTTTTTAATAGAGCTTGGTGACTGGGCTAATGCCATCATGGCGGCATAGCCACCCCAGGAAACCGAAAGCAGTGATGTTGGCTGGAAGCGTTCAATCAGAGCAAGGAGGATGCTGACCTCGTCCTCCTTGGTAATGATGCCACCGACAGGATTATGGGGTTTTGATTGACCGGCAAAAGGTAAGTCGAAAAGAATGACATTTAACCCATCACTTAAATACTTGACGCAATTAGTAAAAGAGGCGGTCGTAGCGAGAGCGCCATTGACCATAATAATGCTCTCGGTGTTTTTGGGCTGTTGATACATTTCCACATGAATGCAGTGATTGCCTATCGTTATAACCTCAGTATTGGCTTTCATGATCTTGTCCTTGCAGCAATTAGGGGGCAGTTAATGTGAGTTTTAGGCGTGCATGTTTAAGCGCTTAAGCCGAAACTTAGGAAGCTCATTAGCTGTCACGAATTACGCAAGTCAGTATTATTAGTATGTGTTTTTATATGCCGAAGTGTGGCAGTTATCGAATGTGGTGTATGTAGGATATTTCTGATTTTATTTGTAAGAAATTAGCTATTCTTATCTATAATTTGGCTTTTAAGTAAGTTTTAATATGTGATTGTTATGCAGTGTATCTATGAGTGTTTTTGAGTTAGTTAGGGTTGTAAAATATAAGTAAACCAATTTATGCAAAGGAAAGGAAAGGAAAGGAAAGGCAATGAGGCGACCCCCCACCTATCGCTGGTGGGGGGGTGGAGATTTGCTCAGTATGCGACGCAGAAACGCTGATTGGTGTGTCGTGGGTTTTCCAACTCATCGATCATGGCGATTGCGTAATCCTGCACGGAAATACGGCTGCTGCCTTCGCTATCGGTCAGTAGCGTATCGCCGCCCAGCCGGAAGTTGCCCGTGCGTTCACCGGGGAAAATCTCAGCAGCGGGGGAGAGAAACGTCCATGCTTGAGCCGTTTGGGTGCGCAGTGTTTCAAGGGCAGCTTGCGCCCCTTCCGCCGTGGCCCGGTACTCTGCTGGAAAACCAGGTGCATCTAACAGCAGCTTACCCGGCGCTACCTCGAGTGTTGCCGCGCCACCCACTATCAGTAGCCTAGGTACCGAAGCTTTTTGAGTGGCTGACAAAATCGAGTGAAAGCCTTTGAGGTAATAGCCGTAAACATCCTCTTGGGCGTGGCCACTAAAGGCGCTGATAACGGCCTCGGCACCGCGTAGCTGCTCGGCCAGTGCATCGGTGTTTAACACATCGCTTTTAATGCTAACGACATTTTCCTGCGGCGCCACCCGTTCAGGGCGAGTCACTAACGCCGTCACATGATGGCCCCGGGAGAGCGCCTCAGTTAATAGGGCGGAACCAATAAATCCGCTAGCGCCAATCAGTGCAATCTTCATAGCAGTACTCCTTAAGTGGGTAGTCGCTGCATTGTCGGACGCTTTATTGATTTGAAAAATAGCGATTAACGTAATTTACTGTTATCGATTTCATAACAGTGGGGCGATAAATGACCACCACCAACGAGTTCGATTTAAACGGTTTGCCGATCTTTGTCGCGCTGGTGGAAGCTGGCAGTTTTACCAAGGCAGCGGAGCGGCTAGGCTGTACGAAAACCCGCGTAAGCCTGCAAATTCGCCAGTTGGAAACGCGCCTGGGCGTTACGCTGTTTTTCCGCACCACGCGGCGGGTTCAGCTCACCCAGGCCGGAGAAGCGCTCTACCATCAGTGTCAGCCGCTGTTGATAGATCTACAGGGGGCGCTGGCTAGTGCCGTGAGTAACACCCAACAGCTGCACGGCGAGTTGCGTATCACGGCCCCCGAAGATTACACCGCTGGGGTGTTGAGCGATGCGGTGGTGGCGTTTAGTCGATTGCACCCTGGGCTGCATATAGAGCTACGAAGTGGCGACCAGATAAGCGATATGGTGCAGGACGGTATCGATTTAGCGTTTCGTTTAGGCTGGCTAAAAGACTCCACGCTACGCGCCCGTCGTATAGGCACTTTTCAACAGCACGTGGTGACTGCTCCTGATTACCTGGATCGTCACGGTACGCCCACACACCCCAAGGCGCTGGAAGATCATGCATGGATCGCTTTTACGCCGTTAAAGGCGCCGTTAACCTGGGCTTTTCAGCGGCGCGATGAGCGGTATGAGGTGCAAATGAGCGCGGGGTTGGCAGCCAACTCAACGGCGAGCTTAGTCGCGCTAATGGTCGCTGGCGGCGGTCTTTCAGTAATGCCGGATATGACCGCTGCACCAGAGATCGCTGCTGGACGCTTAGTGCGTGTACTTGAAGAGTGGACACTGCCGGAAGGCGGCGTCTATGCAGTCTATCCGCCAGGACGGCACATAACTGCTAAAGCGCGCGCCTTTATGACCTTTTTTGACACTTGGTTAGAAGACAGGCCTAAGTACTCCCACCGGTTTGGAGCGTAAAGCCCACATCGTGCTGGCGGCGGTAGACGTTTTTGCCGCTTAGCCGTCGAATAAGTTCCTTGGCGGCTAAGCGGCCCATCTCTTCTCTGGGCGAAAGAATGGTCGTGAGCTGAGGGGTTACGTGTTGACCAAGGGGCAGGCCGTTAAACCCGGCAATGGCGATATCCCCTGGCACGTTTAGCCCTTGACGTTGAGCAGCCAGCAGGGCACCTGCCGCCAGGTCGTCGTTGGCAAAGTGAATGGCTTGGGTATGAGGGTATTGCGCGAGCACCTGGGCCAGCCCTTCAGCGCCCGCTTGCAGGCTGCCCAGGGTGTCTAGTTCCAGTAGTGGGGCATCGATCCCTTTCTCCTTTAGCACCGCTTTATGTCCATCAAAACGCATGCTGGCGCGATAATCCTGCGACAGCCGTGCGCCCACATAAACAATATGGCGGTAGCCTTTGTCGATTAGATGGCCGGCCATACAGCGGCCTGCCGCTACGTGATCCAGCCCCACGTTAAGATCCATGCCTTTGCCCAGCTCCATCACCTCCATAATGGGGTGATCCCAGTTCGCCAGCAGCGTATGACACGCCTTGTTATGGCGCAGCCCAGCGGTGACCAGTGCAGAGCATGACCAGCCCAGAAAAGTGCGTACCAACTGATACTCGCGGTCTAGATCGTAGTCGGTGTTACCCAGCAGTATCTGATAGCCCTCGGCTTCCAGCGTCTCCTGCAGCCCCTTGATGACTTCCACAAACACGCTATTGATCAGTGACGGCACAATCACCGCAATCAGCCGCGAGCGGGAAGAGGCCAGACTACCGGCTACCAAGTTGGGTACGTAGCCCAGTTTCTCTACGGCTTGTAGAACACTCAGACGTGCGCTATCGCTTACCTTATCAGGGTAGTTCAGTGCTCGAGATGCGGTAATCGGTGATACCCCTGCCGCTTGCGCCACTTGGCTGAGCGTGACTTGGTCGGAGCTTCGGCGCTGCCTGGCAGGGCTGGGAGAGGTAGCGTTGGGCGAGTCTTTAGACATTGGTCGCACGTCCCTGATTTTCATCTTGTCGTAATGCCAACAATAATCTAAAACAAATGGTAGCGCTATCATGACAGCGCTACCATTTAGCTTCTAATTGCACCGCGACGATAGCAACAGTCTCAACAACCGTTTCAACAACAGTCTCAATAACAAAGAGGTGCCGTTAGGTGAGTCAATACGATAAGCAATCACTTCAAGTAGGTCTTATTGGCCTGGGCGCCATGGGCATGGGTACAGCCACCGCTTTACTCAAGCAGGGATTTAACGTGACCGGGTGTGATATTTCCGTTGGGGCACGCGATGCCTTCGTTGCAGCAAGGGGGCAAAGCGTAGCCACTCCTGCTGAGCTTGCTCACTGCCATATCGTGTTGGTGGTTGTCGTTAACGGGGTGCAGGTTGAGCAAGTGCTGTTCGGTGAGCAGGGGGTGGTAAGCCACTTGGCCCCAGGCAGTCTGATCATACAGTGCGCCACGGTGGCGCCCAGTCAGGCCAAACAGCTTGGTGAGCGTGTGGTGGCACAGGGCTTGATGCTGCTGGATGCGCCGATTAGCGGCGGTGCTGCTAAAGCCAAAAGTGGTGAACTATCGGTAATGGCATCCGGGGCAACGGAGGCATTTATCTACGCCGAAGCGGTGCTAAACGCCATGGCTGCCAAGGTTTATCGACTTGGTGATGCGCCTGGCGTTGGCTCAAGTATGAAACTGGTCAATCAACTGCTGGCAGGTGTGCATATTGCCACCGCCGCTGAAGCCATGGCGCTGGGCATTCGTATGGGGCTCGACCCCGAGGTGATATATGACGTCATTACCCACTCGGCGGGCAACTCCTGGATGTTCGAAAACCGCGTGCCGCATATCCTGAGTGGTGACTACACGCCGCTTTCGGCGGTGGATATCTTCGTCAAAGATCTCAACATCGTGCATCAAACCGGCCGCGAGCTGGCGTTGGCAACGCCCGTTGCTTCAAGCGCACTGCAGCAGTTTACCGCTGCCAGCGGTGCAGGTTTTGGTCGTGAAGATGATTCGGCGGTGATCAAGGTTTATCAGCGGCTATCGGGCATCGCGTTGCCTGAAGCCGCTAACGACGCCCAGGGAGCCAAATAAAATGGGGATGGGAGCGAACATCGTACTGGGCGCCATTGCCGATGATTTCACTGGCGCGACCGACCTTGCCAACAACCTGGTGCGCGGTGGCATGCGCTGCCTTCAGGTGATTGGCGTGCCCCAGCAAGAGATTGACCTCGCCGATATCGATGCGGTGGTCGTGGCGTTGAAATCGCGCTCCTGCCCGGTGGACGAAGCCGTGGCGGACTCACTCGCTGCCCTTGAGTGGCTTCGCCAGCAGGACGCTCGGCAGCTGTTCTTCAAGTACTGCTCCACCTTTGACTCCACCGACCAGGGCAATATCGGCCCGGTGGCGGATGCGCTGCTGGAAGCGCTAGGAGCGCATCAAACGGTGATGGTGCCCGCCTTCCCGATTAACGGCCGTACGGTCTACCAGGGCCATCTGTTTGTGGGCGACCGTTTGCTCAACGACAGCGGTATGCAGCACCACCCACTGAACCCCATGCAGGACGCGGATCTCATGCGAGTACTCGCACGCCAAACGCCGCACCCGGTGGGCTTAGTCAACCGCACGGTGTTGGCGCAAGGCGCTGATGCAACGCGTGCTCAGTTATCGGCGCTGGCAGAGCAGGGCGTCCGCCATGCGATCTGTGATTCCCTGGATGAGCAGGATCTAGATGTACTTGCCGAAGCTACGGTTGCGATGCCCTTGGTTACCGGCGGTTCAGGGCTAGGGCAGGCGTTGCCCGCCCAGTACCGTGCCCAGGGTTGGCTAGACAAGATCAATGAACCGGGGCGCTTATCGCCTGCCTCGGGCGGTGCGCTGGTGCTCTCCGGCAGTTGTTCCCGGGCCACGCTGGCACAAGTAGCGGACTTTCTAGCCAAGTACCCTGATGGTGGCTTTGCCCTGGATCCCTTGGCGTTGGCTGAAGGAGGACTGCAGCTGGAAGAGGCGCTGGCCTTTGCCCGCAAGCGCTTATCTCAAGAGGCGCCGGTACTGCTCTACGCCTCGGCTGATACTGAAAAGGTTAACGCCTCCCAGCAAGCCTTGGGGATAGAGCGTGCAGGCGCGCTGGTGGAAGAAGCGCTGAGCCAGTTGGCTGTCGAGCTTGTAGATGAAGGCGTTGGCCGGTTGCTGGTCGCCGGGGGCGAAACGTCAGGTGCAGTAGTCTCGGCGTTGGGCATTACCACTCTGCGCATCGGTGAGCAGATCGACCCCGGCGTGCCCTGGACGCAAACCCCAATGGTGGGTCGCGAAGCGCCGCTGTCACTGGTGCTGAAGTCCGGCAACTTTGGTGGCGTCGACTTCTTTACCCGGGCGTTTGAGGTGCTGGTATGAGCATCCACTTGCATCGCCATTCCCAGAACAGGTTGCGGGAGCAGATCAGTACCCTGGGCAAGTCGCTGTTTGACCGCGGCCTGACCATGGGCTCCAGCGGCAATATCAGCGTGCGGCTAGACGATGGCGGCTGGCTGATGACACCCACCAACGCCTGCTTGGGGCGGCTGGATCCTGCGCGGATTTCTCATCTAGATAACGACGGCCAACTGCTGAGTGGCGATAAGCCTACCAAAGAGCAGTTCCTACATATGGCGATGTACGAAGAGCGCCCACGATCCGGTGCGATTGTGCATCTGCACTCCATCCACTCGGTGGCAGTCTCGTGCCTGCCGGGAGTAGATCCCTGCGACTGCATTCCGCCACTGACCGCTTACTACGTGATGCGGGTGGGCAAGCTGCCGCTGGTGCCGTATCACATTCCTGGCGACCCCAAGCTGGGCGATGCAGTGCGGGGGTTAGCGGGCAAGCATAGTGCGGTGCTGCTGGCCAACCACGGACCGGTGGTGGCGGGGAAAAATCTCGAGGCAGCGGTCTACGCCACCGAAGAACTGGAAGAGACCGCCAAGCTCTATCTGCTGTTAAGGGGCGAAAACCCGCGAGGGCTAACGCCGGAGCAGGTGGCGGAGCTGGAAGCGCGCTTTCCACGAGATTAACGACGCACTTAACAATGGCGTACTTAACAACAAGAGCACCACGATGATTCGATTAGCCGCCAACCTCAGCATGCTGTTTAACGAGCACGCCTTTATGGATAGCTTTGCCGCTGCTGCGAAGGCGGGTTTTAAAGGCGTTGAGTACCTGTTCCCGTATGCCTATGCCGCCGATGAGTTAAGAGATGCGCTGAACAAGCACCAACTGGAGCAAGTGCTGTTTAATCTGCCGCCAGGCGACTGGGATGCAGGTGAGCGGGGCTTGGCGAGCCTGCCGGGTCGAGAAGGGGAGTTTCGTGACTCGGTGATTGAAGGGCTACGTTACGCCGAGGCGCTCAACTGCCCTCGGGTTCATGCCATGGCGGGGCTGCTCCCGGAAGATGCCGATGCCGCGACCCAGGCTGAACACCACGCCACCTATATCCGCAATCTGCGCTTTGCTGCGAGTGAAGCGGCCAAGGTTGGCCGAGAGATACTCATCGAGCCGATTAATACGCGCGATATGCCCGGCTTTTTTCTCTCTCGCCAGGCCCAGGCCATGGCGGTATTGGAAGAGGTTGGGGCAGAAAATCTAAAGCTACAGTTTGATCTCTACCACTGCCAAATAATGGACGGCGACCTGATTCGCCACCTTGAACGCCAGTTCACCGCCATTGGGCATATTCAAGTCGCAGGCGTGCCCGGGCGCCATGAGCCTGACGCGGGGGAGGTGCACTACCCCGCCATCTTTGAGCGCTTAAGCGCGCTGGGCTATAGCGGCTGGGTCGGATGTGAGTACCGCCCCCAGGCCAACACTCGCGCGGGGCTGGGGTGGGGCGAGGCGTGGGGCCTAACCACCCACTGATCTGCTCCAACTGAATGAACAATAACAACACCACAACAGGATCCTCAAGATGCATATTGCCATTACCGGTGCTGCCGGGTTTCTCGGCCAGCGTTTAGTCAAGCAACTGCTTGAGCGTGGTGAGCTTCGCCAGCAACCGATTACGCGCTTAACGCTCCTTGACCAAGTGGAAGCGCCGCAGCCCGCAGCGGGGAGCGTTGCGGTGACATCAGTGGCGCTGGATATTACCGCGTCAGGCGCGCTGGATAGCGTGCTGGCGCAACGGCCCGACGTTATTTATCACTTAGCCGCGGTCGTCAGCTCCGCTGCAGAAGCCGATTTAGAACTCGGCATGCGGGTTAATTTCGATGCTACGCGGGCGTTGCTGGAAGGCTGCCGGGAGCAGGAACTGACCGATACCCGATTGATTATGGCCAGCTCGGTGGCGGCCTACGGCGGTGAGTTACCGGAGGTGCTGGATGATATGACGGCACTCCATCCGCAAAACTCCTACGGCGCCCAGAAAGCCATGTGCGAACTGCTCATCAATGATTACAGCCGTCGTGGGCTCATCGATGGGCTAGTGCTGCGCCTACCGACGATCGTGATTCGCCCCGGCCGACCTAATGCTGCGGCCTCCAGTTTTGCTTCCAGCATTCTGCGTGAGCCGCTCAATGGCGAGGCGGCGGTTTGCCCGGTGCCTACCGAGCTGCCGATGTTTGTAATGTCGCCGGGCAGAGTGGTGGCGGCGCTGATCCATGGTGCGGAGGTGCCACGCGAAGCCCTGGCGCCTTTCCGTGCCTTTATGCTGCCGGGCATTACCGTCACTGTGGCTGAAATGTTGGCAGCATTGCGCGATGTGGCCGGCGAGAAAGCGTTTGCGCTGGTACGCCATGAGCCTGACCCGCGCATTGAAGCCATTGTGGCGAGCTGGCCTGCGCGTTTTGACACCGCGAAAGCCAAACAGCTGGGTTTTGTTGGCGATGACAACTTTAAACAGATTATTGATGCATTCGTTACTGAACCGTCGTGAGTTTCGGTCTGCCGCATGGCATGCGGCAGGCAACAGCCTGGGGCGACGTTAGCAATAGCGTTTGTCGCTCCACACTCCACCCTCACAACAACATAAAGAGGGCACTTCAATGACTAAGCAACACTCTACAACGACACCCACAATTACTCGCCATGCCCTGGTGGCGGCGATTAGCGGTATTGCTACTGTCGGTATAGCACTACAGGCCCATGCGGCGACGGAAGTGAACCTGGGCCACACCCTTTCTGACAGCTCTCACTACTCAGTGGGTGCCGACGCCTTTAAAGAGGCGCTGGAGCGTTTGTCTGATGGCGAGTTTACGGTAACTGAGCACACCTCGGGGTCGCTTGGCGGCGAGCGGGAAATGATCGAAGGACTGCAAATCGGCACCGTCGATGTGGTGATTACCTCCACCGGCCCGCTAGGTAATTTCGTTCCCGAAACCTACGTGCTCGACCTGCCGTTCCTGTTTGAGAACTACGACCAGGCGCGCTGCGTGCTGGATAGTGAGCTTGGCGACGAACTACTGGAAAAAATGGGCGATCACGATTTGATCGGCCTGGCGTGGACAGAAAATGGCTTCCGCCATCTGACCAATAGCCAGCGAGAAATCGCCACACCCGCAGATGCCGAGGGCCTGCGCGTGCGCACCATGGAGAACGAGGTGCATCAGGAAGCATTCCGCCAAATGGGCGCCCGGCCAACGCCGATGGCCTTCCCGGAACTGTTTACCGCACTTCAGCAGGGCGCCGTCGATGGTCAGGAGAACCCAATTACCGTCATCGTCGCCACCAACTTCTGGGAAGTTCAGGATTACCTCTCGTTAACCGGACACGTCTACTCGCCAGCTATCGTACTGGGGTCGCCGATTCTGCTGGATGGCTTAAGTGACGAAGAGCGTGGCTGGTTTAGGGAAGCCGCTGTCGCATCTGCTGAAGCAACCCGTGAAGAGGTCTCGCGGCTAGAGCGTGAAGGTGTGGCGCTGCTGGAAGAGAACGGTATGACGGTAAAAACTGATGTTGCTCCGTTCCAGGAAGCGGTTCAGCCCGCCTACGAGATATTTACCTCTGAGCACGGCACGGAAATGCTGGATCGCATTCAGGAAAAAGCCAGCAGCTGCTGAGCGCTTCTCCCTCCTCGGCCTCCGGAAACGCCGGAGGCTGCTTTGGCATGGTGATCTCTTATGCTAGCGGTATTTCTTCGTTTTGAGCATCAGTTAACCCGGCTTGCAATGCTGATCGCAGTGGTGATGCTGGCGATATCGGTGACCCTCAGCTTTTATCAGGTGCTCACCCGCTTTGTGTTTAACGCCCCCTCTACCTGGACGGAAGTCGCCTCCCGCGCTGCCATGATCTGGTGCGTATTTATGGCTGCTGCCGCCACCTTTCGGGGTGGTTACATGATGGCGGTGGAAGTCGTTTATAAAGTGGTGCCTGCGCGTTTTCTCACTCTTTTAGAGGTGCTCATTGTGGTGTGCTGCCTGCTGGTGCTTGGGGTGCTGATCCATTACGGCATCCAAATGACGATGCGGGTGAGCAATCAAACCATGTCGGGAATGAATATTTCGATGTCTTGGGCCTATGCGGCGATTCCCACGGGTTCAAGTTTTGCCATTGTGGCTGTTGCAGCTCGGCTTTTAGCGCAGCTCAGTGGACGTGAAAAGGTGGGGCCGGAGAATAGCGAAATTACCCCTGAGGAAGCGTTGGTTGAAGATGGCCAACTCCCTAAAGGAGGAGCGCAGTCATGAATATGGTTATTGGCCTGTCGCTGATCATTCTATTCACCTTCGGTGTGCCGATCGCGATTTCGATTATCCTGGCATCGATTATCGGTATCGAATTCTTTACTCGCTTGCCGCTGTTGCTGGTGCCGCAGCAGATGTTTATCGGTATCGATAAATTCCCGCTGATGGCGATCCCGTTTTTTATTCTTGCCGGGAATTTGATGGCCGCAGGGGGAATTTCCCAGCGTTTGGTGGACTTAGCCAAATCTATCGTGGGGAAGGTGCAGGGCGGCTTGGCGATGTCCTGCGTACTGACCTGCATGATGTTTGCGGCGGTGTCAGGCTCCAGTGTGGCCACCACCTTTGCGATTGGCGCTATCCTGATTCCGGCGATGGTGAAACATGGCTACCCTAAGCCATTGGCTGCCTCCATTCAGGCGTCATCCGCTGAGCTGGGCGTGCTTATACCCCCGTCGATTCCTCTCATTCTTTATGGCGTGAGTACTGATACCTCCATTGGTCAGCTGTTCCTCGCCGGCATTGGCCCCGGCATATTGATTGGCAGCGCGTTGATACTCTTTCTCTACCTGTTCTGCAAAGTGCGCGGTTACGGCAAGGACGACTATAAAGACAGCACCGGCTTTATGATCTCGGTAAAGCGTGCCTGGGTGGCGATGCTGATGCCGGTGGTCGTGATCGGCGGTATCTATGGCGGGATATTTACCCCGACTGAAGCCTCCGCCGTGGCCGTGTTTTTTGCGCTGATCGTGGGAGGTTTCTACTACCGTGAACTGAAGGTCGATGACCTGTGGCCGATTATGCGCCAGAGCGTTGTCTCAACAGCTGCCGTCATGCTGATTATTGCCGCCGCCTCGCTCTTCAGCTTTCTGCTAAGCCGCACAGGGCTGCCCGCGCAAATTGCCACTCTGGTCACCAATACCATCAATGACCCGCTGATGTTTCTGTTGGTGGTCAATGCCCTGCTATTGGTTGTTGGGATGTTTATCGAAACCTCCGCCGCTATTTTAGTGTTGGCACCGATTTTAACGCCGATCGCTATTCAGTTCGGTATTCACCCGGTTCATTTTGGCCTAGTCATGGTGGTTAATCTGGCCCTTGGCATGATCACTCCGCCCCTAGGCGTAAACCTATTTGCTGCCTGTGCGGTCGCCAAAATATCGATCGATCAAATGTTGCCCTGGCTGGTGCGCTTTGTGCTGGTGGTGCTGGCCTGCCTGATGGCAATTACCTATATGCCGTGGATTTCCATGGGGCTGGTGACTGCTTTTTACGGTTAACCCCGCCGTTTTTAGCGTTAATCAAACAATCATAATAAGAGGAGTGCGATATGCCAGATGCATTAACGTTGCCACCGCAGCAGGCGCTGGTGGCTGGAGAGTGGGTGAACACCACCACAACGCTACAGGTGGAAGCCCCGGCCAGTGGTGAACCGCTGACCCGGATTGCCCGTTGCCAAGTAGACGATGTGGAGGCGGCGGTACAAGCCGCACGGCAGGCCTTTACTGGCCAGCTAGGCGAGTGGGCCCGGTGGTCTGCGAGGCAGCGCAGCGAATGGTTGCTACGCTTTGCAAATATTATCGAGGCGCATCACGAGCAACTGGCACAGCTTGAATGTGCTGATACCGGGAAGCCCATGACGCAAGCCAGAGGCGATATTGGTGCTTGTGCACGCTACTTTCGCTTTTATGGCGGGGCGGCGGATAAACTTCACGGTGAAACCATCCCCTTTGAGACCGACTTCGCGGTCATGACCCTGCGTGAGCCCTACGGCGTGTGTGCGCAAATTATTCCCTGGAACTACCCTTCGCAGATCTTCGGGCGCTGCGTAGCGGCGGCGCTGGCCGCGGGTAATACCGTTGTGCTCAAGCCCGCAGAGGATGCCTGCTTAAGCGTACTGCGTTTAGCGCAACTGGCAGTGGAGCACGGCCTTCCGGCGGGTGCACTCAACGTGGTGCCAGGGCTTGGCGCTGAAGCGGGCGTTGCCCTTGCTGCCCACCCAAACATTGATCACCTCTCCTTTACCGGCTCGCCAGAGACCGGCACCCATGTCGCCCAGGCGGCCGCGCAGCACCATGTACCCGTCACCCTGGAACTTGGCGGCAAATCTCCTCAGTTAGTGTTTGCCGATGCGGATCTTGATGCCGCGCTGCCCGCAGTAGTACGCGGGGTTATCCAGAATGCCGGGCAGACCTGCTCCGCAGGCAGCCGTTTGCTGGTGCAGCGGGAGATCGCTGAGAGCGTAGTCGCTAACCTCTGCGAGCGCTTCGCTGCCCTGCGCTGTGATGCCGGCGAAGCGGACGCTGACTGCGGCCCACTGATCAATGCGCGTCAAAAAGCCAAGCTGGAAGCGCGCTTGGCGGCCGCCGAAACCGACGGTATTTGCGTGGCAGCAAAAGGTCAGTTAGCGGCAAGCGCGCCAAGCGGCGGCCACTTCGTAGTGCCTCAACTACTCACCGATATTCCCGAAAGGCATGAAGTGCTTCAAGAAGAGCTGTTTGGCCCAGTGCTGGTGGTGCAGGTGTTTGAGGACGAAGCGGAAGCTCTGGCGCTGGCTAATGCTACCGATTTTGGCCTCTGTGCCGGTATTTGGACGCGCGATGGCGGCCGTCAGCTCCGTTTGGCCAAAGGGATTCGCAGCGGTCAGGTATTCATCAATAACTACGGCGCCGCCGGCGGTGTAGAGCTACCATTTGGTGGCGTTGGCCGTTCCGGGCACGGTCGCGAAAAAGGCTTTGAGGGCCTGCGAAGCTACACACGGATCAAAACAGTGGCGATCAAGCACGACTAGCACCTATTTCACAAGAATGGCCGGTGCATACAAATGGAGCGCTAACAATGACAACAGCAACGACAACCGCAATGAAAACATCTCGCCAGGTAGGTCTCGTCGGCGTCGGCCTGATGGGTCATGGGATCGCCAGCAGTCTCCTACGCGCAGGCCATCAGGTTAGCTTTCTGAATCACTCCGGTAACCAGCCAGCAGATGACCTACTGGCAGCCGGTGCCAGCGCGCTGAATACAGGACGGGAGGTGGCCCAGAGCGCTGAGGTGGTGATTCTGTGCGTCACCGGCTCGCCTCAAGTAGAAGCCGTACTGTTTGAATCCAACGGCGTATTAGCGGGGTTAAAGCCCGGTTGTGTCGTGGTGGATTGCTCCACCGCGCTGCCCAGCTCAACCGAAAAAGTCGCTGCTCGCGTGACTGCTGCGGGCGGGCGCTTTATGGATGCCGCCATGACGCGCACCCCCAAAGAGGCAGCTGAGGGGCGGCTTAACTTGATCGTCGGCGCGCCGAAGGCGCTGTTTGATGAAACGCTGCCACTACTGCAGAGCTTTGCTGAAAACATTGCCCATGCGGGCGATGTTGGCGCGGGGCACACCCTTAAGCTGCTGCATAACTTTGTCTCTTTGGGCTTTTCGGCCGTATTGGCTGAGGCCACGGCTGCATCTCGCAAAGCGGGTATCAGTGATAGTGCATTGCTAGAGGTACTGGGAGCCGGTGGCGGTGGTGGGGTCGTGCTCGAGCGGCTACGCCCCTACATCGCTGACAATGACCCTTCAGGGTTTAAGTTTAGCGTTGCCAATGCCAGCAAAGACCTGGGTTATTACCACACCATGACCGAAGATCTCGCCGTAGAGGGAGGTATCGCCGAAGCCGTTCACAACCTGTATACATCGGTTGAAGATCAAAGCCTTCCAATACCCGCGCTAATCGGTGTGCTTGAGCGGCGTTAAGGTAGAGAATGACTCAACCGTTGTTATCTCTACTGGCCTTTCCATACGCCGCCAAAAACACATCCACGGCGCTACTGATCTGGCGGTGAAGCTCCTCATCGCTGGGCGATTGACGTACACCCATGCTGACTTCTGTGACCAGCATACCTTGCCACATGCTGCACAGTTGGTCGGCGGCAAGGGTGTGCGCACCAAGCGTTAAATGCCCGGCGTTGGCCAGTCTTTCTAGCTTTTCCTGTAGCCATTGTTGCATGGCCCAGGGGCCTGCCTCGAAATAAGCCTTTAACAGCTCCGGGTACTGCTCGCCCTGGGCGCTCATTGCTCGCTCAACCGCCAGCACCTGGGGCTCTAATAAAAAGCGTACTAGGCTAATGCCGACCTCAATCAGCGATTGGCGCACTGCCTCGTGGGTGTCGGGCAGCTTATTTAATCCGTTGCGGATGGTCTCAGTTTCGCGGCGTATCACACTGCCAAACAGTGCCTCTTTGGTCACAAAGTGGCCGTAGACTGTAACTTTGGAAACCCCCGCTTCTCGGGCAACGGCTTCCATCGTTACCCCCTCTAAGCCGTGGCGGAAAAACAGACACGCCGCCGCATCCATCATGGCATTCCGTTTAGCCATATCCTTGGGGCGGCCAGCGCGGCGCTTTGGTTGAGGCGATGTAGGTTGAAAATCTGTCATGCGATGCAATCCATGCTCATCGAGCAAATAAATATTGAACGTACGCGTACAAATATTATAGTGAACGGTATCGTTCAAGAATAAACCATTTCGAGGCCATTATGGGTAGGTTATTAGCGTCTTCTTGGCGCCTCCGACTGGGCGGCACGCTGGCGGCGGTGTCTTTCCTCTCCAGCCAGCACAGCAGTGCTCAGCAGGCCCACGAGCAAGGCTCTGATAACGCCCTGCTCCAGGTGGCGACAGTGGCCCTGGAGCAAGCCGAGCAACTGCAGCGAGATGTGCGCTTAACCGGTCGTGTGGTGGCGCGCCAGTCGGTATCGCTGGCGTTCGAACCCGCGGGGCGGGTTAGTGCTGTATCAGTAGACAGAGGCGATGCGGTTGAACAGGGGGATGTGCTTGCCACGCTGGATACCCGCCGATTGGAAAGCCGCTTAGCGGAGGTAGCTGCACGCAGTGAAGAAGCTCGTGCCAGCCTCGCCCTGGCTCAGCGCCAGGAGGAGCGTGAAGCACAGCTCAACCAGAATAACTTTGCCAGCCGCACGGCGCTGGATCAGGCCCGGACAGATCGACTCACCCTCCAGGCTCGCCTGGCGGCGCTAGCAGCCGAGCGCGATAGCCTTACCGCCGATTTGGATGACAGCACGTTAAAAGCGCCCTTTGCGGGGCGAGTGATTGAGCGCCATATCAGTGTCGGCAGCTTGGTGAGTAGCGGCACTACCGCTTTCGATCTTATCGACGTCGAGCAGTTAGAAGCGCATCTTGGCCTACCCGCAGCGCTGGCCGCGACGTTTGCTCCTAATGAGGCCGTTGAGCTGATGGTGAATGGTGAGGACGTCAGCGGCGAGGTACGTGCCCGGCTCCCTCAAGTTGATAGCGACAGCCGCACCCAGACGCTGGTGGTGTCACTGGAAGCCCCAGACCACGCCGTGCCCGGCGATCTGGCCGAACTGCGTTACACGATCACAGAGCCCGCAAACGGCTACTGGGTGCCGTTGGATTCTCTACAAGCCGCTGACCGTGGCCTGTGGAACGTATTGGTGGCCGAGCCGTTAGAGAGCGATCACTACCGTGTGGCCCAGGCCAGCGTAGAGCTACTGCATAGCGAAGGCGACCAAGCCTTTGTGCGCGGCACGCTGGCGCCGGGCATGCGGCTGATTACCGGTGGTACCCACCGTGTAACGCCGGGCCAGCAGGTCACGCTAAGCGAGGAAGTGACCCATGAAGCGCCTTGAGTGGTTATTTAACCGTCGACTGTTAGCGCTCGCCCTGGGCCTTCTCATTGTCGCTGGGCTGTCGGCCATTCAAACGCTGCCACGCGCGGAAGACCCCCATTTAGTGGCGCGCATGGCCACCGTGCTGGCGCCTTTTCCTGGTGCGACCCCGGAGCAGGTCGAAGCGTTAGTGGCGCGTCCCATTGAGGATGAGCTGCGCACTATCGCTGAGATTAACGTGCTGGAATCCACCTCACGCCAAGGCATTGCGGTGATTAGCCTTGAGCTTGAGGACGAAGTGACTAACGTGACGCCGGTGTGGAGCCGCGTACGTGACAAGCTGGCTGATGTCGCCCCGACACTGCCTGACGGCGTGCAAACGCCGGAGCTGCTGGATGATCGAGGCTACGCCTTTAGCATCGTGGCCGCACTGCGCTGGACACTCGACTCCCCACCCAATGCCCAACTGATGGAGCGCTACGCCGAGCGCTTGGAAGCAGCGTTTAGAAACGTCCCTGGCACGGAGTATACCCACCGCTTTGGCGTGGCGGGGGAGCAAGTAGAGGTAAGGGTTAACCCGCTTGAACTGAACGCCTTGGGGCTCTCCGTAGGGCAATTAGCGGCCACGATTGAGGCAAGCGATGGACGACGTACCGCAGGTGAAGTGGTCACCGACGGACACCGGCTGACGGTGGGGCTAAGCGGTGAGTTCGATGCTCTTGATAGGCTGCGCGAGATAGAAGTGGCGACGCGTCAGGGGCATACCGTAAGACTTGGCGAGTTGGCTGAGCTACGCCGGGGCGTGCAAGACCCGCCAGCCGCGGTGGCACTGCTTAACGGCGAACGAGCGGTGTATGTCGGCGCACGCATGGCACCCGGTCAGCGAATTGATAGCTGGGTGGAGAAAGCCCAGCAGCAGTTGGCGGTGTTCGCCGATGAGTTGCCTGTCGGTATCGCGGTTGAAGAGGTTTTCGAGCAGGCCAGTTACACCAACCAGCGCTTAAGTGACGTGGCTGGCAGTCTACTGATTGGGCTAGTGCTGGTGGTGGCGATTCTATTTCTGACCATGGGCTGGCGCTCGGCGGTGACGGTGGGGTTGGCGATTCCCGCCACGGCCCTGCTCACCCTGGCGCTCTTCAAGCCGCTGGGTATCGATATCCACCAGATGAGCATTACCGGCATTATCGTGGCGCTGGGGCTGATGGTCGACAATGCCATTGTGATGACCAACGCCCTGCGCGAGCGTTTTTTGAAAGGCGATTCAGCGCTTGCCGCTACCCGGGACACATTGCGCCACTTAGCGGTGCCGCTGCTGGCCAGCACCTTAACCACCATATTGGCGTTTATGCCGATTGTGTTGATGCCCGGCCCTGCGGGGGAGTTCGTGGGGCCCTTGGCCATGGCGGTGATGGTCGCACTGGTAAGTTCTTATCTGGTTTCGTTGCTGCTGGTGCCTGCGCTATCACCCATGCTGTTAGCCAGGGTCGCTGATAAACCACCAACGCCTCGAAATAACGGCGTCAGTGGCATGCTCAAGCGCGGCTTCCGCCGTACGGTACGCAGTGCGCTGCGTCACCCTTGGGCCGCCATGATCATCACCCTGTGCGTGCCGGTGGGCGGCATGGCGTTAATGCCCACCCTGGACGTGGCGTTTTTCCCACCCGCAGACCGCGACCAGTTTCACATCGAGGTGCGCCTGCCCCCCGCCAGCAGTATGGCCAACACCGAAGCACTGGCCCAGGAGATCGAGGCCATGATTCGTGAGCTGCCGGGCATTACCCGCGTCTCGGCGTTTGTGGGGGAAAGCGCGCCAATGATGTACTACAACGTGCTTACTAATGAGGATAATAACCCGGCGTTTCTGCACTTAGTGGTGGATACGGTGTCTTTACAAATCACTAACCAACGGGTGCCCGCCTTACAACAGGCGCTTGATCGGCGCTTCCCCCAGGCCCAAAGCGTAGTGCGCAAGTATGAGCAGGGGCCGCCGTTTAAAGCCCCAATCGAGTTACGTGTCTATGGTGATGATCTAGCAGTGCTGTCATCTCTGGGACTTGAGCTAGCGGGCCTAATGCACCAACTGCCTCAGATTACCCATGTGCGTGCTGGCATGCAGCGTGATTTGCCCAGGTTAACCCTGGATATTGACCACACCGCACTGAGTGATGCGGGGCTAACGCCGCAGCGGCTAGCGGAACAAGTGGGGGCCGCGCTCTCGGGGCAATCGGCCGGCATGCTGCTGGAGGACACCCAGCAACTGCCGGTGCGGGTGCGCTACGCTGATGAGTGGCGTACTAACGCTGAACAGCTGGCGTCGCTGCGCCTGGTCAGCGACCAAGTGGCTGAGGGCCTGCCACTGGCGGCGGTGGCAGAGGTGTCGCTCACGCCTGCCTGGAGCGTGATTACCCGGCGTAACGCGGAGAGGGTGCAGTTGGTACAAGGGTACCTGGTGGCCGACGCTCTTCCTGCGGTTTCCATGGCCCAGTTGGATGCCAAGGTTCAGGCGGCGTTGGCTTCGGGGGCGTTTCAATTGCCCCCGGGTTACCGAATCGAAATCGGTGGTGAAGCCGCCGAGCGAGATGAAGCTGTAGGCAAGTTGCTTGCCTCGGTGGTGCTGTTGGTCATCGCCATGGTGGCCACCGTGGTATTGGCATTTAACTCTTTCCGCCGTGCCGCCATCGTATTTATTGCCGGCGCCCAGGCGATGGGTATGGGCATTGTGGCGCTGCTACTAAGCGGACATGCGTTTGGCTTTGTGATTATCGTCGGCATTATGGGGCTGGTAGGGGTAGCGATTAATGCCACTATTATCATTATTGCCGCCTTTGATGACGATGAAGCCGCCCGCCGAGGCGATATCGATGCCATGCTAGCGGTGATCAGTGGCCCCACCAGCCGGCATATCGTTTCGACCACGGTCACTACCTTTGCAGGCTTAATTCCGCTGATGTTGGCTACCGGCGGGCTATGGCCCCCGTTCGCGCAAACCGTTGGTTTTGGACTACTCTTAGCGACGCTGGTGTCGTTTTTCTTTACCCCCGCCCTTTATCGGCTATGGGTATCGAGACCTGCTGACGTTTAGCACCATAAGCGCACAACTATTTTACCAGGATGAGTCAATAGACCGTATCAACAATCGGTCAAAAACAGCCGTCATAACCGACGGCTACAGCGGTTTATCGCGTGGCGAAAAGCCCATGTGGGAGGCCAATTGATTGGGCGACGGCGGCGATAGCCGCCCTTAGACTGCCGGGGCAACGGTGCCCCTATCATCACGAGCTAAAGCTCCCTCCCACTAGTCAAGCTGCCCTTAGCCTCCTCAGGTTGGCAGCTTGAACGTTTTGGTGGTTTTAGCCTATAGCTGATTAAACCCGGCGAAGCAGGCTTAAGCCGGGTCGCGATCAATCGCAAACGCTGACCATGCCTGACGAACGGTCATAATTTCCAATCGATTGATGTTGATATGGGCGGGTAGCGTGGCCAAGTAGTAAAGCTGTTCGGCGATATCTTCCGCTTGAAGTGGCGTCGTACCCCGGTAAAGTGCATCCGAAGCGGCCTGGTCGCCTTTAGTTCTGACCAACGTGAACTCGGTTTCCGCCATGCCGGGCGCCAGGTCAGTAACCCGCACGCCAGTACCTAACAGATCGCAGCGTAGGTTGTAGCTGAACTGCTGCACAAAGGCTTTCGACGCGCCATACACATGCCCGCCTGGATACGGCCACTGACCCGCTACGGAACCGAGATTGAGAATGCTCGCGCCTTTACCGGTTTTCAGCAGCAGCGGCAGCGCCGCGTGTGTCACATTGACCAACCCGGTGATATTGGTGTCGATCATGGTGTGCCAATCCTCCAACGCCACCTTTTGCGCCGGCTCTGGTGCCAGGGCTAACCCCGCATTATTGATTAAACACGTCAGCGGCAGAAACTCCTCTGGCAAACCACTAATCGCCGTTGTCACCGCATCACTGTCGCGCACATCCAGCGCCAGCGTTAGCACGGGCACCTGCTTGGAAAGCTCGTCCTCAAGTGCTTTGAGGCGCTCTATGCGTCGCCCGGTTAATATCAACGACCAGCCCGCTTTGGCAAAACGCTGGGCAGCCGCTTTGCCAAACCCTGACGTCGCTCCGGTAATAAGTACGCTAGGCATTGCAATCTCTCCACGTTATTCAAGCTATTTAAAGGCAAATAATTAAAGGCGATGGGCGCGTTCTTACATCACTGTAAGCAACGCTGGTTCAAGCCTTTAGGGCCAGTTCGTGCCTGTTACTGTGACATCGCTGTTTTCCAATGCGCCTGTCCCGTTGGCACGTAACGACTGGCCCTACAGCCTAACCGGTTGACTCACTAGGCTGGCAAGCACGCTTTTTCTTAATGGATTAATTAGGGTGCTTGCTATGAATACCAATATTGCCGCTTCACATCCACCCGAAAGCGGTGTGGATAATACTTATGTACACACCTTAGACCGCCAGTATGTGTTCCACTCCTGGGCCCAGCAAGGCAGTTTAGACCCTATGGTGATTGCAGGGGCTGAAGGGTGTCGCGTGTGGGACTATGTGGGGCGCTCGTATCTGGATTTTAGTAGCCAGTTAGTCAATACCAATATTGGCCATCAGCACCCCAAGGTGGTAAGCGCGATTCAAGCCCAGGCCGCAAGCCTGTGTACCATTGCCCCAGCCCATGCCAACCTAGCCCGGGGCGAAGCGGCCAAACGTATTATCGCTAAGGCGCCCGCTGGGTTTAGTAAGGTGTTCTTCACCAATGCGGGCGCGGATGCCAATGAAAATGCTATTCGCATGGCGCGTCTTTATACCGGGCGAAGCAAAATCCTTTCCGCCTACCGCTCCTATCACGGCAATACCGGTTCAGCGATTGCCGCCACCGGCGATTGGCGGCGTGTGCCCAACGAGTATGCCAGCGGCCACGTGCACTTCTTCAACCCTTACCTCTATCGCAGCGAGTTTTGGGCACGCAATGAAGAGGAGGAGTGTGATCGGGCGCTGCAACACCTGCGCCGGGTGATTGAGTGCGAAGGTGCTAATGCGGTCGCGGCCATCCTGTTGGAAACCATTCCCGGTACTGCTGGCGTGCTGTTACCCCCGAAGGCGTATCTTCAGGGGGTTAGAAAACTCGCCGATGAGTTCGGTATTGTACTGATTCTCGATGAAGTGATGGCTGGCTTCGGTCGCACGGGGCGCTGGTTCGCCTTTGAGCATTACGATATGGCGCCGGACTTAATCGTTTTCGCCAAAGGGGTGAACTCGGGCTATGTACCCGCCGGGGGCGTGATTATCTCTGAACCCATCTCACGCTATTTCGATGACCACTTTTTTGTCGGCGGCCTAACATATTCCGGCCACCCGCTGGCAATGGCGGCGATAGTCGCGACCCTGGATGCGATGGAAGCTGAGGGCGTGGTTGAAAACGCTGACGCGGTGGGTAATGGCCCGTTAGCCGCAGGCTTGCAACAGCTTGCCGAGCGCTATGCCATCATCGGTGATTGGCGGGGTGTTGGTGTGTTTCATGCTTTGGAGCTTGTCAGCGACCCGGTTTACAAAACGCCACTGCCAGGAGCGGAAGTATTAAAACTCAAGCAGCAATTAATGGAAAACGGGCTGCTGGTCTTTACCGTAGAGAACCGCCTCCATGTGGTGCCGCCGTGTATCGTAACGGCCGCTGAAGTAGAGGAGGGATTAGCCATCTTAGATCGCGTGTTGAACAACTATACGGCATCACGCTAGATGATAGGTTAAGTACTCAGGGCGTTATCGTAGGCGAGGCCCAGGCGCTGTATGCCTGGGTCGATACGCTCTCTTTCAATCGCACCAAACCCTAAGCGGAAAAAGCGCCGCGGCGGGGCGGCATCGAAGAAGTGCTGGAAGCCGGGTTCAATCAGCACACCCCGCTGTGCGGCATGCCAGGCTAGCCGCTGAGTATCGATGCTAGCATCCGCTTCCATCCAGAAGGCGCTGGAGCGATTGCTGCTATGGCTGAGGCAGCCGGGCAAGGCCTGATCAATGGCAATGCGCATCGCGTCCCGCCGCCGGTCGATCTCCTCTACGTGAAGTTTGAGGTAGCGCTCGTAATAGCCTTGAGAAATAAACTGTGCCAGCTGGTGTTGTAACGCGGCGGGTGGGTGTCGGTACATCATGCGGCGCAGCGCTCGCAGCTCGTCGATCACTTCGGCATCGGCTACTACATAACCCATGCGCAGCCCCGGCGAGAGTGCTTTGGATAAACTGCCCATGTAGATGATTCGCGCGCTCTGGGCACTGGCTTTGAGCGCTGGCAGCGCGAACTGGTCGCCATGAATCTCAGCGTCGTAGTCATCCTCAATCACGATTTGGTCGCGATGGGGTAGCTGGGCCAGCAATGCCTCGCGCCGCTCGCGGCTCATGGTCACCCCTGTGGGCACCTGATGACTGGGCATGACGTACAGATAGTCACACTGCTGAGACCCCTCAAGGCGCATGCCTTGCGTATCCATGGTTTGGAATTGCAGGCTGGCGCCGCGCTGGGCAAATACATTCATTGCCTCGCGGTAACCGGGAGATTCCAGGGCTACGCGGGTGCCCCGATGGCAGAGCAGTTGTGCGATCAGATAGAGCGCATTTTGCGTTCCCATGGTAATCAAAATCTCTTCTGAGCGAGCAAAAATTCCCCGGCGCGGCAAAATACGTTTGCGCAATTGCTCAATCAGGAGCGGGTCGTCCTGGTCAATACGGTCGCGCAGCCAGGGTTTATCGCGTTGCGAACTCAATAAGCGCCGAGAAACATCGCGCCATTGGGCTAACGGAAAGAGTCGCGTATCTAACTGGCCGTAAATAAATGGATAGGCATATTCTGACCAGTTACTGGGTTTGAGGATGCCTTGGAAGTCTGTAGGGCGCTGAATAATCCGCTTGCGCCAATTTAGTGCGGTTGTCGCGTCGTCATTTAGCTCAGGTAACCCTGATAAGTGCGACGTTAATGGGGAATGCCCCTCGTTATAGTCAGGGTGCAAAAAATACCCACTTCTTGGGCGACTAATCAGATAACCATCTTCGACCAGTTTTTCATAAACGATCGCCACCGTATTACGCGAAATACCCAGCTGTTGCGAAAGCTTGCGGCAGGAGGGCAGCGCATCTTCGCTAGGTAAACTCCCCATGCGAATCGCTTCCAGCAGCGTTTTGCGTAGCTGTTCTTGCAGGCACGGGCCAGCGTTAGGGTCGACCTCAAGACACAGCGTTGTCATGCACATCTCCTCTTCAAAATCCTGGCTGTATAGCTCATTCACTCAAGCACCTCTCTAACGGAAGCATCTTTCGTGCCAGTTCTCATGTCGGCAATGGCTAGCGGTAACTGTCCTTTTAATTTGCGCTAACTGGCTCTAATCGCTGAGAGGATAAAAATCTAGGGTGAAGTCAGCTTCTGCATATCGCCCAACTGTTTGCAGACCCACTGCAAACGCAAAGGCGAGCGATGTTTTGACTGCTTTTTTGAAACGTATTTTTCTAAAAGCGTATTTTTGAAAACCTATTTTCAAAAACTTAGGGGATATCGGACGATGAAAAAAATAACTGCCTTAGCTTCCGCATTAAATCTTGGCGCACTTGCGTTAAGTGCTTCATTGACCGTTTCCGCTGCGGATTTAGACGAAATAGAGAGCCGTGGCTATATGAGCGTGGCCACCGAAGATAACTACGCGCCGTTTAACTTTATGAGTGGCAGCGACCCGGATGGCTTTATCAAAGACATCTTGATTGAACTGGAAGAGTACGCTGACTTCGAAGTCCGCCAGGATATTTTGCCTTGGACGGGGCTATTGGCGTCGGTTTCATCGGGCCAATACGATATGGCACTTACCGGCGCGTCGGTGACCGACGAACGCCTGCGGGTGTTTAACTACGCGCCGCCGTTTGCCTCTGCCCAACACTTCTACATCAAGCGCGCGGGCGATGACCGTATCAACAGCGTCGAAGATTTAAGCGGCATGACGCTGGGGGTTCAAGCGGGCAGTGCTCTGCTATCGCGCCTGCCAGAGCTGGAGGTAATGCTGGAAGAGAGCGGTGGCGAGCTGGGCGAAGTGATGCAGTATGAGGCCTATCCAGAAATCTACGCTGACCTGGCCAACGGTCGTGTTGATTACGTCATCAACTCCATCGTGCCAGTTAATGACCTGATCCGTGAGCGGCCTGATGTATTTGAAGCGGGTCAAGCCGTTTCCGGCCCAGGTTTCGTGGCCTGGCCGATGCCTAAAGACAGTCCAGAACTGCTGACCTATATCACCGACTTTATGAGCCACCTACGTGATTCTGGCCGCCTAGCCGAGCTGCAGGAAAAGTGGTTTGGCGAGTCCTTTGATGACCTGCCGACAACCCCTATCACCTCAGTGGAAGAGTTCCACGAAATGGCCGGTATGTAAGCCATCACATTCGCCTGCCGCCCAGCCTGGGCGGCGGTTTTCTTATCGCGAATTAGGGGGTGAGCATGGACAGTAGCGCATGGGGGCTTCTCATCCAGGGCGCCTGGACAACGCTTTGGATATCCGGCATATCCATTGCCATCGGTGTGGTAATGGGATTGCTGATTGCCTTGTTAAGAGTGGCCAAAATCCCCGTTCTGCATCAACTGCTAGGCGTTTACATCAGCCTGGCAAGGGCCACGCCACTGGTAACGCTGGTGCTGTTTATATTCCTAACCGCACCGACCATGGGCGTTAATCTCAACCGCAATGTGGCCGGTATTATCGCGTTAACCCTCAATACCACTGCTTTTAACGCTGAAATCTGGCGCTCTGCCTTTAACAACTTCTCCAAAGAGCAGCGTGAAGCGGCCCTGGCGATTGGCATGACCCCATGGGTCTATTTCCGCCGCATTATGCTGCCACAAATTACCATTACCAGCCTGCCGGGCTTGGTCAACGAGATGTCGTTCCTAATCAAAGGCAGTCCCGCCATTGCCGTCATCGGCGTGGTCGACCTTACCCGTGTGACCAACCGTATTTCAGCGGTTACCTACGACCCACTGCCACCCATTTTAGCGGCTGCGGCGCTGTATATGCTGATTATCAGTCTGTTGGTGTGGTTTCAACGTGTGGCTGAGCGCAAAGCCAGCCGGCTGGCCGTCTAAGGTGGTCGTTTAGGGAGTCTCTATGAGCAACTGGGAAATTCTTTGGTCATCTTACGATGTGTTTTTAAGCGGCTTTTATAACACCTTAAAGCTATTTGGTTTATCCGCTGTCTTGGCTTTTTTAATGGGTAGCGCCATGGTGTTTTTATTGGAGGGGTCTCGCCCACGGTTAAAGATTCCGCTGCGGATTTTTATCGATGGCATGCGCATGCTGCCATTTTTGATCCTGGCCTACCTGCTGTATTACGGCCTGCCCAGTGCAGGCATCCGCATGAGCGCCTGGACGGCCGGGATTATCGCCCTGGTGATCTACCACGGTGCATACTTCGCGGAGATTCTGCGCGGCTGCCGGGCTACCTTCGCCCAAGGGCAGGTAGAGGCCGCCATCGCCCAAGGATTTTCGCAGCCCCAAATGTTTATGCGCATTATCTTGCCGCAGCTGATTTTGAAAACCCGCGGCTTGCTGGGCAATCAACTGATTATCCTGCTCAAAGATACTGCCTTTCTGGTGATTATCACCGTGCGCGAACTCACCGCGGCGGCGAGCAGCCTGTCGAGCACCTACTTCATTCCCATGGAAGCATTCATCGTGGTGATTGGCTTCTACTGGCTGATCAGTATTGGTTTAGAACTGTTTATCAAAATGATTGGCCGTTTTGGCGCCAAGCGAGGATTCGAAAATGCCTGAGACCGCCGCTGTTAGTATTCGTAACCTTTCCAAAAGCTTCGATGGCACTGAAGTGCTGCGGGATGTATCGCTGGAAGTTCAGCCCGGCGAAGTGGTGAGTATTTTGGGCTCATCAGGTTCGGGTAAATCTACCCTGCTGCGCTGCATTAACTGGCTTGAGCAACCCGACCGGGGCGACATCCGTATTGCCGGTGATCGCATTGGCGTGAGTGACACTGGAAAACCGATGTCGCGTCGTGAGCTGGCAGGCATGCGAGCGCGCTTGGGCATGGTGTTCCAGGGCTTTAACCTCTGGCCTCATTTAAGCGTGCTGCGTAATGTCACCGAAGCGCCTGTTCATGTTCAGGGGCTAAGCAAAACCGAAGCTGACGAGCGAGCGATGGCGCTGCTCGAAAAAGTCGGTATGGCCGACAAACGCGAACAGTACCCCTACACGCTTTCCGGCGGGCAAAAGCAGCGGGTAGCGATTGCCCGGGCTCTCGCCATGCAGCCCAAGGTGATGCTGTTCGATGAGCCCACTTCAGCCCTCGACCCTGAGCTGGTGGGGGAAGTGCTTGGGGTCATCAAAGACCTCTCCAAAGAGGGCTACACCATGGTGCTGGTGACCCACGAAATGGAGTTCGCCCGGGCAGTCTCCGATCAAGTGGTCTTCCTGGATAAAGGCATCATTATTGAAAAGTCCCACCCCAGCGAGTTCTTCGAGAACCCTAAAACCGACCGAGTAAGGCGCTTTTTGGAACTTGAGGCGCCAGCGGTGTGAGTCAAGCATTGATCTCAGCGAAATTGAGCGGGATATCGCTAACTGGAGAGCATCTAGGCTGACAGAAGGGGCAGCGTTGCACTAGACTGAGATATACATACACAGGAGGCGCTTTATGGGCACCCCACTGGATCCGATCATCAGCGAATTTGAGACGCAGGAGCAGGCAGACAGCTACCAACGCTGGTTCCGCGAGCGCGTACAAGCCAGCCTGGATGATCCCAGGCCTTCAATTCCCCACGATGACGTGATGGGTGAAATGCGTGAATTGATCGCTAAACGTCGCGATGCTGCTAGTTGAGTGGCGCCCCCAAGCCCGCGAATCGCTGTGGGCGATCCTCGACTATCTCAGCCAACGTAACCCCTACGCCGCCGAAGCACTTTATCAAGCCATTGAAGAAGCGACCGAGGCGCTACCTCAGCATCCATACCTGTATCGCCCAGGTCGTGTGGTTGGTACCCGAGAAGCCGTGGTGCACCCAAACTATATTGTGGTTTACCGCTTAGCAGCAGGCTGTATTGAGATCGTTAACGTCCTGCACGCACGCCAGGAATACCCTTAGCTAATAATTACCCCAACTGCCTGCGCCAGCGGTTCTCAATGGTATCCAGCTCTGCCGGGCCGTAGTGCGCATGATCATGCGCTCCGTAGTAGGCCCATAATTGATCACCGTAATCGAAGTGCCACCATTCGCTGGGTAGGTTGGTGAAGCCTTGTTGATGCAGGGTGTGATACAGCAGGCGGCGGTTATCCCGCGCCTTATGTTGCTGCGGGGTAAGCATTTCCAGCGTTTCGAAATAGTCGCTATGGGAGGCGGGAATCGCTTCATCAAATAGGGTGCCCATATCCAGCGGCAGGCCATCGGCATCACAGAGCGTGACATCGACGGCGCCGCCGGTGAGGTGCGGGCTGGGGGCTAAAGGGTCGCGGCTGGGTACCGATACGAACTCCCGCGTGCGTTCCAATAGCTCCGCTTCGCTGAGATCTGGATGGTGGTGGTGGATGGCTTCATTAAGGGTATCAAACAAGTACTGCTGCACCCGCCATGGCCGCCAGCCATCTAGTACGATTAAACCGATGCCGTCGGGTAAGCTGCGTGCTGCAGCGAGTAGCGCGCGATAAACCCCCTCACGAACGAAACACTCCGGTACTGCACCTGGAATGCCCAGCCTAGCATAGGCGGGGAACACGCTGACCGGTGCCGGGGCGAGGCTCATCGGTACCAGGCGCTCGCCGTTATCTTTAATGGGCGCACGGCGCAGCTTTTCCCAGCAGGGGGCAGGGTGGCTGGGGATAGGCGGCAAGGCCTTCAATAGTGTGTTCAAAGGCATCATGTTATCCAAGCTGGTTATCAAAACCAGGTTATTAAAACTGATTGTCAAAATTGCGTAGGCAGCCAAAGCGTCAGCGATGGAAAAAGAATGAGTAGAATAAGTACCGCAATCGCCGTCAGCACAAAGGGCCAAATGGTTCTAAATAGCGACACTATCTCAAGCCGACTAACCGCGGCGGCCACGAATACACAGGCGCCCAAGGGTGGCGTGATTAACGCAATGGTAATGTTCAGCGTGATGATGACGCCCAGGTGAATGGGATCGATACCCGCCATCATGGCCACTGGTGCAAAGATAGGCGTCAGTAGCATCAACGCCGACACCTCTTCCATAAACATGCCCGTTATAAAGGTAATGGCACTAAGTAGCAGTAGGATTAATACGGCGTTATCTATGTAAGGGGATAACAGCGAGACAAATTGCGCGGGCACCTGCGCATAGGAGAGCAGCCAGCTAATCGTCGCCGAGGCTGCCATGATGAGAAAAATCGCTGAGGTTAAGCGCGCCGTATCGACGATGGCTTGCCAGCACTCTTGAAGACGTAACCCTCCCAGCACGAAGCCACATAGGGCCACATACAGCGCTGTCAACGCGCCCGACTCGGTCGGCGTTACAAAGCCCAGCACGATGCCCGCAACGATAATGAAGGGGGCGATAAGTGCAGGCAGGGCGGCTACGAAGGCTATGCCAAGTTGGCCGAGTGAGGGCAACTGACCACTTTTGGGCAACCGGTGGCGCCAGGCATACCAAGCGTTCATGCCCATAAAGGCAACGCCCAGTAGCAGCCCCGGCACGACGCCTGCCAGAAATAGATCGCCTACCGAGGTGTTGGTCAGTGAGGCGTAGAGAATCATAAAGATACTGGGTGGAATAATCGGGCCGATCATCGAACTGCCGGCGGTCAACCCAGCGGCAAAGGCCCGTGAGTAGCCCTCCTTCTCCATGGCAGGTACTAAAAGCGATCCCAATGCCGAGGTGTCCGCCACCGCTGAGCCGTTGACGCCTGCGAAGAATACGCTTGAAACCACATTGACATGACCCATGCCGCCCCGCAAATGCCCTACCATCAGGCGGGCGAGCCCCATCAAGCGTTCGGTTAAGCCGCTGACGTTCATCAGGTTGCCTGCAAAGATGAACAGTGGAATCGCCATCAGGGAGAACACATTGATACCGCTAAAGAATTGCTGGGGCAGCATACGAGGGATCATCGAGGGGTCGACAAACAGAAAGCCCACTATCGCGGTGGTCAGCAGCGCTATAAACAGAGGCAGCCCAAGCAAAACGTGGCCTAGGAACACCGCCAGCATAGTTAAAATCATAAGGAGTCCTCAACGGTCTTCATAGAGAGTCCTCAACGGTCTTCATAAAGAGTCCTCAACGGTCTTCATAAAGAGTCCTCAACGGTCTTGAGCGGCGCGGGGCCATAGAGAAGCGCATGCCAAGCCAGTAGTAAAAAGCCAACGGGTAGCGAGAGAAGGGGCACCGTACGGCTAATGCCAAGCCCTGACGTGGTAAACATGCTGACCGAGAGCGCATAGCGATAGCTGACCCAGGCACCCCCCGCTGCAATCAGTAGGGTGAGCAGCCACTGGTACACGTTCAGCAAACGCGCGAAGGGGGATGGCAGCAGCTTCTCCAACAGGCCAACACGCATGTGCCCCCCTTCCGACCAGACGGCGCCAGCCGCGACCATCACGGTGGCAATAATCAAAAATCGCGATAGCTCATCTGTCCAGATAGGTGCGCCACCAGCGATGTAGCGGGCAAACACACCATACAATATGGCCGCAACATTGAGGGATAGCAGCGCGCCAGCCAGGGTCAGGGTAACCGGGCGGCTGATCGCCAAAAGACGGGATCGAAGCGTATTAAACATAGCAGCCTTCTATGAAGCACAGAAAAATGGGGGCCGGTAGGTGCCAGCCCCTGTCGTTGCAATGCTGTTAGCAGCCGTTAGTCGAGAAGTTCGCTCATGCCCGCATCTTCCAGCGCCATTTCAATCCAGCGCTGCTCGATATCACGCTCTCCGAGCCACTCAAGGTAGGCGGGTTGACCAATATCACGGAAAGCGGTGAGCTCCTCTTCAGAGGGGCGGATCACTTCCATGCCTTGCTCTTCCAGGTAGGCGATACGCGCCTCGACCTGGTCCTCGTTATGCTCACGGGCATTGTGATTGGCTTCGGCGACGGCCTCCATAAAGTCGCTACGAAGCTCATCGTCCCAGCCTGCGATCATGTCGCTGTTGCCTACCAGAAATTGGTTGGAGTACTGGATATTGGCCAGGGTCAGGTAGTCCTGCACCTCAAAGAGGCTGCCTAGAATGATATACATTGGTGGGTTCATCTGGCCGTCCGCTACCCCCGTGCGCAGCGCCATATAGGTCTCTGTCCAGGGAATCGGCGTACCGGAGGCACCGAAGGATTCATAGAGGGCTACCTGGCTGGGATCCATGGCCCGGAAGCGCAGCCCTTCGAAGTCGTCAGGGTGGCTGATAGGTCTTTCGTTGTTGGTGAATGCCAAAAAGCCCCCCTCTTCTACGACCGCCAGCATATCGATACCGGCACGCTCCTGCAGAGCATTGCTGACTTCCTGCCAATACTCGCCCTCGTCGAAAAAGCTACGCGCCGCCGCAAAGTCGTCGAACAGAAACGGAATAGCGCTGACAAAGATCTCATCAACAAGTGGAGAAACACCCGCAAATGATGCCACGTTGAGTATCGGCGTGCTCATGGTCTGTTCCATGCGCTCCTGCTCTTCGCCCAGCATGCTGTTTGGGTAGAGCTCAAGCTGGATCTCACCGTCGGTTTTCTCGTCTACCAACGTTTTAAGATTCTCTGCAAAGACATGGACAGCATTCTTCTCGGGATCTGGGGCACCGTTGTAACTCAGATTAACCGTGGTCGCCGCGAAAGAATTGCCCACCATCAAGGCAGAGCCAAGCAGGCAAGCTGAGATGAGTTGCTTGAGTGAAAAGCGTTGAATCAATGTAGGTTGAGTAAGCGCACGTTGTTTAAACATAGTCAGTCTCCTGGTTTATTGTCGTGAGCTACGGGGCGCTATGGGCGTGTTATTGGATTTATTAAGGAGTGCCTACTGGAAGATTAGGTATTGATGTGTTGACTATGCAATACCTAAAGCCGCGCCTGAGCGAACCTTTTCGGAGGATCACAGCAAGCGCGGTTGTTGTGTTGGGTCTAGATTATCGATTTGGTGGCTTGCTGAGAGTGGACGTTTTTATCCTGTACTGCATCCGCCAGCATATCCGCGGTGATGGCGGAGAGCGTCCAGCCCAGGTGGCCGTGGCCGGTGTTGTAGAACACCGTGGGCAGTTTGCCGGGGCCGACTTTGGGCAGCATGTTGGGGAGCATCGGGCGCAGCCCCGCCCAGGGCACTACGCGGCGGGTGCTGACGCCGGGGAAGCACTCTTCCACCCAGCGGATTAGCGGGCGGATACGGTTGTCGCGGATATCGCGGTTATAGCCGTTAAACTCGGCGGTGCCGGCGATACGGAAGCGGTCATCGCCCAGGCGGCTGGTCACCAACTTGGTTTCGTCATCCAGCAGACTCACGGTGGGGGCTGCCTGCTGTGAGGCGGCATCATCAAGCTGCACGGTGATCGAATAGCCCTTTACCGGGTAGATATTGACCCTGTCGCCCAGCTTGGCGGCCAGGGCGCGGCTGCCTACGCCTGCGCATACCACCACGCTATCAAAGGTTTCGCGCACCGGTTCAGCGTTAGCCTCGCCTTCAAGGGTGGCGGTGATCCAGGCGTGCTGTTCGTCCGCGCCGATATCCTGCACGCTGTGGCCATATTTAAGCGTTACGCCGCGGCGCTCGGCGGCTTGAGCCAGGCCGTGGGTAAACTTATGAATATCGCCGGTGGCATCGCTTTCGGTATAGAAGCCGCCGTAGTAGCTGCCCGCCAGAGTAGGTTCGATGGCGCGCATCTCGTCGGGGGTGACCGCCCGGCGCTCCAGTCCGCCTTTGCTAAGCAGCTGCGATACCTTGGCGGCGTGGTCATAGCCCGCTTTATCGCGGTAGATATGCAAAATCCCTTTCTGCTTGAGGTCAAAATCGATCTGCTCGTCTTTTGCCCACTGAAACAGGTGCTCTCGGGCGGCAATGGCCAGGCGGGCGGTTTCGGTAGTGTTGGCAGCGTAGCGGGGGATCGAGGCGATAAACTCGCCAAACCAACTGAGCTTGTGCCAGCTTGGGCGGGGATTGACCAGTAGCGGGGCGTCGTTTCTGAGCATCCAGCGCAGGCCCTTGATCACGGTTGGCCAGTGGTTCCACACTTCGGCATTGGAGGCCGATAGCTGGCCGCCGTTGGCGAATGAGGTTTCCATGGCGGCGTAGCGATGCTTTTCAAAGACGGTGACGTCATAGCCACGTTTGGCCAGGGCGTAGGCGCTGGTAATGCCGGTGATACCACCACCGATAACGGCAATGCGTTGCATAACTCTCTCCAGATTGTATGAGCGTCGGGGATCCCGCCTAACGGCGTAGCTGCTGCTGGGCGTACCCCTTCCGTCATGGAACCTGAGAGATTCGCGCATCCGTGAGGGGCGCTTGCTCCTTCGGTGGGCTGAGTGACGCAGTCATCAGCCGCTCTTCGGAAAGTGATGGTGATAGCGGTCCGGTTGCCTGAGAGTTTCCGGGGCTGTTGCTCCTTCGGCGCTGGCGTCATCGCTAGCGATGCGCCAAGCTCTCCCGCTATTACATTGCTGCTGGCTTTTAATTAAACAGTTTTTAATGTGATTAGTTTTACGCGATCAGTTTTAGCATGGAAGACGACCATAGTCGTGAACGCTTATTCCACGGGCCGGGCACGCTGGATGATTGCCGCGCAATCCAGCCCGGTGGGCAGCGTGCCTGTATTGAGGCCACTGCGGTCGGCAAGCCGACCAGCGCAGAATGCATCAGCCACGTAGGCAGGGGCGTGCTGCACCAGCAGGGCGCCCTGTAACGCTAGGGCCATGCCGTCCGCCAACTGCCGGGCGCGGTACTGGAGCGCTTGGGTATCCTGCATCTGCCGCTGTAATTGGTGGATAAAGCGGTCAAGATGCCCATTGGCGCCCTGCGCTTTGGCAAGCTCGGCGAAGTAGGCGTCGAGCACTTCGGGCTGTTTTTCAATCGCACGCAGGATATCCAAACACTGCACATTTCCGCTGCCTTCCCAAATGGCGTTGATGGGCGACTCGCGGAACAGGCGCGCCATTATGTGTGTCTCCATGACGCCGCTTCCGCCAATCACCTCCATTGCTTCGTAAGCGTGGTGGGGCGTGCGCTTACAGATCCAGTACTTGCCGACGGGGGTGGCGATTCGCGAAAGCAGGCGCTCATGCTCGTTGTCCTGATGATCCATGGCTCTGGCCATGCGCAGCATTAAGGTGGTGGCGGCTTCGCTCTCAATGGCCAAATCAGCGAGCACATTTTGCATCAGTGGCTGCTCGCTTAGGCGAGCCCCAAACGCATGGCGATGAGAGGCGTGATGAATCGCCTGGGCGGTGGCCTGGCGCATTCCGGCAGCGGATCCGATCATGCAGTCGTAGCGGGTCATGGTGACCATCTCAATAATGGTGCGCACGCCGCGTCCTTCATCGCCCACCATCCAGGCAAAGGCGCCCCGCAGCTCGGTCTCGCTGGAAGCATTCGATACGTTGCCCATTTTACGTTTTAGCTGCTGTATATGAAGCGGGTTCTTACTGCCGTCGGGCCGCCAGCGCGGCAGCAAGAAACAGCTCAAGCCGCCGGGCGCCTGGGCGAGTACCAGAAAGGCATCGCACATTGGCGCGGAGACAAACCATTTATGCCCCACCAGCTCAAAAGCTTCACCCGGCCCGCTTTGATCAATCGGGTAGGCGCGGGTGGTGTTCAAACGTACATCGGAGCCGCCCTGCTTTTCGGTCATTGCCATGCCGAGAGTGAGGCCCTGTTTCTCATAATAAGGGACGTTGCGCGGGTCGTAATGCGCGGCGGTGACTTTATCGCCCCACTCTACGAGCAAGCTGGGCTGGTGGCGAAGCGCGGGCAGGGCGGCAAAGGTCATGGTAATCGGGCAGCCATGGCCTGCTTCTACCTGGGCCTGTAAAAAATAGCGGGCGGCACGGTTAACATGCGCTCCGGGCTGAGGTTTTCTCCAGGGGCTGGCATGCAAGCCGTGCTCTATCGCCGTTTGCATAAGCTGATGATAGGCGGGATGAAACTCGATCAAATCGACCCGATGGCCTTGCCGGTCATGGGTCGCTAACTGGGGTGAGTAACGGTTGGCCTCAACACCCAAGGCAATCGCCTCGGCGGATCCCGCCCACTGACCAAATGTCTTGAGTGGGGCATCGTCGTCAGACCCGCTTTCGCGGTTAACGCCTTCCTGAAGTGCGCGATCAGCCGTATAGCTATTGTAATTGGCAAGCGGCGGCGGCTGGTTTTCCACCTGATGGGTATTAGCTTGGAGTTGATCGGCCAGGGGGTAATGATGGTTCATAGCTGGCACCTAGCGCGTAACGAGGATATAGGGTGATTGTTTCAGCTAATGTTTTACGGCTCATATATTTTGGAGCGTTTATGAGAGCGTAGTTGCTGGACGGAAAAGTCGCTAAAAACGGAGGGCGAAAAGGGGGAGGGATGGGTCCTGCTTTGCTCAGTCAGCGTATTTAACCGACAATGCCGCTTATCCTTCTCAGTCATGGTTACTATCGATGCAAGCAAACGCGATGCAGACAAACGGATTTTTTGACGAAATTGGCGAAACGATCGGTGAAGCCATCCGCGTGGTGGTGGAGTTTCTGCTGGGTATTTTCACCAACTTCTTCGGTGCGTTCGGCGATTTCATCGATGGTCTAACGCGCTCGCTGGGGATCAACGATTCCTTTTTCAGCATTGCTGTCTTAGTAATCGGGCTGCTGATCCTGTGGGGCGGTTTGCGCGCTTTTCTGCGTGGCTCGTTAATCGGCGGTATTGTACGTACCGTATTGGGTCTGTTTATTCTTTCATGGTTGATGATGTAGACACACTAAGAGGGGTAGTAGATGAAGCAGTTTGCGTTGGTCGCCTACGATTACACTGATGAAGGTGCCTTAAACCGCCGCTTGGCTTGTCGCGAGCCGCACTTGGAGGGGCTCCGTACTCTCTATCGGTCGGGTAATTTCGTAAGTGGTGGGGTGGTGCTGAACGATGAAGGTAAAATGATCGGTTCAAATGCACATTTCAGATTTGCTACTCGAGAAGATTTAGAGGCTTGGCTGGCGCAAGAGCCTTATATGACTGAGCGTGTCTGGGAGCGGGTCGATATACGCGAAGTTAAGCTGTTTGATCCCTCTGTATAGTATGACGAACGAACTCGGGTATTGTTTATAAAAAATGTCATAAAATAATGCCCCCGTTTCTCTCCTTGGTTAACACCCCATACACTGATGATGAGCAATCGTGTTCCCCTTGAGTCAGTTTCATCAGGGGCATGATAGATTGTCATTTGCTTATTTGGTGCATTTTGGCATCATTTGCACTCATTTTGTGCAAAGCGAGTGTAATGAAAACTTATCTTGGCAAGATGCGGGGGCAGCCAGTCAAACGTGCCTGGGTAGGCTGGCAGGATGCTTTTTGGTCATGGGTCGGAGCCTTTACCGGTATGGCGGTTATTTGCTGGTTAAGCTCGGCGTGGCTGTCACAACAACTGCTCATTGTAGGCTCCTTCGGCGCAACCTCGGTGCTCATCTATGCGGCACCTGAAAGCCCTTTTGCCCAGCCCAGCCATGTACTGTTTGGCAGCGTGCTCTCCGCGGGTATTGGCGTTGCTTGCTACCAACTGCTGGGAGCGACTCCGCTCTCAATGGCGCTGGCCGTATCACTGTCGGTGCTGGGTATGCAGCTAACCCATACGGTTCACCCACCGGGAGCCGCGGCGGCCCTGATTGCGGTCGGCGGGGGTGCCAGCGTTCATCAACTGGGGTGGTGGTATCCTCTTTTGCCAATCGGAGCGGGCAGTATAGTGATGCTGGTAATCGCCATACTGGTCAATAACCTTGCCCGGCATCGTCGTTATCCACGCTACTGGTAGTGTTAAAAGCGGCTCAACTGCTGCTCCAGAGCAAAGATATGGGCGTCTTTGGCACCTAGCTCCCGAAGCGCCTTGGCGAGGTTGACCAAGTAGTCGCGGTTGGGGCCGCTGGGGCCGTGGGCGTTGGCAATTTGCTGGGCGATCTCGTCAAGCGGTGCGTCGCCCAAAAAGGCCGGGTTGTCATCGCTGGCCAGATAAATAAGCCCTTCGCTCTGTTCGGTTCCGCTACTCTTCTCAGCAACAGGCGTCTTCTCATCCATAAACGTTAGCAGTACTTTTTCCCGCAAATAGCCGTTCTTCTCCCGCACATCCAACGGTGCGAGCACTTCCGGGGCAATGCGGTAGGCCATGCCGTGGCAAATCGAATCTTTGGCGCGGATCAGCGTTGCCACCCGCCCAGGCGCTTCAGGCGTGCCGCGGTGATCATGGGAGCCCTGCCAAAATCGCCGCTCCCAGCCGTGTATATACGCCGGGCGGCGCTCCAGGTAGGCGAAGTCAGCCTTCCAAATCAGCGAGCCGTAGCCGAATAGCCATATAGCCGCATGGCCTTCGAAGAAGTTTCTTTGCTGGTTAAGTGCAGTGGTATCAAGCATCGTTATCAAGCAACATATCGTTATCAAATAGCATCGTGGGCGACACCCGTGGTAAAGCCGCCATCTTACCATGCCACTGATGATCACTGACCCGACAGCTCACTCAACCCCAATTAGTAGAGGCAAGCATGCGCGCGATTTTTTTAGTGGATAACGGCTCGCTACGAGCGCAGGCAACGCTGAATTTACGCCACGTGGCGGCTTCGCTTAGCGAGTTGTTAGGCGAAACCGTACAGGCGGCCTCGCTGCTGCACTCCAACAAGATCCCAGCAGAAGAGGTGGGAGGCATTCCCGCCACTACCCTTGGCCCCGCCGCTGAACGCAGTGCCGAACAGGGAGCAACGGAGATCATCGTACTGCCGTTCTTTTTTGGCCCCAGCAAAGCGCTGACGGGCTATCTGCCCGAGCGTATGGCCACGATGCAAGAGCGTTTTCCCCAGGTTAAGGTGCGCGTTGCCCAGCCTTTGGTGGATGAATTCGGCGATAACGACCTGCGTTTAGCCTATCTGCTGGCCGACAACGTGCGCGACAAGCTTCGGTCAGGTTCCAAGCCTCACGTGGCGTTGGTGGATCACGGCAGCCCAATCCCTGAAGTCACTGCCGTACGCAACCGCCTGGCGGGGCAGCTAAGCGTGCTGTTAGCCGATGACGTAGCGTGTGTTGCCGCTGCCTCCATGGAGCGGCGCGAGGGCGATGAGTACCGCTTTAACGAGCCGCTGCTGGAAAACTTGCTGGTGACACCCGAGTTCAAGACAGGCCCGGTTATCTTGGCGATGCTGTTTCTTTCGCCGGGGCGCCACGCCGGGGAGGGCGGTGATATTGCCGAGATTTGCGCGGCGGCTGAACAGCAGCATCCAGGGCTTTCCGTTACCACGACCAAACTGGTGGGTGAACATCCGGGCATTGTCGATATTCTTGCCACTCGACTACGCCAAGCGCTTGATGATCAACGCTTTCTACTCGATATCCCAGCAATTAGCTGATGTGACTAGGCTTTGTACGAAAAGTCGGCGAGCGAAGGACAGGCAAGGCAAAAAACGGCGAAAAAGCGGAGTTTACTGGGTGTAAATGAGCATTTTGATCGGACTCGCGCACGAGGCGTTTTTTAACGCCGCATGGCCGAGCGCAGTCAGTTTTCGTGCAAAGCCTAAAGTCTGATGGGTGAATACAGGCCAAATAGCGCGTAGAATCGCGAGCCTTTCTATTCGTTGTAAGCTGTCGTTACCGACAATGCGCTAACCAGGGCTCCTTTTGTGATCGCTACCGCCAATATCACCATGCAGTTTGGGGCCAAGCCCCTGTTTGAAAATGTCTCCGTTAAATTCAATAACGGCAACCGCTACGGCCTGATCGGTGCGAACGGCTGTGGCAAATCCACCTTTATGAAAATTCTCGGTGGCGATTTGGAGCCCTCTTCCGGCCAGGTGATGCTGGATAGCAGTACACGGTTGGGTAAGCTGCATCAGGATCAGTTTGCGTTTGAAAACGAGCGCGTTATCGATACCGTCATCATGGGTAACGTAGAGCTCTGGTCGGTGGCTGCCGAGCGCGAACGCATTTACTCCCTGGCCGAGATGAGCGAAGAGGACGGCATGGCCGTCGCTGATCTGGAAGTCCGCTTTGCTGAGCTGGATGGCTACACCGCGGAGTCTCGCGCAGGTGAACTATTGCTGGGCTTGGGTATTCCCATCGAGCAACACACCGGCCCGATGAGCGAAGTCTCACCTGGCTGGAAGCTGCGCGTGCTGCTTGCTCAGGCGCTGTTCTCCGACCCGGATGTACTGCTGCTGGATGAGCCGACCAACCACCTGGATATCAACACTATCCGCTGGCTGGAAGATATTCTTAAAGCGCGCAGCAGCACCATGATCATCATCTCCCACGACCGCCACTTTTTGAACAGCGTTTGTACGCATATGGCGGATCTGGATTACGGTGAAATCACCCTGTTCCCAGGTAACTACGATGATTACATGACCGCTGCCACGGCGGTTCGTGAGCGCCAGCATTCGGATAACGCCAAGAAAAAGGCTCAGATTGCCGAGCTGCAGCAGTTCGTGAGCCGCTTCTCCGCGAACGCCTCCAAGGCTAAGCAGGCTACGTCTAGGGCGCGTCAAATCGATAAAATCAAACTGGAAGACATCAAGCCATCCAGTCGGGTAAGCCCCTTTATCCGTTTTGATCAAGCCAAGAAAATCCACCGCAACGCCGTTAACGTGGATGGCATTACCAAGAGCTATGAGGGCGACAAGCCGCTGTTCGAGCGCCTCTCCATGACCGTAGAGGCCGGCGAGCGGATTGCCATTATCGGCCCCAACGGCATTGGTAAAACCACGCTGCTGAAAACCCTGGCGGGCGAGCTGCACCCGGATGCTGGTGAAGTGAAGTGGACCGAAGCCGCCGAGGTGGGTGTTTTTGCTCAGGATCACAGCGATGATTTTGCCGTCGATGCCACATTGTTTGAGTGGATGTCGGCATGGACTCAAGGTGGCGAGCAAGTAGTTCGCGGTGCCCTGGGGCGGATGCTGTTTTCCAGCGACGATATTGGCAAATCGGTGAAGGTGATTTCCGGTGGCGAGCAGGGGCGCATGTTGTTCGGTAAGTTAATCCTCACTCAGCCCAACGTAATGCTGATGGACGAACCGACGAACCACCTGGATATGGAGTCTATCGAGGCGCTGAACCTGGCACTTGAGAACTACCCCGGCACGCTGCTGTTTGTAAGCCACGACCGCGAGTTCGTCTCGTCACTAGCCACGCGCATTATTGATATGCAGCCGGAAGGCATTGTCGATTTCAGCGGCAGCTACGACGATTACCTGCGCAGCCAGGGAGTCGTCTAACGCTTTTTTTTTCAGCATGGTTCTTTGTAAGAATAGCTCTGTAAGTCTATTCGCCGATAATTTGCTCAAAGGTGCTGTCGGTGGCGAGTTCGCGCTCGTCATTGAGCATTTTGCCGCTAAACACCGTCTGCATCTCTTTGGCGAGTTCTACGTAGACATGCATTTGTTGATTACGTCGCTTACGTAGCGGTGGTTTCACTAATAAACTAATACCCTTGATGGGAGCATGGGTTTCCCCGCGCAGCAGGTCAGGCATTTCCCCCGGTGGAAAGGCGTTGGCGATAGTGATGGGGTTCGACGGCTGTTGGCCGTCGATTAAAAATATCTTTTTTAGCGCGTCGTAGTGAGCGTCTTTCTCCCGTAGCCACTGGGTAAGGCGCTCGTCTGAATCTTCACTAGGCTGATCAAAGATTATAAAAAGCGAATGCTGCGTAACTTTTTTAGTTTGCTTTGAAGGTGCATGGGCGTCAGGTTCTTGAGCTTCTTCAGAGCTGTCTAATTGAACCGGACGAGAGGCAGCGGCTTTCGCTGCGCGCCGTCGGCGGCGCCAGGGCACAATGACGTATATAAATATCGCTGTTGCTATTGCGGCTAATACCAGCGATGCGAAGGCGAGTACTATTATAGTCGTGGTGCGATCCATACTCTCAGAACCCTTTGTTTTTTAATCAACGCTCAGGCTTTATTTAGCCGAAAAATAGTGGCATTGAGGGCTAATGCAAGTGCTACCCAGAGCCCGTAGGGCACCATAAGCCACGCGGCTAGGGTGTCCACCTGGGAAAACAATGCAATGGTGACCGAAATTAATGCCAGTAACACCATGATATCTACCAGCGCAGCGACAATTTGTTTACGCCCAAAGAACAGCCACGACCAAGCGGCATTGACCATGAGCTGCAGCGCGTAAGCCGCTAAGCTTGCTGAGCGCCATGCTGAGTCATCCGCCATATAAATACGCCATGCGGCGATAGCCATCAACAAATACAGTATGCCCCAAGCAATAGGGAAAGCGATATCTGGAGGTGTCCAGCTTGGCTTACTTAGTTCGCGATACCAACCATCAGGCCGAAAGCGCGCACCAGTCGAGGCGGTAAGGCCGACGAGCAGTAGAGACACCAGCAGCGCTAATAGCGAACCAAGCATTCATCACCTGTATGTTCAAACGAAAGTATCAATAGCCTAGCAGCGTTTTACTATAAGCAGATATAAAAAAAGCATCACCTAAGTGATGCTTTTCAAACGTAAGGGAGTAGCAGCAGTAGTGGTGTGCTGTTTTTAACTCATGCGATCATACCCGTTATCCATGAATGGATAGTCGGTGTAACCCTTCTCATCACCGCCATAGAACGTTTCGTGGTTCGGCTCAGTCAGTGGCGCGTTAACTCGGAACCGCTCGGGTAAATCAGGGTTGGCGATATAGGGGCGGCCAAAGGCAACGGCGTCGGTGGTGTTCTCGCTGATACGTTTCTCGGCGCGCTCTGCATCGTAGTTGCCGCAGTAGATGAGGCTGCCGCTAAAGCGCTCACGCATCTGCTCGCGGAAGCCGTCAGGGAAGGTGATATCGCCACCGGCCCAGTTGGGTTCGTTCAGATGCAGGTAGGCAAGGCCGCGCTTGGAAAGCTGCTCGGCCATGTAAAATGCCATCGCTTCCGGCTCATCGTCGGTCAAACCAAACAGTTCGATAAACGGCGTCATGCGTATGCCAACCCGGTCAGCACCGTAAACGTCAATCACCGCATCAACCACTTCCAGCGGGAAGCGAGCACGGTTTTCCAGCGAACCGCCGTACTGGTCGGTACGCTTGTTGGTGCCCGTCGCCAGGAACTGGTTAAGCAAGTAGGCGTTCGCGGCGTGGACTTCGACCATATCGAAGCCAGCGCGCTTGGCGCGTTCGGCCGCTTGGCGATAGTCGGCAACAATGCCTGGGATCTCGTCGGTTTCCAGCGCACGTGGCGTGCTGGTGGGGTGCTGACCTGCGGTGCCATCTTCAAACTCTACGAAACACTGGGCGCCTTCGCCTTTCAAGGCACTCGGTGCTACCGGCTGTTGGCCGTCAGGTTGAACCATTTCGTGAGAAACTCGCCCAACGTGCCACAGTTGCAGGGCAATACGGCCACCTTTGGCGTGTACTGCATCAACAACGCCTTTCCAGCCTGTTTCCTGCTCGTCCGTCCAAATACCGGGTGTATACACATAGCCACGGGCAGTGGGAGAGATATTGGTGGCTTCGCTGATGATCAGCCCCGCTCCTGCGCGCTGGCCGTAGTAAGCTTCCTGAAGTTCTCCCGGTACGCTATCGGGTGTACGCGCCCGTGTCAGCGGCGCCATAACAACCCGGTTAGGAATCGATAGGCTGCCCAGTTGGAGGGGAGTAAACAGTGTTTCGAAAGCCATCAATTAAGCTCCTTTTGAATGCTTCGATGAAATAGTACGCATCAGAATAGACCAGTTTACTAGTTAGTGCCAGCCAGATATTTTTAAACGTATTTATGCGCTAGATAACCTTTTATGTGGCATCCAAACTCGCGATCTCTCTGGTACTCTTGCTGCTTATTACCAAGGATGTTGTTGATAGCATGTTAAAAAACGCCCCTCAGCGCCGCCCTTATCAGGTGGCGGAAACCATTAAATGCTGGATCGTGGATCGGCACCTAAAGCCGGGTGACCGGCTACCTAGCGAGTCGGAGCTGATGGAGACCCTGCAGGTCTCGAAAGGGACAGTGCGAGAGAGCACGCGAGTACTGGAAGCCCAGGGGTTGGTCGAAACTCGCACAGGGCCCGGAGGCGGCGCTTTTGTGCGTGAGATGAGTGAGGCCAAAGCGGTATCGCTATTAAGCAATTACCTGTTTTTCAAAGAGATCTCAATCAAGGATATCTACCAGATACGCTTGGCGTTAGAGCCTGAGCTAGCCGCTTCGTTAGCCGGTAAAGTGGCTGCCAGTGATATGGTGCGTTTACGTGAAAGCCTGCATAGCTACGCAGACCCTGCGGACGATAGTGAGACTGAGCGTCAGCAACACCTTGATTCGCTGCATTTCCACCTGATGCTCGCTGAGCTAGCCGGTGGCAATCAGCTGCTGACATTTATTATCCGCTTCACCATACAGGTGCTCTCAGATCTGACGATTTATCACCGTCTCTATGAGCCAGTTACCCACGATTTAGGACAGACTGGCTGTCGCTATCATGCAGAAATTTTGGATGCCATTGAGCTTGGCGATGCCGAAAGCGCCTATAACATCATGCGCGAGCATATGCTTGATGCCCAACAAGTGATGAATCAGCAGGAGGCTCAGGTACGCCGAGGCTTTTTACCTGAGCCACTAGCGTAACGAGCCAAGGGCGTAAAACGCTATGGGCGTGGCAGCTGCTGTAAAAATGCCATGACCACTCGCGTCGCGGCTTCGCCGTCTTCGGCGGTAATAGCTTCGTCTGGGTGGTGGCTAAGCCCCTCTTTACAGCGTACAAACAGCATGCCGATATCGGTTAATGCCTGCATCGCTAAGCCATCATGCCCAGCGCCGCTAAACATTCGCTCTGCCGGTTGGCCAACCTGGGTGCACGCCTGTTCGAGGGCGGTCATCATCCAGTCGGCACAGGCCACCGCATCGGCGCTGTAAGTGTTTTCAATATTAATGGTTAATCCGCGGCGTTTCGCCACTGCCTCCAACGCTGCTGTTACGGCTTCCCTTCCATATTGGCGAGTCGCCGACTCTGGAGAGCGTAGCTCTACTGTGAACGTTACCTGGGCGGGAATCACATTGACCGCGTTGGGATGGACATCGAGTCTGCCCACCACGCCGACCAACTCATCGGTGTTCTGCAGTACGCTATCGATAGCAAGCACCATTTCCGCCGCGCCGACTAGCGCGTCATGTCGCATGTTCATCGGCGTAGTACCGGCATGACCGGCCTTGCCGCTTAGCGTGACCTTGTGGCGTTCAATACCCGTTAGCGCCGTGACAATGCCCACAGCATGATCACGCTGTTCCAGGATTGGCCCTTGTTCAATATGTACTTCTAAAAACCCCAGCGTGTTGGCAGGTTCGCGGGCGGTAGCGGGAATGTCCTCAGGTGTACAACCGAAGGCCATTAATGCCTCTCGCAGAGAGATTCCCTCGGCATCCTGGGCTTCCAGTTGGTCGGGTGTCACGCTCCCCGCCAGCGCTTTACTGCCGACCAGCGTGGTCGGAAAGCGAACGCCTTCTTCGTCGCCAAACGCGACCACTTCTACCCCGAATGGCAGCGTCACGCCTTCGCGTTTAAGCGCCTCCAAGGCCAATAGCGGTAGGGCCACGCCTAGCATGCCGTCGTATTTGCCCCCTTCTATTACTGAATCTTGATGAGATCCCATAATGAAGGTTTTCTCACCCGCTTGAGCTTTGGGGCAGCGACCCACAAGATTGCCAGCGGCATCCAGTTGGGGAGTAAGCCCCGCGTGTTCCATCCAGCGGCTGATTAACGGTAATACCTGGCGATGCGCCTGGGAGCAGAACAGTCGCGTGACACCAGGGCCTGGCTCAGAGTATTGGGCAGCTTCGTCCAGGCGTTCAATCAATGCCGTTCCCAGTTCGCCTTGGTTAAAAGCAGTGTGAGCAACCGTGTTGGTCATAAACTCTCCAATAGGCGCTGGCAGAGGGGCCAGCAAAAGAGTAGAAATGCTTTTAGCGCAGCGGCAGTTGACGCCAAAAGGCTTGAAAGTTCTCGGCCATAAACTCATCGACTAACGCCCGCAATGCGCCTACGACGTCCTCCGACCAGTCGATGCGCAAATCGATAGGCGCTTGATGAAAAGATTCGATACGCAGCGCGGCCGAGCGTGCACCGCGCTTATCGCCACCCGCTGATAGAGCAGAATCAAGAGCGTCAATCAGATGCGTAAGCAGATGTTGGTCGTGATGAATAGGGAAGCGGGGCGACTCGTCGCGCTGAATGGCGGCGCTGCTATTAGTGGCGCTAAGGCGTAAAAATTGCTCTGCAAAAATCCGCACGACTTCGGCGCTCTGCAGCATGTTGCCAACGGCAGCAACGCTGGGAAAGCAGGTTTCAGCCACTTCAGGCACATTCTCTGCACCTGAATGTACTGATGTGCGGCCCTGAGAGTCCATCACCAAGCATTGGCGGAACCTTGAGTCGCTGTCCTCGCTAATGGCGGCGCGAAGCGCCTGCCGGGCGCTGGCGCCCGCGGCAAGTGCTTCATATATCCGAGCTGGGTACCACGGGTTGGTAAAGCGCCCTTGGGTGACGCATGCCCCAGTGCCTCGCCAACAGTGATGCACATAGCCTCCCACCGCCACTCCGCCTGTAGCGGTGATGGCCGCAACGGTGCCTGTGGCAGGATTGCAATGAACGAGAGAAAGCGTCATCGCGGTTGCCTCTATTGTTCAGTAACCCACCAGGTGGCCAATCACCAACCCTACCCAGGCTAATACATACACCAACGCCATAAAGGGCATAATCGCCTTCAACCACTGGGCGTATGAGACGCGACCCAGCGCCAGCATGGCGAGTGTGCCGCCAGACGTGGGAACAATCAGGTTCGTTAAGCCGTCGCCGACTTGGAACGCAGTGATCATCAGTTGACGGCTCATACCCACAAGATCCGCCACTGGAATCAGAATGGGCATTGTCACTAGTGCCTGACCAGAACCGGAAGGGATAAAGAGGTTGATAATACCCTGCACCACACTGGCCATAATCGCGGAAAATATTGACGGAATGCCGTCGATCATTGCGCTCAGCGAGTTAACGATGGTGTCGATAATCACGGCCTGCTCAAGGATGACCTGAATTGAGGCCGCCACCCCGATCACAAGCGCGCCTGCGGTTACGCTGGCAGCACCCTCCATCATCTGTTTAACAATACCGTTCGCCGATAGGCCGTTTAAGGCGCCAATGATGATCGCCAGCAGCAGGAAAGTGCCTGCAATTTCATTGATATACCAACCGCGAGTGAACACGCCAATGAGCATAGCGACCAGACCACCCACGAACACGACCATCGTCAGGATGTTGCGCTTGGTGAGAGAGTATTCGCTAAGCGGCTTGCTCAGTGCTTCCGCATTATCCGGCTCTTCAAACTCCATTTTGACGACGCGTTTGCAGATATACAGCGAGAGCAGTGACAGTGACGAAAGCACCAGCAACGTACGTAGCCAAGCGCCAGAGAAGGTCGGCAGTTCCGCGATCCCTTGAGCAACCCCCACGGTATAGGGATTGATGGGCGAGAGTGCAAAACCGATCCCAATACCACCAACGGCCATAGCGGTACCCACCAAACTGGAGCAGCCAATAGCGCTGGCGATGAGAACCGCAATGGGGACTAATGCAATGTTGTTTTCAAACCCGACGGCTACACCAAAAAAGCCGTAGATAAAGGTACCGACGACAATAATCACGTTACGTCGCTCAACGCCAACACGATTAACCGCTACGCCGATCGCGTTCTCTAACGCACCGGTCTTTTGCAAAATATGAAACAGACCACCGGCGATAAAGACGATAAATAGATACTGCGAGGCGGAGATAAGCCCTTCAGGAATCGCCACAAAAATATTGAAGAGGGGGATGTTGGCAACGTCTTCTAAATAGGCAAAAGAGCCCGGCACCACCACCGTTCGGCCATCTTGGGTAACTCGTTCAAATTCACCTGCGGGGATAATGAAGGTCAGAAAATAGGTAGCAACCAGAATAATAAAGATTAGCACCATGGGGTCGGGAACCGCCTGATACCACTTTTTACGCGAGCCAGAGGCTGCCGCGGTTTGTTGTTCAGCCATGAGGATACCCTGTCTTGTGATGTGTCTCAGCGTTGACGCTCGTTGGCGCCTCATCTTGAATTTATCATGATAAATAGCAGGGTCAAGCAAGGCTGAATTTTCAAATGGTAGGAACTCGCCGATAAACTGTCTGCAACCCTAGTAGTTAGTGCCTCGCTCATCAGAAAGGGGAATGCCGCTCGTGCCAAAATTGCATTTACATGCACCGTTCTACATCATGAGGTTAACTTAAACGTTATATGGCCTTACACGTGCTGTATGACGTCAACCAAACGCTTGAGCAGGCGGCATGACACCTAAACTCCCCATCAACATTGATGACTTGCTCCATCACCGCACGGTGGAAAGCGAACGCATTGAATACAAGGAAGGATGGAACCCTGAGTCCATCCTGCATACCTTGTGTGCCTTCGCTAATGACTTTCACAATTTGGGTGGCGGTTATGTACTGGTGGGCGTTGCTGAAAAGAATGGCCAACCGCAGCTACCGCCTGCTGGTTTATTACCGGAGCAAATCGATGCTATTCAAAAAGAACTGTTAAATCTTGGGCACTCAGCGATTGCGCCGCACTATCATCCGTTAACCGCGACCTATGAGATCCAGGGCAAAACAATTCTGGTGCTATGGGCTCCAGGCGGTGAAACACGCCCCTATAAAGCTAAAACCAGCTTGAGTAAGAAGAGTGATTGGGCCTATTACCTGCGCAAACATACCAGCACGGTAAAAGCATCGGGGCGGGATGAGCGCGAGCTGCTAAATTTGGCGGCAACCGTGCCCTTTGATGATCGCTATCGCCAAACTGCGAACTTAAGCGATCTTTCTCCCTATTTGATGCGTGATTTTTTGCACGACATTAGCAGCGAGTTAGTGGGTGAAGCCCGTGACCTGGATATTGAAACCCTGGGCCGCCGAATGAATGTGGTTGGTGGGCCAAGCGAAATGGCTTTTCCTAAAAATGTAGGGCTTTTGTTCTTTAACGAGCAACCCGAGCAGTTTTTCCCCGCGACTCAGATCGATGTGGTGTATTTTCCAGATGGTGCCGGTGGCGATCATTTTGAAGAGAAAATATTCAAGGGGCCGCTGGGGCGCATAACCCGCACGGCATTGGACTACATTAACCGAAACTATTTAAAAGAGGGCGTAACAAAACATGCTGACCGCCCAGAGGCCGAGCGTTTCTGGAATTTTCCGCTGATCGCTATTGAAGAGGCGGTGGTGAATGCGGTGTATCACCGCTCTTATGAAATTCGTGAGCCCATTGAAATCCGTATTGATGGCCAGGAGCTTGTCGTGCTCAGCTTTCCAGGGCCAGATCTATCTATTCGCTTGCAAGACCTGCAAGCAGGTAAAGCAGTCAGCCGCCGCTACCGCAACCGGCGTATCGGCGAGTTTCTGAAAGAGCTGGATTTAACCGAAGGTCGTTCAACGGGCGTGCCAAAAATTCTTCGGGTCATGAAGGCGAACGGTTCTCCAGAGCCGGTGTTCGAAACCGATGATGAACGCAGTTACTTTTTGATTCGCTTACCCGTTCATAAAGGTTTTTTGGTAGATGAGGACATAGCCTCTGTAGCAACTAAGCAAGTAACCGAACAAGTAACCGAACAAGTAACCGAACAAGTAATGAGGTTATTGCAAGCTCTGCTTGAAGAACCAATGAGCACTAAAGCACTTCTTGAAGCGTTATCACTCACGCATCGCCCCACGTTTTTACAAAATTATTTACAACCGGCATTGGCACTGACATTGATTGAAATGACGCAACCTCACTCGCCGCGTAGTCCAACCCAAAAATATCGATTAACAGACCTAGGTAAGCAAGTGCTTGCCACCAAGAATACGCATCAATAAACACCGCCCTTATCACTTCCAAGGTTTGGAGCTTCTCTATTGCCTGCTATCTTGACACCGGGGGCATGCTGGCAAGCGCCAATAGATACTTCTTCTGGCCCCCAATGCTCTCTCAATTCCACTTCGCCCAAGGCCAGCGCCGTTTGGCAGGAGTGTCGATCTGCTGGAGCGCACTAGATAGTGGCAGCATAATGGCACCCAGCTGGCGATAGCAGACCGCGCTGCTGAGTACCCCTGGGCACTGTTTGAGTAGCAGCTCGCACTGTTGCGAGGCGATATAGAGCTGTTCGGTGACGGCTGGGGCAAACAGCGGCTTGGACTGCTGGCAGCAGCGAGTGAGTTCCCGCGACAGCATGGAAAGCATGCTGGTATCCATCCAGCAGGGCAGCGGGTCTTCCAGGCGGCCGGCAATAGAGTGCTGCACCGCTTCAAAGGAGGTGCGCAAAAATATGACCGTTTGGCGAAGTTGCCGCTGCTCGCTAGTCATCCCACTAATCCCTCACGCCTGACTGTCTGCTTAATTAAACTCTTCTTAATGGATTAAGGAGAGTGTTTCTCATTTGCATCTATGTTGACGATAGCGCTACTCCATCGACCTGTCAATGCTATGGCTATAAGGCGCAGTGGCTTATGAGCGCGCCTCAAACAGCTGCCAGTCGTTATTGGTCAGCGGCTTTGCTCCGTTTTCAGTCACCACCACAGTGTCGCTTATGCCAACGCCCCACTGGCCGGGCACACGTAGGCAGAGCGGCAGGTGAAAAACCATATTGGTTTCAAAAGCACGTGCCTGCCCTTTGGCAATAAAGCCGGTGCCCTCCACCCAGCTAGGTGGAAACTGCGCGCCCACGGCGTAGCCAAATACACCGGAGAAGAAATACTGGTCGCGGTGGGGAGCGAGTAGGGAATCAGCCGCCTGGGCAGCGGCATCAAAGGTGTTGCCAGGCCGCATGGCGTCGCAGAGCGCTTCAAAAATTGAGCGGCATAGATCCCGGGTGGCCGAGAGAGCTGGGCTTGGCACGCCTGTAACCGCAGTGCGCATCATGGGTGCCGTATAGCGTTGATAAGCAGCACCAAACTCCAAGAACACTGGCTCATTAGCCTGGATGACACGCCGCTTATGATTAACGTGAATTACGCCTATACGGTGCCCGCTGGTCACAATGGGCTGGAGGCTCATGAACTCGCTGCCATTTTCGAGCAGCGCTTTGGCGCCCACGGCAGCAATATCGTTGTCGGTCATGCCGGGACGAATACTCTGCATCGCGGTTTCTAAACCGAGAGCGGTAATGCGTGCGCTCTCTTGCAGCATCTCAAGTTCGGCAGGACTTTTGACAATCCTAATCGCATCAACCACCACGCCTGCTTCGCTAAAACGCTCACGGCCGATAGTCTGCATCAGCGCATCAATCACCCCAAAACGCATGCCGCTGCTCCAGCCATCAATACCAATTTTCGAGCAAGGAGAAAGCAGGTCTGCCAGCGGCGTGATGATTTCATCCAGGTTTTCCCAGCGGTAGCCGATGATCTCATCAACCCGGGCGGTGACCACTGCCGCACCGGTTTCAATTGAGGCGACTTGCAGCACTAGCCGTGCTTGGGTGCAAACCAAACAGGCATGCACCGAGACTTCAAAAGTGTGATAGCCGGTGAGGTAATTGATATCGGCGGGGTCGGTAAGCAGTAGCGCGTCTAATCCATGCTCTGCCATACCCTTGCGCACCTTCTCCAGGCGCACCTGGTATTCGGCAGCGGGAAAAGGCAGCTCACTTTGGGCGAGCGTTTCCGCAAGGGTGGTGCGGTAGTGGTGGTAATCCATAGCGACCTCCATCAATAGATAAGGTCAGTATAGGCACCTGCTTTAAGCTCGCTTTTATCTGCCTCAACGCTAGCGAGTGAGTAGAAAGAGCCCTTGCAGGAAATAGAAAACCCCAATACCGGTCACGATCCAGCGCGTCCAGGTGCGGAAGTTGGCATCGGTGAGACGGTGTAAAATGCGGTTGCCGGTGTGGGTGCCAAAGATCGCAAACGGCGCCGCTAGCATTACAATGCCCCATTCGCCGGTACTAAGCGCCATGGCGGCGCCGAGATAGAAGATGATTTTAATGCTGTGAGCCACTACCTGAATCATTGCCTTGGTCGCCACGACTTGGCGGCGATCCATACGTGAGCGGACAAAGAAGATATCGATTAGCGGCCCGGAAACCCCTGCGGCAATCGTCAAACCGCCAGAGGCGATGCCGCAGCACAGCGCGTGGCTGGCGCGGTTGGCATCCAGGTGAAACCAGCGCTTGGGCAGCCATACCAAAATCGGCATTAGGCCAATCAATATAGAGACGCTGGCGGCATTGGGACTGTAGTTGAACAGCAGAAGCAGGCCAGCGGCGCTTAGTACACCCAGCGTCATAAAAGCGACAATGCGCCAGACAATATAGCGCCGTGACAGCCACGCCCGCGAACCGTTAGACGTGAGTTGAATAACCCCGTGAACGGCCATCGCCGTGCCGGCGGGAAAGATCAGCAGCAGAAACCATAGCAGTACTAATCCGCCCGCCATACCAAATACCCCGGAGAGCATTGAGGTGAAGAACACCACGCTAACCAGGGCCGCACTCATCCATAGTGACATCGTCAGCGTCCTTAACTACGACAGAATGGCCAGACCTGGTAAAACTTGCGGCATTGGAACTCCGCTTCGCAAGCGTTGAGCTGGGCTTGGTAACGGTTAGCGCGGGTCGCCACTTGTCTACCCGCACTCAATACGTGGGACTTCCCGCGGTAAGTACCCCGTTGGTAGCCCCCCGCGCCTTCATGATAGGCATAGTAGAGGTGCTCAGGATTATTTAGTGAGATACCCGCCTGCTGCTGGGAGCGGCGGTTGTACCAGCCAATAAAGTCCGTGGCGTGTTTCATATGAGTACGCCGGGCAAACAGGCTGCCCGCTTGATCCTCATACTCTTCCCAAACGGGGTCTTGGGCCTGGGCGTAGCCTTTGGCGGAGGAGGGACGTGGGCCGGGGATAAAACCTAGATAGTACTTGCGATCTGGGCGGACATGGCTACGAAACGAAGACTCCTGCTGAATAAACGACATCTGGGTGGCGATCGGAGTGCCCCACTTCTCCTCGGATTCCTGAGCGTAGTCGTACCAGCTTGGCTGCTCGCGGAAGATCTCGCAGATATTGCTTTGATCCTGAGGTGGGTTTGGCGCAAAAGTGGCGCAGCCGGAAAGCAGCGTTAAAAGGCTCAGCGTTACCCATAGGCGCAGCTTAGTGAAAGTCGCTGGGAAGCAAGACGAGAAATCAGCGCTAAAGTGCTCAGTGATACCATCAACCGGGTGACGCATAGCAAGTCCTTGTGAATTATCTTTTGTGGATTGGTTCTTATGAATAGACTCTTGTGGATAAACCCTTGGAAGCCTGTGGGTAACCATTGGGTAACTTTGTTTGATCAATAGCCCTAGCGTAACAACACCTCTAAGCAGCGGCGCAGCCGTTGAGCTTCGCGCACTAACGTTTCACCCGAAAGCATACCCACCCCCATTACAAGACCAGATCGTGAGTCGCCCTTAGCGCATACCGGGCTCAACGGACGCACAATTAAGTGCTCTTTTAATAGCGTTTGAGCAATCTGCACGTCATTGATATGCGGTTCAAATTCGACGCATAGACTGATGGCACTGCTCGGCGGCGAAACGCTGCGCACTAGCGGCAATGAGCGAAGCTGATCATGCAGCACCTGTTGGCGCCCTAGGTAGTCGCGCTGAATGCGCCGACACCAGGCATCCAAATCACCATCAAAAATAAACTGTGCTAGTACTGCCTGATCCAGCATGCGTCCTTCGCGGAATAGTTCACTGCGCAGGCGGTTCATTGGTCCCGCTAAATGACGCGGAACCACTAAATAACCTAAGCGCAGACCTGGAAACATCATCTTGGAAAACGAGCCCACCAGCAAGTGGCGCTCCGAGTGCGGGTAGAAAAGCAGATTGGAATGGTCGTCGCGGTTAAACTCGTAATCATCTTCGACAATATACGCGGGCGCTAAGGCATCGCATAAGCGCTGTTTATCCACTGCACGGGTGGGCACGCTGAGCGGGTAGTGGTGCGAGCCGGTCAGATAGGCCAGCTTTACCGGGCCAGGAGCAGGCGGAAGGCTGTGCCCCTGACCTGGCAGCCACGCCACCGGTTCGATTTCCAAACCTGCGGCGGTAAAGACATTGCGCGCCCCCCAGTAACAGGGTGACTCCATGGCAACGGTGTCGCCCACATCGGCCAGCGCTACGGCGCATAGTTCAATGCCGTTATGGGTACCGTCAGTGATGATGATCTGCTCCGTGTCGCAACTAATATTACGCCAGCGCGCCAGAAAATCGCGTATCGCGCGCTTCAATGGGCCGTAACCACCGGTGGAGTAGGAGAGCAGCAGGGCATTTTGCGGCACCGTTACGCTGGCGTAGAGCTGCCGCCATTTCCGCATCGGGAACTGGGCGATATCGGGAATGCCGGGCACGAAGGCGCCGCTTTGGATCATGCTAGCGCCTGGGCCGTCCAATACCCGCTGGGCGCGTGATGAGAGCTGCGCATTGCCAGGCAAGGAATGGCTTGGGGTCACTGGGCGGTACGTCCAGGTGCCTTGGCCGTGGGCGGTTTTAAGCAGGGCCTCCTCGAGTAGCGTATGAATCGCCAGCGCCAGGGTTTGACGTGCAACGCCAAGGGCATCCGCCAACTGGCGATGGGAGGGCAGCCGTAGCCCGGAAGGCCACTGCTGGGTAATGGCTTGTCGCAATGCTTGCTCTATACGCACCTGCTTACTCAACCGTTCCGGTTGGAGTGCATAAAGTTGTACAAGTTGGTGCACCACCTCCTTGCGATCCATTTGGACTCCCCTTAATCCCGCTTAACCCGCTAACGACGGGCACTTAGACGAAAGCCGTATGAAAATGGCGCACCCTTTTGGTGCGCATAAAAAGTGGTCTAGTCGAACACAAAAGTGGTGCATTCGTGTTTTCTCTCCCGCCTGCTAGCGTGTTGCTATCCTGTTTAACAAAACCGTTTAAAACATGCCCGTTCAAAGAGAGGCAGTTAAACCAGGATCAGGATACTGCGCCCCTGAGCGCCTACGACAACATCCTATAACTCGCAGGACATTTCAAATGACCACACCCTCATCAGAACAGGAAGGGCTCGTCCGGGTATTGGCCCGTGGCGATGTATTAGCGCTGGCCTTCGGTGCCATGATTGGTTGGGGCTGGATTGTACTCACCGGTACCGCCATTCAATCCGCGGGCAGTTTAGGCGCCATTATAGCGTTTATTATCGGCGGTTTAGCGATTGTCTTGGTTGGCCTTACCTATGCTGAACTTGCCGCTGCGATGCCCAAAGTGGGTGGCGAGCACGTCTACAGCTACCGCGCCTTGGGCCATCTGCCTTCTTTCTTATGCACCTGGGCGATTATTTTAGGCTACCTAAGCGTGGTGGCCTTTGAAGCGGTAGCACTTCCCACGGTGATTGAACACCTGGCGCCCAACTATGCCGTCGGTCATCTGTGGACGATTGCCGGGTGGGAAGTTAAAGCCACTTGGGTAGCCGTAGGCGTGGGCGGCTCGCTGGCCATGATGGTGATTAACTACTTCGGTGTAACGACCGCTGCGTTGCTGCAGAAAGTAGTGACTGGGTTAATTCTGCTGGTGGGCGTCATGTTTGTCACCGGTTCGCTGTTTGAAGGCGAAACCATCAATATGATGCCGCTCTTCACACAGGACGATAGCGGCGTGTTCGCAGGCATTGTAGCGGTGCTGGTCATGGTGCCGTTCCTGTTTGTGGGCTTTGACGTTATTCCCCAGGCCGCTGAAGAGATTAACCTGCCCTATAAGGCCATCGGCAAAGTGCTAATGATGTCGGTGATTCTGGCGGTGGTTTGGTATGCGCTGATTATTCTGGCCACCAGCCTGGCACTCAATAGTGAAGAGTTGGCAGCAAGCTCGCTTAGCGTGCCGGACGCCATGGGTAGCCTGTTTAACGCCGCGTGGGCCAGCAACTTAATGGTCATGGCGGGTATTGCGGGCATCATTACTAGCTGGAACGCCTTTTACATTGGCGGCTCCCGTGCGATCTATGCCCTTGCTAAAGCGGGCATGCTGCCAGCGCCGTTTGCCAAGCTGCACCCTCGCTACAGAACCCCTACCAACGCCATCTTTATGATGGGCTTTCTCTCTTGTCTGGCGCCCTTCTTTGGCCGCCCAGCGTTGGTGTGGATCGTTAATGCGGGTGGCTTAGGCATCGTATTGGCCTACCTGTTTGTGGCCATCTCCTTTGTGGTGCTACGGGTGCGCGAGCCGGATATGCCCCGTCCATTCAAGGTGAGTAACGGCAAGCTGTGCGGCACCCTCGCTATCATCCTTTCTTTCGGTATGGCGTGCCTCTACCTGCCCGGTAGCCCGGCGGCGCTGAGCGTTGCTGAGTGGACCATCTTTGTCGGTTGGTCACTGCTTGGCCTGGCGCTATATGTCCACGCCCTGCGCACCTATGGGCGTGACTACAGCGATCGCCATATGAAAGCGGATCTGTAAGCCGTCCTACAAGATTTCTGAGGAGCAACATATGAGCTTTATCGAACAGTGGTTGCACGATGCGGTTCCAGCCTTGGTGGGTGGCGAGTGGCGTACAGGTCAACAAACCTTTGCAGTGGATAATCCTGCTACCGGTGAAACCATTGCCCGGGTGGCCGATATGGGCGCCGACGATACCCGTGATGCCGTGGCTGCCGCCTACAACGCCGGTGCTGCTTGGCGCGCCACGCCGGTGAAGCAGCGCTCAGCGCTGCTGCGTCGCTGGTTTGAGCTGATCAATGAGCACGCCGACGATCTGGCCCGCCTAATGACCTTGGAGCAGGGCAAGCCCCTGGCGGAAGCCAAAGGCGAAGTGACCTACGGCGCGTCGTTTATCGAGTTTTTCGCTGAAGAAGCCAAGCGCATGGCAGGGGAAACCCTGCCTAGTCACGGCGCGGACAAACGCTTATTGGTTCTGCGCGAGCCGGTAGGCGTGGTCGCGGCGATCACCCCGTGGAACTTCCCGCTGGCGATGATTACCCGTAAGTGCGCCCCGGCCCTGGCCGCGGGCTGCACCGTGGTGATCAAACCTGCTGAAGCCACGCCGTTAACGGCGCTTGCTGCTGCTTACCTAGCCCTGGAAGCGGGCCTGCCTGCAGGCACCATTAACGTGATCACCGCCTCAAAACCAGCCGCTGTGGGCGAAGTCCTCACCACTGATTCACGGGTGCGCAAAGTCTCGTTTACTGGCTCTACCCCGGTGGGTAAGCACTTGCTTGCCCAGTGCGCCAGCACGGTGAAGAAAACCGCCATGGAGCTGGGCGGCAACGCACCGTTTATCGTCTTTGACGACGCCGATGTGGATGCCGCGGTTAATGGCGCGATTGCCTCCAAATTCCGTAACGCCGGGCAAACCTGTGTCTGCACCAACCGCTTTCTGGTGCAGGACGGCATTTACGATGCGTTCGTCGCTAAGCTCACTGAGCGTGTGAAGGCGCTAAAAGTGGGTGATGGCCTAGCAGAAGGCAGCGTTATCGGCCCGCTGATCAACCAAGCGGCCGTCGATAAAGTACAGCGTCATATTGATGACGCCGTCAGCCACGGCGCGCGCGTACTGTGCGGCGGCAAGCCCCACTCCGCGGGCGAGCGCTTCTTTACCCCCACGGTGCTGGCGGATGTCACCACCAAGATGGCGGTGGCCGACGAAGAGACCTTCGGCCCGGTAGCGCCGGTGTTTCGCTTCCAGCGTGACGAAGAGGCCATCCAGATGGCCAACGACACGCCTTTCGGCCTGGCCGCCTACTTCTATGCCACTGACTACCGCCGCATCTGGCGCACCATGGAGCAGTTGGAGTACGGCATGGTCGGCGTCAACGAAGGGCTGATCTCCACCGAGCTAGCGCCGTTTGGCGGCGTAAAAGAGTCCGGGCTGGGCCGCGAAGGCTCTCACCACGGGTTGGATGAGTTTACTGAATTGAAATACGTCTGCGTTGGCGGCTTATAAAGAGAATGATGATGACGAACCAAGAATTGAACGACCTGAAAAACCGCTACGTGGCCAACGGTGCCGCGACGCCAACCACCCAGTTTGCCGAGCGCGCTGAAAACGCCGAGTTGTGGGACGCAGACGGCAACCGCTGGATCGATTTCGCCGGCGGTATCGGCGTGCTGAACCTGGGCCACCGCCACCCGAAAATCGTTGCCGCGGTTGAAGCACAGCTCAAAAAAGTCATGCACACCAGCGCCGCAGTCATCTCCTACGCGCCCTACGTGCAGCTGTGCCAAAAGCTCTGCGAACTAAGCCCGGTGCGCGGCCCCGAGCGCAAGGCAATGCTGGTCAACACCGGTGCCGAAGCGCTGGAAAACGCCGTGAAGATTGCCCGCGCTGCCACTGGCCGCACCGGCATTATTACCTTCGACGGCGCTTTCCACGGCCGTACCATGATGACCCTGGCCATGACCGGCAAGGTGCTACCGTACAAGAACGACTTCGGCCCGATGCCGGGCGACGTGTTCCGCGCCCCATTCCCGAATCCGCTGCACGGCATCAGCGAAGAAGCGTCTTTGGATGCCATTCGCACGCTGTTCAAAACTGATATCGCCCCCCACCGCACGGCGGCCATCGTGATTGAGCCGGTACAGGGCGAAGGCGGCTTCTACATCGCTTCACCGGACTACCTGAAAGCGCTGCGCGCGCTGTGCGACGAGCACGGCATTCTGCTGATCGCCGACGAAGTGCAGTCCGGCTTTGCACGCACCGGCAAGCTATTTGCCCTCGAACATAGCGGTATCGAGGCGGATATTCTCACCACCGCCAAGAGCCTGGCCAACGGCATGCCGCTCTCGGCTGTGGTGGGTAGCGCCAAGGTAATGGACGCCTCCGGCCCCAACTCCCTAGGCGGCACCTACAGCGGTAACCCGCTCTCTTGTGCAGCGGCGCTGGCAGTGATTGAGGTGATTGAAGAGGAAGATATCTTGGCCCGCAGCGAGCAGATGGGCAAGATGCTGGCCGAGCGCTTCGCGGTATGGGAAGAGCGCTTCCCCGCCGTAGCCCACGGTCGCCAGCTAGGCGCCATGGCGGCGTTCGAATTGCTCGATAGCGAAGGAAAACCTGACACAGCGCTCACCGGTGCGCTCTGTGCCAAAGCCCGCGAGAAAGGCCTGATCCTGCTTTCCTGTGGCTTCTACGGCAACAGCATCCGCATTCTGGTGCCGCTGACGGTTTCTTCTGCGGTGTTGGAAGAAGGCTTGAGCATTATCGAGCAGTCGCTGGAAGCGCTTGGCTAACAGCATTTAAGCAGTACCGAGCCCGCCCTCGTCAAGCAGCAATAGCTGTTGGCGAGGGCGGGCTTTTTTATGGGCAAAGCCTAGACCTAAGATAATCAGTCGAACTAAGTACCCTGTGCTAATCTGGGGTTGGTAGGGTGGATGCTAAAAATAGCAAGACAGATACCCTTTCAACGTGGAATACTGGCAAATGTAGCAGAAGTGCGAGTTTTGGATACTCAGCCTAATAAAAATAAAAGACTTGGGGGAAATATGACGGGCTGCATTTTTGGACAATCATGCCGATGCGATCATCCAATCATAGAGCGCGCTGTCTAATACTTATTATGTGTGCGTAACCTGCAAGCCATAGAAGGTAATCCTATGACTAAGCATGTTGGTTCTTGCCTGTGTGGCACAGTTAGATTTGAGGTCAATGGGGGCTTCGACAGCTTTTACCTGTGCCATTGTGAGTATTGCCAAAAAGATACAGGATCTGCTCATGCGGCAAATTTGTTCTCGCAGTCAGCTAAACTGACCTGGCTGGCGGGTGTAGATGCTGTAACTTCCTTTAATCTTCCGGGTACTCGCCACAACAAAAGCTTCTGTAGATCGTGTGGTTCAGCATTACCAAGCCCCCAACTTACAGACCTGCTCGTTGTTCCTGCAGGGTGTTTGGATACTGAAATATCTGTGTTGCCAACTGCGCACATCTTCACATCAAGCAGAGCGGTTTGGGACGAGGCGATTGTTGACGTACCAGAGTTCGAGGGCCTGCCAGAGTAGACTAAGATCACATAACCAGCGGCTGTTGGCGGACGGATATTCGCTGGCGTTCCGACACGCCGCAAAGCCAAGTCATTATATTTTTCGGAGATTGATTTGCTAACCCTAGAGCTACTTGATAAGCATATTTCTGAATGCAGAGAATGTGGGATGGTAAAAGGGCTTTGTAATCTTTCGCAAAGCAACGAGTTTCGTGCATTCAAAATATAACCAGTGCAGGCACGGCGGCGCCAATTACATTGCGCTTTCGGCTCCATTTCATGGGCGCGCATGCTGCAAGCGTTAGGAACTTTCTTGTCAACTGAGCAAGTACATTTCGGATCTTTCTCGAACGAGACGCAGGGAAGGTAAAACCGTGTACCTAAACGTTTGGTTAGAGATATTAAGGCGGTAAGCTCACAAGCAAAAGCGTTTTGCTTATGTCGTGGTTTTCCCGATGCGGCGCGAGTAGGTAATGGCGTCATTAAATAGAGTATGACCGGCACTGGGTCGCTTAATCAGCTATGTTGAGTCGGTGCTAATGCGGTCACTCCCTCTGTCGAAGAGATTAGTGAGACCTATCCAAGAGTAACCGCTACGTATCTTCCAACCCTCCATCATCAAACAGCGAAAGCTGCTGACGATTGGCTGGTTTTGCTTTTTTAGCGCGCTGAGCGGGCGGTCGTCGCTGGCTGGCGAGCTTATCCACAATCGCTTGGCTTGATTCCCTGGCTTCCGGCGTACGACGCAGCTCATACAGCATCTTCTTCCAGTGGCGTGCTTCGGCTTCAAAGTCGTGGGGGATTGGGTAGTGCTCGCCGGGTTGAAAGCCGAACCGGTGGCGTAGGCTTTCCGGCAGCGCCCAGGGTTTTGCGCGCCACTCTAACGGCAGAGCCGTTAATTCCGGCACCCAGCGGGCGACAAACTCGCCGCTAGGGTCATTATCCTCCGCCTGTTTGATGGGGTTATACACCCGCAGTGCGTTGGTGCCCGTTGCGCCTGCCTGCATCTGCACCTGGGGGTAGTGAATGCCGGGCTCGAAGTCGGTAAATAGCCGCGCCAAGTGCAATGCTGGTTCGTACCAGTGCAGCCCTAAGCCAAAAGTGGCGTGGGAGATCAGCATGGCGCGCATGCGAAAATTGATCCAGCCGGTGGCGATCAGGCTGCGCATGCAGGCATCGACTAGCGGTACGCCGGTTTGGCCGCGCTTCCAGGCGATCAGGTTAGGATGTTCGGGGTCACGCTCTCGCAGGCCGCGCAGCGCCGGGTGCAGGGTTTGCGACTCAATGCTCGGCTCGCTTTCCAGCTTTTGAATAAAGTGGCAGTGCCAGTGAAGCCGGGAGGCAAAGGCGCGCAGCGAGCGGGACCAAGCGGTGTCTTCAGCATGCTTTTTTCGCTGGCGGCGCAGCGACTGCACCACTTCGCGCATGGAGAGTGTGCCCCAAGCCAAGTGGGGCGAAAGCCGCGAGCCAAATTCCCATGCCAGCAACGGTTTAGACAGCGAGCCGCGATAGCGCCGCCCGCGCTGGCTTACAAAGCTGCGCCACACTGCTCGGCCCTCGTTTCGCCCTCCTGGCTGGCGCTCGGGGCAGGGCGTGGCATCAAATCCTAGCGTCAGGCCGTGAAGGTGTTCGACGTCAATATGGTTAAAGGCTTGCCACCCCTCAGCCACTTGTGTGCTTTGCGGGGCAGTGGCGGTGGGCGCCGTCATTAACGCTTCCCACTGCTTTTCCCATGCATCGCGCTCTGCCACCCGGGATTTCAGGCCGCGTATTACGCCGTGCTGGCGTGCTTCATGCCATGGCGCGCCTTGCTGTTGGCACCATGCCTTGACGCTTTTATCACGGGCAAAGCTCCAGGCGTTGCCGGTCTCTTCATGGGAGTGAAGAGCAAACTCGCCGTATTGGGTTTTCAGGGCGTTCAGCAAATCGATAATATCGCCCTGCCAAATACACAGCGGTAGGCCAAGTGTCTCCAGAGCGTGAGAAAGATCGACAAGTGAGTCAGCGGCAAACTGCCAATGGCGCAGGGCACTATCCGGCGCTTGCCACTGCTCTGGCTCAATAGCGAATATGGGCAACACGGGGCCAGCCGCCGCTGCATTAGAAAGCGGCGCGTGATCATGAATACGTAAATCGCGTTTGAACCAAACGACCTGGATAGGTGCCTTAGCCATTAATAATACTGATACCTGACGGTTGAGAGCTATTCGCCGCTAAGTCTATTCGCCACTGAAATGTGACGTTACCATCAAGCTACCGTTTGCCAAATCAACCCAACAGGGCCAACCCAGCAGGGTCAACTCTGCAGGAACAAACCCGTAGGAGAGTAACGATGTATATTGCCATGAACCGTTTTCGGATTGCCCCAGGCCGTGAAGAGGATTTTTTAGAGGTGTGGCGTAACCGCGACTCTCACCTGGATGAAGTGCCGGGCTTCAAACAGTTCAAGATGCTGCAGGGCGAAAGCCAGGAAGATCACACCGTGTTTATCTCCCACAGCGTGTGGGAATCGGAAGAAGCCTTCCGCGCCTGGACTAAGTCAGACGCGTTCCGGAAGGCCCATGCCAATGCCAAGTCACCCGAAGGTATTTATCTTGGCCCACCTAAGTTTGAAGGTTATGAGGTGGTGCTGTAAGGCGGCACGGCTAAACGAAGCAGGTTGTCAGCGGGGTAGTTGCCCCGCTTTGGGCACTTTAAAACAGCACCAAGCCAATCGACAGCAGCACGCTGTAGAGCAGCGTCGAAATAGCGGTTTTCTTCAGCATATTGGTTAGCATCTCGCCATCACGGGTATGGCTTAGCGTTCTTGCCGCATCAGTCAGTGGTTTGGTCACCAGCAGGCAGCTCCATCCCACCCACGGCACCGGCAGCGCAACTAAATAGATCAAGGTAAGCAGCAGCGCTAATCCCAGCAGCGCCCAGTGGTAGCTAATCGCTTTAGTGCGGCCAAGCCGCACCGCCAGGGTGATCTTGCCGTTGCGTGCATCGCTTTCGATATCGCGTACGTTATTGACATTGAGCACGGCGGTGGCCAGCAGGCCGCAGGCGGCGGCAGGTAAAAACGGCAGCCAGCTTAGCTGCTGTACATGTAAATAGTAGGTGCCCAATACGCCAAGCAGACCAAAAAATACAAAGACCGCAATGTCCCCAAACCCTCGGTAGCCGTAAGGGGTGCCGCCAAGCCCAACGGTATAGGTTACCGCTGCCAGCAGGGCAGCAGCCCCTAAAAGAATGAAGATGAGAATTTGCCCCCACTGATTCCCAAACGCGGCGACCAGCAGTAACAGCCCCAATAACGAGGCAACCGTGGCCGTGGCGATCATTCCCGTGCGCATTTTTTCCGCGGTAAGCAAACCAGAAGAGACCGCTCTTGCAGGCCCTATACGCTGTTCGTCATCGGCACCCGATGCGGCATCGCCATAATCATTGGCCAAATTAGACAGCACTTGAAGCGCAATAGCGGTCAGCAGGGCAAGTACAAGTACTGCCATATTTAGAGCACCCACACTCGCGGCTAGCCCACTGCCCAGCAGAATGGAAGCACAGGCTAGCGGGAGCGTTCGGGGGCGAGCAGCTAACACCCAGGCTTGGTAGTGGCGGCGCTTACTATTTTGTCCCATTCCGTTGATATTCCTGTTGACCGTTTTCATTTAATAAACATTCGGCAATGTATGATTAAGTGCGGAAAAGTAGATCTAAGTCAAAATATGCCGCGTCATCTTGTCTCACACTGCAAGCACCCCTTGAGTAGGAGTTTACGCGATGATTGGCGACTTATTTAGACATAACAAATATATGGCGGTAGTTTGGTTGCTGCTACGGCTCTATTTAGGCATCACCTGGCTAACCTTGGGCATTGGTAAAATGACCGGCGGCTTTAACGCCGAGGGCTTCTTAAGCAATGCTGTTGCCAACCCTGTGATGCGTGAGGGAAGCGCGGTTTACCCTAACTATGTTGCCTTTCTAGAGAATTTTGCGTTGCCCAATGCGGATGTCATTAATTTCATTATACCGTTGGGAGAAGTGTTAGTGGGCCTGGGGTTGATCGTTGGTGTACTGACCTCATTTGCTGCGTTTTTTGCCATCATGATGAACATGTCGTTTTTGATGGCAGGCACGGTGTCCACTAATCCATGGATGATTGCGCTGACGTTCTTTTTACTGGTGGCGGGTGCCAATGCAGGGCGGCTTGGCGGTGATCGGTGGGTACTACCTTATATAAAGAAGAAGCTTGGCTTAACGTACTAAGCTGGCGTTAGCAGGTAATTGAAAACGCTGGCCTAACAGGCGAACTATGCAATCTAACCCTATTGAAGCCCTCAAGCATCAGCTTGATACGCTTTGTGAAACCGATAAAACAGGGTTTATCCGCCTAACTACCCCCTGCCAGGTGGGTAACCTGATGGGGTGGCTAAACGTGCAGAGCGTTTATCCCCGCCTCTATTGGAAGGCGCGCGATACGAACGCCGTTGAGTGTGCGGTGTTGGGGGCGATTAAGGCGTTTGATTCGTTAGCGGCGCTGCAGGCGGATCTTGCTGCGCTGGCTCAAGCAGGCGGCCAACAGCCCAACTATTTTGGCGGCATGGCCTTCGACCCTGGTACGCCGGGGTGGGAGCACTTTCCAGCCTGCCACTTTTTGCTGCCGCGTATCGAGCTTAAACGCCATCAAGGTGGCGCGACGCTATCACTTAATCTACGTTTCGATGACCGCTCTCTCGGTGCCGAAATCACCCAGGCTTATGCCTGTTTAGACGCGTTGGTATCAGAGCAGCCGCTGCCTCGCCTGCAGCCTTTGGTTTACCAGCGTGAAGATCGCCCTAGCCAACAAGAGTGGGTGGCTTGGGTGGGACAGGTGACGAACCCCGACCACCTAGTGCATACGCCCAAGGTGGTGCTTTCCCGGGAGACCTGCCTGACGACCCCTGAAACGCCTAGCCCTTGGGCGCTGCTAGCCCGCTGGCAGGCGGGTGCCGCCGACTGTTTTCACTTTGGCGTCCAGTTTACCCCCCAGGAAGCCTTTATCGGCTGTCCGCCGGAACGGCTCTACAAGCGTGAAGGACGGCATTTAATGACCGAGGCGCTGGCGGGTACCACGCGTCGTGGGCAGGATGCCCAACAAGATCAAGCGCTTGCCGATGAACTGCTTGCCGATAAGAAAAACAGTCTGGAAAACCAGTGTGTCTATCAGCAGCTTTTGACCCAGCTTGAGCCGCTCTCTTCTCAAGTCCAGATGGGCGAGGCGCATATTGTTAAGCTGCGCTCGGTGCAGCATATCCGTCGTCTGATTCACGCCGAGTTGCACCAAGACGTCACCGACCAGCAGTTGCTGGCAGTGCTGCCGCCTACCCCGGCGGTAGGCGGTGTTCCACGCGAGTCGGCGTTGGCATTTATTCGCCAGCATGAGCTTCATCAACGCGGCTGGTATGCGGGCGTTTTCGGCCGAATCAGCCACACCAGCAGCGATCTGGCCGTGGCTATTCGCTGCGCCCATATCGGCCCAGAAATAATTCGCCTTTATGCCGGTGCAGGCATTGTGGCAGGCTCCCAGCCGGACGAGGAGTGGCACGAATTGGATACGAAAATTGCTGACATTATGTCGCTGCTTGGGATGGGATAACGCATATGACAGCACCTGTATCTACCGATTTTGCCATCCAATACGCCACCTTTAATCATGTGTGGGCGGCGCTGATGCTGGAAGAACTCTACCGCTTAGGCGTGCGCGATGTGGTGCTGGCGCCGGGCTCACGTTCATCGCCTTTGACCATGGTCGCCAGCGAGCATGCCGGCCTACGCTGTCATTGCCACTTTGATGAGCGCGGGCTGGGGTTTATGGCGTTGGGCATTGCCCGGGGCAGTCAGCGCCCGGTCGTCATTATCACTACCTCGGGCACCGCTGTAGCCAACCTTTACCCTGCAGTGGTGGAAGCCAAGCTGCTCGGCGTACCGCTGATTGTGCTCTCTGCCGACCGCCCCATTGAACTGCTGGATAACGGCAGCAATCAGGCGATTGACCAGCGGGATATTTTCGCCAGCCACACCATTGTTCACCACGACTTGCCGCCGCCGGATGCTGAGATAAAAGCAGCGTTTCTACTCAGCACGCTTGACCAAGCGGTTGATCAGCAGCGCCGCACACCGGGGCCCATCCACATTAACTGCCGTTACCGCGAACCGCTTTACCCCGGTAACTGCCTGGTGGATGGCAGTGATTATCTCGCCCCGCTGGGGAACTGGCTGACGACGTCAAAGCCGTGGAGTGATTGGCCGATCAGCACGGCGATGCCAACCTTCAAAGACGATTGGAAAGCGTTTGCCCAGCAGCGGGGCCTAATTGTTGTAGGCCGGGTTGAAGACAGTGCTGATGACTCCCAGCAGGCGCTGCAGATTGTTGAGCTATCCAGGCAACTTGGCTGGCCGCTGCTGGCCGACATACAGAGCCAAATTCATTTTGACCCTCACAACCTGATTCACTTTGATCTGGCGCTGCATGATGAGCGTTTCTGCTCAGAGCTCGCCAAAGCCGAGGTGTTGCTACAGTTTGGTGGCCGGTTAATCTCCAAGCGATTAAGCCAATTTATTGCCCAGCAGCCCTGGCAGGATGTCTGGTTGGTTGATTCGTTGCCCCAGCGACTGGATCCCGACTACTGCGTTAAGCGCCGTTTGATATGCTCGCCCGCCAGCTTTATAGATGATTTGCCAACGATACCTGAGCAGCCTCCCTGGCATCAGCTGGCTAGCCTCCAACGACGCACTACTCAGCTTGTTGAAGAGCGCTGTACAGCCTTCTCAGAGCTGGGAGTTTGTCACCTTTTAGCGCAGTTGGCTGAAGGCCAGTTATTTATAGGCAACAGCCTACCCGCGCGGCTAATGAATATGCTGGGTACGCATCGCCAAACGCCGCTACGAGTATTTGCCAATCGCGGCGCTTCTGGGATCGATGGTCTGATTGCGACGGCCTATGGCCTCAGTTGCACACGCTCGGAGCCCACCACCATTGTGCTGGGAGATACCAGCGCACTCCATGACCTCAACAGCTTGGCGCTGCTGAAACAGGCCTTCCGACCTCTGGTGGTGATTATCCTTAATAACGATGGCGGCAGTATTTTCCATATGCTGCCGGTGCCCAAAGAGGGCGAACTACTGGAGCGCTATTATCGCCAGCCTCATGGCTTGAGCTTCGAGCATGCGGCGAAGATGTTTGGACTTGGCTACTTCGCGCCAGAGTCACTGGATGCCTTTATGGCGGCCTACACTCAGGCCCTGCAGGCGGGCGTTACGCTGATTGAGATTAACGTACCCCATCAGCAGGTGGCTGATGATCTCAAGCATCTTGGCGCAGCGATTCGAGAGGAGCCGCGTGGGCAGTAAACTTCAAACGCAGGCGCCGACTCTGGTACTGCTCCACGGCCTGTTGGGCGATGCTCAGGACTGGGGTGAGGTAATCGCTGGCTTGGAAGGCATTCACTGCCTCGCGCTGGATTTACCCGGCCACGGCCAGAATCACCACGTGGAGGTAGGCTCTTTTGAGGCCTTTCACCACTGGCTTGGCGATACGCTGATAACTCACGGTGTTCGCCGTTACTGCCTGCTGGGGTACTCCTTGGGTGGGCGCTTGGCGCTGTACCACGCCAGCCGTCAGCCACCGGGGCTGGAGGCGCTCTGGCTGGAAAGTGCCCACCCAGGGCTGCCTGCCAGTGAGCGCGCTGCCCGAATTGCTCACGATGAGCGCTGGGCAACACGCTTCGAGCAGGAACCATTGGAAAACGTACTTGCCGACTGGTACCAGCAGCCGGTGTTCGCCGACTTAACCGATGCCCAGCGCGCTCGGCAGATTCAACGTCGGCTAGCGAATCACGGGCCAGCCATCGCCAGCATGCTGCGATCAACTTCCTTGGGTCAACAGCCTTTGCTATGGCAGTGGCTGGAAAATACCACGCTTCCGGTAGGGTACTTTTCGGGTCAGCGGGATGCCAAGTTCCACACTCTGGCGTCTCATCTAGCAACAATGGCCCCGCGCCTGCGCCATATCACGCTGGAAGGGGGCCACAATCTTCATGCTGAGCAACCGGAGATGATTGCTCAGCAGCTCAACGCTTGGCTAAAAATACTGGTCAACTGATTAACATTAACCAGGGCAGGCCGACCACCAGCCAAACCACTAGGAATAGCAGCCCGAAGATCGCCCCCAGCCGCCAGAAGAGGGCGCTGGGCAGATAGCCGCTGCCGTAGTAAACGGGGCTGGGGCCAGTGCCGTAGGGGGTGAGAATGCCCATAAAGCCAAGTGTGGGTAGCAGCAGCAGAATAAACATCTGCATATCCAGCCCGGCAATGCCTGATGCCGCGGCCAGAATTACCGGCAGCAGGGCGGTCACGTGGGCCGTCACGCTGGCAAAAAAGTAGTGAAGTAAATAGAAGATGACTACCAGCGCCACCATAGCCATCAGCGGGTCGAAGTGGCTTATCTGACCGCCCACCACATTGCCAAACCAGTTGACGAACCCAACTTGGCTGAGACCGCCTGCCAGTGCCACCAGGGTGGCAAACCATACAAAGGTATTCCAAGCCGCGCGATTATTAAGAATATCGTCCCAGTGAATGATGCCCGTTAACAGCATGCCGCAGATCACCACTAGGCCCACGAGTGAACCAGAGATAACACTGCCGGCAAAAATCCACAGCAGCAGGGCGGTGACCACCATAGCGACCAACATTATTTCATGGCGGGTCAGTGCCCCCAGCTTGGTTAACTCCTTTCCCGCCCAGTCGGAAATTTCATCGCCTGCCTTCACTTCGGGGGCGCATAGCCAGTAGCTCAGCAGCGGCACCAGCAGAAGCAGCAGGATGCCCACCGGCACGACCGCCATAAACCACTGTCCCCAGTTGATTTGGATGCCAGTGGTGCTTTCGGTGAGCGCGATAGCCAATAAGTTGGGGGCCAGGGCGGTCAAAAATAGCGAGCTGGTTACGCAGGTCGAGGCCAACGCGGTCCACATCAAAAAGCTACCCATGCGCTTCATGCTGGGGTCATTGGGGTGCGAATCGTAAAGCGGCGGTAGATTGCGAATGACGGGATAGATCGTGCCCGCACTGCGCGCGGTATTCGAGGGCGTAAACGGCGCCAAAATGCCATCGGCAATCATCACCGCGTAGCCAAGGGTCAAGGTGCGCCTCCCCATGGCTTTGACCAGCCAGAGCGATATCCGCCGCCCGAGCCCGGTTTTTTCGTACCCCAGGGCAAACATAAAGGCACCGAAAATTAGCCAGACGGTGGAGTTGGTAAAGCCTGACACCGCCCAGGAAAAGGCTTGGCCCGCGGCATTAAATCCGTCAGCCGCTAGTTGCTCCGGCGAGAACAGCACCCACCGGGAAAGCAGTGCCACCAGGGTAACGCCGACCAGACCCACCACTGCGCCCGGTAACGGTTCAAGAATAAGGCCAACGACACAGCCGAGGAAAATGGCGAAAAAGTACCACGCATGAGGCGAAAGCCCCGGGGGGGTGGGTATTAGCGCGACGATGATAGCGATTGCTAGCGGCGCTAACAGTTTCCATCGCGGTGAGGGTTGAGCATTGGTCGTCATGCAGCACCTCTCTTCAGTGTTAGTAGTGTGCTCTTTTCTTGCTTGGTGGGCAGTGGTCTGCCCGGCAGTGAGTGACTTGAAGAGTAGGCGGTGCCGCACTAGGGTAAAAGCGATGCTAGCTCGATTCCTTCCTTTCTTGATGTACATCAATAGTCCTTTGGACTAATGAACAGGGCCTTCCTCTTGTATGGTAAGTTCGAATAGACAAGACGGCAGCGCAGATTGCCGCCAGTACCACCTTTGACTTGGCTAATGAAGGGGCTTTTCATGCAGCAGCGAGATTTCGATATCGTCATTGTTGGTGGGGGTGGTGCAGGCTTGCGCGCTGCTATCGGGGCTGCTGAGCAGGCCAAGGAGCAGGGCACTCCCCAGCGCATAGCGCTGCTGTCCAAGGTTTACCCCATGCGCTCCCATACCGTGGCGGCTGAAGGCGGCGCCGCCGCCGTCACCAGTGCCGAAGATTCCCACCAGGCGCATTTCGACGACACAGTGTCTGGTGGTGACTGGCTGGTTGAGCAGGGCGTCGTCGACTATTTTGTTCATCACGCTTACCAAGAACTGGTGCAGATGGAGCGCTGGGGCTGCCCCTGGAGCCGTAAAGACGATGGCCAAGTGCAGGTGCGCCGCTTCGGTGGCATGAAAACCGCACGCACCTGGTTTGCGGCCGACAAAACCGGCTTCCATATGCTCCACACTCTGTTTCAGACCTCGCTGAAATACCCTGAGATTGAGCGTTTTGATGAGTTCTTCGTGCTCGATCTGGCCGTTCACGAAGGTGCGGTAATCGGCGTAATTGCCCTGCAGATCGCTACCGGTGAATTGACCCTGCTACGCGCTAAAGCGGTGATTCTCGCTACCGGCGGCGCTGGGCGCCTGTTCCGCTTCAATACCAATGCGGGCATTGTCACCGGCGACGGCATGGCGATGGCTTACCGTCACGGTGTGGCGCTGCGGGATATGGAGTTTGTCCAGTACCACCCCACCGGTCTGCCCGGTTCCGGCATTTTGATTACCGAAGCGTGCCGGGGCGAAGGCGGAATTCTGCTCAATAAAGATGGCTACCGTTACTTGCAGGATTACGGCCTGGGCCCGGAAACCCCGCTGGGCAAGCCGGAAAACAAATACATGGAGCTGGGACCGCGGGACAAACTCTCCCAAGCCTTCTGGCAGGAACAGCAGGCGGGCCGCACCGGCAAGTTTGGCGACAGCGACGTGGTTTATCTCGACCTGCGTCACTTGGGTGAAAAGTACATTCTGGAGCGCCTGCCGTTTATCTGCGAACTGGCTAAATCCTATATCAATGTCGATCCTGTTAAAGAACCCATCCCTATTCGCCCGGCGGTGCACTACACCATGGGTGGCATTGAAACCAACCCCCAGTGCGAAACCTCAATCGCGGGGCTTTATGCCGCCGGCGAGTGCGCCTCGGTGGGCCTGCACGGCGCGAACCGTCTGGGCTCTAACTCGCTAACTGAGCTGTTAGTGTTTGGCCGCCTGGCCGGTGAGCAGGCAAGCAAGCGCGCAGCACAAACCGAGTGGGCCGCTGAGCGGCTGCTGGAAGCCCAGGGCGACCGCCAGCAAGCCAAGCTGCTGCGCCTTTGTGATGGAGCCGGAAGCGGGGAGAACTGGGTCGAACTCAAGCGCGCCATGGTGCAGGCCATGGAGAGTGGCTGCGGTATTTACCGCACCGAAGAGGGGATGCGGGAATCGCTGGAGACCATGCGCCAGCTACGTGCTCGCTTCAATGAAATACGCGTTAAAGACACCAGCAAGATATTCAACACCGAGCTGCTGGAGTGCATTGAACTTGGCTATGGCTTGGATATTGCCGAAGCCTCTTGCTTGAGTGCACTGGAGCGCCGTGAATCCCGCGGTGCTCATCAGCGTCTGGATGAAGGCATGCAGAAACGCGACGACGTTAACTACCTCAAGCACAGCCAGGTGTTTTACCAAGGCGAGGCGAATGCCGAGCTGCACTGGCAGGATGTCGATGTGCGGTTCTCCGCACCGGCTGAGCGGGCCTATGGCGATGCAGGCAAGGGGGGCAAGGCATGAATACTCAGCAGATCATCACCAAACACATCAGCGTCAAGCGCTACATGCCCGACAGCTCGGCTGAACCCTATTGGCAGCAGTACGAACTGCCGGTGGACGACAGCACCTCGCTGTTGGATGCCCTAAACCATATTAAAGAGCAGCTCGATAGTACCTTGAGCTACCGCTGGTCATGCCGAATGGCGATTTGCGGCTCCTGCGGTGTGATGGTGAACGGCATTCCCAAGCTCGGCTGTAAAACTTTTCTGCGCGATTACGAAGGCGAGATCCGCATCGAGCCACTATCCCACTTCCCGGTGCAGCGGGATTTAGTAGTGGATATGGAAATATTCCTTGAGCACCTGGCGGCGGTTAAGCCCTACCTGATCGATGACAATCCGGTAAAACCCTACGACCCCCAGGCGCCGGAAACCTATCAGCAGTCACCCGAACAGCTCGCCCGCTATAAGCAGTTCGCAAACTGTATTAACTGCGGCCTCTGCTACTCGGCCTGCCCGCAGTTTGGACTTAATCCTGAGTTCCTTGGCCCGGCGGCGCTAACGCTGGCCCACCGTTACAACCTGGATAGCCGCGACCATGGCAAGAAGCAGCGTATGGCCGAACTTAACCGCCATGAGGGGGTTTGGAGTTGCACCTTTGTGGGCTTCTGCTCGAAGGTTTGCCCCAAACACGTTGACCCCGCCGCTGCGGTAAATCAAGGCAAGTTTGAAGCGGCCAAACACACACTCATTGCGCTGTTCAAAGGGTAGGGGAGGAACGTCATGGAGAAATTATCAACACAACGCCTACCGCCACTGAAACGCAACTGGTGGCTGAAACACCGCTTTTTTAAACTCTATATGCTGCGCGAAGCCACGGTGCTGCCGCTGGTGTTTTTTACGCTCTGCTTGCTTGCCGGTATGGTTGCTCTTCTTCAAGGAGCAGAAAGTTGGCAGGGGTGGATCGCCTTTATGGGCTCTCCCATCGTATTAGTGCTGAATCTTCTCGCGCTGGCCGCCAGCCTGTTTCACGCCGCCACCTTCTTTGTCCTGTTCCCACGGGTGATGCCGCTGCGCATCGCCGGACACAGCCTGCCTGATAAGGCCATTGTTGCCGGGCAGTGGGCTGGCGTAGTAGCAGTCGCGCTGCTGTTTTTCTGGTTATTCGGGAGGGCCTAAATATGGAAAAGCTAGCCATGAATAAACCAAGCATGGGCAAAAACAGCACTCAGCACAAACAGGCCTTTGACGAGCCGCTTTGGTGGGGGCTGTTTAGCGCGGGCGGTGTCTGTTTCGCTGTCTTTCTACCTGCAGTGATTCTCTTTATCGCCGTTCTACTGCCCCTTGGACTGCTGCCCGCCGAGGCGCTGAGCTATGAGCGCGCATCATCGCTGCTATTCAGCGTGCCGGGCTTCCTGTTTGTTGGGGCGGTGGTCTGTTTACCGCTATTTCATGCCGCCCACCGCCTGCGCCATGGGATGTTTGATATCAGCGTGGGTAATGACTCAATCAACAAAAAACTAATGTACGGTGGGGCTGCGTTGCTTAGTATTGTGGCGCTGGGTTTAGTCGTGGCGGGCTTCCTGGGTTAAACGGCTCGTTGCAAGCATTTCGCCTCAACAGATAAAAAGAGACTGGCATGATCAACGGACTCACTGAAACGGAACTCTATGCACCAGTCGAGTGGCAGGATCGCTCCGATGGCTATCAGGATATTTTGTACCACACCACTGCCGATGGCATTGCCCGCATCACCATCAACCGGCCAGAGGTTCGCAACGCCTTTCGCCCGCTAACGGTTAGCGAGATGGCCCAAGCGCTTAACCGCGCCCGCCACGACAGCGCTATTGGCGCCATTCTGCTGACTGGCGCAGGCGACAAAGCGTTCTGTTCCGGCGGTGACCAGCGCATTCGCGGAGACTATGGCGGCTACCAGGATGAAGAGGGCACCCACCACCTCAACGTGCTGGATTTCCAGCGCGATATTCGTACCTGCCCTAAACCGGTAGTGGCGATGGTGGCGGGCTACGCCATCGGCGGCGGCCACGTGCTGCATCTAATGTGCGACCTGACCATTGCCGCCGACAACGCGATTTTCGGCCAAACAGGCCCTAAAGTCGGCTCCTTCGATGGCGGCTACGGCGCTTCTTATATGGCGCGCATTGTGGGCCAGAAAAAAGCCCGGGAGATCTGGTTTTTATGCCGCCAATATAGCGCCGCCCAAGCGCTGGAAATGGGGCTGGTGAACCACGTGGTGCCATTGGACGAACTGGAAAAAGAGAGCGTGCGCTGGTGCCGGGAAATGCTACAGCACAGCCCCATGGCGCTGCGTTGCCTAAAAGCCGCGCTCAATGCCGACTGCGACGGCCAGGCCGGGCTGCAGGAATTGGCGGGCAATGCCACCATGCTCTACTACATGACCGAAGAGGGGCAGGAGGGCCGTAACGCCTTTAACGAAAAGCGCCGCCCGGACTTCTCCCGCTACCCGCGTAACCCTTAATGCAGCTGGCGCTCTATCGCTACTCCCTCCCGTTCCTCCAGCCGTTAGTGTTTAAAGGAGAGCGGCTGGCGAATAGAGAAGGGCTGTTAGTTTCCATTAACGGGCAGTGGGGCGAGATTGCCCCGCTACCTGGCTTCTCGACTGAAACGCTGGCGGAAGCTGAAGCCGAAAGTCTGGCCTGTTTGGCTGCGTTGAGCCGAGGCGAAAAAGTCTCCCCAGCACTGCAATCGGTGCAGTTTGGGTTTGACTGCGCCCAACGCTCTTGGCCAAGCAATCTTCCTGCTTCTTTGCCGCCCTACCCGTTGCTCCAGGGTGCACCTGCCGCGCTAATCCAGTCTCTTCCAACCGCCGATTGGCAAGCGTCGCCACCGTCTCGGCTTAAGCTAAAGGTGGCGCGCTATGCTATGGAAGAGGAGCTAGCGCTGATCGAACAGCTTGCCGCCCGGCTGCCGACGACCAAGCTGATTCTGGATGCCAACGGCGGCTGGACACGGCAAGAAGCTCAGCGCTTCTGTGAGCGCCTGCCCCTTAAACAGATCGACTACCTGGAAGAGCCCTGCGCTACCTTCGCTGACACTATCGCTGTTGCAGAAGCCACCGGGGTGGCCATTGCCCTGGATGAAACGCTAACGCGCGGGGAGGAGTGGAACTATCACCCGCAGCTTAAAGCCCTGGTGATCAAACCCTCGCTGGTCGGCTCGCTAAGCATCTGCGGGGCACTCGTTCAACGAGCAAGGGCGGGTAACCTTCGCGTGGTGATCTCCTCTAGCTTTGAGTCCGATCTGGGCCTTGGGCTGTTGAGTCGGCTGGCCAGCGAGTGGGCGCCCCATGAGCCGCCGGGACTGGATACGGGCCATTGGCTTACCGAGCGCGTGACCACTGAAACGGGCGAAGTGAAGACTGACTCGCTGCACTGCCTTTATCTGAATAATGAGTGTTCCGATCTTTAACTCCTCGCCGCTAAAGGGATATCAGTTCCACACGTGTTTCTCAGGCTCAGTTTTATTAATATCATTATTTACTGCACAAGATCATCCTGGTATTTTGAATAATAATCAGTTCAATTTAAATGGACTAAGTTTGTTGGAACCGTCTATCGGTTTTATTAGGACGATTATACCGCCATGGAACAAGCCAAATTGGGCGATCAGGTTGCCTGCCCCTGTAACGGAGGCCCTCACCGTATTGTTAGTGCGGCCTCCACCACCTTTGTTGATGGGATACCCGTCGCACGTGTTGGCGATCGCAGCTCTTGTGGTGCCAGTATCACCAGCGGTCTTGATTGGTATCCCATTGAAGGTGCTGCGGCCGCTATTCATGGCAGCGAGACCTCATGCGGTGGGGTGGTTATTGCGGCGGCTAGTGCGATCACTGGCCAGCCGAGAGGTGGCGCAAGCACCACACTCCCTGCCGTTCCGCCGCCGCGCTACAACCGTCGAGTGGTGTTTCGTGACGAATTCGGCGCTCCTCTGGCTCATGAACCCTACCGACTGGTGCTTGAAGGTGGTGATACAAAAGAGGGGCAAACCAACGCTCAGGGGGAAGCCGATCTTATGGATTCAGACCTTGCCGCCAAGGTGGTAGATATTCTGATTAGGGGCAACTGAAATGGCCGAGTGGCAACGTATCGCGCAAACAGTCACCACACCAGAAACACTGGATGATCCCTTTATCGTTACTGTGCCTTGCCCGCATAGAGATCAGGCGCTTGATATCGCTGCCTGGATAGTCGAAGAAATCCAGACCAACGTAGAATCCGAAGCCGCCCAACGCATAAAACAGCAAAACGCTTACAACGCTCAGGAGGCAATGGAGCGCTGGCGGAGGGAAGGTGAAACGTTAAATAGCATCCAACGCCTTGCCCGTGATATGGCAAGGCCTGATTTCATGAAGATCGAACGAAATGCCCGAAGGGCGGCAATTGCTGGTTGGACTTGGCTGGTGAGGCCAAATGGCGTGTGGGATCATAAACAGTACTTTCAAGAAGGTGGTGAGAAGTATGACGAATTTAACAGCACGGGGGTCTCAGCTTATCCTTGGCACCACAAATACCGAGGGTATGAGTACTATTATGACATTTGGTCTAATATTCACTACGGTTACGTTGGCCGCTACCTAGGTTTCTCTGAAGATAGTTTGTTGGACGGTGCCGGGCTAGCGCAGCTCGGAAGCGATATTGCAAATCGCAGCATTCCAACTGACCGAGTTGATACTAATGGCATTGGATTCCGTCGCTTTGACGATGTAACCGACTACCTTTCTGTCCGTTTGGGAATATCATTGTTTGAGAGTTTTTCTCCGCACCAGCTAACGGCTTCTGTTCTAATGAATGAGATTTCTCACGTAGATTATCCAATCGAAAGAGACTCAAAAATTCCCCATGATTGTCAGAAAGCAAGGAGTCGATAAAGCTAATGCCATTTTATCGCCGTAAAATATTTCTCGTTCCGATCATTATCATTGCTACTTTTGTAATTTGGCAGAATTATATATTTTCGACAATGGATTATCGGCCAGATCCAAATCTCACAGAGCCAACTGAAGCTGTTTTTGAGTTCATAATTCAAAATGATATAGGGCGCGTTTTAATAAAGAATGGAAAGGCCGAAGCCTTTGTGCTTGATGGATGGCGTTGGAAGACTGTTGAGCTGAGAGAGATGCTTCCAGTGTCTATTATAGAGAGCATAGAAGAATCAAAAATTAATATAAAACATGCAAGTTTTAAACGCCTTTGTCGATCAAAGTGCTATTTGAATGCCATTTTTTATATTAACAGACCTTTTGAAGCCGCATTTCTTCCAATTTATACGCCTTGGTGGTATCTGCAATATGCGCCAAGCGGAGGGATTGAGGCAGAAGTAGTACCTTCTATAGAAGACGCCATTAAAGAGAAAAGAGATTCTAATAACCTACAGAATGGGTATTTTTTTTGCGAACCCTCAGAACTGGAGCACTGGTACCTGTGCACAGGGCTTCATGCAAGTTAACGTCGTGTTAAGCCAGCTTTCTTGTCAGTTAAGTATGATTAGCAATGACGGCTTTACATGCTAGACACCTGCCCCATCCACTACTGGGCCAAAGAGACCCCTGAGCATATTGCGGTAGAGGCTGGCTCGGTGCGTCTTAGCTACCGAACGCTTAATCGCCGGGTGGCGTCTTTAGCGCAGCAGCTTGCGCGCGCAGGTTTTGTGCCGGGTGATCGCTTAGTGGCGCCCGCCAAAGGCTCGCTTAAATCCTTGCTGCTGGCATGGGCCTGCCTGCGGGCCGGGGTTGTTTTCTGCCCGCTGAATCCTATGTTCCCTATTTCCCAGCAGCTCACTCTAGCCAAACGCTTGCAGGCTGGGCTGGTTTGCCAAACGGAAAGCGACCATCATTACCCTGCCGAGCTTACACCGTTTAGCTTCGATTTTTTGACGGAAGCCGATGTGAGAGAGCCACCGGCGCTGGATAGCAACCAGCTGTGCAACACGATTTTTACCTCCGGCTCCAGCGGCACGCCCAAGGCGGTGCTGCATCGTGTGGCCAATCACTTGGCCTCCGCGCGAGGCTCGGCGTCGTTTATTCCGGTTGATCAAAACAGTGGCTGGCTGTTGTCGCTGCCACTGTTTCATATCGGTGGCTACGCTATTCCATTTCGCGTTTTTCTTGCTGGTGGGCGGGTGATTCTCGATGACGATCCGCAAACGCTCCCCGCACGCCTTGAGCAGCAGCCGATTACCCACCTTTCCCTGGTGCCCACCCAGCTCTGGCGGTTGCTGCAAGCGGGCTTTTCGCCCCAGCGCACTCAGTTGCGGCAACTGTTGCTGGGCGGCGCGGCGATACCCGCTCCGTTGGTGGCGAAGATGATCTCCTTGGGGCTAACACCGAAGGTCAGCTATGGGTTATCGGAAATGGCCAGCCAAGTTTGCACTGGTATACCCACCGCGCCGGGCGTCGTCGGTAAGGCGTTGCCGGCTCGTGAAGTGAGGGTTGTTGAGGGGGAGATACAGGTGCGTGGAGAGACCCTGTTCTGTGGCTATTTGAATAATGGCGAGATTGATCCAGCCCTCAATGACGAAGGCTGGTTTGCCACCCGCGACAAGGGGCACTTCACTTCGGAAGGTGCGCTGGTGGTGGAAGGTCGGCTCGATAACGGCTTTATCTCCGGTGGCGAGAATATTCAGCCAGAAGCAATCGAGCAGCGCTTGGTCGACCACCCCGGCGTTGCCCAGGCGCTAGTGGTACCGGTGCCCCACCCCGAGTGGGGGGAGCGCCCGGTGGCGTTTATCGATTGGCATGGAGAAGGCGTGACAGAACAGGCGCTAAGCACTTGGGTACGCGAAGCGTTACCCGGCTTTATGGTGCCCGATGCCTGGCTAGCTTGGCCGCCTGGAGTGGGCTTTAAACCCTCCCGCACGCGGTTTGCTGAGCTGGCGCGGGCACGCGTGGATTTTACCGTTTAGCGGCGCAACCCATTGGTGACTTAATACCTATTCCGCTAGGCCAGCAGCGTCCAGCATGGCGTGGAGCAGAACGTTACAGCCTGCATGAACGTGTTCCGGCGTGGCGCTTTCGATCTCGTTGTGACTAATGCCGTCCTTGCAGGGAATAAAGATCATTGCCGCAGGAGCTACGCGGCCTACAAACATCGCATCGTGGCCCGCGCCGCTGATGATGTCCATATGCGATAGGCCTAGCTGCTTCGCCCCTTCACGCACCGCATCAACACACTCTTTGTTGAAGTGTTCCGGGGCAAAATCCGCTGTGGGCGTTAATTCATATGCCAGCCCGTGGCGTTGGCAAATGTCTTCCACGGCGGCGGCCACCGCCTTGCCCATTGCGATAAGGGCTTCAGGCTCCCAGTGGCGCATATCCAGAGTCATTTTAACCTGGCCGGGAATCACGTTACGTGAACCGGGGTGCAGCGTCATGCAGCCCACTGTGCCACGGCCGTGGGGCTGATGTTCAAAGGCGATACGGTTGAGCGCTTGGGTGACTTCTGCTGCGCCCATCATAGCATCCCGACGTAGGTTCATCGGTGTAGGGCCTGCGTGGGCTTCAAGTCCAGTCAGCGTTAAGTCGAACCACTTCTGCCCAAGTCCGCCGATAACCACACCAATAGTGGTGTCGGTATCTTCCAAAATCGGGCCCTGTTCAATGTGTGGTTCAAAGTAAGCTTTGATCTCATCTGGCGAGACGCTGTCGCTGCCGCGGTAGTGAATGGCGTCCAGGGCATCGCTTACCGTGACGCCATCAGCGTCGGTGCGCGCCATCATGGCATCAAATTCTAGCTCGCCGGTAAATACGCCGGAACCCATCATGCAGGGCGGAAAACGGCAGCCCTCTTCGTTAGTCCAGGCTACGACTTCGATTGGGGATTGCGTGGTGATGTTGTGCTGGTTAAGGGTGCGAATCACTTCCAGACCGGAGAGTACACCGAAGCAGCCGTCGTACTTGCCGCCGGTAGGCTGACTATCAAGATGGCTACCGGCCATGACGGTTTTGGCGGTTGGATCGCTGCCTTCCCTACGGGCAAAGATATTGCCGATATTATCAATGCGAATCGTGCAGCCCTCGGCACGGCACCACTGGATAAAGAGGTCACGCCCCTGGCGTTCTAGATCGGTAAGCGCCTGGCGATTAACGCCGCCTTTAGGGGTGGCGCCTAGTTTGGCCATCTCCATTAGTGCTTCCCAGAGGCGGTCACTGTCAGTGCGCAAATCAGCTGTAGCGATTTTCGGTTCAGCAAACGAGTTCATATGACTTCCTTTTATTGAGCACGGAGGAAGCTGGCGACTCCCCGATTATTGTTTGGCTCATTGCTAGAGTAGAGATAAAAAAGCCGACGTTACGTATAGATTCTCTAACGTGAACAAAAGAAAAGTGTAATTTTATAAACGTGTTTGCTGGCGCATGCTGAGACCAAGTCTTATAGCGATGGAGCTGGACAGCATGTTTGGAATAAAAAGCAAAACGAAGCCTGAAGCATCGAGCTCTTCTATGGAGGAGGGGTCTTCTAAAACGGCGCTTAATCAGCACTACTGGATGCCGTTTAGTGCTAACCGCGACTTCCATGCCAATCCGCGGGTTATCGCCGGGGCGGAAGGGCGCTACTACATTGATGACCAGGGCCGTAAGCTGTTTGATTCGCTTTCCGGGCTATGGACCTGCGGCGCGGGGCATAACCGTGAAGAGATCCAAAAAGCCGTAGCGGCACAGCTAGGCAGTCTCGACTTTGCACCTGGTTTTCAAATTGGCCACCCGCTGGCGTTCAGACTGGCGGAAAAGGTGGCCAGCCTTACGCCATCCGGGCTGGATCATGTGTTTTTCACCAACTCAGGTTCGGAAGCCGCCGATACCTCGGTGAAGATGGCCAAGGCCTACTGGCGGCTAAAAGGTAAACCTGAGAAGACCCGCATGATCGGCCGCGCCAAGGGCTACCACGGGGTGAATATTGGCGGTACCAGCCTGGGCGGGATTGGTGGCAATCGCAAACACTACGGCCAGTTGATGGACGTAACGCATCTGCCGCATACCCTTCAGTCGGGTCACGCCTACACTCGTGGCCAAGCGGAAACCGGTGCCGAGCTTGCCGATGCATTGCTCGATCAAATCGCCCTGCACGATGCCTCCACCATTGCGGCGGTGATTGTTGAGCCAATGTCCGGCTCTGCGGGTGTTATCGTGCCGCCAAAAGGCTATCTGGATCGGCTGCGTGAGATCTGTACTGCCCATGACATCCTGCTGATTTTTGACGAAGTGATTACCGCCTTTGGGCGCAGTGGCGCGACCACCGGCGCCCAAGCCTTTGGCGTAACGCCGGATATCATGAACGTGGCGAAGCAGATCACCAACGGCGCCATCCCCATGGGCGCAGTGATCGCTTCCAGCGAGATTTTCGACACCTTTATGCACGCCGGTGGCCCCCAACACGCCGTTGAATTCCCCCATGGTTACACCTACAGCGCCCACCCAGTGGCCTGCGCGGCGGGTCTGGCTGCGCTTGAGATGATGGAGCGAGAAAACTTCCCAGCTCAGGTTAGCGCCATCGCACCTGCCTTTGAGCAGAAACTGCACGCCCTGAAAGGCCGCAATCACGTTGTCGATATTCGTAACTACGGCTTAGCGGGTGCCATTCAGCTAACGCCACGGGACGGCGACCCCATCATTCGCCCGAGGGATGCTCATATGGCGCTTTGGGAGGCTGGCTTCTACGTGCGCTACGGCGGCGACACGCTGCAGTTTGGCCCTCCCTTTGGCACTACCGAGGCCGAGCTGGAGCGCTTGTTCGACGCGGTGGCCACCACCCTGGATTCGTTAGCCTAAGAGTCGTTGGCATAACCGACTGACCTAAATTTCAGAGAGTTTAAATATGAGTGTTGTTTCCCACCTGATCAACGGCGAGTTAGTTGAAAGTAAGCGCACGCTGGATGTGACCAACCCTTCAACGGGTAAAGTGATTCGCCAAGTGGCTGACGCAGATGCCGCCGATGTAGAGCGCGCCATTGCCGCCGCCCAAGCGGCGTTTCCCGCCTGGCGAGATACGCCGCCCGCTAAGCGCGCCCAGGTGATGTACCGCTTTAAGCAATTGCTCGAAGATAATGCTAACCGCTTGGTACAGCTGGTCAGCGAAGAGCACGGCAAAACCCCCGAAGATGCCATGGGCGAACTCAAGCGCGGCATCGAGAACGTCGAGTATGCTTGCGGTGTGCCGGAGCTGCTAAAAGGTGAGTACTCCCACAATGTAGGGCCGGGCATTGATGCTTGGTCAAACTTCCAGCCGTTGGGTGTGGTGGCAGGTATTACCCCGTTTAACTTCCCCGCCATGGTGCCGCTGTGGATGTATCCCATGGCGATTGCCTGCGGTAATACCTTCATCCTTAAACCTTCAGAGAAAGATCCTTCAGCGGCCATGGCCGTAGCTGAACTGCTTCAAGAAGCGGGGCTACCCAAAGGTGTCATGAATGTAATTCACGGCGGGCGCGAAGCGGTGGAAACGCTGCTTGATGCAAAGGCAGTTAAAGCCATTTCGTTTGTCGGCTCAACGCCTGTTGCCGAAGCGATTTATTCGCGCGGTTCCGCTGCGGGCAAGCGCGTTCAGGCGTTGGGTGGGGCGAAGAACCACGCCGTGGTACTCCCGGATGCCGATTTGGAAAACGCCGCCAATACCTTAATGGGCGCAGCGTTTGGTAGCTGCGGCGAGCGCTGCATGGCGATCTCGGTAGCGGTATGCGTGGGCGACGAAACTGCAAACCGCTTGGTTGAAACCCTACTTCCGAAAATCGCTCAGCTAAAAGTCGGCCCCGGCACCAAGCGAGATCTGGATATGGGGCCGCTGGTAACCGCTGAGCACCGCGATAAAGTCCTCGGCTATATCGAAGATGGCGTAAAGGCTGGCGCGACGCTGGTCGCCGATGGCCGTGATTTGAAAGTCGCAGGCTATGAAGAGGGCTATTTCGTTGGCGGCTGCTTGTTCGATAACGTCACCGCGGATATGCGCATTTACCAAGAAGAGATCTTCGGGCCAGTGCTCTGCGTCATGCGGGTCGCTAGCCTGGACGACGCCATGCAACTGATCAACGACCACGAGTACGGCAACGGCACCTGCCTGTTCACCCGCGATGGCGAAGCTGCCCGTCGCTTTACCGATGGTATTGAGGTTGGCATGGTCGGGGTGAACGTGCCGCTACCAGTGCCCGTGGCCTACCACAGCTTTGGTGGCTGGAAGCGCTCGCTGTTTGGGGATCTTCACGCCTACGGGCCGGACTCGGTACGCTTCTACACCCGCCGCAAAGCAGTTTCTCAGCGCTGGCCTTCGGTCAGCGAAGCGACGCAGGCGGAGTTCTCGTTCCCTGCCAATCAGAGTTGACGTCCTAAGGTAAATAGGAGATCTTCTCAGCACCGTCGTTCTGCGACGGTGCTGTTTTTTGGTGCCTATCTTCGACGTAAGGGACGAGTACAACGTGGCAAGAACCCAGGACGAAATTCGCCAGACCAACGTTAATAAGATTCTTCAGGCGGCAGAGCAACTGTTTGCCGAAAAGGGTTATGCCGGTGCTTCCATGGGCGAAATCGCACAACTGGCAGAGATCCCCAAGTCCAACGTGCACTACTACTTCTCGACCAAAAAAGCGCTGTATCAAGATGTTCTGTTAGAGCTTCTCGAGGTGTGGAAACAGGATGCGCTCTGCTTCGAGCTCTACGATGATCCTCGCGTGGTGCTTTCCACCTATATTCGCGCCAAGATGAACCACTCCCGCAACCGCGCCCACGGCTCGAAAGTTTGGGCGGCCGAAGTCATGCAGGGCGCGCCGATCCTTAAAGAACGCCTGCGCGACAACCTTTATGAATGGGCCAAGCTGAAAGAGTCGAAAATTCGCGAGTGGGTCGAGTCAGGTCAAATCAACCCCGTCGAGCCTTCATACCTCCTTTATATGATTTGGGCCTCCACCCAGCACTACGCTGATTTTGACTACCAAATCTGCTTGCTTAATGACGACCAACCGCTGGACGACTTACAGTTCGAAAAGGCCGTGCAGTCGGTGACCTCGGTGATTTTGCGCGGGATTGGGTTGACGGCGTGAGCAGCACTCAACGACTGAGCTGCACAGACGTATCAAACTTATGCCGCTTACGTGACAGTAGCGTGCGGAACTTACGCATATTGTCGTCGCCATAAAGTACACGATCGCAGAAACGGTCATACTCATCTAAATCAGCCACCGTTACGATCAATACAAAATCACACTCGCCGGTTACCTGATAGCACTGCTTCACTTCAGGGGCGCTCAGCGCTGTTGTTAAAAAACGCTGGTAGAGTGATTTTTTATCCCGCTCCATGGTGACTTCAACCACCATGTGTAGGCACTGCCCTAGGGCGTCAGGGTTGAGTAGTGCCACCTCTCGCTCAATGATTCCAGCATTGCGTAATCGATTAACGCGCTTTAAACAGGCAGAGGGTGAAAGTCCTATTTCGTCTGCTAGTGCTCGGTTGGTCAGGCTGGAACAGCTGCGCTTTGTTCTTGTTCAGCGTACCTTCCGGTAGCCGAAGAGGTTCTTGGTGACATGAAAGGAGGACTCGACCTTGGCACTGGGCCTTTGTTCTCTCTAACTACAGCTATAGCATTTTCATGGGGCCGTCTTCTTTCTTCTTGATGGCACCCGTGCTTGGCGATGACACAGCAACGTGAGTTCAGGTTGCCCTTCTCTTCATCTAGGTACTTCCACATGCCGGTGCGCCCGCTTATCGTCATTCCATACTAGATGACCAATCATGGTGAGATCCGCAGCGCTGGCCGAGGTGGTAACGACGCTCTGTGTCAGCCCGGTGATCGTTGTCGGCATGAAAATCCGAGGCATATAAGACTTTGGCAGTGGCGAAATGCTCGCCGCTGCCGTACTCCGAGTTAGGCCGTTGTACCACTGTCGGCGGGGCAGGGGGGGAGACGGCAGTTGGCGTATCGTAAAGGCTGTGCACCATGCTTCCAGGCCATCCCAACTTGCTCATAGGGCCACCTTTGGCAAAGTCGGCAGACGCTTCATATCGGTCTTCTTTTTCATCCCGTCACGCGCGAGCAAGGCCTTGGCACATATCCAAGGCCTTGCCCCTGCTTCTTGTCGCTCAGTTTTTGTTAACGGGGCGAATGGCGTCAGCCGTACCCAGGATGAAGGCCTTGATCTTGTCCACCTCGGTTTTCGTCAGCCGACCGGTAAAATCTGGCATGCCCCGCTCAGTGTACGGTCCGCCCAAGACGAACTGCTCGAGATGCTCGATAATGGCGGCATTCGAGTAGCCTAGATTAGGAATGTTACCGCCCCGGTCGACGCCCGGTACCCCATGACAGAACACGCAGTTGCTGACATAAAGCGCCGTGCCTGCCTCGACCTGATCCGGGTTATAGTCGACACCTGATATAAGCTCTCCCAACTGGTACTGGGTGAACTCGGGGAGTGGCGCCTGCCCCTCCAGCGAGAAGGTATAAACTGTGCCGGGAATGTTCTTCTCTGATCCTCGTTGGAAGAGGCCATAGACCCCACCCCAGCCCACTGCAATGGAGACAAACTGCTTATCATCCACTTCGTAGGTCACCGGCGCGGCAATGGCGCCTGTACCTAGTGGCGATTCCCACAGTTTTTCTCCCGTGGTGGCGTTGAAGGCGATAAGGCGCGCATCGGCGGTGCCCTGAAACACCAGATTGCCAGCGGTGACTAGGGTGCCGCCATTCCAGGGTGAAACATACTCGTGGCGCCACGTTTCCTGTTGGGTGACGGGATCCCAAGCAACCAGCCGGCCGAACGGTTCCTTGGAGGGGGGCACTGGATTGACGTGCATGCCCAGGTTCCATCCCGTTCCGGACATGGGCTGCCCCAGGGCGGGTTCTTCGTATGACCATTCGGCAACTGGCTGTAGGGAAATCGGAATATGCTGGGCGGGAAAATAGGCCAGACCAGTGGCTGGGCTATAGGACATGGCTTGCCAGTTATGAGCGCCGAAGGGGCCGGGGACAGCATCAAAAGGCTCCTCTCCACGGGCCTCTGGGATTTCGATTGGTCGCCCATCTTCGTCATAGCCGGTGGCCCAATTGACGTCGACGAAGTTCTCGGCTGACAGGAACTCACCGGTCACGCGGTCAATAACGAAGAAGAAACCGTTCTTCGGTGCATGCAGCAGTACCTTGCGGACGTCTCCCTCAATCTCAATATCCGCCAATATAATGTCTTGGGTCGAGGTGTAATCCCAATTGTCGCCGGGTGTCTGTTGATAGTGCCACACGTACTCGCCAGTATCCGGGTTCAGCGCGACGATGGAAGCCAGGAAGAGATTGTCCCCGCCGTCCGGGCTACGCAGCCGGTGCGCCCATGGCGAGCCGTTGCCTGTCCCAACATACATGAGGTTCAGTTCGGGATCGAAGACCATGGAGTGCCAAGCGGTGCCGCCCCCTCCAGCTTCCCAGTAGCGACCGCTTGGATCCCAGGTTTCGGCGGCCATGGCCATGGCCTCATTTTCGAAGGGCAACGACGGATCGCCCGGCACAGTGAACCAGCGCCATGCCTCCTCTCCCGTGTCGGCATCATAGGCGGTGATATAGCCACGTACCCCATATTCGGCACCCCCATTTCCAATGATCACCTTGCCATTGATAACACGAGGCGCACCGGTAATAGTATAGGGTCGCGACCGGTCGATGAGGGTATCTACCTCCCACTCTCGTTCTCCACTGCGGGCATCAAGGGCGATCAGCCGACCATCGAAGGAGCCCACGAATACCTTACCGCCATAGACGGCGACTCCGCGGTTAATTACATCGCAGCAGCCTTTCTCACCATATTCCCGAGGCACCTCTGGGTCATAAACCCAGAGTTTTTCCCCAGAGCGGACATCAATAGCATGGACGATACTCCAGGGCGCTGTCACATACATAACGCCATCGACGACAATCGGAGTAGCCTGGACGCCTCGCGTAGACTCTAGGCTGTAAGACCACTCGAGCCCCAGCCCCTGAACACTAGTGTCGTTCACTTGATACAAGGGGCTGAAACGTGTCCCCGCATCATCGAAGCCATGGGCTGGCCAATCTTTACCTGTCTCGCGATTTTGAGCGATGGTGGCATTGTCGATATCGGTAAAGGGATCGGCACTTGTGGTACTGGGGTAGTTTATGCCGATCAACACCATACCCAGTATGAAGCCTGGTGTGGAGGCTCGCAGTTTTGTTTTTGTCATGATTATATTCCTGGAGTTACTCATCGATACGGCTGTATCAGAACACCTTCATCAGCCTTAGGTTTACACGGCGATCTTCCCTAAAACCATTCTCAACAGAGAGGTCTTGGCCGTAGTTGGCTAATACCTGCACGGTAGGGGTGATGAAATAGCCTGTGCCAAGAGTGGCACTGAGAGTCTCGTACTTGTCGTTCTGCCGCTGGCCATCAACCCTGGTTTCACCGCCATAGGTATAGGAGAGCCCGCCTCGAATATCCCAGGTCGGGGAGATGTTGTGTCTCAGGTAGCCTTGTAATTGATACAGCGGATCCTGCTTAAGAGTGGAATTATCGGCCCCGAAATCGGAATTTTTTCCATGCAGGGTAATATCGGCTGCCAAGTCGAGAGCAAGGGTATCCGTCAGTCCCCGGATATAACCTGCCTGCAAAGAGAAACTCCAACGATTCTCCCCAAGGTTTAGGGGCCGATCGTTGTCATAGCTTCCGGCGGGGACTTGAAGAAAGGGAGTGATGCCGAAATAGTGATTATTCTCAGGTTCATTTATCAACCAAACTGTGGCCGCCAGGATTGGATCCGCCATGCCATCTGTGCTGCCCAGAGGGGAAAGATCGTTTTTGGCCTCGACATGGCCGAAGGGAAGTAGAATCTGGGGATCAACGATATAACCGCCGACCTCCATGAAGTGCACGTATCGGAAGATGCCGATGTTTGTATCGAGTCGCGCATTCACCGGTACCCTCTCACCGCCAGCGTAGAGTCTGTCAGTGGTGGCGTACTGATAATAGAGCATGGCGAGATTGGTACCCGCCGGAAGAGCCGTATAATCTCCCGGATCGATATCGATGGCATGGGCGACGGTGACTGATGCAAGGCTTAGTGTCACCACCAAGCTTTTCAATGAGTTCCTGGCCAACTCAGCAGGGGGCAAGCGCTTCATATTATTATCCTTTATTGTATTGTAATAAACTGCATCCATCCGCGTTGAAGACGTTGTCTCAGACAATCATGACGACCGATTTCTGTTCGGTGTAATGTTCGATCAAGGAGTCGTTGAGCTCGCGACCAACGCCCGACTGTTTGAAGCCACCGAAGGGCATGCAAGCATCCAGAAGGTTATGGCCATTGACCAAAACGCTGCCGGCTTCGATCTCCGGTACCAGGCGATTGACCGCCGAGAGGTCATTGAACCAGATGCTGGCGGCCAGTCCGTAGGGTGAGTCATTGGCCAGTGTCACCAGCTCGTCCATTTCGCGGAAGGTCTGCACCACTACCACCGGCCCGAAAATCTCCTCCTGCACGCAGCGGCTGCCCTTAGCCAGGCCGGTGATCACCTCGGCGGTGGCGGGGTTATAGACGTCTAGGGTCTTGCCGTTGGCAGCAGGGAGCCACTGGCCCCCGACGAATAGGGCGTGACTTTTGTCCAGCCAGGATTGAATGGCGGCGGAGGGTTGCGTCATGAGTGTGCTCCTGTGAAGCTGATTTATAATTGTTTGTAGACCGCGTCTGGCTTAGTACGGCCATGTAACTCTCATTGCAAGTTGCAAGCCCCATGCCAGGCCTGGTGGGAAAAAATAAAAACAATAATATCAGCAGGTTGGAGATCCCCTTCGCGCAGTTTAATCGGCGTTGTCGCGTCGCCGGACACGACAGCTGTCGCATTCTAGGACAATTCGCCAGCCGCGCTGGGAGAGGCCAATGATCGCAGCCAGCCATCGTGATCTGGAGGAACTAGTCGCAGCCGGCGACTTCCGAGAGGATCTCGCCTGGCGGGAACGGTGGTGGAGCTGCCGACTCTCGGGCAGCAGTCTGATTTGAGTGTCGTGATCAAGACCCGCTGGGAGGCACTCTGTCAGCGCCATGGGCGAAGGCTTGAGCTTGAACCGGCGTTGCTCGCACAATTTGCCCGCTACCCGTGGCCAGGCAATTGGCCCGAGCTGGAGCACTGCCTGGAAGCCGCACTGTTGGGCGCTGAACCGGAAGCCAGCGCCTTGACCCTGGAAATGCTCTCGCTTCGCTGGCAGCGCAAGCTGCAGGGCTATCGATCCGTACCGTGTCTTCCGGTACACGCAGTGGCAATCGAACTACGCGATCTGGAGCGTGCCCATATGGAGCAGGCTCTGGAGTCCTATGGTGGAAACTACACGGCCGCGGCCAAATCGCTAGGTATCAGTCGCTCTACCCTCTACCGGCGGCTGGGGAGCTGGGGCCTCAGCCGACGGTAGAGAATACCTGCTTTCAGCCTTTCAGCCTTTCAGCCATCGCCATTCCTGCCAAATACACTGGAGAGGCAATGATTTCTCGCTGGCCCTGGCTTGGTGGAATGCTCCGGAGGGCATCAAGCGCTTTGCCATGATCTGTCATAGTCCGGATGCGCCGCTGGTGCAGAACGGCAAGTCCGGTTTCATGCATTGGGTGCTCTACAGCCTGCCGGCGTCCCCCACCTCCCTGAAAGAGGCGACCCCGCTGCAAGAACGACTACGATAAGACGGGCTATGTCTGCCCCATGCCATCTGAAGGGCATGGTATTTACTGATTACTTCTAGGTGCTGGAAAAGCTGCTTGCTGCTTTACCGGTGATATTGGCGTTGGCATGCTGGGGGTTAGCTTACCGCTGCCCGTGCCACCTGCAATATATGATCTGAACCTCCACTCAATACCACGTCGACTTCTATTACCAAATTTACCTGCCCCGCGACGACCAGCTGCTGGGCGACTTCCGGTTCGAGAAAGCCTAAAAAGGAATTACTGATGGACAATAACGGACAGCCTATTATCGGGGTGGGCGCTATTGTGCTTCACCCGGACGGAGCCGTGCTGCTTGGATACCGCGATAAACATGGAGAGTCGCCGTGCTGGTGCTTACTCGGCGCTCTTCCCTCGCCGTTATTCGCGGCAAGTCAGGCGGTATTGTCATATTGGCTTGGTGATGAGTCGCCAAGCGGCTGGGAGACATACCCTATCGCTCAATCAGAGTGAATTTTGCTATGTAGAGCGCAAGCTTTCCATCGGCACAGACGTATCAAACTTATGCCGCTTACGTGACAGTAGCGTGCGGAACTTACGCATATTGTCGTCGCCATAAAGTACACGATCGCAGAAACGGTCGTACTCATCTAAATCAGCGACTGTCACTATCAATACAAAATCACACTCGCCGGTTACCTGATAGCACTGCTTCACTTCAGGGGCGCTCAGCGCTGTTGTTAGAAAACGTTGGTAGAGTGATTTTTTATCCCGCTCCATGGTGACTTCAACCACCATGTGTAGGCACTGCTCTAGGGCGTCAGGGTTGAGTAGTGCCACCTCTCGCTCAATGATTCCAGCATTGCGTAATCGATTAACGCGCTTTAAGCAGGCGGAGGGTGAAAGTCCTATCTCGTCTGCTAATGCCTGGTTGGTCAGGCTGGAATCACGCTGAAGCTGGTCAAGAATTCGTCGATCAATGGCGTCCATGAAATAAAATGTCCTTTCTGCGCTTATAAAGAACGAATAATGACTGTTAATGCGGAATTGAAAAGAAGATTCTGCGTAAGCCCCATTATCATAACCGTTGTTCTAAGGATGGCAACGGAGGCTTGATGCAGATAACAATTCATCATCTATTGGCTTGGATAACCCACCTATTAAAAGATGCGCTGCGCGTGTACCTGACGTTGCTCAAAATCCTGATTCCGGCATTGCTTATCGTCAAAGGATTAGAACTCTTGGGTGTTATCGGCTGGCTGGGAACGGTATTGGCTCCCTTAATGAGCATACTCGGTTTACCCGAGCAGTTGGGCGTTGTGTGGGCGGCGGCGCTCTTTACCAACTTGTACACCGCCATTGCGGTATTTATTCAAGTAGCCGGTGATATGCACTTGAGTGCCGAGCAAGTAACGGTGCTGGGTGCGCTAATGCTGGTAGGGCACTCAATTCCTGTTGAAGGGGCCGTTGCCAAGCGCGCTGGCGTACCGTGGTGGGCTACGTTACTCCTGCGCGTAGGTGGGGCTTTGCTGCTTGCTTGGCTCTTGCACTGCTTCTATTCGTATTTTGGTTTGTTGCAAGCGCCAGCAGCACTGGTATGGCAACCAAGCTTGTCACCAGCGCCGACGCTAAGCAGCTGGGCTATAGCACAGCTTGAAACCCTAGCGCTTATCTTCGTGATTATTTTAGCGCTGATTGTGCTCCTAAAACTTCTGAAAAAGCTCGGCCTGGAGCGCTGGATTCATCTTGGCTTGCTACCGTTGCTCAAACTATTAGGCATTGGCCGTTCGGCGGCTAACGTTACCGTGATTGGGTTCACGTTGGGATTAAGCTACGGCGCAGGGTTGCTGATTCGGGATGTGCAAAACGGTGTGCTTAACAAGCGGGATAGCACGCTTGCACTATGCTTTCTCGGCCTCTGCCATAGCGTTATAGAAGACACGCTGCTGATTTTGATGCTCGGGGCCGATATAGCGGGCATCTTGTGGGCAAGGCTACTCTTTGCCGTTATTGTCACCGCAATGATTGCCCGTTGGCCTAGGTTCACTGCTTGATTAGATGAACGTAAGAGACAGTAAACCCCTTAGCCAAGTTTTCTTTGTTTGAACACCACTTTGTCGTTGGTGATCAGACCTAGCCGCCCAAAAGGGCGGATTTTGTAAGACATTCGCTATTGGTTTTGTAAGATATCTCTTAAAAATCGATGACTGAATTGATTTCGCTAGGAGATGCTGTAGTTTTTCTTGGCGTTGTTAGCAGAGCTAAAGTCTCGAGCAAGTAAGTGGCATCGACTTAATACGACTTTTTATTGAAAAGCCCTTTCTCAGCAAAATGAAAAGGGTTGATCACTCATGGCGGCATTCAGTATTGATGGCGCTTATATTTAGCCTTACCGGGTTTTCAGGCGCATGCCCCTATTTATTTCGATTATCACCAGCTTTCCTACCGTCATCTTTACGGTACTACTAAGTGTTGCCGTTCTTTACTGGTTAATTTCGCTATCAGGTTTGGTCGATAGCGACGTAGTCGAGGGTGATGTTGGCGAAGGCGGTTCGCTGGCGTTGGGCGGTTTACTGGCAACGCTGGGCTTACACGGCGTTCCCCTGCCGCTAGTGATTACGCTGCTGGCATTAACCGGCTGGCTGTTTAGCTATTTTGCAATGCTGTTGTTAGGAACCCACCTAAGCCCAGGCCTGTTGCTGTGGGTGTTTAATAGCGTCGCGCTGGTATTAGGGTTTGTTGTCGCCACTATCGTAACGTCCTTTCTGATTCGCCCTTTGCGGCCCCTTTTTCGACCCGCTCAGCACCTGCCTATTGAGCAGCGTTTGACAGGTAAGCAGTGCACGGTTCGCTCGGCAGAGGTGACAAAAGAGGAAGGTCGCGCCGATGCGCATATCTATGGCGATCATCTTATTTTGCAAGTGCGAAGCGACTCCGCGCTGGTGCGCGGTGAGCGCGCCATCATTATTCAGTACCTGTTGACGGAAGATGCGTATTGGGTGGTCTCTGAAAAAGATTTTGAAGCCGGCTTAGCCGATTAATTGCCTTGGTGCAGGAGATAAAGATGGATTTGTCGTGGATCATGCCACTACTGGTGACTGTCAGTGTGATTGTTATTGCACTGCTTGCGATACTGGCACTGTTTAAAGCCTTTTATCGAAAAATAGATCAAGGCCAGGCATTAATCGTTAATGACCTTTCCTCAACGCCCAAGGTTTACTTTACTGGGGCTATGGTGCTGCCCGTTGTTCACCGTTCCGAAACCATGAAGGTGTCGGTGATCACCCTGGAACTCAATCGTACCGGGAAAGAGGGGCTGATTTGCCGCGATAATTTGCGTGCCGACATTAGCGTAGCATTCTACCTACGCGTCAATGCCACTGCCGAAGACGTCTTGCGCGTTGCTAAATCCGTAGGTGTTGGTCGTGCGTCCGATCGTGATGCCGTTAATGAGTTGTTTAACGCCAAGTTCAGCGAAGCATTGAAGACCGTCGGTAAAAAGATGGACTTCATGCAGCTCTTCGAAGAGCGCCAGCAGTTCCGCGACGCCATTGTTGAGACCATTGGTCAGGATCTTAATGGCTATATTCTCGAAGACGTTGCCATTGATTATTTAGAGCAGACGCCAAAAAGCTCGCTGGATCCGAACAATATTCTGGATTCAGAAGGTATCAAATGCATCACCGAGATTACCGCCCGGCACAATGTTGAAACCAACCGCCTGGAGCGCGACCAAGAGCTGGAAATTCAGCGCAAAAATGTATCGGCTCGTGAAGCCGCATTAGAGCTTGAGCGAACTCAGGCCGATGCCGAGGCGCGTCAGCGTCGTGAAATCGAAAGCCTGCAGTCTCGTGAGCAGTCTGAAGCCGAGCAGGTGCTTCAGCAAGAACGTGCGAAAAGCGAAGCCGCGCGGATTAAAACCGATGAAGAGCTGGCGATTGCCGAAGAGAACAAGCAGCGCCAGATCGAAATGGCCACCAAGGCCCGCGAGCGTGCCGTCCAGATCGAAGAGGTGCGCATTCGTCAGGCGAAAGAGCTTGAGGATGTGACCCGCGAGCGCGCGGTAGAAATTGAACGAATCGGTATGGAGAAAGCGCTGGAAGAAGAGCGCAAAGAGATTGCCGACATTACCAGCCAGCGTATTGCGGTTGAGCGCAGCGTGGCTGAAGAAGAAGAGAATATTAACGATGTGCGCAACCGCGCTGAAGCTGAGCGTCAGAAGGTCACACGCCTGACCGCAGCTCAAGCCGAAGCGGAAGAGCGCAAGCTCAAAGAAGTGCGCGCCGCGGAAGCAGTCTTCGAGCGCTCCAAGCTGGAAGCGGAAGAAGCGGTTATTCGCGCCCAAGCTGATCTGGATGCGGCAGAGAAGAAATCCGCCGCAGAAGAGAAGCAGGCGCGTGGCCAACAAGCACTTGCCGCGGCAGATGGGTTGGCCGAAGCACAAGTGCTGGAAGCACGTGCTTACGCCCAGCGCAGTGAAGGCTTTGCCCAGGCCGAAGTTAAAACGGCCAATGCGAAAGCTGATGAAGATGCCGGACTGGCGGAAGTGCGTATTCTTGAACAGCGCCTTGAAGCCGAGGCCATGGGCGAGGAAAAACTGGGCACCGCAAAAGCACAGGCTCGGGAAGCAATGGCTAAAGCCGAAGCGAATGGCTTGGTCGAAAAGCTGCGCGCTTACGACAATATGTCCGAAGAGGCTCGCCACTTCGAAGAGTTCCGCATGAACTTGGAAGTCCACGAGAAAGAAGTCATGGCGCAAATCGAAGCCCAGCGCATCGGTATGCTCGAAAATGGCAAAGTGATGGCTGCCGCGATGCAAAATGCCAAGTTTGAGCTGATTGGTGGCGACAGCGATGTGTTTGAAAAACTCACCGCCGGGCTAGGCTACGGTAAAGCGGTTCAAGGGGTGCTCGATAAATCACCAGCACTGCAGGCTACCCTGGCGGGCTTGGCAAATCGTGCCATGAGTTCTGGCAAATCCTCTGAAACTGCCTAAAGGACAGGGCGGCTCACTATGGGGAGAGCCGCCTTACTTTTGCCGGTAGTGTCGCGCCAAGCGGCCGGTGAACTATCCAGGCAGTTTTCGTGAAAGCCTAAGACCGCAACTGTCAGCCAATTGCGGTCTTTGCTATTTCTAGTGAGCACTTTTCAGGATGAATACTATGTCGAAGGAGCACTCTTCGGTTGAAAACATCGTCAGAGAAAGCACCGCATTCGAGACGATTCAGCGGCGCTTGAGAACCCAGGGCGGCGAACTGGGCGCTTCGATCGGTAAGCTGAACGAAGCTCGCGCTGATGTTTTTGGTAGCAGTAGTATGGCGCTGTTGGGCAGGGCCCGGGTACGTACCGAAAATAACGCCATTGCCCGCGATATGGTGCGTATTGGCGAGCAAATCCTGTTTGGATTTAACGTGCAATTGGGGTTGCGCAAAGAGCTTGAGGCGAGCGATATCTTTGCGCTTTATCACCTCAAAGATGATGAAGAGGGGCTTGAGTTAAGTGAAGCGCCGATGGCGGATAGCTTCCTCACCGAGAGCCGCTTTGTTCAGGATTTCAAAGAACTACAGAAATACTACAGTCACGCTACGCTGGTTCAGCTGGTCACCCTGAACAACAAACTGCTGATCGCTTTTCAAATAGGCGAAAAGCTTAGCGACCTGCGTGTCTTCCGCTGGGAATTAGCCGCGAGCGGCGAGGTGAGCCGCTATATCGATAATCGTGGTGAGCGTGACCTGATCTTTCCTGACCGCTTTGCTTTCCCCTGGCAGACAGCAGGCCGGGATATGCAAGAGCAAGGCCGTGCGCCCCATCTGAATATCCTTGATACGGTCTTCGTTGATAACCTGCGCGGCAACATTACCTTCAAAATTGAGAACAACACCAGCAGCGGCGAAGGCGTCTTTACCGACCCAGTGGAGTCAGACTCCCAGTCGCTGGACGATGCCAGCTTTGAATATGCTGATCTTGGTGCAGTGGTGCTGATCCGCATTTTGCCCTTCAATGAGAAACAGTGGCGCTACTATCTTTTTAATCGTGGCGAGCAGCACGTTAAACGTGTCGATGCCATGGCGGGCTCGGTGGTTGAGCTGCCGGAAAACCACGGCCTGATTTTTCCTTCAGGCTACTACTTAAATACCGGTGAGTTGACCACCTACGAAGTCCCCGAGGAAGACCTGCGTTTCAAGCGCATGGTTCGCTCGCCAAACGGCGAAGATGTTCTTTACATTTTCTACGCGCCGCAAACCGGCCAGGTGGTGCTTTATCGCTACAACTTGATCCGCAAGCAGGTCGATACTCCCATGGTGGGGCACGGGGCGGCGATACTTGAAAACGGTCACCTGGCGATTTTTTACGCTGAAGACGAGCCCACGCTGGTTCATCCTATCCAGGTATGGGCGACGCCCTTTATGTCGGAGCGCTTCCATGCCCAGGATGCGGTACGTAACGACACGCCACTAGGCCGAATCGGTAACCCTGATCTGGTACGCGGCATTGCCGAGCTCAATAGCATTGTGCAGCTCGCTAACGAGCAGCAGGCAGCAGAGCGCCACTTTAACGCCATCATCCGGCGGGTCGACCGAACGCTGAATCAGTTCCACTGGATTGGTGAAGCTGACTTTAAAACCATTCACGCCGCGCTTGAGCAGCTAAAACACACCGCTGAACTGATGCTCGATGAGTATGAGAAAGTCCAGGCGATTCGTGCCCAGACAGCCCAGGCGCTAGACGAGGTTGAAAAACAGCAGACGACGCTGCTGCGGGAGCTCAAACCCAGTAGTTGGAAAACCCCCGATCTATTCGTTACCTACCTAAAACACTTACGCGACCATCGTGGGCGGCTAATGGCGCTGCGCGAGCGCCGCTACCTGGATGAAGAGCGCTTGCAGGCGTTAGAGCAAGCGCTGGATAAAGCGGAACATTCGCTGACCCAGCAGACCTTCAGCTTTCTTGCCCAGCCTGAAGCCTTGGACGGGTACCGGGAAACCCTGGCGACGTTGAAAGAGCAGGTCGGCGAGGCGGAAAATCGCCAGCAGCTGGCAGATTGCGTAGGGCGCTATCGCGAGTTGACTGCAGGCCTGGATATGATTCAAGGGCTGCTGTCGTCGATGTCTGGCGGCGATGCTATTGAGCAGACGCGGATTACCGAGAACATCTCCAGCATCTACGCCTCGATTAATCAGCAGCACTCCGAAGCGGAGATCCGTTTAAGAGAGCAGGGGAGCGCAGAGGCTCAGGCGCAGTTTGCGGCCCAGATCCGGCTGTTCGAGCAGAGCCTGGCTAACGGAGTCGGCGCGTTGCGGGAACCCGATGACTGCGATCAGCTAATGACCCGTATGCTCGATCAGCTCCAGGAGCTGGAGAGTCAGTTCGGTGAATTTGATGAATTTTTAACCACCATTCTTGAGCAGCGAGAAAGCGCCCACGAAAGCATCGAAGCCCGTCGCCAGCAATTGCAGGACGAGCGTCAACGGCGTGTTTCCACTCTAACAGACGCCAGTCAGCGGATTTTGGCCAATGTGGAGCGCCGTACGGAACGCTTTGAAACCCTGGAAGAGCTGCATAGCTTCTTCGCAGGGGATGCCATGGTGGGCAAAGTGCGTAGCATGATCGATGAGCTACGCGAGATGGGCAGTAACCTTGAGGCGGATGATATCGCCGGGCGGCTTCGCTCCTCCCAAGATGCCGCCATGCGTAGCGTGCGCGACCGTTCCGATATCTATGAATCCGGTGGCGATGTTATTCGCCTGGGGCCGCGCCACCGCTTCAGCGTCAACCAGCAGCATCTTGATTTAACCCTGGTACCTCGCCAAGAGCGCATCATGCTGCACCTGACGGGCACCCAGTATTACGAGCCTCTGGAAGATGAGCGACTGACCGAGCTGCAAGACTACTGGGGTATGCTGCTGCCTTCGGAAAGCTCAGCGGTCTATCGCGCCGAGTATCTTGCTTATCGCTTTATGGACGAGTTGGCGAAGCCCGGTGCTAAGCCAATTAATGTCGAAGATTTCAGCGAGCTTCAGCGCCAGATTGCTAATTTTGCCTCACCGCGCTATCGCGAAAGCTACGAAAAAGGTATCCACGACCACGACGCTGCACACATCGTACGCACCCTATGGCCGGCTCGCCAAAGCGCTGGTTTGCTAGGGTTTGGGCCACTGCCCCGGGCGCTGGCGATGCTGTTCTGGGCCGATCGCATTCACGATGAAGACGCGACCCGTAACCTGCGCGCTCGCTGTCTTTCGGCAGGCATTCTATGCCGCATTATGAATAGCGAGGATCTGCTACGGGTCTTGATTCAGGAAGTACAGCCGCAGCTTGATGCCTTTGTATCGGCCCAACAGATCAAGTGCTCGGTGAGTCAGATAAGCAGTGCCACTGACTTTCTGGTGCGCCAGTTGGCTGAAGAGGGCGAACGTTTTCCGGTCACCCAGTACGCCGCCAGCCTGGTGGAGAGCTTTACCACCTCCATGCAGCAGCAGGGCCACTACGCACACTTCCAAGAGGCCTTGGCGGTGGTTGCGGGTAACCCCGGTGCCCGCTGGGTGATCACTTCCCACTGGCTGCAGGCCCACGCGAGGCAGGCCAAGCAAGAGGCGCTGCTGCACTACCTGCCTGAAGCGATTGCCATGCTCAACACGGCTGACCGGCTAAGCACCGCCACCCATAATGTTGAGCTAGCCTTCATCATTACCGGCTTGCTGGGCCAGCACGGACGCCTTGAACAGCAAGAGCTCACGCTTCAGCTCGATGACTTTCAGGAGCGGCTGCGCCACCACGAGCAGGTCGTGATACGCGACTGGACGGCACTGCAGGAGCGTCGTCAGCTGATTTTACGCGAGCAGCGGGAACGGTTGCGGCTCGAAGAGTACCTGCCGAAGCCGCTGAACTCCTTTGTGCGCAACAAGCTGATTACCGAAAGCTACCTACCCATTATTGGCGATAACCTGGCTAAGCAGATGGGCACGGTGGGAGATACGCGGCGAGCGGATAATAGTGGTTTGCTGATGATGATCTCGCCCCCCGGCTACGGTAAAACCACCCTGATGGAGTATGTGGCGAACCGCCTGGGGCTGATCTTTATGAAGATTAATTGCCCCAGCCTTGGCCATGATGTGACCTCGCTGGATCCTGACGCGGCTACCCACTCTACCGCCAGGGCCGAGCTGATCAAGCTCAACTTGGCGTTTGAAATGGGCAACAACGTCATGCTCTATCTGGATGATATTCAGCATACTCACCCGGAGTTTTTGCAGAAGTTTATCTCGCTATGTGACGGCAGCCGGCGGGTAGACGGTATCTGGAACGGGCGCACCAAGACCTACGATATGCGCGGTAAGCGCTTCTGCATCGCCATGGCGGGTAACCCCCACACCGAAAGCGGCGACGTGTTCAAAGTGCCCGACATGCTGGCCAACCGCGCCGATGTTTATAACCTGGGCGATGTATTAAGCGGCATGGAGGAGGTGTTTGCGCTCTCCTACATCGAGAACGCCATGAGTGCCAATACGGTGCTTGCCTCTTTGGCCATGCGGGGCATGGACGATTTTTACCGCTTTGTTGATATCGCCATGGGCCGTGAGGTGCCGAGCACCGACTTTGAACACGACTATAGCGCCGCAGAGCGCGAAGAGATCGTGGCGGTGTTGAAGAATATGTTTAAAGCACGAGAAGTGGTGCTGCGCGTCAATCAGCAGTATATCGCCTCCAGCGCCCAGGCCGATGAGTACCGTACCGAGCCATCATTCCGCCTCCAGGGCAGCTACCGCAATATGAATCGGTTGGCGGAGAAGATGTCACCGATCCTTAGCGACGACGAGCTTGAAGCGATTATTGATGATCACTATGTCGGCGAAGCGCAACTACTCACCCAGGGTGCCGAAGAGAATCTACTCAAGCTGAAAGAGCTTAGAGGCACCCTAAGCGAAGAGGATAAGCAGCGCTGGGAAGATATCAAACGAGAGTTCCAACGTCGGCAACTCACCGGTGGCAATGAAGAGACCGGTGCCCTTGTGGTGCGCCAACTGAGCTTAATTGCCGAAGGGGTTGGGCAGTGGGGGAAGGTAAGAACGGAGGATGGATAATGTTGCTGGAGGAACTACCCGAACACTAATCATGAGTCATTGATTGGAGATACTTAATCCTTAAAAGTCAGCCGCTGATTATCAGCGGCTGATTAATCATTTATCTAAAAGCACTCACTCAATAGCCGAGTAAGGATTTTCTGCCATTAAGAAAGCGCGTAAGTCGGCTTTTTGAGCGTGGCTATGCAGCCACTCGCGCACGTCACAGGCTTTTTGGTAGTCAACATCACCAAACTTGCTGCGATAGAGCTGCTCAAAGGTGTCACTGGTTTTTTCCTGACGTATCCGCTTTTGCCAGGCGTCTGTCAGTATGCTGTTAAGGTTACCTGCAAGTCCTTCGGCGACCAGCATTTCCCACTCGCCTTTATTCAGCCAAACGCCGCCTACACGAGCGCTATAGTCAATCCGGTGGGAATTATCTTTGGTGATTCGGAACTTGCTCATAATGCCGCCGGTCACCGGGCAAATAAGCGCGCCTACCGTATCTTCCGCCTCAACGCTCTCGACACCAGTATCATCAAATACATGTTCGGGGTGACGTTCTTTCCAGCTAATGTAATCTTCAATCAAGATCCAGTTGCCGCCGCAGTTGTCGCAAGTATGGCTACGGAAAAGGGCATCAATAAAGCTGGGAACTAATTTTCCCTGCTGGCATGCGGTACATTTCATCGGCGCGTTCCTACTACTAAGTTCATGATATCTTTCTCATATATGAAAGTTGTCACAAAGATTAATTAAGATCAAGTTGTTGCGCTGAAAAATAGGTACTTAGAGTAAAGTGATGCCTAGTATGACACGAAGAAAAAAGATCCATCTTTGAGAATAAAACTCATTATTTACTGTGTGTTCATCCTTTAGTCGTAGACTTGCCAACTGTCGGGAAACCTAGTGCTACCTGATTGCGGTGGTGCTTCCCCTATGGTCTATTGAAGCGCTAGGCTTTATTAAATCGATACGCTTCATTTAAGCAGTTTTTGGCATACACTTACTTTTTGTTACATATAAATATAAAGGAGCTCATCATGACTGATATAGCCGCGTTGCTTGGCAGTGACGCCGATAGTTTGCTTAATCACACGTGCCAGGGCGTACCCCGGGATAGCTTGCACCTGCCGGGCCCAGATTTTATTGACCGTGTTATGGCGGATAGTGACCGCAGCCCAGCGGTGCTGCGCAATATGCAGAGCTTTTTTAATCACGGCCGTTTGGCGGGCACCGGTTACCTCAGCCTGCTGCCAGTAGATCAGGGCATTGAGCACTCAGCGGGCGCTTCTTTCGCGCCTAACCCGCGCTACTTTGACCCGGCCAATATCGTTGAACTGGCACTCGAAGGTGGTTGTAACGGCGTGGCGTCGACGCTGGGCGTTTTGTCATCGGTGGCGCGGCGTTATGCCCACAAGATACCGATGATGCTCAAGCTTAACCACAACGAAACATTGAGCCATCCGGCGATATACGATCAGACGCTATTTGCCGATGTAGACCAGGCCCACGATATGGGGTGCGTGGCGGTGGGGGCGACGATTTACTTTGGCTCCCATGAGAGCCGTCGGCAAATCATGGAAATTAGCGAAGCCTTCGAGCGCGCTCACCAGTTGGGCATGGTAACGGTGCTGTGGGCTTATCTGCGCAATCCAGCCTTCAAGCAGGACGGTACCGACTATCACGTCTCCGCCGACCTCACCAGCCAAGCTAACCATATGGCCGCTACCCTTAAGGCGGATATCGTCAAACAGAAACTACCCGAGAACAACGGCGGTTACCGTGCAGTAGGCTTTGGCCATACTCATGACAATGTCTACAGCGAGCTAACCACTGACCACCCCATTGATTTGGCCCGCTACCAGGTCGCCAACTGCTTTATGGGCCGCGCGGGTTTGATTAATTCCGGCGGGGGCTCCAAGGGGCATTCTGATCTCGGCGAAGCGGTGCGCACGGCGGTGATCAATAAACGTGCCGGTGGTATGGGCTTGATCTCAGGGCGTAAGGCGTTCCAAAAACCGATGCAGGAAGGCGTTGAACTGCTGCATGCAATTCAGGATGTCTATCTCTCTAGCGACGTTACGATTGCCTGATGGCTGGCTATTGGCTAACCGTAGGCCTTAAATGAGCACCAGCAAACTTGATGAATATTAATTAATATTAAATAATCGTTGTATTGAGATGTTTAAAACGGCATACGCTTAAGGAGCTATATCATGAGTGGAAAGCCTGCAGCACGTATTACCGACCTTACCGCGTGCCCTATACCAGGGCACGGAACAAACCCGTTGGTAAGTGGCTCGCCTGATGTTTTTTACGATGGGTTGTCTGCCGCAAGACTAGACGATAAATCTGCATGTGGCAGTCCTATTACCCACGAGGTTTCGTCCACCGTATTCGTCAATAGTAAGCCTGCTGCTGTCCTGAGCAGTGTGGGTGCCCACGGTAATGTAGTCATCACCGGGTCGGGGACGGTCATCATCGGTAAGTAGTGATTGCTGCCCCCTCTGATCAGAGCGCTGGCGGCCGTTAAAAAAGCCTGAAAATTGCCATCCAGACCCTTGAAAATCGACTGACCGCTCCTATTTTTTACAGCGTAGAGGCTGCTTCTGTGGGTTGCGTAAGAGGCTGCCTCTTATGACAACTTTCATAGTCTGCTTAACGTAGGAGGTGTTCGATATGTTCGATGATCTCAAGCGTTTTGAAACCGGTTTGCCTCGCCAGTTTGACTGGTTTAGCCAGTTGCTGGATGGCTTCTTGCCTGACACCAATGCGATGGATATTCGCGCGGTGCCGCGTGGTAGTTTCCCGATGATCAATGTCGCCCGGAGCGACGATGCCGTGAGGGTCTATGTGTTTGCGGCGGGTCTGGCACCCTCGGATTTGACCATCGATGTTCAGGATAATGTGCTGACACTGCGTGGCAAACGCGATGCTGTGACGGGCAGTAATGAAGATGGCAGCTCCCGCCCGGTATTTCGTCGTGAGCGCGCCAGCGGTGAGTTTGTTAGAGCGATTGCGCTCCCCGACGGTCTCGATGCCGAACGGGCAGAGGCACGCCATGCCCATGGTGTGTTCGAGATCGTGTTGCCTAAACGCGAAGAACTCAAGCCGCGGCGTATTGATGTTCAGGCGGCGTAAATCATGTTTGTTAACCTTGAAGAAGGAGGGATAAATCATGAATAACGTTGTTCGTTCATCCAACCACTCCCCGCTGCAACAAGGTGGCGAAGAGCAACGCCGTGAAGAAACCCTGCTGCCAGCGGTGGATATTATTGAGGAGTCTAACGCGCTCAAACTGGTGGCGGATATGCCCGGCGTGACTAATGAGACGCTGAAAATAGAGCTCGACAACAACGTGCTGAGCTTGGAGGGTGAGATAGCGCTAAATATGCCCGAAGGGCTGAGCGCGCTGCACGCCGAGGTTCGCGGCCAGCGTTTTGCGCGGCGTTTTAACCTCAGTCACGAAGTGGACAGTGATGCCATTAGCGCCACTCTCGTCAACGGCGTACTGACGCTAACGCTGCCCAAGAAAGATAGCCACCGTATACGCCGTATTGAGGTACAGGCAGCATAACGTTAGCCAACTGAGAATAGATGCTGAGTGTCCGCGATAACGTGGGCACTCTTTTTTTGTTTCAGCTTTTGGTTACTGTTCTAGGTAAAACTCTCCCTTACCCACTACCACTGTGTTACCGCCAACCTGCACAAAACCGGGTTTGATACCGCCATTTGCTGCTGTGTAGATAACACTAGGCCGCCCCATCTCAACACCCTGATGAATCTTGCAATGCAAAGCATCGGGTTGAAGTGAGGCCAAATAGCCGGTTAAAGCAGCTGCGGCGCTACCGGTAGCGGGGTCTTCGCAAATGCTGGCATGCATACAAAACATGCGGCTGTGAACAATCGTTTCTGCCCCGCCTTGTTGTTCAATAACATACAGGTAAATCTGGACGGCACTGCTAGCCATAACAGCACTTGCCCAAGCCGTCGTAGCAATACGTACGCTCTCTAGCGCTGCCATATCAGTGAGTTCGATCAAATGAAAGGGTAGCCCAAAGGAAGCAATCACCGGATCACCAATAACCTGATGGATGTCCAATCCCAGCAGCTCAACGGCAGTGGTGCGATCAATAGTGCTGTCGGTGATCATGGCTGGCTGGGCTGTCTTAAACGTTGCGCTATCTTGTTCATAATTAACCACTAGCTCGCCGATGGGAGGTTGGAGGACAACGCCTTGCTCGCGGTTCACTAAATTCAGCTCTCTTAGCAGGTGCGCGGTGCCTACCGTAGGGTGGCCTGCAAAAGGTAGCTCACGAGTAGGCGTAAAGATCCGCATCGGGTAGTGATTCGGTTCAGCGGCTGAACTTAAAAACACCGTTTCGGCCAGGTTTAGCTCATTAGCCAGCGCCTGCATGGTACTGGCTGCCAACCCATCAGCCTCTAGAAAGACGGCCAATGGGTTGCCGGTAAACGGCTGGTCGGTAAAGACGTCGAGTAGGTAATACTCAGCGGTTTTCATAAGGCCCCTCATCGAGTGGTGTATGCTTCCAAAACGCTTTATGTCCCTCTTTGAGCGCCTGTGTGCGGTCAATGCCGATATCGTCAAGTAGTCTGTCATCAAGTGATAGCAGTTGGCGTCGACTACGACGGTAGTGACGGTACTGACGCAGTTGAGATCTTAGCTGATAGCGAAGCTGGGTGAGGCTGAAGCGTGGCATGACTAATCCTCCGTGTTATATGCCCAACCAGATTACTCAGTGCTATCATTTGAATACAGATATAGAGTTTAATGTTTTTAGGATACAGGTGGGCGTTTTATGCCTCTGTATGGCCGATGTGTAGGTCATCTGTATCGTTATCAGGCTGCATTAGGATGAGTGTCATGACGCGCTATGAAGAAGTCGCCAGCATTTTGCGCGAGCGTATCGAACACGGGATTTACCGTGTGGGTGATCGCCTGCCTTCTATCCGTGCAGTGTGCCAGGAGCTGGACGTTAGCATCTCGACGGCCCAGGAGGCTTGCCGCCAACTGATGGACGTGGGGTTGATTGAGTCTCGACCAAAATCGGGCTACTTCGTACTGCCTAGCCGCGTACCATCGGTGCTGCCGTCGGTCTCCCGACCCGCGCAGCGCCCGCTGGATATTTCCCAGTGGGATCAAGTGCTGGAGCTCGTCGCCACCCAACGTGATGACGTGCGGCTGCTGCTGGGGCGCGGCATACCGAATTTTGAGTATGAAACGCTGCGGCCACTGTCGAAGATCCTCGCTGGTCTTCATCGCAGTAATGACCTGCACGGATTCAATTACGATAGGTTGAGCGGTAGCCCCGAGCTGCGCCAACAGGTGGCGCGATTAGCTATTGCTTCCGGCTGCTTGCTACACCCAGACGACATTATGGTAACCACCGGCTGTCAGGAGGCGCTGTCGATTGCGCTGCGCACGCTCACCCAGCCCGGCGATGTGGTAGCCGTGGACTCGCCGAGCTTCTACGGCACCATGCAAATCCTTAAGGCCAACGGCTTAAAAGCCCTGGAGATACCCACCGACCCGCAAACCGGTATTAGTCTGGAAGCTCTGGAACTGGCGCTGGAACAGTGGCCGATTCGCGCGATACAGGTCACGCCCACTTACAACAACCCGCTGGGCTACACCATGCCTGAAGCACGCAAGCGGGCGCTGTTTCAGCTTGCCCAACGCTTCGATGTAGCCATTATCGAAGACGATATCTACGGCGACCTGTCATTTACTCTGCCAAGGCCGCGCACTGTGAAATCTTTCGATGACGACGGGCGCGTGATGCTGTGCAGCGGCTTTTCCAAAACCGTGGGGCCGGGGTTAAGAGTGGGTTGGTTGGCGCCAGGGCGCTATCGTGATCAGGCGTTGCATATGAAGTATGTCTCCACCGGCGCTTCGGCGACGTTGCCGCAGCTGGCAGTGGCGGAGTTTGTCGCCAAAGGGCACTACGAGCGCCACGTCCGTTACGCTACCCGCCAATATCAGCGTCAGCGCGATATCATGATTAGCTGGGTGCAGCGCTACTTTCCCACGGGAGCGGGTATTAGTTACCCCCAAGGCAGTTTTTTGCTATGGGTAGAGCTACCCGCTGCCGTGGATTGCGTGCGTTTGAATGAACGCTTGGCGGAGCGTGCTATCCACGTAGCACCGGGATCGCTGTTTTCAGCCTCGGGCAAGTTTCGCCAGTGCCTGCGCCTTAACTATGCGTTTACGCTAACGCCTAGCATCGAAGCGGCCGTGCGAACGGTGGGGGCGCTAGCCACGGAGATGGTGGAAGAAGCGCAGGCGCATGAGGTTGTCTTATAAATTGAAATTACTACCCGCCATTGGCGTCAAACGGCCATGGTCGATAATCGGCCCGGTTGGTTGTCCACCGGGAGCGCCCCCTTGAGGCTCAACACTTACGGCTAAATCGGCATTGAATAATTGGGCGCGTAGCTCCGCACTGGGTTGGAGACGTAGGCTGCCTTGCTCCGGCAGCAGGCCTAGAGAAATGGGCGTGCCATCGGCAATCAACCACAGCTCGCCGGTCTGCTCGCTATTGACCTGGGTTGGTTGAACCGCTTGCACGATCAGCTCTCCCCCCTCGGTGGCGCTAATGATCCAGCCTGGCGTGCGCGATTCGTCCTGAACCACGAACACCGCTTCTCCCTCTGGCGGCGTAGTCAGTTCAGCTTGTTGCCAAAGAAGGCCCAGCGCGACCGCCATTACCCCAAAACTGGCCGCCATGGCCTGCCATGCACCCAGGCGTTGCCACCAGCGTAAAGGTAACGCCCCGGTCGCCGCTGTAATGCGCTGCCAGACCTCTTTTGGCGGTGTCTTAGGATCCAGGCGTTCGTTGAACAAGTGGAGATGCTCTCGCCAAGCTTCCACGTCATTACGTAGGTCATGGCTGACAGCCAACAGCGCTTCAAATCGCGCTTTTTGGTCGCGATCCAATACGCTCAGTACGTACTCACCAGCCGCAAGGTGGCGATCATCAGGGTCGCTTAAATCCCATTGGTTAGGCATGTTTTTAACCTCTCGAGTCCACGGCGGATCCAGCTTTTGACGCTGCCCAGCGGTTGGGACAGAGAGCTGGCAAGCTCGCTGTGAGTCATACCCTGAAAGTAGGCCATTTCCATTAACTGGCGCTGATTACCACTGAGTGTGTCGAGGCAGTCATTCAGTTTGGCGCTTTGCTGATGACTGATGCTGTCATCTTCAGGGTCGTCGGTGCCTTGTAGCGTCGCTAAAAAGGGTTCATCGGTGGTGGCGTCTTGGGGTTTCTGGCGGCGCAGCCAGTCGATGCCAATATTGCGAGCGAGTGTGGACAGCCAGGTCATCGGCTTGGCTCGTGTGGCGTCGTATTGGTCGGCAGCATGCCAGATTCTGATAAAAACATGTTGGAGACAATCCTGTGCGGCACCTTCATCTCTTACTATACGCAGCAACTGAGCATATAGATGCGCACTGGAGGCACGATAAAGGCGCTCGAATGCGTTGCGGTCGCCCTGGGCGCAGCCGTTGAGTTGTTCAATAAGATATTGGTGGCGTTGTGTGGCATCTAGCATTCAGGCATCTCAGCACAGTAAACCGAAACGTCAGTCTTGGTGAGCCCGCCGTTGAAGGCAATAGGCGAGGGGTAAGCAGCGAATAAAATATTTTTGAGATAACTTGCATCCGCTTTGGCATCAGGCGCGTAAGTGTTAGTGAGCTTGCATGGTTGAGCTCTTTTAATTACAACCAGGAGATGCCCCAATGAAACTCAAACTTCTTACTACTAGCCTGTTTGCTGCTGCCCTCTATACCGGTGCTGCCGTTGCCGATCATGGACCTACTACGGTAGGCGGCGCTAGCATGCTTCCTGAGCGCAATATCATCGAAAATGCGGTTAATTCGGGTGACCATAAAACGCTAGTGGCCGCCGTTCAAGCGGCTGAACTGGTTGATGTGCTGCAAGGGGAAGGCCCCTTTACTGTATTTGCTCCGACCGATGAAGCTTTTGCGGCATTGCCAGAAGGTACGGTTGATACCTTGCTGAAACCTGAGAATAAAGCGCAGTTACAGACCGTTCTGACTTATCACGTTGTGCCTGGCAACATGAACCGGGACGCATTGTGGGAAGAAATCATGGAAAACGATGGCACCGTGGCCTTCAAAACCGTACAAGGCGAGTACCTTACCGTAGCGCGCAATGGTAATAACCTGATGGTCATGGATGCCCAGGGCAATAGTGCCAACATTACTGTCGTGGATGTCGCGCAGTCGAATGGCGTTATCCACGTAATCGATAGCGTATTGATGCCCTAAAGCTTAAGCACACAACGGATAATGACAGTTATTCGTTTTAGATTACGTTTACCCACCGCCTGGCTTACTAGGCGGTGGGCTTTTGTCGATCAGATGGCCGTATAAAACGTTCTCGGGCGCGAGTTACTGGTTCGCGAATGACACATTCTTCCGCATGATCATTAAGCAACCCCATGGCCTGCATAAAGGCAAAGGCGGTAGTGGGGCCGAAAAATTTCCAGCCGCGCTTTTTCAACTCCTTGGCAAGGGCGATAGATTCAGGCGAGGTGGTCTGTGTTTGTGGCACCGCTAACGCGACAGGCTCATAGCGCCAGAAGAAAGCAGCCAGCGAGCCTTCCTGCTCGACCATTTCCTTTGCACGTTGGGCGTTATTAATGGCTGCTTCGATTTTTCCACGATGGCGAATAATTCCCGCATCTTGAAGTAAACGCTGCACATCGTCTTCGCCAAAGCGGGCGACTTGGTGGAAATCGAAGTGGTGAAAAGCAGCGCGAAAATTTTCGCGTTTATTGAGAATTGTGCGCCAGCTTAAGCCCGACTGAAAGCTCTCTAGACACAGCTTCTCGAACAGCCGCTGATCGTCGTCTACGGGAAAGCCCCACTCGTTGTCGTGATAGGGCAGAAACTCTGGCGCGCCGCCACACCACTGACAGCGGGGGTGCCCGTCGGGGGCGATAAAGTCGTTGGTCATCAGATCCCCATCCGTTAATCGAACCACTCTTGGGCGGTGCGCCACAGGCACATACCGATGAAATAAGCCGATGTTACTCCCCATCCCCATAGTGCCCAGCTGGCATGAACGGGGCTGGAGAGCACCAGTGACGTAGCGCATACACACCACACCAGCGTCACGGCGATATTGAGCGGCATAAACTGGCGCACACGAAAGGGGTGCAGAAACTTCATTCGTGTCACGGTGAGGACAGCCAGCAGTACGATATTGGCAAACGTGATGAACGGAGGAAGGTCGAGAACATAGAAATAGGCGGCGGCGATGTTCCAGGCGGCAGGAAAGCCAACGAAGTAGTTATCCTGGCTTTTCATATCGACGTTGCAGAAACAGAACATCGAGGACAGCAGGATTATGAAAACCGATAGCAACCCTAAATGGGGTGGCAATTCAATGAAGTAATATATAAACAGGGCGGGAATAAAAGCCCAGGTGAGGTAATCGATGACCATATCGAGGGTTGAACCATCGAAATGGGGCAGTATGGCCTTTACTTCATACTTGCGTGCCAGGGTGCCATCGATACCATCAATCATCATCGCAGCGCCTAGCCACAGGAGACAGGCGACCGGGTTATCGTCGACCAGTGCGAGCAGTGCCATCGTACCCAGCAGCACACCGCTAGCGGTAAATATATGCACGCTCCATGCCTTCCATATCGAGGCGCGGGATTCTGTATGCGAAGAGAGCGGTTGAGCCACATTAACCCCATTGGGAACGTGGTGTCCCCTTACTGTGCGATTTATTGGTAGGCGTGTTAAAAAACCATACCCTATCACTGTTTTTTTATATCGGCCGCTTAAATTGCTGCCACACTGCCACACTGCCACACTGCCACACTGCCACACTGCCACACTGCCACACCATTGGCAGCGGGGGTATCCGTGAGGGGCGATAAAATCGAGCATGGTAACGTCTCTGATTGCGTTGTTTATACTGTATTCCATTGTCTAAACATTGTTTACTCAATGTTTAGACCTAGACGGTTAATTCAATGGTAAGCATGTCAGGAGGCCCCACCATGAACACGATTCGCTCAGCTACTCTTAACGATCTTGACGCTTTAACAAGGCTGTTGGATGGCTATCGCCAGTTTTATCAGCAGCCGAGTGATGTCGATGCGGCGCGTGCTTTTCTGCGCCAGCGCTTTGGTCGGGCGGATTCACGCATCCTGGTGAGTGAGGATGCTGAAGGTGGGCTCACCGGTTTTGTGCAACTTTATCCTGGGGTTTCCACGGTGGGCTTAAATGCCCGCTGGACGCTAAATGATCTGTTTGTGCTGCCGGAGTGCCGTGATAAAGGCACCGGGAGAGCATTAATGGAAGCTGCCACCCAGCTTGCCCATGATCACGGCGTCTCACGCTTAATATTAATGACGCAGGTAGAGAACGAACGCGCCCAACACCTTTATGAATCATTGGGATGGCAGCGTAATACGGCGTTTTACGGTTATTTACTCGATATTAAATAACACGGCGTTATAGGTGCGTGCTTAAGTGGCGTTCTCCGGCAACTTACACACATCCACCCACTTGGCATTGACCAGCTCGGCCAATCGCTTTGGGCTTAGGCGCACGGCACTGGTGGGCGAACCAGCGGCGGGCAGCACTTCGTCATAGGCGTGGAGCGATTCATCGCAGTAAACCGGCAGGTCGGTGGCGAGGCCAAAGGGACAAACGCCGCCGACTGGGTGGCTGGTGAGCTCCATGACCGTCTCGGCGTCGAGCATTTTGGCCTTGCCGCCGAAGGTATCGCGAATTTTGCGGTTGTCGATACGCGCATCGCCACTGGCGACAATGAGTAGCGGTTTTTCACCGACTTTGAATGCCAGGGTTTTGGCAATTTGCCCTGGCACTACGCCGTGGGCGTCGGCGGCCAACTGCACCGTAGCGGTGCTGGTATCAAGTTCTTCGATTTTTATATCCGGCGCGTGCTCGGCAAAAAACTGGCGAACGGTTTCGATGCCCATCGTGGATTTCCCCCGGTTATTAACAGTCGGCATTAACGTTCTCGGTCAAATAACTAATCTAACGTGCCCTTGCTACATTAGCCAAGCCACGGGGGCGTCGTAATTTTGGCTGGCTCACGCTGCATAATGATCTCGCCGTGGCGTACGGAAAGCAGCACCTCACCTTGGGTGCGTAGCACGCTGTAGTCATCCTCACCCTCCAGCAGATTGAAGCTGGCAGGCTTGCCTACCTCAATGCCGTAACGCGCTTCAATATTGAGCGTGCGGGCGCTGTTATCGGTAATCAGTGACAGGGCCTGGCTGAAGTCCTGATAGCCCATCATTTGGCAGATATGCAGGCCAAAATCCAGCGTTCGCAGTAGTTTGCCGTTACCCAGTGAGTACCAGGGATCGAAGATGGAGTCCTCGGCAAAGCAGACGTTAATGCCCGCTGCGTTGAGCTCCTTAACACGCGTCACGCCGCGCCGTTTCGGGTAGGTGTCAAAGCGCCCCTGCAGGTGAATGCTTTCGGTGGGGCAGGAGACAAAGTTAATACCCGAGCGTTTTAGCAGCAGAAACAGTTTGGAGCAGTAAGCGTTGTCGTAGGAGTGCATCGCCGTGGTGTGACTGGCGGTCACGCGGCTGCCTAAGTCGTTAAACAGCGCTTCGCAGGCCAGTACTTCGAGAAAGCGCGAGTTGGGATCGTCAATCTCGTCACAGTGCACATCTACCAAACGGTCGTACTTGATTGCCAGTTCGATCACTCGCTTCATGGAAGCGACACCCAGCTCGCGGGTGTATTCGAAGTGGGGAATGCCGCCCACCACATCGGCGCCGATCTCCAGCGCCTCTTCCATCAGCCTGTCACCGCCTGGATAAGAGAGGAGGCCGTCTTGAGGGAAGGCGACTACCTGAATATCAATTTTATCTTTTAACTCGTCGCGCAAAGCGCACAGTGTTTTAAGCCCAATCAGGCTCGGGTCGCTGGTATCGGCGTGGGTGCGCACAAACTGCACGCCATTGCCGATCAATAAATTAAGCGTTTTCAGCGCTCGCTCACGTATATCCGCTTCGGTGAGCATAGGCTTACGCTCGCCCCAGCGCTCAATGCCTTCAAACAGCGTGCCGCTCTGGTTCCAGCTAGGCTCGCCCGCCGTAAGCGCGGCGTCCAAATGAATATGGGGCTCAATAAACGGCGCGCAAACCAGCTTGGCGCCCGCATCAATCTGCCCCTCAATTGCTGTTTGTGGCGTATCTTGGGCGGTAATCGCAGTGAACGTGCCGTTCTCAATCTCAATTCGGTAAAGCTCTGGGCGCTGGCGAAGGCGGGAGTTAATGATCTGCATGGGCATATGAAAAAGGGCTCACTTATTGTTTAGCAGTAGAAGGAAGTGTATCGCTCAGCGTAGCGTGGTTTAAACGAAGCAGCACGGCGTAGCTGCCTGCCGCCACTGCCACGCCCACCAGCGGGGGAAGTAATGGGGAAAAGTAAGCCGCGCCTGCACCGATGGCATAGGCAGCTAAACCCCGGCGGTTGAAATCGGGCAGTGCCGCAGACGCAAGCGACGGGTAGCGGCCTTTATGCTTGAGCCAGAAGTCCGCCATGATCACCCCGCCCATGGGCGGTATAAAGGTGCCGAGTAACACCAGAAACGGGATGAGTAGGTTATACATGCCGCCCACCGCCAGCACGGTGCCAATCGCTGCACCGCCCACAGTGACCAAACGGCGCTTTTCGGTGCGCAGTAAATTGCAGCCCGCCACGGCGAAGTTGTAGATGGTGTTGTCCTGGGTCGTCCAGATATTCAGAAACAGCATCAGCACGGCGATGGTGACAAACCCCTGGGCGATCAATACATCCACGATATCAGCCTGCTGGTAAATCATGGTGCCCAGCGCGCCGGTCAGTACCATTAAGCCGTTACCTACAAAAAAAGCCGCCATGGTGGAGATGACGGCAATTTTTGGTGTCTTGGCGAAGCGGCTCCAGTTGGTCGCTTGGGTGCCCCCGCTAATAAAGGTGCCAATGATGACGGTAACCGCCGCTGCTACGCTCATGCTTTCTGTGGGCGTTTGCTGGCTCAGTCCCGCAAAACCGCGCACATCGACCAACCCGGTAAACAGGCTGATTAAGATAAACAGCATCATCGCGGGGACGGCAAAGCGCGAGAGCCAGTCCATGCCCTTGTAGCCGATCATGGCGGTGACGCAGAAGCCAAACCCAAAGAGCACCATTAAGGGGATTTCCAGCCACTCAGGCATCCCTGTGGTGCGTACTAACACCAGAGCAATCGTGGCGGTGCCCCAGGCGTACCAGCCGATCTGGGTAAAACCGAGAATAAAGTCAGAGAGCTTGCTGCCTTTTTCGCCGAAGCAGAAGCGTCCCATCAGCACCGAATTGAGCCCGCTTTTACAAGCAATATAGGCGAGGGCTGCCGCATACATTCCCAGCAGGAGGTTGCCAATCACTATGATCCATAGCAGTTGGCCAATCGGAAAGGCTTGGCCTAACGTGCCGCCCGCCCACATGGTGGCGGTGAAAAACGTAAACCCAAGCAGTACTGCCGAGGTAGAAAGCAGGCCCTTGCGGGCGCTGGTTGGGACTTCACTGAGGGGGTAGTCAGAATGGTGCATGGTAAGCTCCAGGTAATATTATCCTGTTGATATAAGCAACCCGCGTGCCAAGTCATACTCAATGTTTCACGGCTTATTTTCCACCAATAAACCACGCATTAACGTTTCCACAATGCCGCTGCTCTCATCCGCCAGAGAATGCTGCTGGGTATCCTGCAGCCAGTCGAAACAGACGCCAATCAAAAAGCCATGAAATTGGCGTCGGGCGCTGGCTGGGGTTAGGTCAGCGCGTAAAGTGCCTGCTACCTGGGCCTGTTCGAACAATTGCTCTACTCGTGCCTCTGCATGCTCAGAGAGTCGAGTGATCATGCAAATCCGCGGGTGTTCCTCTTCCAGTTTCTCGCAGCGGTGCAGCACGATGGTGGCTGCCCTCTGCAGAGGCAGGTCGTGAGAAATGGCTGCCAGCGAGCGTAGAGCAATCTCGCGTAAACAGTCTGCCGGTGCTGAACCTAGACGCGCCACCACCTCATCGACAATTTCATCCAGAGGGACACGCACACGTTCCAAGAGTGCATCGAACAATGCGGCTTTGTCTTCAAAGTGCCAATAAATGGCCCCACGTGTCACACCTGCTGCCTGGGCGATGTGCGCCAAGGTGGTACGCGAAACGCCTTGGGCTAAAAAGGTGGTCTCTGCCGCGTCCAGAATGGTTTCTCGGGTACGTTCGGCGTCGGCCTTACGACGGGACATAGCGGCTCCTATTAATAAAATTAAGAAACCTCTGATTAACTATTGCGCTCGACCATACGGCGTTAAAAATCGCCTCAAAATGCTCATTTACAACCCGTAAACTCCGCTTTTTCGTTGATTTTTGCCTTGTCTGGCCTTCGCTCATTACGTTAATCAGAGGCTCCTTAGCGGTATTTTGGCAGTGATGAATAGCAAAGTCGCCGGTTGGTGATTATTATACACTTCACTGACATTCATGAATGTCAGTGAAGTGACTATATTACTCAATGTATGTTCTGAATGCAGGGTTGAAAATTCGCACTGTCCGCCATCAAGGAGCCAATCGTGCCCGTTACTCTTCTCCGTTCGCTGCCCGTCATACTGGCCCTACTCGTGCTAACGGGCTGCGAGCAACCTCAGGCGCAGTCGACTGACGCCACACGGCCAGTAAAGTTGATGACATTACAGTCAGCAAATGCCGCGGCCTTGCGGCAGTTTCCGGCGCGGGTGGAAGCCTCCACCCACAGCAATTTGTCATTTCGTATGGCCGGGGAGTTATTGGAGCTCAATGTGAGCCCCGGCCAACGGGTGAGCGAAGGCGAGGTGATTGCGCGCATTGATGATCGCAATGTGCAAAGCGAGCTGGACAGCGCCCGCTCGCGCTTGGAGCTAGCCGAGGCAACGCTAGAACGCATGCGCTATACCCTGCAGCGTGGGGCGGTCAGCCAATCCCAATTTGATGAGTCGGAAAGTGAGTGGCGGGCCGCCCGGGCCACCTTCGAACAGGCCCAAGAGCAGGTCGAGCATACAAAGCTACGTGCCCCATACGATGGTGTGATTGCCCAAGTGCCGGTGGATAATCGCCAGATTGTTCAGGTGCAAGAAACGGTCGCGGTGATCCAGCAACCGGGGCAGTTAGACGTGGTGTTCCATCTGCCAGAGCAGATAGTACAGCGCATACCGCGAAGCAATGGAACGCCTTTCGGAGACGCGTTGGCGTTTGAAGTGCGCTTTGGCAATAGCGATAAACCCTATCTCGCCCAGCTAGCCTCTTACACCACCCAGGCCAGCGCGCAGAGTTTGGCGTATGAAGTCACCCTAACGCTGCCCCAGCCGGACGATATCACCCTTTTAGACGGCATGAGTGCCAATGTGCGGCTCGATTTGAGCTCGCTGCAAACCGAGAATAGCGTCCCGCTGTGGCTGCTGCCCGCTGACGCGGTGAGCTATGCTGGTGATGATCCCGACCAGGCCCAGGTATGGCGATTCGTTGAGCCAGAAAACGTTGAAGCGGTTCCGGTTGAGGTTGGTCGGCTGACCTCAAACGGCCTGGAAGTCAGCGGAGACTTGGCCGCGGGGGATCGCGTTGTGGCGGCCGGAGCCCACCGTTTAACCGTGGACACCAAGGTGACCCCGTGGGAAAAAGAGCAGGGGCTTTAAAATGGTCGACTACTTTCTACGCCATCGAGCGGCCAGCTATTTAATGACCGTGGTGCTGCTGGCGGGCGGCGCGCTGTCTTTTTTAGGCATGGGTCAACTGGAGTTTCCCGAATTTACCATCCGCAATGCGCTGATTACCACGCAGTACCCAGGCGCGACGCCTGAAGAGGTAGAGCAGGAAGTCACTTCGACCCTGGAAGAGTCTATCCAGGCGATGTCATCGATCAAACGGGTTAGCTCGGTGAGTTCTGATGGCCTATCGCAGATCACCGTTGAGCTCGAAAGTACGGTGCAGAACGAGGAGTTGGAGCAATTATGGGATTCGCTGCGCCGTAAAGTACAGGATGCCCAAGCCGCGCTTCCGCCGGGAGCGAGTCAATCCCGCGTAAATGATGACTTTGGCGATGTATTTGGTTTTATGGTCAACCTGACGGGCGACGGCTATAGCATGCCGGATCTGGCTGACCATGCTGATTTTCTCAAGCGCGAGCTCGCTTTGGTGAAGGGCGTCGCGAAGGTGTCGCTAAGCGGTGAGCACGAAGAGCGCATCTATATCGAAGTTGATCGCGAACGCCTGCGCGCACTGAATATTCCGTTAACACGATTACAGCAACTGCTTGAGACCCAAAATGCAGTGGCAGACTCAGGGCATCTTAAACAGGATGGCCGCCGTTTTCGTATCACCCCCACGGGCAGCGCGGCAGATATTGAAGCTCTGCGCGCCCTGATTGTCAGTGAGGGCGATGGCGAGCTGGTGCGGCTGAGCGATATTGCTGATGTGAGCCGCGAGCTGGCGGAACAGCCCCAGCAGCTTTACCGCGATATGGGCAGGCCGGCGATCTCGTTGGGCGTCTCCTTTGAAAGTGGGGTGAACGTTGTCGAGGTAGGAGAACGGCTACAGCAGCGTCTGGATGCACTGCAAACACGCACGCCACTGGGTATGGAGCTGAACGTCGTTTACAACCAGCCCCAGGTGGTTGACGACGCTGTATCCGGCTTCCTGGTCAGCTTGATCCAGGCGGTGGCCATTGTCATCGTGGTGCTGATGCTGTTTATGGGCTGGCGCAGTGGTCTGCTAATGGGCTTTATCCTGCTGATCACCATTGTCGGCACCTTTATGCTGATGCGCTTTCACGGTTTGCAACTGGAGAAAATCTCGCTGGGAGCGCTGATTATTGCCCTGGGCATGCTGGTGGATAACGCCATTGTGGTCACCGAAGGCATGCTGGTGGGGTTAAAACGCGGCGGCACTATTCGTGATTCTGCGCACCAAGTGATTCGCCAAAACGCCTGGCCGTTGCTGGCGGCCACGCTGATCGCGATTGCCGCCTTTGCGCCCATCGGCTTATCGCCAGACACCACCGGTGAGTTTATCGGCTCGCTATTTTTCGTGCTGCTCTACTCGCTGCTGCTGAGCTGGATAACGGCGCTGACGTTGACGCCGTTCTACTTCAAGCTGTTTTTCCGCAATGTGGCCCCTGGCGATGGACAGGAAGACCCCTACAAAGGCGTGGTTTATCGTTTTGTAGGCCGTGTCATTATCACCGGTATTCGCTGGCGCTGGTTAACCTTGGCGCTGATGGCGGTGATATTAGCAGGCGCGGTGGTCGGCTTTGGTTCGGTTAAAAATGCCTTCTTTCCGGCCTCTAATACGCCGATCTTTTTTGTCGATTATCGCACGCCGGAAGGCACTGATATCCTCGAAACTCAACGCCGCGTCAGCGAGCTTGAAAAGAGCGTGATGGAGATGGACGGCGTTCGCCACCTGACAACCACAGTGGGCGGCGGGGCGCAGCGCTTTACCCTCACCTATTCACCGGAAGACCGCTACGCAAGCTATGCGCAGTTGATTGTCGAAACCGACGATAAAGCGACGCAACACGACCGCATGGCTGACGTAGAGCAAGTGTTGGAGCGCGACCATAGCGATATCGACTATAAAATCGCCCCGTTGGAGGTCGGCCCTGCGCCTAAAGCCAAGCTAGAGGCACGCTTCTACGGCAGCGACCCGGCGGTACTTCGCCAGTTGGGCGATCAAGTTGAGGCCATGTTCCGCGATACCCCGAACATGACCAGCGTGCGCACCAGTTGGCGTAACCGCGTGCAGGCGATTGAGCCCGTTTTTCTTGAAGATACTGCACGTAGGCTGGGTGTGACCCGTGAAGACCTGGCCAGCACCCTGGCGCTGAGTACCAGTGGCAGCCAAGTGGGCATTTACCGCGACGGCAGCGACCTGATTCCGATAGTGGCGCGAGCAATTCCCGAACAGCGTCACGATGTGGATAACCTAGGCTCGCTTAACGTCTGGAGCGGAGAGCAAAACCGCTATATCACCGCCGATCAAGTCATCGGCGATATCACCACACAGGTGGCGGATCCGCTGATTATGCGTCGCAATCGCGAACGCATGCTGGCGGTGTACGGTGAGCCGGATCCGCTAAGCGGGGTGACAGCAGCCAGCGTATTGGCCGACATTCGCCCGAGGGTGGAAGCCTTGGATCTACCGGCAGGTTACCGGTTGGAGTGGGGTGGTGAGTTTGAGACCGCTGGTGAAGCGCAGAGTGGTTTATTTGCCTCACTGCCGCTGGGCATAGTGATGATGTTTATTCTCACTGTAGTGCTGTTCAATAATTTCCGCCAACCGCTGGCTATTTGGTCGCTGGTACCGCTAACGATTATTGGCGTAGTGGGCGCGTTGTTGATTACCGGGATGCCCTTCTCGTTTATGGCGCTGCTGGGCACGCTGAGCTTGATCGGTATGGTCATCAAAAATGCCATCGTATTGGTGGAAGAGATAAACGTGCAACTGCCGCTGCACCAAGACCGCTACCATGCGGTAGTGCGAGCAGCCGTCAGTCGCGTGCGTCCGGTCGCCATGGCTGCGTTAACCACCATGTTAGGCATGATCCCCCTAATTAGCGATGCCTTCTTCGCCAGCATGGCGGTCGCGCTGATCGGTGGCCTGGGTGTCGCCACGCTGTTAACCCTGATAGTGCTGCCGGTGGTTTATTGCGTACTGTACCGGATCAAGGTTCACGCCGACTCATAACCCTGCCAGGGTCTTATGCCCTCCGCTGCCCTCGTCGCTTCGGCCACTGGGGCAGCGCTTTTTCTTCTCTTCACGATCCTGCTTCACGACTTAACGCCGTTATTTCATTCTTCTCTAGGCGCGATAGTGCCCCCGGCGTGATGAAGCGGCAGTGCCAAAAATATATTAGTAAATCATGGAATAAGTACCGTTATAGTTCAAACTCATATGATTGAATATTATTCGATAACATAGATTAAGTTTAATATTTTGTTCATAGGTTAACGGTCTCTGGTTATTGACTGATTAAAAAGAGTTGGGTGTTTAAATAAGTTTGGGTTTTTGCTAAAGTGAAACTTATCTTGGCCGATAAAGTTTTGCGCGCAAGATAAAAGATTGTTCTTATAATCCAAGCCATCGGTCAGTCTGCTGCTAGGTTATCAAGATCATCTAAAGCGAATATACCTAGCCAGGAGCAGTACCGCACCATGAACCGTCTACTCAGCAATGTGTCCGTCAAGATGGGGTTAACCCTCGTTCTTGCTGTCTTTTCGTTATTAATTATCGTTATCGCCTTTCTTGGTTATCGAGCTGGCGAAGAGGGTAGCTCTTCGCTTAGAGAAGTCGACCGTGCGGCGGATCAAATGCGCGCGGTTAACCAAGGCCAGTTATCGGTAGCAAACGCACAGCTTTTTTATGTAAACAGTTTTGTCGCGAGTTATGAAGGCGATGCTCGTTCGGCCCGTCAATACTTGGCAGAGGCCCAGGACATGCAGGAAAGTGCACGAGATCATTTTGACCAATTTGAGTCGATCGCGGTGCCGGCGCCCCGTGCAGACACCTTGATAGCAAGCTTCGACCGCTTGATCGAACAGGGGCTTATGCCCCAGGAAGCGGCGCTGGCTGCCGGGGACGAGGACGCTTTTCGCAACGCAAGAGAAACGGCCAGTGATTTGAATCAGCAGTTCATCGAGGCGAGCAGGGCTTACAACGATTACATGGCGGATCAAAACAAGCTTATGGTCACCGATTATGAAAGTGACATGCAGCTGATTGGCTATATCGATATCGCCGTACTGTTATTTGCAGCATTGATGGTTATATTTGTGCGTATCGCCATGGTGGGCTCTATCGTTAAGCCGCTAGACGAGGCAGTCGCTCACTTTGAGCGTATTGCCAAAAACGATCTTTCAGGCCAAGTCAGTGAGCGTGGCAGTAACGAAATTGGCAAACTGTTTAGCGCCATGCAGCATATGCAAAGCAATTTATCTAAAACAGTCTCCGAAGTACGCGATGGCAGCGGCTCGATTCATATCGGTGCACGCGAAATAGCCAGTGGCAATGCGGATCTATCCTCGCGTACCGAGCAGCAGGCATCATCGTTGCAGGAAACCGCTGCTAGCATGGAGCAGTTAACCGCTACTGTTAAACAGAATGCCGACAATGCACGCCAGGCCAGCCAGTTGGCGAACGATGCTTCAAGCACCGCAAGCAACGGTGGCGAAGTCGTTGAGCAAGTCATTACCACCATGCACGGTATCTCTAGCAGCTCGCAGAAAGTAGCGGATATTATTACCGTTATCGACTCTATCGCCTTTCAAACCAATATCTTGGCACTCAATGCCTCGGTGGAAGCGGCGCGCGCAGGCGAGCAAGGCCGGGGCTTTGCGGTGGTGGCCAGCGAAGTACGTAACTTAGCCAGCCGCAGTGCCGATGCGGCCAAAGAGATCAAGGCATTGATCGAAGCGTCGTCCAGCCAGGTGAAAGAGGGCTCAGCATTAGTCGAAAGCGCCGGTGCGACGATGCGGGATGTGGTCTCCTCGGTGCGCCGGGTGACCGATATTATGGATGAGATCTCCGCGGCCTCGCAGGAGCAGAGTTCGGGCATTGAGCAGGTCAATCAAGCGGTTGCCCAGATGGATGAAGTGACTCAGCAGAACGCGGCCCTGGTTCAGCAGGCTTCGTCAGCGGCCAGCTCGTTGGAAGAGCAGGCGGCGCGGCTTGAAAGCGTTGTTTCAGCCTTTCGTTTAGCTGATGGGGAGAGCCGTACACAACACGCCCCACTTGCCTCGCCACAGCGCTCATCTCAACATTTATCTCAACAACAGCCCGCGCTGATGCGGCCTGCGCCACGCAGCCAAGCGGGCAGCAAAACCACGGCTAGCACTGAAGATGATTGGGAAGCCTTTTAAGCTAACTTTTGCGTCATGTAGGTTTCTCGCTATTTAGGCTGCATTACCCCCTCATTAAGAGGGGGTAATTGTTTCGTGAGCGCTTAGTTACCTGATGAGTTTAGCGCGGCAGCGACTTCTTCAACCTGTAGCGCTAGACTCTGCAGGCCGCCACCGGAGAGGTACCACAGCGCGGGGGTTAGCATAACAACCTGCGCTTTCTCAGCACCCGCATCTAAGAGCGTTTTCGCTAAGGCATCCGCATCGGCGGACTCATCGCCAATCGCGGCGCTGCGATCAACCACCAGCAAAACCTCTGGATCAATTTCGCTAATCGCTTCAGGTGAAAGCGGGGTAAAGGTACGGGTACCGCGGGTTTCTGATGTCACGCTAGCAGGCATCTCAACGGTCGCTATGCCCAGCACGTCGTGTACGACCGGATGCTGATTCAGCATGAGGTTGCCGCCGTTGTGGGTTACCACCAGCGTGCGAGGAGCGTTGCTTAGCGCTTCGCGCTGGGTCTCAATCTCGGCGTGCAGTATTTCCAGCGCCTCTTCAGCTTTGTCTTCCACCGCTAAACGACTCGCCAGTTCGCGTACGTTGGCGTCAAACGCCGCCAGATAGTCGTTACCCTGTAGGCCGGTATTGAGCAGCGGAGCGATCTCGCCAAGTTCCTCTTCCCACTCACCCTGGCGTCCGGTGTAGAGAATGAGGCTAGGCTCGCTTTTGCCAAGGGCATCCATATCCGGTGAGCGCAGGCCGCCAATATTGATGATGTCACCGGCTGCATACTGCTCAAGATAGTCAGGCAGGCTGGCTTTCGGTACACCCACGACCTGCTCGTTTAAACCGAGTGCATCCAGCGTATCCAGGCTGCCTAAATCGAAGGTGGCGATTCGTTGGTCGGCGCTCGCAGTGGCGCTGGCAGCCGCTAAGAGCATAGCGGTGGTAGTGATAGCGAGCTTCATTGAACTTCCTTTCATGAGAAAATATTCTATATGCGATGTTTTCTCATATTCTCAGGAGTGCTGTCTCTTGTCGCTATTGGGTGAGGGAACAGTATGTTGCAGAAAACGCGACCGCCCTCATAAGCTGAGGGCGGAAGGTAGTGTCTTGAGTAAATTAATAGATGGCTTTAAGAAGCGACCCGGAAAGGATTGCGTGGGTCGTTATCCCAGGCCAGGAAGGGTTGGCCGGTCTCCTGGGGCACCATGGTGATGCAGTTCTCCACTGGGCAGGTGATCTGGCAAAGGTTACAGCCCACGCACTCTTCCTCGATCACTTCGTAGCGGCGAGTGCCGTCCTGTTCGGTGAGTTTGGCAATTGACTGGTGGGAGGTGTCCTCGCAGGCGATATAGCAGCGGCCGCACTCGATGCATAGATCCTGATCGATCTTGGCGATGGTCTTGAAGTTGATATCCAGGTGTTTCCAGTCAGTGGTTTGCGGTATCGCCTTGCGCGAAAACGCCTCGATCGAGTCGTAGTCTTTTTCCGCCATCCAACGAGAGAGGCCGTCCTTCATCTCCTCTACAATGCGGAAACCGTTGAGCATTGCCGCGGTGCACACCTGCACGCTGCCCGCACCTAGAGCGATAAATTCCGCTGCGTCTCGCCAGTTGGAGATACCGCCAATACCAGAGATTGGCAGCGTGGGCGTCGCCGGGTCGCGGGCAATTTCTGCCACCATGTTCATCGCGATAGGTTTTACGGCGCTGCCGCAGTAGCCGCCGTGGGTGCTCTGGTGGCCCACGGTGGGCTTAGCGACCATATTGTCCAGGTCGATGCTGGTGATCGAGTTGATGGTATTGATCAGCGACACCGCATCGGCGCCGCCCCTCAGTGCTGCCTGGGCCCCCACGCGAATATCGGTGATATTGGGCGTAAGTTTTACAATTACTGGTTTTGAATAATGCTTCTTGCACCAGTAGGTGACTTTTTCGATCAGGTCGGGGTTTTGACCCACCGCCGCGCCCATGCCGCGTTCCGGCATGCCGTGGGGGCAGCCCAGGTTTAGCTCGATGCCGTCCGCGCCGGTGGCTTCTACTAAGGGAAGAATATAAGCCCAGGCTTCCTCGTTGCAGGGCACCATGATGGAGACGATCAGCGCGCGATCAGGCCAATCCTTCTTCACCTGGGTGATCTCTTTGAGGTTGATTTCCAGCGAGCGGTCGGTAATCAGCTCGATATTGTTAAAACCGATGACCTCACGATTTTTGCCGTAATGGGCCGAGTAGCGGGAGGAGACATTCACCGCAGGTGGCTCTTCACCAAGGGTTTTCCATACTACGCCGCCCCAGCCAGCTTCATAGGCGCGTACCACGTTGTAGGCTTTATCGGTGGGCGGGGCGGAGGCTAACCAGAAGGGGTTAGGGGCTTTGATGCCGGCAAAGTTCACCGATAGGTCAACGCCGTTAACGACACTGTCGCCGCTGTTTTTCTTGCCTGGAAAAGAGAGGGTGTTGAAAGGCGTCGTGTTCATGCGGCCTCCTGCTTAGCGGCGAGTGCTTGATGAATGGCGTGGGCCGCCAGCTTGCCGTGCTGCACGGCTTGTACGGTGAGATCTTGGCCGGGTTTTACACAGTCGCCGCCAGCGTACACATTGGGCAGTGAGGTTTGGAACATCTCGTTAACGTGAATGCGTTCTCCGTCCCGGGCAAGCTCAGCCGCGGTGGCATCGCTTAGGCTCGCGCCTTCGAACCCTTGGCCTATCGCGGTGAAAACAGCGTCGGCGGTGATCTCAAAGGTTTCTCCGGTAGGGGCTAAGCGGCCCCCTTGATCATGGGTTTTGGCAAAGCGCATGCCGGCTACTCGGCCCTGATCGTTGAGCAAAATTTCGTCGGGCTGGGCCCAGGTCACCATTCGCACGCCGTTGGCTTTGGCGATCTCTTGCTCATGGTCGGTGGCGGACATGGCTTCAACACCACGGCGGTAGACCAGCGTTACTTCGCTTGCCCCTAAGCGAGCCATTTGCGTTGCCATATCAATGGCAGTATTGCCCGCACCAATCACGATACAGCGCTTGGCCACGGTCAAACTGCTTAGGTCATTGGTTTGGCGGAGAATCTTGATGTAGTCCACCGCAGGCATCAGGCCGGGGGCTTGCTCCCCGGTTAAACCAAGAGCACGGCTGGCGCCCAGGCCCAAACCGAGAAACACGCTGTCGTACTGCTTGCGTAGCGTGGCAAGTTCCAGGTTTTCGCCAAGACGCTGGCCGTACTGGATCTCGATGCCTCCAATCTCAAGCAAGAATTCCACTTCCTTGCGGGCAAAATCATCGGTCATTTTGTAGCGGGCGATGCCGTATTCGTTCAGCCCGCCGGGCTTTTGCTCAGCTTCAAAAATCGTTACCTGGTGGCCCAGCATCGCCAGGCGGTGAGCGCAGGAGAGCCCCGCGGGCCCAGCGCCGACGACGGCAATATGGCGGCCTGTGCTGGCGGCGCGTTTAAACGGGTGGCTCTCGAACTGCATGTTATCGGTGGCGTGGCGCTGTAATAGGCCTATCAGTACTGGCTGACACTCGGCATCGTGGTTACGCACACAGCTGCGTTCACAGAGAATTTCGGTAGGGCACACCCGGGCGCAGCTGCCACCTAGGATATTGGCTTCCAGAATGGTTTCCGCCGCGCCGTTGATATTGTTCTCGCTGATTTGGCGAATAAAGCTAGGAATATCAATATCCGACGGGCAAGCCTCCACACAGGGCGCATCAAAGCAGTAAAGGCAGCGCTGGCTTTCGATCATCGCCTGGCGCGGGGTTAACGGTGGGTGTAGATCGCTAAAATTGCTGTCCAGCGTATGCGGGTCGTAGGTGCCGACCTCTTTTGCGCTGGGAAGGTGGTTAAGTGAATGAGTCACGGTCGTTTCTCCTTATTCTTTTAGGGCGCAGGCCGCGGTTTATCGCTGCACAGCAACGGGCGCATTCAGCTCGGCACGCTTGGCCAGCAGCTCGAAGACGCCGGGGTAGGCGGGGCGTTCTAAATAGCGGCCCGCACCGCGCTCGGCGCGCAGCTCGCCATCCCTCCACACCCACTTGCCCTTGCTGATAGTGTGACGGGCAATGCCGCGCACCGTTTTGCCCTCGAAAATGTTGAAATCGACGTTCTGGTGGTGAGTTTTGGCAGAAATCGTGCGGGTGCCGTTTGGATCCCAGACCACGATATCCGCATCGGAACCCACTTGAATTGCCCCTTTGCGGGGGTAGAGGTTGAATATCTTGGCGGTGTTGGTTGAGGTCACGGCGACGAACTCCTGAGGCGAGAGCTTGCCGGTGTTAACGCCTTCATCCCATAGCACGGCGAGGCGATCTTCCACGCCAGCGGTGCCGTTGGGAATCTTGGTAAAATCATCTTTACCGGCAGCTTTCTGCTCTTCGCAGAAGCAGCAGTGGTCGGTAGCGGTAGTCTGTAGATTGCCTGACTGCAGGCCGTGCCACAGGGCTTCCTGATGGCCTTTAGGGCGGAAGGGTGGACTCATTACGTGGGCCGCGGCGGTTGCCCAGTCGGGATGCTGATAGACACTGTCGTCAATGACCAAATGGCCCGCTAAGCACTCGCCAAATACTGGGTGGCCCTGCTGGCGGGCGTAGGCGATCTCATCCACCGCGTCTTTAGTGGAAACATGTACCAGATACACCGGTGCCCCCAGGGTAGTGGCAATGCGAATAGCTCGGCTGGCCGCTTCGCCTTCGACCTGGGGCGGGCGGGAAAGCGGGTGGGCTTCTGGCCCGGTGATGCCCTGAGCCAACAGCTTCTGCTGCATGTGATACACCAGCTCGCCGTTTTCAGCGTGTACTGTCGGCACCGCGCCCAGTTCCAGACAGCGAGAAAAGCTCTCCACCAGAATGTCATCGGTGGCCATAATCGCGCCTTTGTAGGCCATAAAGTGCTTGAAGCTATTGACCCCGTGCTCCCGCACTAGCGTGCCCATCTCCTCTTTGACGCTCTCATCCCACCAGGTAATCGCCACGTGGAAGGCAAAGTCGGTGGCGGCTTTTTCCGCCCATCCCTGCCAGGTTTCAAAGGCTTCTAGCAGTGATTGGCCGGGGCTGGGAATCACAAAATCGATAATCGTCGTGGTGCCGCCTGCCATGGCCGCGGCGGTGCCAGTGTAAAAATCTTCGCTGGCGACGGCCCCCATAAAAGGCATCTGCATATGGGTATGGGGGTCAATGCCTCCAGGCATCACCAGTTGATCGCTGGCATCGACAATCTCACACCCTTCAGGGACATCTAGATCGGTGCCAATCGCATGGATTTTACCGTCAACACACAGCACGTCAGCGCGGTAAGTGTCAGCGTGGGTGACCACGGTGCCGCCCTTGATTAATAAGCTCATGGTTTACTCCTTGGGAAATTAATTAACAGGGCTTATTCGCCGTCGGTGAGGCGGGTATAGGTTTCCGGGCGGCGGTCGCGGAAGAACTGCCAGTTGTTGCGCACCTCCCGCACCATGTCCAAATCGATCTCGTGTACCAGCAACTCGTCTTCGCTTTCGCTGGCCTGGGCTTCGATTTTGCCGCGGGGGTTAACGATGTAGCTGGAGCCGTAGAAGTCGCCGATGTTCCAGGGGGCCTCGGTGCCAACCCGATTGATCGCAGCGATAAAGCAGCCGTTGGCGGCGGCGGAGGCGGGCTGTTCGAGCTCCCACAGGTATTGGGAAAGACCCGCCACGGTGGCGGAGGGGTTGAAAATCACCTCCGCGCCGTTAAGAGCAAGCGCCCGCCAGCCTTCAGGGAAGTGACGGTCGTAGCAGATATACACGCCGATTTTGCCGTAGGCAGTATCGAACACTGGCCAGTTGGATTTTCCCGGTTTGAAGAAGAATTTTTCCCAAAAACCAGCCACTTGAGGGATGTGGGTTTTGTGGTATTTGCCCAGGTAGCTACCGTCGGCATCGAACACCGCGGCGGTGTTGTAGTAAACGCCGGTCTCGGTCTCTTCATAGACCGGTACGATAATCACCATACGGTGCTCAGCCGCGAGTTTCTGCATCATTTGGCAGGTGGGGCCTTCTGGCACCCGCTCGGCGGCGGCGTACCACTTGCCGTCCTGGCTAGGGCAAAAGTAGGGCTGATTAAACACTTCCTGGAAGCAAAGCACCTGCACGCCCTGATCAGCCGCTTGCTGAATCATTGGCAGATGTGCCTCGTTCATGGCGTCGCGGATAGCTTCTGGTTCAAGATCGGTGCTGGTTTTCAGGCCCATCTGAATCAACCCGATTTTCATCTTCTGCATGAGACGCTCCCTCTGATTGTTGATATGTAGCGTATGTTTGTAGTGTTCTCAAAACTAGTTTTATAAAGCTGACGAAAGAGACAGCTTTTGTTGAAAGTAGCGCTGGGTGGGTGGTTTTAGCAAGTCTTTAGAGGAGATTTGTTAATTTGTGTTTAACTCTTTGAGTTTACTTGTTTTTATTGTTCTATTTGGCGCTGTTCACTTTTTTGGTGAACCTCTGCACTATTTTGGAAGAAATTTTTATTTATTTTAAATCAGATGGTTAGTGTGTTTTTAATGTCTGTGTTTAGATTTTTGTTGTTTAAAGTTGGTGCAAATATTTTTTTTGATCTAGCTTGGTTTAGTTGGTTTTTGTTTGAGGTAGGGGAAATATAAAGATAACAAGCTAACAATAATATTGTTGTCCTGAAAGGCAGCTTTTTAATCAATGAGTTAATTGACCTGCTTTTTCAAGTAGGCATGCTTATTGCTTGTTTTCTAAAAGCTATGGTTTTTAAGAACGATGGTTTTGAAAAACAATGCTTTCTAAAAGCCATGATTTCTAAGCGCCTTTTTGAAAAGCTCCACTGGCCGTGGGAGCTAGACAGCGCAATAACGCAATGCTGAGGAGATAAAAAATGACCGAAACAACCTCTCAGATGGTGGATCGAGGTGGGCTGATAGAGCTTGATGTAGGGGACGATGTACGCAGCAGTTCTCGCTTTAATGAGGATATTGCGCCTACCCAGGCCAGCGAGCGCACCTGGAGTAAGTGGAATATTGCGGCACTCTGGGTAGGCATGTCGATCTGCGTGCCCACCTACACCCTAGGCGGGGTATTAACCGCCTACTTCGGGCTGAGCGTGGGGGAGGCGCTGTTTGCCATTCTGTTGGCCAACGTAATCGTGCTGATTCCTCTCACCTTAAATGCCTTTCCCGGTACTAAGTTTGGTATCCCCTTTCCGGTGGTTTTACGCTCGTCTTTCGGTATTTTAGGTTCCAACGTTCCCTGCCTGGTGCGCGCCTTAGTCGGCTGCGGCTGGTTTGGTATTCAAACCATGTTTGGTGGTTTAGCCATTCATCTGCTGCTCTCCGAGTTGATTCCCGCTTGGGCAGCGCTTGGCGGCGTAGGTGAAGTGATCGGCTTTTTTGTCTTCGGCGCGATGAATCTCTATGTGGTGATTCGTGGGGCAGAGTCGATTAAATGGTTGGAAACCCTGGCGGCGCCCCTGCTGCTAGCCGTTGGGTTTGGTCTGATGGTGTGGGCGTGGCCACATATGTCGATGACCGAACTACTGGCGCAGCCGCCGTCGCGGCCTGAAGGAGCGTCGGTTTATGGCTACTTCTTCGCGGGCTTAACCGCCATGGTGGGTTTTTGGGCTACGCTGTCGCTGAATATTCCCGATTTCAGCCGCTTTGCCAAAAGCCAAAAAGATCAAATCGTGGGTCAGGTGATTGGACTACCGCTAACGATGTTCTTCTTTGCCGCGCTGGGCGTGGTATTAACAGCGGCTTCCGAGACGCTGGTGGGCCAAACCGTTGCCGACCCGGTACGTTTGATTGGCTATATCGACAGCCCCTTCTGGGTGGTACTGGCGATGCTGTTGATCATTATTGCTACGATCTCCACCAATACGGCTTCTAACATAGTGTCGCCTACCAACGATTTTCAGAACATTGCCCCCAAGTTGATTAACCAGACGCGCGGCGTGCTAATGACCGGCGCGGTGGGCGTGCTACTGATGGGCTACGATCTGCTACAAAAAGCGGGCGTTATTCCGCCAGGTGTCTCTCTTGAGCAGATGTACTCCAACTGGTTGCTGGGTTACTCCAGTTTGCTGGGGCCCATCGCGGGCATTATGGCGGTGGATTATTTCCTGATTAAAAAGCAGCGCCTGGATGTGCCCAGCCTATATATGGATAGCCATGCCTATCCTGCTGTAAATGTCGCCGGTTTCATCGCCTTCGGTGTGCCCGTGGCGCTAACTTTACTATCGCTGTTAACAGGCACTATGAACTGGTTCTACGATTACGGCTGGTTCACCGGTTCGGCGCTGGGGGCCATCGTTTATTTTGTCGCCAGCCAAGTGCTGGCATCATCGCCTCAGGCGGGGCCTGCGCCAATAATGGCCAATGAGGCAGCCGAGCAGCGTTAAACAGTTGAAACCCGGCTTCGTGCCGGGTTCTCTATCCTAGCTGCTTTTGATTAAACGTAGAAACGCATCGACCACTCGGTTGGGGCGGCGATCATGTCGGGTGATCAGTACAAAGGGGATGCGGTAGTGCTGCGAGTTGGCGTGTAGCGCCCGCATCTTGCCCGCTGCCACCCACTGTGCTGCGACGTGTTCAGGCAGAAAACCGATAAAGCGCCCGGTAAGAATCAAAAAAGCAGCGCCTTCACGGTCGGATGCCGAGGCACGCAGGCTTAGCGCATCATGGGCCTGGCGGGCCTCAACCGGCAGCGGGTAGCGGGGCGAAATAGCCGAGTGTTGAGCGATATCTGCACAGCTAAGCGTATTATCATCCTCCGTAAACAGCGGATGGCCTGCCGCGCAGTAAAGATACGATGGCTCATCGTAAAGGTGCCGCGCTTCTAAACTGGTGGGCAGGTTCACTGCAGGTACTACGCCGACGTGCAAGTGGCCATCCATGACGCCCCGAATGACCGCGTCAGAAGGCTCCATATGAATATGCAGCGTTACCTCATGCTCCGGCGCGCTAAGTTCCGCCAGTGCATTGGTGACGTGCATGGCAGGTAGCGTCACTAGGTTGTCGGTAATGCCGATATTCAGCTCGCCTTTGATTGTTTGATGCAGGGCATTGACGTCGCTTTTAAATGTTTCAAGCGCAGTCAGTAGCGTCAACCCTGCCTGATAAATCTCTTTACCCTCCTCGGTTAAACTAAACCCGCCACGCCCCCGCTGGCAGAGCGAAAACCCCAGCCGCCCCTCCAAGTCGTTCATGTGCTGGCTAATCGCCGAACGACTGATACCCAGCGTGGTTTCCGCCGCGGTAAAGCCACCACACTCAACGACTGTCTTGAAAATACGGATTAGCCGTATCTCGTAGTCACTCATTTGGCCCAGCGATGCCATAACAATTCCCTGGTAGATAGGCTATCAATGCATAACATCACGCTTTTTAGGGCATTAACGGTGATAAAAACTGATATACATCCTAAAAGCGCCGCGGCACTATCGTATCAAGCCACGTGTCAGCGCGTGTTATGTATCGTTTTTGGTTACTTTTTACACTGTATCAGGTGCCATGCTGGGTTACCTGGATAAGGCTTCTATGCGATGTCCGCTACCTCCAATGATGTAAATGATGATGTTTTGAAAGCTACCAAGACTTACCGCCAACAGCGCCGCCATGTGATTGCGCTATATCTACTCGCACTGCTTGTCATGATGGTACTTTTTGGTTGGCTGTTGAGCGAACAGTATAAGCAAGAAATTGAGGCTGCTGAGTCACGTATTACCGCTCGTGCCAATGTGGTCGCTGAGTGGGCAAAAGGTGTATTTGCACAAAGCGGGCAAGCGCTTTTTGGGCTTGCTGAGATGCTAACCCTGCAAGGCATGCCAGATAGCGAGAATGCCCAGGCCCTTCAGCGCTCGCTAGAAAACCTGACCCTGTATGTGCCCATGGTGGACGAAATCGCTGTGTTGAGCGCCGAAGGCAGAGTAATGGCGAGTAGCCGAAGAGCAGGTGCTGATATCAGCGATACGACGTTGTTTAATGCCTTTAAGCAAGCAGGACAAGAGGAACTGATTACCCCGCTTTACTGGTCTATCAGCGACCAACGCTACTATTTGTACCATGGTCGACGATTAGAAACCTCGTCCGGCGAGTTTGCTGGGGTGGTCATCTCTAGCATTGTGCCTGAAGTGTTTGCCGACGCCCTGGAGCAGATGAGTGTCTATGACGGCGAGAGCATTGCCCTGGTTGACCCCAGTTTAAAATTTATTGCTCGCTACCCGACCCCAGAAGAGCCATTTTCGATTGGCAGTCAAATTGATAGTCCAGAAACAACTGAGTGGCTTACCCGTGGTGAGGCTACTTGGTCAATTAACGTTGACTCGCCTATTGATGGCCGTAAGCGTCTGTTTCGCATGCTGAGGGTAGGCGAGTATCCCATGCTGACCGTGGTAGGCGTTGACCTACACGAGGTACTAACAGGGTGGCGACAGCGTGCTTTGATTTTAACACTGGTGATGGCAGTTATTGCTCTGCTGGGTGCTTGGGGCGCGCGTCACTACCTGAATCGTTTAGCGTTAGCGCATCAATTGCGACAGCGTATTGAGGAGCGCGAACAGGCCCGTGCGGAGGCGCAAATTGCCGCCGCTGCTTTTAAAACGCACTTGGGTGTTCTGATTACTGACCCAGAGGGAACCATTCTCAAGGTGAATGAGACCTTCAGCCGTATTACGGGCTACAGCGAAGCCGACATTGTGGGTCAAAATCCGCGTATGTTCAGCTCTGGGTTACAAAATGCAGCTTTTTATCGCCGTTTGTGGAAACAGGTGCTTACAACAGGCAATTGGGAAGGCGAGATATGGAATCAGCGCAAAAACGGTGAGCTTTTCCCTGAATGGCTAACCATTAGCGCGGTGTATAGCGTTGAGGGCACATTAACCCACTACGTGGCCACCATGAGCGATATCAGCGAGCGTAAAGCTGCTGAGCAGGAGATTCATCAGCTAGCGTTTTATGACACCTTAACCGGATTGGCCAATCGGCGGCTGTTTATGGATCGTATAGGGACTGCCCTGAAAGAGCTACAGCGCCATCAGCGCTGCGGCGCACTGCTTTTTGTTGATATCGATAACTTTAAACAAATCAATGACACCTTGGGGCACTATGCGGGAGACCAGGTGTTACAGAGCGTTGCTAGGCGGATGGGTCAGATGCTGCGTGATACCGATACCTTGGCGCGCCTGGGGAGTGATGAGTTTGCGGTATTGATTGAAGGCGTTGATAGCAGTTACGCCCAAACCACTCTGCTTGCCGAGCGCATCGCGCATAAGCTGCTGACATCGCTCAACGAGCCAATCACCCTGGCCGAAGAGAGCATCACGGTGACGGGGAGTATTGGTATTGCGATTATGGCGAGCAATGAGTACGGCGTTGATGACTATCTGCAGCAGGTTGATATGGCGCTTTTTCAGGCTAAGAGCAACGGCCGCCATGGGGTGTGTTTTTTTGATCCCTCAATGCAGGCAGCGCTTCTTGCCCATGTGAAATTAGAGGCGGACCTACGCCTAGCGCAGGCAAGTCAGCAGTGGCAGCTCTATTATCAGCCTCAGGTGGATCACCACGGTAGGATCACCGGCGTGGAAGCGTTACTGCGCTGGCAACATCCCGAACGCGGCATGGTCTCTCCGGGGGATTTCATTCCGCTGTTGGAAAGCAATGAGCTGATCAACGATGTCGGCGAATGGGTGTTAGAAGATGCCTGCTATCAATTAGCGCGTTGGGCACAGCACCCGCAGCTAAGAAAATTGACCATTTCAGTGAATATCAGTCCGCTACAGTTTCGCGATGAGCACTTTTTGGCCCGCGTAGAGGGGGTGTTTGCGCGCACACAGGCGCCGCTTCAGCGGCTAAAATTGGAAGTGACCGAGTCGCTGTTTGTGGAAGCGCGAGATGACGCTAGGGATAAAATGCTTGCCCTTAAAGCGCGAGGCGTACGTTTCTCTCTGGATGATTTCGGCACCGGCTACTCGTCACTGGCTTATTTGGCGCAACTGCCGCTGGATCAGCTTAAAATCGACCAATCCTTTGTGCAGCAGGTGCTCGAAAGCCAAGCCAACGCGGCGATTGTCGAGAGTACCATTGCCCTGGCAGAGAGCCTTAATCTAGAGGTCATTGCGGAAGGGGTAGAGACCAAAGCGCAGCAGGCGTGGCTACTGGCGCACGACTGTCACGCTTACCAAGGTTATCTGTTTGGGCGACCGGTCACAGCAGAAGCCATTGAGAAATTGATTACGGGCGATTAACCCAGCGTTAGCAGGCGGAGTCGGCCTTCGATATCGAGAGCGGGGCTCGTATCGGGAAGAATAACCTCCAGCCGGGAGTCTTGCCGCCACGCGCTGCTTTCAACGCTGAGCGTACCATCGGCGCGGTTAAAGCGTTTCCAGCCGCTATCGGTATGAAACACGCCTTTAATGCGCGCCTCGCTGGGTAGCTCTCCCAAACAGGCGGCCAAGTTATCCAGATCGAAGCGCTCGCTTGGGTGCCAACGTAATCCCGTGCTGGTGTAGCCCAGCGAGGTGCCGATTTCACGTTGGGGCTTGCCGGGCGGGGGCGGAAAATCAAAAAAAGACCCGCCTAAGCTGGGTGTTGCGGACAGCTGCTGATGATTTGCGGGCACGTTCATATCGCTTGCTTCTGCGTTTCCGCTTTGGGTCAGCAGCCCTATGGGTAGTTCACCTTGGGGAGCTTCCTGCACCCATTTGCGCGGCGGCCAGCGCTGCGCCACAAACGCATGAGCGGCGCCGAGCTGCTCGGGCGTGCTCTGTTCGAGCATAGTGAGTGCCACCGCATCGGCCATATCGAGCTGGTCGCGGAAGGTGTCGTGCTGTCGAGCGCGGGCGTCATCTAACCGGCGTGGGTCGAGAGTAGCAATAATATCGCGTACTTCGACCGCCTCAAGAAAGGCTTCCCCACGCAGTAGATCCAACAGACCAGCGGGATGGCCGAGGCCTGAGGGCTCGATGATTACCCGGTCGGGCTTGCTGCGTGCGAGTAAATTCACCAGTGCCGCTTGCAGTACAAAGGCGAGCTGGCAACACAGGCAGCCGCCGGGAAGGCCTTTCACTACCACATCGTCACGGGCGTCAAACATCGCCTGGTCGATGCCGATCTGGCCAAACTCATTGACCAGGATGGCCCACTTTTCATCCACAGGCTTCTGCTCGATGAGGCTGTGGATAAGCGTGGTTTTGCCGCTGCCGAGAAAGCCGGTAATAATATGTACCGGCACTTTTGCGTTTGCTGTTTTTGCCACCCCTGCCAACGCTTAGCCCCCCGTCATATTCATAAAGCGTACCACCTGCACATCGCCATCGGTGGTGAAGTGATGTCGTTCCGGCTTAAGCGGCAGGGCGTTGATAATCGCCTCTTTCAGCGCCTGCATGTTGCCGGGGTGGCGGCGCAGCACGGCGCGCAGATCCACCGAATGTTCGTTGCCTAAGCAGAGCAGCAAACGGCCTTCCACGGTCACCCGCACCCGATTGCAGGTATCGCAAAAGTTGTGGCTATGGGGGGAAATAAATCCAACCCGGCTGTCGCTATCGGCCATTTTGAAGTAGCGCGATGGGCCGGGTGTGGTTTCGGTCGTGGGGATCAGCGGATAGCGCGTTTCGATCAATTCTTGAACGTCATCGCTGGAGTAGAAGGTTTCCGCCCGCGAGTGGTCGGAGACATCGCCCAGCGGCATCTCTTCGATAAAGCTAATATCGAGGTTTTCCTGGCGTGCAAAGGTGACCAGATCGATCACTTCGTCGTCGTTGCGACCTTTTAAGATTACCGCGTTGAGCTTAATGCGTTTAAAGCCCGCTTCCTGGGCAGCGTGAATGCCGTCGATGACTTTGGTCAAATCGCCGGTGCGGGTGAGCTGCTTGAAGCGCTCTGCATCCAGTGAATCCAGGCTAATGTTCAGCCGCCGCAGGCCGCTGGCGTAAAGCTGCTTGGCGTGCTTGCGTAGGCTGGCACCATTGGTGGTCATGGTGAAGTCGTTAAGACCTGGCATGGCGCCGATCTCGTCGACTAATTGCTCAATGCCGCGGCGTACCAGCGGTTCGCCGCCAGTCAGGCGGATTTTTTCCACGCCGAGTTCGGTGAAGGCGCGCGCCACCATGGCGATCTCTTCCAGCGTCAGCACCTGGGCGCGGGGTAGGAATGTCATCTCCTCGCTCATGCAGTATACGCAGCGAAAATCACAACGATCGGTGACCGAGATGCGCACGTAGCTAATGCGCCGACCAAAGTCGTCGATCAGTTGCTGGTCAGCGTCTGGCTGGACAGATCGCTGCTGATTAGCTTGAGGTTGTGCGGGTCGTTGCTCGGTCATAGCCATCCCGTTAGTGGTTGTATGCTGACTACCTCGCCTGGCTGGGCGCCTGCCTGGTCGTCGGCAAGTTCAATCAAACAGTTAGCAGCCACCATCGAGGTTAAAATGCCCGAACCCTGGGCGCCGGTACTACGCACGAGTAACCGTCCTTCGCTATCAGTATGGTAAATGCCACGGATAAAATCAGTGCGCTTCAAGCGACTTTTTAAGGCGTCATCGGCTATAGCAGTAAGGCGACGGGGCGTTGATGTTGGCTGCCCACAAAGCCGATCCAGCAGCGGCGACACAAACTGTAGAAAGGTTACCATGACCGCCACCGGATTGCCGGGCAAGCCAATAAACGGCGTGCGCTTTTCACCCAGCCAGCCGCAAGCCATCGGGCGGCCAGGTCGCAGCGCTACCCGCCAGAAGGCTAGGCGGCCTAGCTGTTCCAGAGCCTCACGGGTAAAGTCAGCTTGGCCAACGGAAACGCCGCCGCTGGTGATCACCAAGTCGCTTTGCGCCGCAGCGTCTTCCAGAGCCGTTTTAATGGCGTTTAAATCATCCGGCAAAATGCCCAGGTCAATGACGTCGGCGCCGTGTTCGGCAAGCAAACCCATCAGGGTGAAGCGGTTGGCGTCGTAAATACCTGCTTTGGGCAGCGGCTCCCCGGGTGCAGCGACTTCATTGCCAGTGGAAAAAATCGCCACCCTTGGACGCTGGCACACTACAACGTCTGCGTAACCTAACGACGCTAAAAGCCCAAGGGCCGCCGCATCGAGCCGTGCACCTGCATGAAGGGCTGTGTCACCCATGGCAATATCCTCTCCGGCCTGGCGAACATGTTGGCCGTGTTTGAGGAGTTCTGGCGACTCGATGATCACATGGTTCGGGCGCTCATCTAACGGTTCGCGCAGCTGTTCACTCATCACCACGGTATCGGTGCCCGGCGGCAGCGGGGCGCCGGTGGTGATACGCACGCAGTGACCGGCAGGTACCAGTTCACTGCGATACTGCCCGGCCAGCACCTCACCGGCCAGCGGCCAGAGAGTTTGTTTGGCCCCAACCCCTTCTCTGGGCAGGGCTAGCGCTACGCCGTCCATGGCCGCGTTGGTATTTTGCGGCACGTTAATGGGGGCCTGAATGGCTGTGGCCAAGCGGCGGCCGTGAGCCTGCGCCAGCGGGATCTGTTCGCTGCCCAGCGGGCGTTCAATCAAGGTGGCGAGCGCTTGGCGCGCTTCGTCCACGCTGAGCATCTGCTCGCCAAGATCAAAGCAGGAGAGGGTCATTTCACCTCCTTGCTCGAAGAACCCATTAGTACTTTTTCCAGGTGTAGCTTCTCTTCCTCGGTATTAAGGTTAGCAAAGGCATCAGGGCAGTCCGACATATCAACCTTGCACCAGTTGTGGCGGGCGTACCAACGGTCGATCTTACGCTCGCCCACGGCCAGGGTGGCGGCCAAATCATCGGCCAGCGAAGTGCGCAGCAGCGCAACTACCGGGTGAAGCCGTTCGCCGTCAAAAGCCACGGCGATATCATGCTGACCAACGCCTTGCACCATGCGCGCCACTAAGTCGTCAGGCAGGGCGGGGGAGTCGCAGGGAGCGACCAGTAACCAGGGCGTTTTTGCCGCCCGTAGGCCGCTATAGATCCCCATCAGCGGGCCTTTAAAGCCGCCTTCGGCACCGTCCATTACAACATCCGCTATAACGCGATCGGCGAAAAAGCGGTAGGCGTCAGCATTGCGGTTGGCGTTAATCAGTAGCTCGGCCACCCGACCTTCAAGGCGCTTCACCACATGGCCGACGAGTGGCAGGCCCGCAAAAGGCTCCAGCCCTTTGTCACGGCCGCCCATTCGGCGCCCTTCGCCGCCCGCGAGAACCATGCCAGTGAGGTCGTGAGTGGGGATCATGAGCTTGCCTTTTTTGATGAGCGATATTCTTGCGATGAACGGGCATGGGATGGGCGCGGTGGAATAGCGTCCAGGGCTAAACGGTTTTGGGTGTTGATTGCTTGGAAATGGCGCCCTTTGGCGCGGGCGATTAGCATCACGCCAAAGCGTTCGGCCAGTTCGACGCCTTTCTGGGTGACGCCTGAGCGAGAGACCAGCACGCTAATACCCATTTGCGCTACCTTCAATACCATCTCCGACGTTAGCCGTCCGGTGGTGTAAAAAATGTCCGCATTGGCGCTGTCGGCCTGTTGTAGCCATTGACGCCCGGCCAGGGTATCCACCGCGTTATGCCGTCCTACGTCTTCAACAAAGTCGAGCACGTCGGTTTGCTGGCACAGTGCGCAGCCATGAACTGCGCCAGCGCTGCGGTAGGTCTCGTTATAGGCGTTAAGGTTTTGCAGCAACTGATAAAGCGTGGATTGTGCCAATTGAGTATCGGGCAGCGCCGTGAGAGCGGTTTGGTCGAGCAGTTTACCAAATACCGTGCCCTGGCCGCAGCCGGTGGTGACCGTACGAGTGCTTAAACGTGCTTCTAAATCCTCGGGCAGGTGGCGGGTAATCACGACCGCCGCTTCTACCTCCCAATCGACTTGTACGGCTTCTAAGTCAGCCGCGGCGTTCAGCAGCCCCTGATTACGCAAATAGCCGACCACCAGAGCCTCCGGGTCGTCACCCAAGGTCATCAAAGTGACAATTTCACGCTTGTTGAGGTAGACGGTCAACGCTCTTTCAGCGGCAATCGCCTGCTGGCGCGAATCGCCATACTCATCCACGATGCTGATCTCGGTGGTGGCCGGTAAGCGGGCTCGGCTTAACTGAAGGGCGTGCATCCGCAATCCTCGCTGCTGAATATGAAAGCATCTGACCCTGATAAAATACCTGAGTAAAAAGGTCAGAGTTGACGATGATGGCGCTGGAGAGGCTTACTTGTCTACCTGTTCAACTGCTATCCGTTCAAAGTCTAGGTGCTTCGCTTAAGTACTGTGCTTAAGTTCTGTACTCAAGTACTTTGCTTAGATACTTCGCTAAGGGGTTTTACGCGATGTCTGATAATTTACGTTCACTGAGTATCACCCTGGTCGCCGAGCCTAAGCAGGTGAAAAGCTTTACGCTAACCCAGTGGCGTATTGCAGAGCTTACCCTGAGTGATCAGGGGCCCAATGTGCTTAACCTGCAGCTGTCGATGACCGAGCGTGCTGCCTACCGTTTCAACCTGACGTCTGCTACTCCACGACTATTTGTGCGGGCGGGTTTTACTGGGCAAACACCCAAGCCTGATGCGATTACCGCGAGCCAGGACGTGGCGGCCGGCTGGATGGACGGCGAGCAGCAGGTGCTTGAAGCGCCGATGCCTATGGCCATTGAGGTCTGGATTGAGAGCTATCTCGCGCGTCACGGCGAAGCGCCGATGGAAATGCGCAAGAAAAAACGCAAAGGTGCGGGGCGCGCCAAAGAGACCCCCTCCAAGGAGCAGCCACAATGAGCCGCCTAGAGCGCTGGTCGCGACTAAAACGCAACGTTCCCCAGGAGCAAGATGCGCCGCCGGTTGCAAAGTCTGATGATGAACTGGCGGCTAAATCGGATCTTTCACCTGATGCCGCTCAGGAAACGCCAGAGCCGGCATCACCACAGCCGTCACCTTCAGAACAATCGTCTTCAGAACCAGCACCTAAGCCCGGCAGCTTAGACCACACCTTGCCCGACCCTGAAACGCTGGAAGCGGGCAGCGACTTCAGCGCCTTTATGGTGCCAGGAGTAAGCGGAGCCCTGCGACGGCGTGCTTTGAAACGCCTGTGGACCACCGGTAACTATAACGTTCGCGATGGCCTGGATGACTACGATGCCGACTACAATCAGCTGTTAAAGCCCATGGACTCCGAGCTCGCCAGCAAACTGCGCCGCTGGACGCATAAAGTGGAAGAGACGGTTGATAAGTCACTAGACGAGCCCGAGTCCCCAAAAGGGTTAGCAGAGAACGAGCAAACAGAAGAGAATCCGGTCGCGCTTGAGGAAGAGACCTCAATGCCTGGCGCTGAAAGGGAAACAATTGTAAAAAAAGCGCCGCTAGACGACCAGTCTGATTATTTATCTGACTCTAAGACGAAAACATGAGATCGACGCTAAATTTATAAAAGTCAACGTGTTGGGTATGTGAGCGGTCGCCAGCGTTGGTAGCGTTGACGGTAATCAGGTTGGCAAATTGTGGATTTCGCCATAGGCTGAACTTAGCTTTAACGCATTGTTATGCCACAATAGTTAATCAATATGACTCAAAAATATAATAAGAATTATTCCCTGACCGTGAGAGCGCATGAACCAACGAATCCAACTGGCGTCGCTAGACGACCAGCGCAATGCCGAGGCTCGGGAGACGGTACGCCAGCGTATCTCCTGGCCCGCTAACCTAACGCCTGCCAATGTGACCTATCACAGCCGTGGTCATGCGCTGCTACTCGGCTGTGAGCGGGATACCCGACAAGCCGCGCGCATTCTGCAAGGGCGTGGTTTGGCTTCATTGACGCTGGTTTTTACCGCGCCCAACGCCGCAGGCGTTGACGACGGGGTTAATGATAGTGACTTGCTCGCTGCCACCGAGATCCTCACCACTCAGGCGCTAACCCGTGCCCAGGCCGAAAAGCTGCGTATTAGCGGTCATCTAGGCATGTTTAAAACGCTGCTTGATGGCGATGAACCGCTTGATCTTGCCCAGGCGCTGATCGAGCGAGAGGCGTTTGATTTAATCCTGGACTTAAATGCTACTCCTTGCCTACCAGTGGAATTATCACCGCCTGGCTATGTGGTAATGCAGTGGCAGAACGTCGAGCAGCGCAGCGATATCCTCGATGACTTTGTGGGGCTGGTGGGCGAATTCGACAAGCCGCGATATTTTCAGGTCAATAGCGACTTATGTGCCCACTCCACCAGCGGCAATATTGGCTGTACCCGCTGTTTGGATGTGTGCCCGGCGGATGCTATCTCCAGCATCCAGGGGCGGATTGAATCTCACATCGAGATTGATCCTTTCCTCTGCCAAGGCGTGGGCAGTTGCACTAGCGCTTGCCCCACCGGCGCTATCGAATTTCGCCTACCGGAAACGCGCCGCCAACAGGATACGCTCTCCGCTTGGTTGGGCGCCTACCGAGAAGCGGGTGGTCAAGCGCCGGTGCTGCGTTTTATTACCCATGATTCCCAAGACGCTGAACGCGCGGCGGGCGTAGTGCCCGCAGGTCATATCATAGATGCACCGCTTGAGGAGCTGGGAGCCGCGGGTCACGACCAGTGGTTAACTGCCCTGGCCTCAGGGGCCGCCGAAGTGCGTATCCAACTGCACCCCAATATGCCTGCCCGCTTGAGTGCCTTTTTGACCGATCAAGTTGCTCAGGCGCATGCCCTGTTAGACGCCTTAGGTCATGACCGCGCTCGCGTAAAGCTGATCGAGATAGCCGATGATGCGGCCCGGGATGCGCTACCGGCACTCACCCCGTTGACAGAGTCGCCGCTAAGCTTGCCTGAGCCAGAAAAGCGTGCGCGCTTGAACCGTGTGCTAGCGCGGTTGGCTGAATTGGGTAACCCTAGCGGCGAGCGGGTTGCCGTACCGGCAGGCGCTGCCTACGGCGCCATTCAAGTCGATAGCGACGCCTGCACGCTCTGCCACGCCTGTGTCAGCAACTGCCCGACCCCGGCATTAAAGTCAGGCGGCAACACGCCCGCGCTGAGCTTCCTTGAAGCGGACTGTGTGCAGTGCGGCTTGTGTGAGCAGGCTTGCCCGGAAAATGCGATTACCCTGATGCCTGGCTTCCTGGCATCCAATGCCCGCGAAACGCGCCAGATCTGCCACGAAGAAGCGGCCTTTGAGTGCATCAACTGCGGTAAGCCATTTGCCACTGTCAGCACGGTCGCTACTATTAAAAAGAAGCTGGCGAACCACCCCTACTTCGCCGGCGAGGCGATGATCCGCCTGGAAATGTGCGAAGACTGCCGGGTAAAAGATGTCTGGAAAACCATGATTCGCGATCCAGACGCGCAACTGAAGGTATAAGCCGATGACGGATGCACTGCCCACGCTCAAAGAAGCAGATGCGCTACGCGCCGATATCTACCGGCTGTTAGCCACGCTACTCCGCCAACCGCCGGATACTGAGTTACTCAACTGGTTGGCTGAGCTCGCCATCGAGCAAGATGGCAGCCGCTTGGCAGAGTGCTGGCAGTCGTTGGCAGTCGCCGCCAACGGTACGAATACTGAGGGACTGCAGCGAGCTCACTTTCGCCACTTGGTAGGGGTGATTCAAGGCGAGGTTGTGCCCTATGCCTCCTGGTACCGCAACGGCGAATTGATGGAAGCGGCGCTGGTGGCGCTGCGCCAAGACCTAAAAGTGCTCGGCTTTGAACGCAGTGAGCATACTCGGGATCCTGAGGATCACCTGGCGGCCCTGTGTGAAGTCATGGCGATGCTGATTGACGTTGAAAGTTCAGAGCAGGGCTATTTCTTTAGCCAACATTTAGCCCCCTGGGCGGCCAGCTGTTTTGCCGACCTTGGGCAGGTAGACACCGCTTTCTATGCAGCGCTGGGGCAGTTGGGTAGCGCTTTTATGGAGAGTGAACAGGCTCGCTTGAGGGTTGATGCGGGCCATACGCCAGTGCGTATTCTTGAGCCTTAACGCAGGCTTCATAAAAGAAACAGCAAAAAAGCAAAAAACAGCATAAAAAGACCCGCACAAAAAAGCATGCAAGAGGAGAAACCCATGCAACCGTCACACAACGCTGAGCGCCGCCGGTTTATGAAAACCGTTGGGTTGGGAACCGCCGCTGCTGGCGCCGCGGCGGCAGTCGGTCATGTCACTCTGGCACAGGCTGACACTGCCCCGATGAAAAACGAAAAACCAACGGTTAACTACCGTGAGACCGATCACGTCCGTGCTTATTACGCCTCGCTGCGTGACTGACGGCGGAATGCCAGGAGATTTGCCATGCGCTTAACTCGCAAAACAGACACCCCCAAGGCCTCAGGGCTGGGTATTTCCCGTCGCCAGTTCCTCAAACGCAGCGGTGCAGCCACTGGTGGAATGGCCGCCGTTGGCTTTATGGGTGCGCCCATGATGCAGCGCTCAGAAGCAGCCGACAAAACCCCCGTGCTGGATTCGCCGGTCGAGACCAAACGCACTATCTGCTCCCACTGTTCAGTGGGTTGTGGCGTGTATGCCGAAGTTCAAGAGGGCATTTGGACCAAGCAAGAACCCGCTTTTGACCACCCCATCAACCGTGGTGCGCACTGCGCGAAAGGCGCTTCGCTGCGTCAGCACGGCCACTCCACGCGGCGCCTCAAGTACCCGATGAAGTTAGTCGCGGGTGAGTGGGAACGTATGAGCTGGGATGACGCCATTAACGAGATTGGCGACAAACTGCTTGAGCTGCGCGAAGAGCACGGCCCGGACAGCGTTTACTGGCTGGGCTCGGCGAAGTTCAACAACGAGCAGGCGTATTTAATGCGCAAGCTTGCCTCGCTATGGGGCACCAACAATACCGACCACCAGGCGCGTATTTGTCACTCCACCACCGTGGCGGGCGTAGCGAATACCTGGGGTTATGGAGCGATGACCAACTCGCTCAACGATATGCATAACAGCAAGGCGATTCTGTTCATTGGCTCCAACCCCAGTGAAGCGCACCCGGTAGCGATGCAGCATATCCTGATCGCCAAAGAGCGTAACAATTGCGACATCATCGTCGCCGACCCGCGCTTTACCCGTACTGCGGCCAAGGCCAACAAATACGTGCGTCTACGTCCCGGTTCGGACGTCGCCTATATTTGGGGCTTGTTGTGGCACATTTTTGAAAATGGCTGGGAAGACAACGAGTACATCAATCAGCGCGTTTACGGTATGGATGAAGTACGCGCTGAAGTCGCCAACTTCCCGCCCAGCGTTGTAGAAGAAGTCACCGGCGTTCCAGAAGCCGAGATGTACGATGTCGCTAAACGCCTCTCCGACAACCGGCCTGGCTGTGTGGTCTGGTGTATGGGCGGCACCCAGCACACCACCGGCAACAACAATACCCGCGCTTACTGCATTCTTGAGCTGGCGCTGGGGAATATTGGTGTGGCGGGCGGCGGCGCAAACATCCTGCGCGGCCATGATAACGTCCAGGGCGCAACTGACCTTGGCCTTGGCTGCGATTCCTTGCCGGGATACTACGGCTTGGCAGAGGGTGCCTGGCAGCACTGGGCGCAGGTGTGGGATCTCGACTATGAGTGGCTAAAAGGCCGCTATGACGATACCGAATACGCCGACGGCAAGCCCATGTACACCGCCGGTATTACCGTGTCGCGCTGGGTCGATGGCGTGCTCGAAGAGGACGAGAACATCTCCCAGCGTACCGCGCTGAAAGCGATGTTCTACTGGGGCCATGCGGTTAACTCCCAGACCCGCGGCGTCGAAATGCAAAAAGCGATGCAGAAGCTTGAGATGATGGTCATCGTTGACCCTTATCCCACCGTTGCTTCAGTGATGCACGACCGCAGCGACGGCGTGTATCTGCTGCCAGCGGCCACCCAGTTCGAAACCACAGGCAGTGTTACCGCGACTAACCGTTCGATTCAGTGGCGTGACCGCGTGATTGAGCCGCTGTTTGAGTCCAAGCCCGACCACGAAATCATGTACCTGTTCGCTCGTAAGCTGGGCTTCGGTAATGAGCTGGTCAAGAACTACCAGATGAACGGTGACGAGCCGCTGATCGACGACATTCTGCGCGAAATCAACAGCGGTATGTGGACGGTCGGCTACACCGGGCAAAGCCCCGAACGCCTCAAAGAGCACCAGAAAAACTGGCACACGTTCAGCTTCGAGAACCTGCGCGCAGAGGGTGGCCCGGCGGATGGTGACTACTACGGCTTGCCGTGGCCCTGCTGGGGAACGCCTGAGTTTAATCACCCGGGCTCGCCCAATCTTTACGACACCAGCGTGCCAGTGATGGAAGGCGGCATGGGCTTCCGCGCTCGTTTTGGTATCGAGCGGGATGGCGTCAACCTTCTGGCGGAAGGTTCAGCGCCGGTGGGCGGCGATATCGACGACGGCTATCCAGAGTTCAACGACCAACTGCTCAAAGACCTAGGCTGGTGGGACGACCTGACTGCCGAAGAGAAGCAGGCGGCGGAAGGCAAAAACTGGAAAACCGATCTCTCGGGCGGTATCCAGCGTGTCACCATTGAGCATGGCTGTGCGCCCTACGGCAACGCCAAGGCACGCGCCGTGGTCTGGACTTTCCCGGATCAGGTGCCGAAGCACCGTGAGCCGCTCTACACCACGCGGCGCGATTTGGTTGAACGCTTCCCTACTTGGGACGATTTCGACTCCATCATGCGCCTGCCGACCATGTACAAAACCATTCAGGATCGCGACAACACCGGTGAGTATCCGATGATTCTTACCTCTGGGCGACTGGTTGAGTACGAAGGGGGCGGGGAAGAGACGCGCTCTATGTCGTGGCTTGCCGAGCTTCAGCAGGAGATGTTTGTCGAGATCAACCCGGCGGACGCTAACGACCTCAGCATCAAAGATGGCGACGATGTCTGGGTTGAAGGGGCTGAAGGAGGCCGTGTGAAAGTTAAAGCGCTGGTCACGCCGCGCGTTGATCGTAACGTGGCGTTTATGCCGTTCCATTTTGGCGGCATGTTCCAGGGCGAAAGCCTGCGCGACCGTTACCCGGATGGGGCTGATCCATACATCATCGGTGAAGCGGCCAATACCGCCACCACCTATGGCTACGACCCGGTGACACTTATGCAAGAGACCAAGTGCACCATTTGCCGCATTGAGCGCGCTTAAGCCCCGACCGACCTGACAGCACGACGGTGCGGGAGCCATCCCGCACCGGCATGAGGAGAACACCATGGCTCAAATGAAATTTATGTGTGACGCCGAACGCTGCATTGAGTGCAACGGCTGCGTCACCGCCTGTAAAAATGCCAACGATGTCGAGTGGGGCATTCAGCGCCGCCGCGTGGTCACGCTCAATGACGGTGAAGCGGATGAAATGTCCATCTCTGTCGCCTGCATGCATTGCGATGACGCCCCTTGCATGGCGGTGTGCCCCACCGACTGCTTCTACAAAACCGATGACGGCATCGTGCTGCACGACAAAGACCTCTGCATCGGCTGTGGCTATTGCCTCTACGCCTGCCCGTTTGGCGCCCCGCAGTTTCCCCAGCAGGATGCCTTTGGTGAGCGCGGCAAGATGGACAAATGCACCTTCTGCGCGGGTGGCCCTGCCGAAAGCAAAGAAGAGGAGTACGAGAAGTACGGCTCCAACCGCATTGCCGAAGGTAAGCTGCCGCTGTGTGCTGAGATGTGCTCCACCAAAGCGCTGCTTGCCGGTGATGCGCAAGATGTGGCCGATATCTTCCGTCAGCGCGTGGTTCATCGCGGGCACAAAGATGGCGCCTGGTCTAATAACCCTCAGGCCAGTGCCGACAACCTAGCCTATGATGCTGCCCATAAAGGGTAAGGAGGCGTGTCATGAACCTGTTGACTGCACAGGCACCCGGTGGGGTGCCGCGCTCAGGTAAAGGGCTCGCCCTGGGTATTTGGCGCTTTATGTTGGTGGCGCTTGCTCTGGTGCTAAGCCTCGGTTTCACGCAAGTGGCCGTTGCCCAAGCGGATCCTGATCGCGAGATGACCACTGCAGCCCCCGGCATTACCGCCGACCAGTGGCGCCAGGTACGTAGTGGAGAAACCGGGCCCAATTACCGTGATTCACGCGCTGACAGTAACTACAGCCTAATCAATTCAAGCGGTGAAACCTGGCGGCAGATTCGTAACCGCTGGGTATCGCCGTTTGGTTTGATCGCGGTATTTGGCATGGCGGCGCTGATCGCGCTGTTCTACTTCATTGTTGGGCGTAAAGAGCTTGAGGCGCCGCGCACGGGGCGTCTGCTCTTGCGTTGGACGCTGATGAAACGCGCGTTGCACTGGACGGTAGCAACGCTATTTATCATTCTGGCGCTGACCGGGATGACGCTGCTGTTCGGGAAATTCGTGTTCCGTCCACTGTTTGGCGATGGGATTTGGGCCTGGATGATTGCGGCGACAAAAGTGCTGCATAACTACCTGGGGCCGATCTTTGGCATTCTGCTGGTGATCCTGCTGGTCAGCTTGATCAAAGACAATATTCCCAAAAAGCACGACTGGGTATGGTTCAAGAAAGGCGGCGGTATGATTGGCAAAAAGCATGTGGATGCTGGTTTTGCCAACGGTGGTGAAAAAGCCTGGTACTGGCTGTTAGCGACGGTGGGAATCTTAGTGGTTGCCAGTGGCTTCGTGCTCGACTTCCCCAACTTCGACCAGGGCCGTGACACCATGCAGTGGGCCAATATTATCCACGCAGT
>Ga0209344_10000083_pt1 | contig 198288 bp, 168 predicted proteins | sample Cruoilmetagenom6_FD_187293 | JGI IMG/M metagenome (GOLD analysis project Ga0209344, IMG submission 187293) | Oil polluted marine microbial communities from Coal Oil Point, Santa Barbara, California, USA - Santa Barbara Oil Seep Sample 6 (SPAdes)... | ecosystem: Environmental > Aquatic >...
GCTAAGATTATTGCAGCTGCATCCTTATGGTTAGGACCTGAATATACGGGCATGTTTATTTTGTTTGCTGCTTTCTATGGTGGAATTCTTTCACTTATTATCTTAAAAATCTATAATACACCCTTGCCATCGTTTCTTTCTGGTCAGAAATGGTTGGTGAATTATCAATTAGGAACAGCGGCCGTTCCTTATGGAATAGCAATTGGTTTGTCTGGGCTTAGTATTTATCCTTATTCTCATTGGCTAGGACTGATTTAAATTCCTTAATTTTTGTAAGTTTTTTAAAAGCGCTTCAAATTTGGAGCGCTTTTTTTATTTTTTATTTTGTTCGTTATTAAGTCATTACGAATTTCTGATCAGCTTCTTAGCGTTTAATTTTTCAAAAAATTACACTTATTAACCTCCTATTGACCATTCCTGCCTTAAGTTTAGTGACGTGTTTAGTATTTAGGGCTTAAGGACCTTTGTTAGTTATGAATAAATCTCGTGTACTTGTTTTGGGAATTGCATTTGTTGCTGCGGTTGGCGCAGCACTGCTTGCAAAAAATATAGTGGCTCAGCCTAAAACTGAGAAAGTTGTCCAAAAAGAATTTATGAATACGACACATGTATTGGTGGCATCTAAGGCTATCAAACTAGGGGATATGGTGTCATCGGGTCATTTCAGATGGCAGAGATGGCCGAAGGATGCTTTGAACTCAAAGTTGATTGATCAAGCATCTAATATGAACGCTAAGGCTGATTATGATAAGGCGATTTCTCGATCTTCTTTTGTCGTCGGCGAAGCTATTAATCCAAGGAAATTTATTAAAAAAGGCACTGGTGGTGTTATGGCAGCACTTTTAACTAGTGGCATGAGAGCCGTTTCTACAAAGATAAAAGAAGAGACTGCTGCTGGTGGTTTTATTTTGCCGGATGACCATGTGGATGTAATTCTGTCACGACAAATTAAGGGTGAAGGTCGTGGTAGCAAATATGTATCAAATACTATTCTCTCAAATGTTCGTGTGCTTGCTATTGGTCAAATTATTGATCCTCCTAAGGGGAAGCAAACAGCAACTGGTCGGACAGCGACATTGGAGTTAACCCCAGGCCAAGTGGAAATTCTAATGCTAGCAAATAAAATGGGTGATGTGTCTTTAGCTCTTCGTAGTCTCTCTAAAAGGACTGAAGGTGGAGATGATGCCGTAACTAATTTACGCGGTGATAATCGTGGCTCTGTCAGAATGTTTAAGTTTGGTCAAAAGGTTAGATCTTTTGGCATGTGAAAGTTTTGGGTTACCAGTTTGGGGGATATAAATTGGTGCCTAAGTTTAAAAGTTTTAGTTTAAAGGTGGTGTTAAGTGATGGGAATACAAATTTTAAAACGGGCTAAATTGAGCAAATATGTATTTGCTTTGTTTGCTTTTACCGTTGGGCTGATCGCTCATTCAGCTATGGGGATGGCTGAGGAAGGTTTTGAAAATTTTCGTAATGAACACCGCTCTTTACTTAAGATTGAACGAGTTGCTAGAGGGGGGGAAACCCGTCATGTTAAAATTGGTTTGAATAAGTCCTTGGTGGTTGAGTTGCCGAGAGACGTTCGTGATGTTTTGGTTTCTAGTCCAGATTATATAGACGCTGTTTTGCATAGTTCTCGTCGAGCTTATTTGATTGGTAAGAAAGTTGGCGAAGGTAATGCATTCTTCTTTGATAAAGATGGCAATCGAATTCTAACTGTTGAAATTACTATCTCACGGGACATGACAGCTCTATCTGGTATGTTTAAACGGATTTTACGGGACAGTAAAATTAAGGTTGATATGGTCAATGAGCATATTGTTTTAACCGGCTCTGTTCGTACTCCTTCTGATGCAACGAAAGCGGCTGATATTGCTGCTCGTTTTGTGAAGTCTAAAGAGGAAGTGATCAACTTGCTTTCTTCAAGCGGTAATGAACAGGTCAACCTTCAAGTTAGAGTGGTTGAAATTAAACGGACTGTTGCAAAACGCCTTGGAGTAAATGTTGAAGCATTCACATCTGGTAATGGTATTAGTTTCGCTAATTTAACAGACCTAGCGGTTCCGAATAGTTCAACTGTTTTAGAGACCGGTGCTCGGGTTTTAGGTTTAGCAGCTTTTCCTGCATCTGAAGTTGGCCTTAAGTCTCAACTCCAATTTAGTAAAAACGGGAATGGTGTTGGTGCTGCTATACGTGCTCTTGAGGAGAATGGAGTTCTACGAACTTTAGCTGAACCGAACTTAACGTCTGTTTCTGGTGAAACGGCTAATTTTTTAGCTGGTGGTGAATTTCCAATTCCTGTTTCTAATGATAACGATGGAATTAAGATTGACTTTAAACCTTTTGGTGTGGCTTTGGCTTTTACTCCGGTTGTGATGAGTGAAAAGCTGATTAATTTAAAAATTGCAACAGAAGTTAGTGATATTTCAGATCGCGGTGCGATTACACTTAACTCTATTACAATTCCTGCAATTGAAGTGCGCCGAGCTTCGACGACTGTTGAACTGGGTTCTGGTGGATCGATTGTGATTGCCGGCCTTATTTCTGATGCGACAAAACACAATATACAGGATGTACCAGGCTTGAAACGATTGCCTATTTTAGGTTCGCTTTTTAGAAGCCGTGAGTTTCTGCGCGATGAGAGTGAATTGGTTATCATTGTAACTCCTTATATCGTTCGCAGCACATCATTGAATAAACTAACAAGACCGGATCAAGGACTTGGCACCCCTTCAGATAGAAAAGCTTTCTTTAAAGGACATTTAAACAAATATGACCGTCATAAGAGAGTTCCTGTTCGTCGCCCTCGCAAGCCGCAAGTAGTTGAAACTCAGTGGAGCTTGAAGGATGTCTTTAAAACGGAACCAAGAGTACAAAAACAACGCCGTTCATGGGGCCGTAAGTCACGCCATGATGATGGTGGTCTTGGGTTTATTGTTGAGTAATTAAGTTTGAAGAGGTTAGTACAATGATTTTTAAAATTATGGATAAACAATTGCTTCAAACGAGTGTTGCAGTTTTGCTTGTGGGCGCGGTGGCTATTTTTAGCTCAGCTTGTAAGCATGGTTTTGATCATCGGGTGAGAAAAGATCATTATGCGGGGTCTTTTTTTGGAGATCCTACCGTTGATCACCCTATATCAGTTGCAAAAGATAAGCTGGCTATTTCAGTTGCTGTGCGCCGACATGATGAGAAGCTTGCACCAGCTAAATTAAATGAGGTGAGAACTTTTCTTCATTACTATCGTGAAGGTGGTGTTGGAGATATTAAAGTAACGCTTCCATCGAATTCACGACATCAGTATTCGGTTAGAAAAGTTTTGAAAGATATTCAACGCCAGATGGAAGATTTATCAATCGGACCTGAAGTTGTGTCTGTGACGAGGTACTCTGGCCGTGGTGATCGGCATCCGGTTATTCATTTATCTTACAAGCGTTATGTAGCACATGGTCCCGAATGTGGCCAATGGAATGAAAATTTCAATGAGAGTGAAAATAATAGTAATTCACCTGATTGGGGATGTGCGCGGCAACGAAATTTAGCAGCTATGGTTGCTAACCCTCGTGATTTACAAGGACCACGTGGTTGGAGTCCTAGAGATTCTCGTCGTAGAGATACGGTTTGGGATAAATTTGTTAAGGGTGAAGTTACATCTGCGAAGCGCTCGAAAGATGAACGTGTAGATACAAAGAGTAGTAAATAATTAATTTTATAAGTGACTTTAGGGAAATTTGAAATGAGTGACACAGCCTATTCTCAGGATGAAAATCTCCAGGAAACTTCTGATGAGCATGGTGCTCCTGATATGGTTGAGGCCAATCGCAAAGCACGCCCTGTGCCTAGAATTTCGATCCAGGCTTTTTGTGAAGAGCAAATATTTGTTGATGCTATGCAAAATGCTAGCAATGACAGGCGGATGGAAAAAGCACATTTATCCATGCAGATGGGGGGCGTTAGTGCCGCATTAGAAACTTACCGCGAGGGGCCTACTCCAAATTTAATTGTTTTGGAGAGCAAAGCTAACCGTGAAAAATTATTGATGCAACTTGATCAGCTTGCTGAAGTTTGTGACGCCGGGACAAAGGTGATCATTGTTGGCCATGTTAATGATGTGATTTTGTATCGGGCATTGGTTGAGCGAGGTGTGAGTGAATATCTTGTTGCACCAGCTGAACCGTTGCAAATTATCAGTTCTATTTCTAATTTGTATTCTGACCCTGATGCAGAACCACTTGGGCAAATTGTTGCGTTTGTTGGTGCAAAGGGCGGTGTTGGTTCTAGCGTTTTAAGCCATAATGTTGCATGGGCTTTATCTGAAATTACAAATACAGATGTTGTGATTTCTGATTTTGATTTGCCTTTTGGAACAGCTGGTCTAGATTTTAACCAAGATCCATCTCAAGGTATTGCAGAAGCGTTGTTTCAATCGGAACGACTTGATGATGTTATGCTTGATCGCCTTTTATCTAAATGTTCTGACAGATTGAGCTTGTTTGCTTCAGCTGGAAACTTAGATCAAGAATATGATGTTGAACGTGAACCATGTGATCTTGTTCTTGATGTTCTTCGTAAGAATATTCCTTATTCAGTTTTAGATATACCTCACTCTTGGACGTCTTGGTCTAAATATGTGCTGATGCAATCTGATGAAATCATCATTACAGCTACACCAGATTTGGCTAATTTGAGGAATACTAAGAATATTCTCGATTATCTAAAAGCCAATCGAAAGTCAGATATATCTCCTCGCCTAATTTTAAATTTAGTGGGAATGCCTAAGAAGCCTGAAATTTCAGTTGCTGATTTTTCTCAGATTGTTGAACTGAAGCCTTCAATCGTCATCGATTATGATGCTGAAGTTTTTGGGACAGCTGCCAATAATGGGCAGATGATTGGTGAGTTTTCTCAAAAATCTAAAGTTGCAAATCAGATTCTAGAAATTGCCTATTTGTTGGCAAATGTAAAACCGCCACAGCCGGAAGAAAAATCGATTTTAAAACCAATTCTAAATCGAATTGGTATGAAGTAGGGAAGAGTTTGTTATGTTTGGTAAACGTGGGTCTAATGGAAATGGACAATTTGGTCAAGGTGGCCAGGCTGGGCAGGAGCAAGCTTCTAAGCAGTCAAAGGTTGATGTTGTTCAAACACAAGTTGAAGCCACTCCTTCTGTAGAGTTAAAGCCCAAACAACAAGTTAAGATTGACCCCGAACCAGTTAAACCGATTGTCGAGCCGGAAGCCAAACGTTCTGAAAATTATTATGACGTTAAGACGACAGTTTTTAATGCGCTTATAGATACGATTGATCTTACTCAGCTTGCTAATCTGAATAATGATGCCGCTCGTGAAGAAATTCGAGATATTGTTGGTGAAATTCTAGCTATCCAGAATGTCATCATGCCTATTTCTGAGCAAGAAGAATTGATCGAAGATATCTGTAATGATGTATTGGGTTATGGTCCGTTAGAGCCATTGTTGGCCCGTGATGATATCGCAGATATTATGATCAATGGAGCGCATGACACCTTCATTGAGGTGGACGGTAAGGTTCTGAATTCTTCAGTTCGTTTTACTGATAATATGCAGCTTCTAAATATTTGTCAGCGGATTGTTAGTCAAGTTGGACGCCGGGTTGATGAAACCAGTCCGATTTGTGATGCGCGCTTGCCTGATGGATCACGTGTGAACGTTATTGTTCCACCTCTTGCTCTTGAAGGACCGACAATGACTATTCGGAAATTTAAGAAGGATCGTCTGACACTTCAGCAATTAATGGAGTTTAAAGCGATTTCTCCTGAGGGTAAGGAAGTCCTTGAAATTATAGGTAAGAGTCGTTGTAATATTGTCATTTCAGGTGGCACAGGTTCTGGTAAAACAACCCTTTTGAATTGTATGACAGCTTATGCAGATAAAGATGAGCGTGTGATTACTTGTGAAGATAGTGCGGAACTTCAGTTGCAACAACCGCATGTGGTTCGTTTAGAGACACGACCTCCTAACCTTGAAGGTGAGGGGGAGATTACTATGCGTGATTTGGTGAAGAACTGTTTGCGTATGCGCCCCGACAGAATTATCGTTGGTGAGGTTCGTGGACCGGAAGCTTTTGATCTATTGCAAGCAATGAATACAGGCCATGATGGCTCGATGGGGACGTTGCACTCTAACAGTCCGCGCGAAGCAATTAGCCGGCTTGAAAGTATGATCTTGATGGGAGGTTTTACACTACCTGCAAAAACCATTCGTGAGATGATTGTTGGTTCCGTTGATGTGATTATTCAAGCTTCTCGTTTGCGGGATGGGTCGAGGAAAATTACTCGTATCACTGAAGTTATCGGTATGGAAGGCGAAGTGCCTACCTTGCAGGATATTTTTGTCTATGACATTTTGGGTGAAGACGACAATGGAAAACTTCTTGGACGACATCGCTCAACCGGTGTTACCCGCCCTAAGTTTCATGAGCGTGCTGAATATTATGGCGAAGGTCGCCGTTTAACAGAAGTTCTATCAAACTCAGAAGTTACAGATGAACACGGTAATCCATTAGGAGAAGCCAATGTTTGAGAATGATATTCTTATATATGCTGCTATGGGTATGGGGGCTTTATCTGTTGGTGTAATTATTTATTTAATTCTCGACCCTTATTTGTCGGGGGCAAATAAAGCTGAAAAACGTCAAAAAGAACTCGTTGGTGGTGGAGGGGCGAAGAAACTTGAAAGCCGTGAAGGGCATTCAGAAGCGCGCCGCCGACAACAAGTCTCTGAAACGATGAAAGAGATTGAAGAAAAAAGTAGAAAACGTGAAAAAGTAACGATGCGTTTACGATTGCAGCGTGCTGGTTTAGAGGGAGTTACCTCAAAATCATTTTATATTTATTCTGCAATTGCGGGAGCAGTTTTGAGCCTCGTACTTGTGGTAGTTGGTGCCCCAATTTATATTGCACCTCTTGGACTGTTGGTTGGAGGTGTAGGGCTGCCACGTTATGTGCTTAGTTATCTGACGACGAGACGTCAAAAAGCATTTATGGCTGAATTTGTTAATGCGATTGATATTATTGTACGTGGTGTAAAAGCTGGTCTGCCATTTAATGATTGTATGCAAATTATCACCACTGAGATTGGTGAGCCGGTTCGTAGCGAATTTTTAAATGTTGTTGAGCAACAGCGGATTGGCGTACCAGTTGAGCAAGCCATGCAGAAATTATTTGAGAGAGTTCCTCTTCAGGAAGTTAATTTCTTTTGTATCGTAGTTACAATCCAACTCTCTGTTGGCGGTAATATTTCTGAGGCATTAATGAATCTTGCGAATGTTTTACGCGACCGCCATAAGCTCAGAGCTAAGGTTCAAGCTGTGAGTATGGAAGCAAAAGCTTCAGCGGGGATTATCGGGGCACTTCCTTTGGTTGTGATGGGAGCTGTCACTTTTACTAGTCCAGATTACATGTCTTTGCTCTTTACCCACCCAACGGGTCACATGATACTGATTGGTAGCGGACTTGTGATGTTAACGGGTGTGTTAGTCATGAGATGGATGATTAATTTTAAAATTTAGTACTGGTTATGTTTTGTTTCACGTTATTAGTTTAGGTATATTGTAATGTATGATTTAATTCAGCAAGCCATGAATCCGCAATTCATTCTGATCGTTCTAACGGCAGTTGCTGCTTTTGCGACAGTTTTATCTTTGACAATGCCTTTATTTGCAAATGACAAATTAAACTCGCGGATGAAATATGTTTCTGACGAACGTGAGAAACTTAAAATACAACGTTTGCAAGAAATGGCGGCCGATAATGTAAGTAAAGGCAATATACGTCATGAGAATAAAACTGGTATTGAGCGCATTGTTAGGATGTTTAATCTGCGCAAAGCTTTGGAGACGGATGACCTTACTTTAAAAATGAAAATGGCTGGATTGAGAGGTCCTGGGCCATTAATGACTTTCCTAGCTGCACGTTGCTTACTTCCAGTCGTTGGTTTGGTTCTTGTCGGTTTCTATTTGAACTTCGTAAATGATTTTGGCCTTCAGGGCATGATGAAGTATTGCGCGATCTTGGCTGGAGCTTATGTGGGCTTTTATTTGCCAAATATTTTTATTTCGAATTTGATACAAAAGCGTCAAGATTCCATTCGTCAGGCCTTTCCTGATGCGCTTGATCTGTTGTTAATTTGTGTACAGGCTGGGATGTCCATTGAAGCTTCTTTTAGAAAAGTTGCAGTTGAGATTGGCAATCAATCATCTGAATTAGCTGAAGAGTTGACGCTTACAACGGCTGAAATGTCATATTTGCAAAATCGTAGGCAGGCTTTTGAAAACTTAGGTTTACGTACTGGTTTGCCTGGTGTTAGGGCTGTTGTTACAAGTTTAATACAGGCTGAGAAATATGGTACACCACTTGGTACGTCTTTGCGTGCTATGGCTGAAGAATTTAGAGATGAACGGATGAACGAAGCTGAGAAAAAAGCAGCTGCATTGCCACCTAAATTGACGGTACCGATGATCGTGTTCTTTTTACCAGTTCTCTTTGCTGTTATTCTTGGTCCAGCCATTATTAAGGTTACTGAAACATCATTTTAAAATTCTTATGAAATTAAGACTTAAACAAAAAGCCGTCGCTAGATTTTAGTGACGGCTTTTTGTTTATGATAGAAGTTTCGTCTGTCAGTTAATTTTATTTACTGGCAGCAAGTCTTGCTTTTGTTGCAGCAACTGTTTGAGCTTTTGCTTTTGCGCTTTGACGTGAGAGAGGTTGAAACGCGATTTCAGAGTGATATTCACAATAAGGTGTGCCTTCAGATTTCTTTTTACCGCAGAAGTGGAAATCATTTTCTTGTGGGTCACCAATTGGCCAACGGCATTGACATTCTTTTAAATCAACAAGGTCAACACGTTCTTCTAGCGGGATTTCTAATTCTACAAATTGAGAACGGAAAGGCTCTTCTTTTGGGGCATCTGATGGAGATGCTATGGTTCGTAGAGCTGTGTTGCTATTAGAAAACAATCCTAATCTTGGAGAGTTGGATTGACGAGCTGCTTTGTGTTTTCTAGCTCTGGCTGGCTTGGCCCTTGATGTGGTTGCTCGGCCAGAGAGACCTAATCTGTGCACTTTGCCAATAACAGCGTTGCGTGTTACTCCGCCTAAACGACCAGCAATTTGGCTTGCGCTTAAACCCTCAGCCCATAATTTCGTTAAAACTTCAACCCGTTCATCGGTCCAGGACATGAGTGCCTCCTCAAATTTAAGCTAGAGCATGTCACTTTAGAATTGAATTCAAGTACATGCTCTGATTTCTTTGTTGAGCTTGTCATTTTTAATAGCTCTTCAGGTTGCTCACTAGCAACCGCGCTATTTCTTAAAAACGGTATCCACTTTTAAGTGACAAGCTCTAATAATTTCAAACTTTTTTAAACGTCAGAAACTTTTAAATCTTTCGATTGTTTAAAGAGTTTCCTTTTCAGCATGAGCACCGCCCCAACACTGAATTAAACCATCAAATAAGCAGGCACAGACTTAACAAATAAGATGCCTTGAATTATTTGATTACACGACTAAAAACTGGAAAATTACAGAACCTTTAGGTGAGCTGTTCAGACTTAGATACAAAATGACCTGATCAACTTTCACCTATGACAAAGATAGCAAATTACTGAAAATACAAATGACTATTCAAGAAACGCGTCAATTAAGGATGATGTAAAGCTACACTGATCGAGTTGTTAACTGCAAGGGGAGGAGGGAATGATTTTATGCTTTTCAACAGTCCAAATAATTAGTGTTACGTTTTGGGCACGGGTAAATTAAAAAAAGGCTAAAAACACATATATCCTTATTTTTATTAAATAACTTTTCTATTGGGATTTTTCTTTTCCCCCTTTTCTTCACTTACTATGCACAAGTTGTTCTTATAGGAGTTATTGATCATTTTATTCGAGATCTATGGCACTTCTCCTTATGGTTGCATTTTGGTGCGTATGCTCTTGTTGAGTGGTCGGCTGAACCGCTTATAAATTTGTGTCGGGCTTATTAATAAGAGTTTTTTATTGTTTTAAGCCCCGTGAAAAGCATTCAATGTTGCAAATGTTTGACAGAAAGGGGGGCTAAACGTTAGTATAGCTTATGGTTTAGGCTGCCCTTTGGCAGCTTTATTTATTTGTGGGCTTTCCAAGAAAATGACGAATAAAATTTTACCGACTTATGCGCGGACCAATGTTACTTTTGATCATGGGGATGGATGCGAATTAGTTGCGACTAATGGTGATCGATATTTGGATTTTGGCGCTGGTATTGCGGTCAACTCTCTTGGCCATGGGCACCCTTTGTTGGTTGAAGCTATTCAAAAACAAGCTGCTAAATTGATGCATGTTTCTAATCTTTATAAGATTGATGGGCAAGAACGTTTAGCTGAACGGCTTTGTGAGCATACATTTGCTGACAAAGTCTTTTTTGCTAATTCTGGTGCCGAAGCGAATGAATGTGCTATAAAAATGGCTCGGAAATATCAATCTGCTGCGGGAAAACCTGAGCGCTTCCGCATCATCACTTTTGCTGGAGGGTTTCATGGACGAACTCTTGCAATGATAGCAGCTGGTGGACAGGCCAAGCATTTAGAAGGTTTTGGCCCTAAAGTTGATGGATTTGATCAAGTCCCATTAGGAGATAGTGAAGCTTTAAAAAGTCTAATATCTCACGAGACAGCAGCGGTTATGATTGAGCCTATTCAGGGCGAAGGTGGGATTAATAGTGCTGACGTTGATTTTTTAAAAGAGTTACGTTCGCTTTGTGAGGCACATGGACTTCTTTTGATTTTTGACGAAGTGCAAACCGGTGTTGGGCGAACGGGCATGCTATATTCTTATGAACAATATGGTGTTGAGCCTGATATTTTAACAACTGCCAAAGGTCTTGGTGGAGGCTTTCCGGTAGGTGCTTGTTTGGCTACTGATGAGGTTGCGTACCCGATGGTTGCAGGCTCGCATGGCTCGACTTTTGGGGGTAACCCTCTTGCTATGGCAGCAGCGAATGCGGTGTTGGATGTTGTGCTTGAACCGGGGTTTTTAGAAGAGATTAGAGAAAAAGGCCTGATTTTAAAACAGAAGCTTGCCTCTGTTACGGATCAATTCCCTGAAGTGTTTGACATGGTGCGTGGTGAGGGGCTCTTGCTTGGCTTGCATGCAAAAGTTCCGCCACAAGATGTTGTCTCTGCTTGTTTTGATGAAAAACTTCTTTGTGTGCCTGCTGGAGACAATGTTGTTCGTATTTTACCTCCATTGATTGCGACAACGAAGGAATTTGATCAAGCAATTGCTGCTATTGAGCGAGCTGCAGGGACAATTTCTGAAAAAATGAAAAAAGAACAATCAACTTTATAAATGAGTAATCTAGTTATTCTTCGAAAAGCAATTTCAAAGTTCTTTTTGAAGGGATGTGTATTTTAAACGATGGAAACGAATTTAAGCCAAAGGAAAGCGCCTATGGCATTACGGCATTTTATTGATCTGGATAGTTTAAGTGGTGAGACAATCACGCATATATTGTCATCAGCTTTATCTATGAAGGAAGAGTTTAAGAAATTAAGACATAAAGCTCCTAAGTTATGTGAGGGGCAAGTCTTGGCTTCTATATTTGAAAAACCCTCAACACGAACACGGGTCTCCTTTGATGTTGCTATGCGTGACCTGGGTGGATCTTGCCTCACATTGAGCTCAAATGATTTGCAATTGGGACGGGGTGAATCAATCGAGGATACTGCACGAGTGATGTCTCGTTATGTTGATGCGATTATGCTCAGAACTGATGCTCATCAAAAATTACTTGATCTGGCAGAGTTTGCTGATGTGCCTGTTATTAATGGTTTGACGGATCATTCTCATCCTTGCCAAATCATGGCTGATATTTTGACTTTTATTGAAAAACGCGGCTCGATTAAAGGTGCTAAAGTGGCATGGATAGGTGACTGTAATAATGTGGCTTTGTCCGCTGTGCATGCAGCAACAAAACTGGGCTTTTCACTTTATATTGCTGCACCTAAAGAGTATGGGCCTACCAAGGCTATGGAAGTGGCTGTTTTGGCTGATCAGCAGGCAAAGAAAAACTCGGTTCATTTTGTTGAGAAATTAGATGATGCATTTGTTGATGCGGATCTGATTATGACTGATACGTGGGTTTCTATGGGCGATGAAGATGAAGAGGTGAGAAAAAAAGTTTTTGCACCTTATCAAGTGAATACTGAAATGATGAAGCTTGCATCTAAGGATGCCTTGTTCATGCATTGCTTACCAGCTTATCGGGGGCGTGAAGTGACAGCTGAAGTACTTGATGGGCCACAATCTGTTGTGTTTGATGAAGCCGAAAATCGCTTGCACGCACAAAAGGCTATTATTGCCTGGAGTTTGGGTGCTATTTAGTTTTCCCTTTTGATTTTAATATCAGGTTTATTTAGGATGAATTTATGAGTGACGAAGAACATGGCTCTGATGATGATATTGGTGCCTCCCATTCGGCCGTTTCTGATGATGGGTATATCTTTTTAGATAGCGACGTTATTGATGATGTGGTTTTGCCGTTTCAAGCTGATGAAGCTGGAGCGCGTGGTCGTTTGGTTCGGCTTGGAAGCGCGGTTGATAAGATTTTGTCTGATCATGATTATCCTGATGGTGTTGCGACCTATTTGGGGGAAGCGATTGCGCTGACTTGTCTTATTGGTGCTTCGCTTAAATTTGATGGCAAGCTGATTTTACAGACTAAAACGGATGGCCCGATAAGTATGCTTGTGGTTGATTATACGACGCCGGGAAAATTGCGTGGGTATGCGAGCTATAATAAGGCCGCCATTGCTGAGCTTGAGGCGGATGGTGTTGAGCATGAAATAGGCAGCTGGTTAGGGCGTGGGTATTTGGCCCTTACTGTTGACCAAGGTGCTGATATGGAGCGCTACCAGGGGATCGTCGCCGTAGAGCGAGATTTTCTTGGTACTGTTGCTGAAGATTATTTTATGCAATCTGAGCAAATTCCTAGTTTGGTGCGTTTGAATGTTGCGAAACATTACAATGCTGACGCAGGTGTTGATGGTAAACATTGGCACTGGCGGGCAGGTGGGTTACTTGTGCAATATCTGACTCGTGAAGGTGGTCATGATTTTGATAGTGATGAGCCGTTTGAAAATTTTGAAGAAGACTGGAACCGAGCACGGATGCTAGGCTCAACTGTTGAAGCGCATGAATTGCTTGACCCAGAACTTGCACCTGAGCGGCTTTTGTTGCGTCTTTATCATGAAGAAGGCGTTCGGATTTTTGATAAAGTTCCTGTTCAGGCTAAATGTTCATGTTCTAAGGAGAAGGTGAAGGGAATGCTTGCGCACTTTTCTTCTGATGAGCGCGGTAAGATGATTGAAATGACAGGAAAAATCTCTGTGACTTGTGAATTTTGTACATCGACGTATGAATTTGCAGAAGGTGATTTTGAGGCTTAGAGTATGCCACTTTCTGATAGATTCACTTGAGCGCTCTAGCTCTTTGTTTTAGCGTTTCTTTGTTTCTTAAAACCGGTATCTACTTAAAGGTGGAACGCTCTAGAGTTAAGTTTTTTAGGCATTTTAAAAAAATAACAAAAATCCTTTGAGTTTCAGCAAAGGAGGGCTGGACAGGGGGATAAATTGCCTCTATAAACCGTTCATCCTGTTGTTCTTTAATGGTTCTGACAGTTGATGTTTGAGTGTATGAAGTTAAATTGGTTTGATTTAAATAGCACTCATATGAATTGCAGGGACTTTCTATTTTTCCTGCTTGGTATGCCCGGATAGCTCAGTTGGTAGAGCAGCGGACTGAAAATCCGCGTGTCGGTGGTTCGAATCCGCCTCCGGGCACCACTTTTTTCTTAAAGTTAAGACTTGAGTGTGCTGTTAGGTTGGCGTTTACCAATCGAACCCCTTCTTTTTTTGGTCAATCAGCTTATCCTCGCTGCACTCGGACTGATTGAGCTGGTTCGCCTCCGCCTCCGTGCATCACTTTTTTCTCTTTGTCTATATTTGGACATTCCTTTATAGGATTGAATGGTTTTTAAAAAAGAAGATAAAGGCTTGCGCTTCTATCTTCTTCTTGAGACGTTTTTGTGCGTCGTTATAATTTTAGGACTATGGGCGTTTACTCAGGCCATACAACTTCTTTTTCTGGTACTTCGGCATCCTCTAGGCCCCATTGGCTGAGAGAGTTGTCTTTCATTTGTATAACTAGATATACAAGCATCTCTGATCCGTTGTTACGCCATGTACGTACGCCATTTGGGGCAATTTTTAAGATGCTACCTTCTTTCACTTCTTGAATTTCATCATCGATTTGAACTTGGCCTGTACCGTTGAGAAATAAGTAAATTTCTTCATTTTGTTTGTGCGTGTGATGAAACGGCATGCCTTCACCTGGTGGAAGTGCGTTGATTGAAATTTCGCAAGAGTTGAGGTTCATTTGTTTTTTTAAAAACAATTTGCCTGCAACTTTCCCTAGCCCTGGAATCTCAACTGAATTTTCAATCCAGCTTTGTAGAGAACCGCTCTCAAACTGAGTATAGTTTGTGCCCGTTTTGGCTGTATTTCGTATGATGGCATTCATTATTATGAACTTTCCTTATGTTAATGATCTATTGATTTGAATTTTTATGTTTGCTTTTAAGTGGAATTTTTAACATTAGCTTTCGTAACCATTTAAAATGCTTATTAATAGTGTCACTACGAGTGTAACTCGTCAATTGCATTTATAGTGGTTACAGATCGAATCGAAGGAAATTTCCATCACAAGTTTGTGAGCAGGATAGTTATTTATAATCGGAAAGCTCTTTATTTAACTGAGTATGGACAATGAGTTAAAGGCATTTTTTTTGGTAGAGACGCAGTGTGCTTTTTTATGAATTAGATTTTATCAACTAACTTTATGTGTGAGTGATAAAGAATTTCCATATATTTTCTAACTTGTCAGATTGCTTTAATGAAGTTACATTTTTTTATGTCGAATGAATTTTCAAATATTTTATTAAGCTCCGAAATTGACTTTCCTTCAATTCTGGTGGGAGATCATTTAGCCCTTGATTTTACAAACACAATTGCTGCTCCAAAGGGAGAGCTAATTGAATGGATTGGAACTGGGGCAGATCTCTTAGAGTGGTTATTTATTGTTGAGGCGATCTCATCTGCTGAGAGAGTTTTAATTACTAGCAAGTGGTCTTCTAGAGATATTGATGAAGTTGCTTGTGAAGCGCGAGAAATGCGTGAGTGGTTTCGTGAGATTATTGTCCGGATTAAAGAACATGGTCGCGGGTCTTTAATGCTGTCTGATATTGAGAAAATGAACGATCTTTTGTCCCTTGAAAAAATTGAGCGATATATTGAGCCTGGTAAAAATGGTGAACGAATTCAGCTGGAGGCACGACGACTTTGGAATGAGCCAAGAGAACTTCTGGTTCCTATTGTAAGCTCTATGGCTGAGTTACTTGCTGAGGGTGATTTGGACCTTATGCGTGAATGTAAAAACGAGCTTTGTACTTTATGGTTTTATGATTGCACAAAAGGACACCGTCGGATGTGGTGCAGTCCATCCATGTGTGGTAACAGGGCGAAGGTCGCGGCTTTTCGTGAGCGCAAACGGAACGATCTGTCGGATAGTTAAGTTATTTCTCTATTATTAAAAAGATAAAAATAGGCATTGATCAATAGAATTTGATTTGAGATTTTTTGTATCTTTTCTTAGATGTTTTTTATGATGTTAAAAACTAATTCAAAACTTAATTTCACTCGCTTAACAGATGTTTCATCAGATGAAATTCTTTCTCACATGTCTGATCCCGGCGTTGCTGAGCATATGCCTTTGTTGACGTTTGAGTGGGATAAACAGGCCGTAATTGATTTTGTTGCAACTAAAGAGGCTTGTTGGGAGCGGGATGGATTGGGGCACTGGGCCTTTCTTCTTGATGATTGTTATGTTGGATGGGGCGGCTTTCAAAAAGAAGGGGATGAGTGGGACTTTGGATTGGTCCTGAGGCCTGACAAGTTTGGGCTTGGACCTCGTGTTGCCCGGAAGGCTCTTTCATTTGCAAGAACCGATGAGCGCATTCCTTTTGTTACTTTTCTTCTGCCTCCGTCACGACAGCGTCTTCGTGGGTTAGAGCGGCTTGGAGCTCGGTTTATTGAAACTGTTGACTATGAAGGACATGAGTTTTTGAAATATCGGCTGGAGACGGTTTGATAGTTAGTTTTTTTCTTCGAGCATTTTTATAAACTCCATCATTTTTTCAAGAATGTTATTTTGTTGTTTCAAGGGTAGACCGATGTTTAGCATGATGTCTATGTGTGAGATGCTGGGTAGTAGGTTGGCTTCTACTTTTATTTTGTTGTCTTTCAAAGCTTTGCTGAGTGTTTCCATATTCCATTTTTTGACGACTGGATCTTCTTCTCCATGAAAGAGTAGTGAGGCTGGGCTTTTTGAATTGACGAAGGCAACTGGCCGGGCGAGGTCTTCATTCTCTATGGTTGAGAATATGTCTTTTGTTGTTGGCCATGTTACGGGGTTGAAGGCATAGGGGCCAGCAAAGCCGATAAAACCAGCGGGATTGAATTTGGGGTTTGCAGCACTATTGAATTTGTTGAGATAGGATTGATCGTAAGCCATGAGGGCTGCGATGTGAGCGCCTGCGGAATGGCCGATTAGGATGATGGGGCGCTCTTCTTTTTTGGCTAAGTTTTGCCAGACCCAATTGTAGGCCAGGGCTGCATCATTTATGAATTTTGGAAATTTCACTTCAGGGAACAGGCGGTAATCAGGGATGATGACATCAAAACCCTTTGAAGCCAATTCTGCGCCAATAAAATGATAGATCGATTTCTCACCACTTTTCCAGCCACCGCCATAATAGAAAATGAGAATTGGTTTTTGTGTGCTACCAGTTTTGGGCCTATAATGGTCTAGGCTTTGGCGGTTTAATGGGCCGTAGGAAATATTGTTTTTAACGCTTATGTTTTTCTTTGCAATCAACTGACTAGCCAGGCCCATGGCTTTTGTTTTTGCCGTTGGGTTGATCATCACGATTGCAATGAAAGTGATTAAAACGGCTAAAAATAGAAAGAAAAAGAATTTCACGGACATTGATTTCCCTTAAGGCCTGTTGATTTGGTGGATTGGGCTTTTAATATATACGATACTTTTGGGAAATTAGTTTCAAATGAAATTGATGCTTAGGGGTGTTTTTTCTAACAATTTGTAATTGTTGATAAGTTTGCCTCTTGTGTAAAAAAAGAGAGGATCTGTGATTTGCAAACCTTCCCTTTTTTAAATTTATTTAGGCAAAAAAGTGAATGGTTTACCACTTTCCTAAGGATTTGATATAGGCAACCAGTTCCCAGATTTCTTCTTTACTGAAAACTTCACCCCATGGCGGCATCGGGGTTACACCTTTGCCTCCTTCTCTTATCATGTTGTATACAAACATCTCGTCCAGACCTTCTCTGTCAATGAATAGGTCAGGTTCATGGCCGTGACAGTAGGCAGCACACGTTGAGCCAAAAGTTTCTTTACCAGCTTTTATGCGCTTTATGTTTTTTAGGTCGAATGTTAAACCGTTTTTTTTTAAAATGTTTTGTTCTTCGTCATTCTCTTGAGTTTCTGTCGAATTTTCTTCTGGTGGTGGGCCACCACCACTTAATGCAAGATCGGAAAAAAATACGCTAGCAAGGCATAGAATAGATAGGATAGTTATTATGTTTTTTGTGAATTTCACAGTTATAACCTTTTAACTAATTTGGTTTGAACTTTGTTGTTTTAGAATGAATGTCACCCCAAGAAATCTTGGGGTGACAAGTTTGTTGGTACTTAGTTTCTTGGGAGGAACTTAATTACCAACTTCAACTGCAATAAGTTCTGAAGGTAGGCCTGCGCCACCGACTGGAACGATCACATATTGCTTACCTTTTGCTTTGTAAGTCATTATTGCTCCAAAAACACCTGATGGCATTTCAACTTCACCAAGCATATCGCCTGATTTGGCACTATAGGCATAGAGAAACGCTTCTGGTTCTTTCTTCGTTGCTTGGGCAATTAAGGCTGTACCTCGATTGTTTAAGCCAAGAACGTCATAGGTACCGTTTGGTGCGATAAAGACGATTTTATCAGTGGCTGCAATGAAGCTTTGGTGGGGGACACCAACTGCTTTTAAGCCAGCAGCTTTAATTGCAGGGTGGTCAATTGGTCCCTTACCAGCTGGTACTCTCCATTTATATTCACCTGTATTCATGTCGATTGCTGAAATTGTTGAAAAAGGTGGTTTGAAGAGTGGTAGGCCTTCTGGTCCGGCAACACCTGCCCATGTGCCAGTATATTTCCAAGCGCTTGTACCTGGCTTCTCCTTTTTTAATTTGATTGCAAAAGGAATAGTAAATGACGGTACATATAGCATGCCTGTTTTTGGATTATGCGCAGCACCGGCCCAACTTGCTCCTCCAAGCACACCAGGTACGTTTAAAGTTCCTGCTTTTTTATTTGTTGGAGGTGTAAAGAGGGAACCATGAGTATAGCGATTTAAGATTTTTTTAGCTTTGGCTTTTAATTCCGGTGTAAAATCTATCAGATCTTTTTCAGATGCGCCTTGTTGAACGAATGGGGCCGGTTTCGATGGGAAAGGTTGTGTTTTAGCATAGACTTCACCTTCGATATTGCCTTGTGGCACGCCTGTTTCATTGATAGGCCAAATTGGTTTGCCGGTCAGGCGATCAAAAGCGTAGATGAATCCTTGTTTAGTAATTTGGACCGCTGCTTTAATTTTCTTACCTTTAACAGTCAGATCCATCAAGTTTGGACCAGTTGGCAGATCATAATCCCAAAGACCATGGTGTACTATTTGAAAGTGCCAGGTTCTTTTGCCTGTTTTGGCATTTAGGGCAACGAGGGTTTCTGCAAAATGATTGTCGCCAGGGCGCTCTCCTCCATAAAAGTCATTGGCAGGTGTTGAGGTTGGGAGATAGACAATTTCTGCCTTATCGTCACAACTTGGCCGTGACCATGTGTTTGTGCCGCCAATAAATTCATTTGAACCGTTAGTCCAAGTTTTTGCGCCTTCTTGACCTTTCATTGGAGGGTTATGGAAAACCCACTGTTTTTTGCCAGTTGTTGTATCAAACGCAGGGATATCTCCTGGGGGGTGATATTTATGAGGAGAACGACCGATGGCAAATGAATCTAGAACGGCAATTGAAGGAATTATATTTCCGCCACAGACGATGGGTGGGGATGTGAATGTGACAATTCTTCTATCAATTTTACGGCGCATTTGTTTAGTCATGTCGATGCTACCGTTATCTCCCCAAGATGTTACTGGTTTCCCAGTTTTTGCATCGAGCATTATCAAATAAGCATTTGAGGTTGCAAGGACGAGACGTTTTTTGCCATCTTTTTCGAAGTAAGTTATTCCACGACTAATAAAACCTAAGTTTGCTGGTGCTCCATCTTCATATGCTTTTGGGTCATAAGTCCAAATGGTTTTACCAGTGCTGCCATCAACCGCTGATGCAATTGATAATGGAGAGCTTGTGTATAATATTCCATCAATGGCCAATGGTGTGGTTTCGTTTACCCATGTGCGCAAATCAGGATTGCTGGCTGCAAGTTTATTACCAGGCATTTGCCAGCGCCAAGCGATCTTCATGGACTTAACGGACTTTTCTGTGGCTAAACCACCTTCTAAAAAACGAGAGGCTCCCTTATCACCAGTGTAAGTTCGCCAATCTCCTGCGAATACAGATGATGAAAATAGTAGTCCCCCCAATAATGTAAGGCTTCCAAGTCCTTTAAGTTTTAATTTTTTTTCACTCTTCATATTATTCACTTTCAATTTTGAGTTTTTATAATGCAAAGCGTGAATGCAACATGATGTGGTTAGTTATTTCGTTTCCTCCCCAGAGGATTGGTCATTTTTATAATATTTTTTCAATAAGTATATTTAGTTTGCTTTAATTGATTTAATTGTCATTTTGCTATCATGACTTTATCATGTAAAACTTACTGTTTACTCATTTATTAATACCTTCAACCTTCACTGTAACTGCTTTTATACTTTGCAGTAGCTTTGTTAAGCAGCTACTGTGCCAAATTTTTTTCTTTTGATTTTCCTAGGTTTTTCATTTGTGGACACTTTTAAATGTTGCATAATTGCTGCAAGTGTAACTCTTTTGGTAGGTTGTAGCTCCATCTTAACTTATTGATATTATTATAAAATAATGAGATCCCCCTAAGAAGATTATTAGAAAGTTTGTGTGTTTATAAGATGGATGTGTTTTACAAATTGTTTTGTGTGGTTTTTTGCGCAGTAAGTTTGAGCCATTGGAATGGTTGTGCGAAATAATTTTTACTTCTTTTTTACTATGATTAAAATGTCGACCGGGGAAGGTGCTCTTTTATAGGCTCAAAGAAGTTGATTAAACATATTTATATTGTATTTTTTTATGGGTGGGTTTTTAGTTTTTCACTAAGGAAGTCGATAAACACGCGGATTTTAGGGGCTAGGTGCCGGTTGTTTGCGAAGATGGCTGTGATCGGTGTGCTTGGTGGGTTTAGCGGGAAATCAGTTAGTAAGGGAATGAGCTGTTTATTTTTCAATTCATCTTGAATGATCCAAGTTGGGATCATGGCGATGCCGATATGCTCTAGCACGAGATTGCGGAGAAAGACTAAACTGCTCACATTTACTCTTCCTTTGATTGGAACGTTTATTTCAGACGCTTCTTTTGTAAAGTTCCATTCTTTTTTGCCTGGTGCTGTTCTGAAGGAGAGGCAATTGTGGTTGATTAGATCTTCTGGGCATTTAGGTTTGCCGTTCATTTTTAGATAGGCAGGACTTGCGCAAATTACCGACTGGCTCATTGCTATTTTGCGAGCAATAAGACTTGAGTCTTCAAGGTGTCCCATACGAATGGCCAGGTCGATGCCTTTTTCTAAAATATCTATTCTTGCCGCATTCATTGAAATGCGGATGTTGACTTCCGGGTGTTTTTCTAAAAACTCAGGCAGGATTGGTGCTAGGTAAGTCTGTGCTAAATCTGGCTCTGCGGTTATGTAGAGAGAGCCAGAAGGGGCTTGGGTTAGGTTGCTGACGGCTAGCTTGGCTTCTCTTAAATCCGTTACGATTTGTCTTGCGTGTTGGAAATAAATTTCCCCTGCCTCGGTTAAGCTTTGCTTTCTTGTGGTTCTATGAAAGAGGCGGGCGTTTAATTCTTCTTCCAATTGGGAAATTTGTTTTGAAACGGAAGAAGGTGTTTGGCCTAATTGACGAGCTGCTGCTGAAAAGCTGCCTTCTTCTACGACACGTACAAATAGGTGGATGTTGTTTGCATTGTTCATATGTGAAAATTATTCATAAATCTTATGATTAATCAACTGTTTTGTTCCTAAAAAGATTTAAATATAGTTTCCCCTAGTCGATATCACGGTACCTACATAGCCGGATATATCAATTTAGGAGAATATAATGACTTTGAAACTTACTAAAATTGTTTTTGCGCTTGTAAGCGTTATGCTTGGTCTTTTGCTTGTTAATGTGAGTGTTGTTAAAGCTGACAAAATGGCCGAAAAAGACAAAATGATGAAGATGGAAAAAATGGATCACAGCCATGATCATCGTTCATTTAATGATTTGAAATTTCAACAGGGCCCTAAGGGGATTTCTTTTGCTCTTCTATGGGGAGATTGGAACAAGGACGGCGATTATGGCATGATTGTTAAAATTAAAGCTGGTCATGCTGCACCAGATCATCGTCATACACATGATTACCACGGCGTGACCATTCAGGGTAAATGGGCTCACAGAAGCAAAGATGGCAAAGAGACTGTTTTAAGCCAGGGATCTTACTCGAAGCAAACTGGTAAAGAGAACCATGGTGATCGTTGTGTTGGCCCAGAAGATTGCCTTATTCTTATTCACCAACATGGTAAGAGAGACTTTATTTTAGCCAAAGAGAAATAAGTCATTTCTGATAGAAACAAGTAGAGTTTCAGTGACAAATTGCTCCGTATAAATTTGTTTACTGATAAACTGGACGCCGCTTCAAAGTTTGAGGCGGCGTTTTTTTATAGTTATCCGCTTTTATCGAAAAAGGTATCTTGTAAGATTTCATTGAATTCTGTTGGTTGCTCCCAAAATGGGAAGTGGCCGGAATTCTTTATTGTGTGATTGTTTGGGTAAGCTTTCGTGAGGTCATCTATATGTTCTAGAGTTATGAAATCATGATCGCACGTTACTAGTTTGACATTTGAAAGTTTTGGAAGAGATTGGCTATAATCAAACTCTTTGAGTTGCTGGGCGATTGTTAAATAAGCTTTTGTGTCGAGCCCGAGATCCTTTTGAGAGATGATTTCAGGATTGAGAACATAATAAGGGAGAAGGGTTTCCATTATTTTGTGCCCTTTTTTTTTGGTCAGTGCCCAGAATAAAAGTTTTAAACGATTTGTTTTAGAAATGCGTTTGATTAAATTTTGTGAGCAGGAGGCGAATTTTTTTGATGTAATTGGTGTTGGGTTGAGAAGCAGGCATTTTGAAAATTCACATGTCGGTTCGATTGATAAGTTTGGATCTGCTTGTGAGGCAAGAAAAAGCAGACAGCCCCAGGAATGGGCGATGATGTTCATTGGTTTGTCATTTGCCAAATGATGAGAGAGCCATCTGAAGTGCTTATAGATGAATTCCGGTGATAGTTTTTCTTTATGGTTTTTTGCTGATGAGTGCCTGGGCTGATCATAGAAAATCACAGTGTGGGTTGAACTTAAAGGTTTTAGAGGCTCAACTAAGTAATCATGTGTGTACCCAGGTCCGCCATGTAGCACGAGTATTGGTGGGCCTTCAAATGAACCATGGCTTATTTTATTTATAGTTGTGTCACCGAAGGGTGTTGAGAGAGTTTCTGTTTGCATAAGACCTGTGTTTTTATGAAGTAATGTTAAACTTTTTCACGATCGAATGGAGTTACAGTGAAGAAATTTTCATTTTTGTTTATTTGTGCTTCAGGGGGGAGAAGCTTCGCTAATTTGTCTGGATGGATGAACTCGTCTGTAAACCAGGGATAAATTTTTGGATTAAAGATGGATTTAATCCACTCAATGGTTTTTGCCTTTCGCGGTGTTTTTTTAACCCCAGAGTGATAGGTCAACCAAATGTCGAGACTTTTTTGAATTCCCATATCAATCGGAATGACAGGAGCATTTAAAGCTAGGGCATAGGTGGGAAGAGCGCCAATGCCAGCGCCTCTTTCAATAGCATAAAAAAGAGCGGGGCTATTATTTGTTATGATACCAATATGTTCCTTGAAGCTATCCAAGCCCAATAGTTGTGCGTAGGTTTCTTCTTCTTTTATACCTTCGGTTTCCATAATAACAAATTTATGGGTGCCTAAATCGTCGAATGTTGGTTTGCCATGTTTTTTGATGTACTCAGCTGAGGCAAAGGGATAGACGTGTAGGCTTGCTAATCTGGTTACAATCAGATCAGGATTTGTTGGCTTTTGATATTGTATGGCAAAATCTGATTCCAATCTTAAAACATCATGGCTTTCCATTGCGCATTTTACATTCATGACTAAGTTGGGGTAGCGTTTTTGAAAATCGACCAGCCTTGGTATGAGCCAATAGATGCCAAGCCCTTCAGAGATTGAAATACAAACTTCTCCTTCCAGATCTTCATCTTTTTGGGGGCGGTTGTGGATTAAGTCTACAAGAGACTTTTCCATTAGTTCGGCGCTTTCTTTTATGACGAGGGCCTCATTTGTGATGATGATCCCTTCAGGCAAACGTTCGAAAAGTCTTAAGTTTAATGTTTCTTCTAAATGGTTGATCCGCCTGACAACAGTTGAGCTGCTTGTGTTTAACTTAGTAGCGGCTTTTCTGAAGCTTGTCTCTTTAGAGCAAGCAAGAAAAATACGTATGTCATCCCATGATACGTTGTTTAGATTAGGTATATTTTTGGTGTGTTCTAAAATTGCAGCACCCCTGTGCAGAATTGTCTGCATCCATCTAATTTTTTAGTTGCTATACATCATTACTTCTAATTTATCAGCATGCAAGCACTAAGAGATTGGAAATGTTATGCAATCTTCTGTTTTAAATAGTAATGATCAGTTTTCTAAACATGAATTTGATTTGCTTGCTTCAAGTAAAAGTCGTTTTGTAAGTGTTAAATTGGCAGAGATTAGTGATGCTACTAGACTCTATGAGTTTATCGGCGATTATCTGAACTTACAAGAAAATGTCATTTCTTTAATAGAAGACTTGATATTGCGAAATAAAAAGGGTGTTTTTCTTTTCGAGAAAAATGGTGTTGTTCTTGGTTTTTATGCTTTGCAAATGTTGAATGAACATGGCTTGGAGGCTTTGCTTAGCGGAAATTTTGATGGATCTTATCCAGTTGAAAAATTTTTAACCCAAGATGGACAATCCTCTTCTGCTCTTTATGTTTGGTCCTATATAGCTCCTGGATTGGCTGCAAACGGCGTTCGATATGTTAGTCGTTTTTTACAGCGAGCTGAATATAGGAATGTAAATTTTTATGCTCGTCCTGTAACAGCAGAGGGGCTTCAGGTCACTCTGGATTTTGGGTTTGTGCCTGTTGAGAGTTCAACTGATGGACTTTATTGTTACACAAGATTGATCAACCGTAGCTTAAGTCATCAGCAAGCAGCATAAAATTGCAATTTTTATCCAAAGATTATTTGATGAGTGAGACGGCCTTCAGTTAGGACTGCGGGGATGGCTGCGCTCCAAAGGCCGATGTAATTGCCGATCATAAAGCCAGCGTGGATGCGAATGCCTTTAGGTGTTTTGATATATCTGATGGCATATAGTGCGATTGAGATGCCTATGAGTACCCATATAGAGAGGGCATGTATCCAGCTCAATTTATCTCCAATCCAAAATGAAGAAATTGCTGTATAGAGCATTAACCCCACCCATATTCTTCCCATAGTTTTGTGTCGGCTCGTTCCTTTTTTTAATAGGAGAACGAGAGTGCCGATTATGAGAGCGAGGGTTGCAGTTATTAAGTGGGAAAGGATAATTGAATTGATAGTAATTTCTGTTGGAGCTCCAAACATTGAATTATTGCTTTCTTAGATTTGTTTGAAGAGTTTGGGTGAAATAAAAACGCCGCTTCACTGTTATGAAGCGGCGTTTTTATTTTTAGTATGCGTTGTGATGCTTTTTGTATTTCTTATATTTGTAAACTTTTTTGTGTGGTTTCCAGCTTACGCATTTGTTGTGGCATTTTTTACCAACGTGCACGCGTTTCTTTTTCTTGCACTTATATGGGTAGTCATATTTGTCATAACATGTGCCCCAAAATACTTTTACTTTATAGATTGGTTTACAGACTTTTTGCCATTCGTAGCAGGCAGCTGAAGCTGAACCCGTCGCTCCGAATGAGAGTAGGCCGAATATGGCCAATACACTAAATAATTTTTTCATTTTTTTACTCCGTATTATTTAAGTTAGGTTACTAGTTTTGTTTAGTCGTTTTTTATTTTGCAAAAATTTACTTAGCTGAAACATGGAACTTAATCGAAGTTGCGTCATGTACTTCGCGTTCTGGTTCGGCGTGTTTGTCAATTTCGATACGCAGACCACGGGTTGCGTATTCTTCTGTGAACTCTTTTTTGATGTGTTCGATTTTTTTCTCATCAACTTTGTGAGTTCCTAGACCACCAGCGCGGCACTGAACAAATAGTTCTTCTGAACCGGCGGGTTCTGCAAAGCGTAATTTTACTTTGCTTGAGACAGGTAAGTGACGAACTTCGCCTGCTTTCAAGATTGGACTGCCAAGGACGGCTTCTCCGCTCATGGTTGGTGGTAATGTGACGATTGAGCCATCAGCTTGTTTGTAGATGATGTTCAATTCACATGTCTTGCTGGTTGATACTGAGAATTTCAACAGCTCGCCAAAGTAGAATTGGTTTTTCTCTACTTTTACAACAAGGTTCAAACGTTTGGTCTTTTTCTCATGGCGGTCTTCAGCTGTGAGGGTGACCGGTGTGAATTTTTTCTTTTTCTCATGTGATACTTTGCCGTCTTTTTGAGCGATTTCTGTAAATGGGTGGAATGCAGATTCCAGTCCTAAGAGGCCGATAACCAATTGTGGGTATAGTTGCTCATATTGTAGGCGTTGTAGTTTCTGGCCATTGTTGAGCAAATCTCTAACACGAAGGCCTTGGCGTAGCGCGTCATTATATTTGCTTGGGATGGCTTCAATGCGTCTGTTGAATTGGTCAATGGTATGGCCAAATTCAGCTGCCACACGTTGATGGTTCAAGACGTCTTGATATTGATCAGCCAGGTGGCCGATTAATTCTCTTGGCGCATGAGCTCCTTCGACTAAGACAGAGACGTTTTCAAAGCGACCATCTTCAAGTCTGCGACCGATGCCTAATTGCAAGAGTGCTTCTGTGAATGTTTTTTGGTCTTTCTTATAATATTTGCGCAGAGTTTCTTTGCCTGGATATAGCTCTTTTAAGAACTTCAACTGATTAACAGTGAAGCTTGAAGAGTTTTCTGCAAAGGCGCGCATTTCATCTCTTTTGAAGACAATGCCATCAGCGTGACATGACATGCATGAGGCTGCGTTCACCACTTCAACGCCAAGCCCTGGTGGGCGAGTGTGATCACGAACAACGTCGGTTGGGCCAGATGGAATGAACTTATCTTTTCCGTCTGCTAGGTAGTAGGCTTGGAGACCATTTGGCAAGGAGAAGAAGACTTCACCGCCATCATGAACAAAAGGTTCTGCATGATCTGGAAGGTTATGAACGCCTACAGGGCCAAATGGATGTTGCAGGAGAGAGCGTTCGCCATCGCTACCGCCAAAGTCATAAGACTTCCAGTAGTAGCCACCTGTTGGGAGGTCGTGACGTTCGATTAACCGGTTGTGGTCAGAGACGTTTGAGTGCCCTTGTGTGAAGGCGGCTCTCACGACATCTCCTCTATCGATATTGCGATTTGCATCAATGCCGATTTGTTTTTCTAACTCGGTTAGAGTGTTTGGGAAATGTAGAAGTTTGTTGTAAAGCGGCGCGCGGCTTGCTGTGAATGCGAACCAGTCACCTTTTATAATTGGAGCTTTAGAATGTGTAACGTGCTGAATTTGACTTAGCGCATCACCTTTAATGCCATGAACTGAATATGGGTAAAGATTTTCAATTTCTTCCCATTTGTGTTGATCCCATTTTAAGTCTGCAATGTTAATGCGGATGACTGTGCCATTTGTTCCTTCAACAATTGTTGGGGTGTGAAGTTTTGGTGAGTAAGACACTGAGTTGATGAGTTTTGCGACTGCTAATCTGTAATAGTTTTGACTAGCATTAACTTGCTCATTCGTTGCTTTAGCAGGTGCTGAGTTATAAAGGTGTGTCAGGCTGAAATAGCGTGTTGTTTTGCGATCGAATTCAGACACGTTCACTAAATCGCTTAGGATGGCTTTTTGAATAGCTTCTTCTTCTAGGAAAGCACGCTCTTCAATTTCTTCAGGAGCTTTTTCTTCTTTACCTGTTTCTTCCTCTTCACCTTCGGCACCAACTTGAACGAGTTTGGCTTTTTGCTCTTGTGGTTTTAGATCTTTGATCCATTGAGCTAGGCTTGCTACTTCTTCTTTTGTTGGGCGTTCGCCATGTTTGGGCATTGTGCCATCAACAATCGAGAGGAAGACATCTGACTTTTCTGGTTTGCCTGGTGTGACTAAGGTTGTGTCAGCAGCTAGGGTATTTAAGTTTGACCAGATGAAATCTTTCTTCGCAGCTTCCTTGCCACCAGAACCGTGACATGAACTGCAATATTTAGAGAAGAATTCTTCGTTTGTATTGGTGAGGACATTGTCCGTTGAGGCAACAACTGGTTCTTCTGTATAGGCTACAGGTTGAATAGTAAGTTCCGTTTTTTCTGCCTTTGTGTTGGCCAAATAGCTATAGATAGCTGAAATGTCTTCTTGGCTTAGCTTACCCATGTTTTTGACGACTTTGAGCATGCCTTGGTCTGTCATTGGCTTGCCGCGCAATGTTTTGCCTTGTGTCATAGAGGTTAGGAATGTGTCTAACCCTTTGCGCTTTAATTTCGGCGCTGTGATGCCAGGGACTGAGACACCGTTTAGAACAGAGCCTTCAAATGCACGTGACTGATCAAGAGTTTGGAAAAGCGAGGATCTTGGTGTGTGACACTCTGCGCAGTGTGCTACGTGCTCAACCAGATATTTGCCGCGATTATATTGGGCATCTTTACCGGCTTGTGGGATAAATTGTGAAGGAAGAGCTGCTGCTATTTTCCATAGGCCGATGCTGTTGCGCAAACTATATGGGAAAGCTAGATTATGAGAAATCGAAGCGGTAGCTACAGCTGGAAGAGATTTAATATAAGAGAAAATATCGAATATATCTTTGCGGCTCATACCTGCATAAGAGCTATACGGGAAAGACGGGTAATAATGATCGCCTTTAGGTGAGACACCTTCTTTTAGAGCTGCGTAAAAGTCTGCCTTTGTCCATTTGCCGATACCGTGTGTTAAATCTGGAGAGATATTCGGTGTGACGAATGTGCCAAATTCAGTTTTGATTTGATAACCGCCAGACAGTTTTTTAGGATCGCCGTCTTTACCATGGCATGATCCACACCCTGCGACGGTGAACATGTATTCGCCATTTTTAAGGTCTGTTTTTTCTTGTGCCTGTATTGGTTGTGAGAAGCTAAATGATGCAAGTCCCAGCGTAAGTAGAGCAAATAGCATGTTTTTTGAACGCTTTTTCTCTTTTTGTACTTCTTTATAAATAGGGGGCGTTTGCAACAATCGGTTGGTTTTGATTGCAACCTTAAATAAAGACGGTTTCATTTGTAAGTCCCTCACTCTTTTTGCGCTTCAGATGCCCACGATGCATCCGCAACTTTTCGGAGCCTTTAGTTTGTCCGAGAAAACACTATTAGCAGCATATTTGCAGGTATTTTTGTTAATTAAGCTTTTAAAATCTATAGCAAAGCGACAAAATACCTATTGAATTTATGGTTTCATAGTAACCTTTGGTGCTTATGGTTAGCAAGTTACAAAGAATTAATTTTTCTCAATGTTGTTAATGAGCTAGTTCTTTCAGCTGATTTTGTGAACTTTGATTAATTTATGACAAATTATTAATGTTTAACTTTTTGCGCCGTTTAAAAAACAGTTGTATAATCTACTTAATTTTCAGCAGGCCTGTTGTCTGCAATTTTGATTGAGATACTTATGTCAATCTTGATAATCATTTTTTGATTATAGATTGCTTCGTATTTATCAGTTTCGGGAGAGCCTCAATGAAACATACAATTTCGAAATTTTTAGTATTATCTGCCTTTGTGACAACATCCATGTTGTTTAGCACTCAAGCTATTTCAGGAGACGCTTTAAAAACTGAAGATATGGTTCGTGCTTTAAAGGCAGCGCCGGTGAAACGTTTGACCCGCGGTTTGGGAGCTCCGCCTGTTGATAAAGAGCGGGTAAAAAGCCGCGGCCTTGTGATTGAAGTTGCTAAAAAGCAAGTTGAAGAGCAAACACATGCCGATCGCAAAGAGATTACGAAGATAATAAAAAAATATAAATTACCAACCATCGATCTGACGATTTATTTTGAATATAATTCAGCTGATATTTCCCCAGCATCTATTCCTACGATGATTAAATTAGGCCGTGCTTTAAGTGATAAAGAGCTTAAAGAGGGGACATTTCTTGTTGCCGGGCATACAGATGCCAAGGGCACTGATCATTATAATCTAACTCTTAGTCAGCGCCGAGCTAAAGCAGTTAAGCATTTCTTGACGGAAAATTTCTCAATTGGGCATGGCAAGCTTGTGGCTGTTGGTTATGGGGAAGAAGAGTTGAAAGATTTTCATGACCCTCACTCTGGTGAGAACCGCCGCGTTCAGGTGACTAACTTAACTCACTAAACTTTTTTGTGCTTCAGATGCCCACATAGCATCCGCACTAATCCTCTCACGGGCGATGGCAGCGAAGCTGTTGCCCTCCGAGGGACAGCGCAAAGCGCTGGCGGCCTGGGGCCTACGTTTTTTCGTTCTCTGCTGATTTTTAGGTATAAAAGTGTTGAGCTCCTTCTTCGTGCAGGTAGATTTTGTTTTTTCATTGATTTTCGATTTAGAAAATCGGAACCCTCTTTCAATATTTGAGAGAGGGTTTTTATTTTGGTCGTTTATGCATTAGTCTTAATCACATGCTGGTCACGGATTGGTTAGGTGACCGTTATCACGTTTCTGTGTAGCACTATATAATAAGAATTTATAAAAGTTGTTTCGTAGATACCATTTGGGAGTGTTTATCTGATGTCGATGAATGTATTTTTTCAATACGCTATGATTGGCCTTGTTTCTCTTTCTGCTCTGTTTATCTTTTTGCTAGGCTTACTTTTTATCTATGCTGTGTTTCTTTTCATTATTGATAAGGGGCAGACAAAAGATAGTATCAGGCATAACTATCCTGTCATTGGCCGCTTCCGAACAATCTTTACCGAGCTTGGTGAGTTTTTTAGACAATATTTCTTTGCGATGGATCGGGAAGAAATGCCGTTTAACCGGGCTGAGAGGGATTGGGTATATAAATCATCTCGAGGTGTTGATAATACTGTTGCGTTTGGCTCAACGAAGAATTTAGGTGTTACAGGCACTGTAATTTTTAATAATAGCCCGTTTCCTTTGCTTGATGAGGACGCTACCCCACCGTCTGAAATTGTTTTTGGACCGCATTGCGCTAATCCTTATTCTTCGAAATCCATCATTAATATTTCTGGTATGAGTTTTGGGGCTTTGTCTGGGCCTGCTGTTAAAGCTCTTTCTAAAGGCGCTGAAATGGCTGGTTGCTGGATGAATACGGGTGAAGGTGGGCTTTCTCCTTATCACTTGCATGGCAAAGCGGATATTGTTTTTCAAATTGGGACTGCCAAATATGGTGTGCGTAATAATGAGGGCAAACTTGATCATGCGAAAATGAGAGAGCTTGGTACATTTCCTTTTATCAAAATGTTTGAAATTAAATTAAGTCAGGGTGCAAAGCCTGGTAAGGGCGGAATTTTACCAGGTGAGAAAGTGACGCCGGAGATTGCGAAAATCAGGGGCATAGCTGTTGGTGAAGCTTCTATTTCATTTAATCGACATCCTGAGATTAATAGTGTTACTGACTTGATGGATTTTATTGAACAGATTAGAGAGCTGACCCAAAAACCAGTTGGTGTGAAAATGGTGGTTGGTGCTGAAGATTGGTTTGATGATTTGGCAGCTGAAATTCATAGGCGCGGCATTGCTTCGGCGCCTGATTTTATAACGGTTGATTCAGGTGATGGTGGCACTGGTGCTGCACCTATGCCTTTGATTGATAGTGTTGGCCTTCCAATTCGCCAGGCTTTGCCTTTGGTTATTAATAAGCTTCATGAAGTTGGTTTGCGTGACCGAATTAAAGTGATTGCATCTGGAAAATTGATTACGCCAGCCGATGTCGCTTGGGCTTACTGCGCTGGGGCTGATACTGTTGTTTCAGCGCGTGGGTTTATGTTTGCACTAGGTTGCATTCAAGCCCTTAAATGTAATAAAAACACGTGTCCGACTGGTATCACAACTCATAATGCTAGCTTGCAAAGCGGATTGGACCCAGCTGAAAAATCTGTGCGTGTAAAGAATTTTGTGAACAAAATTCATTATGGCGCCGGTTTGATTGCACATTCTTGTGGTGCTTCACATGTGCGAGAATTACGTCGGTGTCATTGCCGAATTGTGCAGAACACGGGTGAGGCAAAGCAATTTAATGAGCTTTATCCGGAGGTCAAACCTCAAGCAGGGGCCCAAATAACTTAAGAAACTTGTTGCTGGATTGCTAATTCGTTTCACTTTCGATAAAACTAGCGCCTGTTATCTTTTTATTATACTTCAAGACAGGCTTTTGTTTTGTCTCACGGGTTATTATTTCGCTTTAGCCGCGAAAAGCCCTCCGACAGGGCGGCGCTAGGCGCCGGACGTCTAAGGCGTCATGTCCGTGCTCTGGAGTAGAGCACTCCCTTCTTCGGTTAGATGCTTCAGAAGCGTTTTTTATGACTTAATTTTTAGGGAGTTTTTGTTGGGACAAATTTATACACTTGAACCCAAAAATGGTGCGCCAACTTCATTGGTGATGTTTTTACATGGGTATGGAGCAAACGGACAGGATCTGATTAACATTGGTAATGAGTGGCAAGATCAATTGCCACAAACAGTTTTTGTAAGTGCTGATGCGCCCGAGCCATGTGCTATGAACCCGTTTGGTGGATTTCAATGGTTTGACTTGACGATGAGAGATCCTACAGAATATTGGCGCGGTGTGAACAAGGCGGCTCCTTATTTAAATGAGTTTATCGATGAGCAACTCAAGACTTATAATCTTAGTGATGATGCTTTAGCGTTGGTTGGATTTTCTCAAGGAACAATGATGGCTCTGCATGTTGGTTTGCGCCGCAAAGTCGCGCCAGCGGCCATCGTTGGATATTCAGGTAAATTAGCTGGACCGGAACATTTAGCAAAAGAAATAATGGTTAAACCGCCTGTGTTGTTAGTTCATGGTGATGCGGATGAGGTTATTCCTGTGGCCGCTCTTAGTGAGGCGGAAACGGCTTTACTTGATGTTGGGGTTAAGGTTCGTTCTCATATATCACGCGGTGTTGGTCATGGGATTGACCTTGATGGTTTGAAGCTTGGCTCAGAGCACTTAACGGCTCATTTAAAGTAATAGCTAGCTGTTTTGAATGCTGTTGTGGCTGTTAAATCACGGAACTTTGAAAACTCTCAGTCTCATCTTTACATTATTGTAGGGATGAGACATGCTTTCCATATGAACATCCTGCCGTGTCATTTTTCTGTGATGGAGGACTGATAGATCAGGGTAGTAGTTTGAATTTGTGTGTTTATTTTTAGCTTGTACTCATTTGTTGCGTCAGTGTTTTTGATGTTGAACTTTGTGTTGTGTTAAAATTATACTGTAACAAATTTAATGAGGCCGCTTTGTTTATTTGAATGAGATATTCTCATCTTTTAAGTAAAGACACTCTTTTTAAGTAAAGATACTCTGTTTGCGACTTTATCTTGCATAACGTGAGGCCTTGCAATTGTGAGGAACGAAGCCTGTGATGAGACAAACGCGTTCTCCGGATGCCTGCCCGGCACTGGTCCTTAATGCGGATTTCAGACCGCTTAGTTATTATCCTTTGTCATTATGGAGTTGGCAGGAGGCAGTGAAATCTGTTTTTCTTGATCGGGTCAATATTATTCAGACCTATGACCAACAAGTCCATAGTCCATCCATTAATATGAATTTACCCAGTGTGGTTGCGCTGAAGAATTATGTGAGCCCTGCACGTTATCCGGCTTTCACGCGTTTTAATTTGTTTTTGCGTGATAAGTTTAGTTGCCAATATTGCGGAGATACGGATGACCTTACATTTGATCATGTTATTCCGCGCTCGAAAGGTGGCTTGACGCGCTGGGATAATGTTGTAGCGGCTTGTGCTCCTTGTAATTTGCGTAAAAGTAATATGATGCCTGAGGTTGCCGGTATGATTCCGATGCAGAAACCATTTCGGCCAACGGTGTTTCATCTTCATAAAAATGGTCGTTTATTCCCACCTAATTATCTGCATGAGAGCTGGCTGGATTATCTTTATTGGGATACGGAACTTGAGGCATAGCTCTCTTTGTTTTCTCTCACGGCTATTCTATGAGCTGAAGCTCATAGGCCTGCGAGGTGCGGTGTTAGGCACCGGGCTTCGCCATGTCCTGGCGCTGAAGTAGCTCCACTTCTTCTTCATGAAAATAGATTTAGATAGTCTTTTGCTTTAGGGGGGATGAACACTTTGTGCCCACTTTCAATTGAGTTATGCTAGGAATTTGTTTTTCTTGTTTGTGCTTTAGTTTTCCACTAGGAAATGTGTTCTAAATGTTTAAAGCAAAGTGCCTGAGTTTTGAGGGCACTTTGCTTTTTTAAGCTGTGGCTTTTTCTTCTTCTTCGATTTTAAGAACATCTTCTAACGCTTTGTGGATTTGGTATTGACGTTCTTTGCTGATGATTTTTCCGCCAAGTAAATCCGTGACGTAGAAAACGTCAATTGCTTTTTCACCATATGTTGCGATATGTGCACTGGAGATATCCAGGTTCAAATCACTGAGTGTTTTTGTGAGATGGAACAAGAGCCCAGGGCGATCGAGCCCGCGTACTTCAATGACGGTTAAATCATTTGAGAGGCTATTATCAATAGTAACATCTGGTGGAACCTTAAAGGCTGAGATGCGCCCTCTCATTGAGGCGGGTTTTTGCATCATGTTATTTAGATGTTTTTCACCGCGTATAAGTTGGTTTAAGGCGTCTGCTATGGTTTGGGCGCGGCGTTGTTCGTCTTCAGCATGGTCAAATTCACGGCTTATACAAACTGAATCAATTGCCATTCCATCTTGTGTTGTTGTGACTTGTGCATCAATAATATTGGCACCTGAAGCCGCGCAACTTCCAGCTAACATTGAGAGCAGTTTAGGGTGAGCTGTTGTGAAGATGGTGATTGAGGTGTGGGCGGTGAATGCATCACTAGAGACCTCAAAGGCGAGTTCTTTTTTCTCTTCTTCAGCCGATTTCATTAATTTGGCGTGTTCGTACTGGGTGTTCAGATCTGTTTTTAGCCAATAGGAATCAAAGTGCCGTGTTGTGTAATTTTCTAACTGATCTGGGCTCCATTTTATGGTTGTGTCAGTTTCAGCTTTTTCACGGAACTCATTGATCGCTAAGTTAACTTGTGAGCGGTGTGTGTCTTCACTATGGCCGTTTGATAGATAGAGATTTGTTTCTTGGTAAAGGGTCCTCAGTAATTGACCTTTCCAACCGTTCCACGTGCCAGGGCCAACGGCGCGGATGTCACAGGCGGTTAAGATGACAAGGAGTTTTAGTCGCTCCCGGCTCTGAACGATGTTTGCAAAATCTTTAATGGTCTGCGGATCGTTTAGGTCGCGGCTTTGAGCGAAAGAGCTCATGGTTAAATGTTCTTCGATGAGCCATGCAACGATGTCTGTTTCGGCGTCTGTGAGGCCAAGACGTGGGCAGAGCCTTCTTGCTACACGTGCTCCTGCAATTGAGTGATCTTCCTTGCGCCCTTTTGCTATATCGTGAATGAAGACGGCAACATATAAAGCGCGCCGGTTGGAAATTTTTTGCATTAAATCATGAGAGAGTGGAAGTTCTTCTTCCCCTTCGCCCCGATCAATCCAGGCCAGTTCAGCTAATGAGCGAATAAGGTGCTCATCAACCGTGAAGTGATGATACATATTAAATTGCATCATTGATGTGATCTTACCGAAATCACGAATAAAACGGCCTAAAACACCAGATTCATTCATGCCACTTAAGACTTTTTCAGGGTTGTCTTTGGAACATAAAATATCGAGAAAAACCTTGTTTGCTGTTTTGTTTTTGCGCAGGCTTGCATCGATTAAACGTAATGAATGACGAATTTGGCGCATCGCACTTGGATGCAATAGAGTGTTATATTTGCTTGCGACATGAAAAATGCGGATGAGGTTCACAGGGTCGCGTTTGAAGGTGTCTTTATGAACTGTATTTAAGCGGCCATTCTCAATTCTAAAGTCAGATGATTTCCTAAGCTCTCTTCTTGTTTTCCATCCCAACCCTTCAATCAATTGATTGAGTTTGGGGGCTGTTTTTAGTTGTTTCATTTCAAGGTCAGCACATAGCACGCGTGTGAGGTTGCCAACTTCTTTTGCTGTTAAGAAGTAGTGCTTCATGAAACGCTCAACTGCTTGCATGCCTTTTCTATCTGAGTATCCAAGGCGTTCTGCCATAGATTTTTGGACTTCAAAAGAAATGCGCTCTTCGGGTCTTTTCGTTAGGAAATGTAAATGGCACCTGACTGTCCATAAGTAATCATCAGCATGTTTGAAGCTGTGATATTCCTCGGCTGTGAAGACACCTGAAGTTGAAATGTTACTACCTGTGGTTTCAAAATTTAGATATTTTGCTATCCAATGCAGGGTGTGAAGGTCACGTTGGCCGCCTTTGCCATCTTTTACATTTGGTTCAACCATATAGCGAGAGGCACCAGAGCGTTTGTGGCGTTCATCGCGCTCGGTTAATTTTGCTTCGATGAATTCACGCGCGGAACCTTTGATGACTTTTTCTTTGAAACTATCCAAGAATTCTTCATAGAGAGATTCTTCACCCCAAAGATAACGGCTGTCCAGCATTGCGGTTCGAATTGTCATATCCGATTTGGCAAAACGTACTGTTTGTTCGATTGAGCGGGTAGCATGACCGACTTTAAAGCCCATATCCCATAAGAGATAGAGCATATACTCGACGACGCTTTCTCCCCATGCGGTTTGTTTGTAGGGAAGGAGGAATAGTAAATCCAGGTCCGAACCAGGGGCGAGGGCGCCGCGACCATAGCCGCCCGTTGCAACCAGGGCGATGCGTTCGGCTGAAGATGGGTTGTGGGCACGATAAATGTGTTTTGTTGTAAAGTCATAGATCACGCGTATTAATTCATCTTGGAAATGAGAAAGACCTTCAGCGCAAAGGCGGCCATTGCCATCCACTAGCAAATTTTCTTCGGCTTGGGTGTGAGCATGTTTTTTCACCTCACATAGTTTGGCCAGCACTTCTTGACGTAATTTGCTTTCTTGTTTTTGATGAACGCGCCATAGCTCTGTAATTTCATCTCTTAATTGGTTTGGAGAGAAAAATGGAGGCTTAGTAGTAAATAATTTATCCATATGACTTTCTAGATGTGATCGTTGTTTATCAGTTTAAGGCCTAACAGTGAACGTGTTTGAGATTGTTGGTTTTAGTCTAGCATATTCTCATTTCTCTCGGCTATAGTATTTGCGATTTTTCTCTCGCAGCGTTTTATGTTTTTTGCCCCGAGATGGCCTTTAATTTGTAAAGCATATCGAGTGCGTTTTTTGGTGTGAATTCATCTGGGTTTAGGTTTAATAGTTCGTCTTGTAATTTATCGCCAATTGGGTTTGGTTTGGCAGTTTCTTTTATATTTTCTTCATTTTCGGGTAATTCCATAGAGAAAAGCGGGAGATCTTCTAATTGGTTTATTCCGCCCGATTTTTGGTTCTTATTTTCTAAAACATTTAAAACTTCATTGGCGCGTTTAATAACAGCTTTAGGAAGACCCGCAAGTTTAGCTACCTGGATGCCATAGGAGCGATCGGCTGCGCCCATAATTACGCGGTGGAGAAAGACGATCTCATCGTTCCATTCTTTTACTTCGATGGTGGCGTTTGTCACTCCGGCTAGTTTTTCAGAAAGGGTTGTTAATTCATGATAATGCGTTGCAAAGAGGGCCCTTGTTTTGCTGATGTTGTGTAGATATTCAACGGCTGCCCAAGCGATTGATAAACCATCAAAGGTGGCGGTGCCACGACCAATTTCGTCGAGAATGACCAAAGACCTGTCTGTTGCCTGGTTGAGAATAGCGGCTGTTTCGACCATTTCGACCATAAAGGTCGACCGCCCACGGGCTAAATCATCTGAAGCGCCTACTCTTGAAAAGAGCCTGTCTATTAATCCGATATGAGCACTGACTGCTGGCACGAAACTGCCCATCTGAGCCATGATTGCGATGAGAGCATTTTGCCTGAGGTATGTTGATTTACCAGCCATATTCGGGCCAGTAAGAAGCCAAATGTTGGCTGAGCCTTCTTTGTTGTTGTTTTTGGATAGGCCGCAATTGTTTTCAATAAAGGGGCCGGATTTAGATTTGCGAAGCGCTTGTTCTACAACAGGATGACGACCATTTTTGATGATGAAAGTACGGCTTTGATCGATGATCGGCCGTGTGTAGTTTTCTTCCTCACTTAATAAAGAGAGGCTTAAAATGACATCAAGATCGGCGAGACTTTGTGCGCAATGGCTTATATTGTCTCCTGATTTTTCGACATCTGTGTTGAGCTCAGAAAATAGGTTGAGTTCAATAGCCAGTGCTCTTTCTGCGGCTTGCGTAATTTTAGATTCTGTTTCAATCAGTTCTTCGGTGTTAAAACGAACATTGTTTGCAAGTGTTTGGCGATGGCGAAAAGTTTCGCTCAATGGGCCTGTTAGCAATTGATTGGCATTGAGCTGTGTGACTTCCACAAAAAATCCAAATTGGTTGTTGTGTCTGACTTTAAGAGATTTAATGCCGGTTGTTTCTCTGTATGTGGCTTGAAGGTTGGCGATGATGGTGCGGCTTTGATCTCGTAATGTGCGTTGTTCATCTAATCCTTCATGATTGCCTTCTTTAATGAAGCCACCATCTCTTGTTTGAAGGGGGAGTTCATCTGTTAAGTATCTGTCTAATTTATCTTTTAAAGAGCCAGAGGCAAACAAAAGCGATTTGCTGATTTGGTTTATGGTTTCGGGTAAGTGCTCTTTTTTGAAATATTCGATTTCTTTTAAAGCCTCATCGGCCACAAGTAGTCCTGAACGGATGGAGCCGAGATCTTTGGGGCCCCCCCGTTTTAACGAGAGGCGAGAGAGCGCGCGGGCCATATCTGGTGTGCGGCGCAGGATTTTGCGTAAAGCATCTCTTACGGAGCTGTTATTGTTAAAAAACTCCAGACTGTTTAGGCGATTGTTAATGGCGGTGACGTCATTTAAGGGCGCGCTAATTTGGGCAGCTAACTGGCGTGAACCGGCTCCAGTTACTGTTCTATCTAAAGCGTCAAACAGACTGCCTTTTTTGGTCATTCTGGTTGATTTGATCAGCTCGAGGTTGCCTCTGGTGGCTGCGTCAATGATCATGGTGGCATTTTCAATTGAGCGACTTGGCGGTCTGATCAGGGGGCATTTGCCGATTTGTGTGAGTTCAACATATTTTAACAAAGCACCAATTGCAGCTAATTCACCGCGCTCATAGGTTCCAAATCCATCTAATTCAGTGACTTTTAGGGCAGTTTTTAAAGCTGCATCACCTCCAAGACTGTTAAAATATGCTCCTGGAACTGGCGTTTGAACGGCTGCTTGATGATCTAATATATGACGTATATGGGCTTCATTTTTTAAGGTATCTGCTATGAGAAGTTCGCTTGGTGCAAGTTTTGTGAGTTCGCCGGGAAGGTCGGAGCTTGTTACTTCGCTTACTAAGAACTGGCCGGTTGAAATATCAAGGCTGGCTAGAGAGAAAAGGCTTTCTTTTCTGGTTTCATGAGTTGGGTTTTGAAAGAGAGCTGTTAGGAAATTGTTTGCACCTGGCTCCAGAAGTGTATCTTCAGTGAGGGTACCTGGCGTGACAAGACGAGTGACATCTCTTTGTACTACAGCTTTTGCCCCTCTTTTTTTCGCTTCAGAGGGGGATTCTGTTTGCTCAACAACGGCAACCTTAAAGCCGGCTCGAATTGCTTTTTGTAAATATTCGTCTGCCACTTTTAAGGGAACACCCGCCATTGGGATGTCATTACCTTGGTAGGTACCGCGTTTGGTGAGGGTGAGGCCTAATTTTTCAGAAGCCTGGATGGCATCATCGAAGAATAACTCATAGAAATCACCGAGTTGGTAAAATAGTATGTAACCTGGATTAACGGCTTTTAATTCTAGATATTGTGCGATGACAGGTGAGGGCTTTTCATCAGATTTCGCTGTTTTACTCTTTTTTGGCTTCATTTTTTCATCAGCTTCAGTAGAACTATTATTTTCGAAACTTTTATTTTCAATGCCTTGGTTTTCTATATTTTGTGTACTCACCGGGGGTTTTCTCGCTTTAGGGTCTTTTTCTTGTCTACCTTTGAATGGGAATTGACATTATAGATGGTTAATCAAAATTACCATAGATAATGGAAATGGGTTGGGGATTTACTTTTAGACTGTTGTTTTTTGATAGGGGCTTATTCATCTAATGTAGGGCTACCTTCTATAATTTGTTGCTTATATTTTTGTAATAATTATAGAAAAGACATGTTGTCGTTCAAAATTCTTCGTATTATGGTCTATGTATAACTACTTAGCACCCTTCCATATTAATTTAGGCCATATTAATTTAGGCCATATCAATTCAGGTTCTCGAAAATATAATGCCGCAAAAAACCCCTAAAAATAACTTTACGGACCAAGAAGCTTTGCAATTTCATGCCGGTAATAAACCAGGCAAACTTGAAATTACGCCAACCAAACCGATGGCAACACAGCGTGATTTAAGCTTGGCTTATTCACCGGGCGTGGCTGTGCCCGTTTTGGCGATCTCAGAAGATGAGCGCACTGCTTATGATTATACTAACAAAGGTAATATGGTTGGAGTTATTTCTAATGGTACGGCTATTTTGGGACTTGGTAATTTAGGGGCACTTGCTTCTAAGCCGGTTATGGAGGGAAAAGCTGTTCTCTTTAAGCGGTTTGCAGATGTGGATTCCATCGATTTGGAAGTTTCGACAGAAGATGTTGATGAGTTTATTAATTGTGTGCGCTATTTGGGGCCAGCTTTTGGCGGCATCAACTTAGAAGATATTAAAGCGCCGGATTGTTTTATCATTGAGCAAAAATTACGCGAACTCATGGATATTCCGGTTTTCCATGATGACCAACATGGCACGGCGATTATCGCGACGGCTGGATTAATTAATGCGCTGCATTTAAATGGCAAAAATTTAAAAGACATTAAACTAGTTTGTTCTGGTGCTGGCGCTGCTGCTATTTCATGTGTTGAGTTGGCGAAGTCTAAAGGTGTGCGGCCTGAAAATGTTTTGATGATTGATCGCAAGGGTGTGATCTATAAGGGACGCGAAGGTGGATTAGATCAGTGGAAATCTGCGCATGCTGTTGAAACAGATAAACGGACTTTAGAAGAAGCGCTTGTTGGGGCTGATGTTTTTTATGGCCTTTCTGCTGCTGGCGTGGTGAGCCAAGATATGGTCAAGGGTATGGCTGAGAACCCGATCATTTTTGCTATGGCAAACCCTAATCCAGAGATTACGCCTGAAGAAGTGCTTGAAGTACGCCCGGACGCAATTATGGCGACTGGGCGCTCGGACTATCCGAACCAGGTGAATAATGTGCTTGGGTTCCCTTATATTTTCCGCGGTGCTCTTGATGTGCATGCAAGCGAGATTAATGAGGCAATGAAAATTGCAGCAGCTGAAGCTTTGGCAACTTTGGCGCGTGAGGATGTACCTGATGATGTGGCTGCCGCTTACGGCGGGCAACGCCCGAAATATGGGCCTGAATATATTATCCCAGCTCCTTTTGATCCAAGATTAATCAGTCATGTGCCGCCTGCTGTTGCACGCGCTGCAATGGATACTGGTGTTGCGCGGCGACCAATTATTGATATGGAAGACTATATAGCTAAACTTTCAGCTCGACTTGATCCGGTTGCAGGTTGGTTGCAAGGTATTTTCCAAAAAGTGAAGAAGAACCCGCGCCGGGTTGTTTTTGCTGAAGGGGAAGAAGAGCAAGTTATTCGTGCCGCCAATACATTTTATAATATGGGACTTGGGCATCCTGTTCTTGTTGGACGGGAAGAAGGAATTTTAGAGGGTTTTAAAACGGCCGGTATTGAATACCGTGATGTTTTTGAAATTCAAAATTCTCGAGAATCTGAGCATAATGAGCTTTATGCTGATTATCTCTATCAACGGTTGCAGCGTAAAGGTTATGTGCGCCGGGATTGCTTGAGAATGGTGAATAATGACCGGATTATATTTGCGGCGTGTATGGTAGCGCATGGTCATGCGGATGCGGTTGTTGCTGGGGTGACACGAAACTGGTCTATCGCTTTTGAAGATATTCAAAAAGTATTGGATGCAAAAGAGGGTTCTTGTCCTATTGGTGTTTCGCTTGTTCTGAATAGAGGCCGGGCTGTATTGGTGGCGGATACTTCGGTGCATGATATGCCAACAGCTGAAGAATTGGCTGATATTGCTGTTGAGGCTGCGAAAGTTTCTTGCCGTCTTGGTGCGGACCCGCGTGTGGCTATGCTTGCTTACTCTACATTTGGTCATCCTGAAGGGGAGCGCTCGAATCGCTTGAGAGAAGCCGTGAAATTACTTGATCAGCGCGGTGTTGATTTTGAATATGATGGTGAAATGTCTGCCGAGGTGGCACTGAATGCTGAAGCGATGGAGCAATATCCGTTTTGCCGTTTAACTGACACAGCGAATGTTTTGATTATGCCAGCGTTCCACTCTGCGAGTATTGCGACGCAAATGTTGCAAGAACTATCTGAAGGCACGGTTATTGGGCCGCTGTTGGTTGGGTTAGAGAAATCTGTTCAACTTGTGCCGCTTGGTGCGAAAGATAGAGACATTGTGAATATGGCGGCTTTAGCTGCTTATGATGTGAACGGATAGGGTGTTATTTTCTCTCACGGCTATTCCATGAGCTGAAGCTGATGGGCCTACGAGGTGCGGCGCAACGCGCCGGACGCCCCTAGCGTCATGTCCTGAGGCCGAAGAGGCGTCACTCCTTCTTCGTGTTGTGAGTTTTTGGGGTGGTTTTCTTTTTACAAGGCTTCAGGTTAGCTATAAGCACCTCGCTATGCCGTGTTGTACGTAATAATATATTAGGGGGAGTATATCTTAATGTATTTAGTTATCGTTTTAGTGAAATTGCTCCTTAATACAGGAAATCCAAATTTTGATTATCAATAAGATAAAGAGTACAATTTGTGGAAAATTCTGAAAAAAATGAATTACAAGTTGTGAAAGAATTCTGTCTGGAGGGGATTCAAATTGAATGGGAGAATTCTCCAAAAGAATATAAAGAAGATATTCAAATGCGAAAAACATTTGAACGACTTAAGGAAGTTGTGATTGACGCTTATAACAAAGGACAACTGGGAGTTCTCAAGTCTTATAGTAAAGATATAACTGAATCTATTCGAGAATATCCATTTTGGAAATTGAAGGCGGCGGATAAGCGGTTAACAGAAAAGACAGGCCTTGGGTTAAAATTTTTTAAAGTTGCCCGACATAAAGAAATAAAAAGAATATTGAAAATTGGCAAAGTTAAAACCGCTGATGAGTATCGTTTGCTAGAATCTAGGGTCGAAGAAGTTTTTGAGGAAAATCCTGATACAATAAAGTATAATGAAGAGGTTAAAAAGATTAATTCGATTTTAGAAAAAATAACAAAGCCTTTTATTGAGTGATAATATTAAATGGTATTATGCTAACCATTTTAATTAGAATTAAGGTGATTGTTTATTTAATTCACGATTTTTTTGGAGCAAGGCTTTAAGCGTTTCCCAGTAATATTTTCTAGATTTTCAATCCATTCATTATTTTCTAAAGGTTGAACCGGTGATTCAGATACCCATAAAACAACCGCGCTAGAACAATTCACCTTGAGATGGGGCCGGTTTCTTTTTTTCCTTGGGCTTTGGCGTTAGGTTTGAGATTGTAAAATGTCCATCTGGAGCGGGTTTTAAGAGTTTTAGAGCTTCTTTACTATTTACATTTTTAACATCCAGCCAATCATCAAAGTCTTCTGGCATGATGATGGCGGGCATGCGGTTATGAATTTGGCCGATTTGGTTGTTGGCTGCCATAGTGATAATCGCGGCACTTTCGAACTCGCTTCCCTCTGCCCCTAACCAATGATCCCAAAGACAAGCAAAAGCCATTAGTGGTGAGTGCAGAGGTGATGATTTTTTTTGTGAAAGGGTGATGTGATGAGGGGTTCTGTTGCCTTTAGGGCCGGACCATTCATAGAACCCGTCAGCTGGCACAAGACATCTTTTGTGGGCCACTGAAGTTCTGAATGAGGGTTTTTCCATTAATGTTTCCGCGCGTGCATTGATGATGAGGTTAAAATCATCTGGATTTTTCACCCAATGAGGGATCAGTCCCCAACGAACTAGGGCTAGTTCTCTTTTATTCGCATTGACCTCTCTAATAATCATGATTGGATCTGTTGGTCTGATGTTATCTAGAGGGGGAAATTCAGCCGGATTTAGGTATTTAAAGTGATTTTTTACTGTTTCTGGATGAGATTTAATGGAAAATGTTGAGCACATAGCCTGGGTTTAACCTAATAAAATTAGTCCGATTACGTATCTTTAATCACTATTTTAAGTAATTTTCGGCTTTTTTCGACGAAAAAATGCTTTTTTCACGAATTAAATAAAATTTTATTCAGTCTGTAACTAATTAGAAACCACTCTGCTTCACACTCAGTCTTGAGTATCGGACAGTTTGCCTAAGATTTGAGGCTCTGTGCTGTTTGTAGATTTGAGTAATGTAACGTGTGAGTATAGTAAAATGACTGATAGTGGTGTGGCAAAAACCGTTCAGCGCAATTTTCAGAGTTCTATGACTGAGCATTATCGCTCTCATCTTGATGGAACCAATATCAACAAGACATCTATGTTAACAACCGATTATCTCAACCACTTTAGTGGTGTGTTGATGCTAATCGAAATGTTGCCTGGCGACCCTGAAGGGTTTGCGGAAGATGTTTTGGAATGGTCTCCGATGTCTTATGAAGAGCACTTTGAAGTTACCGGTTTTCGCGATAAAGAATTAGCGATCAAAGCTTATGAACATGCCCCAATGGATGTACGTTCAGCTTTTGATGAAGTTGTTAATCAATTAAATGACACTTTGGTTGATGTACTTAATCGGGTTCAAACAAGTGTAGAGAATAAACAAACTGAAGAGCTTTCTCAGTTTTGTTCTGAGATCACACCTGGTGTTCGTGACCTTATTGGTAAAGCTGCTGATATTGTCAATGAAGGCACAAGCAATGTTGTTGAATTAGCATTGGAAGCTGAAGATGAGCTGGTTGATGATGCTCAGGATGAAATTGACGCTTTGTTTGATTAACTCTTATTTCTCTCACGGCTATTCCGTAGCTGAAGCTACAGGTCTGCGAGAGTGGCGGCACTAGGTGCCGGACGCCTCTGGCGTCATGACTTACTGCTCCGAGGGAGGGCAGTACTCCTTCTTTGTATAAATAGTCACAAGTTTTTATATGATTATCGTTTTTTAGTGGCGCTTCAGGATGTTTTTTGTACTTCCGATGCTCACAAAGTGTCCGCACCAGCAACCTCGTTGCTGAAGCGCTTTGGGTTGCGAGGTGCGACACGCCCTAGCAAAAACATCAGTATACTCAACAATCTTTTTTTGATTTAATTTTCATATCGATAGCCGACGCCGTGGACGGTTCTGATGATTTTGGGGTTTGATTGGTCGAGTTCTATTTTTTGTCTAAGTTGGGAAATAAATTGATCAAGGGCACGGCTGTTTGCCATGTAGCGCCGACCCCAGCATTCTTCAAACAATTCGAGGCGAGAGAGAACTTTGCCTTTATTTTCATAGAGCATTTCCAATACTTTTAATTCGCGCATCGTTAGCTGAATGGTTTTTTCACCGAAAGTCGCCCTTAGAGATTTGGGGTCTATGGTGAGGTGATCCATTTCAAATGGAGCTTGTTGTTTTTTGTTTTGCGAAGAGGTATTCGAAATTCTTCTTGTTATAGCTTTTACTCTGGCGATGAGTTCGCGCGGTCCGAAAGGTTTTGCGATATAGTCATCGGCTCCAAGTTCTAAACCGACCACTCTGTCAACTTCATCTCCTTTCGCCGTTAGGAGGATGATGGGAATGTGATCATCAATGGCTCTGACTTTACGGCATAATTCAAAGCCGTCCATTTTTGGCATCATGACATCAAAAATACAAAAATCGGGACGGTTCTCTTTAAACTGGCACAGAGCTTCCTCACCATCTTGAGTGAGGTTGCAGCTGTAACCTTCTTGACTGAATAAATCATTCAGCCCTTCTCTTAAATGGACATCATCTTCTGCGATTAATATGTTCATTTTTGTTTTCTCACTTGTTTTTGTCGTTTTGATTTGTCTGATCTGTTTTTAGGGTGACTATAAATCTTGCACCTGGATTGGCTTGTTCTGCCTTTACATCGCCTTCATTTTCTTTTGCCAATTGTTCACAGACGGCTAGCCCTAAGCCAAAGCCGTCGTTTTTAGCTTCGTCTTTAGGGCTTTGTGAAAAAGGCATGAAAATAGATCTAGATGTGCCTTTACTAAATGAAGGCCCCCAATCTCTCACGATTAAAGTCAACATCTGCCCTTCAAGTTTTGATGAAATGCGAATGTTGTTCCCAGCTGCATATTTCCTTGCATTATCTAGCAGGTTAACAAGGATTTGCTCTAGAGCACTTCTGTCGATTTTTACTTCCGTAGGTGTTTGTAAATTAAAGGAAACATTGTGGATTTGCTCTTTGAGTAATGGCGTCAATCGGGTGACGGTTTCCTCTATGATGTGATCTGGAATGGCTTTAATTTTCTTACGGATGGTTGGATGGTTCCCCTTGGAGATTGTAAGTGCATTATTTACCATTTCTGAAAGGCGTGTTGTTTCTGATGCAATGATTTCAGTATATTTGGAGATTTCTTTGGTACTTTCAGTGCTGAGCTTTTGTTGTTTTTCTGTACCTTTAGAAATTTTATTACGAATTAAATCTGCGTAAAGTTGGAGATTTGTTAGTGGTGTTCTTAACTCATGAGAGATGCTAGCCGCAAAGTTAGCTCGGTCGTTTGCTTCAGCTAATACTTTCTTTTGATCTCTGAATAGGGTGAAGGCCAGAAAGGTAAGTAGAGAGGCAATGGGTAGAGTTAACGCAGCTAAGGTAAGAGGGTATTTGGTCGAGGATACAGTAATTGTGTTTTGCAATCTCTCTAGACGCCAGAAGTAGAGAGGGTAACTTAATTGTCTTTGTGCTGAGATCAGGTTTGTGGAGCTATCTTTGTTCTGCCAGAGGATATTATATTGTATATCGACTAGTCGAATATGGTTTGCGGTATGCTTGTTTGCAATTGTACCCAGAAAAACTTTTAAGTCATTTATGAGTGTTTCTCTGTCACTCGCAGCACAATAGGTAATGTTTTTTTTCCCTAACCAGCAGTAGAGTACGTTGTGCCCTTTTGGTGTGAGATAGTTTGACCAAACTCCGTTTTTTCTGTCGAGTAATGGAAGACGACTGAGGTTTTCTTTTGCTGTTGAAAGGGACGCTGAGATTTGTCTTAACTTGCCCATTTCTGAGTAAAGCTGACTTGTTGTTTCTTTGGGTGGGTAGATTTGATCTCCAAATTGGTCAAAAGACACAATGAGGATGAACCGGCTGTTTAGTGTTTGGGGGCAAGATTCTTGAAAGGTGCACCTGAGGGCCCAGGCACCTTGTTCATGCACGGCTTCGATGTCTTTTTTGAATGAATTTTTATAATTAATTAGATAGTTGTTGATTTGGTTATCTAACCTTGCCAACTCTAAAGTGGCTGCATTGCTTTCTTGAAGCTGATAGGTTTTTAAATCTGAATTGAGTGCGTGCAATCCCACTAGTCCCAATGCGAAAATGGGAAGTGCGACAAGAGCTGTTAATAAATATCCTAATTTATGGCGCTGGTTCATTCTATAGATTTACGCCGGCTTTCGGTCATCCGCAAGCATCTGACAGATTATTTACAAAAGAAGGTTTACGGATTGTTTTGGTTAAGTTTTTTAACCCTTCAATTTGTGCTGCAGACCAACATCGGGAGAATAGGCCTGCAGCGTCAGATTGGGTGACGATGCGAGTTGAGGGAACGTGCAGTCGCCACGTGAAAGACTATAACAGTTCTAAATTTGGAGAGGGATCACAAAAACAGAGTTTTTAATAACATGTATGTGAGGTTTGTCAGGAAGATGTTTTCTTTGTCTGTTTTTAGTAGAAGTTTTTGTTTCTTCTATAAAAAACCTGATTGATACGCTTTGTTTGGCATGAACTTCTGACCGACCTCTTTTTAAAATAGCTGTGAACAGATAGGGGCAGCCCTTGCAGTTATTGTTTGATGGAGCAAAGCTGTTTAATGAGAGAATTTTGATTCGTTTTTGGACAACTTAAATTTAATGGCTAAACTAGATATGCAAGATGATTATGAGGCCAACACTCCTAAGGATGTTAGTCGCATTCAGGATGTTTTGGTTACATTCATTGTTGCCCTTATTGGGACGGCTGTTTCGCTCGGCCTTTATTTGCAATCTGGTTTTGGGATGATCCCGTCTCTTTGTGTTGGTGGCGGTTTGTTCATTTGGTTGTTGTCAGCTCATTTTTTAATTACACGGATGAGATTGAAGCGCCTTGTTCAAGGGCGGCTTACTCAATTGACGACTGATGTGAAAAAGCTGAAAAACGAATTGCAAGTTACTGAATTGCTGGCTGAGGGGCATAATGAATTGCTTTCTGGGCAAGATGCCATTGAAAAAGCTATTCGAACAATTGTTAGCCGTATGGATGATTATGATGGTCGTCTGAAAGTTTTGCAAAAGGTTGGCAAGCTTAGTCTTGATAAACCGAAGCGCGAAGAATTGGTTGAGCAAAATAGTAAATTGGCAGTTCTGGGGCAAGAGTTTGAAAAGCTAAGTCTGCAATTGCAGAACTTCGAACATCGTTATGATCATGCCTCGCAACAACAATATAATTTGATGAAAGCTGAGCTTGATATTCTTGAATATGTTGTTCAAGAATTAAGTGTTTCTAGTGATGGCGATCGATCTGTTTTTGCTCAAAAAGCTCTTGCTGCAATAGGTGGGCTGCGGCAGATGCCTGATTTGCGCGAACTTGCTCATCAAGATGTCTCTCAATCTACTTTATTAGGTTCTTCTGCATTCGCACAATCTCCACTGATGCAGTCTCCTTTAACGCCATCTGGGGCGGCTTCTTCTGCATATCCGCAAGCTTTATTATCTTCTCAACCCCAATCCGCTGAGGACGTGTTGCCTTTGTCTGCTTTGCCGCCATCGTCAAATGATGTGTTGGCGCAGGCTCATCAAGCATTAAGAAGTAAGCGACAGACTAAGCCTTCTTTGCCTCCTTCATCATTAGATGCCTTAGCTGCTGGGGCAGAGTTAGAGAAAAATGTTGCGGGTGCGCCTGATACTGTTGTTTCTTCAAGTAGAAATCAAGTTCCACCTTTAGCAGCTACACAAAACCAGGTAACTCCTCAAAGTGCCAACCAAGTTGACCACCAGGGCGACAAAAAAGGCGATAAGGGTGATTACTCATTATTGGCAACAATAAATGAAGCTATTGAAGCGAACAGGATTGAGTTGTTTTTACAGCCGATTGTTGGCTTGCCGGATAGAGAATTAGTGTTCTACGAGGCCTTTTCACGTCTTAGAAATGATATTGGCCAATTGATTTTGCCAAGAGACTTTATTCCTGTTGCTGAAGCTGCTGAGTTAGCGCCAATCATCGACAATCAGATTATCTTGCGCTCCATTCAGGTGATTCAACGCTTGGTTGAAAAAGGGAAGGGGCGGATGGTTTTCTGCAACCTTTCACTGACTTCTTTAAGAGATGCTGATTTCTTTTCTGAATTTATGGACTTTATTGAAGCGAATAAGTGGCTGAAAGACTATTTGGTTTTTGAATTTTCGCAAAAAGCATTAGAAAAAGCTGGCGCACAAGAATTTGAGCGACTTACTGCTATCTCTCATTTGGGTTTTCGTTTTTCTCTTGATCAGATTACTCGGCTTGATATTGATTTTAAGGCTTTGGCAGACCGTCGTTTTGCTTTTGTCAAAATTAATTCTTCTTTGTTGCTTGGCAACATGGAAGGTGCGAAAGCACAAATTCATTCAGCTGATTTAGATCATTTCCTTAACCGATTAAATATCACTATGATTGTCGATAAAGTTGAACGCGAATCTATTGTGCGTCAATTGCGCGATTATAATGTGAACTATGCGCAGGGTGATTTGTTTTGTGAGCCTAAGCCTGTTCGGCCTGAAGTTTATGGTGGCGCTAATTCCGTGGTGGCTGCCTAAAACTGACTTTTCTTTATTTTTCTTATTTGGGTTTAGTCCCTAAATAAATCTTGTTTTTTATGGCTAGATTTGCTCTTGATGTGCGCGACTTACTTTTGAAACTTAGCGCGCTGTTCGGAGCACCTTTTTTATGATCCCCCTCTTAAATTCTGTTTCCTCTCTTTCACAAGACTATGATGTTTGGTTCTGTGATATTTGGGGCGTGATGCATAATGGTGAAACGGCGTTTCAAAGTTCTATTGATGCGTGCCATAAGTTTCGTGAAAAGGGCGGCGCTGATGGGGCCGGCGGGCGCGTGATTTTGCTCACCAATGCTCCGCGGCCAGATTTTTCTGTGGCTGAGCAGCTTGAAGGATTTGGAGTACCGGCCAGTTGTTATGATGGTATTGTTTCATCTGGTGATGTCTCAGCGCATCTTATTCAGACATTTGAGGGCAAGCAATTTTATCATCTTGGGCCGAAGAGGGACTTGCCTGTTGTTGAAACAGCTGGCCTTAGTCCAGTTTCTCTTGATCAGGCGGATGTGATTTTACTGACCGGATTGTTTGATGATGAAACTGAGGGGCCTGAGGATTATCGTGAGATGCTTACTGGCGCTGCTCAGCGAAAGCTACCGATGATCTGTGCCAATCCTGATTTGCAGGTTGAGCGGGGCGCACGGTTGGTTTATTGCGCGGGTATTTTGGGAAAGCTTTATGAGGAGCTAGGCGGTGAAGTACATTACGCTGGCAAGCCGTATCTTCCTGTTTATGAGTTGGCACAAAAGAGGTTAAAAGAACTTTTTCCTGATGAAGTCACTGATAAATCACGAATTTTATGTATTGGAGATGGCATGAAAACCGATATGCCGGGAGCACTCAATGCTGGGTTTGATGCGCTTTTTGTTGCAAGTGGCCTGCATGTGGGAGCTGAGTTTGATCAAGCTTTGCTTGATGGGTTGTTTGTGGACTTTGATGGAAAGCCGATAGGTGCCCTGCGGCAGTTTGGGTAATCAGTAAATAAAAAAAACCTGGACCATTTTTAGATGGTACCAGGTTTTTTTGATTTTAAATCGATAATAACTAATCAGTGGTTAGCCACTTAGAATAGATTATCGATGTCATTTTGGCTTACGGCTTCGGTTTCGTCTTGAGGGCCGTGTAAGATGAGATCATCTTTTCTTTGTAAGCGTTCTAGGAATGCTGTTTCATCAAAATCTCTACGTTCCTTCTCGTTTTCTATGCCAAGAAAGCCTGCGATTTTGTGAATGCGGTAATCAACGAAGTCCAATGTTTCAACAACACGGTTGATACGCTGGCCTGTGATATCCTGGAATGAACAAGCTTCAAAAATCTCCATGATATTGCTCTCTACCGTCTGATGGTAGGTTGCTGGATCTTGTGGATCTGCTGTCATGATTGTTTCAGCTGCTTCCATGATGCGGTTTGTTGCATCTTCGGTTGCTTTAACAACTAATTTTAATTCATTTTCTGCGCTTGATAGTGGGTCAACATCTTCTTTTGTATTTAGAAGTTGCATGTCGTCGCGTGTTTCGCTGATTTTATCCATGATTTGATGGAAATCATCACCGACGATCGTATCTAAACGGTTTAGAAATTCTTTTAAGGTTTCAACTGAACTCTGTGCAAGATGAAGGACTTCTCCTAGAGAGGCCTCATCTTTTTCAACATTCGAGAGCTCATCACCTAATGTTTCGCACCTAAGTTTAGGTACGGCTTGGCTGGCTTTGGCCATGTTATTTTACTCCTGCTACTAAATACAAATGCAGATAAATTAAGGAAATGAGGCCTTAAACTATCAGCCTTCATTTCCTTGAATTTATTATTCGCCGAAAACCGCATTAATTTTGGCGCTGAGTGTTGCTGCATTAAAAGGCTTCACAATATAATTGTTCACGCCTGCTTTTTTCGCAGCAATTACGTTCTCAGTTTTAGATTCAGCTGTTACCATAATGAAAGGTGTTTTCATTAGGTTTTCATCTGAACGAACTTCTTTTAGAAGTTCATAACCAGTCATTGGCTCCATATTCCAGTCTGAGATGACCAAGCCATACTGTCTTTGTTGCATTTTCGCTAATGCTTCAGTTCCGTCAGCAGCATCATCGATGTCGCTAAAGCCAAGTTGTTTTAGCAGATTCCGAATGATGCGGATCATAGTTTTATAATCATCAACCACCAGAACTGGCATTGAAAGATCAATAGCCATTACGCTCTCCATTTCCCCTATTAGAGCAGGTTTCCCTGCCAGTTACGCAACGCGCCCTATTGGGCCACTTTTACAAAATTAAGTGAGCAAAGACCTGCCAATGCCCAACAATCAGATTTACACAATAACCAGAGGTACTAAAAATAAGGTTAATAGCGGGGGGGATACTGTAAAAAAAATTAATGGTGATTAGTTTTTTTGAATTTTTGCGCTGAATTAATGGGTTTGATGAATTTTTTTTCTCTATTTAGGTCTGATTTGGACACTAAAATCATCATTTGGGATAAATTTTTCTTTTTTTAATTAGGATTTGTGCGGAATAACCTTGATGACTGGCAGCGGCTTGGTTAGTGTCGCGCCAATTATAAAGAGGAATGAAATTATGACGAACCCTGCAACTGGTGGTTATTTTATTGAAGATCTTGAGATTGGAATGGAAGAATCTTTCGTAAAAGAGGTTACAGAAGAGCTAATTATTGCTTTTGCTGAAATTTCAGGCGATACCAATCCAGTGCACCTTGATGAGGAATATGCCAAAACCACACGGTTTAAAGGGCGGATTGCACATGGCCTCCTAACGGCTGGTTTCATTTCCACTGTATTGGGCACAAAATTGCCAGGACCTGGCAGTATTTATTTACACCAGGATCTTATTTTTCGTGCACCTGTTCGTATTGGTGATGTGGTTACTTCATCTGTGAAGGTTGAAAAAATAAATTTTCATCGCCGCGTTGTGACACTGAGTTGCTCGTGCGTTGTTAATAATCGTGTGGTGATTGGTGGTGAAGCAGTGATGATGGTCCCGCCTCGCGAAGCTTAAATTTATTAAAAAACTTATTTCTATAAAAAACATCCGTACTTTTGCTAGAGCATTTCACTTTTGTTTTGTAGCATTGGAATGCTCTAATTTTTTGTTTTGCGCACTTCTTTTTAGAAAACCGTGTCACACTTTTCAGGAAGTGCTCTAATGAGTGGCTAATTGCTGTTGAACCTTGTCTGAACTTGGTGTTCTGTAGATGTTGAACTTTAGTTAGGGGCTAGCCTTTAGTTTTTTGCTTGAGTTAGCTGTCTTGCCTGGCTTCTAGCAATTGGTGTTTTTTATTCATGAGCGTGAGTTTTATTAATGTTAGACCTTTCTACTTATAAGACGTTTCCTGAAACAATGAACGGTGCTGTTCTTGCGATTGGAAATTTTGATGGTGTGCATTTGGGGCATAAAGCTGTACTCACTTATGCAATTGATATTGCTGCGAGACGTAATGCTTCCGCAGGTGTGATGTTTTTTTCACCCCATCCTCGGCAATATTTCTCTCCAGATACACCTTTATTTATGTTGACGAACCCTCGGCAAAAACGAGCTGAATTTGAAAAAATAGGTTTAAATTTTGCTCTTGAATTGCCATTTGACGCTGAGCTTGCACAAAAGAGCGCTGAAGAGTTTGTCCAGAATGTCTTGGTTGAGGGAGTGAAGGTTTCTCACGTTGTTGTTGGCTATGATTTCTTTTTTGGCCGTGGCCGTGGGGGTAATCCTCAAATATTAAGAGAGCTTGGTGAGCAATTTGGTTTTGGGGTAACTGTTGCCCCGGCTGAAGGGCATTTAGCATCAGATGATGATAAGCCGCTTGATAATGCTGTTTCTGGTTCTGGCCAGCTGATTTATTCGTCTTCTCTTGTTCGTGATGCTTTGGAAGAAGGGCAAGTTAAGCGCGCTGCCAGCATATTAGGGCGAAATTGGCAGGTTGAAGGCACAGTGACTTCTGGCGCTGGGCGTGGTGAAGGGCTTGGTTTTCCTACTGCAAATATTTCTCTTTCAAAGGGCTGTCATTTGCATCATGGAATTTATGCGGCTTTTGTTCATCACAAGAGTGCTGTTTATAAAGGGGCGGCTTATTTTGGTAAGCGACCAAGTTTTGATAATAGTGAGCCTGTCTTAGAGGTTTTTCTTTTTGATTATGATGGCAACTTATATGGTGAAGACATAGCCATTGAATTTATTGATTTTGTGCGTGAAGACATAAAATTTAGCGATATGGATGAGCTAAAGGCACAAATGGACGATGATTGTAAGGTTATTGAGCAGGTTTTGAGGAAATTTGAGTAACTTTTAGTGGCGCTTCAGATTGCCCACCTGCAACCACGCTACTTTTCTCTCTCACGGGCTATTCTGCGGCTAAAGGCGGCAGGCCCTCCGAGAGGGGTGGCGCTCGCGCCGGGCAGCTCTTGCTGCCACGTACGTGCTCCTTAGTGGAGCACTCCCTTCTTCGTAATGTTTGTTTACAGATGATGCGTTTTTAATGACTTCAATACTATGTGAAATACTCTAACCGCCGTGGTGGCTTTACTCCTTCTTCGTGTGGTGAATTACATAGTTTTGCATCAGTTTTTTCAATTGGCGTTTTCTAATTGGGTTTAGACCCTGTATTGTGGTTAATTCCCTTGACAGTTTTTAGAACGGATGAAAAAACGTTAGATCTGGTTTTTGTCTGATTTGGGGTGTTGCTCCGTTCAGATTTAGGCCTGATGCAGCTTTTCTCAATTTTGAAGGTTTATTTTGATGTCTGATGATAAGACGGTTGATCACTCGCAAGCTGATGAGCGTGATTGGCGTGAGACTTTATTTCTTCCCGTGACTTCTTTTCCTATGAAAGCCGGTTTGCCGAAACGTGAACCTGAATTGTTAGAACGCTGGGAAGCACAAGATATTTATTCAAAATTGAGAGAAAAAGGAAAAGGGCGCCCGCAATTTATTTTGCATGACGGCCCGCCTTATGCGAACGGCAATATCCATATTGGTCACGCGCTGAATAAGACACTGAAAGACTTAGTGGCTCGCTCGCAAAATATGCTTGGGTTTGATAGCCCGTATGTACATGGTTGGGATTGTCATGGACTTCCTATTGAATGGAAAGTTGAAGAAAAATACAGGAAAAAACAAAAAAATAAAGACGATATTCCTGTGAATGAATTTCGTGCTGAATGCCGCGCCTTTGCTGATGAGTGGGTTGGCGTTCAAAAGGGAGAAATGCAACGACTTGGTGTGCAAGGTGAATGGGACAACAGCTATAAAACAATGACGTTTGACGCTGAGAAAACCATTGCCTCTGAGCTTTTGAAATTTGCCATGAACGGCACCCTTTACCAAGATTTTAAACCTGTGATGTGGTCTGTAGTTGAAAAAACCGCTTTGGCTGAAGCTGAGGTTGAATATGAAGACCATGAGAGCCCGACGATTTTTGTGAAGTTTCCTGTGATCGCTGGTGATGATGCGTTGGTTGGTGCCAATGTTGTTATTTGGACGACAACACCTTGGACAATCCCGGGGAACCGCGCCGTTGCTTTTGGCAAGCATTTGTCTTACGGCCTTTATGAAGTGACTGAGGCTGCTGAGGATAATTGGGCCAAGGTTGGTGATAAATTTTTATTCGCGGATGCGTTGGCTGAGCAAGTTTTGGCGTCAGCCAATGTTGCTGGCTTCAAGCGGTTGCAAGATGTTGATCCAAGCCTTGTGGAGGAATGTGCTCATCCCTTTAGAGGGCAGGGGTATGATTTCCAAGTGAGGTTATATGCTGGTGATTTTGTAACTGAAGATGCTGGTACTGGGTTTGTGCATATTGCACCGGGCCATGGTGCTGATGACTATGGTCTTTATCTCTCTAACCAACGTGCCTTTAGAGATGCTGGTATCGACGGTGTGCCACAAACTGTGCGGCCTGATGGTTTGTATCATGCCGAAGTTCCGATTTTTGGCGGCGATGAACCGGCTCTTGTTATCAATCAAAAGGGTAAGTTTGGAAACGCTAACAAACGTGTAATTGAAGAGCTAGTAAGCGCAAACGCTTTGATTGGGCGCGGTAAGGTTAAACATAGTTATCCGCATAGTTGGCGCTCGAAAGCGCCGGTTATTTTCCGGGCGACGCCGCAATGGTTCATCGCAATTGATAAACCGATTGAGATAGAGGGGGCGGGTGTTGCTCGTTCTATTCGTGAGCGGGCGCTTGAAGCTATTGAAGAGACGCAATTCGTGCCTGATACAGGACGCAATCGTTTGAAGGCCATGGTTGAGAACCGGCCTGATTGGGTGATTTCACGCCAGCGTGCCTGGGGTGTGCCGATTTGTATTTTTACAAACAAGGAAACTGGTGCAGTTATACCTAGTGCTGATTTTGAGAATTCAGACGCTTTGATTAAACGCATTGAAGAGAGCTTTGAAGCGAACGGTGCTGATGCCTGGTTTGAGGTAGGATCGAAAGAGTCGTATCTTGATGGCTTGGTTGAGAATGTAAATGACTGGGACCAAGTTATGGATATTCTTGATGTTTGGTTTGATAGCGGCTCGACCCATGCGTTTGTTCTCGAAGATCGTGATGGCTTGCGCTCTCCGGCGGACCTTTATTTAGAAGGCTCTGACCAACATCGTGGTTGGTTCCAGTCATCTCTTTTGGAGAGTTGCGGCACACGCGGACGTGCGCCCTATAAAGCGGTTTTAACGCACGGCTTTACGCTTGATGCGAATGGCAAAAAGATGTCTAAATCAGTTGGCAATTCGATTGCACCGCAAAAAATCATTCAGCAATATGGTGCTGATATCTTGCGTCTTTGGGTGGCGTCTACTGATTATTGGGAAGATCAACGCATTGGCGATGAGATGATTAAGACAAGTGTTGAGTCTTATCGCAAGCTTCGCAACACATTGCGTTTTCTGCTTGGGAACCTGCATCATTATAATGACGATCTTAGGGTTGAGTATGCTGACATGCCAGAACTTGAGCGGGTGATGTTGCATCGTATAACTGAGATGGATGCTTTGGTTCGCAATGCTTATGAGACTTATGAATTTAAAAAAGCGTTTCATGCGATTTTTCAATTTTGTACGGTTGAGCTGTCAGCGTTTTATTTTGATATTCGTAAAGACACGCTCTATTGCGAAGCACGCTCTTCTCATGCACGACGTGCGTCACTTACAGTGCTGAATGAATTGTTTGATTGTTTGACGGCTTGGCTTGCGCCAATTCTTGTTTTTACAATGGAAGAAGTTTGGCAATCTCGCACACAAGATGATGCGAATTCTGTTCACCTTAGAGATTTTCCTGACGTTGCTTCTAACTGGTCGGATATTGAACTTGCTGAGAAGTGGGAAAAGGTGCGGATGGTACGCCGGGTTGTAACTGGTGCGCTTGAAGTTGAGAGGCGTGAGAAACGCATTGGCTCTAGTTTAGAGTCGGCACCTGAGATTTTCATTGCTGATGCTGAGCTTTATAAGGTCGTAAAAGACCAGGACTGGGCTGAGATTGCGATTACATCTGGGGCGACTTTAACTCAAGGTGAGGTGCCGTCGGATGCATTTATGTTAGATGATGTTGGCAGCGTTGGTGTTGTGCCGAAAAAAGCTATTGGTGAAAAGTGTGCACGTTCATGGAGAGTTTCAGAAGATGTTGGTTCTGACGCTGAGTTTCCTACATTAAGTGCCAGAGATGCCCTAGCTGTTCGTGAATTTGACGCACTCTAGAAATAAGATTTTAAAGATGCTTATTTGGTTTATCTTTTGCTAGGACATTACTAATGACGATATCTGTTTGGGGCCGTTATTCAACTTTTGGTGTGCTGATAGCGTTTGTTACATTCGCGCTAGATCAACTGTCTAAATATTGGGTTGTGCAAATTTTCTGGCCTCAAACGGGTTGTCAGCCTTTGGATTTTGCAAAAGCTTATCAGTGTTCTCACACCGTTACGTCGTTTATGGATTTAACCATGGCGTGGAATAAAGGTGTATCTTATGGGCTTTTGGCGCAGGATAGTGATTTAGGGCGCTGGCTACTGATAGGTTTTTCTATTGTTGCTATGATTGGTTTTTTCTTTTGGTTAACGAGGGCTTTATGTCCGACCTTAGCTTTGGGAATAGGGCTTATTATTGGCGGCGCTGCTGGCAATGCGTTGGATCGTGTGATATATGAGGCTGTAGCTGATTTTGTTTTGCTACATGCTTTTGGCTATAATTGGTATATTTTTAACATAGCAGATGTTGCTATCGTTTTAGGAGCTGGTTTGCTGTTTTATCATTTGGTTTTTATTGATCCAAAGACTAGACCTGATATGAGCCAATAATCTTTTGTGATGACTGTTTACTATATTCATCGCAAAAAGGCCTTAAATGACTTTTATGAGTGGAAACAAGAAGATACTATAAACTGGTTAGAGCTTGTTTTCTTTGATGTTTGATTTTATCATTCAATTTAGAAATGTAAGTTGATTTCTATAATAATATTAGGATGCTAAAGGGCTGATTGATGCTGAATTTGGGAAAATTTTGCCATATTAATAATGGATCTTTCGGTTTGAAGGCTCTTTCTACGCTTTTTTTAAAATTAACTCTTTTAATTGGCCTTGTATTTTCACTTAGCGCTTGTAGTTCAGATGATGTTGTTCTTGAAGGTGCCCTTTTTGAAGCTGTTGGTGTCGCTGGTAGTTTAACTAAGAAGAAGAATGACCCTAAAGTTAAACAACGTACTGGTTTGGTTTTGCCACCTGCGGCTCATTTGCCGGAGCCAGGAAAGCGGGCTGCTGTTCAACAACAAGATCAAAATTGGCCTGATGACCCTGATTTAAAACGTAAAGCGATTGCATCTCAGGCTGAAACAGAGCGTAAAAAATATTGCTCTGATGTGGGCCGTAATGAACATCACCCTGATTATGATGATAATAAAGCTGCTAAATGTAGCACCTTACTTTCAAAAGCATTTGATGGATTTGACCGTGCCCCTGAAGGTGAAACTCAATAAAATTCTTGGTGTTTAACAAGCTTTTTTAGTGCTTTTCTACTTTTTTCCTTCAGATCTCTCTCATTTAATTTCTCACAAGGGTGTGAATGTTAAAATCCGTTCTTTTCTTTCTTAAATAAAAAACTATATTTAAAGAACTTGTAATTTTGGAATGACAATATGAAGCATGTTTCGAAAGGGTTGGGCCGAACTCTAAAAATTGTATCGGCACTGATGTTTACTATGGGCGCACTTTTAACCACGACAGAAGCTTTAACCGCAAAAAATGCTACAAAGGCGTCTAGCGGGCCTGAAGTTACCTATTTTAAGATGGAAAATGGGCTTGATGTGGTTGTAATTCCAGATCATAGAGCGCCTGTTGTTACTCACATGGTGTGGTATCGTGTCGGTGCTGCTGATGAAGCGCCTGGCGTTTCAGGAATTGCGCATTTTCTTGAGCATTTAATGTTTAAGGGAACGACAAAAATTGCTCCAGGTGAATTTTCCAAGATTATTGCACGTCATGGTGGTGAAGATAATGCCTTTACCAGTCAAGATGTGACAGCTTATTTCCAACGAGTAGCAAAAGAACATTTGCCTATGATTATGGAAATGGAAGCTGATCGGATGAGCAACCTTAAATTGCTTGAGAAAGATGTTTTAACTGAGAGAGATGTGATTTTAGAGGAACGCCGCTCGAGAGTTGAAAACAGCCCTAACGCTCTTTTAGGTGAACAAATCAGTGCTTCTCTTTATTTGTCCCATCCTTATGGCATTCCAGTCATTGGCTGGATGCATGAGATGGCAAAATTAAGCCGTAATGATGCTCTCAAACATTATAAGAATTATTATGCACCGAATAACGCTATTCTCATTGTTGCTGGAGATGTGACTTCTGAAGAAGTGAAACGTTTGGCGGATAAATTTTATGGCTCTGTTAAACGCGGGCCTGAATTACCGGCTCGCGAGCGGCCAATGGAGCCACCGCATGTTTCTCCGCGCCGTGTCGTTCTTGAAGATGAGCGCGCTGGTAAACTTGCTTGGCAACGGCATTATTTAGCACCTAGCTATAAAACAGCTCCTAAGGGTGATTCTGAAGCTCTTGAGATGCTTATGAAGGTTGCAACTGGTGGTACAACGAGCCGTCTATACAAAAAGCTTGTTGTTGCAGATAAACTTGCTTCAAGTGCCGGTGGTGGCTACTCAGAGAGTGGTTTGGATTATGGTGGATTGTACATTTATGCCATTCCTTCTAAAGGAGTGACTATTGAGAAACTTGAAGCTGCAATCGATGATGTTTTTGAAACAATAGCTAAAGATGGTATCACTGAGCTTGAACTTAACCGTGCTCGAAATGCTTACATAGCTGATTATGTTTATGGCAATGATAGTCAATCTGGTTTGGCTCGTCGTTATGGATTTGCTTTGGCAACGGGGTGGTCAATTCAAGATATTGAATCTTACCCAGAACGCTTGAAAAAAGTAACGGTTGAAGACCTTCAACGAGTGGCAGCTAAATATCTAAATATTAATTCATCTGTCACTGGGATTTTGATCCCTAAGCCAAAAAAAATGGCGGGTAAGAAATAAATCAATTAAAAATTTTGGCTTTGAAAACTAAGTGACTTCTTATGACAAATAATAATAGTTTGAAGAATAGGGGTGTTGGCATGGTACTGAAACTTTTTCGGTTTACCAAACCTGTGGTGCTTTTCCTACTTACGGTTTTGGCTCTGCCATTTTTGAATAATGAGGCGCATGCAATGAAGGTTGAACGGGTTGTCAGTCCACTTGGTATTGAAGCATGGTTGGTTCAAGAGAAAAATGTACCGTTAATCGCAATGCAATTTGCTTTTAACGGTGGTGCTGCTCAGGATGAAACTGGGAAAGAAGGTACCGCTTATTTGCTTTCTGGAATGCTCGATGAAGGTGCTGGTGATTTAACGTCGACCCTATTTCAGGAGAAGGTTGAAGAGATTGCTATTCGACTAGGATTTGAAGCGTCTCGTGATAATTTTTCAGGGAAATTCCAAACATTGAGTGAACGCAAAGACGAAGCGTTTGACCTTTTGAAATTAGCAATTACACAGCCTCGGTTTGATGAAGATGCAATTGATCGCGTGCGCTTGCAGATTATTTCTGGTTTGAAATTTGAAGAAAATAATCCGAATAATGTAGCGACGAGGAGTTGGTTTAAAAATGCATTTGGGGATCACCCTTATGCGCGACCAACGAAGGGAACTGAAGAGAGTTTGAAGGCTCTTACTCAGGATGATTTAAAAGCCGTACATCAAAAGATCTTTTCTCGTGAAAATTTGAAAATTTCTGTGGTTGGAGATATTTCTCCTGAGGAACTTGGAATTTTAATTGATAGAGTCTTTGGTGATTTGCCTGCTAAGTCTGGTGTTAAAGAGGTTGCTGAAGCCGTAGATGTATTTGGCCCTAAGCTTGATAATGTGACTATAAATGTACCTCAGTCTGTTATTCAATTTGGCCATCAGGGTGTTAAACGGGATGATAAAGATTTTATTCCAGCTTATATTTTGAACTATATAATGGGTGGCGGTGGTTTTGCTTCTCGTTTAATGGAAGAGGTGCGAGAAAAACGTGGTTTGGCGTATTCTATATACAGTTATCTCTATCCTTTAAAGCATAGTGCATTGATATTGGGTGGTGTTGCGACCAAGAATTCTTCCGTGCCTGAAGCGATGGATTTGATTAAAAAAGAATTTTCGCGTATGGCCACTGAAGGGCCTAGCGAGGCTGAGTTAAAGAATGCTAAAAACTATTTAACGGGCTCATATGCTCTTCGATTTGATACGTCTTCAAAAATTGCTAGCCAATTATTGTGGATTCAGGTTGAAGGTTTGGGGATGGATTATATTGATAAACGAAATGAAATGATAAATTCAGTGACGATGTCTCAAATACGCGGCGTTGCAAAGAGATTGTTTCAAGGTGATAAATTGCGGTTTGTAGTTGTGGGGCAGCCTATTCCGGAGGCGCCAGAAACACAGTAGATCTTTAACCGTATATTATTTGATGTTGGAGGATATAGGTTTTGACGATTACCTATGATATTAGCGGTTGTTTAGCAAATGTGGTTGGCAACAACGGCCTCAGCCCTACTGAATATGATAAATGGTTTGAGCGGGCTACAAAAGGTGCTCAGCAACTCAAAATTGCTTATGAAGCAGAATTGTTGCCCTTACTCAGAATTGCTGAACGACGCGATGATATTGAAATTTTAACTGAAAAATTTTATTCTCTTATTGAAGGGGATGATGCTGTTGGGGAAGCTGACACTGTTGTTTTTTTAGGAACAGGCGGGTCTAGCCTTGGTGGTCAAACCATTGCGCAGATGGGTGGGTGGTTCATTCCTGGTGATGATGTTAACCAGCCTCGTAAACTACCCCGTACGCGTATTTTTGACAATCTTGACCCTCGCTCATTGGAGCGCGGGATTGGTTTGCTTGATTTAAAAAAAGCGCGTTTCGTCATTATTTCTAAATCAGGAAATACTGCAGAAACTCTTCTTCAAACGATTACTGTTCTCAACGCATATAAAGAAGCAGGGCTTGAAAGCTATGTGGGGAAGTCTATTTTAGGACTTTCTGAGCCTCCCGTACCTGGGGGTAAAAATGGTCTTCGCGATTTGCTGGGGCTTTATGGTTGCGAATTTTTAGATCATGAGACGGATATTGGTGGTCGTTTTTCATGTTTGACTAACGTTGGATTGATTTTTGCTGTTGCGCGCGGCATGGACCCTTTTCAATTGAGAGAAGGGGCGTCGAAGATTATTAATCATCTTGTTTATGGTGATTATTACGAAGATTTTATGCCTGTTCTTGGCTCTACTGTTTGTGTGGGGTTGTATCAAGAAAGAGGTATCAATAATTTCGTTATGATGCCTTATGTTAATCAACTTGCCCGGTTTGCGAATTGGTATGTGCAATTATGGGCTGAAAGCCTTGGTAAAGATGGTGTTGGTATGACGCCGATTGCTGCACTTGGCCCTGTTGATCAACATAGTCAATTACAGCTTTATATGGATGGTCCTATTGATAAGCTTGTGACGATTGTTGCGACCGAGACAACAGGCAAGGGACCATTTATTGACAAGGATTTAGCTGGTATTGCGGGCATGGATTTCTTCTCTGATCGCCATGTTGGTGATTTAGTGAGTGCGCAAGCGCGTGCGACCCGTTCTGCTCTTGAAGAGGCAAAAAGACCAACACGTTTTATTCGTATTTCTGAAGTTAATGAATTTACACTTGGTCAGATGTTAATGAGCTTTATGGTTGAAACAATTCTGGCGGCTGGATTGTTAAATATTAATGCATTTGATCAACCTGCTGTTGAAGTTGGTAAACGAATGGCTCGTGATTTTTTGCGTAATTAACCTCTCGAAATTATTGTTTCTTGTGATTTAATTTAATTGCGCTGTTTCTTCACTATTTTCATTTTTCCGGTTATGGTCATGCACTGAATGGGCCGTGCTTTGGCATCGTGCTTTAGTAAGATTTAATTTAAGAAATTATTTGGACTAAACTTATGACCATCCGGGAATTATCACCGCATTTAATCAACCAGATTGCAGCTGGTGAAGTGATTGAGCGGCCGGCTTCGGTTGTTAAAGAGCTTGTTGAGAACTCTATTGATGCGGGGGCTTCTTCTATTGAGGTTGTTTCTGCTGATGGAGGCCTTTCCTTACTTCGTGTCATTGATAATGGACAAGGTATGGGTGAAGGTGATCTTTCCCTTTGTGTTGAACGACATGCTACTTCTAAATTAGAAGATGAGGGTTTGTTTTCTATTCACACTCTTGGATTTCGAGGAGAAGCACTTCCTTCTATTGGCTCTATTGCGAAACTTACTATTCAAACAAGAGAGACAAATGGAGATGGGTTTGAGCTTTCTGTGGATGGGGGAGTGAAAACTGAACTTCGTCCATCTGCGCTAAATTACGGCACCATCATCGAAGTTCGCGATTTGTTTTATGCGACACCGGCTCGTTTGAAATTTCAAAAATCTTCTCGTGCTGAGACGAGTGCGATAGCAGATGTTGTTAAGCGTCTTTCTTTAGCGCACCCTGATATTGCTTTTCGTTTAACATGCGATGGTAAGCAAAGATTGAATTTGGCGCAGGTGGCCATAGGAGATGAAGCCGGAGAACTGCAGCGGATTGGTAAAATCTTTGGTCAAGAATTTGTCAAGGATGCTTTGTTTATTGATGCGACACGCGAAGATGTTCATTTGCGCGGCTTTATTGGATTGCCGACTTTACACCGTGCTAATAATTTGATGCAGTATTTTTTCGTGAATGGCCGCCCTATTCGCGATAAGCAAATCTTAGGGGCAATCCGCGCGGCATATTCCGATTTTCTCCCTTCTAACCGTCACCCTTATTTGAGTTTGTTTTTAACTTTACCGCCGGACAAAGTTGATGTGAACGTGCATCCAGCGAAAGCTGAGGTGCGGTTTCAGGATGGAGCTTTTATCAGGGGGTTACTTATTGGGGCCATTCGCCAGGCGATTGATGAGGCAGGACATAGGGCCAGTTCAAAAGGGGGGGCTGATACTTTGAGTGCTTTTCAGTCTGAGAATGTTCAATCTTCTTTTTCTTCGCACGTTACTTCTTCTCAGGCCTATTCCCCCTCAGCTCAACACGAGAACTTATCAGGACATAATATTCATTCTTCTGATAATGGAGCTTATTTTGGTGAGGAAGGTTATTCACCGCATGCGCATACAAACTTTACTGACGAACAGTCAACTTCTTTAAGAACTGATGGCCATAATCATTCTCATGATCAGTGGCAGAGTGAACTTGATGGTGTAAATATGCCAAGTGGTGAGATGCTGTCTCATGACGAGGTGTTGGACCCTAAAATAATTTCTAAACCCCTTGGCGCGGCGCGGGCACAATTCTTTGAAAACTTCATTGTTGCCCAGACTGCCGATGGGATGATTTTGGTTGATGCTCATGCTGCACATGAACGGGTTGTCTATGAAAAACTTAAAAAACGCGTTGTTGAAGGCCACGTGCCGTCGCAAGGATTGTTGATCCCTGAAGTGATTGAACTGGATGATCATTTGCGTGATGGGTTGCTTGCTCATAGTGAAGCTTTGCAACAGTTTGGCCTTTATTTAGAAGGTTTTGGGCCGCGAGCAATTGCTGTTCAGGAAGTACCAGCTTTGTTGATAAAGGGGAATATTCAATCTCTTATTCGAGACTTGGCTGATGAAATTGCTGAGCTGGATGCCACAACAGAGCTTAAATCTCGACTTGATTATGTCTGTGCTACCATGGCGTGCCACGGTAGTGTGAGAACAGGGCGGCGTTTGCTGCCTGAAGAGATGAATGCACTGCTTCGAGAAATGGAAGCGACACCTCGTTCTGGTCAGTGCAATCATGGCCGGCCAACTTATGTTGAGCTGAAGCTCAAGGATATTGAACGCTTGTTTGGACGCTAGAATGGGGGATATAGATTGGAGCTTAAAGTATGATGAAGTTTCTTAAGTTTACTCTGTTTGCTGGCTTTGTTGTTGTTGGCTATTCCATGTGGAAATTTCAAATGACAACATCGCGTGAGATTGTTTCTTATGGCCTTGTAAAGGCGACAAGTTTGCATCATAAAGGCGAACTTGTCGGACGCACGAGAGAAATACAAAGAGGTGATTTGCGGTTTTGGGAAGTTGAGCTGCCGAATAAATCCTGGGTTGATTGTCAAAAAAATTGTTCAGATGCTTTGCGGAAGGGTTCGCTTGATGAAGAAGAAGAAGAGGAGATTAACCCTTATTAATCTTTTCTCTCTCTCACGTGCGATGGCAGCGTAGATGCCGCACTCCGAGGGGCAGCGCTAAGCACTGACGGTCTTTTTTTAGTTACGATTTTAGATTGCCCACAAAGCAACTGCGCTGAGACCTATATTTTTCATCTTCAGCTGATAGATAAGCTTTGTTTTCTTTATTTAGGGGTTATTTTGCCATTTGGCATAGTAGAGGGTTGTTTCACCGTATTTTTTTTTGTCTAAGAGTTCAACACCTTCCGGCCAAATGATGGTTGATGACTTGCTTTCTTCTAAAATGATGAGCGCTTCATCTGCGAGCCATTCACCTTCTATAGAAGATGATAAAGCTTTCTCACCAAGTTCTTTATTATAGGGTGGGTCAATAAAAATGAGATTAAAGGGTTGAAACCTTTTCATTGGTCCAAGGTTTGTGGCGTCTCGTTTGAATAGCTTGGTAATACCAGTGAATTCTAAATGTTCGATATTGCTGCGAATGAGGCCGCGCGGCTCTATGGCGTCTTCTACAAAGACGGCGAATTTAGCGCCTCTTGATAAAGCCTCTAACCCTAGAGCGCCCGTGCCAGCGAATAGATCTAAAACAGTTGCACCTTCAATATCGAAATTTTCAAAGTGCTTTGAGATACCGTGGCTGATTTTATTGAACATGGCTTCACGGACCCGGTCAGAGGTCGGTCTTGTTTCTGATGATTTGGGGGTGAAGAGCTTTTGGCCTTTATGGTTGCCGCCAACAATACGCATTATCTATTTCCTGAAATTATAAGTTTATGGCCTCGGTTTTTTTGAGATGCGCCGTTGAGGTTTACGTCCTGATGGCTTGCTGGAGCGATTGCCTGGACCATTTTTGTTACTACTTTTGTTTTCAGGGCCATGTTTATTGAATTTCGATTTGCTGCCTGGCTTTTTTCCGGACTTAGAACCTGATTTCTTTTGCGCATCTTTTTTAGATTGTGCTTGATTGGTTGAAGGCTTGATGCTGAATTTTTCAGAGAGCTCTGGTCCTAGTTGGTCTGCCAAGATATGTGGTTTTATATCTTCGACTTCACCGGCTTTTAAGTCCCCTAACATAAAGGGGCCAAAGGAGATACGAATGAGGCGATTTACATTGAGGCCTAAATGTTCGCAGATGCGTTTAATTTCTCGGTTTTTGCCTTCTCGCAAGCCCATAGTAAACCAGCAATTAGAGCCCTGTTCTTTTATGAGTTGCGCCTGAATGGGACCGTATTTAATCCCTTCAATTGTGATGCCTTCTTTTAGGCCGTTCAGTTTGTCTTGTGTGACGCTGCCATTAGCGCGGACTTTATAACGGCGCAGCCATCCGGTTTTAGGTAACTCAATATGGCGTGCTAGTTCTCCATCATTTGTGAGGAGTAATAAGCCTTCCGTGTTGATATCCAAGCGGCCAATAGTGATGGTTCTTGGCAAGTGTTTCGGTAATTTTGAAAAAATTGTATCGCGATCTTTTTCGTCTTTGGCTGTGGTGACGAGACCTTTTGGCTTATGGTAGCGCCAAATTTTTACTGGTTCTTGATCTGGTAACGGTTGGCCGTCAACTAATATCTTATCGCTACTAGTAACATTTAGGGCTGGACTTGAAATCTTCTTACCATTGACCTTGATACGTCCAGCTGCAATATAAGTTTCTGCTTCACGGCGTGAGCAAACCCCTGCGCGTGCTATAGCTTTTGCAATGCGCATTTGAATTTCGGGTGTTTCACTAGATGGTTCAGCTACTTGTTCAGCAGGTTGATTTTCATCAGATGAAGCTTTTTTGTTTGAATTTTGTTTGGTTTCTTTATTCATGAGTTCTGTTGTGTCGTATTCTTTTTAAAAGTGCAATCAAAAGGTGAAAATTATGTCACAATCCTTTATGGAGAGGGCGCTAGAATTGGCAAAAGAGGCCTCTTTAGCAGGTGAAGTGCCTGTTGGTGCTGTTATTGTCTCCTCAGAGGGGGAAATTCTGGCTGAAACACGCAACCGGATTGTTGAGCTATGTGATGCGACGGCTCATGCTGAAATTCTTGCTATTCGAGAAGCAGGTGCTCGGCTCTCAACTGAGCGGCTGATTGACTGCGATTTGTATGTGACATTAGAGCCTTGTACGATGTGTGCTGGGGCGATTTCTTTTGCGCGTTTGCGGCGAGTTTATTATGGCTGTTCTGACCCAAAGGGGGGCGGTGTGGAGCAGGGGGCTTGTTTTTTTGATCAGCCAACATGCCATCATAAACCTGAAATTTATGGTGGTATTTGTGAAACCGAAGCAGCTCAGATATTGCGTGATTTTTTTAAAGAAAAAAGGGAATAGGGTTTTTCTCTCTCTCACGGGCTATTCTGCCGCTTAAGCGGTAGGCCTACATTTTAAAGTGCTTCAGGTTGCCCACCTGCAACCGCAATGTGCGGCGTTTACGCCGGACTAAGCTGGCGCTCCGTCATGTCCCTCAACCCGAAATGGGCTGAGCTCCTTCTTCGTATAGCTCTTTTTTCGTTTTGTCTTGGAGCAACCGTGCTTTTAGTTGCGCTTCAGGTTGCCTGCGAACAACCGCGGCTCAAGCAACTTGTTGGTTTAGGATTTGCTCAAGATTGCGGCGCAGGTCGTCTGCTGCTTCTTCAGAGTGGGTGAAGATATCTTCAATTTTGAAATAATCAAGGACGTTATATCTACCAACTCTTGGTTGTGTGAGGATAAGTGGTTGATTGTTTTTTAACTCGTTATTTTGAAGCATGTTATTGGTCAAAGAGCGCAGCAAGATTTGACTGCAGCCAATGAGGGCGTCGATGCTGTTTGGCACTTTTCCGGCCAATCTGGCTTGTTCACCAGTGACATCAACGGCGATGGTTACATCGACTTTGCCATTTAAAATGTTGAAGGGAACGGGATTTACAAAGCCACCATCAATGAGCACGCGCTCATCTAATTCAACGGGTTTTAAAAGAGCGGGAAGGGCGGAACTTGCAGCGATGGCCGGGATTAGTTTGCCTTTTGAGACGGTGTATTGTTCTTGTGTGTAGAAATCAGTTGTGATGGCGTGAAACGGAATTTTCAGGTCTTGAAAATTCTCTGGTAAGTTTTCTGGCATCAACATTTGGAAGAATGCCTCAGCGTTTAAAATTGAAGGTGTGCGTAGATTAATGAGTGAAACCCATTTATTTGGGCGGTTTCCATAGAGCCGTTTTATAAGTTCGGTTCTTTTGGAAAATAAATCTTTTGCGTAATCCTCAATTTCTAAACCGTTCATTCCAGAGGCATAAAGGCAGCCAACAAGAGCACCCATAGAGGTCCCAGAAATCACTTTTGGTTTTATACCAAATTCATCTATGACCTGAAGAATTTTGATATGAGCTAAACCGCGTGCACCACCGCCGCCTAGAGCTAAACCAAAATGGGGGACTGAACGGGTCATTGAATGCCTTTTGCTTTTGTTGGTTCGTAAACTTAGAAGATATTTAGGAAATGGGCTTGCTTTTTCAAGTGTGCACTCTCTATATGGTTAAAGACTAAATATCTAAGTTGTAGGGTTTTTAATCTTTAAGAGCGCGCCAGCCAATATCTTTGCGGTAAAATCCGCCTTCCCATTCAATGGCATCAATGGCTTTATAGGCGTTGCTTTGGGCTTCTGCTATTGTTGCCCCCTCACCTGTTACATTGAGGACGCGACCGCCGATGGCTGTGTACTTATCGTTTTCTTTTTTGGTACCCGCATGGAAAACCTGGCAATTGTCTAAATTATTTGCTTCTTCAAGGCCTTTAATTTCTGAGCCTTTTTCGTAAGACCCTGGATAGCCTTTTGTAGCCATCACAACAGTTAAAGCGGAGGTTTCACTCCATTTAAGTTCAACCGTTTTTAATGTTTCATTTGCAACGGCGAGAAGGGCAGGGACGATGTCTGATTTCATACGCATCATTAGTACCTGGCATTCTGGGTCTCCAAAACGGGCGTTATATTCTATGAGCTGCGGTGTTTTGACGCCATCTTTCTCTGTCAACATGAGGCCTGCGTATAAAACACCTTTATAAGGGGTGCCTTTGTCGTTCATGGCTTTCACTGTTGGCTCTATGACTTCACGCATTGTTTGCGCGATAAGCTCGTCTGTCATGATAGGGGCTGGGGAATAGGCGCCCATGCCGCCGGTGTTTGGGCCTTTGTCGCCATCAAAAGCACGTTTGTGATCTTGGGCGGTGACTAAAGGCAAACATGATTTGCCGTCTGTGAGGACGAAAAAGCTGGCTTCTTCTCCATAGAGCGTTTCTTCAATTACGACTTCTGCGCCAGCGTCTCCGAAAGAGCCACCGAAAATCTCGTCAATGGCCGTTAGAGCCTCTGTATCTGTTTCAGCCATGATAACGCCTTTGCCAGCGGCTAGGCCATCTGCTTTGATGACTATTGGAGTGCCTTCTTTGCTGACATAATCTTTGGCAGAATTTGCGTCTGTGAAGCGGGCGTATTTGGCTGTTGGGATATTGTAATCTTTGCAAATATCTTTGGTGAAGCCTTTAGAGCCTTCCAGGATGGCGGCTTCTTTTGTGGGACCAAAGCAGGGAATGTTGGCAACGCTTAAATCATTGGCGAGGCCTGCAACTAATGGAGCTTCTGGGCCGATGACGACGAGTTTAACATTGTTATCTTTAACGAAATTAATAACGGCTTGATGATCGGCAACATCAAGGTTGATGATTGTGCCGCAACTTTCCATGCCGCCATTACCGGGTGATATAAAAAGTGTATCAAGAAGAGGGCTTTGCGCTATTTTCCAAGCCAATGCATGTTCACGGCCACCTGAGCCAATAAGAAGAATATTCACGTTTTTTGCCTCTTTGAATGCTTTTGGGTCAGGTTGGAACCTTAGATACCCTTTTGTATTTACATCTCTATAATTAAGTGATTAGGCCTATCATTCAGTGGTTTTCTGTCAAGTCTTGGATAAATTGAATTGGTGGAATTTCAGAGATTTTTCTTAAAAAACTCATTTTTCTAGCCTAAATGCTTCAGACTGTTGTTTGAACTTTAGTTTTAGGGGTTTTAGAGAGACGCTCAATGAACTATTTTGAAGTTTGGGCACTATTTTGAGGCTCGGCATTTCTTTTCATTTGAATGAGCACATTTTTGGAATTTTAGTTTTATGGAATTTGATTTTGACGGACAAAAAGCGCGGGCAAGTAGCAATGCACCTGAATTTACGGTTTCTGAACTTTCTGGGAAAGTGAAGAATTTTATTGAAACTGAATTTTCCTATGTGCGTGTGCGTGGTGAGCTGGGGCGGGTTAGCACGCCAGCATCCGGGCATGTTTATCTTGACTTGAAAGATGATAAATCTGTTATTTCAGGTGTGATCTGGCGGGGGAAAGCGGCAGCTCTTTCTATTCGACCTGAACAAGGGCTGGAAGTGATTGCTGTTGGTAAACTCACGACTTTTCCAGGGCAATCGAAATATCAAATTGTTATAGATAGTATTGAGCCAGCTGGCCAAGGTGCGTTAATGGCGCTTTTAGAAGAGCGCAAAAAGAAATTAGCTGCTGAAGGTTTATTTGACGAATCTATCAAGAAGAAACTCCCCTTTATGCCAAAGATTATTGGTATTGTAACGTCGCCTACAGGGGCGGTTATTCGCGATATGATGCATGGGTTTAGAGAGCGCTTTCCGGTGCATGTGATTGTTTGGCCAGTGCGTGTGCAGGGTGAAAATGCATCGAAAGAAGTGGCTAGAGCCATTGACGGGTTTAATAAGATTGATGGTCGCTCTGGCATAGCGAGACCGGATGTGTTGATTGTTGCGCGCGGTGGCGGATCTTTGGAAGACCTTTGGGGGTTTAATGAAGAGATTGTCGCCCGGGCTACTGCTTCAAGTGATATCCCTCTGATTTCTGCGGTTGGTCATGAGACGGACTGGACTTTAATTGATTATGTCTCTGATGCGAGGGCGCCGACACCGACCAAAGCGGCTGAATGGGCTGTGCCTAAATATTCTGAACTTGTTGAGCGGTTGGGTGATTTAAAATTACGCCAATTTAAGACGATGTCGCGCCAGTTACAAACCAAACGTTCTGACTTGAAAAGTGCGTCTCGTGGATTGCCGCGTTTGGTTGATCTTGTTGGGATCCCCCGGCAAAGGCTTGATGGAGCTGCTGGACGTTTGGGGCAGGCTTTGCTTGGGTTTACGCGAACGAAACGCGGGCAGTTTCAAAGATTTGATGGGCGATTGCAGCCACATGTTCTGATGAACCGTATTGCGCGCGGGGGTGAGCGCGTTGGTTTGTTTCAACAAGCGCTGGGTCGTATTATGGTGCAGCGGTTAAAGTTTTCTCGTGAAACTCATAATCGCTTAAGTGGTGGCTTGCGGCCACAGATGATCATGAAGGCCATCAACCAAGGTGGGCAAGTGCTTCATAATTTACAAGACCGACGCGACAGGGCGGTGCGATCTAGTTTGCAGCAAAAAAGACAGAAGTTGCAAAGTCTTAGCCAATTGATGAATTCTTTAAGCTATCAGAATGTGTTGGCGCGTGGGTTTGCTTTGGTGCGCGATGATGCTGGTGAAATGGTGCGAGGGTGCTCTCAATTAAATTCAGGTGATGTGGTCAATGTTGAATTTGTTGATGGTAAGGTTTTGGCTGAAATTCAGGGTGCTGCTGATGATCTGAAGAGCATCATTATAAAGAAGTCTGCTGGTGATGCCCCTAAGACAAAACGGGTAAAAAAGACTAAAAAAAGTGATGATGATACTTCTGAAGGTGGTGCGCAGGGAACGCTTTTTTAGTGCTCCTTCAGGTTGCGTTTTTAATGTGCCTTCAGTTGCTCACTCAGCAACCGGCACAGAGTAAATCGCACTGAAGAACAACTATTTTAGTGTATTTTTTGTTACGAAATTAAGATGGAATTTTCTGGTTTAACAAGATTTTATTGAATGGTTGCAACACTATGTTAGAAAAGATAAAATTTGTTAGATACGAAATTAATAGGGTCTTCCCTGATGAATAGGTTTGGAAAATTGCTAGGAAATAAAAATCAGGCTGATATTGAATATTTAGATGGTGATTACAACCTTCTGGTGCCAGGTGATTATGTTATCTGTGGTATGAGCCGTGCTGAAATTCCTTTAGAAAATTTAAAATATTGGAATGTTGAACGCCAAGAACCTTACGCAACTGCTGAACTTGCCATAGAGGCTGAGAAAAAATACCGTAAAGTTGGAGAGTAAGCGTTTTTTGTGGCGCTTTAGATTGCCCACAAGCAACCGTGCTATTAGTGCTCTTTTTTTGTTTCAGATGCCCACAAAGCATCCGCATTAGCGACCGTTGCTATTAGTACGCCTTCAGTTTACCACTAGCCAATCATTCGTGGTCAGTTTTTGTTTTTTCTTTTAAATCTTCTGGTGAAATTGGTTTGGGGTAATGTTCTTTCAAAAGATTTACCAGTGTTTCCTCATCATTTTTCTCAAAGGTAAACTCGATTGGAAACGGGCGGCTCATTCGTTTGAGTGCTCTTAATTGATGATTGCTGTTTTCATCAATTCTAACGTGATCTTTTTCAGTTGTGACCAATTGCAAGTCATCTGCTAGAGCCAGTTTGGTGAGATGGTCTGCGTCTTTGCTTGTAAAGTTATGATGATCAGGAAAGGGATTGCGGCGGATGACTTTACCACCAGCACTCTCTAATGATTGAAACAATTTTTCAGGGCGACCAATTCCGGCAAAGGCTAGAATTGGTTTTTCTTTTAGCCAATTTGTATCTTCTGTGGCCGTGAGTTGTCCGCGAAGAATTGGTTTTTTGAAATTGTATTGAGTTCGAAGCAAGTCTTTGATATTTGATTTTTCTGCTTTATTTGAGCCTGTAATGATGATGGCTGATGCGTTCGGTAGTTGAAACTCGAGAGGTGCACGCAGAGGGCCAGCTGGGAAAATGCGTCCATTTCCGAGGGCCGTTGAGCTATCTATTGCGATGAAGGATAAGTTCTTTTGAACAGTTGGGTTTTGAAATCCATCGTCCATTATGATCATGTTTGATGGTCTTTGCTCAATAAGCCAAACACCCTCTACGCGATTTTTTGAGATGATTGTTGGTGCATGTTGGCTGAGTAACAACGGTTCATCGCCAACATCATTTGCATTGTGCTCATTTAAGTTTACCAAAAGAGGGCCGGCGTATTTCCCTTTATAGCCTCTGCTTAAAAAGCTTGGTTGCCAACCAAGGCCTTGTAAAATATTTGCAAACTTTATGGCAAGTGGAGTTTTTCCTGTACCGCCTAATGTGAAATTGCCGATACAAATGATAGGAAGTTTGCTTTGGTAGGGTTTGGTATAACGAAAGCGCCATTTAACCGCCTGACCATAAATTTGACCAAGAGGGTTTAGGTATTTGGGTAAGATATGGCCGGTGTCATCTTGCCACCAACTGGGGGGCTGCAAACTCATTTGCTTTAATTCTCTCTAAGTGGCGCTTCAGATGCCCACAAAGCATCCGCGCTATTTTAGTGGCGCTTTAGTTGCTCACAAAGCAACTGCGCTATTTAGTTTCGTTTCAGTTTGTCTCTTTTAGTGCTCTTTCCGGTTGCCTACAGCGACCGGGCAACATCCGCCAAAGTAAACCGACACGGCAGTTTCAAAATACTTAAAACTATTATCCACTTTAAGGCGAAGGTTTTATATAAGTTTCTAAGGTTTTTAGCGTTAATTCTTCAGCACCTGAGAGATAGTCTATAGCATTTTGACCGCCAGCTTTTAGACTTTCATGTTGTTCTGGATTTTTTAAAAGATCAATGATTTTTGTTGCCAGAGATGTGGCATCTTCAACTTGAATGGCACCACCTCGTTGAAATAACTCAAAATAAGCAACTGCGAAATTTTCAACATGTGGTCCGGTGATGATATTTGTGCCTAATTTTAAGGCTTCAATTGGGTTTTGACCGCCATGACGAATGAAAGACCCGCCTATAAAGGCTGTTTGGGTGAGGCTGTAAAACAATCCCATTTCACCAATTGTATCTGCAATAAAGATATTCGTATTGCGACTTGGCTTACCACATTCACTGCGCAGGTCAATTGTAAGCGGTTTGGCTTGAATATCTCTTTGGCTTTGACTGAGTGATGAGCGTATTTCTTTGGCTCTGTTTGGATGACGCGGAACGATGATTGTTAAAAAATCAGGATAATCCAATGAGATGATCTTGTGGGCCTCAGCAATGAGCTCATCTTCACCTGGATGAGTGCTGGCAGCAATAAATAACGGACGATCACCTATTGCTGATTTCAAAGTTTGCAGTTCAGTTTCGTCATAAGCCAGTGCTGGTGCATCAATTTTAAGGTTACCACTATGGATGACATTTTCAGCGCCGAGGGTAATAAAACGGCGTTCATCAATTGGGCCTTGAGCAAGTACTTGATCAAAACGACCAAAAAGCGGACGGGCCATGGCTGGTTTTTTAAACCAGCGTTTGAATGATTTTTTTGACATTCTCCCGTTTATAAGCAGAAGGGGAATGTTTTTGGTATGTGTCTCCATGATTAAGTTTGGCCAGATTTCAGATTCGATAAAGGCTGCCAAATCCGGGCGCCAATGTGCGAGAAATCTTTTTACAAATAGTATGTTATCAAGTGGAATGAATTGATGAAAGGCGCGCTTTGGTAATTTTTTTGCCGCTAATTTGGCTGAGGTCGTTGTGCCGGTTGTGAGCAGGATAGAGAGCTCAGAGTTTCGTTCAAGTAATTTTTCTATCAAGGGGAGGCAAGCGTTGGTTTCGCCAACACTTGCAGCGTGGAACCACCAAAGCGTACCTTTGGGGCGCTTTATGTCACTGATGCCGTAACGCTCTTGTTCGCGCTCAAGGATTTCTTTGCCTTTGTTGACACGGTATTTGAAGATGAGCGGTGCTATTGGTTTAGCGAGCGATGTTGCTAGTTTATATGATTTTAGGGCGAAGCCAGGTTTGATGCTTCTTTCCCAAAGGGGGAGGATTTTATTAGGCTTTCGTTCGGCCAGTTCATGGGCGCGTTTAGTGACTTTGCCCATAGCGACCTCTAACTCTAAGCGTAGATTTTCTAATTCTTCAGGCGAACTGTTGCGTGGGACGTGTATGGGATCGCCAACTACGTAGCCGGTTTTTGAACTAGGCAGATTAATTGTGAGCCGGCTCCAACTTTTGAAAGTGATGGCTCTTTTGGTGGCGATGGCTGCGGGTATGATTGGTTTGCCGGAAAGCCGTGCCATGGTAATGATGCCTTCTCCTACCTTTTGGGCAGGTCCTGGCGGGACGTCAGCAGTCGAGACTATGCAATAGCCTTCTTTTAGGGCTTTGATGGCTTGTTTTAAAACTTTGGCACCACCACGATCTCTTTTTGAGCGCCTGCCTGCTGCGCCTGAACCCCGAATGGGGGTAACGCCAAACCTAGAGACAAGTTTAGCGGCGAGTTCCGCATCGCCATGAGCGCCGACCACAATTTTAGCTTTGATTTCTTCAGGGCGAATTGTAGGGATGAGTAAAAATTGACCGTGCCAAACGGCCAGGATGAAGGGTTCTTCTTTTTTGAAGAGTTCATCCGGGTTTTCTGGTTCGCAGATTGTGGTTCCTTTGCTTCGTACATATTTTATGTATTTGGCAAGGCCGTCTGCTAATCTTTCTCCCCAAAGAGGATTTTTTAAAACTTTTTTGAGCATGTTGTTTTGCTTTTTACTCAGCCGGTGTTTGCTCTTTAGCAGATTGAGTTTCTTCTTCTTCGTTAGAAGATCTATCTATTTTACTCATTGTCGCGCCAAATTGGGTTGCATGTAATTCTGAGAATAAGCCACCTTTTTTTAAGAGCTCATTATAGCTTCCCATTTCAACCATTTTACCATGAGCCAGCACACAAATGAGATCAGCTTGTTTTACTGTTGTGAGGCGATGAGCAATCATCAGTACTGTTCTGCCCTTCATTAAACCATCCAGGGCTTTTTGGAAGGTGGCTTCTGATTTACTGTCTAGCGCACTTGTTGGTTCATCGAGAAGAAGTATTGGTGCATCTTTTAAGATGGCTCTTGCAATGGCAACACGTTGTTTTTCACCGCCAGAGAGATTGTTCCCAGCTTCGCCAATCGTGTTTTCATATCCTTTAGGAAAATTTTTAATAAAGTCATCAGCTGCAGCTGCTTTGGCTGCCGCTTCTATCTCTTTTTGTGTTGCATTCGACATGCCATACGCGATGTTATTGGCGATGGTGTCGTCAAACAAAAGAGGTTCTTGAGTGACAAGAGCTGTTGCCTCTCGTAAAGACTTTAACGTTAGATTTGATATGTTTTGTCCATCAATTTTTACGGTGCCCTCTGTTGGATCGTAGAAACGAAGCACTAAGTTAAGGATGGTACTTTTACCGCCGCCGGAAGGCCCGACAAGCGCAACGGTTTTGCCAGGTGGAACTGTGAGGCTAAAGTTTTTAAAAAGAGGTGCATCGTCTTCGTAAGAAAAGGAGACATTCTCAAATGAAATTTCACCTGAGGTTAATTCAAGGGGTTTGGCATTTGGTTTTTCTTTTAACTCAACATCGCGATCAATAATGCCGTAAACGCGGCTTGCAGCTGCGACACCTTCTTGAATGGCTGTTTGTAAAGTGGCTAATGATTTCAATGGTTGGTAAATCAGCATAGCGGCTGTCATGAAGGCTGTGAATTGGCCGATCGTGACATCCCCTTTAATGCCGTTTGTGCCTGCGTAATATATGACTAAAGCAAAGCCAAGGCCGGTGAGCAGTTCAACTGCAGGACTTGAAATGGCTCTAGCACGCATGCCACGTAAAGTATATTCCATGGCACGGTAAATTACAGATTGGGCACGATCTAATTCTTTATGTTCCTGGCCATAGGCACGGACAATGCGAAGGCTGCGCAAGGTTTGCGAAATGAGAGTTGAAAGTTCACTTGTTTCAACCAGACCTTTTTTGGTAGAGCTGTGCATTTTTTTACGCTGTCGTGAGAGGAGGTAGACACCTAATGGCAAGGCTATCATAATCATGATGGCCATTTTCCAATCTATAACGATCATAACAACAGTTAACGCGATGACTTTTAATGTGCTTTCAACCAGAGCAACTAAGGTTCGGCTTGCTGTGTTGCGAATTAGAGTTGCATCATTTAGAAAACCAGCGAGAAAGCGACCGGAGTGAACTCCTTCAATCCAACTTAAATCTGCCTTCGTTAAACGATCAAACATTTGAATGCGCATATCAGCGACAAATTTTTCGCCGAGGTAACCAACGGTGACACTTGAGATAAATGCAGAAAAAGTTTTTAGTGTTGTGATTAGGATAACGGCAGCGCAAATCAGAAAGATCATTGATGTATCTTTATTGACAAAAATATCATCGGTTGCTCGTTGTATGAGTAGAGGAACTGCTCCAGTTGTACCAGCTGATATAATCATGGCAAAGCTTGAAATAAGAACTAGCTTTAATCTGGGGTGGAGATGTTCTTCCCATATTCTTTTTGCGACGGCCTTTGTGGTGTAATCTTCACTGAGGATGTCGCTGTCGCGATCTACTAATTTGTTATCTGAAAAGAGTTTTTCCTGCACGAGATCTTGTGTCCGCTTCCTTAGAGCATGTTACTTTTATTGAAGTTATAAGACATGCTCTGTCTTTTTGTAAAAGCCGTGTCACTTTTAATGGCACTTCATGTAGCCATTTTTTTGCTTTAGATGCGCACTATGCATCCGCACTGAGCAACCGCGTTATTCTTAAAATCGGTTACTACTTTTATAAGTGACACGCCTTATATTCTGTAAGCCAAGGTTATAGGACGTATAGCGAAATTAAACCAGTCTTCTCTCGAAGAATGGTAAGTTTTATCGACTATTGCCTAACACAAAAAATTGACAACAACTTCAATTTCTTAAAGTGGGATAGCCCCTAATTTACTTTTGGTTCAAGCAGACGGTGCATATGAACAATGAAATAGCGCATGTTTGCGTTATCAACAGTGCTTTGAGCCTTGTTTTTCCAAACGCTATAAGCGCTAGCATAATTGGGATAGATGCCGACAATGTCGAGATCTTCGAGATCTTTAAAAGTAATATTTTCTAAACTTGTTAATTCACCACCAAAAACAAGATGTAGTAATTGTTCTTTGCTTTCACTCTGATTATCACTCATGATTTTTCCTCTGTCTTTACTTGATAGCTTGTTCGGTTTTATTGATAATTGTCTTGTATAAAGATTTTGTTGACGCCACGACACTTGGGTGGGCAATTTCTTTATTGTTGTAGGTGATTTCTTTTCCATGGTGGGTGCTCATTAGCCCACCTGCTTCTGATAAAATCAGGTGGGCGGCTGCGATATCCCAGTCATTTTTTGGTGTTAGCGAGATTGTTGCATCAGCTGCCCCTTCAGCGATACGGGCTATTCTATATGCCATGGAGCTGTTCCAGGTGCGGGTGGATGGTTTTTGATCTTCTTCAGTAAAAACACGATTAAAATGCCCTTTTGAAGAGATAATATGGGCTTTTGATAGATCTGTTGTTGAGCTGGTGGTTATTTTTTTATCGTTCAAAAACGCACCTTTTCCGGCCTCTGAGCTGTATAATTCTGATTTAACCGGGTTATAAACGACGCTTAAGACAGGACGATTTTTTTCTATTAAGGCTGCTACAATTGTCCAGTCTGGTTGGTTTTCTAGAAAACCTCTGGTGCCGTCAATAGGGTCTATAATCCAGGTGTAGGGAGCGTTTAACCGGTTTTCATCAATTGGACTTTCTTCGGAGAGCCATTGAATAGATGGATCGATTTTACTTAAATCTTGCTTTAAAAGGTCATTCACGGCGTGATCAGCAGCCGAGACCTGGCTGCCATCTTTTTTTATTTCTATATCTACATCTTTACCAAAATATTCCAGTGCGAGTTCACCAGCTTTAGATACCGATTGTTTCAGGGCGTCTAACATGCCTTCTTTATGAAGCATTCTGGATGATCCTTTTGAACGTGGAAAAATTTGGTCTTCACTCTATTGGCTTTAGACTAAATGATTAGAATTAGCTTTTATGTAAAGGCTTTTTATTCCATTTCAGCGCGATTGCAAACGGATAATTTACCATCTCTCTTAAGAGTAAAAACATGTGTTTCTGGCATACTCCTTTGTAATGACCCATAAAGATGGTCAACTCAGGGAGTTAACAGTGAGGCGTAAATCGCAAGGAGATGGCTGGGGCTTTGTCCCAGCTCTCCTAAACGAGCCCCTTTTCCCCAAAAGTTTGGTATCACGTTTAACTTTAGAACCTACGGCTCTAAAGGATGTGCTGTCTTTTGCCGGAATTGATGTTGTGATAAGTCGGAAAGCTTTGGCTTTTCGGCAACACAGCTTTGGGGTTTTTAGAAAAATAGACCGTATTCCACTCGATCAATTTATTGGTGTTGCAGTGCATTATACCCCTGCGCCTACATGTTGGAAATTTTCTGATCTATTACGATTAGAAGGCTATCGTGCCTTTATTCCTCACACAGTTAAGTCGTTTTTTTCAAAAAAGATTGTCCCTTCTTTGCCTTTTAGTTCTGTACGGAAAAAGTTAGAGACGCTGTTTGCTGTGGATATTCCGTTTTCAGAGCAAGAAGAAGGGGTTGTTTCTCTTTATTTGCTACATGAAGACCGCTCAAAAGACGTATTGCTTTACTATGCGGATCATGAAGATGAGATTCAGGCATTGTGGAAGTTTTGGGCATCGCGGTTGCGTTTGCCTCAGTTACTTGTTGCACCTGATGGGTTTATTGATGAGCCGTTTCAACCTGCAAGCTCTGTTGAAATATTTTCTCCTCAACCACGTAAACCTTTTTACAACATTAACCGTAGAGGTCCGCATTTCTTGCGTGTAAGAGATGTTGGCGCTGGCTTAGAGGTTAATAGGCGCTCTAAGCGCGTAAAGGGCCGCGAGATTTCAGCTCGTTCTTAGGGGCTAAACTTAAATATTCTCTTGTTTTATCCTTTCATTTTTTACCCTCTCAAGGCGAGTGCCATCAGGTGATCAGCTGTAAATCCGATGAAAACAATAAGGCCAAAAATGCCGTTTGATTTAAAGCGGTGAAGGCAATTATCTGCGGCATCTAATTTTAATGTTCCGATTTGCCAGGAGGCATGTAGGGCAGCCATACCGATGGCTGTGAAATAGATAAGCTGTGCGCCAATGAGCATACCCACGCCATATAGCAGGATGATTGTGAGGCCATAGAAACCGATGAGCCAGGTTTGACTGTTTTCTCCAAATTTTAGAGCGGTTGACTTCATACCAATGACCGCATCGTCTTCCTTGTCTTGGTGGGCATAGATTGTATCGAAGCCCATGGTCCAGGCGAATGCGGCGATGGTCATGAGAATTGCAGGGAGGTCAATTGTGCCTTTTATTGCTGTCCAGCCCATAAGACAGCCCCAGCTAAAGCAGAGGGATAACATGGCTTGCGGCCAATAGGTGATGCGTTTCATGAACGGATAGATCAAAATAGGGGCGAGGATGAAAACACCAAGACCTATGGTGAGATAATTAAACTGAAGTAAGATGAGGAGTGCGAGTGTGAGTAGAAGAGCTAGAACTTTCACCGCCGTTTTCACGCTGATTGCACCGCTTGCAATTGGTCTTGATTTGGTTCGTGCAACTTGAGCGTCTATTTTTCTATCTGCAATATCATTGAAAACACAACCGGCACTTCTTGTAAGAAATGCCCCGAGTAAAAAAAGAGCAAAAAGCAATAGAGGCTGTGAAGCTAGAAAATTATTCAAAAGGGCCGGTGTTTGATCTGCTGCTAAGCCTGGATAAAGGGAAAGTTCACTGCGATAAGCGGCAATGAGGCCCCAGAATGCCGGCCAAGCTAATAACCATGTGCCTATGGGCCGATCTAACCGTAGCAAACGGATGAAGGGTTCTCTATTTTTGGGCAAAAAGTGATGGGCTAATGTGTTTTTTTCACCATCATAGTTTTTTTCGTTTTGTTCCTGCTCAATTTGAGGGGGGCTGTTGTCATTTATCGAACTGGCGTCATTTATCGAAACGTTGTCAATGTTTTCTGATGTGTTTTCTGATTTATTCGTGGAAGAGTTTTGTTGTGTTTCATTAGGTTGTTTTGTATTTGCCATTTATCGAGCTCTTCGTTACTTAGGGTTTAGAGCCTAATTCAGTGTATAGGCTTAGAACCCAAAGATGAGTTCTTAATAGAGATAATGACATTTTTATTCAGAAATCTCATAAGTTTCAATGTTTTGTTATCAGCAATATGGTTGTTTTGGTGTTAACGCTAGAATATGAGGTTTTATATGGCAAAGGGGTCTTCTACACGGTTATTTGTTGAGCATTCATTGAGTGATGGTGTTGAGATTTCTCTCGAAAAAGACCAATCAAATTATTTGCTTTCTGTTATGCGACTAACGACAGGTGATAAAATTGTTGTTTTTAACGGAACTGACGGTGAATGGCTGGCTAAAATTGAGAAGAAGAGTAAGAGGGTGGCTGACCTGCAGCTTGTTGAATTGCTTCGCCCGCAAACACCTCCTCAAAAGCTTCATTATATATTTGCGCCTTTAAAACGGGCGCGCCTTGACTATATGGTACAAAAGGCAGTTGAGCTTGGTGTTTCGCGGTTAACCCCTGTATTCACTGAGTTTACGAATGTTGACCGGGTTAATTTAGAGCGTATGAAGGCAAATGCTATTGAGGCGGCCGAGCAATGCGGCATTCTTTCAATACCGCAAATTGATAGTCCTGTTAAACTGCCTCATTTGATTAATGAATGGTCAGAGAATGAAGAAACTGACAAAAAACTAGTGTTTTGCGATGAAAGTCTGACTGCTGGAGGGCCTATCGCCCAATTGACGGAAATTAAGGCACCTTCGATTGCTGTTTTAATTGGGCCTGAAGGTGGATTTTCGGCTAGCGAGAGAGACTTGCTGGTTCGCCAAAGATTTGTTAAAGCAATTTCTTTAGGTCCTCGGATCATGCGGGCAGACACAGCTGCAGTTGCGGCTTTATCATTGGTGAATGCGGTGCTTGGTGATTGGCGTACTTGATTTTTTTTATTTGACCTTTGTGGTGTTAGTGTCTGTTTGTATTAAGCACCTTAATTTTTTCGGAACTTTTTTCCCAATCTTGTAGGAGATTTATATGTCAAATAGCGTGGACCACTCTACGCCGCTAGAGACGCGAGATCAGTTAATTGCTGATTTGGCAGCTGGGATGAAGCCGAAGGATCAATGGCGCATAGGAACGGAACATGAAAAATTTCCGTTTTATCGGCACGATGTTTCTCCTGTTCCTTATGAAGGAGAAAATGGTATTGGCGTTTTACTTGATGAGTTGCTTGAAGGTGAGGGTAACTATGAAGGCATTTTTGAAGGTGATGTGATCATCGGCTTAAAACAGCCAAGCACATGTGGTAAATTTTCAGCAAATATTTCTCTTGAACCTGGAGGGCAGTTTGAGCTTTCTGGAGCTCCATTAAAAACTATTCACCAGACACGCAATGAAATTGGCCGGCACTTTGATGATGTGTCTCCAATTGCTGATGAAATGGGGATTGGTTTTTTAGGACTTGGTTATTCTCCAAAATTTTCGGTTGATGATATTCCACATATGCCTAAGGGGCGTTATGGAATTATGCGTGACTATATGCCAAAGGTTGGCAAGTATGGTCTTAATATGATGCATAACTCTTGTACCGTTCAGGTGAATTTGGATTTTGGTTCTGAAACTGACATGGTCAAAAAATTTCGAGTTAGTTTGGCGTTACAACCTCTAGCGACAGCGCTTTTTGGAAATTCAGTTCTTAAGGATGGGGTTGTTAGCGAGTTTCATTCTTTTCGATCAGAAGTTTGGCGCGATGTTGATAATGATCGCACAGGCATGCTTCCTTTTGTTTTTGAAGAGGGCATGGATTTTGGACGTTATGTTGATTACGCCCTTGAAGTTCCAATGTATTTTGTTTACCGCGATGGTGACTATATTGACGTTTTAGGACAACCATTTTCTAAATTTATGGATGGGAAACTTGAAGGGTTTGAAGGACAACTCCCAACCATGGAAGATTGGGAACTTCATTTAACAACGATTTTTCCTGAAGTTCGTTTGAAGCAATTTCTTGAAATGCGCGGTGCGGATTGTGGCCCGGCTCCTTTCTTGCCAGCGCTCTCAGCGTTTTGGACTGGACTTTTATATGATGAAGCTTCATTGGATGCAGCTTACGATTTGGTCAAGGTTTGGACTGCAAATGAGCGCCAGGTGCTTCGTGATGCGGTGCCGCAACATGGATTAAAAACAGAGATAAAGTCTCATCAATTGAATGACATTGCTAAAGAAGTTTTGGCAATGTCTGATGCTGGCTTAAAAGCTCGTGGGTTTGAAAACCCTGAGGGTGAAGATGAGCGGATATTCCTAGAGCCACTGCATGAAATTGTTGAAGATGGCTGGAGCTTATCTGAGCGCTTGGTTGACCTCTTTAATAATGAGTGGGACCAGGATGTGAATAAGGTTTATGAAGAGTTGCAATATTAAAGAGGTATCTCTTTAATATTGCTTTGTTTTCTCTCACGGCTATTCTATGAGCTGAAGCTCATAGGCCTACGAGGTGCGGTGCTAAGCACCGGGCTGCGCTGTCGTTGCGCTATGTCCTGACGCTGAAGTAGCGCCACTCCTTTTTCGTATATTTGAAAATGAGATGAACTTAATTCGAGCTTCTGTGATGTTTGGCTTGCCTTCTATGCTTCTCCTTCTGCCATAAACCAATTAAATTTTCCAAATGTAAAATTTTGGCTTTCAAAATTATTACGAATATTTTCAATTAAAACTTCGTCAGAAAAACTGAATGCTTCGATTGATTTGCAGTAGGTAATATTTTCAGCCCCTACAACTTTGAGTTTCATCTCAAGAAATTCATCTTCGCATATACCAATAAATTCTTCTTCGCTGTCTGCCTCTGCAAGAACATTTACATAACCACCCAATACATCTGGCCGAATTTCTGTACATCCGGGCAAAGGTTTAAGTTCAATTATTCCATGCCAGATCATATATTCTAAGCTCAATTTATCTTCCGTTCTTTGTCTGTAACTTGTTTACTAATCTTTGGCAGATATAAAGGCTTAAAAAGGCGGTTATTGCGCCGCCGATGATTTGTCCGGATAATAATCCATAGACGCCAAAATAATATGTGCCGACTATGACAAATGGCACGGTGCCAAGGGTTGCTCTTGTCCAGTTGAGCCAGGTTGAGTAGTGGGCTTTTCCTAAGTTATTAAACGCGGCATTGGCCGTGAACATATAGCCGATCATGCCAAAGCCTGGTATGAGCCAGTAACAATAGAAGATGACATATTCAGCTGCTTCTCCTTTGAGTTCCATGATGTCGCAAATGGTTGGGGCTGCCAGCGCTAAAAGTCCCCAAGCAAAGAGCACGTAGATGGTGCTGAATTTTATGGCGTCAAAAAATGTTTGTTGCACTCTGTCATAACGTTTCCCCCCTAAATTTTGGCCGATAATAGGGCCGACGGCTCCTGAGAGAGAGAATATGCCTGCAAAGGTAAGTGGTAATATGCGAGCGATGATGGCCCAAGAGGCAACAGCTGCGTTGCCAAAAGGAGCTAGGGCGTAGGTGACATAGCCGTTACCAATTGGGCTTGCGATATTGGTTAGAATTGCAGGAAGGGCAATATAACTAAAGGGTGCTAAGTCTTGTTTTAATTTTTGTAGATTGGTTTTTGTTCTGATTTTATGAATTATCAGTAATCCGTATAGGCTCATACAGAGCATGCCAATACGAGCTATTGCTGAAGCTATAGCCGCGCCATCCATGCCAAGATTAAAGGTGAATATTAGTAATGGATCTAGACCGGCGTTAATTAATGCGCCGCCAACGTAAATATATAGGGCTTGCATCGGATCGCCGAGAGCTCTTAAACATGCACCTGCCGACATTGCGATAGCAAGGATTGGCATTGTTGGAACCAAGATCTGTAGGTAAGACCTTGAAAGTTCGAATACGTGTTCTTTAGCTCCTAAGACCGAAAGAATGGAGGGAAGGCTAATGAAGAGGCAAAGACCGATGATGCTTGAAGCTAGACCTGTATAAATTAAGCTATTTATGACGAGGCGGTTGGCTTTTTCATGATTTTCTTCTCCAACGGCTCTGGCAACTGTGGCTGAAGAGGCAATCGCAAAGCCAATACCAACCGAAGTTGTTGCGAAAAGCAATGTTCCTGTGAAACCAAGGGCGGCCTGAATTGAGGTGTCTTCAAGTTGGCTGAGAAAAAAGAAATCTACAAAATCGACTGAGAAAATAGCAATTAACCCAATGGCAGATGTCAGGGTCATTGTGATGATGTGAGACATGGTTGAGCCAGTTAAAAATTTGGCTTTTCTTTCAAGCTTTTCGTCTTTGTTTTTTGTCGATTGCTCAAGAGTGCTTATGCTGCCAGCTTTCTCTTTTTGAGATGAGGCTGGGGGGGGCGGACTTGTCATTCTTTTTCGGTTTGCTTTCTTTTGCCCAGAAGATAAAGGGGGTGTTTCCTTGGAATTGTGTGACTTTATTTCGTTGGCACCAAATACTCAATTCATTATTTAGTGAAAGACCCTCTTCTCTCTCACGGGCTATTTCGCTGCTTCGCTGCGCTCCGTTCGGTCTGATCTGGTGAGCCGGACTACCCAATGTCCTTTAACCTGAAGTTGGTTGGATCTTCTTTGTATGGAAAGAAGGTTGTTGAAGCTATTTCAAAGCGATATGCCCTTGGCTCATAATTTTATGGTTGCTTAGTTGTGGAATGAAAGAGTTATGGATAGTATTTTCCGTTAAGAGCTATAGTTTTGACATGAATTTATGTCAGTTGTGAGCATATGTTTGGGGTTTTGGTTTGGTTCATTCATTTTATGAGCTTCTTTGGGCTATCTATTTTTAATATACTGATTTTTGTCAGATTGTAATTGGAGGGTTTTTTGTGATTAAAAGATTTTTTGTTCGTAGATTATCAAATTTTGTGGTGAGGCTTTTTGCTCTTGCCTTATTTACTTTTTCGCCATTATTTGTTGGATCAGCTTCAGCTGAAATGGCCATTGAAAATAATAAGATTTTATTAGGTCAGGATTATTCTGTTTTTCCAAATGATACTGGTAGCCCTGCATTGTGTCGCAAAAAATGCGCTGGAGATCGTCGCTGTCAGGCTTGGACATATGTAAGGCCTTACCGATCTGAAGGTGTAGGGGAATGTCGCTTGAAAAGAGATGTAGCAACAGGGTTTAAAAATGGCTGTTGTATCTCTGGTGTGAAGAAAAAAGATTATCGTGCTTTAAATGATGATCTTGGCCCTAAAAAAGGTCGTTTGCATAATCAAGCTGTTGATCGCTGTGATAAGTGGGCTGACAGGGCCATTCAGTTGAATGAGCAAAATGTGAAAAATCGTTGTGGTTATCGTGGTCGTGGGTGGCACGCAAATGGTAAGCGTCATTTCCGCCGTTGCATGCGTATGTCTTCCAAAGAACGTAAATCGGAACGAATTGGTCAGAAAAATGCGATTAATTCTTGCATTGAAGAGCTGAGCTATGGAAAGCGTTCGCAGTGTGAGCACTATGCCAATATGGCTGTTTTACAAAATTCAAGTCGGGCGAAAAGTGGTTGTGGTCCAATAGAGACTGGGCGCTGGGGAAAAGACTATAAAAAGCATTATTCTTGGTGCTTGCGCGCTGAAAAGGGTGCTCCTGTGAAGGCTCAAAAAATCCGCTCTAAACAGTTACAGCAATGTTTTGCTTATGAAGGTCAGAAGTCTGGACCGTGTCATGAGTATGCTGAAGCGGCGATTGCTCATTTTCGTAAAAACATAGCTAAGGGATGTGATTTGCATGGACCACGTTGGCATAATAATTATCGCCGGCATGTTGGGTGGTGTCGCAAGGTTTCTCCAAGGCAGCGTTTTAAAGAGAATAAAAAACGTAAGGTGACTTTAAAAACATGTCGCTTGTTTGGAAAAATTGGCATTCAATGGCGCTAGAATAAATGGTTGAAGGCTAACTTCTAAAAAAGGTTGGCCTTCTTTAAAATCTTGTTTTTACATAATTAAGCCACTGACTTTTAAAGACCTTTTTTTGATATGGGAGATCTTTTAATAAGTCGGTGGTTTTTTTTGTGAAGTTTAATGAGGACTGTTTGATCTTGAGTGAAGTTGCCCTTGTTAGAGTTGAGAAACAAAGGGGTATATTTGACTTCATGCGATTTGAAATACATCTAAATATTGAATATTTAGATGTATTTATATTCAGGTTGGTTTTTCTTATTTCAGGGTTCTATACCCTGCGCCAAAGCCATTTAAAGAGACAGGAAAGCCAATGCCGATTTCTGGTGTTTGGAAGATAATGAAAACGGCGTTTTTACCGGTTCTGAATTTTTCTACGATTTTATTGGTGACGACGACTTCGGCAATACAGCCAATTTTACCGCACTTCATAAATTGGGCGTGACCCATATCAGTGTTGTCGATTTTTAGACCAAGCCCTGTTGGGAGTAATACACCTAAGGGAGCAACAACTCTAAGTACTTCTTTTTTTCCATCTCTTGAACGTAGGAAAATGACCCGCAGACTGTAGTTTGGTCTTGTTTCATCCGTGACGTCTTGTACGAGCGCGCACTTTTCACTTTTAGCTCCGGGTGGTGTGCCGCAACTTAAGTGCCAGTGGCCGTGAGTTTTTCTAACTTTGAATGATTCAGCTTTTGCTCCACTTGTTAGGCCAAGTGATAAGCTTAGAAAAAGAGATGCGAGTACGAATTTCATTTGTTTCGCCTTCGTTGCAGACTGCGTTAGGGACTTAATAAATGGCCTATTAAGAGATCGTGTTTTTAGTATTTGACTGTTGGCGCACATTTTGTGAAGCAAAGCTCATTCCTTAAGACTTGTCGTGGAATAGAAATATTTGTTTTTGTTTATCTGATTCGATTTTTTGCAGTTTATATAATTTTGCAACATTTTGCACATTTTAGTTTTTGTCGTTTGGTATTTAATGTGCAGTGTTCAAAGAAGGATTTGCTTCAATAATTAGGCTAAATTTGGACGTTGTGGAATTTTTCTGTAGATCGCTTTGGACATATTCATTATATGTTATGTATATTCAAATGTGAAGATATGTCGCAGAAATAGGGCGAATAGACAGTTGCAAGGTTGCGCTTGCTTATGTTTCCCTGTAAGGCATAAGTTTGGATATGAATTGATCAATTGATTGTTTAAAATGGTAGTTATCTAACCATTTTCGTATCTTATTTTTTGAGATATCTTTAAAATCTTAAGGATAATGGGTATTTGACGTTTAGCCTATCATCATAAAGATGTGGGGTAGTTTGTTATCAAAGGTGTGGATCGCTCTATATAGAGTTAAATCTTATGAGTATTTATTGGGAAAAGTTACGGCAAAATTGTGACATTACTAACAAATGGCATTGAGTAAATTCAAATTTGAAATTTATTAAATTCTATTTTTGATATAAGTTTAAAACTTAGGTTTTGGATTTAATCTTTAGTATCGTTCAAAACTTTTTACCATTTACTACATTGCGTCATGGCTTGATGTGGATTACAACGGGCATTAATTTGGCCATTTTGCATATTGAAGGCATACTATTTTGGGAAAACAGATCTATTGAAGATGTAGGGATCTGTAGACGATATAGGTGGATTTCATTTCTGGCCTTTGGTGGGTTGGTTTCAGGCCGCTAGAATTTTTATAAGAGCGGTGATTATAATTAGGGAGCTTTTTTATGAACTTACGGTTCAAAAATAAGTTGGGGCTTAAAGGCTTGGGTATTAGCGCTTTGGTTTCAGCTGTTTCAGCATTTTTCGGATCAGTCGTTGCATTGGCTGCAGAGGGGCAACCCGTTGATTGGCAATTGGGTTTTCAAGATTCTGTTACGCCGATTATGGATCAAATTGGAGAGTTTCATAACCTTCTCTTGATTATTATCACAGTTATCACTGTGTTCGTTATGGCGCTACTTGCTTATGTGATGGTGCGTTTTAGCGAGAAGGCTAACCCTGTTCCTTCTAAAACAACTCACAGTACATCACTTGAATTTGCTTGGACTGTTGTTCCAATTTTGATTTTGCTCGTGATTTCAATTCCTTCATGGCGGTTACTTTCTGCTCAATATACTTTTCCTAAAGCCGATGTGACGATTAAAGCGATCGGTAATCAGTGGAACTGGGATTATGAATATTCTGATCATGAAGACATCTCCTTTACAGCCACAATGAAAGAAGACAAAGAGCTGGAAGCTGGTGAGCCAAGGCTTTTATCAACTGATAATGTTGTTGTTGTGCCGGTGAATAAGGTTGTTCACGTTTTAATTACTGCGGATCCAGCTGGTGTTATTCATAACTGGGCTGTTCCTAGCTTTGGTGTGAAGGCTGATGCGGTACCTGGTCGTGTTACACGGACTTGGTTTAAAGCTCGCAAAACAGGCACTTATTATGGGCAATGCTCAGAATTGTGCGGTAAAGACCATGCTTTCATGCCTATTCAAGTGAAAGTAGTTACAGCTAAAGAATATGATAAATGGCTGCAATGGGCAAAAGAAGAATATGCATCGAATGACAGCATTAATGATGGTGTTAAAGTTGCTAAGAATAAAGCTAATGGCGATATCGTAGCCAAATTGGCGAAATAATAACTGAAATTTTAATTGACTTTAGCTTCAAGATTTAGGGAGAGCATTGATGGCACATGTTGAAGCCGATCATCATGATGATCATAAGCCAGGGTTCATCTCGCGTTGGTTTTTTTCTACCAACCATAAAGATATTGGTACCTTATATTTGTTATTTGCCATTATGGCAGGGATTGTAGGCGGCGCATTGTCCGTTGGTATGCGCATGGAACTGCAAGAACCAGGTATGCAATACTTTAACAATCCACATATGTTTAACGTGTTTACAACTGCCCACGGCTTGATCATGGTTTTCTTCATGGTTATGCCTGCAATGATTGGTGGTTTTGGTAACTGGTTTGTGCCGCTCATGATTGGTGCGCCTGATATGGCGTTTCCTCGCATGAACAATATTTCGTTCTGGTTGCTTCCAGCTGCGTTTGCACTTCTAATTCTTTCTCTATTCCAAGGCCCTGAAGGGGCTCAAGGAATTGGTGCCGGTTGGACTATTTATGCGCCGCTTTCGACAACAGGACATCCAAGTGCTGCGATGGACTTTGGTATTTTGTCGCTTCACCTTGCTGGTGCGGGCTCTATTCTTGGTGCGATTAACTTCATTACAACAATTTTTAACATGCGTGCTCCGGGCATGACACTTCACAAGATGCCATTGTTTGTTTGGTCAGTTCTTGTGACGGCGTTTTTGCTTCTTCTATCGCTTCCTGTTCTTGCTGGTGCGATTACCATGTTGTTGACAGATCGTAACTTTGGAACCTCATTCTTCAGTCCTGAAGGTGGCGGTGATCCATTGCTTTATCAACATTTGTTCTGGTTCTTTGGGCACCCTGAAGTGTATATCCTTATCCTTCCTGGTTTTGGTATCGTTTCTCAGATCGTTTCTACTTTCTCTAAAAAGCCTGTGTTTGGTTATTTGGGAATGGCTTATGCGATGGTTGCTATTGGCCTTGTTGGTTTCGTTGTTTGGGCGCACCATATGTATGCATCAGGCATGAGCGTTGATAGCCAAGCTTACTTTATGCTTGCTACTATGGTGATTGCGGTGCCAACGGGTGTGAAAATTTTCTCTTGGATTGCAACGATGTGGGGTGGTTCTTTATCATTCCGTGCACCAATGCTTTGGTCAATTGGATTTATCTTCCTCTTTACTGTTGGTGGTGTAACAGGCGTTGTGCTTGCGAATGCCGGTGTTGATCGTGCGCTGCATGACACATATTATGTGGTTGCTCACTTCCACTATGTGCTTTCACTTGGTGCTGTTTTCTCAATCTTTGCTGGTTGGTATTACTGGTTCCCTAAAATGTTTGGCATAACTTACTCTGATGGTTTAGCTAAACTGCATTTCTGGATTATGTTTATTGGGGCGAATATTATTTTCTTCCCACAACATTTCTTAGGACTTGCTGGCATGCCTCGCCGTTATGTGGATTACCCTGATGCTTATGCAGGTTGGAACTATGTGTCATCTATTGGCTCATACATTACAGCAGCGTCTGTTGTGTTGTTCCTCTTCATTATGCTTCATGCGGTTATTCGCCGTGAAAAAGCTGCGGCTAATCCTTATGGTGAAGGTGCAACAACATTGGAGTGGACATTGTCTTCACCTCCTCCGTTCCACCAATTCTCAGAATTGCCACGGATTAAATAACTTCAATCATTTTCTCCAGGCGCTCAGTTTCCTGATGCGCCTGGAGATGATTTTATTTTGGCTTTTTATTGGATAATTCAGTTTATGAGTGAGTTGAGCATAGCTTATCAACAAGAGGAAGATGCACAGACCTTCGGCGGTGATGTGCAGGATTATGTGCAGTTATTAAAACCGCGGGTGATGTCTCTGGTTGTGTTTACAAGTTTTGTTGGCTTGATGGTTGCTCCTGGTTCTATCCACCCCTTTTTAGGTCTTGTAGCCATTTTATCTATTGCCATTGGTGCAGGTGCATCTGGTGCTTTGAATATGTGGTATGACGCTGACATTGATGGTCAGATGCAACGCACAGCTGCACGGCCAATTCCGCGAGGACTTGTTTCTAAAAATGAGGCTTTGGCGCTTGGGGTTGTTCTTAGTTTGTTTTCTGTCGTTGTTCTTGGGCTTGTGACGAACTGGCTTGCCTCTGCGCTATTAGCGGGAACGATCGGATTTTATATTTTTATTTATACAATGTGGCTTAAGCGTTCTACACCACAAAATATTGTTATTGGCGGTGCAGCTGGTTCTTTCCCTCCGATGATAGGTTGGGTTGCTGTTACCGGATCTATCTCGCTTGAATCGATTGTTCTGTTTTTGATTATCTTCATGTGGACGCCCCCTCATTTTTGGGCTCTGGCGCTTTATCGCTGCCGGGATTATGAGCGTGTTGGTGTTCCTATGTTGCCTGTTGTTAAGGGGCCAGATGAAACTCGGTTACAGATTTTAATTTATAGTTTTATTCTTTTTGCTGTGAGCTTAACGCCTGCATTTATTAACCTTGGTGGATTGATCTATCTTACTTTGAGTGCGATGGCAGGGATTATATTTTTATATCTGGCACTTCAGGTGTTTCGTGTTCGGACTGGTAATATTGCGGATGCGGTTGCCAAGAAATTGTTTTTATATTCTATTTTCTATTTATTTTTTCTGTTTTCTGTTTTGTTGATTGAGCATGTTGTACCGGGTGCTTTTTATTCAACAGGGTTTCAATTTGGGATTTAAATTATGACTGAAGAAGAACAGAAAAAAAGAAGACGTCGTTCGATTTTTATTGCTTTGATGTTAGCAGCTTTTGTTATCTTGTTTTATGCAATTACGATCATCCGATTGGGTGAAAATGTTATTAGCAGACCTTTATAACTTTAATTATGTGTAAGGCTTTTTATTGATGGGTTTTGGCAAGGATACAGAGAGCAAAACTTCTCCTTCAGTTGAAGGTGGAGTTGATAATGGTGCCGCAAGTGCGCCTTTTCACTCTCGTTCTCAGCCAAACCATACTCAGCCCAACCATACAGGGGTTGTTACTGTTCTTTTGGGCATGATTGGTTTGATGACAGTTGTGGTGATTTATTCACCTGAGCTTTATAATTTATTTTGTAAAGTGACAGGGTATGGGGGAACCACTCAAAGAGCTGTTGCGTCTAGTGGGGTTATTCTTGATCAGAAGATAACAGTGAAGTTTGATGCGACAGTTGCTAAGGGCCTGAATTGGAAATTTAAGCCTGTTCAACGCTCGATAGATGTTCATATTGGCGAAACTGTTGTTGTGAACTACATGGCTAAAAATTTAGGCAAGACGCCGCTTGTTGGTAGCGCGATTTATAATGTTACACCTGAGATTGCAGGTAGTTTTTTTAATAAGATTGAATGTTTTTGTTTTACGGAACAAAAGCTAGAAGCTGGTGAAGAAGTTGAAATGCCAGTTAGTTTTTATGTTGATCCGGAAATTGTCACTGACAAAAGTGGCAAGACGGTGAGTGAAATTACTTTGTCATATGTGTTTTTTGAAAAGAAAACTCCGCTGAAGACAGCAAGTTCTGTTAAGGCAGGGGAGTGAGCTTAAACATTATGACAAGTTTATTGTTGAGTTAAATATGAATTTACTGAAGAGACTTAAGGGACTTAAATTTTGATAAGCACCTTAACTTCGAAGGTATAAAATCTAACGTGCATTTGGGGCACATGTTAAGGGAGAGATAGATGGCAGATTCTCACGGAAAGCACCATGATTACCATTTGGTGGATCCAAGTCCGTGGCCGTTATTAGGCGCTGTTGCAGCGTTTGTATTGGCTTATGGAGCTATTCAATTTATGCATGACAAAGGTTCAACCATTTTAGCGGTTGGTTTTGGTCTTGTTTTGTTGACCATGTTTTTGTGGTGGCGAGATGTGGTTAAAGAAGCTGAAAGAAATGGTGACCACACACCAGTTGTTCAAATTCATAATCGCTATGGCATGATTTTGTTCATTGCTTCTGAAGTGATGTTCTTTGTTGCCTGGTTCTGGGCATTTTTTGATATTTCGCTTTTCCCTGGTTTTGGTGCTGACGCTATTACAACAGCGGGTGGTGTTGAAACTGCGATTGGCCAAGTGACGCGAAATGAAGTGACGCAAGGTGTTTTCCCGCCAGTTGGTACGGAAACATTTAACCCTTGGAAACTTCCATTAGTTAATACTTTGATCCTCTTGCTTTCAGGTACAACAGTAACATGGGCACACCATGCGTTGTTAGAGGGAAACCGTAAGGGTCTGATTTGGGGACTACTTCTGACTGTTATTCTTGGTGTTATTTTCACCATTTGTCAGGCTTATGAATATATGCATGCTGGCTTTGCTTTTAGCAAAGAAGATGGCGGCAATATTTATGGTTCAGTATTTTACATGGCAACAGGTTTTCACGGGTTCCATGTGGTTGTGGGTACAATCACTTTGGCTGTGATGATGTTTAGAGCTATGGCTGGTCACTTTACCGAAAAACAACATTTTGGTTTTGAAGCAGCAGCTTGGTACTGGCACTTTGTTGACGTTGTTTGGTTGTTCTTGTTTGCTGCCATTTATGTTTGGGCACAAGGCGTACCAGGTGCTCACTAGCAAACTAGTTTGATGTATAATTGTGTAAGATGGTCCGCCTGCTTTTTGTCAGGTGGGCCATTTTTAGTTGCGCTTGAGATGCTAACAAGCATCCGCGCCGATTTAGTTGCCACTAGCAACTGGCATGAAGCAACCGTACTTTTTTATGGGCGGCTTCTACCTTATGAAAATGTCTGGAGTTTTTAGCTATGGTTGATAAAGAAGTTTCTCCGATTTTAGCTGGTGTTCTTGGGCGCTGTCCTCGTTGCGGGGAAGGGAGATTGTTTGATGGTTTTATTTCTCTTGAGCAATCATGCTCTTCTTGTGACCTAGATTATGATTTTGCTGATAGCGGTGATGGGCCTGCGGTTTTTATAATGTTAATCGTTGGATTTCTTGTTGTTGGTCTGGCTATATATACAGAGGTAAATTATCGCCCGGATTACTGGGTACATGCTGTTCTTTGGTTGCCTAGTATACTCATTCTTTCAGCTGGGTTTTTGAGACCACTAAAAGGCATTTTAATTTGTTTGCAGTATAGCAATGATGCACGAGAGGGACGTAAAACAGATGATTGATAAGTTTAGACAGGCTGGTCTCATTCTTCCCTTACTATTTACCATTGTTGGATTGGTTATTTTGATTGGCCTTGGTAACTGGCAAATGGAGAGGAAGGCTTGGAAGGCGGATTTAATTAGTCTCGTGAATAAACGGATTGCAAGCCCGGCTTCTTCTTTTGAAGATATTGTTAAGCTCTCAAGTAATCTAGATGATATTCGCTTTCGGCCTGTAACTGTACGGGGCGTTTTTGATCATACTCAAGAACGACATTATTTTTTGCCCTATAAAGGGAAAGTCGGTTGGCATGTTATCACTCCTCTTAAAACAGATGGGGGTGATATTGTTTTAATTGATCGTGGGTTTGTGCCAGACAAATTGAAGAATGCGCTGAGCCGCCCTAAAGGCCTAGTCGATGGCCCCCAGATGATTGAAGGGTTGGTTCGTTTAAGTGAAGTGGGAAATTATTTTTCACCTCAAAATGATGTGCGCGGCAATAAGTGGTATGTGCGGGATGTTCTGGAGCTTTATGCTAGTTTGAAGGGAGATTTGAAGCGACCTCTTCCCTTTATGGTCGACCAAAAACGGATTGAGACATCTGGTGATTGGCCTTTACCTGGCGTTACTAAGGTGCAGTTTTCTGATAAACATTTAGGCTATGCTCTTACCTGGTACGGTTTAGCTTTGACCTTGATTGGGGTGTTTCTTGCCTTTAGCTTTAGTCGTCTTCGTAAATGATTAAGTGCAGGGTAAATGATTGAGTGCTGGCAAAAAGCGAAAAAAACAAATATATAACAGGGTATTCTAGCTAGAGTTTTCCGCACAAAAGCGGATGCAAATTTTGCTAAATACAAACAGGCTTAGACTCTTAGAATTTAAGCCTGTTAGCCTCTTAAGGAGAAATCAGTTGAAATATGTGAGCACGCGCGGGCAAGCGCCAGTTCTTGAATTTGAAGATGTGATGCTTGCAGGCCTCGCCCGTGATGGGGGGCTTTATGTGCCTGAGAGTTGGCCAACTTTTAGTGTGGAACAAATTTCTGCGCTTCGTGGTTGCTCTTATCAGGAAATCGCGTTTCAAGTGATGTTTCCTTTTGTCAGTTCTTCAATTACTGAGACTGAATTTAAAGGCCTTATCGAGCAGGCTTATGAAGGGTTTGCCCACCGTGCTGTGGCGCCGCTTGTTCAGATGGATGATAATTTATGGTTGCTTGAGCTGTTTCATGGCCCAACTTTGGCGTTTAAAGATTTTGCGATGCAAATTTTGGGTCTTTTAATGGATCGCGCCCTTATTAAACGCGGTGAGCGGGCGACCATTCTAGGAGCAACTTCAGGTGACACGGGCGGTGCTGCGATTGAAGCGTTTCGTGGCCGTGAGCAAATTGATATTTTCATTCTTCATCCACACGGCCGGGTTTCGGATGTTCAGCGGCGACAAATGACAACGGCTCAAGAAGAAAATGTATTTAACATTGCACTTGAGGGCACGTTTGATGATTGCCAGGCAATGGTTAAAGCCTTGTTCAATGACCATGAGTTTCGCGATGGCATGAAGGTGACAGGTGTGAACTCCATCAATTGGGCGCGCATTATGGCGCAAATCGTTTATTACTTCAGTGCTTCTGTGGCTTTAGGTAGCCCTGATAAGCCGCTTTCATTTGCTGTGCCGACAGGAAACTTTGGTGATGTGTTTGCAGGGTTTGTTGCTCATAAAATGGGATTGCCGATTGAAAGGCTCGTGGTAGCAACGAATGTAAATGATATATTGGTGCGTACATTAGAGACCGGCACTTACAAACCAGATGGTGTGACAGCAACTTATAGCCCGAGTATGGACATTCAGGTTTCATCTAATTTTGAGCGGTTGATGTTTGAAATGGCGGGACGTGATGCGAGCCGGATTGAGACCCTTATGAGTGACCTATCTGAAAAGGGCGAATTTCAGCTTTCAGAGAATGAACTTGCACCTATGCGAGATTTATTTGTTGGTTTGCGGATTGATGAAGATGATACAGTTTCTCGTATCAAGGCTGAGTATCTGGATAATCATTATATTATTGACCCTCATAGTGCGATTGCGCTTGAGGCTGGTGCTCGTTGTCTAAAAGATAATGAGGCTACTCCGATGATTGCTTTGGCAACGGCTCATCCCGCGAAATTTCCTGATGTGGTGACAAAGGCAACTGGCGCTGAAGTGCCACAACCGGCTCGATTAGTTGCTCAGTTAAAGAGTGAAGAGCGTGTAACGCGTTTGGCAAATGATTTGACTGAAGTTTCTAATTTTATTGCTGATAAGACCAGAGCAGGCGGTACTACTTAATGGAAGGCTCTCAAATGGAAGTTCGTGTTTCTACACTTTCTAATGGTCTTCGGGTTGTTAGCTATGAAATGCCTCATCTAGAGACTGTGTCTCTTGGGGCTTGGATTGCAGTTGGCAGCAGAAATGAACTACCGAAACAACATGGTATTGCGCATTTTTTAGAGCATATGGCTTTTAAGGGGACGACCACCCGCAGTGCCATTGAAATCGTTGAGACGATTGAAAATGTGGGCGGTGATTTGAATGCCTCAACTGGGCTTGATCAGACATCTTATTATGCAGTTGTTATGCGGCCTGATGTTGAGGTTGCTGTTTCGCTTCTTGGAGATATTTTACAAAACCCTCGTTTTGAGGAAGATGAGCTGGTTCGTGAGCGAGATGTGATTATTCAGGAAATTTTGGCCAATGAAGATCAGCCTGATGATGTTGTCTTTGATCTTGCGCAAACTTTGGCCTTTGCGGATCAATCTGTCGGGCGCCCTGTTATGGGGACGGTTGATACAGTATCGAATTTTACGCTCGAAGATCTTACTGATTTTATGAAGATGCATTACCGGGCTGAGAATATGGTTTTGTCTGCAGCTGGTGCGATTGACCATGATGAATTTGTACGTTTTGCCGAGACTTATTTTTCTAAGGTACCATCTGGTGGAAGTCGATCTTTAGAGACAATTTCTTATAACGGTGGTATCGCGGCGGGCTCTCAAGATTTTGAGCAGGGGCATGTGGTTATTGGGTTTGAGGGAGTTGCCTTTAAATCTTCTGAGATTTTTACCATGCAGTTATTAAGTTCAGCTCTTGGCGGGGGGATGTCCTCTCGGTTGTTTCAAGAGGTGCGAGAGAAACGCGGTCTTGCATATCATGTTTATAGTTTTCATTCGGCTTATGAAGATTCAGGGCTATTTGGGCTTTATGTTGCTTGTGATAAAAAGAGACAGTTAGAAGTCATCGATGTGATGCTGAATGAGATTGCAACTCTCTGCGAGAGTGGTTTAAACTTAGTTGAATTAAACCGAGCAAAAGCTCAGTTGAAATGCAGCCTTGCTATGAGTTTGGAGAGTTCGGCTGTTCGGGCGGAGCAGTTGGCTAGACAGCTTTTGTTTTTTGACAGAATTATACCTGTTTCAGAATTGCTTGCAGAAATTGAGGCTGTCACATTAGAAGCGTGTCAGAATTTGGTGCAGCAGATTGTAAAACGTAGTGAGCCAACGATAGCACTTGTGGGCTGCGAACAGAATATTGACGAATTTAAAGGGTTTAACTCTTATTTTAAGGCGCTTTAGATGCCTACCAGCATCCGCGTATTTTAAGGCGCTTTAGATGCCCACCAGCATTCGCATATTTTAAGGCGTTTTAGATGTACTTTTAGTGTGCCTTCGATTGCCACTAGCAACCGATACTTTTTAATGTGCCTTCAGGTTGCCCACTAGCAACCGGCACGGAGTATACAGGGCATTTTAAAGGTACTTCAGGTGCGCAGGAAGCATCTCCTTGTTTTAAAAGAGAATTCACATTATGCAGAATGCACTAGGTGATTTCTTAGAAATATTAGATATGAGTATTTTTGAGAGGTAGGGCAATATATGGTGTTTCTTCGTTCAGCTGCATCATTTGATACGGGACCTGTTATAACGACGGATCGGCTTATTTTGCGGTTACCGCAACAGGCTGATTTTGCTGACTGGTCTCACTTGCGCGGTGTTAGTAAAGACGGGTTAATACCGTTCGAGCCGAAATGGGCTGAAAATGAGTTGTCTAGAGACAGTTTTCGCCTTCGTTTGCGGTTTTATCAACGTGAATTTCGTGATAGTACTGGTTATCCTTTCTTTATTTTCACAAAAGAAGGCGATAATCTCTTAGGTGGGATCACTCTTTCTAATGTAAGACGGGGGGTGACCCAATCTGGATCTATTGGATATTGGATAGGACAACCGTTCCAAAAAAATGGGTTTATGACTGAGGCTGTGAAGGCACTTGGTGTTTATGCGTTTAAAGAATTGGGGTTACATCGGATTGATGCTGCTAGTTTGCCAGAAAATTTAGCGTCTATTCGGGTTCTTGAGAAATGTGGATTTCAAAAAGAAGGGTTAGCCAGAGAATATTTATGTATAAATGGTCAGTGGCAGGATCACCTCTTGTTTGGCTGGCTAATAAATGATTTACGTAAAACATAAATAATTGCGTAATTGCGCCTTTTTTGTTTGATTTTAATTACATTTTGGGATTCATCTATTTGCCCTATTCCTATGGCATAAATTTACTCATTTGGTGTAAGTTTCTATGTAGGGCGTAAGTTTCTATTAGCGTGTGTTTGATGCCTGTTTGGATGAATTGAGGATTGGTTTGACGCAGATTTGCGCAAAAATAATTATTAGGTTGCGGACAATGATACTTACTATGGCGCATACTGTTATTTCAGGTGCCGTATCAGTGCTGTTTTTTTTGACGGCACTGGTTATGAAAGCTTTCAATCGTGTAACACATCCTCTTTGTTCATACAGAGCTTCTCTGTTCGATAATCCAGTAAGTAGATTACTAACTGGGCTCAGCTTTTGCCTATTCTCTCTGATTTTTACTTTTTCTTCAGTTCATGCCTTAGAGCCTATTGAATTAACCTCTGAAATTGAACGCATAGAGATTACGAAGTTTAGTGAGCATTACAAAGGGGCCGGGGATGCGCTGCAGGTTGAAACTGCGCGTGATGCTGATGGTATTTCAAACCGGATGGCGGTGAAAGCTCAAACCCCAAACACAGATCCAAAATGGATTGTTTTTGCTCTTAAAAATAATACGGATAAACAAATTGTCCGTTTGGTGACGACTGAACGTTACAATATTGTTGGTTCTCGCATTTTACGCCCGGATCTGGATACTAAGAGATTAATTAATTTAACCCCTTCGGTTGGCTTCTTGCCATTGCGCATCCCTAATGATGCTGTGGACATTTTTAGTATTACAATTGAGCCTGGATCAACAGTGACGTTTGTTGCTGAACTTTCTAATTCACGTTTTCCCAGAGTGTTTTTATGGCATCCGCTTGCCTTGAGTAAGAAGTTGCGGGATATGGCGCTGTTTAATGGCATCATGCTTGGCATTGTTGGTATTCTAGCGATCTTCCTGACAGCTGTTTTCGTGGCCAATCACAAAGCAATTTTTCCGGCGACTGCGTTTATTGCTTGGTGTATTGGGGCATATTTATGCGTTGATTTTGGCTTCTGGCACAAATTATTCAGACTTGATCCGGAGATGAATTCTCTTTACAGAGCAGGATCAGAGGCTGCGATTGCCTCTAGTCTTGTGGTTTTCCTTTATACATTCTTGCGGCTAAGGTTTTGGCATGGCTGGATCAAACTGTTGTTTGGTGTTTGGATTTTAGGGCAATTTGGTCTGATTGCTCTTGCTGTTCTTGATCCTATTCTTGTGTCTGGTCTTGCCCGGCTTTCTCTTTTAGCTATTGGCGCGTTTGGCTCGTTACTTATTGGGTATTTGGCAATTCGTGGACAGGATAGAGCATTAGCTTTGGTGCCAACCTGGTTGCTGTTTGTTGTTTGGTTATTTGGTGCAGGTGTTGCAACGCTTGGTCAGCTTTCTGGTGATATTGTTGCCCCTGCGTTGACGTCTGGCCTAGTGCTAATTTTGGTTCTGTTAGGCTTTACGGTTACGCAATTTGCGTTTCGCTCTTTTGAGCCTTTGGCTGGAGCACCGCCTAGTCAGTTGCAATTGCGCTCACTTGCGCTAGAGGGAGCGGGAGCTGCTGTCTGGCAATGGAATTCCAGGCGCGATGAAATTTCAGTTAGCCCGGAAGTTGAAGATGTTTTAGGACTGCATGAAGGTGAATTGACCTGCCGGGTCGAACAATGGATGCAATATTTGCACCCCTCTGACCGAGAGCGTTTCCGTTTGTTGATGCGCACTTTGCAAGAGAAAAATGGCGGTGAGCTGCAACTTGAGTTTCGTATGCGTGGCCATGAAGGGCATTTCTTATGGTATGAGCTGCGTGCACATTCCGTGACGATGCCGCATCAAAGGTCTCTTCGCTGTGTTGGACTGATGCGTGATATTACTGATGGCAAACGCTCGCAAGAACGATTGCTAGGGGATGCTGTGCATGACAGTTTAACCGGCTTGCCGAATAGAGAGTTGTTTCTTGATCGTCTGCAAATTGCAATTACACGCGTTAAAGATGAAGGCGGTGTTCGCCCGCCTACCATTTTGTTTGTTGATATTGACCGCTTTAAACATGTGAACCAATCTTTTGGTATGGTCATTGGTGACACAATGCTGTTGACCATTGCGCGGCGTTTGCAACGGCATCTCGGCCCGCAAGACAGTTTGGCCCGCATAAATGGTGATCAATTTGCTGTATTGCTGGTGACTGAAAATAACCCGCAGGAAATTGCTTTGCTGGCAGAGCGCATCAGACGGTCATTGCGCAGCCCTATGAAAATTGGTGGTAAGGAAATTATTCTAACCGGTTCCATTGGTATTGCTGTTTATGATGGAACGCAGCTTAGTCATCAGGATTTGGTGAATGAAGCTGAACTGGCTATGTACCGGGCGAAACGCTCTGGTACTGACCGGATTGAAATTTTCAAACCTACGATGCGCGGTGAACGCGATAATCGTTTGGCACTAGAGAGTGATTTGCGCAGAGCGATTGAGCGCAGACAAATTAAGGTTTTATATCAGCCAATTACAAAGCTTAAGGGTGAAGACCTCACTGGTTTTGAAGCTCTTATCCGTTGGGATCATCCTAAACATGGGCGGTTGTCACCAGATGAGTTTATTCCGATTGCTGAAGAATCTGATTTGATATCTGAACTTGGTTCTTATGTCTTAAATCAGGCTGTCAAAGATGCTGTTCAATGGAACCGTATTTTGCCTCGTGCTGATGAACCTCTGATTGTTAGCGTTAATATTTCCAGCCGTGAATTATTTCGCCAGGAACTATATCAAGAAGTGAGAATGATCCTCACACGGGAATCTCTGCCTGAGAATAGTCTACGCCTTGAAGTGACAGAATCTTTAGTGATGGAAAACCCTGAAGGGGCCGTAGAAATTTTGAACTGGCTTCGTAATGCTGGTGCGTCATTAGCTCTGGATGATTTTGGCACTGGTTATTCAAGCTTGAGTTATTTGCATCGTTTTCCATTTGATACATTAAAAGTTGATCGCTCTATCGTTCACAATGTTTCTTCAGGTAAAACTGGGCCTGCTATTTTGCGCTCTGTTGTCGCGCTTGCGAGTGAGCTGAATATGGGGGTTGTTGCTGAAGGGGTTGAGAGCGAGGAAGATGTCACTTTCCTTCGCTCAATTGGTTGCGGGTTTGCTCAAGGGTTTTATTTTGGCGAACCTATGAACCAAAAGGATGTTATTTATCTGCTTGAAGCATTAGCGAAAGACGTGAAAATTAAAGGACGGTCTGGTTTGTTTGGGGCCATTCGCTCTAAAACAGGAGCAGAAGCTAAACAACTGGCAAAAGAAGAACCTACTCAAACCTCTGACGTGTCTAAAGAAGCAAACTCTTTAAACGGACAAAATACGAATGGAGACGTTGCGCAAGGACAGTCTTTAAATGGAGACGCAACGGGACTAGATTATCCTCAAGTTGACTCGCAAGTCGCCCAACAGGCTGGTTCTGAATATTTGGAACAAAAAGCAGGAGTTCAATCGCCAATAGTTGTTGCGCCCGCAAGAGATGTTGCTGTGAATGGGGGGGCTGAAGCTCATTCCCTTAACCATCAAGCAGACAGCCAACAAATGATGAAGCCACAAAATGGCGGTGACGTTTCTCGTGAAGTTTCAGAGCAGGTGGGACAAAAGGTTGACCCATCTGTTGCTGCTGCTTTGGCTAACTTGCAAAATAGTGAAATGAAAAAGCAGCAAGCTGTTGGTTTGAATAATGGTGACCATGTTCAAACGGGACAAACGGCTGATGCTGAGTATAACTCGTCTGAGAATGCTTATTTGCAGAGGCATGCTGCTCTTGGTCAAAAAGTGGGTCAAGAATTAGGACAGGTTTCTGGACAAGAGCCGAAACGGGCTGGGCTTACTGATGCTTTAAAACTAGCTGAGCAAGCGGCTGTTGCTGGAACGACAGAGGCGGTTCGCAAGAAAGCTACTAAAGAGAAGAAGCCTCAAAAGAAAAAGAATGCTGCGACTTCTTCACCAGACGCTCCTACACCTCAATCATCTAGTGAGTTGCATCCCAAAGTTATGGATGTATATGCGCAATTAGCAAGTGGTGGCACTTATTCTGATGTTGGAGAGCCGGCTTCTGCAGGTACGGCCGATAAAAAAGAGAGAAAATTCAGCTTTAATAATGCTCCTATAAATGGAGCTCCTCAAGCTGGTGATGCTGGTGCTAATGGTCAACAGCCGCAAGGGTCTCAGTCTCAGGCCTCTCTTCAAAAAGGGATGACTGGGCCAAAGGGGGCAAAGCCGCCTAAAAAAGGGAATAAAAAGGGTAAGAGATAAAACTTTGTTGTTTTGTATTTTGTTTTACGTAGTCAATTTTGGTTGCAGTTTTTTTTACTTCAAATAGTCTTTTTTAATGTGCCTTTAGTTTATCTACTAGCAACCGGCACTTCTTTAGAGTGCCTTTAGGTTATCTACTGGAACTGCTGGCACAAGCATCCGTTAGTTTGCGTTTCAGATGCCTATAAGCATCAGCTAAAGGCAATTTTTGCTATTAGCACGGCACCTGTAGGGTCCTTAAACGCTTAGCCATATTAGATGGCTCGCTTTAATTTGCTCAACTGGAATGTTTTCTTAAATTAGCAGATGTAGCACTTAAGCGTGCCCGGTTTGGTTCACCAAGTGAGTTGCATTGATACCAAGGGAATTAAAGGCTGTGTCGTATTTTGAGGCCGCGTCAGTTTCAAAAATTATATCTGGATTTGCCTTGCAGTGCAGCCATCCATTATCGCTTAATTCTTCTTCTAATTGACCTGGAGCCCAGCCCGCATATCCAAGTGCGAGTAAGACCTGATCTGGGCCTGTTCCTTCAGCAATTGCTTTTAAAATATCTATGGTAGCGGTAAGAGAGATATTGTCATTTACAGGGAAGGTATGACTTTCAGAATGATAATCTGATGAATGTAGGACAAAGCCTCTTTCGGTTTCAACGGGACCGCCCAGGTGGATGAATGGCACGTTTTTTGTGCTTTCTGAAAGAGAGAGAGGGCTGTTATCTATAGTTGGAAAAATTTGTTCCAGAATATCTGTAAAATTCATAGATTTTGCATGGCGATTGATGATCAACCCCATTGCGCCTTCTTCGGAATGGGCGCAGATGTAGATCACACTCTTTGAGAAACGGTCATCTTGCATGCTGGGCATAGCCAAAAGAAGTTGTCCGCTCAGACCTGATGCATTGTTATTTTTTAATAAGTTTTGCATTTGCTTTATCCATTACATCTAGAGCATTTTTTTGACGCGCTTCAGTTACCTACTAGCAACCGCGCTATCCCAGAAACCGAATTCACTTTTGGGAGGAATTCTATAATCTTTTGTTTAGTGTAGCTAAAAAATATTGGTTTTGGGAAGGGTGAGGTTTGAATTGGTTAATTGGATGTTTTTTGTTGTTGCCTAATTGTGTCACCTAATTGTGATATATGTTTTAAGGCTCAGTTATTTGGAGGATGATAGTGTTAAATTATCGATTTTGGTTGTTTTTTAAGCAGATTAATCGATTTTACTATTAATTCAGAAATTGGTTTAAAGGATTTGCTGTGACTTTTTCATTCCGAAATACAATTCAGTCTACTGTTATTCTTAGCTTTTTGGCAGTTTTCTTTTTAGTTTTCAGCGGTCAAGCTTATGCTTTTGAGACTGCTGGTCAAGAAAAATGGCAAGGGAATGGAAAGTCTCAACTTCGCTTAATAGCTGCGAAAACGGAGTGGCTTGGACAGAATCAATTGTTTGCTGGGATAGAAATTCGCCTGGCTCCAAAGTGGAAAACCTATTGGCGCACCCCTGGAGATACAGGTATTCCTCCCTATTTTGATTGGAGTGGTTCTGAGAATTTGAAAAGTGCAGAGGTTATGTATCCTGTTCCGGGAAGATTTCAAGACCCTACCGGTATGACGATTGGTTATAAATCCCAGGTTACATTGCCAGTATTATTGACTGCAGAAGACCCCTTAAAACCTATAAAACTGAAATTATCGGCTCAGTATGCCATTTGTTATGATCTTTGTGTTCCTGTTAGTGCTTCTCAAAGTTTGACGATTGATGAAGGCGGGGTTCAGCGTTTTGCGCCTGTTTTATCTATGGCACTTGCTCTTACTCCTAAGCCTGTGAAAGAGGTAAAAAATGGTTTGGGAGTTGAATTAGTTAAGATTAAAGAAGAGAAAGACGCTTCTAGTTTAACATTGAATGTTCTTGTGCCGCCTTCTTCTAAAGAGGTTGATTTGTTTGTGGAAGGCCCGAACGGTATGTATGTGCCAACGCCTAAGCTAGTTAAAAAAGCTGAAAATAGCGAAACAACTTCTCTTTATAAAATTAGTCTTGTCGATGTGGATGAACCGCATAAGTTTAAAGGGTTAGTTTTGACTTGCACGGTGCGGGCTGATGATTTGGCTGTGGTGCAACCTTGTCCGGTACAATAGTTTTCTTCTCACAAATTGATTGTAAAAATTTATTATTCTTTTAGGCTAAGTCTCAGAAACTTGATAATTTAAAGGGGGGCTTATACATGGCCATTTCTGTTGGAGAAAAACTACCTGACGTACAATTAATGATCATGACTGCAGATGGTCCAATCGCTCAATCTACCGCAGAACTTTGTAAGGGTAAAAAAACGGCTTTATTCGCTGTGCCTGGTGCATTTACACCGACCTGTCATATGAACCATGCTCCTGGATATTTAGCGGCTTTGGAGGAATTGAAAGCTAAAGGTGTTGATCAGGTTGCTTGTGTTTCTGTGAATGATGTATTTGTTATGGATGCCTGGAGTAAGTCTCTTGGGGCTGATGGTAAAATTATTATGCTAGCTGATGGTAGCGGAGAATTTACTGAGGCACTTGGTTTGGAGCTTGATGCAACCGGACATGGCCTTGGTGTGCGCTCGCACCGTTATGGAATGCTTGTTGATGATGGGGTTGTTTCAGTTTTGAATATTGAAGGAAACCCAACAGAAGCTGATGCTAGTTCAGCTGAAACTTTACTTAATAGTATCTGATTCCTCTCACGGGCTATTGCATTTTAGTTGCGCTTTAGGTTGCCCACCAGCAACCGCGCTGCTTTAGCAGCGGGCCCTCCGATGGGCGGTGCTAGGCACCGGGCAGCCAGAGCTGCCATGTCCTGATGCCGAAGTGGCGTCACTCCTTCTGTTGTATAGATGAAATTTTCGTGCCCGCCCTGCGGCGGCGGCGGGGCTAAGCCCCGACGGCCGTTCGGCCTACGTTTCTTGTCTTCTGCAGGTTGTGGGATATGGGTTTTGAGAGTTGGAGACCAAGTGAATGAAAAATGCTCCATTGCCTCAAAGGCAATGGAGCATTTTTCGTTTTTACAGAGCGGCTTTTAGTTCTTCGATAATCTTATCTTGCACGTCTGTTTTTAGGTAAGGGTGCATGGGCAAACTTATGACTTCTTGTGAGAGGCTATCTGTCACTGGGAGTTTGCCGCCGCCAACAGGGTATTTTGCATAGACGGTTTGGCTATGCATTGGTTTGACATAATAGATTGCTGTTGGGATGTTTTTTCCACCTAAGTGCTCTGCTATTGCGTCTCTTTTTGGTGTTTTGATTGTGTATTGTGCCCACGTTGAGATAGTGTTTTCTGGCACAAAAGGAACTTCAACCACATCTTTCAGGCCATCGCTATATCTGGCAGCTATTTCGTTTCTTGCCTTGATTTCTTCTGGGAAAATTTCGAGTTTTAATAGAAGAATAGCGGCTTGAATTGAATCTAGGCGGCCATTGATGCCGATGCGCACATTGTCATATTTATCAACGCCTTGTCCGTGATTTCTCAGTGAAATCAATGTGTTGTGAATTTTATCGTCATTAGTGAGAACTGCGCCGCCATCGCCATAACAGCCAAGAGGTTTGGCTGGGAAGAAGCTTGTTGTAAGGAGGTCAACATACTGACCAGCCTGTGTGTTTTTGATAGTTGACCCAAAGCCTTGAGCGGCATCTGCAATTACTTTTAAACCGGCTTCTTTGGCGATAGGGCTAATTTCTGGGTAGTTTGCAATTTGGCCAAATAAACAAACAGGCATGACAGCTTTTGGTGTGAACTCGCCTTTTTCTTTTACTTCTTTGATGGCTAGTTTTAAATGCTCTGGGTCCATGTTCATTGTGTCTGGAAGAACATCAACAAAAACGGGCGTTGCACCTGAAAGAGCAACCATTTCACCAGTTGCCGCAAAGGTGAAGCTTGGAACAAAGACGGCATCACCCTGGCCAATATCTAAAGCTAAAAGGGCCAAGAGAATAGCGTCTGATCCGTTTGAACAAGAGAGGGTGTGCTTTGTGCCACCAAATGCGCTTAATTTTTCTTCTAGCTCAGTGATTTCAGGGCCCATGATGTATCGACCATGACCGAGAATATCATTGATTTTGCTGTTTATTTTATCAATACCAATACGAGCTTGCTGCGCTTTTAAATCGATGAATTGGATCGGTTCCATTCTTTAGACTTTCTCTTTTAGTGGCGCTTTAGATTGCCCACAAGCAACCGCGCTATTTTGGTGGCGCTTCAGGTTGTCTTTATTTGTGCTTCAGATGCCTGCAAAGCATCCACAATAGCAACCGTCTGATTTCGCGCTTTTAATTAGTCATTTAAGTCAAGCTGCTAGCTTGCTTGGCTGAGGTTAGCCTTTGTTTTAATAGATGGATCTGCTTCTTCTAGTAGTTTGATAACGCGGCAGGCTTCTTCTCCATTGCTTGGCGGCTGTGTGCCTGTCTCAATGCAGTCTAGAAAGGTTGCGCATTCATTTAATAGAGGTTCTTTAAAGGGGACTTTAATGGCTTCACCTTCCATATCACGATCTAATGTAGCTGGTTTGCCATATTCCATAGCGCAGTTATGACGGTGGATGCGTAGTTTTTCATCCCATTCTAATGTGTCATCAAACACAGCCATTGCTTTTGATCCTATAACGATGAGGCGATGTTCTTTTTGTGGTGTGAGCCAGGAAAGACTGAGCTCGGCATTTATGTTGTTTTTAAATTGCAGGTTGATTGTTGCAAAATCACTGACAGTCGGCAGTAAGTAGCTGCTTGCGCTTGTTGTGATTGAGATTGGTTCATCATCTATAAGAGAGAGAACCATTGATGCGTCATGAGGCCCTAGATCCCATATGACATTTTCTTCCTGGCGGAATTTTCCGATGTTGAAACGACGCGAGTGGACATGTCTTAACTCACCTAAGTCTCCGTTTTGGACAAGTTCTTTCATTTTTTCAAAGCAGGGATGATATTGGAGTAAGTGGCCAATCATTAAAATGAGGCCTTTATCATTGGCAGCTTTGGTAAGGGCCAACGCGTCAGAGGTATTGAGGGCAATGGGCTTTTCGATAAAAAGATGTTTGCCTTGCTCAATCGCTTTTAAGCCAAGATCTTTATGAGTGTTTGCTGGTGTCACGAGAACGATTGCATCAATCAGAGGGTCATGAATGATGTCCTCGAATGATTTATTTATGACCCCGTAGTCGTCATGCATTTTTTGCGCGACAGCAGGGTTTGTTTCACAAATGGCTTTTAAAGAGCCAAGATCGTGAAATTTGCGGACGTGGTTTTTACCCCAATCACCCGCGCCGATGACGGCTGTTGATACCGCATGGCTGGTCATGTTTCATTTCCTTATATTTTTGGCCATATACATTAGACAATGTTTCATTGGCCACTAGGGAGTAGTCATGTATTTCACCCGGATAGATAGCATTAAAATGCTCTCTCGCAAGGAAAATGAGGGGGGAAAACAGGTGAAATTATGTTTCTGAATGTTGCATGGTACTTCTTTTTCTATAACGAAAAAGGTGCTTTTGTGAGAGATAATTATCGCTCTTACAGGTAGTTTTGTAGGAACGGGAGGTTATAGCCGGCTTTTTCTACTGAGTTGATGATGTCTTTTGGTTCTGCTTTACCAATTTGAGAGAAAGCCCAAAGTGTTATTGACCTTGTGCCTGAGCGGCAATAAGCGAATGCAGGGCCATTAATTTTAGCGATGAGCTCTTTTGTTTGCTCAACGGCCTCCATTGGAAGTGTTCCTGATTGGATGGGGAGGTAATAATAGTCCAAACCAGCTTCTTCAACAATAATGCGGATTTCGTCTGAAGTTGGTTGCTCTTCGACTTCGTGATCTGGCCGGTTATTGATTATGGCTACATATCCGAGTGCTTTGATCTCTTTGATATGTTCAGGGCTGATTTGTGGGGCGACAGCAAAATCGCTTGTAACAGTTCTATAATCCATCGTTTCAGTTTCCTGTTTCAGTCTTTCAGAAATATCAAAGAACAAGGTCTTCGTTTTTTAGGTACTTTTAAGACCTAAGTTCGCTTTTTTATCATTCGCTAATGGTCTAAAACTCCATTCAGAGTGTTTATTGTCGATTGAAGTGATAGTCAATTCAGAAAATTACCCCAATTTGAGGTTTTAGCCTCGTAAAAGCTCTAAAAATTGAAGTAATTGCTATTATTATTATATGTGTGATTGCTTAAGTACGAAAGATATTTATAAGATAAAAGATGGGTTATTTCATTTAATTTAGGAGGAGAACTATTATATGTCGGATGATCAAGACATTGTAATTGCTAGTGCTGTTCGAACAGCTGTTGGCTCATTTAATGGTAGTTTAGCCAGTGTTTCTGCGCATGAGCTTGGACAAAAGGTAATTTCAGAAGCGATCTCTCGAGCTGATGTTGCTCCTGGGGATGTGAGTGAAGTTATTTTGGGCCAAGTTTTAACGGCTGGTAAGGGGCAAAACCCTGCTCGTCAAGCGTCTGTTGGTGCTGGATTGCCTCATGAAACTCCAGCAGTGACCATCAATCAGGTTTGTGGTTCAGGCCTTAGAACTGTGGCTTTGGGCATGCAAGCGATTAAAAGTGGTGATGCGAAAATCGTTGTTGCTGGCGGCCAGGAATCTATGAGCCAATCTGCACATGTGGCGCATATGAGAAATGGCACGAAAATGGGCAACCTGGAAATGGTTGATTCCATGATTAAAGATGGTTTGTGGGATGCTTTTAATGGCTACCACATGGGAACCACTGCTGAAAATGTAGCTAAAGAATTTCAAATTGATCGTCAAACTCAAGATGAATTTGCTCTGGCCTCTCAAAACAAAGCTGAAGCAGCACGGGCTGCTGGTAAATTTAAAGATGAAATCGTTCCTGTAACGATTAAGACGCGTAAAGCTGAAATCGTTTTTGATCAAGATGAATATATTCGTGAAGGTGCGGTTATTGAAAACATGACCAAGCTTCGTCCTGCTTTTGACCGTGAAGGCACTGTGACGGCTGGTAATGCGTCTGGTATCAATGATGGTGCGGCAGCTCTTGTTCTTATGACAGCTGCTGAAGCTAAGTCACGCGGCATTGAGCCTTTGGCTCGTATTGTTTCATTTGGTCAGGCTGGTGTTGATCCAGCTGTTATGGGTACAGGCCCAATTCCAGCGTCTAAAATAGCTTTAGAAAAAGCTGGATGGACCATTGATGACCTTGATGTGATTGAAGCTAATGAAGCTTTTGCAGCGCAAGCGATTGCTGTGAATAAAGGTCTTGGCTGGGATACATCTAAGGTGAACGTAAATGGCGGCGCCATTGCAATTGGTCACCCGATTGGAGCTTCTGGTGCGCGTGTTCTTGTGAGCTTGCTGCATGAAATGAAGCGCCGTGGTAGTGCCAAAGGTTTGGCAACACTTTGTATCGGTGGTGGTATGGGTGTGGCTCTTTGTGTTGAGCGTGCTTAATTTATAAATACTGAAATAAAAACATTTAAAAATTTAGGAGAAAACATATGGCACGTGTAGCTGTTGTAACTGGTGGAACCCGGGGTATTGGCCGGGCTATTTCTGAAACATTGAAAGCAAAAGGCTATCAGGTTGCGGCCAACTATGGTGGTAATGATGATGCAGCTAATAAATTTCAAAGTGAAACTGATATTCCTGTATTTAAATTTGATGTGGGTTCTTTTGAAGGATGTACTGAAGGTTTGGCTGCTATTGAAGAAAAACTAGGGCCAGTTGATGTTATCGTGAACAATGCTGGTATTACTAGAGACTCTATGCTTCATAAAATGTCTCAAGAGCAATGGGAAGAAGTGATCCGTGTTGATTTAACATCTCTCTTTAACATGACACGTCCTGTGATTAATGGCATGCGTGAACGTGGATTTGGACGGATTGTGTCAATCTCTTCAATCAATGGTCAAAAAGGTCAAATGGGTCAGTCAAACTATTCAGCTGCTAAAGCTGGTTTAATTGGTTTTTCGAAAGCATTGGCTCAGGAAAATGCTCGTAAAGGCATCACCGTGAATGTTGTAGCACCTGGTTATGTTGACACTGAAATGGTTGCAGCTGTTCCTGAAAAAGTACTTGAGAGCATCATTGCACAAATCCCTGTTGGCCGTCTTGGTAAGGCTGAAGAGATTGCTGATTGCGTGGCATTTTTAGCTGATGATAACACTGGCTTTATCACTGGTGCGACGATTACAGCGAATGGTGGACAGTACTTCACTTCATAAGCTGAATAAAGCATTCTAAGTGGCGCTTCAGTTGCTCTTTTTAGTGTGCCTTCAGTTGCCCATCAGCAACCGGCACGAAGCAACCGCGCTATTATTAAAACTAAAAAAACATAGGTGATTAATTTCACCTATGTTTTTTTATGATTTGAATTTGGAATTTTAAAACTGGGGCTTAAACTTAGCCGTCAGAGCCTAGACGAAACATTCTTGGCAACTCTTTTTCCATATGTTCATGTTCCATATGCTCATGAGTTTCATGATGATCGTGAGTGGTATGATTTGGGTTTAGAGGATCAATATATGGATTGCGCAATTGCTGTGCGGGTTCCATGTAAGGTTCATGCTCGCTGTTTGGTAATAACCAGGTTTCTTGGCTATTGTGCATGAGTTGGCCATGATCAGCATAGTGTTGATGCGCTAAGCTTTTTGTGTTTCCGGTAAACCAGGCAGATACAAGCTCGAATTCTTCTTGGGTTAAATGAAGACCGTTTGTGCGGCATCTTGCGATAATCGCATTTAAAAATCGTTCTGCAAAAAGAGGAGGGCTAATTCCTTTTTCAAACCATGGATCTGCCTCAGAAATAATATCCAAAACGAATTGTGCATCTTCTGGGCTTAGCTCGACCGCTTCAACTTTAGCTCGGCTTGAGATGTTATAGGCGGTTTGTCTACCCTTGAGACCGACTTCGCTGAGTTCATCTGTGATGACTTCAAACATGATTTGATATTCACTTGGTGCCAGAGCTGGCACGTGAGTGTATTCATGAACGCGGCTTATCGTATCCCTAATTGATTGGTTGTTTTCTAAGATCTTATTTGCTTCTTGCTGGCGTGCAGGAATGGAGTATGTGTCTTGTTCCAGTTCATTCTGATCAGTTTTAGTGTAATGATCTCTTGCTGGAGGTGTATGATAATTTTGGTCCGAATGGTGTGTGGATGTCTCAGGTTCTGATACGGCCGGTTCAGATGTGGTTCTTGGCGATTGATGGCGGCTTTCATCGACAACATAATATGGTTGATTAGTTGTGACGCGCATGGTCTCAGGCAAGTTGTTTTGTAAAAAGTTTAAGAAGCTGCCATAGCCAGCCCAATTAGAGCCAACAGTTTTCTCATGGCCAATTGTTCTTTGCGCTTTATCGGCTAAAAATGAGAGTGCTACTGGGGCGTTTGAATTTGAAACCGCTCTTTCGATCTCATTTGTGATTTGTGTGCGTATATCAGCAAGGCCAGTGTTGTTTGAACCTGAGTTGTTTTGACCAGAATTTTCTAAGTTTACTTTTTCTGGCTCGGGTAATAAATTTTTGTTTTTGCGTTCGATTTTTTTGTTACTGCTAGCTTCTTGTTTTGCAAATTTTTGCATTCTATTGAGAAGATCTTGTTCACGAACTTGAGCATCACACAATGCTACATATGGAACTGCAGTGTTCTCATTGACATAAATTGTTGTATTGCGGGCATGGGTGCGGAGCCTTTGCAAAATAGGTGCAAAGTCAGCGTCGCCAGATAGGATCATAAATTCATCAAAATGAGTTTTATGATCTAGAAAATCTTGAATATCCATGACCATGCGAATGTCAGATGAATTTTTCAACTGAGATGTTAGTGGTGGACAATCAACGATATCGAAACCAGCCCGCAAGAAATGATGACGTACAAATGGGAAAGAACCGATATCGGTGCTTTGATCATTACTGTTTCGGCGTGGAACTGGATTGCCGTAGCAACGACACATAACCAGACGGCGTTCAATTTTCGCACCGCTGTTGCTTGTCTCGGTGATGAGTTCACCGGTTTCTAACTGGCGCAACCAATGAATAACGTTTTTTGGGAATTGTTTAGCGGCAAGCTCATCCTGCCGTCTGAGAGACAGGTAGATATTGTCGTAATCAACAAATACCGCGCAGAGACGTGTCTCAGCTGGTAACTTTCTCATTTTCAATTCCCCCACTGAAATTGTACATGTCAAAAGGCCTTCCTTTTAACATGTCTTCGCCATATTAAGAGGAGCGCCATTGCGAACTCAATAGGAGTTGGGAGATTGGCAGGGGAGATACACAGTTTTCGGACTAATTCGTATGTTGTTTCTCAAAATTGCGACAGATATGTTACAAAATTGGTGAGTGCTTCCCTGATTTCATCAATAAAATTCGTGATTTACGCTTAAAAAACGAATCACTTTGTCGCTTAAGTTTCATGAGAATCTTGGTTGACAAGTAGTCGGTTTTGACGGGTTATTCCGATTCGCTTTTGTTTGGATTTTGCGGCGCCAATCGGTTTAGTTCATTTGTGATATATTCAGCTAGTTTGTTTTTATTGTTTAAACTTTCCTTATCACTTTCTATATCACCTTCTGAGTTTACTTCATTGATGTTCCAATGATTTTTCATAATTAACTCATTTAAGTTTAGTCGTTTGCGCCAGCCTTTTCTTGAAAGGTCTGGTTCTTGATGAAATGTGCTGACATGACCTACCGTTAAATAAGCAATGAGGTGTATGTCATCTGGTATCCCTAAGAGTTCTTTAACTTCTTTTTCATGAAAAATACTGACCCATCCAACACCGACGTTTTCGGCTCTAGCTGCGAGCCAAAAATTTTGTACGGCACAGACGGTTGAATATAAATCCATGTCGCTCATGTGGGTTCGCCCAAGGACAACCGGGCCTGCTCTGTCTCGATCGCAGGTGATGCACACGTGAAGAGGCGAGGTTAAGAGCCCTTCTAATTTTAAAGATTGATAGAGGCTTTGTTTTTCCTCTTCAAACATGGAGGCAGCTTCATCATTGGCTTTAACAAAGAGTGCATGAATGTTTTCTTGGACTTTTTCATCATCAATAAGAAGGAAATTCCATGGTTGCATAAACCCAACAGAAGGTGCGTGGTGAGCTGCGATAAGTATCCTTGCCAGGACGGCATCATCAATAGGATCGCTTTTAAACTCACCTCTTACATCTCTTCGGTTGAAGATTATATCATAGAGCGTGTCTCTTGCGGTTTGGGTGAAAAGTTTGTTTTGTTCGCTCATGTTTGTTTTTGTTTTCTCTCACGGCTATTCCAAGCGCTTTTTGTGGCACCTCAGATGCCCACTAGCAACCGTGCTGGCGCTATGCCATGTCCCTCAGCCTGAAGTGGGCTGAGCTCCTTCTTCGTATAGCTCATTTTTTTTCGCACGACTATTGATCTTTAAGATTGCACACCTGTAAACACACTTTCTTAAAATAGAACCGATTTTGCGATGCATTGCTTTTGCCTGTGTGTGTCTAAGGTTTGTATTTAGTTGTTATTACTCGTTGTTTTTTCTTTTGCGGATTTCAGCGAAAACTTCCTCGTCTGTTGCATTAATGAGATTTAGTTTTTCTCGCAGCTCGGGGCTAGAAGCTCTTAAAAATGGATTGGTGAGAAGTTCTTTCTCAATAGTTGTAGGTATTGTTGGTTGGTTTTTTGATCTTGCTGCTCTGATCTCTAGAATTCTCGTTTTTAGGTCAATGTTATTGGGTTCATATTTGCATGCAAATTCAGCATTTGAAAGCGTGTATTCATGGCCGCAATAGACTTTGGTTCTTTTGGGTAGGGTTAAGAGTTTGGAAAGTGAATGCCACATTTGGGCGGGGGTGCCTTCAAATAGGCGTCCGCAACCAAGAGCGAATAAAGTGTCACCAGTGAATATGATATTATCTTCTTTAAAATGATAACAAACGTGGCCAAGAGTGTGGCCTGGAGTTTCTAAAACATCGATTTCTCTGTCTGACCAAGTGAGAGGTGTGCCTTCTTTAACAAGCTCATCGAGATTAGGAATTTGCCGTTTTTCAGCTTCTGGTCCGTAGGTTTTGGCACCTGTTATCTCTTTAATTTGGTCAATTCCAGCTATGTGGTCTTGGTGGTGGTGAGTAATTAAGAGTGTGTCTAGAGACCAGTTGCGCTCTGAGAGGGCTGAAAGTATTGGTCTGGCTTCGGGGGCGTCAATACAGATGGTTTTATTGGTTTTGTCATCATGGAGAAGAACAGCGTAATTATCTGTATAGCAGGGGACTAGGATGGTCTCTAAGCTCATAGCGGGGGCTTTCTCTTTTTTAGTCACTTTATTTTTTTGGTTAGTGTAGATCTTATAGTTATAATTGTCATGTTTGGTGTTATTACAATAAGGCTCATTTAATATTTGGGGGATAAATGTTCATTTACTATCCACAAAATTTATTGTGTGGGGTGATGCGCTAAGTGTTATTGTTTTTCAAGTGTTTATAAAGCGCTCTTAAACTTACAATTTTATATGGTTATGGCCCTATGCATTTAGATGTTGTTGAAATTCGTGATTTTTATGCCAGTGCACTTGGTTTGCGGGTTCGTCAGCAAATAACACAAAAAGTAATTGAGCACTGGCCTCATGGTTCTCAACTTAATTTGGCCGGTATTGGTTACCCATCCCCTTATTTGAGGCCATTTCTTAAAGATTCTCATCAAGTTGCAGCGTTTAGTCCTGCTGGACAAGGGGGACTTATTTGGCCTGCTGAGGGGCCATTACGCTCAGTGATGATTGATGAAGATATGTTTCCTGTGGGGGATGATAGTTTTGATCGAGTGATTGAAGTTCACGGACTTGAGTTTTTTTCTGATGTTGAAATGCATTTAAAAGAAGTGTGGCGTATTATGAAACCGGAAGGACGGTTGTTATTGATTGTGCCTAATCGCTCTGGATTATGGGCGCGGGTTGATACGACGCCATTTGGCAATGGGCAGCCCTTTAGTCGGGGGCAATTGCGGGATCTTCTTATTCGTTCATGGTTTCGTCCGCTTTCCATTGACCCACTTGTTCATTTTTCCCCTTTTGATACTAAATTGAAATTAGCAACAAGCCCTGCAATTGAGCGCATAGGTGCTAAAGTCTGGCCGAGATTTTCTGGGATGTTTATGGTTGATGCAATTAAGGAAGTTGCTCAACCATTACGCCCTAAGGGTATTAAGGTTAGCCGCATGAAAACGGCACCTATGCAAGTTAGGCCATTACCCGCTTAAACAAATAAGTAACGCTTTATTTTTTAAGGTTGTTACCAAAGGATTAGATTAGGAATGAAATGTCATCATGATGACTAGCATTGATGTTGATTGCGAGAGAGTGGAGATAGAGGCTCTGTCTTCTTCTGGTGAAGAACTTGCCGCTACTCGGGGACTTATTGCTACTAGAGGCTTGTGGGTTTTTGGATATGGCTCTCTTATGTGGCGTCCTGATTTTTCTTATGAGTACAGAGTGAATGGTCGGTGTGCTGGGTTGCGCCGTTCTTTTTGTGTGCGCTCTGTTTATCACCGAGGTTCGTACCGTCAACCGGGATTGGTTCTTGGGCTTGATCGTGGTGGAGCTTGTGACGGGGTTTTGTTTTATGTGCCACCTAAGGAAGCAGTGCAAACGCTGAATTATTTGCGCAAGCGTGAGCAAGTGACCCGAGTTTACCGTGAGGTTTATATGCCTGTTGAGTTGCTTGATGGCAGTGGGAGGGTTTGCAGGGCTTTATGTTATGTTGCTGATCGAGGCCATAAACAATATATCGGCTCTTTTTCGGTTCAACGAAAGGCGGATATTATTAAAAGATGTGTTGGTCGCTCGGGTAAAAATATTGATTATTTTCTCTCCACATTGCGTCATATGGATGAGCTTGGATTTTATGATACAGAGCTCACACGGATCTTGGCGCTGACGGGTTGTGCTTATAAGTTGTAGAGGGATTATTGTGCTTCAGTTGCGCAACAGCAACCGGTGTGGGTAACTGCGCTTATTTTCTTACGGCTGTTGCTTTTTTAGTGGCGCTACAGGTTGCTCACCAGCAACCGCGCTGCTGGCTGAAGCACATAGGCCTGTGAGGTGCAGGGCTTGCGCCGGACGCCCCTGGCGCCATGTACCTCAGTCCGAAGAGGACTGAGCTCCTTCTTCAATGAAGATGGTTTAGGTTTGTTATTCTTAGCGTGACAACCGCTTTAGTGTTTTAGTGCTTTGGAGTTTGGCCGTTGATTGATTGACAGCCTAATAAATCCAAGCGAACCATATTGCGTTCGTGATCATTTTTCGTCATCACATTTACGTGGATTTCGTTTGCACCGAATTTGGCGGCGCTTTGACGAAGGAACGCTAAGTTTAACGAATTTGCATTTGCAGTTGTTTGACCAATTGAAAGCGCTGTGCATTCATCATTTTCATCACGTTTCACCAAAACATAATTTGCTTTTGGTAATTCTGGACAGGTAAAAAGAGAATAAACACTATGGATGTATCTCTTGCCTGAGGCACCTTGCCAAAAGTGGAAGGCATTTTCCAGATCTGCATCGTTTGAAATATGGAGTGGTTCGTTTAAATTAATTTGCTCAACGATTTGTTGAGAAGAAGATTTACGCATGTTACCCGACTTACACTGTACATTTACTAACATAATTCTGCCTCCCAAATTTCTTTAGCTAATCTAGCTCTCTATTTAATGACTATAGAGGCAAGAATTGCCGAAAAAAGGGCTGACTTATGGCCTTCTTGGGGCGCATTGATAACATTATTGTTAAGTACTAAGGGTTAAGAGGAAGTAAGCGGAACGAGCTTTTAGGCGAAAAATGTCGATTTATTTTTAAATCTTTGAATTTAAATGACTTTCTTTTTCTTCGGCACCCTCTTTTTGCAGCTCATTGCATTTTGTCTCAATGGTGTTGATGAGTGTTTCTTTAAATGTTTTTCGCTCTAAACCAGGCGGTATTGGGGGGAGAAATTCGATTATTATTGTGCCTTTGTAGAGTTTTTTCTCATTTCTTGGCCAAAATATGCCCGAATTTAGGGCAACTGGCACACATGGAATATTGAGACTTTCATAGAGTTTTATGATGCCTGGTTTATAATTAGGCTCGGCTCCAGGGACTTGCCTTGTGCCTTCAGGGAAGATGATGATTTCTCTATTATCTTTTTTGCGACTTTCAGCTTCACGTAGCATTTCTTTTAAGGCGATGGCGGCTCGTTCTCGGCGAATGGGGATCATTTCAAATTTGCGGGAAAACCAACCGTAAAATGGAATGGCCATCAGCTCTTCTTTCATGATGAGAGCTGGATCTTTTAAAATGGTTGGAAAGGCAAATGTTTCCCAAGGGGATTGATGCTTTGAAGCAATAAGGACTGGATTTTCAGGTAAATTTTCTAGGCCGCGAACTTCTATTTTTGTTCCAACCGTTAGTCTTAACCACCACAAAACAAAGTGGCCGTGAAAGGCAAGCCCTGCCATGGCCCATGATCTTTTGCCAAATAAGAGAGGCGAGCCAATAATTAGTATAAGTGCTGAGCCTAGGAAAAAACCAATTTTAAAAATTAACGAACGCACTGGTTGACTATCCTACTGATCACAATCGCAACTGGACTTTTAAAGTAATCTTTTAGTGATGCTGAGAATTGAGTATGCGGTACACCCCATAGCGTGTTGTTAGCATACAAAGAGCTGCGATCACTACAACGACTATTCCTAGCAGAATAAACCCTGGTAAATCAAGGGCGGCTGTGCCGAGTAAGCGCCGGACTTCAGCACTTGTCATGTTGCTTCCGCCTAAAAAACGCATGAAGAAGGGCATGAAGATAAAGACGATAAGCGAACCTGTTGCACCAACTAACCCTGATCGGATGCCGAGTGAGAGGAAGTGTCTTTCAAACTCGCGGGCAATAAAACGGTCAGTTGCGCCAACAAAATGAAGAACTTCGACTATATCTCTGTTGGATGCCATGGCTGAACGTGTTGCAGAGACGATTACAGCCGTAGTAGCTAAGCCCACAAGTATCAAAACGGCCAGGCCTGCTAAGGCCATTGACCGGGTTACAGTTTGAATTTGTGATTGCCAGCGCCGGTGATCATCCAATGTGGCGTTTTTGAAATTCTTTTTTATGTCACTGCGTAATTTATCAAGGTTTGGTTTGCTATCTCTATCCAACTCGACGGCAATTAAGCGAGGAATTGGTAAATCTTTTAAGTTGGCACCGTCACCTAGCCATGGCTCCAAGAGGTCTGCACTTTCAGATAAGGGAAGGGGGCGGACGCCAGTTATGCCAGGTTGATTTGTTAGGAAAAATGAGATTTTTGAAAGCTTGTCTTCAATGTTTTCGGTGCGATTTATGCTGATTTGGACAGTGACTTCACTGGCGATATTATCTGTCCATGCAGCAGCGGATTGATTGATTAAATAAACACCGCCGGCTGTGAGTGACGCTAGAAAACACATGATAGAAATCACGACAACAAGAGAGCTGCCAGTTACGGATTTGGCTTGAACAATTGGCGTGTGCTGATTGCCCCAACCGCGCTCCTTAGGGCGAGATGGAGAATAAAGTTCCTTACTTACCTGTGTGACAGGCGGCGCTGAATTATTGGGTTGGAACGTCATGTTTATCCTACCTGATGAATTCGGCCGTCATGGAGCTCAAGACGCGGCGCTTGAAATTGTTGCATTAACTGATGATCGTGTGTTGCAATGATAACTGAAGTTCCTAAACGATTTAACTCAATGAACAAACGAAGGAGCCTGCGTGCCATTTGTGGGTCTACGTTACCAGTTGGTTCGTCAGCTAATAGAAGTTCTGGTTTACCTATTACAGCGCGAGCAATGGCAGCTCTTTGTTTTTCACCGCCCGATAAAACAGGAGATAGAGCGTACATGCGCTCGCCTAAGCCTACCCATTGTAGAAGGTCTGTGACGTCTTCTTGATAGTCATTCGGTTTTTTACCCGTGACCCGAAGAGGAAGCGCGACATTTTCCCATGTGCTGAGATGGTCTAGTAGGCGGAAATCTTGGAAAACAATGCCAATTCTGCGGCGTAAATCAGCCCGTCTAGACGGAGTGATTCGGGTTACATTCTGCCCAAAAAGGTGAATGAGGCCACGTGTCGGCTGAGTAGACATAAATAAAAGCCGTAAAAGCGATGTTTTACCGGAGCCAGATGGGCCGGTTAAAAAGTGCAGCGAGCCAGGGCGAAGGTGAAAATTAACATCTCGTAGGATTTCAGGCCCTCTTCCATAGCGAAGAGCGACGTTTTCTAATCGAATCAATGCTCTAATACCCTCTATTTGATGTGTTTTGGCTTGTTTTTGAATATATCAGTTGGCTAGGCTGTATTTTATGAAATGGCCGAAAATTTTATTCATCTTAGCTGCCATTATCGCCACCATAAACTATTTTGTAAATTTTATTTAGTCTTTGAATGAGGCCAAAGCGGGGATAAGTCTGGAAAAGAAGGGCTTCTTTAATTATTTTTCGGTTATTTCTAGATATTCTTAAGTTTTGAACTGCAATTGGTGCCTTTTATTATGATTTTGGTTTGTCCAGAATGTTCGACCCATTATGAGATCCCTTCAGCTTTGCCTGAAGAGGGGACTAAAGTGCGTTGCACCAGCTGTTCTCATGTTTGGATGGCGACTTCAGATGATGTTTTTGAAAATGCTGCTTTAGCTGAAGCAAATGCCCAAGCTAAAGACGATACTCCTGAAGAAGCTGATTTTGGCATGGCTGAAGAAGTTTCTGGCATTCCTCCTATTTCTCCGAATGATGAAGATCCTTTGGAAGAACTTGATTTCGAAGAAATTGAAGAAGAAATGGTTGATGGTAGTGAAGAACTTGATCAAGCTGATTTGGATAGTTTGTTTGATGAAATGGGTGCTGAGCCAGAACCAGAACCAGAACCAGAACCAGAACCAGAACCTGAGGAAGAGAACTCTCAAGGTGACATTGATAGCCTGTTTGATGAAATGGGCGAAGAACCTGAGGAGGATAATTCTCAGGGCGACATTGATAGCCTATTTGATGAAATGGGAGATGATGAAGGGGAAGACAATTCTCAAGATGACATTGATGGCTTGTTTGATGAACCAGAAGCAGAGCCTGAGGAAGAAAATTCTCAAGACGATATAGATGGCTTGTTTGACGAACCTTCTGCTGATGAAGGGGAAGAGAACTCTCAGGGTGATATTGATGGGCTTTTTGATGAAGGCCCTGCTGAAGAAGAGCCTCCTGCGGAGGTGCCTCTGGCTGCTGCAGAAGAGGATTTAGAAGATCCTTTTGATAGTGAAATTGAAGAAGTGGTGGTGGATGACCAGCCATCTTCTGAAGCTAACCCCGTGTCGGCAAAATTACCAATTTGGAAAAGAATTAGCCGGAATGAAATGATTGGCTGGGGAAGTTATGGTCTTTCGGTTGTTTTGGTTTTTGCCATTGTGATTATGGCGCGTGTCTCTGTGGTGAAAGCTATTCCGAGCATGGCTGGCGTTTATTCTGCTTTAGGTATGAATGTGAATGTTAGAGGTTTAACATTTACGAATGTGCAGCAGAAATGGGTGATTGAAGATAATAGGCTTTTATTGAAGGTTCAGGGCGAGATCACTAATCAAACCAATAGATACAAAACTTTACCACCAATGGTTTTTGGGGCTGTGGGTCCTGATAAAAAAGAAATTTTTCGCTGGGTGATGCGAGTGAGAAAGAAACCATTACTGCCAGGAGAAAAAGCTCCTTTCACCGCTATGGTTCCTCTTCCACCTAAGCAAGCCATGAAATTACTTATTAGTTTTCAATAATATCTCACGTGCTATTTCACTGCTTCGCTGCGGGCACTCCGATGGGCGGCATTTTCTGCGATCAGCTTATGTTACTCACTACGCTACGTTCAGGCTGATCTTGTGCGCCGGGCCTTGCCATGTCTCTCAGCCCGAAGTGGGCAGAGCTCCTTCATTGTATAATTGGTTTGTTTGTACTCAGGGTTATTCCTAGTGTTTTTGTGACGCTTTAGGTTGTCTTTTTTGTAATTCTAAACCTTGAACTTTAATCGTATTCTCTCGGTTATCTTTTTAACCCGTCATGAAATTTAATTTTTGTTAACTCTGCATTGAGGGTTATGGATTTAGTATGGAATATAAGACAGGTTTTATTAGATCTTAGGTGATGAGATGGCTCGGATATTGATAGCTGAAGATGATTTTGCGGTTAGAGACTTTACTTACCGTGCTCTTACAATGGATCACCATGAGGTGATTACGGCTCATGAAGGACAAGAAGCACTTCGATGTTTGACTGTTCCAAATGATAGTTATGATCTAATGATTAGTGATATCCAGATGCCTGTTATTGATGGTGTCACTTTGGCAAAATTGGTTTTTAAGCAACAACCACATTTGCCTATTTTGTTGATGACAGGTTATTCAACAGCTGAGGATGCTGACTATGCGCCTTCTGTTGTTGGTGTTTTGCAAAAACCTTTTACACTAGAGATGATTAGGCATGCGGTTCAATCAGCCTTGGGGCAAGCACGGAACAAGCCTTTCGATAAGCAATTAAAGTTAGGTTTGATGTAGTTTGTTTGCCTAGAAGTGATATGCCTCCTAGCAACTTATTAATCTATAGAAACCATAGATTAAGGACTACTGTTTTAGGCCAATGATTGTCTTATTAAGCTCTGATTTTAAATTCTAAAATCTTTTGATAAGCCTCTCAATATAATCTATCTCAGGGGCCGGGCGATTTGGATCGCTTAATTTATCTTGTAAGTTTCTTAAAATTTCTCTAGCGCGCTGGATGTCAATTTTATCTGGCACTTTAGTGCTTTCACTTGTGTCCATGCCTTTGGTGCTTTGAGGACGACCAAGTGGATCTTTACCACCGGCTTTTTGGCTGCCACCATTCCCGGACATGCCCTGCATATCTTTGGCCATTTGCTCTATGCCTTTACGAAGTTGGTTTAGAGCTTGACCTTCTTGACGAAGCGCATTTCCTAAATCTTTTCCTTTTAGCAATTTACCAGCCTGTTGCATGGCTCGATCTGCATTTTCTAAAGGTGAGCCGTTGTGGCCTTTATTTCCCTTTCCTTGCTGTGCTTTTCCTTGATTGGAATTTTTAAGTTGTTTCATTAGTTTTTGTAATTGTTGACGCAGGGCTTGCTGTTCTTGGTCTAGTTTATGAGCACCTTCTGGTTGACCATTTTGCCTATGATTTTGATTGCCTTGTTGCTGATTTTGTCGTCGTGATTGATTTTGAGAATTTTGTTTTCTATTTTGTTCAAAGGTTTTATCCATTAGCTTTTGTTGTTGCTGAAGGATTTTTCCTAATTCTTCTAAGTTTTTGGCAGCCCTGTTTTGTTGTTGCTGATTTTGGTTTTTACCTGTTTGTAAATTTTCCAACATGTTTTGTAGTTGACTTAACATCTGGCGGGCTAAGTCTTTTGAGCCTGATTTAGATAGTTCTTCAATCGTTTTGAGCATTTGCTCAAAATCTTTAGGGCTGATGTTCTTTTGATTCTGCTGGTCGTTTTGCGCTTGTTGGTTTTCTTTTTGTTGCTGCTTGGCCAAAGCTTGCATGTATTTTTGTAGAGCTTTTCTTAAGTTCTCAATACGTTTTTGTATTTCTTGGTTTGTTGCATTTTTTTGCAAGGCTTTACGCAGCTCTTCTTGTGCCGTTCTTAATTCGCGCTCTGCAGCTGAAAGATCTCCATCTTCAGCATGGCGAGCTAATTGGTATAGTAGTTTTGAGATATCTTCTTTTTCTTTTCTCAAAACTGCAACTTCAAGGCGTTTGGCTGCAACTTTTAATCCTAAATAGAGAGTTAGGTCTTTTTCAAATGGTTTTTTGTTATTTAAAAAAGTATGCAGTAATTGTGAGAGCAGGGGACTTTCTGACGGTGTCAAAATCAGCTGCTTTCGTAAGCGGATTATGTTTTTCGCAATTGGTTTTGTAAATTGATACTCTGGTAAAACTATATTTATCTCAGGGCTATTGGATGTATTTTTACCTTCATCTTGAGCTGAAAGATAAAGAGTGATTGGTAACCCTGCCCACGGGTGATCTGTGAGATCTTTAAAGGTGGTGCCCTCACTTGACTTTGTACCTTGCTCTTTGAGATTAAGCGGGTATTCAACAGGTGAGCCTAATGGGCGATCTTCTTTGTTTGTTATGCTTGCAGCAGGCTTATCTTTTTTAAAGATCTCTTTGACATGAGCTTTTGCTTCAAGAACACCGTAATCATCAGCGACGCGATATTTTAATTTAAGTGCACGACTTTGGGCTGGAGCTGGGAGCTCAACTAAGCCAATGATGGGCGGGTTGTCAGGTATGATTTCAAAACGCCAGTCTTTTAATGGGATGGTATCAATAGTGAGCTTAACCGGACCGTTCTCAGTTAGTTTCAAGTGGAATTCTTTTGTATTCACTTGTTTGGAAGTTTGCTCTGATGCGGTATCTAGAGACATGTTTTTTTGTTCGGTTTTTTCTGACTTTAATAGGCTGTTTAAACTTTCAATGTTGACGTGTTTTGCTTCAGTTCCGTTGATGCGGATTGTTAAAGTTGAATTTTGCGGAACTGTAAAGCCGTGCTTTTTATCATCGGTTTTGCCAGAGTTTGCGCTTGTTTTTACTTTTGTGTTTTTACCGCCATCAGCGATTAGGATTGGTGCCTTGCCCGTATATGATGGAGGGGTTACCCACGCATCCACTCGAAGGTTTGATGTGTTGATCATTGGGGGCAGGGTCACAGCATTTGCAATGAGTGACTTTATATTACCGTTTTGGAAAAAGAGGCCAGACGCGACTGCTAGCATTAAGACCATTCTTAAGGCATAGGGGTCTTGTTTGTACGTTTCTGGTTGAGGGGCGCGTACCTTGAGTTGTTTGATTTTTTCAACGAGCTGGTTTTTAAACTGCAGCCAGATGGCTTCGGTTTGCTGGTTTGATTGAGCTTTAAGGTTAGGTTCTAACTTATCCTTGAAGGCTTGAGCTGGCTGATGAGGGAGTGTTGAGTGCTCATCTAATCTTTTTAGTGCTTGTTTGTCTTTGGGGAAGCGCAAAGACAAAAGTGGATAAAAGCTAGCTATAAATGCCATAGCAAAAAGGGCGAGGCCCAAGCGATGCATGAGCGGGGAGAGAAGTGGCCAGACGTGAAACAGAGTGAATATAAAAAAGAGAGAAATAACAATAAAAGGAGCCCAAAGTTTTATCCAAAGACGTTCAGAAAGCATGGCGAATTTGGTCCAGCGCAATTTTCTCTCTAGAAGAATTTCACCCTGGTGACGATAATCTGCGTGCTTTAGATCTGGATCAAATTTTTTATTGGTCCGATCATTTTGGTTTTGTGAATTTGGATCTGTATTTATCGGATTGCTCTCTAAATTAAATAATCTCAATTTGTGAAAATGCGTTCGCTATATCGAAGCTTTTTTCACCATAACATAAAAATTACCTATTTGCCCACGGTGGAGCTTTGTTTTATAGGTAAGATTATTGTGAGATAGAGGCAATTTTGGGGTAAATCAGAGGAAATTATCTGATCCAATTTGGCAATTGATCCAAATTAATAAGATCCTCATAGGTTGGGCGAGGGCGAATGACTGCATATTCATCGCCTTTTACCATGACTTCTGGGATGGTTAAGCGGCTATTATAGGTGCATGCCTGGACAGCACCGTAAGCTCCAGCTGACATAACAGCGATTAGATCATCTGGTGAAAATTCGGGCATTTGGCGGTTTTCAGCTAAGAAATCACCTGTTTCACATACGGGTCCAACAACGTCCATTAAAGATTTTACGCCGTCATTTTGGCTTTCATTAATGGGCATGATTTGATGATACGCCTCATAAAGTGTAGGACGGATGAGATCATTCATGGCGGCGTCAACAATGAGGAAGTCTTTTGCGGCACCTTTTTTCAAATAAAGGACCTTGGAGACAAGAATGCCAGCATTGCCTGCGATCAAACGACCTGGTTCAAAAATTAGCGTGGCATCAAGGTCGCCAATGGCTTTTTCAATGATTGCTGCATAATCATTTGGGTGCGGTGGTTCTTTTGCGTCTTCCTCGTAAGGAATACCAAGGCCGCCACCTAGGTCTATGTGTGTTATTTTGTGTCCGTCTGCGCGCAGGTCTATGACGAGTTCGCGCATGAGGCGAAACGCATTGTCAAACGGTGTTAAATCTGTGATTTGGCTGCCAATATGCATGTGCACACCATGTGGCTCTAGCCCAGGCAATTTGGCTGCAATGGCATAGATGTCTCTGGCTCTTTCAAATGGGACACCGAATTTGTTTTCGGCTTTTCCGGTTGAAATTTTAGCATGAGTTTTTGCGTCAACATCAGGATTTACGCGAATGGCGATGCTTGCTGTTTTGCCAAGGCTCGTTGCGACTTCACTTAAAGTGTGGAGTTCTGGCTCTGATTCAATGTTGAAGCTTAAAATATTTGCATTTAATGCGGCTGCCATTTCTTCTTTGGTTTTACCAACACCTGAAAAACAAATTTTATCAGGGCTGACACCTGCTTCCAGAGCGCGGCGTAATTCGCCTTCAGAGACGACATCCATTCCAGCGCCTTGATTGGCAAGGGTTTTAATTACGGCCTGATTGGAGTTTGCCTTGATGGCATAACAAACAAGGTGGTCGACATTTGCAAAGGCTTGGTCAAAAATTTGGAAATGACGTTCTAATGTTGCACTTGAGTAGCAATAAAATGGTGTCCCAACTTCTTTTGCAATGGTCGTCAGGGCTACATTTTCAGCATGAAGCGCACCATTTATGTAAGAAAAGTGGCGCATTTTTTATTCTTTAATTTTTATGTTGATTGTCGAGCCTGTAAGATTAATCATTTATGTTTTACAGGCTCGGACGTTTAATTTAATAGACCAGCTTTAATTTAGGAGCTTATCAAGGATGAAACCACGATGTGGTTTTTCTTCTTCTACCGCAGCAGGTGTGCCATCTTCAGTTTTCGCACTAGGAGGAGCTTCTAATGGTCCCTTTGCACCGCATGCTGTAAGAGACAGTGTAGCAAGTAACAGTGCCAGCCCAGCTAAAATATTGATAGCTTTTGCAGTGCGCAAAAACTTAGACAGAGACATGTTAGACAGAGACATGGACTTCTGCAGAGACATGGGTTGCAATCCTTTTAATGTGCTTTTGCGTCTGTTTTGCTCGCTACTTTATATTTTTTAAACATAAAGAATAAGCGCCAAATTCTCTTGAATTGGCTTTTAAATACCATTTGGGCTTGAACTTACCCTGCCTAAACTGATTTTTCCAGTGATTTTATCCACTTCTTCGCCATTTTTCGAACCTCTGTGGGCGCTGTGCCACCATAAGATTTACGACTTTTTACGGAATTTTCGACTGAAAGAACGTTGAAAATGTCTTTTGTGATTTTGGGCTCAACTGATTGCATGTCAGCTAGGGGTAATTCATGCAACCGCAGATTTTGTTTTTCAGCTAATGCTACAATGCTGCCTGTGACATGATGAGCGTCTCTGAAGGGCAAGTTAATTACTCGCACTAGCCAGTCTGCGATGTCGGTGGCTGTTGAGAAACCGCCACCAGCTGAGGCTGCCATTTTCTCTTTGTTTGGAGCCATATCTTTGATCATGCCAGTGAGAGCTGCAAGGGCTAGGGAGTAATTATCCAAAGCATCAAAAGCCATTTCTTTGTCTTCCTGCATGTCTTTTGAATAAGCTAACGGCAAGCCTTTCATGACTATAGATAACCCGTTAAAAGCCCCAATGATGCGGCCAACTTTTGCGCGGATGAGTTCTGCTGCATCTGGATTACGCTTTTGGGGCATGATGGAAGAGCCGGTTGTAAAGCTGTCTGAGAGTTTAATGAAATTAAATTCAGCAGATGACCATATGACTAATTCTTCGGCAAAACGTGACAAGTGAATGGCACTAATCGATGCTGCGCTTAGAGTTTCCAGGATAAAATCTCTGTCTGCTACGCTATCAAGTGAATTTGCCGTTGGGCGATCAAAGCCTAGGGCTTTTGCTGTCATTTTTCTATTAATTGGGAAAGATGTGCCAGCTAGTGCGGCCGCGCCGAGTGGACATTCGTTTAATCTTTTTCTTGCGTCTATAAAGCGTGTTGCATCGCGGCCAAGCATTTCCACATAAGCCAAACAATGGTGGCCAAAAGTGACTGGTTGTGCTGTTTGCAGGTGTGTATAACCAGGCATCACTACGTCTGCATGTTCTTCAGCTTTTTTGGCCAGTGCTAGCTGTAGGGCTGCAAGTTGATTTATAAAATGATCAATTGTGTCTCTAACATAGAGTTTAAAATCAGTTGCGACTTGGTCATTTCTTGACCTGGCGGTGTGAAGGCGGCCTGCAGCGTCTCCGATGATCTCTCTTAATCTTGATTCGACATTCATGTGAATGTCTTCTAATTGACGTGAGAAGGTGAATTGATCAGTTTCAATTTCTTTTTGGATTTGCTTCAATCCGCTGATGATTTTTTTGCAATCGGATTTGCTTAGAATGCCAGCGTCTACCAGCATTTCTGCATGAGCAATTGAACCTAAAATGTCTTGATTATAGAGGCGCTTATCGTATCCGATGGAGGCGTTAATTTCTTCCATGATTTCGGAGGGACCTGAAGCAAAGCGTCCGCCCCACATTTTATTTGTCATCCACGTTGGCCTTCTTTATTGATTGTGTTCAAAATCTTTAGTTTATTGTATTCAAAATTTCAGTGCTTATATTCGCTTAGATACCAATTAGAGGTAAATTTATGAGACTTACGATCATTTCCGCTCTTGTTGCAACTGTAATTGGCTTTGTCGCTGTATATGCGAGTTTGACCCTTAGTGGCAATGGGGAAAAGAAAACAGATGCCACAAATCAGCAAAAATATCAAAAAATGCAGGGTGAACGGCTCCGAGCGTTTATTTTTCATAAAGAACCCAAGATAATTGAAGATTTTAAATTTCAGGATGCATTTGGTAAAACACGTTCACTTTCTGATTGGAAGGGCAAGGTTGTTCTTGTTAATCTTTGGGCGACCTGGTGTGCACCTTGCCGAGAAGAAATGCCTTCACTTGATAATTTAAAGAAGCATTTTTCGAACAGCCCGTTTGATGTTGTGACGATTTCAATGGATCGCGGTGGACCTGGTAAACCTAGAAAGTTTTTCGATGAAGAACGGATTAAATATCTGGATCTTTACATCGATAAAACCACAAAGCTTATGTTTAAAATGCGGGCAGTTGGATTGCCTGCTACGATTTTGCTTGATGCTGAGGGGCGTGAAATTGGCCGCTTAGCTGGCCCTGCTCAATGGGATAGTGATAGAGCTATAAAAATTGTTCAAAAGGCGCTGGTTAAATAAGTGAATCCACTTGGCTTTTTATTTTTTCTTTGAGAGTAGAAAAACAGATTCTCTACCTAGAAGATTGTGCATGAACAAAGGGATGTCATCATTTAACTCTTTGCCATAGCCATTGATTGAGATGGCTTCTTCAACTTTGGTGTTTATGTTTTTGCAAAGAGTTGCAAAATCTTTGACTGTACAAAAGTGAATGTTTGGCGTGTCATACCACTGCTCAGGCAGTTTGTCAGTTACGGGCATGCGGCCGAAGGCTAAGATTTGCCAACGGATTTTCCAGTGTCCGAAATTAGGGAATGAAACAATCGCGTAATCTGCAATGCGAAGAAGTTGTTCAAGCACTAATTTGGGGTTTTTAGTGGCCTGGATTGTTAGACTGAGGACAGCGTAATCAAAGCTTTTGTCAGGATAATTTACTAAATCACTATCTGCGTCACCTTGAATAACGCTTAGGCCTTTTGCGACTGCATGGTTTACATTTTTTTGATTGATTTCAATGCCACGTCCATCGACGTTTTTTTCCTGTCGCAATAATTCTAGCAAGGCACCATCGCCGCAGCCAATATCGAGCACGCGGGCGTTGGGGCTGATCATTGATTTAATGATCAGGTGGTCATGTCTAATTGTGTGCGGCGTGTTTAGTCGTTCTTGATTGTTGCTCACGAGAATCCCTTTGTTTACCGCCTACGCTCAGGCCCTTTTGTTTGGCGTTTGCACTATGGCCCATTTATTTTGCGTCTGCGTTAAGGCCCTTTTGTTTGGCGCCTGCGCTAATGAAGCCTCTAATTGCTGAAATCATTTCAGGCTCGTCAAGTAAGAAAGCGTCGTGGCCTTTTTCTGATTCAATATCGACAAATGAAACATTGGCAGCATTTGCTGTTAGGGCATGGACAATTTGTCGGCTTTCTCTTGTTGGAAAGAGCCAATCACTTGTGAAGGAGACCACGCAAAATCGTGTTTTCGTATCTTTAAAAGCGCCAGCTAGAATGCCATCGTGCTCAGCAAATAGATCGAAATAATCCATTGCCCTAGTTATGTAGAGATATGAATTGGCATCAAACCTATCAACAAACCTGAAGCCTTGATGGCGCAAATAACTTTCGACTTGAAAATCGGCATCAAACCCAAAGGTAATTTTTTCTCGTTCTTGTAAATTGCGCCCAAACTTTGAATGCAATGCTTCATCAGAAAGATAGGTGATATGAGCGGCCATGCGGGCAACAGCCAATCCTTTACGGGGATTGGTTTTTTCTTCTAAATAGCGACCACTTTTCCATTCTGGGTCGGCCATAACCGCTTGGCGGCCGACTTCATGAAAGGCTATGTTTTGGCTTGAGTGACGGGCCGCTGTTGCTATTGGGATGGCTGAGAATACGCGTTCTGTATATTTAGATGCCCACTGGAGCACTTGCATACCGCCCATTGAGCCGCCAATCACAGAAAAAAGCTGGTTAATTCCTAAGCTATCTATTAGGTGGACTTGAGCTTTTACCATGTCTCCAATTGTAATCATGGGGAAATCAAGCCCGTAAATTTCACCTGTCTTGGGGTTGATTGAGGCGGGTCCAGTAGAGCCCATGCAGCCGCCAATGACATTTGTGCAGAGGACGAAATATTTATCTGTATCAATTGGTTTGCCGGGGCCAACGAGGATTTCCCACCAGCCTTCTTTGCCCGTGACGGGGTGTTTGCTGGCAGCGTATTGATCACCGGTCAGGGCATGACAGACTAAAATGGCGTTACTTTTATCTGCGTTTAAGGTGCCGTAGCTTTCATAAGCGATGGTAAAAGGGGAAAGTGTGGCGCCAGATTCTAATTTCAGCGCTGTATTCTCAAAGGTTTTGGTTTCTGATTTGGTGATGGCATGACGAGCTGTAGCTACAGAAGAGGAAGTTTCTTCCGTATTCAAATCAGTGCTTGCGTCTTTTTGTAAGACCTTTTCTTCAGATTGACCATTAGCTTGATCTCTGTTTTTAGGATGGCTTGTCATACATACTTTCGAAGTTAAGATCTAAAAAACTCAAGGAATTTAAAGTCAGCTCTCTTATTTACGATATTTTTCCTTGAAGATCATTAATATTATTAAGCTTTGATTTGGCATTCATAAAAAAATTAGTGCAGGTTAGGTGAAATTCGCTTAAACCTGCTGTTAAATGTTATTTAAACGGAAAAAACGTGATGAGCTCTGACTTTACGCCAAGAAAAACCATTCTTGATATTTCGCCATATGTGCCAGGAAAATCAAGTGCTGGGGCTAATAAAAAAGTAATTAAGCTTTCTTCGAATGAAACACCTCTTGGGCCTAGCCCTATGGCTGTTGAGAGCTATTTGCATGGGTCTGAAAAGTTGTTTCGTTACCCTGATGGGTCGGCAAGCGAGTTACGCGCTGCTATTGCCAAGCAATATGGTTTAGATGCGGCGCGGATTATTTGCGGCGCTGGGTCAGATGAATTGCTCAATCTTATAGCGCAAGCCTATTTGCAAGATGGTGATGAGGCGATTTACACGGAACATGGGTTCCTAGTTTATAAGATTGCCATTATGGCTGCGGGTGCGACACCTGTTGTGGCCAAAGAAGTTAATTTAACTGCGAATGTTGATGAGATTTTAAAGGTTGTGACGCCTAAGACGAAACTTGTATTCATTGCAAACCCGAATAATCCAACTGGCACGTATTTGCCTCACGATGAGATTAAGCGTCTTCGAGCAGAACTTCCAAGTTCTGTTGGTTTGGTTCTTGATGGGGCTTATGCGGAATATGTACGCCGCAACGATTATGAAGCTGGGCTTGAATTGGTGGCGACAACTGAAAATACCATTATGACCCGGACGTTCTCGAAGATTTATGGCTTAGCAGCGCTTCGCATTGGCTGGGCGTTTGGGCCGGCTTCGATTATTGATGTGCTGAACCGCATTCGTGGGCCGTTTAATCTCTCAACACCAGCACTTGCTGCGGGGTCTGCGGCAATGGAAGACACGGCTCATTTGGAGCGATCGATTGATCATAATGATCAATGGGTTTCTTGGTTGAGTGAGGAGCTTTCAGCGCTTGGGCTGAAGGTTACGCCTTCTGTAGCGAATTTTATTTTGGTGAGCTTTGATGAGGCGGGCGCTAAGACAGCGCCTAATGCTGATGCGCACTTGATCAATGATGGGATTATAGTGCGCCGAATGGAAAGCTATGGTTTGCCGACTAGTTTGCGGATTACCATTGGCACTGAGGCTGAGAATAAGGCTGTGGTGGCGAGTTTAACTGCCTTTGTAAACGGGGTGGGTTAGGACATGAAAGTTTTTGATACAGTTGCGATTATTGGACTTGGGCTTATTGGCTCATCTCTCACGCGAGCGATTAGTGATAAAAGACTAGCTTCTTCAGTTTTGGGATTTGATGGTTCTGAGGCTGTGCGTGCTGAAGCGCGTGGCATTGAGGGTTTTGGCGCTGAAGTTACGGAGACGCTTGAAGAGGCAGTGTCGAGTGCAGACTTAGTTATTATGGCTGTGCCTGTGGGGGCAGTTGGACGTTTAGCTCAAGAGCTTTGTTCTCATCTGAAAGACGGCGCGATTTTATCTGATGTCGGGTCTGTTAAAAAAAGCATAATCGATGCAGTCGAACCTTACCTTCCAGAGACTTGTCATTTTGTGCCAGGTCATCCGGTGGCGGGTACTGAATATTCTGGCCCGAAGGCTGGGTTCTCGACTTTGTTTGAAGGGCGTTGGTGTATTTTAACGCCGATTAAAAGTACGCCTCGTACTGAAGTTGATAAAGTATCGAGCCTTTGGGCTGGGCTTGGCTCTGATGTGGAAGAGATGGACGCGGAGCATCATGATATTGTTCTCGCCATTACCAGCCATATCCCGCATCTTATTGCTTATAATATTGTGGGGACAGCTGCCGACCTTGAAGAGGTGACTTCGAGTGAAGTGATTAAATATTCAGCTGGCGGTTTTCGGGACTTTACGAGGATTGCCGCCTCTGATCCGGTGATGTGGCGCGATGTTTTTATGAACAACAAAGAAGCCGTTCTGGAGATGCTTGGTCGTTTCACGGAAGACCTCACCCAATTGCAGAGACACATTCGGCGAGGTGATGGGCAGGCTTTGGAAGATTTATTTACTCGGACACGAGAAATTCGCCGGTCGATTATTGAAGCTGGACAGGCGACTGAGTAGGTTAGTCAAAATTTTATTATAAAGAATTCTAAATTCTCAAAAGGCTTGTTGAGAATTTTTCCTGTGTGCTTATCCTTTAATGACACTGAATTAAATGGAGGAGCTATAGAAAATGATTTTTCGTTTTTATTTACAAATGATAGAAATATATTGTCTTGTTTTTGTTTAAAGTCCTTAGTATTGCAAATTATTCTATGGGTCACTTTGCTGACCTGTTTATTATATCGACACTCTAAATTCTCTACATCATAACCATATGGTACAAGAAATTGGTTTTTTTCGAGAATTTGCTGTTCAACCAACAGTTCCCAGTTAGCTTGTAACCATTCATCAAGAAAATAGGGTTTATTATCCCAGTCTAGATTTTCTAAAATTTTTGAAAGCCCAGGCCAACTCTGATTTAAGAAGTTGTGAAAGTTCATAATTTCATTTGAAACTATCATATTTATCTAGTCCGGTTTTTTAGAAAAAAATATGAGGCCTAAAATCTAAGCTTTTTTCAGGAATTGGGTTTTTAGGACGATGGTGGATTTGCCTTGGCGGCATTCTACTTCGCCTTCTTTTGAGGTGAAGCGGATGTTTTTCATCACTGTGCCGCGCTTTAGGTTGAGCGACGTGCCTTTGACTTTTAGGTCTTTGATGAGGGTTACGTTATCACCTTCGGTGAGCTCATTGCCGTTACTATCTGTGACGTCCATCAGGTGATCTTTTCTCAATTGTTTGAGTTGACTTGTTACTGTGTTTTTATCGGAGGTACTTATCTCGGCGGTACGGGTGTTACCTATCTAGTGGGTACAGGAATTACTTATCTAGTGGGAACTGGAGTTCCGTCGCGATAATCATAAAATCCGCGGCCAGCTTGTTGACCAGTCCAACCGGCTTCAACATATTTCACCAACAAAGGACATGGGCGATATTTTGGATCTGCCAGGCCTTCATAAAGTTTTTGCATGATGCCGAGGCAGTTATCTAGCCCGATGAAATCAGCTAGTTCTAATGGGCCCATTGGATGGTGCGCGCCATAGCACATGGCGGTGTCAATGGCTTCAACTGTGCCAACGCCTTCATAGAGTGTGTAGATCGCTTCGTTGATCATTGGGATCATGATGCGGTGTACGATAAAGGCAGGAAAATCTTCTGAAACGGCTGTGTATTTCTCTAGTGATTTTACAAAGGCTTTACAGGTTTGATAGGTTTCTTCTTCCGTTGCGATGCCTCTGATGAGCTCAACCAATTCCATAACCGGAACTGGGTTCATGAAGTGCATGCCAATAAATTTTGCAGGGCGGTCAGTTTTGGCAGCCAGGCGAGTGATTGAGATGGTGGAGGTGTTTGAGCAGAGAATTGTTTCAGGTTTTAAAACCGGGCAGAGTTCTTTGTAAATTTCTTGTTTTAAGTCTTCTTCTTCTGTGATGGCTTCGACGACAAGATCTGCTTCTGAAAGTTCATTGATGTCTGAAGTGATTGTGATGAGGTCTAGTGCGGCTTGTTGTTGCTCTTGGGTCATTGTGTCTTTTGACACTTGGCGTGCAATGTTGCCATTAATGGTGGCGAGGGCGGCTTCTGTCTTTTCTTGCGAGACATCAACAAGGATGACCTTGTAACCAGCTAATGAGGCGACTTGGGCTATTCCTGAACCCATATGCCCTGCGCCAATAATGCCTATTTGTTTTATCTCTTCTACTGGCTGTATGCTTTCGGCCATATCGTCCTCATTCTCAGTTGCGCTTCAGATGCCCACAAAGCATCCGCGCTGTTTAATCGCCCTTGACGTTGCCTTTTTTGTGCTTCAGATGCCTACAAAGCATCCGCACTAGCAACCGGGCTATAAGTTGCGCTTCAGGTTGCCATTTTTAATGCGCTTTCAGGTTGCCCTCTAGCAACCGGCGCGAGCATCCGTTTTGTTATTTTACCCTTCGGTTGCCTACCAGCGATGGGCTTAGCTCAGCTATAACAACCAGATTTTTAATACTGTTTTAAAATTTAGGTATGTTTCAGCAATAAATGGCTGAATATGATCTTTAATATAGCAATAAGCGAAAATAAAACCATTAGTTTTTTACATTAAAACACAGGATGTAAAAGCTCTTAGTTTCATAGTTTTCTCTCACGGATTTTTTGCGGAGCTTCAGATGCCCACTACGCATCCGCACTATCTACCTTCGAGGGGGCGGTGCTCGCACCGGGCAGCTCTCGCTGCCATGTTCGTGCTCCTCAGCGGAGCACTTTCTTCTTCGTGCATAAAGATTTTATTTTGTCTCGCGGGCTATTTTTTTGGTGAAGAAGCGAAAACCCCTTCGAGTGGCGGTGCTAGGCATGGGACGTTATTTATTTGTGTTTGAGCTCGTTAGAAATAGAAGCTTTTGGGAAAGATATTTTGTCAGAGGGAAAAGTTCTCCCTCTGACTTAAATTTAGCTGACTTGATATTGATTTTTTTTATAAGAGGCTAAGCTTATTTAGAAAGCTCAGCTTCTAACTCTGGTAAAGCTTCAAATAGATCTGCTACAAGGCCATAATCAGCGACTTGGAAAATAGGTGCTTCTTCATCTTTGTTAATGGCGACGATGACTTTACTGTCTTTCATGCCGGCTAGATGTTGAATGGCCCCTGAGATGCCAACAGCGATATAAAGCTCTGGAGCTACAACTTTACCGGTTTGACCAACTTGATAGTCGTTTGGCACAAAGCCACTATCAACAGCGGCTCTCGATGCACCGACAGCTGCGCCGAGTTTGTCTGCGATTTTTTCGATCAAGGCAAAGTTTTCACCTGACCCCATACCGCGACCACCGGAAATGATGATTTTTGCTGAAGTGAGTTCTGGGCGATCTGATTTGGATAATTCTTCAGATACGAATTCAGAAATTCCAACTTGAGCTGGTGCGCTGATAGTTTCAACTGATGCTGAGCCACCTTCGCCAGCTGCTTCAAAAGCCGTTGTACGTACAGTGATGATTTTTTTAGCATCACTTGTCTCAACAGTTTGAAGGGCGTTACCAGCGTAAATTGGGCGCTCAAATGTATTTGGTGACTTAACAGCAATGATATCAGACAGTTGGCCAACATCTAGTTTTGCTGCAACACGTGGCATGAAGTTTTTGCCTGTTGTGGTTGCGGCAACAAGAGCTGCATCATAGTTTGCCATTAGCGGCACGATGAGCTCAGCCATTTCTTCGGCTAACTGTGATTTTAGCTGAGGGGCATCAGCTACAAGCACTTTTCTCACACCTGTTAATTTAGCAGCTTGCTCTGCGACACTGTCGCAATTTTCACCAGCTACTAAGATATCTGTGTCACCACCAATTGCTATGGCTGCAGTGAGTGCTTTGGCAGTGGCTGGGTTAAGATTACTATTGTCGTGATCAGCAATGAGTAGATTTGTCATTTATAGTACTCCTGCTTCGTTTCTAAGTTTGTTTACGAGCTCTGCGACATTTTCAACTTTAACACCAGCTTCACGTGCTGCTGGTTCTCTGGTTGTTACGATTGAATGTCTTGTGGCTGTCTCTATGCCGAAACTTGCTAAATCTTTTTCTTCAAGAGGCTTTTTCTTTGCTTTCATAATATTTGGCAAAGATGCGTATCTTGGTTCGTTTAAGCGAAGGTCAGTTGTGATGATTGCTGGTAAATTCAGTGATAGTGTTTGAAGACCACCATCGACTTCGCGAGTAACGACAGCTTTTTCTCCTTCAAGTTCTAGCTTGTAAGCAAATGTGCCTTGTGGCCAACCTAAGAGAGCCGCTAGCATTTGGCCTGTCTGATTACAATCATCATCAATGGCTTGTTTGCCAAGAAGAACGAGACCAGGGTTTTCTTCCTCAACAACTGCTTTTAAGAGTTTTGCAGCTGCAAGGGGTTCAATAACATCGTCAGATACGATGTGAATGGCTCTATCTGCGCCCATAGCAAGTGCTGTTCGCAGTGTTTCTTGAGTTTTCTTTGTGCCGATTGAAATTGTAATAATTTCTTCAGCTTTCCCGGCTTCTTTTAAACGAACAGCTTCTTCAACTGCGATTTCGTCAAAAGGGTTCATGGACATTTTTACATTTGCCAGGTCGACACCAGATCCATCTGATTTAACACGGATCTTAACATTGTAATCTACGACCCGTTTTATCGGAACTAGGATCTTCATTTATGTGGCCCTCCACTTGTGTTTTGTTTCAGATGCTCTTTCTTAGTGCGCCTTTAGGTTGCCCACTAGCAACCCTCTTTTCTGTGCTTCAGATGCCCACTACGCATCCGCACTATCTACCTTCGAGGGGGCGGTGCTCGCACCGGGCAGCTCTCGCTGCCATGTTCGTGCTCCTCAGCGGAGCACTTTCTTCTTCGTGCATAAAGATTTTATTTTGTCTCGCGGGCTATTTTTTTGGTGAAGAAGCGAAAACCCCTTCGAGTGGCGGTGCTAGGCATGGGACGTTATTTATTTGTGTTTGAGCTCGTTAGAAATAGAAGCTTTTGGGAAAGATATTTTGTCAGAGGGAAAAGTTCTCCCTCTGACTTAAATTTAGCTGACTTGATATTGATTTTTTTTATAAGAGGCTAAGCTTATTTAGAAAGCTCAGCTTCTAACTCTGGTAAAGCTTCAAATAGATCTGCTACAAGGCCATAATCAGCGACTTGGAAAATAGGTGCTTCTTCATCTTTGTTAATGGCGACGATGACTTTACTGTCTTTCATGCCGGCTAGATGTTGAATGGCCCCTGAGATGCCAACAGCGATATAAAGCTCTGGAGCTACAACTTTACCGGTTTGACCAACTTGATAGTCGTTTGGCACAAAGCCACTATCAACAGCGGCTCTCGATGCACCGACAGCTGCGCCGAGTTTGTCTGCGATTTTTTCGATCAAGGCAAAGTTTTCACCTGACCCCATACCGCGACCACCGGAAATGATGATTTTTGCTGAAGTGAGTTCTGGGCGATCTGATTTGGATAATTCTTCAGATACGAATTCAGAAATTCCAACTTGAGCTGGTGCGCTGATAGTTTCAACTGATGCTGAGCCACCTTCGCCAGCTGCTTCAAAAGCCGTTGTACGTACAGTGATGATTTTTTTAGCATCACTTGTCTCAACAGTTTGAAGGGCGTTACCAGCGTAAATTGGGCGCTCAAATGTATTTGGTGACTTAACAGCAATGATATCAGACAGTTGGCCAACATCTAGTTTTGCTGCAACACGTGGCATGAAGTTTTTGCCTGTTGTGGTTGCGGCAACAAGAGCTGCATCATAGTTTGCCATTAGCGGCACGATGAGCTCAGCCATTTCTTCGGCTAACTGTGATTTTAGCTGAGGGGCATCAGCTACAAGCACTTTTCTCACACCTGTTAATTTAGCAGCTTGCTCTGCGACACTGTCGCAATTTTCACCAGCTACTAAGATATCTGTGTCACCACCAATTGCTATGGCTGCAGTGAGTGCTTTGGCAGTGGCTGGGTTAAGATTACTATTGTCGTGATCAGCAATGAGTAGATTTGTCATTTATAGTACTCCTGCTTCGTTTCTAAGTTTGTTTACGAGCTCTGCGACATTTTCAACTTTAACACCAGCTTCACGTGCTGCTGGTTCTCTGGTTGTTACGATTGAATGTCTTGTGGCTGTCTCTATGCCGAAACTTGCTAAATCTTTTTCTTCAAGAGGCTTTTTCTTTGCTTTCATAATATTTGGCAAAGATGCGTATCTTGGTTCGTTTAAGCGAAGGTCAGTTGTGATGATTGCTGGTAAATTCAGTGATAGTGTTTGAAGACCACCATCGACTTCGCGAGTAACGACAGCTTTTTCTCCTTCAAGTTCTAGCTTGTAAGCAAATGTGCCTTGTGGCCAACCTAAGAGAGCCGCTAGCATTTGGCCTGTCTGATTACAATCATCATCAATGGCTTGTTTGCCAAGAAGAACGAGACCAGGGTTTTCTTCCTCAACAACTGCTTTTAAGAGTTTTGCAGCTGCAAGGGGTTCAATAACATCGTCAGATACGATGTGAATGGCTCTATCTGCGCCCATAGCAAGTGCTGTTCGCAGTGTTTCTTGAGTTTTCTTTGTGCCGATTGAAATTGTAATAATTTCTTCAGCTTTCCCGGCTTCTTTTAAACGAACAGCTTCTTCAACTGCGATTTCGTCAAAAGGGTTCATGGACATTTTTACATTTGCCAGGTCGACACCAGATCCATCTGATTTAACACGGATCTTAACATTGTAATCTACGACCCGTTTTATCGGAACTAGGATCTTCATTTATGTGGCCCTCCACTTGTGTTTTGTTTCAGATGCTCTTTCTTAGTGCGCCTTTAGGTTGCCCACTAGCAACCCTCTTTTCTGTGCTTCAGATGCCCACAAAGCATCCGCATGGTTTGTTGGTATATACTTGTACTTTCAAAAGCGAATAGCTGATAAAAATTGCTGAAAGATTTCAAGCCGCAATTTTTTTCAATTTGCTTCAAGAATAATCGAGCGTATCCTTTGTTGGAAATTAGTCAGACGGAACCTAACTGCCATAAAATAGGCTGTCAATAGAGTTGCAGAGCCCTCTGGTCTAAGGTTCAAGACAATAAAGTTAATTATGCTCAAATCAATTCAATTACGTTCAAATAACGGGACATCTCTGCGTTTCATGAAGATTACCAGGACAATACCGGCTAAAAATCCGCCAATATGGGCCCACCAAGCGGTATTTCCACCATCCATATAAACGATATGGAAGATTTGGAACACAAACCACGCCAGGATTGCGATTGCCGCATTGACGGGCAATGGTATGTTACCTAAGACAAGCACCCAAAGTTTGACTTTTGGATGTAGCATTAAATAAGCGGCGATAACGCCTGCAACGGCACCAGAGGCGCCTATTAATGGTATTTCTGAGTTGGGTGCCATAATTGAATGAGTGTACCCGGCGACAATGCCGCATAAAAGGTAGAAAGCAAGGAAGGTGAAGTGGCCCATTGCATCTTCAATATTATCTCCAAAAACCCATAAAAACAGCATGTTACCGCCAAGGTGCAACCAGCCGCCATGTAGGAACATGTAAGAGATTAATGTGAATTTTTCTGAGATTGGAATGAGGTCAAATTTTTCACCTGGAATGTTTGGACCCATCAGGCCTTCAGGCAATAATTCACTAGGAACAATTGCAAAACTTGCCATTGCCACTTCGTTGATTGGGTAAAGAATACCAGATTGAAAGGCAACAAAGATTGCTACGTTGGCGATGATGATTAACACCGTCATGAATTGAAATTTAATATGTTCTAGTGGATTGGTATCATATAGGGGAACAAACACTTGGCTAACCTCTTTATTGAGCCCGTTTATTAGGGCTTGTTTTTGGTCAATGGCTCTTGTGCTCTGTGACCCAACCATATTGAATTTTCAGAAAATTCAATATTTTTTTAGGCAATATTCTACGTTGATAATTTCTAGCTAGAATTCTTACCCATCATGGGCGGTTTGACCACTATATTTTCACAAAAAGTTTCTCACAAGGGGATAGTTGGTGTAATTAAGCCAATTTTTGTGGGAATGAGGTAGGTTCAGGCCTTATTAGCTGCGATTTTGACCAGGTGTCCAAAGGATGTCTGTCTTGCCTTTATCGTTAACATATCTGCTTATGACGAAGAGTAGGTCTGATAAGCGATTGATATATTGCAAAGCCTCTGAAGAGACGATTTCATTTTCTGTTTCGCTTAGTTCGACCATATGACGTTCAGCTCTTCTTGAGATCGTTCTACCTAAATGAAGATTTGCAGCAAGGGCTGTTCCTCCTGGTAGAACGAACGAGCGCAAAGGTTCTAGCTCTTCATTTAGCTGGTCAATTTCATTTTCTAAGCGAGTGACTTGTTCTGCTGTGATGCGTAATGGGGGGTACTCAGGTTTTGGAGCCCCTAGGATCTCTGGAGTTGCGAGATCTGCACCTAAATCGAATAAATCATTTTGGATCCGTAGGATCATGGCTTTGAGGTTTTCGTATTTTTCTTGAGATGGTTCTAATGCGATGATTGCAAGACCGAGGGCTGCGTTTGTTTCATCTACTGTGCCATAGGCTTCAATACGTATGTTGTGTTTTGCGACACGATCACCAGAGGCGAGGCCTGTTGAGCCTTTGTCACCTGTTTTGGTGTAGATCTTATTTAATTTTACCATTTGAGATTAGCCATTTGAGATTTAGAATGAGATTTATTATTTTGGGTATGTTTGTCTTAAGAATATAGTTTTCGGCATGTAGTTTTAGGCATGTCTAGGATTTCTCATCTGGTAGATATACAGGTTGAAATTCTGTGAGCAGACATGCTGTATTTTTTAATTCTTTAGGTCATTGTCTTTATTTTTAATGTCGTGAATTTTTCTGGTTTGCTAACTTAAGTTAGGTGCCGAAAAAAACAACCGTCATTAAGATGCAAACTGCAGCGAATTGTAGACCAACGCGCCAACGCATGAGTTTTTGACTTAAGTTTGGGTTGGTGCCGCGCATCATGTTCCATAGGCCAAGGCAAAGGACAATAAAGACCAATAAAACAGCAATTGGTGCGATCATGAAGGCTAGTTTTTCCATAATTTTCTATCTCGTATAATCATTGTTGGTTTTGCTCGGAAATGAAATTTCCCACTCGTGTGCTATATGAAAATCAATTATTAATCAATATCTTATCTATTACCTTGGTTGGTAAAAATCTTTTCGCATAGGCCAATACATAAGTTGGCACGGTTACATAATAGCGGATTTTTGGGTTTTTGCTAGTCAGAGCGTGAATTAGCTTATCAACCACAACATCAGGCTCTAATTTGAACTTGTCAGTACCGCCTTTCTTCATGGCGGCTATTCTTTTTTGGTAACTTTCTTTATGAGGAGAATTTTGGGTATCGATATTTTCTTCATAGGCTTTCAGGCAGCGTGGCACAAATTCTGTTCGTATCGGTCCTGGTTCTATGATTGCGACTTTAATGTTTGTTTCTCTTAATTCTTGACGCATCGCATCTGAGAGAGCTTCAACGGCATATTTGGAAGCGTTGTAGGCTCCTCTATAATGAGCACTGACAAAGCCGAAGATGCTTGAGCATTGGATGATCCGCCCTTCATTATTGTTGCGCATTGCTGGTATTAATCGCCTTGTAAGATCGTGCCAACCGAAAAAATTGGTTTCAAATTGCTCTCTTAATACGTTGGTTGGTAAATCTTCTACTGCGCCTGGTTGACCATAAGCGCCATTGTTAAACAAGGCATAGAGATTGCCATTGGTTTGTTTTAGAACTTCATCAGCAACCGTTTTGATGGATGCCTCATCACGATAGTCCATGTAAAAGGCTGTTACGCCAATTTCTTCCTGGAGCATTTTTAAATCTTCAGGTTTTCTTGCGGTTGCAAAAACTTGCCATCCTTGTTCATGTAAAGTTTTTGCAGCGCATTTACCGATACCGCTCGAACAGCCTGTGATGAGAATTGATTTGTTCATAAATTAAACTTTTGTTGGGTGATTACATTTGTGTTTCAGATGCGAATTTATTTAATGCCCCTTCAGTTGCCCACTAGCAACTGCGCTATTTGACTGTGAAGCGGGCGAATTCTTGATTATCTTCTTTTAACAGGACGAGCTGATTATCTTCGAATTTATAGGTTTTTACCTGTTCCAATCCATCAATATAAGCTTTTTCAATAGTCATTTTATTCCCGATGTTACATATTAATTCTGTGGTTCCAATGCGGAAAAATTGGATGGCTTGGTCTTTTTCAAGGGAATAAACACCATTATAAATGTTGCATGTGGACTGACCTTCAATACTTCCATTTAAAAATTTGATAAACCCTAAGTGGAGCCCATTGAAGGTTTCTTTCTCATCTTTTTTTATGGATTGAATGGTCCATTTTTTATCTTCTAGTTTTTTTTGATTTTCTATTCCTGCTGTCTCAGCAGCTAATGAAAGTGGTAGTGCACTGATTGAAATGACGAAAAAAACAGTTTTTATAATGAATTTTTTGAACAATTGCTGCTCCTAGATAGATATTTTATTTTGATTACAGAGGATAAGCATCTTTTATTATAGTTAGTCAATTTAGATGGTGAATTTTAGACGGTTTAAGGTTTGATTTTGTCTTTTTAAGAATAGTCAGTTCTTTATGTTAAAATTTTTATGTCTAAATCATCTCTTTTTCTTCACATTGTTATAAAATTCGTGGTTTATCTGTTAATAATATCTGCGATTGGAATTGTTCGGGACTTTTCAAACGTTTTGGGGATTATTGCGTTTGGGAAGAGTTTTAAAGTTGGGGGCTTTATGCTGGTTTCTTATGTTGTGACTTTTTATAATAAATTTGAATATATTCCTTCGCTTATTAGCAGTATCGAAACTCAAGAGGGTGATTTTGAAAAGCAACTCATCATTGCTGATGATTGTTCTTCGGCTAACGAGATTATCCAACTTCAAGATTTTGTAGCTTCTTATGATTTGTTTCCGATTAAGATAATTCCTTCTTCTCACAATACGGGACCAGCACAGTGCTTTAACCGTGGTTTAGAGGCCGTTGATGGTGAGGTTGTCATTGCCATTGATGCCGATGATGTTTTTGCGCCAATGGCTACTTCATATTATGTCGAGCAGATGCAGACCCATGATGCTGATTTCATCTATGGGCGGCGCCGAACTCGCGGGCATAAAAAAAACGATAAAACAGACTTTGAGGTGAGTGATGAACCTTTAGAATATGTGATTAAGAATAATATTGTTCATATGTGTTTTGCGGCGAAGACCGAAGTTCTTCGCAAAGTTGGTGGGGCTGACCCGCGGTTGTTTATTCAAGATCAGTCTCTTCCTTTGCGGTTAGCATCTGGTGCGAGACGAATGGTGCGCTCTGAAGTGGTGACTGTCTATATTAATAGCGATGAAGATGGGTTGTCTAAAAATGTTGCTCAGCAACATTATGATCGTTTTTGGATGGTGATGAATTTTTTAGATGATCGTTCTGATTTGTCTCACTCGGTTTGTACTGGGTTAAAGGATATAGCTCGTTCGTCACTTTGGAAAATGGACAGGGATAGGGGGGCTATGAAATTCACATCACCACATTTTTGGACTTATATTTTAGGCCGTCTGTTTACTGTTAGCCCTTCTGTTGAGAAATTAAAAATTGCAGCGAACCAAGTGTTTGAAGGGGCAAACATTCGGCGGGGATGATTGCTGAGTAGGCTGTTGGAATTTAATTTTGTGGTGAAATTCATTTTTAGGTAAAGTTCGTGGGAAAGAAAATTGCAATTATTTTGCCTTATCGTGCAAATTTTAACCCGGCAACAGCTGGTGGACTAGAGATTGGTGTTTTCTATCAGAATAAATCTAGTTCATTTTTAGATGGCATTACTGTTTATGGCGGACCTCAAGCAGAGCCCTACAAGAATTTTTCTTACCGTTCTGTTTCGCTTGGGGCTTATCGGATGTTTGGGAAAAATGGTGGGTTGTCACATGCGCTAAAAAACATGTGGCAAAAGGAAATGCCTGATATGTTCGAAGTGCATAATCGGGCCGCTGTATTTATGAATTTGGTTTCTTTATTACCAGATATATCATCTGTTCTTTATTTGCATAATGTGCCGCAAACAATAAAGGGACTTAAAACGCCTCCTGAACGAGCGAGAGTTTTGGCAAAGGCAAGTGCGATTATTTGTTGTAGCTCTTGGGGCAAGTCGCGGTTTTGCGAAGGTTTAAGCGGTGATTTTTCAAAGCTGCATGTTGTTGTTAATGGTGTGCCGCGTCCTTGGGAAGAAAAACCAAAAAAAGAGAAAATTATCTTGTTTCCTAATCGTTTGATCAAGGATAAAGGAACCGAACTTTTTGCCGAAGCGCTAGCTAATGTTTTGCCAGGGTATCCTGAGTGGCATTGCTTGTTTGTTGGAGCTGGCGATCGGGATGTGCTTTCGAATCTTGAGCGAATTTTAAAACCTCTTGGGGGTAGGGCAGAGGTTCATGGGTTGAAGCCTTATGATGAAGTTTTAGAATTATTTGGTCGTTCATCAATCATCGGAGTGCCTGTTTTTTGTGATGAGGCATTTGGTCGAACGGCTGCAGAAGCTTTGGCTGCAGGATCCGCTTTGATTGCGACTAATAGAGGAGGGCTGGATGACATTTTACAAAGAGCCGGGCTTTGTGTAGAGCCGACTGTTGTAAGTATGACTGATGCTCTTGAGTATTTACTTGCTGATGAGGATCAATTGTTAAAAGAGCAAGAAAAATCCTGGAATAATTTTGACTATAGTGTTCAGCAAACGGCCTCACAACTGGAAGATGTGCGAGAGCGGTTGTTTTTAAATACATGATTTTTGATAGGGAAGGCCTTTGGTTTTATTTCCTAAGGTTTTGTTTATTGAATTTGTTGTATTTGTTTTTGTGGTTTCTCTAATAGATGATGGATTTTGTGATTCATTCATTTTATGTCACTTTTAAGGTGTGACCTTTGGTTTTTACGTTTTTAATTAATGGGGGATGAGTTATGGAAGTTTTATTTTCAGCTGAGGGGATGTTTACTCTCTTTATGCTTGTGATTTTACAGGCCGTTCTTGGCTTTGATAATTTGCTTTATATTTCTATTGAATCAAAGCGGGTTGAAGCTGATAAGCGTGCCTATGTTCGCCGACTTGGAGTTGGACTTGCTATTGTTTTGCGGATTGTGCTTTTGTTTGTGATCCTCAAGGCAGTAAAAGCTTTGCAAGGAACTCTCTTTAGTTTTGATATTCCTGATATCGCCAAGGGGGCAATTAGCGGGCATTCGTTGATTGTTTTGTTTGGTGGTGCCTTTATCATTTATACCGCTATCAAAGAGATTACGCATTTATTGGTTGTGAAAAACCTTGAAGATGAAAATGGCGGGCCGAGCCGTTCGGTTGCGAAATCTGTTTTCTTAATTGTTTTGATGAACCTTGTATTTTCCTTTGACTCTATTTTGTCTGCTATGGCGCTGACGGATAGTTTTTGGATCATGGCTATTGCCATTGTGATTTCGGGTATTTTGATGATTTGGTTAGCTGATCACGTTGCTGTTTTTCTTGAGAAGAACCGGATGTATGAAGTTCTAGGTTTGTTTATCCTGTTTATTGTGGGTATTCTGCTTGTTAGTGAAGGCGGTCATTTATCACATCTTGAATTCTTTGGTCACCCGGTTGAAGCGATGTCTAAATCTACCTTCTATTTTGTTCTCTTTGTTCTTGTGGTTGTTGATGTTGTGCAGGGGCAGTACCAGAAGAAACTTATGCGGGCTGAAGCTGCTAAAAAATCTAAGGCTGCTTAGATCAAGTTTTTTGAACCTAAAATTAAAGCTTAGATATATTAAAGCCCGGAAATAACTTTCCGGGCTTTAACTTTTGGGGAAACTTATTTTTGTTTCAATTATAGAGCTCTAACTTCCAGTAAGAATTCGGCGACGCGTTCTTTTAAATTCTCTGCATTGCCAGATAGATCTGTTGCGGCTGTTTCTACTGAATTTGCAACTTGGCCTGACTGTGATGAGGCTTCAGAGACACCTTCAATATTTTGAGCAACTTGCTGGGTTGCAGCTGATTGTTCTTCAACGGCTGCTGCAATGGTTGATGAAATTTCGGCGATTTCTGAAATGATTTTTTTAATGGCGCCCATAGATTCAACTGTTGATTCTGTGGAGTTTTGAATTTCATCAATTTGCTGCGCGATATCTTGAGTGGCTTTTGATGTTTGAGAGGCGAGTTCTTTTACCTCTGATGCCACAACTGCGAAGCCTTTACCGGATTCGCCTGCTCTTGCGGCTTCGATGGTTGCATTGAGTGCAAGTAGATTGGTTTGATCTGCGATTTCTTGGATGATGTTGACCACTTCACCAATTTTAACTGCAGCATGGCTCATTCCATTGATAAGGCCATCTGAATGTTCTGCAGCTTCAACGGCATCGTTTGCCACTTTTGTTGATGAAGCGACTTGTTGGGAAATCTCGGTAATGGCATTTGATAGTTCTGATGAGGCTGTTGAAACCCCAGCTGCTTGGGTGTTTGTTTCTTCAGCTGCGGCTGAAAGTGTGGTAGCACTTTCTCGCATGTCACCAGCTGAGGACAATACTTGCTCTACAACAGAGGCTACATTTTCTTCAAATGTATCGGCTAGTTTGACTTGATTTGTTGCGACGGTCCAAGTTAGCATTGGTCCTACATATGTTCCATCGTCATCAATGATCGCTGAGGCAGATAGATCAAGTGTTTCTTCGCCTAATCTAATTTTTGTCCGATGTGGAAGGTTATCTGCTGTGGATAAGAGATTGCGCTGATGAGATGGATTTTTATGGAAAATGTCAATGCAAGTGCCCTTTAGCTTATCTACCGGGACGGGTAATAAGCTTTGTAAGGGACGTAACGTGTCTAATGATGTATCATTAATTAATTCAATTTCAAGGGTGTCTTTGTTTGCGAACATAACATTCACAGGCATTTTGTTAATCATTTGCTCACGAAGCTTATTTTCTTTTTCTGCCATGACTTTATCAGTTACTACTGACCAGGATAGGACGGGCCCCACGTATTTACCATTTTCGTAAATTGCTTCGACGTGCAGGTCTAGAAATTCTTCACCAACTTTAATCTGTGTTGTGTGAGGAAGGTTATTTGGGTTTCTGAGTATTTCTCTTTGGTGTTCAGGATTTTTGTGAAAAATGTCAATGGATTGACCTAAGATATCTTCTGCTTTGCAGGGGAGGACATGCTCAATCTTCTTTAGGTTTTCAATTGTGGATTTGTTTACATAGATGATTTTGAAATCTTGAAGTTCACACCTCATAACAGATAAGGGAAGTGTTTCAATGATTGATTCAAAGACTTTATTGGAATTGCCTTTGAATTTTTTTGACAAAGATTTCATCTTAATTTTCCCTCAGAATATTATGCGATGTTATTTTTCATTTTCTTTATTCAATCACTTTTAATGAGTGCTGAACTACCTCTTGTATAGCCTGTTTGTATTAATCCTTAAATTTTCATGGTTAATTTTTAGTAAATTCTTTCAACCAATAGTTTTAATTTTGGGTGATAGCACACTTTATTGGTGCGTTTTTATTTATCATTCTTACTTTTAGGTTGTTTTTAGTTGCGCAATGGCAACTGTGTTGCCTTCGTCATACATTCTCCACAGACTGGCCTTTTTGTTGCCTCCAAATTTTTTGATCTTTCTTAAAGAAGAAAAATAAGATTCTTTTTAGGAGTAAATAATGAGGTCCAAGAGTGACCAACCGTTGAAAGTGCGACGTGATAAAGAGGCTTTGAAGTCAAAGCTTATTGATCCAGAGTTTCAAGATACTGAACTTAAAGCTAGATATAAGAATGATGCGGGATCTCAAAAAGATGGTTTGCATTTTGTCTTTGATAAAGCTTTAGGACACCGGTTTGACTTTGGGTTGTATCCGGGTAATTTTCTTTTGGGACGGCAGCATATCCTTCCTCAGGCTTCAGGTGATATTATGGAGATTGGGGTGAGGCGAGGTCGTAATTTACCTTATTATAAATCTCAAAAAGTTCGCTCTTTTATTGGAGTTGATCATTCTCCGAATGTTCGCCAGATTTGCCAAATGGCTGAGAAAGTAAATTTTCCTGTTGAGGTTGTTACCTCGATGCCTGACGCCCTTTCTTTACCAAGCGAAAGTATGGATTGTGTTGTTAGTACTTATACTCTTTGCTCCGTAAACCACCCTCAACAAGTTATTAGTGAGATCTGGCGTGTTTTGCGGCCTGGTGGAATGCTTTTGTTTTGTGAGCAAGGGAGGCATCCATCTCGCCATGTTGCGTTTTTGCAAGATAAGTTAACGCCATTATGGCGGCGTTTTTCATTTGGGAGATCTTTAAATAGAAATATGTTTCGGCTTATTTCTGCTGCTGGATTTAAAATGGATTTCTTTGAAATGGATCGATTACCGCTTAAACCTCTTATTCTTGGCTATCACTATGCTGGTATCGCCGTAAAACCCTAAAAAGAGATTTGAAGATTTAAAAACTTCAAAGGTCCTGAATAAATTTTAGCTGAGATCTGATTTTTTATTCGTCTTTAAAATTGATTTTGAGTTTTTTACAATATTTGAAATCGATTTTACTGCTCTTTTTAATGCAGGCCGTGCGCGTTTTAAATATGCCTCTTCATATAGGCGTCCCTTTACGCTTGTGCTGTAAGCAAAGTCATAGACAGGAACTGATTGTTCGGTCCATTCATATTTATATGGATCGCCTGGTGCAAAGAGATCTATTGTTTTTACGCCCTTTTCAATTAGAGCTGCAATTGTATCTTGCATTTGTAGGCTGCCGGGGCTGTGGGCGATGTAGGCTTGGTCGTAGACGCCTAGATGCGCTCCATAATAATTTTTTACCAAAATTCCGATTTCTATTGCCGCTGGATGATTATCAACGCAAAGCTCAGAGACTTTAATATTTGCAGAGTGATTATTTTCTTTTGTAGCAGCATCGAAAAATTTATCTATGACTGTACTGCTGAAAGCTGGAGAAAACGTTTTAGTGGTTTTCAACCAATCACGTTTGAGATTGACTGCATGACAAGCTGCTCTGTTCGCATCTTTGCCTTCATCTAACAGATTAAATGTTAGAGGTCCTTTTTCTTCTAATTTGCGTCTATGGCGCCTTTTGGCTTTGCGGCTGCGCTGGGAATACCTTTTATTAAACTCCGTGAAATTTTCATCGCCTCTTATTTCAATATAAGGTGCGGCTGTTTCTTCTAATATGGTCGCATTGTACATTTCTAACAAAGGCGTGACAGCCGCGTCAAAACGAGTTTTTCTCAAGTGAAATAAATCTGGTTTAATCGTTTCGTTTATATAATTGAAACCAGCTTTTAACCAGTGAAGGTTTTGGCCATTCTCTTTGATTAGGATGTCACCATATTGACTGACAGGTTCACCAATCCATTTTAAGATTTTGAGGCCAGGTTTTTGTTCTAAAATTAGCGGGGCGACCAGGACTAACTCATTGTCGATTTTGCCCGTTAAGATGACCATGTTTCTTGGGCATAATTCGAATTGGTTGATCCAATGCCAAATCCAATTATATGTTTGAAAGAGTTGTGTACCTGTTCCGTGAGCTTCGAAAAGCTCATTCCATTCTTGTTTTAGGCCATCGAATTCTTTGGCTGTTTGTATGATGGAAAAGGACGGAGTGATTATATCATCATTAGCTGGCGCTGTTTTAAGCGTCGCTGTTACAAGTGGCGATGTATCGGCCTTTGTTTCTGACGATTGATCGCTTGGGGGCGTCATAACTCATTTACTCCATACATACTTTCGTTCGGCGCTTCCTTTAATTCAGTAATTTTACTAAACGTCGCCAAGGAAACCATAGTTTACTCCCTATTTTAAAAGGAGTTTGGTTTTTCTTCAACTCAGCGAGGATGCGGTATTTTAGACTTTTTAGCGCTACTTCGCTAGCTTATAGCAAGAAGCTATAGCGCTTTAGTTGTGTCTTGTTTTGTCGTTGTTTGGAGGGTAGCACTGAAAGAATAAAATTTTCTTTATTTAGGCTATATTTTTAAAGAGTTTTATCAGGATATGACACTTGAGTAGAAGTCAATCTCATATGGGCTCATCAATGTTAATTGCTCTAGATTGCTGCTTGGTGGCGTAAATTCTTGAAATGATTGATAATTTGACATTACGCTTTTGTGTGAATTGGCGATAATAACCAGATAAATTTGTCTTGGAGTTTGGCCAAAAGATTGACTTAAATTCTCCATGACTTGCATCAACCAGCTTGAGGATTGTGGGTTGAATATGTGTACAACCAATGGGGCTACGGGCCATTCTACCAGCCGAAAATCACTAGTTATTAGCTCAACCTGGCGCTGTGTCATGAATGTTCTAGGGTATTGTGCAATATTTATTGCTGCGTCATCGGCCCAGTTTCCGCGAGATTCAATGCCATAAATAGCTCTGAAATCTCTATGAGAGGCCAAAAGTACTGTGCGGCCGTGCCCGGCTTCAGGGTCGACAAAAATATAATGCCGGAAACTTGCTCCCTCTTGATAAGAGGCCAGGCAATCAAGTGACCAGTCGACGAGGCGTGTTGGTGCACAAGGTGCAATTTCTTCTCGTTCTCTTAACGTTTGTGAGCGAGACATTGTGCGATATTTTGCTAATGGATTGAAGAGACGTTGTTCGATCTCGCGATCATATCGACGTTGGTGCCAGGATAAAAATAGATTACGGCGCATGAAATCCCAACTTTTTAAATCAAGTTGGGTGCTCACCTTTGTTAACTGCTCTCTAAGAAATTCGATGATTTTTTCTAATTTAGCGTCAGGATTTAGCCGTTCATTTCTGCGCGAGAGTGCTTTGTTTTGTAGAAGACTGATGTGCTTTGCGTATTTTTCATCGCTTTCGGAAATTTCTATTTCTTCTTCCGCCTCGTTGACGGCGCCGATTTCTTCTTCGTTGATATTGTTTAAAGCGGCTGCAATTTCGTAACGGTGTTTTTCTAGCCGACGTAAATTTCTAGCGATGGTTAGATCTTGTTCTTGAACGACATCTTCGCTGAGACCAGGTTTATTTGGATCAATAAGACCTATTAGCTGTTCTTCAATTTCTTGACTTGCTTTATCGCTCTCTTCATTTTGAGCTGAAGTCGCACCAAAGGCATGATCTTCACTCGAATTTTCGAGATGGTCCTCGTTTAGAAATTCGAGGTTTTCAGCTTCCATTTTTACGGTGTTCATTTACCGTTTGCTCCAAGATGAGTTTCATGAAGTGATCAACAAACTGAATCAAATAGACGAATCACTTACAGATTTTGTTTATTGTCTCTGAAAGTTCGGAGGAAGAACAGGGGGGGACTGATGTAATTTCAATTTTTCCCTGAAAAAGATGAGGTTGTTTTGGGAAGAGTGGAGGACTTGTTGTAATTTTGGCGCTAAAACATTTGAAAACAGTGTTTTATTGAAAAAGCATGAGATGTTTTAAGCGGTTAAGGGGATGGCCTATCCATTTTTTTAGGTTAAGGGAAAACGCCAAATTTTAACGGCTTCTCCTGCTAGCCAATTTTGCCTTCTGTTGATGGCGCTGGCAGTCCATTTTTCTTCTTGTAGAATGCGAGTTGTGATCTCAAGACAATCTTTGGCATAAACGCCCTTTTTAGTATCAAAATCAGTGTTGCCTAATCGTCTGTTTAGTTCAGGAGAAATGAGGGTCATGTTTCCTAATCGATTGATAAATTTTGTGGCTCCGCCTGGAAAATCTTTGTTAGACGTTTTCCAGTGATCCAAAAACTTTTTCGGTAAAATATGCTCTAAATCTGTTTCAGTGCTTGTTGCGCTGTAATTAGGAGCTTCTTCATCTGAAACGTTATTATTTATTTCGGAAAGAATATACCTTGCTAAGATCGTTGATTTTATAGATTTTTTGGAAAAGATTGATTGGAATTGGTTATCTTGTGGGTAAATATCTTTAAAAAAGAGATTAAAGGCTTCGGTTGCGCCTATGTCGTCTTGTTGGTTTTTTGAGTTTTCGCGGATGGCATGAGCTGTTTTTATGTAGGTTCTAAGTAATTCAGCTGTGTTTTTTCCGCCGATGGTGCTGAAGCGAAATGTGAAGTTTTGTATCATCAGCAAATAATCATAAAAAAGATGTGGTGTGTTTTCAAGCACTGCGAGAAGTAGAATGTAACATTGCTCAGCTCTGATGATACTCAGATGGTCCAGTCTTTTTTTGATTTCATTGATGTTATAGATATCTAGTCGTTGCCACAGTTCATGATTGCTATCAATGATTGCTCCGTAACACTCTGAACTTACGGTGATTTGGTCAGAGAGATGACGGGCGTCGTCTGGGCTTTCTATATATTTTTTAATCGCTGCAAAAAGTCCAGCGCTTGGAATGGCGCCATGGTTTGAATTCCAATGATGGCGCAAGAACCGCATTAATGAGAAATGACCAATGTTTAGGCTCATATTTTCCCAATTGCGTTTGACTATGCCTAGATGTTCACCAGCTTTTGAGAATATAAAATTTTTCAACAAATCTGCTTCTGAGAGTTCTACGCCTCTATTGTTGAGCGCTTCAAATAGAGTGAAGGCTCTCAAGTCATCTTCTACATCGATGCGTATGAGAAAGACTTTTTCTCGTAGAGCTGTGATGATGCGGTGCGCTACAGTTTGCAAGGACGGGCCTTCTTTGATGAGTAAGCCGATTTGTTTGCACATATAGATATAACAGCGGGCTAATTGTAAATTTGAGGGCGAACATGTGTCTTCATCTGCAATTGATTTTAAGAATTTAGGGTCAGTTGCAGAAATGATGTGATGCTCGAAAAAGGATCTGTCATTTAAGTTTAGGATTAGATTGGGTTGTTGACCATTTAGCGTATAGTCTGGGCGATTAAGGAAATCTTGCGATAAGAGATTGGCGAGCTCTGTTTCATCTTCAGATTGTAAATGCCATTTAAGGGCGCAGATGAGAATTGTTGTTGTTGTAACTCTCTGTTGACCATCGATTAAAGTTAGGTCTGGGGTTGTTGAATTATCTATGACGACAGAGCCCAGAAAATATTCATCTGTGCAGCCTTTGAAAGTTTCTTGTATGTCCATCCAAAGGTCGGCATAATTTTCTTCATCCCAGGCGTAATTGCGCTGATAAGGGGGAATAACCAATTTTCCATTGGATCTAAGCAATTCACCGATGGAGGTGATCTGACTGGATATAGCTGAAGACATAAGGTTTTTATTTTATCTATTGAAGTGCAAGTTTTGTTTTTTTCTATTGGGCCTGTTTTATACTTTGTCGTCAAGTGATATTCAGGATAGATGTTTGCTAAAGGCAAAGTAATAAAATTTTAGGAGAGTGATAATGGGTGAGGGCTCAATTCTTTTTATCGGTGTGTTTGCAGCGTTCTATTTTATGATTTTGATTGCATCGCAAATGCGCCTACGGTCGCAGCCATCATCATTGTCAGAATTTTTTGTGGCGTCCAGAAACATAAAACTCCCTGCTGCTATTGCAACTTTGGGTGCGACTGAGATTGGTTTAATTACGATAGCTTATAATGCTCAGACAGGATTTGGCGCTGGGTTTTCAGCTTTTCATATTGGTGTCGCAGCTTTTATTGGGTGTTTGTTTGTTGGTTTGACAGGATTTATTGTAGCGCCCTTGCGCCGAACCGGGGTTTTAACAGTTCCGGAGTTTTATGAGCAACGTTTTGGCCGTGATATTAGGCTTGTCGGTGGGATCATTATGGTTCTGGCTGGTGTCTTAAATATGGGCTTGTTTCTGAAAGTTGCGGCTTTGTACATCTTGCCCTTATTACCCCCCGAGATTGGGAGTGCTTCAATTGAAGTGATAATGGTTGTTCTTATTGCTATTGCGGTTTCCTATACGGCTTTTGGTGGCATGCGGGCTGTTATCGTTACTGATATAATTCAATTTTGTTTAATGGCAATTGGGTTGATTGGTATATTGATTTACCTCACTGGGATCGTGCCTTTATCTGAAGCCGTTGAAACGGTGCAGCGTGTAAAGGGTGATGAAGGCTTTAATCCACTCTTATCGAAAGATTTCGGGTTTGATTATATTTTGTGGATGGTGATCGTTGCTGGAATTGTTAGCTCTGCTGTTTGGCCAACAGCGCTGAGCCGTGCGCTTTGTATTGAGAATGAAAAAACAACCAAACAAGCTTATTTAGTTTCATCAATTTTGTTTGCTGGTCGGATGATTTTACCTGCTTTATTGGGCATACTTGCTTTTAGCTTTTATGCACGCTCTGGCGCAGATGCGACTAACTTGGTTGGAGATGCAAAACTGGCTGCAACTGCTCAATTTATGGCGGATGTTTTGCCCCCATGGATTATTGGTTTAACAGTTGTTGTTTTCTTTGCTTCTTTTATGTCTACCCAGGATGGTTATCTTTTTTGTTGGGCAAGTGTTTTGTCGAGAGATATTTTGGGTGTGATTACTGGTAAAGTAGATGATGCCAATTTTCAGAAAAAATGGACGCGTATCTTTATTGTTTTAATTGCGCTGTATGAACTTTATTGGGGGCTTATATATTCTGGCACTGAAGATGTTTGGAAATATATTGCCATTACTGGCTCGATCTATTTTTGTTCAGGGATCGTTTTGTTGGCTGGTGGGCTCTATTGGAAAGGGGCTACTCGATTTGGCGCTTGGGGCGCATTGATACTTGGATTTTCAGCTCTCTTTGCATTGGGGCCCATAAAAGAGGCCACTCTTTTTTCGAGCTGGAGCGAAGCTCAGATTGGGTTTTTCTCTATTGGTTTGTCTGTTTTTGGCTTTGTCGCAGGGTCTTATATTGAGCGTTATTTATTCCAAAAACCTAGTTCAAGCTAAATTTGAGGGCGTTTAAATCTCTCGAATCTACTGAAAACAGGCACAATTATTTTGGCAAATAAGACTTCAATTATGGGAAATACTTGGTGAAAAGCATGTTTTAGAGGTTGTTGGGCCACTTTTAAGGGCTGTATCCACTAGAAAATGCATTTTCTTACCGAATTTCTTTGTATTTTTCACTTTTTGTCTGCTAAAGGGGTAGGCAACTGAAGTTTACCAATAAAATGAAAACGTTAAGGAGAGTTATCATGTCAACTGAAGCAGATCACAAAGCGATCGTTGTATTTAAAGAAGGCACAACATTGTCTGTTGAAGGTCGTAAGTACCACATCAATAAACTTGTGAAAGCAGTTCAAGAAGGTGGCAAAGGCGTACATGTTCAAGATACTGGCGCTAATGGTGGCTCTATTGCTATCGTTCCAACTGAAGTTGCAGCTATTCACGTTGAAAAGCTTTAAGCTTTTTTTGTGAATGAGTGAATGAGCCGGTTTTATTTTCGCGCTCAGTTTATTCAAAAAAAGTCCCCATCAAGAAATTGATGGGGACTTTTTATTTGCGTGTTTTTTAAGCAGTTTATTTCTAGCTAATTTCCATTTTTAGAAATTTAGCTAGCCGCTGAATATAACCTTTTTTCAATCAAAGGACTGGTTTGTAATTGATGAACGGTTTTGGCGATTGCCAGTGCTGCTAAATCAACCAATGGTTCAATGATGATCACTGTCATGTAAGCAGCGCCGAAGCTGGCCACTTGTGCTACATTCTCTGCTCCAAAGCCTTGGCCATAAAAAGCCCAGAAAGCTACCCAAGCAATAATACCACCTTGATAGGCGGTTGAAAGCGCAAGAGCGTGGCCATATTTAATGTCTTTGTAAGCGGTGTTTTCTGGAATGACTTTATTGGCTAAGGCACTCATAGCAAATAATGGAATCAAGAGAGTTGTTAAGTTGATGCCATATTGCGGAAGGTCTGCTGGGGCGAATAGAGCCCCTTGTAATAGCAAGCCTGCTGCTAAGCCTATGGCTGTTGGTGCTAGCCCAAATAAAAGGAATAGTGTGGAGCCCATAATGAGATGAACTTCAGAAACCCCTACTGGGTAGTGAGGTAGAACTTCAAAATAACAAAATACAATGAGGCTGGTGATAAGACTTCTGGTTAGTAGTGAGAAGACTCCATCTTTTTTTAATGTGTCTAGAGCTACTTTTCCGACCAGGCCTAACGAGCCTAATGCGGTTGCATAACTTAAAGTTATTTTAGCTCCATCAACAATTCCAGGTTCAATATGCATGTTTTTTCCTTCACATAATTGTGCACTTACCCCGTGCACTAGAACATGTCATTTATCTTAAAAACGGTAACTACTTTTAAGTGACAAGTCTTGAGTGTTAAAATACAAGCATTTTGGAAGAGAGATTGTCATAAGATGACTTTTGCATTGTTAGATTTAACAATGTTTCACGCCCCTAATGACCACTGCCCTCCGCAATGCCAAATGGTTCATTTCAGGTCGGTCTCCGGACTTGTGAGTGCCTTTTAAAGGGCTAAGATAAACCGCCTTCCCACATTTATTTTAAAAGAGGTTCGTCTCTTATTTTTTAAATGCAGTGACTATGCTGGTGCGCTTTGTATGCACCAGACGTGGTTTATCGCAACTCACCTACCGTTGCGGGGGCAGTGCCAGACTTGCAATTTAATTTGATTAAACTACGTACAGGCTTCCCAGTTCTTTTCATTTACTGGAACACTTCACCTTTCAGGAGGAGGTTCTAGAGAGTTTATGAAAATCCCTGAATTGAAATTGAACGTTATGTCTTTGGGGGAGGTAAGTCAAACGAATTGGGTAATGGTGAGTTTTTTGAAAAAAAAAGGGAGAAGGTGTAGATGCCTTGTCCCTTTTTTATTTAACTTAAGAAGCGATATTAGTTAGAGCAATCGATTGTGACTTCGAATTTTCTAATGTTGTTAGCTTCGTTGCTTTCTTCGATCAGGTTGTATGGGTCAACTTGAGCATAAAGAGTTACTTTCGTTACGCCATTGGCACCTGTTGCATTATCGAATTCTTGAATGCCAGCTTCTTTAATTAGCTTTTGGAATTGAGCTGTTGTTAGAACGCCTGTACGTGCTGCACCTTGGTCACCTTGGAATGCGCGGATTGCAATGCGTGTGTTGCTACCGATGACGCCGTCTATGCCTTTTGGATCAAAACCTAATTTTGAAAGAGCTGTTTGAATGGTTGCTGCACGGTTGCGATTTGATAGTTGTTTTTGTGCGGCTTGAAGTGAACCTTTTGAGATTGAAAGGAAAAAGCGTCCTTTTTTCAAAACACCTTTTGCCAGCTCAAACGCTAGGCCTTCTTGATCAAGTGGCTTTAGATTTGCTTTCTCTTTGATTTTTGCAATCATGTCGATGTTTTCTGGAACCCAAACAGCCAGAATAGAGCGAAATGTTTCTGAGAGACCAAAAGAAGCTTCTTCGGTACCAATGTTTTTAATCGCGATGCGACCTGAAGCAAGAGGTTCGCTTGTTAGGCAAGATCCAGCATAAATGCGGCTATCTTTTTCATTGATGACCAGATCAGGCTGAGCATTGGCTGGGGCAGCGCTTGTAAGGCTTAAAGAGAATAGTAGTGCGCCAAACAAACCTACTTTTTTCATTGAAAAGTGCTCCTTCGTCATGACACTTTACTCCGTTCTTTCTTTAGTTTCGGTTCAATTAAAATCTTGTTTTCTTTAAGGAAGCTCTTTGAATTGTCTTACTTGTTTTGACAAAATTATCCTGATTTCTATGCCTAAAAAAAGCGGTCAGTATAAAAATTGTAAAATTCCTGCAAAATCCCGTAGAAATCCCCTTATTCTGATCAGTGCCATAATGAGGCCTTTTTTGCAAGTTTTCCATTCTCATTCAATTGGTTATTAACATTGATTAGTATCTGAGTTTGATATTTTAGCCTCACTTTTTACGTTTTTGGTCAGTTATGAGGGAATTTTAACGTTTTTTTGGCGCTTCGCGCTCTTTTGTAATGAGGCCGCTTGTTGCAAGCTGTTAGTGTGGGGGGGCTTTTGTTATTAACGCATAAGTTCGCCCATAGCTTTTGAAACACCGCTAACTGTTAGAGGATACATTTGATTTTCAAAGCTATGTTTGACCATTTTTATGGAAGGGGTCCAATTCCAATGTTCTTCTGGGATTGGATTTAGCCAAGCGATATGATCGAAACTGTCGACAATTCGTTTTAACCAGATTTCACCCGGTTCATCATTCATATACTCAACTGAGCCACCTGGAATGGTTAGTTCATAGGGGCTCATGGATGCATCTCCCACAAAGATAACTTTGTAGTCTTTGTTATATTTATGCAGGAGGTCATATACGGGGACGCGTTCTTGCCAACGGCGTGCGTTATTTTGCCAAACAAAATCATAAAGACAATTGTGAAAGTAATAATAGTCTAGATGTTTGAATTCTTGGTGAGCTGCAGCGAATAATTGTTCAACTAATTTAATATGCCAATCCATTGACCCGCCAACATCAAAGAATACTAGGAGTTTTACAGCGTTGCGACGTTCTGGACGGTGGCGAATGTCTAGATAGCCTTTTTTGGCAGTTGCTTTGATTGTTTGATCTATATCGAATTCTGTTGCTGCTCCACTACGCACATGTTGCCGAAGGCGCCTGAGAGCTACTTTCATATTTCTTGTGCCGAGTTCTTTGTCTGGATCTAAGTCTTTAAACTCACGTTTGTCCCAAACTTTGATGGCTTTGAAGTTTCTATTGCCTTTTTGGCCAATTCGAATGCCTTCTGGGTTGTAACCATATGCTCCAAAAGGTGAAGTTCCTCCTGTGCCGATCCATTTATTTCCACCTTGGTGGCGCTCTTTTTGTTCTTCTAAGCGTTTTTGTAGCTCTTCCATGATTTTGTCCCAACCACCTAAACTTTCAAGTTCTTTGCGCTCTTCTTCACTTAAGTAAAGTTCGGTCAGGGCTTGAAGCCATTCTTCAGGGATTTCGCTGGTTGAGAGGTCTTCCATTAGTTCTAAGCCTTTAAAGCTATGGCTAAAAACCTGGTCAAATTTATCCAGATGACGCTCATCTTTTATTAGGCACATGCGGGAAAAATAATAGAAATCTTCAATTTTTCTCTTTGGGATGTCCTGCTTTAACCCTTCCATCAGTGTGAGATATTCACGAATTGTCACAGGAAGGTTGGCGGTTTTTAGTTCGTAAAAAAACTTTAAAAACATAGTGTTAACTGATTTTCCTGTGAGACGGTGGTGGGCTGTATTTTTGAATAAAATTAGTTTTTTAGCATATCATAGGGGCTAGTTTAGGACAATATTTAGTAAGAAAATTAGTAATAATGAAAAATATATAAGCAATTCAGTATTTGTTTTGTTATATTATGACTATCGAACGATATTTTCTTATTGTTAGTATTATAAATTTCGTTAACTAGACTATTTATAAAAATATTCTTTATAACTATAAGTAAAGGAAGGTGGAAATCATGACGCGCATGGATAGATCTTCTGGAAGTATTGAGGGGCATTTTCCAGTTTCTGCAAATGTTGAACAACCACGAATAGTAAAGCCGGGTGAGGGGCATGCTTTTTCAATGAAGCTAAAGCTTCTTATTCATCAAGCGAATAAATTAAATGAGAGAAGCTGTGCGCTTCATTTAAAATTTGCTTTGGCGGCCTTAAGGTCTCACGTACCTTTAAACAAGCAAGAGCCTTAAATATGGGGTAATCAGCTAAGTTTTAATGTATTTACAAATTATGATGGGTGCTTTGTTTTGAGCGAATGTTTTGTTTCTTGAATGATCATTTGCTCAAACGTGGTTCTATTAATCTTTTTATTCTTATTTGGGATGTTTCTGAGACGGACTAATTTAAGTTATAAAAATAAGTTTTTCTCAATTTTGCCATTAAAATCTTTCAAGATAAGTGATGTAATTATTGTATATCGTTATTTTAGTTGATTAATTCATTGAATTTATTACTATAAATTTTATTTTTACTGGTTGTTTCAAGCTAATAATTTTTTAGATTTCATAAAAGTTGTTCTTTTCGGTTTTTGATTTGCATTAAGATTTTAATTTTATGATGGTGTTATTCTAAAATTAATCATCCGTATGCAAACTTTTGGATAGGTTTGAATTTGAAAAAATAGCTATGTTTTAATAGCTTTTCGGTTTTCTTAAAATCGATGGTTTTGTTCTTTTCTGTTTTTGATTTTAAGTTTTGTTTGGGGTTTTGGGGAGTTTTAGTGTTGAGTAAGTACTCTTTTTGGGGCTGTGGTCGGACTCTATTTAATTATGTGGGCGCTTCATTTAATTTGAACGTCACGTGCATTTATCTTTCCTTTATTATTTTTTCCCTAGTTTCACTTTCCTCATTATCTCATGGTGCTCCTTTTTTTGATGAGTTGTTAAAAGCTGCTAATAAAACTCAAAAACTGGTGAGCCCCCAAGTAAATGGGAAACCTACAGAAAAACTTAAACTTACTTCTCCTCCATCTTCAGAAAAAGTGGTTACTGAAACTACTCAAGTGGCGCAATCTGATAATGTTCGTCGTGATGTTAAGAAAAAAAGAACTCCTAAAAAATCACTTTATGGTCGTGAGGTTTTTCTGAGAAACCATCATGTCGTCACTTTATTAGCTGGAGGTTTAGCTAGTACTGATGCTCGCATGGCATCTGATATCAGTAATGTTTTGGATCAAGATGGCGGAGATATTCCTATTCGTGTTGTGCCTTTGCTGGGACGTGGTGGTATTCAAAATGTGAAAGACCTTTTGTTTATGAAGGGCGTTGATATGGCGATTGTCTCTCAAGGACAGCTTGGATTTTTAGAATTACAAGACCCTGTTTTTTATAAAGATATTCGTCAAAACGTTCAGTACATTACAAAGCTTTATAATTCTGAGATGCAAATATTATCTCATCGGAGTGTTGGAAGTTTACTTGAGTTATCTGGTAAGCGAGTTGTGCTGGGTAAGAAGCTTGGTGCAACTGATATGGATGCCCGCTATGTGTTTGCGCAATTGGGAATTGATATAGAGGTTGTAAATGTAGATTTTTCAAATGGATTAGATCAGTTGGAAAATAATGGAGTTGATGCTATTGTTGCTTTTGGAGGTGCACCTATTGAAGGATTTAAAGCATTAAGAGATCCTTCTAAGTTTCATTTTTTATCGATTACTCCCCAGACAGTTGGTTTAAACCAATATTTTAAAATTACAGATGAGTATTTGCCTATTAAGTTAACTGCGAAACAATATCCAAACTTAATAGCCAAAAACAAACCAGTATCGACAATTTCTTCCAGTGTGGTTTTGGCCATTTATAAATGGAAGCGCAGTCATAAACGGTATAAAAAATTAAGCCGCTTTGTACAGGCTTTTTTTACAAATTTATATGGTTTTGATCAAAGATCGCGTCATCCAAAATGGCAAGAAATTAATATTGATGCAAAAGTTGCTGGGTGGTCCCAATTTGGGGCTGCTTCAGAATGGCTTAAAAACCGGCAAAAAGAAATCGGACAAGAAATTTCTGCTGGTGAAATGAAAATAGCTATGGATGCCTTTGTTCGGCAATATTCCAAGATAGGAAATTCTGAACAAGTTACCCCTCTATTAAGGGATGATATTTGGGCATCAATGACCAGAGTATTTGGTCGTTATTGGGCTATAGGACAATAAAGTTCTAATTGGGATGGGATTAGTATTGTGAGTAAATTCGGTAGTGATGATGGATCAAATTCAAATGATCCAAAACGAGACCAGGCCTCTGTTGATGGGTTTCGTCTTGATAGTTCGCAATCTTCTTGGTTGATGGATCGCTTAGGTGCACTTGATGAAGAAGATAAATTGAGTTTGTCAAACTCGGCGGCACAGGTACAAATGCCTGAAGTGCATATGTCTGATAACCCAGATGACCCAACTCCTCATTATCACGACCAACAGCCGCAACAACAAAACTCTGAACCACCTAGAGATAATGTTTCTCACCTGCAACCGGTTCACAATCAAGCCCCACCACAAAATCAAATGAATTCTAAAAAAGTGCCGGGCGCTCCTGTTCAACCAACTCATCAACCAAGGCAGTATGTTGATCAGCTAGGTGAAGTTGATAGTGAAAGTGCGTTGTTACTTCGTCAGAAAATTGAAAATCTTGAGCACCAATTAGCGGAAATTTCAGACCTTACTGGAGAGCAGAGAGCCAAATATGTTGAGGAATTGACACAACCTCATGGGCGTGGACCTGTTGGGCCTCCTCATTTGCAAGGTGGTGAGTTTGATGAAGATGTTTCAATGACTGATGAAACTCATGAGCCTTACGGCGCTCATTCGCAGGGGTTTGAGCAAGAAGGCTATAGCTCTCATGCTCCTGAACAGCACTATCAAGCACCAGGTGATCACTCTCAATATGCGCCTTCTCATGAACAGGAAACTTCGCATTCACATGGTGAGGGATATGCCCATGAAACGGGTATTAATGAAACTGGTGCCAATGTAAACCATGGAAATGATCCTTTGACTATGGTGCCGGATTATTCTGATCATCCGCATCAACATGAAACTGCCCACCCGCATGAAAGAGGTGTGCCTTTAACTTCAAGAGAAGTTCAATTGCATTCTGATGAGCAGAGGGGCTATGAGCAAAACACTCATCATGATGCTTATATTCCGAGACAAGGTGGGCATGTCCAGGGTGGTCATACTCAAGGTATTCAGGCTCAAGGTGTTCAGGCCCAAGGTGTTCAGGGGGGAGCTCACCCTCATATGCAGCAAGGAGGGCAAGTTCAACGGTCACCTCATCAGCAAGATTATGCTGAATTACCGCAATTTTTGGCCCCTATTCAGCAAGAAAAAAAGAGCCGCCCGGCTTATTTAGCAGTGCTTGGTTCTGTTGGGGCTTTGTTGGTGGCAGGTGGTATTGCTTATACTTACTTAAATGGTGGTGTGAGTGATGTTATTAAAAGTGATTTATCAAGTTCGCGCTTTAAAGAATCTTCTAAATTATCTGATGCAACAGACCGTGTTGATCAGTCATCTGTGAAGAAAACTGAGATAGAGGTGGCGAAAGTAGCGCCTAAGTTAGACTTAAAACAAGGTTTTTCGATCAATCCTCTTGAGGGGACTGCTGGGCAGAACTTACCATTGAAAATTCAATTGCCAAATGACACGCGTTTATCATCTGCGTTTTTAGTGGTGCGAAATTTGCCTGATTGGGCAAAGCTTAATTATGGTCGGCAGATGAATGGTTTGTGGATGGTTTCAGTTTCTCAGGCGAATGAACTAGAGATGATTATTCCTGAAGATCAACCAGGAAAATTTGCGTTTGAAATTGATCTGGTTGTGAATGCTGGTGACGCACCTGTAACAAAAAAAGTGACGGCAGATATTGCGCCTTATCAAGCTCCAGAAACTAAAAAGCCTGAACAGCCTGAAGTTACTGTGCCTGTGAGTGAGGAAAGACAAGAAGTGGCGTCTGTTGAAACTGATAATTCTGAGCTCATTAAGCAACCTGGTGTTGGAGCGCAAAAGGGACCTTTGATTATTGATCAAGCTTTGGAAGAAAAGTGGTTAGAGCGGGGGACACGGCTTTTACGAGCTGGTGATGTTTCTGCTGCTCGTCTTGCATTTTCTCATTTAGCTGAACAAGGGAGTGGTCGTGCTGCGCTTGCTATGGGGATGACTTTTGATCCGAACCAACCAAGTGCGAGAGTTGTTTCAGGTATTAAGCTTGATAAAAAACGTGCTCGGTTTTGGTATCAACGAGCTTTATCTCTTGGACATGAAGGTGCGCGTGATCCATTGCGTCAATTAGACAGATAAGATTTTAGGCACGAGTTTAAGTGCTGTGATTGAGTGTTATCTAAATGGCTCAGAGAAAATATCTGTCTATTTTATGCTTATGATTTTGATGTATTTGTCAGAGTTGAACTGACTATTTTAGCAAAGGAAGTTTTCTTTGCTGTGATGTAGGGTATCGGTCTTGTTACTTCTTGAGCACTGATGCCGATGCGGATGGTGATAGCACCATTGATCATACCTTCCCCTAATTTTTTTGAGAGCTTTGCTGCGATACTACTGCCTATAAGGGGTTGTAATAGATCGCTTGTCATAGCTAATCCACCCGACAATGCTAAATGGGCAAGAATATTACGGCCAAGACGAGATAGCCCCCAAAGCCCTGGACTTACTCCATAAATGCTTGATATTTTTCTGATCATAGTCAGGTTTAAGAGAGTGACTGCAGCCATGTCTATGAAGGGACCTGGAGCTATTGCAGTGATTACTGAAACCTTTTTTGCTGTTTCTGCAATAACTTTTTGTACTTCTTTGTCGAGTGGGCTGCCAATTTCTATATCAACCAGTTCGATGAGTTCGCGGCCATCCATTATTGTCTGTTCTTGTTCTTTTAAAGTTCTAAGGATCCAGTCTCTCTTTGGTGTGTGCTCGTAGAGACGTTTGATTTCTTTGGCATATTTCTTAGCAGGTTTTAACTCATTGTTCTCGTGACACTGTTGGCCTCTTATTTTGAGGTTACCTAATTTTTTTAGTTTGGAGAGACTAACAATTTCTTTGGTGAGCAGTGCGACGGTTGAGATTATGAGGAGTGCTGTAAGGCCGAGTGCTAGCCAGCCGATGATGTCGTTTCTCTGATATAATTGTTGGACTGACGTGATTAGAGTTGCACTTAACCACAGAGTGAAAAGCCCAAAAAGGGAAGAAAATAACAATAACCCCCATGAAAGTAATTTGGTGTTTAGAGTTTTTCCAGCTCTTGCCTCAAGAGGGGTTTTTGTTGTTTTACTCTCTTCTGAGAATTCATCTTTTTCAACGTGTTGAGCGTTGTTGTTTGGTTCTTCAGTAATTTTTAGTGTTTGATTTTTTACGTCAAAAATTCTGGGTTTTTTGCTCTGGTTCATTTTAATTTATCTCCAATGAGCATGTTTAAGGCCCGATCTAATCGAATATGTGGCATTTTGTTTGGGGAGCTTTCATCAATTATTGGCGGTGAGAAGTTGATGATTTCTATAGAGGTATTGTTGTCTTGCTCTTTTATTTTCTCACTATTTGATGAAACTGGATCAGATGAGAAATCAGTAATTAGATCTCCGGGGAATAAAATGGCCTCAGTTTTTCCGTCAAATGTTTTTCCCTGAAAATTTGTTCCCTGCATTGGTATGCCGGATAATGCGTTGTAAGTTTCACCATTTTGTTCAATTGACACTTCGCGGGTTGAGCGCAAGGAGGCTAGTGCTTGGACTTTTACTTCAGCGCCTTTTAGTTCTGCTTTTTTGATTGCTGTTTGGGTGATTTGACTGAGGAGATTTTGCAATTGATCATGATTATGATGGTGAAGGTGATCTGCTTTTGTAGCTGCGAAAACCAAACGATCAATTTTTTTATTCCAGATTGATGAGAGCCAATGGGGGGCGCCAGGGGAAAAGCTTTTTAAGATGCTTGTTATTGAGCGTTGTAAATGATCAATGTGAGACCTTCCGGCGTTCAAATTTGAGAGTACATCTACAAGAACGATTTGGCGATCTAGTCGTGTGAAAAATTGTCGGTAAAAGGGGCGAATAATAAGAGATTTATACGCCTCGAACCTGCGTTCCATTAGGCTTGCTAGTGAGTTCTCTTTGTCTTGACCCTTTTCAACGATTAGTGGTGCGAAGGTAAGCGCTGGAGAGTTCTTTAAATCGCCAGGCATTAAAAAACGACCAGGTGGAAAAGTTGGCAGGTCCGGTGCGTTTTGCCTAGTTTGGTTGAGAAAGTCTGTAAAGCATTCAGCTAACTCTTTGGCAGTGCTTTCAGCTTGGTCAGAATTTGGGTCTTGTGTTTTTGTTTGATCCAACCATTTTTTTGCAAATGGCGTGGCATGAGGTTGTTTTGCAAATTCAAAGGCTTCTTTTGACCAGGTTTTGTAATCTTTCTCGAGCAAGGGGAGATCTAATAACCATTCACCTGGGTAATCAATTATATCGATGTGGAGTTTACTCTCTCCTAAGTGGCGAGAGATGAAGTGGTCGCTTTGATAAATGACTGTAAGGCGCAGTTGTGAGATATAGCGTGTCCCTTCCGGCCATTTTGGTAATGGATTGGTAGGTGAGGGAGATGTTAAAGCTTTTAAGTTGCCTTCATAATCAAAGCGAGGAAGTAAATCATCTGGGTGTGGTTCCAGGTAGACATCAATTATACGACCGGAGCGAAGTGGTTCAAAGAAGGGCAAGTGTTTGCGCTCAAGTAAGTGATAAATAAGGCTTGTGATGAATACAGTTTTTCCTGAACGGGAAAGTCCTGTTACGCCAAGTTTTAAGCTGGGCTCAACAAGATTTTGGGCATAGCTGAAGATGTTTAATGCTGCGTCTATGCCTTGATCAGTCCAATTTGTCATTCTTATTTAGTGCTCCTTCAGGTTGCACTTTTTTAATGTGCTTTCAGTTGCCCATCAGCAACCGGCACTCGCAACTTAGCTGTCCTAAAACCGGTGCCCATTTTTAGGAGGAACATTCAAAGTTATGAATTTCTGGTCATGAAACTCAGTTTTTCAAAAAGGCTTACATCTTGCTCATTTTTTAATAGAGCGCCATAAAGCGGTGGAATTAATTTTCTTTGATTATTTTCTCGCAGTGCTGATGCATCGATATCTTCATTGAGTAGAAGTTTGATCCAATCGAGAAGTTCTGAAGTTGATGGTTTCTTCTTGATCGCGTTTTGATCTCTAATATCGTAAAAAACATTCAGGGCTGATTTTAAAAGATCTGATTTTAGACCTGGGTAATGAACTTCGACGATGTCCGTCATAACTTGTGGTTCTGGAAACTGGATATAGTGAAAGAAACAGCGCCGTAGAAATGCGTCTGGTAATTCTTTTTCATTGTTTGATGTGATGATAATGATTGGGCGATGCTTCGCTTTAATTGTTTCACCAGTTTCATAGACAAAGAACTCCATGCGATCTAATTCTTGTAAAAGATCATTTGGGAATTCTATGTCTGCTTTATCGATTTCATCAATGAGGAGAATTGGGCGTTTCTCTGATGTGAAGCCGTCCCATAATTTTCCGCGTTTAATATAGTTAGAGATGTCTTTGGCACTTTCTTCACCAAGCTGACCATCTCTCAAGCGTCCAACAGCGTCATATTCATAAAGACCCTGGTGGGCTTTGGTTGTGGATTTAATATGCCATTCAATAAGCGGTGCATTTAGTGCTTTGGCAACTTCAATAGCTAGAACTGTTTTGCCAGTGCCAGGCTCCCCTTTAATCAATAAAGGGCGCTCTAGTGTGATTGCTGCATTAACTGCAAGAGTAAGATCGTCTCCTGCAACATAGTTTTCTGTACCTTGAAAGCGCACGCGTAAACCTCTTTTTTAGAATGATTTTCAAGAACATTAGGTGCAAAGGGACTTTCAATCAAGAGTTTGCTTTGTTGTTTTGTTTGTTTGTTGTTTTTGTTTCTGAGGGGCTTATTTGTTTGAGGTTTTCTCGCATTTTATTAGGTAAATTTTGCCTGATTGTAGGTATTTCTTTCCGTTTCCCCATTTTCTGGCCGGCGCCTTTTCTCCTAACCACTTGTAATTAAATGATAAAATAAGTGGCATCGGAATTGCTTTGTTAACCATGAGAATTTCTAAAGTTTGTCGATATCAGGGCATGAATTTCAAGTCAATCTGCCCCCTGATATTTTCAATGAGGATTATTTCCTAATTGGGCAAGCTGAATTTATTGGCAACTATTTATTAGGGCATGCTGGGTGCCTTTTTAAAAGGAGAGAGTTTTATGGGTATTTTTGGTGCGATTACAACAGCAGTAACAGGACTACAGGCTCAGTCTACGGCGCTTGAACATATTTCTAATAATATAGCGAACTCGCAGACCACTGGTTATAAGCGGACTGAGACTAGTTTTGTTGATCTTGTGCCCGATAGCCCTGCTAAAGCTCAGGCTCTTGGTGTTGTGTTTGCGAACTCTCGTGCCACAAACTCAGTTCAAGGTGATGTTTCTATTTCAGATACAGAAACTTCGATTGCGATTAATGGAGAAGGCTATTTTATTGTTGGTGAATCCATCGGTGTGAGTGACGGAAATATCGTCTTTAATAACGAAGACCTCTATACACGCCGAGGTGATTTTGAACTTGATCGCTTTGGTCACCTTGTAAATGGTGGTGGGTATTATTTAAAAGGTTTACCCATTGACTCAGAGACAGGTAACCCTTCTGGTAGTTCTCCGGAAATTATTACAGTTTCTAATGATTTTTTAGCGGCGAAAGAGACAACGCTTGTTGATTATCGCACGAACCTTTCCTCATATCCACGAACGACGTCTTCTGATGAAAATGTTGCAGGCTCTGAGTTATTAAACCCAGCTGATTTTGCGAATAACCCGACGACCGGGAATAATGAATTTGTACAGGGTGTGAATTCTACTCTCTTTGTTGAGAACTCAATTTCTGGTGGTGCTGTGACAGCGTTTGACGCTGGTGGTAACTCTGCGAATATTCAATTGCGCTGGGCTAAGATTGATAGCACCGCTTTCATTGATGCGTCTCAGCAAGGTTCTGCTGTGACCGGGCTTTCAGGCTCAGGTGACTTGGTAACGGATACAGGCTTGAGTGCTAGTGAGACACTCACTTTGCAGTTAGATAGTGGCACAGTTTCTACTTTTACATTTGGTACGGGCGTTGGTGAGGTAAATACCGCAGCTGATTTGATTACAGCCATTGAAGGTTCTGGTAATTATCAGGCCTTTATTGATGATACGAACCGTCTTTCTATTTCTTCTACTGATGGTGAGAGTTTGACGATCGGTGGAACGGGCGCGGCAAATATTGGCTTAACAGCTGGTACGACAACGGCAACTGCCGGTGAAGACACCTGGAATTTGTTCTACCTTGAAGACAGCGCTGCTAGTGGCACTGACCCTGCTTGGCGAAATGTTGGTACCAACTATATTTTTGGTAATGATGGTCAGCTCAATCCGGCTGTGACATCGGTTACTTTGACGACACCTACAATTAATGGTGTTCCGCTTGGTGATATTGAGATTAGTCATGGTAAAAACGGAATTACTCAATTTGCTGATGCTAATGGTACAGCAAAAATTACTGACATTGGACAAAATGGTTATGCGGCTGGTGAGTTAAACGGTCTTGCTGTTTCTGATGAGGGGCGGATTGTTGCTAATTATTCTAACGGACAACAGCTTGATATTGCCTCTGTTGAATTGGCTGAATTTAATGCTGATGGGTTTTTGAGAAAACTGGATGGCGGTGCTTACCAAGCTACTAATGAATCTGGTGAACCGATCCTTGGTGGTGGTGGTAATATTGTGGGCTCAGCTCTTGAAAGTTCAAATACCGATATTGCTGATGAATTTACGAAACTGATTATTACACAACAAGCTTATGCGGCCAATACTCGGATTGTCACAACAGGTGATGAAATGATCCAAGAAGCTTTGAATATGGTTCGTTAATTCGTATTTTGAGAAAGTAGGCTGTTATGGGTTTAACGAGTATATTAAAAACGTCTAATTCCGGATTGAGTGTTACACAGGCCTCAATTGATGTTGTTGCACGTAATATCGCTAATGCTGGAACTGATGGATACACTCGTAAAGTTGCTTCTCAAGATAATGTTGTTTCTGGAGAACAGGGACTTGGTGCGCGAATTTCCGGGATTAATCGGGAAGTAAACCAGTATGTTCAACAACAGCTTTTTATTGAAGACAGTCGTTTGGCTTATAGCCAGGAAATTTCTAATTATTTAACACAAATTGACAATTTATTTGGAACCCCTGGCGGTGCAAATGCTCTTGATACGCGTTTAAATGAATTTACTCAATCATTACAAGACCTTTCAACCCAACCTGAGTCGCAGGCTGCCAGACTTGCGGCTGTAAACCAGGCTGAGGCTTTTGCAGGCACCTTGCGGAACCTTACTGACGGTGTTCAGAGTTTGCGTCAGCTGACTGAGGACAGCCTTGCTGAAGGTATTGCAGACTTAAATAACCTTCTTCAGGGATTAGAAGGGATTAATGGTCAGATCGCAACATCTTCTGCTGCCGGAGTTGAAATTGCTGACCTTAAAGATCAACGCGATTTGTTGGTGAATAGAATTAGTGGGTATCTCGAGGTTGAGGTTAGTGAAACGTCTTTTGGGACTGCTGTGCTTTATTCAAAAAGCGGCAATGTTTTGGTTGATAATGAGGCGGTTCAATTTTCTTTTGATCAAAATGGCAGTTTGAATGCTAATGCGCTTTATAACACTGATGAAAGTTTGCGTAATGTTGGCACAGTTTCACTAACTGGATCTAACGGTTATGAAATTGATTTGATACAAAATGGCATTCTAGATACTGGTCGCCTTGGTGCGTTGATTGAATTACGCGATAATATTTTGCCACAAGCGCAACAACAGCTTGATGATTTGGCTCATGGTCTTGCTCTTTCATTGTCGAACAACACAGTAAGCGGCGCGGCAGCAACTGTTGGTGCTGCGACTGGTTTTGATCTTGATATTTCTGATGTGCAGCCAGGGAATATTATTAGTTTTGAATACACTGATAATACCGGGCCGACCACACATAATATATCAATCGTTAGGGTTGATGACCCTTCAGTTTTGCCGCTTGATAATGACGCTACATCCAATCCGAATGATACGGTAATCGGTGTTGATTTTTCTGGTGGTGAAGCGGCTGTTGCTGCAGCTTTAGATGCAGCGCTTGGTGCTGACATTACAGTTAGCTTGCCAAGTGCTGGCACTTTGCGAATTGTGGATGATGGCGCTACTAATAATACAGATATAAATGCATTAAGCGCATCTGTTACATCTACGTCTGTTCAGGATCAGGGGCTTGGGTTTCCGCTTTTTATTGATACAGGAAATAACCAGCCTTACACTGGGGCTGTTGATGGTGGGTATCAAAAATCAGGGTTTGCGGGACGAATTGTTGTTAATGGAGCCATCAAGACCGACCCGACATTGCTTATCAAATCAACTAGTTCTACAGCGATTGGTGATAATGCGAGACCGCTAGATATTCTTGCCCGCTTAGAACAAAGCTCGACAGAGTTTGGCGGTGAAAATGGTATTGGTAGTGAGGCGTCTCCTTTTGTTGGGACGGTTATTTCTTTTGCGAAAAACATTATTTCTTTTCAAACCTCACAATCTGAACGAGCTAACCTTAATTTGACCGCTCAAGAAGCGGTGACTACGAGTTTGCGTGAAAAATATGAATCTGACACTGGTGTAAATGTCGATCAGGAACTGGCTGATTTAATTGCGTTGCAACAAGCTTTCTCAGCGAATGCGCGTGTTTTATCTGTGACGAGTGAACTGATGGATATTTTAATTCAATCTGTATAGGAATTGATCGATGGCTATTCCAATTTCAACATCCCGATCGCACATTTATCAGTCGATTACGACGTCGCGCGCGCTATCTGATGATTTGCAGCGCCAGTTAGCAACAGGTTTGAAATCAGAAACTTATGGTGACCTTGGTTTAGATCGTCGCCGTGTGATTGAATTTAACGGTGATATTTCTCAACTTCAGGGATATGTGCGCTCGATTGATCAGGCTAATGTTCGTGTTGATATTTTGGATCAAACTCTTACTCAAATTTTTGAAAGTGTTTCGACATCAAGAGCAGATAGTTTAAGTACAAATTTTGAATTGAATTCTGATGGGCAAACACTATTTCAATCTGAGGCTCATGCGCGCTTTCAAGATATTGCTACTATATTGAATACTGAGGCTGGTGGGCGCTATATTTATAGCGGTGCCGAGGTGACTACGAAACCAGTCGTACCTCCGGATCATATATTAGATGGTGTTGGAGCACAGGCTGGATTTAAGCAGGTTGCTGATGAGCGTCAGTTAGCTGATCTTGGAGCGGATTTAAAGGGCCGTGTTACGCTGTCACAACCTAGTGCAACTGAAATTAGTATAGCTGAAGATGGCACTCACCCATTTGGTTTTAAATTAACCGGTGTGAATAGCACAGTGACTGGGTTGACAGCTGCAGGGCCAACTGGAGCTCCACCGCAGCTTGACTTTGAAGTAACAGCCAACACGGCTCAAGATGGTGAAGAAGTTACTATCGCATTGACTTTGCCGGATGGTACCACAACTGATTTAAAATTAACTGCAAGAACTGGTACTCCTGAACACCCGGGTGAATTTCAAATTGGGGCATCAGCTACTGATACAACCACAAATATAAATGCCGCGATTGATGCTGAATTGTTACGGCTTGGAGAAACAGAACTTCGTGCAGCATCTCAATTTGAGGCATCTGAAAACTTCTTTAATTTTGATGCGACTAATCCTCCTCAGCGAGTTGATGGCCCTCCTTACGACACGGCCACGGCTTTGGTTGATGCGACAGAGACGGATACTGTTTTCTGGTATCAGGGAGAGTTATCTAGTTCCAATCCACGTAGTTCTCAAACTGTGAAAGTTGATGATTATATTAGTGTTGATTATGGAGTGCGGGCGAATGAAGAAGCATTTAGAAATGCACTCCAAAATTTAGCTGTGGCCTCTCTTGATACGTATACTACGGGTGATGCTAACGGACAGGATCGCTATAATGCGGTGCGAAGCCGAGTGACAGAAAATCTATCTATTAATTCTGGTAAGCAAGGTGTTGAGAGTATCATTGCTGACATTGCAGGTGCTGATTCAGTTATTGGTCGCACGAAAGAGCGGCATGTTACTCATAGTAATCTTTTGCAAACGATGGTTGATGATGTGCAAAATGCGGATATCTATGAGGTGAGTTCGAAAATACTTGATTTGCAGACACGACTGCAAGCGACTTATCAAACTATTGGTACCTTGCAAAGTATTAGTCTTGTGAACTTTATCTAAGTGCTAACCTTTCTATTTGGTAGATCTTTTTACTTCAGTCTTTTTGTCAAAGGTATTGCAAGCCAATAAGGGAGTGCTCTTAACAGTTTGGCTTGCAGAGTAAAGCGCTTTGGAAAATGAATTTCAAATTTTTTAGATTTTAGACCTTTAACGATGGCTTTGGCCGCATCTTCGGGTTCTTGCATAAAGGGCATGGGGAAGTTGTTTTTATCTGTGATGCGTGTTCGAATAAAACCGGGGCTGATGAGTTTTATGTCAATGTTTTTGGGTGCTTCTACTTTTAGGCTTTCTGTAAAGTTTTGAACCGCTGCTTTACTGGCGCTATAAGGTTGACCGTTTGGGAGACCTGTGTAAGCGGCTATACTACCGCATAATGCAATCTGCTTGATCTCAGAATTTTGCTCTTTCATAAGGCTTAGGATGTTTTTAGCGAATGAAAAACAACCTAAGACATTTACCTTGAATAATTTTTCACAAAAATCGATATCTAGATCTTCTATTTTTTGTGGCTCATAGAGAGCTGCTAGAAAAATTGCCCGATTAATTTTTATTCCACTTTTGCGAATTTCATCGATGGTTTTTTGAATATCTTCTTTGTTTTCTACATCTATTGGCACAACTGTGTGAGTGCCGCCGAGGTCTTGATTTAAGTTCTCAAGTTCGGCTTTCCTGCGGGCAGAGAGAAGTAAACTGGCGCCCTGGTTTGACAAGTTTATAGCTAAAGCTCTGCCGATGCCTGAACTGGCACCAACAATCCAAATTGTTTCATTTTTAAATAGTTTCATGAGTTTATTTTTTCATAAACAGAGTGAGTTCAGCAACTGTAAAGCCGTATTTTTTTAAATACGATCTGTTAATGAGAACGCCATCATTCATTTGCCACATCCAATCATCGAAGTTAATACGGTAAGTTCTATCGTCAACGGTGATGTCCATTTTATAATTCCACTGGAGAGCGCTGCCGTTAGAAAATCCGGTTGCATCTCCTATGATATCATCTGCTTTTCCTGTGTAATTTCCGTCAGCATTTTTGGTAATTGTCCAAACTCTTTTTTGAGTGTCGCCATTATAGTAACGGAAATTTTCTTTTAATGTACCTACCCCACCTTCCCAACTGCCGACCATATCAACATCAAACCTTGAGACAACTTGCCCGCGCCAATCTTGTATAATTCCCCACGCTTTTATGGGGCCGTTAAAGTAAGATTGGATATCTGCTTTTGGCGTTGTGTTGTTATATTTTGATAGTTTTGGGTTTTTCGAATTGGTTAACATGAGGAGTGCTCCAAGCAATAAAAAAGGGATAATAAGCATTAAGCGTTTCATGAATTTAATGTCTTTCTTTAATGCGTTGTGATTGGGGTTGATTGTATAATAAAGCGATCGCGAAAAGTTTTATGAGGCACGGTATGCCGCCATAACAAATGACTAGAAATAAAAGACCCTCTGGTTCGTTTTTGATCGAAGGTTCGAAGCCTGCATATTCTAAAAGAGGGAAAATGATGGCCGTGGATAACGCTAATGCCAGTTTGGCAAGGAGGGTTAATTGTGAAAATAAAAACCCGCTTTGTTCTTCTTTTTTCTCTATAGCGATATGATCAGCTAGAATTGAAGGTGGCAGGGTTAACTCTGCTCCAAATGCAAAACCTGAAATAATACAGATGATCCCATAGGCGAATAGATCTTGTGGGTTTAAGAATAGCACCCAAACGAAACTCACGACTGCCAGGCTCATCGCTATCATCCAGGTTTGTTCTTTGTTATCTGTTTTTTGACTTAAGCTCGACCAAGCACTCATACCGAGGGCTGCTGTTAAAAAATAAAGGATTAAAAAAAGACCTATATAATCTGGTTGATTAAGAAAATCTCGGACATAGAAAATTATTAAAATGGCTGGGATTGATGAGGCCAACATACTTAGCCCATATATGAGTAGGAAAAACTTGATATTTGGGTTTAGTGATTTTAGTTGGTAGTAGATTTTGAAGTTATATGGTGAGCTAGTTTTTTTCTCTATTGATGATTTATTTTTTAAGTACCAGTTTTGGAAAATGAGTAAGCCGGATATTAATAGGACTGATAAAATAACGCTCATCCACTGGAAGGATATTTGTGGTGTCATCTTTGTGTTGAGCAGTGAGGGTAAGCACACAGCTAATAGCAGCCCGATAAGTCCAAAAGCTTCGCGGGTCATAGCAATTTTAGTTCTTTGATGTTTGTCTGGTGACCAAATGCCACCGATCGCTGTGAGATTTATGACAAGAAGGCTGTAGGCTGTTGTGACTAATAGAACGGTCCCTGAAAACCAGAGTAGAATATTGATATCTTTTTGTGGTTTGAATAGTAAGTAAAATCCGAGAGCCAGGCAAAGGGCTGCGATGGTGATGATTGTTGCTCGGTGATTTTGAAATTTATCTGATAAAGCGCCAATGATTGGATCTTGGATTGCATCTATCAATCGAAGTCCTAAGAGGATTGCAGCTAGACTAGTGAGAGATGCACCATATTCACTTGTGTAAAAATCGGGGCCATGGATATAAATTGGAAAGCCTGCAAATGCAATTGGCAGGGCTAAAAACCCGTATTGGATCATTGAAAATGAGGTGATTTGATTTGCGTTGTTTTGCATCACAAACCTAGCAATTGAAGGCGAAGGCTTTTAAAGCTGGTTTTTTCACTTAACCAGATTTTGAAAAACCATTTTCCAAATTGTTTATCTTTGATTGTGCCAATGGAGTTTTGTTTTAGAAAAAATTGTGTGCCATTTTCTGGGCTGTAGACACCGGTTAGTTCGGTTCCTTTTTGTACATTTGGAAAAATTGTTTGCATTTGTCTGTACCAGGTTGCGAGGCGTAACTCATCTTTAAGGCCTAGGTTCCTCATTTCCTGAATTGTTATTTTGGCAATATCGTTGCCCTTAGCGGCCATGTGATATGAGAGAGTTAAAGCAAAAGGGTCTTTGAAACTGAACTTTTTGTTTTTGCTATAGAGAGTTGCATCATAAACTGACCAGCCCAAATATGTTAAACGGCCACTGCCAAGCTTTTGGGCACCTGGTAGAATTTTTTGATGGATCTTGTTTTTAATTTTTGGTTCAGCTTGGATAAACGTCGAGCTGGTTGATAAAAACAAAGATAAAACAAGGAGTGACAAAAAAGCTTTAAGCATGAACTAACTCCACTTGCATTACATTTGTGCGACCGTGATAGAATAATGCAATACAGCTGGCTAAATAAAATCTCCAGAGACGAATAAACTTTTCATCAAAGCCTAGTTGGCGAATTTGCTTAATGTTTTTTTCGAAATTTTCACTCCAGACTTGCATGGTACGAGCATAATCTACGCCGAAGTTAAACTGGGGGCCGACTTTGAAACCTGCTTTTTTTGCTTCCCATTCAAATATGCTAGGGCTAGGGAGCATGCCGCCTGGGAAAATAAATGTGCGTATCATATCACCGCTCTTTTTATATAAATCAAAAGCTTGGTCTTCTACGGTAATGGTTTGGATGACAACTTTTCCTTTTTGGTTGAGTAAGGACTTTATTTTGGAAAAGTAGGTTTGCCAAAATTGTTGGCCAACGGCTTCGAACATTTCTATAGAGACAATGTTATCGTATTTACCTTCTTGTTTGCGGTAGTCTTCAAAAGCAATATTAGCCGTGTTGCCTAAACGGTTTTTGGCATAGTTATGTTGTTCATTTGAGATTGTTATGCCTTTGACGTTTGTATCCGTTGTTTCAACTGCTCGTTCTGCAAACCCACCCCAGCCACATCCTACTTCGAGCAGCTGGCCTTTTGGGTTTTCAAGACAGGATAAGATGCGATCATATTTTTTAAGTTGAGCTTCGGCTAAGTTATCACTGGATTTTACATCTATGGCAGCTGAATAAGACATGGTTGGATCTAACCAAAGTTTGTAAAACTCGTTTCCAATATCATAATGTGCGTGAATGTTTTTTTTGCTGCCATTCATTGTATTCTTCGTGAACAGATACATAATGCGTGACACAAGATGGCTTAGAGCATTTCCATTGATGTAGCTAGAGAGTTCGTTTCCATTTTTTAAACCGAATTCTAAGAGAGCTTCCAGGTTGTCTGTATCCCACCAACCATCTCTATAGCTCTCTGCGAGACCAATGTCTGCTTTGGTGGCAAAAAGTGGGACTGATCTCCAATCGTGTATTTGGAGTGTTAGTGAGGGGCCATTTTCTGGACCAGAAAACTCATATTGTTTTTCGTCTGGGGTTGTGATGCTTATTGATCCGTATTTTATTTTTTCAAGTACCTTGAAGAAACGATAGGTTATGGTTTTCTGAAACATGGTATCCCTCAATAATCTTTTTATTCTATCATTTTTAAAGGTTTCTTCCCTACCTCTAAATCACTTTGAGGTTACATTTTGGTAACTTTACAGGCTTTGATCATTCACTTGGGGGTGAGCTGCTAGTTGCTTTTTTTGATTTTTGTTTTGGAAGGGGAAAGTATTTTATACCTTTGATTTTTAATTTTAAGGCTTGCCAATGAATAAGTGAAATTGCTTGAAGAGTGACAAAGGGGGTTCGCCAAAAAGCTTTTCTTTGTGCCTGGTTGGTTAACTTTTCGAATTTGCCTTTTAAAGATGTTGTGAGGGTTCGCGTGCCATCCTTATTATAATAATCAATCCATAGGCCAATGTTTTTGTTATTTAATTTTATGCGAAATTGATAATAGCCTTCTCTTGGCAAGAAGGGGGAGACGTGAAATTCTTTGTGAGCAATGATCCAATCATCTTGATTTATAACTGATTGATCTTGCTTTGCGCAGACATAAGAATGGGTTTCACCAAAGGTGTTATTTACTTCATAGATGATGGCCCTTAATTGTGATTTTTCATCAAAACATAACCAAAAGCTAACCGGGTTGAAGACAAACCCTAAGATGCGGGGCATTGAAACGAGTGTGATTGTTGTGACTTTGTTTTGGAGTTTGAATTTTTTGAGTTGTTCACTGGCCCAGTGGTTTAAATCACCGTTTTTTGACTTTGCTCCATGATCCTTTTTATAGAAACTTGTGAGTGAGAAGCCATCAATTTTTAATGTGTTTTCTTTCTTAAGTTCATCTAACTTTGCTAGTGGAAAACTGAAATAATAAATAGGGTATGTAAAAGAATTTTCTTTGGGTGCAAATCTTTTATGCATGACTTTGCCGTTGATGAGGCATGGCGTGTCATTTATTAGGCACGAAGTTTGTGTGATTGTTTGCTCGGGGCTTTCTATAGAATTTTCATCTACAGTTTCAGGCATTATTTCATAAGTTTTCGCTACATGAGTATTTGTTACAAATGAGTTATTTAGAGGCATATGTCCTTGCCTTCTATTGCTGAGACCATTTTTACAGCACTTGCTAAACCATCTTCATGAAATCCAAATTTCTGCCAGGCACCACAATACCATATTCGATCTTTTCCTTGAATTTCTTCTAAGCGCTCTTGAGCTTTAATAGCAGCCGTATCAAATACAGGGTGTTCTAGGATAGTTTGATCATAGGTTAGCACAGACTTTGGCATTTCTTGAGGATTTAGTGTGACAATGATTGGGATGTTTGTCCCAAGAGGCTGGAGGTTGTTCATCCAGTAACTTAGGCACATGTTGTGACTTCTATCTTGTTTTTCTTTCGATAGATAAACCCAGCTTGACCAGGCGCTTTTTCTTCTAGGCATGAAACTCACATCGCTATGTAGGACCATGAGGTTTTCTTGATAATGAATAGAACCTAGAATTTTCTTCTCCAGATGAGAGGGTTGACTGAGAAGCTTGAGCGCCTGGTCACTATGACAGGCAAAGACCACCTGATCATAAGTTGTTGTTTCGTTTTTGGTATCAATGATATCGACACCAGTTTCACTGCGGATGACTTCTTTTACACCGCAGTTGAGTTTTATTTGATTGGAAAAATTTTCAGTGAGCCGGCTGACATAATTCTTTGATCCGCCTTTTACTGTGTACCATTGAGGTGCATCATTTATTCCGAGTAATCCATGATTATCAAAAAATCGAATAAATGTGCTGGCTGGATAGTTTAACATTTGCTCAACAGGCATGCTCCAAATGGCGCCGCCCATTGGGAGCAGAAAGTAATCCCTGAACCAGTCACCCAGGTTTAATTTTTGGATCCACTCACCTAAGGTGATGTCTGGTGATGTCGTTTCATTTAGCAGGGCTTGTTTGTGAAATTTTAGAATGTCTTGCAGCATCTTCAAGTATTGAGGCCTGAAGATATTACTCCTTTGCGCAAAAGAAGCTTTCAATGAAGATGTCCCATATTCAAGCCAACCGTCATTGATGCTTACGCCGAATGACATATCACTTTTTGTTATTGGGACCCTTAATTGTTCGAAGAGGTTAACTAGGTTTGGGTAATTGCGTTTGTTGAAGACTATGAAGCCGGTATCGACACTTATGTCACCATCATTGGTTTTGATATCTACCGTCCGGCTATGACCGCCTATGTAATCGTTCTTTTCATAGATCGTTACCTCATGGGAGTGGCTTAGGAGGTGTGCTGCACCTATGCCTGAAATTCCGGTACCGATAATTGCGATTTTCATTCAACTTTACCCTCTATGCAAAGGATATACTATGATGGTTTGACTTACCTTGAGATTGATTAAAGGTTACAAAAATTTAAACTTAAGATAAGAATTTGTTTACTTTTTTAATCTGATCTCAACAATCAAGCCTGGATCATTGTCTTTGAAGGAGATTTTTCCTTTGTGCAGGGACAGTGCGGCTTTTACCAAACTTAGGCCAAGCCCGTTTCCTTCAGTGTGCCGGCTTTTATCAGACCGATAAAAACGATCAAAAACCTTGTCGTGCTCTTCGTGTTTTATGCCGATGCCTTGGTCGGTGATGCGAATAAGCTGATATTGCTCTTCGTCTTCTAATTCAATGAGGACTGAGCTGGATTTTGGTGAATATTTTAGGGCGTTATCAAGTATATTTGCTGTCATTTGGAAAATGAGATGGCCATATGCCGGGATTGGGCTAAGCTCATTTATAGTGGACTTGATTGTGATTTCTTTTTCTTCAGCGAGAGGATCATAAAGTTCTATGACATCTGATAAAATTGTTTTTAGCGATGTTTGTGAGAATTCAAATTTCTGACTGCCTTTTTCAATATGTGAAATACGCAGAAGAGCGTTAAAGGTGCCAAGTAGCTCGTCAGTTTCTTTTAAAAGGTTATCGATCTCATCTTCAGCGAGTGGTTTTTTTATTGCACCTTCTAATTGAGTTCTCAGTCTTGCCAATGGTGTTCTTAGGTCATGGGCGATGTTGTCACTGACATCTCGAATGCCGATTACGAGCTCTTCAATACGGGCTAACATGGCGTTTAAGCTTTGAGCGAGGTTACTTAAATCATCCCAGTTGCTATCTATTGAAATGCGCTGCGAGAGATCTCCTGTTGCCATGATGTTTTGGGCAGTTTGTCCGATCATGTTAATGCGGCTTACGACAAACATACTGATGAGAAAGCTGACCAGAACCACACTCATCATGAATAACAAAATGAGAATGCTAAAAAATTTCAAGCGTTCATATCTCTTGATGTTATCGTCGATATCTCTGCCGATGAGTAGGCGAGAGCCATCGTTGAATGTATGGATTTTAGCACCGAATTTTCTTGTGCTATCTGCTATTTTTAGCGAAAAGCTAATTATGCCTTCGCTGATTGGGGTGACTTCGCTTGGGAGTTTTTCTATGTTACCGGCTAGTCTTTTTTCAAATCTATCTTGGTAATAATAGACTGGGTTTGCATATTTTTCTGACCGTTCTTTGATGAAAGAGATGCGGTCTTTTTGTAATTTACCTTCAAAAGAAATAAGAATGTGCTCTATTTCAATATCAATGGCGGCTTCTGTTTCTTGAATGAAAATCTGGCGGCTGAAATCATAAAGATATGAGCCAAGGAGCAGGGCTGATGCGCCAAGCAGAATGGTAAACAGTGCGGCCATCTTGAAGCTTGAGCTTGAGTAGTAGCTTCTTTTAGCAGTCATCTATGATGTACCCTGCGCCGCGAATGGTTTTTATGATTGTAGCTGAGCTATCGCCTATTTTTTTGCGCAAACGGCTTATGTGGACGTCTATGACTTTGCTTTGAGGGTCAAAGTGGTAATCCCAGACATGCTCTAACAGCATTGTTCTGGTGACTATCTGTCCTTTATGTTTCATCAGATATTCAAGGAGGTTAAATTCTCTGGTCTGAAGGGTGATTGAAACGCCGTTTGAGGTGACTTTTCTTTTCAGGAGGTCAACTTCAATGGGGCCTGCTGTTAAAGTTGTTTCCTGATGACCGTTCTCAACAGAGCCACGCCGATGTAGGGCCTCAACACGGGCTAGAAGTTCTGAAAAAGAAAATGGTTTGATGAGATAATCATCACTACCAGCGCGCAATCCACTGACGCGGTCATCAACGGCCCCAAGAGCACTTAAGACCATTACAGGGACATGATTTTTGGCACCGCGTAGAGTTTTTAAGATTGTAAGGCCATCTAATGAGGGCAACATGCGATCCAGGATGATGGTGTCATATTGCTCTGTCGTTGCTAGAAAGAGGCCATCTTTGCCATCTGTTGAGCAATCAACAACGTGACCAGCTTCTTTTAGACCATTTGAGATATAGTCACTTAGCTTTTCATCATCTTCAACGAGTAATATTTTCATCGCACCACTTCATTGCTTCACTATCCTATCAGCTTAAATAGGATAGTTTGTTGTTACAAGAGCTTCATAACAATAAGCTTTATCAGATGTTATTGTTATTCAATGCGATTTGAATTTAAGGAAAATGGCGGAGAAGAAGAGAGCCAAAGCAGATTTTGTCAACACGTTAAGCTGTTGAAAATAAATAAAATAATTTATATTTAGTTTTTTTTGTGTACCGCTGTGTGTACCGGAATGTGTACCGCTTTGTGTATTGTTTCTAGCATCTCAATGTCGCAAGATTGTTTAAGAACCCTACAATATATTTACAGTTTTAAAATAATGATTTTTCTTTCATTTAAATTGTGTTTCTATACATTTTAGTACTTGCTTTATACTTGGTGAGGATAGGATGTTATGAAGTTAATTAGAAATATTTCTTTGTTGTTCTGTATTGTTATTATTTCATTTCTTCTACTTTTTAAAACACCTGCTTTAGCACAATTAGCTCAACGTGGTGTAATCGTGGGCTATGGAATAGCTTTAGATGGAGATACTATAAAAATAGGTAATATAAATGTTAGACTAGTTGGACTTGATGCTCCTGAGTTAAATCAGAAATGTAAAACCAAATCTGGTAGGGAATTTCTTTGTGGTAAAATTGCAAAGCTGAAGCTTGATAGTTATTTAAGTGAAGGTAAGACCTATTGTCAAAAAAGGGGACTAGGAGCTCTAGGACGTTTATTAGCTGAGTGCTGGGTAGTTGATTCAGATCAGTCTTATAACAATTTAAATGAAAAAATGATTTTTTCTGGAATGGCATTTGCTCATACCAAATTTTCTGAGGAATATACCGTACTCGAAGGAATAGCTAAGAAAAGACAAATAGGTATATGGGCTTTAGAATTTGAATACCCTTGGGAGTTTAGAGAGCAGCAAAATTCTTCAAAATTTAAGTCATCTAAATCGTTTTTAATTCCTAAAAATAATTCTTCACGTTGCCCATCTTCTGCTCCCTATTGTAAAAATATTGGATCATGCAGTAGAGCATGTTTTTTATTGAAATGTGGTTTTAAGAGATTAGATAGAGATCGAGATGGAATACCTTGCGAAAATGTATGCAGGAGACGCTGTCCTTAGCTGATTTAACAAACTAAATTCGTGGATTAATATAATGATTGAAAGTACGCCTAACTATAATAAGACAGATGAAGGAAAGCTAAAATACGAAGAAAGTTGGTTTAGGCGTAGTGAAATTATTTATAGCCAACTACAGGTTTTTTCATTAGCTGCTATGAAAGCACCAGCTATATCTTCTGCTGGTGGAATAGCAGCAGTTTTAGGTTTCTACAGTGCTAATTATGTTGAACTATCTAAGGTTGAAGGCAAATTAGATCATTTTAATTTAGTTTTAGTTTGGTGGCCTATGGCATTGATGATTACTGTGGTATTACCAGGCATGGCTTATATAAGTCAGCAACTCTATGTTTATTCCCTAAATAATGAAGAATATAGCATTGAGACAAATCAGTGGAAAGGCACAAAAACTTCTAATATATATGAGGCTATTGGGAATTGTTTTCGTGTTGGTGCCGTTTTAATGACTGTCTTGTCTTATGTTTTTTTGATTTTAGGTGGGTACGAGTTTTGGTTATTAGCTACTTAAGCTTTTGTAAAAGAAATTTTCGTCTTAAGTTGTGTACCGCTGTGTGTACCGTTTTGTGTACCGGTATTTGATTTTCTCCGCCGAACGAGAGAAAATTCAATGATATCAATAGGTTAGGTAAAAAAATGGCGGAGAAGAAGGGATTCGAACCCTCGAGACGGGACAAACCGTCTACTCCCTTAGCAGGGGAGCGCCTTCGACCACTCGGCCACCTCTCCGCCGACAGGCTTACATCATAAATGCCCTATAGTTCAAGCGGTTTATGGCGCTCTTTTGAAAAAATCACATTTATTTTTACAATCGACTGTTTTTGCGTCGTTTTTCTGGTTTTTGCGGTGGTGTTTTTAAGGGGATTTGCAAAGTGGTTAGGAGAGGTTAAATCGTTTTTATTATCTGGGTAATAAAAATACGCCCCAATAGGTTCCTATTGGGGCGTATTTGAAGCTTAATTTTTTTATTTGAGTTGTATTTGAACTTTTTGGGTCCCTTCAGGAATGGTAAAGGGATATTTTCGATCATTATGCTCTAGATGGTACTTTCCTGGTGGCAAAGTGGCTGAGGAATGAGTTGAAGATACTGAGAGTACTTCGTTACCATTTTCATCGAAGATATAACGGCTATTGATTGGCAGACCTTTAAATTTGACGGAACCGGCTTCTATAATTTTTACTTCACCAGGTTTCAATACAATTTTCTTAGCCAATTTACCAAACATTAAGTTGAAGCTGGAAGGTAGCAAGTTCATTGAACTCCCAGAAGAAGAGAGTTTGCCAATTTCTTCATTTGTTTCCCAATCGACAATTTTTTGTCCTCTGAAACTTGCATTTGGCAATTTGATGATTGCTGTTTCGATATCTGTTGTTTCGCCATCAACGACTTCAATGCTGCGCCAATAGGCATTACCAAATTTCACTTTATAAAACCCGGCAGGGAGTACGATTGATGGGATAACTGCGCTCAGTTCACCAACCTGTTTGTTTGTTTCTGAATTGTAAACCTTGTGACGGCTTGAAGATGTGTTTTTAAGAGTTAAGCGGCCAGGCTTTTTTTCTTTCACTTTCACTTCTTTTGGAAGTTCAATCGCGATTGTTTTTACAGCTGCGGATAATTTTTCGGCCAGCTTTTCAGCGTCATCTGCTTCGAAATAAGTGCCTCTACCTGCTTTAGCAATACATTGCAGTTCATAGCGTGCAGCGATATCGACTGCAAAGCCTATTGTGTGAATGACCAGGCTTGCGTCAGCTGCAGCTAGGGCGCGTGCTACGGCACATGGGTCACCTTCGCATGTTTCTTTACCGTCACTTACTAAGGTTACTATACGGGATTGTACTTGCTGTTCAGCTTTTAAATCATTTGCGGCTAATTCCAGAACCAAGCTTATTGGTGTGTAGCCTTGTGCTTTTAGGCCTTTAGCTTTTGTGATGACTTCAGCTTTATTTTCACCAATGGGTTTGAAATTGGTTAGGAGCTGGGTATCTTTACAATTCTTTTTTCTGCGATGGGACTGATGACCATAGGCGCGTAGAGCTATGCGGATGTCAGAAGGTGTGTTGTTTATTAAAGTCTCGACAGCTTCTTTGGCAGCGTCGATGCGTTTGACACCATTTTTCAGTCTGGCTTGCATACTGCCAGAGGCATCTATAATAAGAGCAACGCTTTTGCCGCTTTTCTCTGCTGCTGAGAGAGGGAGGCTTGCTGCAAGAAGCAAAACCCCTCCTAAAAAACATCTTAAAATCATAACGGGCCGCATCCTTTACTTTCATATCGATTTTGACGAATTAATACATAAAGTTAGTTAAGATACATGGTTCATATTGAAATATGATTGATTTAATTGATAAAAATGTAGGTATTTTGGGTAATTCTTTTCTAAGCACTTTTTTCTTCGATTTTGCTATTTGAGGTGAAATAGTAAAGTCCTCAAGCCTTTGCGAATCATCTATTCTTAAGATCAATATTCTGTCTTGTAATGCGTTAGTTTCCATATGTGAGATTTTAAGACAACATTATGAGGGAGATTTTTATGGGTATGGCCGTTAGTAAACGAAACCAGGACAGTTCAGGTCTCTCTTCTAAACTTATTGCTGATCTTCAGATGGCAGTGAAGTTCCATCAAGACAATGATTTAAAAAGCGCTGAAAAACTTTATAAAAAAGCCCTGGTTGCTAGCCGTAACAATTCCGATGTTATTATTTTATGCGCTATTTTTTACCAACAAATTGGGCGCCATAAATATGTGATTACTCTTCTTAAGAAAATTCTTTCTAAAGAGCCATTGCATCTTAAAGCTCAACAGTTGATTGGTAATTCCTATCTTACGGAAAAGAATTATGTGGCTGCATTGAATGCACTTAGTCAAGCGCATGCGCTTGACCCCAACAATGCTGAGGTTTGTTTTAAAAAAGGGTTTTGTCATCACAAGATGGGGCAATTGAATTTTGTTTTATCTCTTTATGAAAAAGCCCATTCTGGTATTAATACTCTTGCTGAAGTTGATCAGAGCTGTTTGTTAAACCATTTAGCAGATGTGTTAATGGTTAAAGGGAGGAAACAGGATGCTATTTCTTATTTGGAGGAAGCCCTTTCTAAAAATCTAGCTGATTTTAGTAGCTTGGTCAGGTTGGTTGTAGCTATAGGTGAGGGAGATCCTTCTTCTTTAAAACATACACTTAATGCAATGGCTTTAGAGCCTGAAAAAGCTGAAGCAATGGCTCTCTTTGCTTTTTCTTGTGAGAAGAAAAATATTCCCTCGGTTACAAACTCTCAAATGAAAGACCTTATAAAAAACTGTTTAAACAGTCATTTTGTTAATCACCAATCAATTGCTGTTCCCTGGGTTAGAAACATGTTTTATTCTAGTGATAAAAATGTGAAGGGGCATTTGTTTAAAGTTGATGCTGGTGACGATTTTTCTGAATTTTTTGAGAAACAAGAGTTTCAAGATTTATACTTCGACCCTTATTTTTATTTGGGGTTAAAGAATATTCGCTCAATCAATATTGAGATGGAAGAATTTTACAGACTTTTTCGCCGCCATTATCTCCTTAAAATAAAAGACAATAAGACACTTTCCCATGAAGATTTGACTTTATTAGGAGCAATGGCTGAGCAATGCTACCTGAATGAATATGTGTTTTTTGTTACTGAAGAAGAAACAGACTTTCTTGAAAAAACAAAAGAAAAACTGGAGGGGTTAAAGTCTTTTTCAGTGCAAGATCATCAAGATATTCTGCTTTATGCGACCTATGCTCCTCTTTTAAATTTATCTAATCATCAGTTGTTGAAAGATGTGAACGCTTCCTCGTACTTAGATGATGTTATCGAGATACAGTTTCGAGAACCTCTCCATGAGCAGAAGCTTAAAAGCAAGATAAAATCTTTTGGATCGATTAAAAATGAAGTTTCTCAGAATGTTCGATCGCAATATGAAGAAAATCCTTATCCGCGCTGGAAGACGGAAAGTGTTTTTAAACCCTATCATTCACAGATAATCGATAAGGAATTCCATCAAGATATGAATGTGCTTATCGCGGGCTGCGGTACTGGGAAACATATTGTCTCGACTTTTAACTATTATCCAAATGCTAAATTTACGGCCATCGACATTAGTAAGGCTAGCCTTGGTTATGCTAAGCGGAAGCTTATTGAATATGACCTGGATGATAAAGTTGATCTATTGCATTGTGATATTCTTGATGCACATAACATAGATAAACAATTTGATTTTATAGAATGTTGTGGCGTGCTGCATCATATGGAAAATCCACTTGAGGGATTAAAATCAATTACTTCTCTTTTGAAACCTGGTGGCCAAATCAAATTAGCATATTATAGCACATTGGCACGTCAGTCTGTTTTTGCTGCTCGGGATTACATTCAAAATCAAGGTATTGAACCAACACCAAGTGGTATAAGGCAGTGCCGAAAAATAATGATAGAAGAAAATTTTTCTGAGGCCTCTGCTTTTCCAATCTATAAATGGAGAGACTTTAATTCTCTTTCAGAATGCAGGGACTTAATGTTTCATGTGCAGGAGACTTGCTATAATTTGCATGAAATTGAAGCAATGCTACAAGAAACAGGCCTTGAGTTTGAGTGCATGCTTGTGAGCTCAGACGTTCAACAGGCGTATAACAACAAGTTTCCGGAAGATACACAGGCTAAAGACTTAAAAAACTGGACTGAATTTGAAAAAGAAAACCCAGCCAGCTTTGCCGCCATGTATCAATTCAGGGCTTACAAAAAATAAATTGTTGTTTGAATTTTGATTTTGTTTCAGCTTTTGGCCAAGTGGTTTGAGGTTTTCTTTCAGGAAAGAAAAGTCGGCCCTGTTTTACCAAATTCATAAACTTTTTTGCCGTTCACAAAGGTCTTTAATACACGGCCTTCTACTTTTGATTCATCAAAGGCGCTGTTTTTTGAGCGTGATTGCAGCAAGTCCCTGTCAATGATCCATGGGGTGTTAAGATCAAATAATGTTAAATCTGCAGGTGTGCCAACTTTGATGCGGCCGTTATCTAACCCTAAAATTTTGGCTGGGTTTATGGTCATTGCTGCTAGTAGTGTGGTTAGCTCAATTTCCTGGTTATGATAAAGACGAAGTGCTGCTGGGAGCAGTGTTTCGACACCGACGGCGCCATAGGCAGCTTCAGCGAATGGTTGGCGTTTTACTTCAGCATCTTTTGGGTCATGAGCTGAGACGATGACATCGATCTCGCCGTTTTTTAGTCCTTCAACCATGGCCATGCGGTCTTCTTCTTTGCGCAAGGGAGGGCGGACTTTACAAAAAGTTCTATAAGGGCCGATGTCATTTTCGTTCAAGGTCAGGTGAGTGATGGATACGCCAGATGAAACCTTCAGGCCTTTTGACTTCGCGCCTTTGATAATATCTAAGCTATCTTTGCATGAGATTGTTGCATTGTGATAGCGGGCACCTGTGTCAGCAGCTAAGCGCATATCTCGCTCGAGCATGATGGTTTCGGCTAATGTTGAAATGCCAGGAAGACCGAGCCGACTTGAAACTTCGCCTTCGTTCATGACACCGTCACCGCGCAGGTCCGGATCTTCTGTGTAGTGGACGATGAGGGCGTCAAAATCTTTGCCGTAAGATAGAATGCGGCGCATGACTTGTGCGTTGGTGACGCTATTTTTTCCGTTGGTAAACGCGATGGCACCGGCATCCAGTAGAAGGCCGATTTCGGTCATTTCATCGCCCTTGAGACCTTTGGTCATCGCAGCCATTACATTGACACGAACAATGGCTGTATCTCTGGCACGGCGTTGAAGAAAGTCAACCAATGCAACTTCATCTATGACGGGGTCTGTGTTTGGCATGCAGACCATGGTGGTGACACCGCCAGCTGCTGCTGCTTTACTGGCAGAGGCTAAAGTTTCCCTGTGTTCTTCGCCGGGCTCGCCCGTGAAGACAAGCATGTCAATGAGGCCGGGACATAAAACGTGACCGGCGCAGTCAACCACTTTTGCTCCATTGGGAGCGTTTTTAGAAAGGTGAGGGCCGACATCTGTAATGATGCCGTTTTCTATCAATAGCCCGCCCATTTCATCTCGTCCGCTTTCTGGGTCAATGATACGGGCGTGAATTAACGCAGTTGGTTCCTGGTTGCTTGCTAGTGGCTCGTTGTTTGTGGATGATGAATTGTTTTGGCTCATTAAGTTTGCTCGCAAGAGGTGGGTAAGTGATGAGAGAGGGCCTCTAAAATGGCCATGCGGGCGGCAACACCCATTTCGACTTGTTCTCTGATTACACTGCGTTGATCGTCAGCTAAAGTTGCGTCAATTTCGACGCCGCGGTTCATTGGGCCCGGGTGCATAATTAGAGCATCAGGTTTGGCGTATTTCATTTTTTCATGATCTAGACCAAAGAAGTGAAAATATTCACGAGGAGATGGGATGAAAGACCCGGACATGCGCTCTCTTTGTAAGCGGAGCATCATGACGATGTCAGCGTCTTTTAGGCCTTCTTCCATTGTGTTGTAGACCTCGACACCTAATCTGTCTGCATTTGATGGCAGTAAAGTGGAGGGCGCAACGATGCGGACACGAGCGCCGAGTGTGTTAAGAAGGCTAATATTAGACCTTGCGACGCGCGAATGCTGGATATCCCCGCAAATAGCAATTGTTAGTCTGGCGATTTTGCCTTTGTTACGACGAATGGTCAGAGCGTCGAGCAGGGCTTGTGTTGGATGCTGATGGCTACCGTCGCCTGCGTTAATGACGGAACAGTCAACTTTTTGACTGAGGAGTTCAACAGCGCCCGCGCTTTTGTGCCTTACAACGAGAATGTCTGGGCGCATAGCATTGAGCGTCATTGCTGTGTCTATGAGAGTTTCACCCTTGCTGATGGATGACGATTTAACCGACATATTCATGACATCAGCGCCGAGGCGCTTGCCTGCAAGCTCGAAAGAACTTTGTGTTCTTGTTGAACTTTCAAAGAATAAATTAATTTGAGTGCGGCCACGTAGGATGTCTTGCTTTTTTGCAACCTGTCGGTTGAGTTTAGCAAAGCCATCTGCAAGGTCGAGGAGATAGGTGATTTCCTCCGCTTTCAGCTCATCGGCAGATAGCAAATGGCGATGCGGAAAGGCAATCTTTTCTGTCAATTTTTTTGTGCTCATTAAAGGTTATTCTATATGTGGTTTTGCTGAAAAGCTCAAGAGATGAATTTGTCTTTTTGATTAGATTGATTGATATGGTTACTTATATGTTTTGTTTAAAATTGCGTGGCCTTTGGATTTATATTCGCGCCTATAGAGAACGGTGATAATGAGAGTGGTGGCTAAGATAAAAAGAAATGGGTTAAAAAACCAGCCACAGGCTGCGATACCGTAATAATAAGTGTGTAATCCTCCATTTGAATGATAGCCGGCTAATCCGGAGAGATTAGCAACGCGGCTGGCCTGTTCTTTACATTGTTCAGTATTATCATCTGTTTTTACAGGAGTAGCGCCAATCATGATGGAGGCGTAATGTGTTAGTCTAAAGGCCCAGGCAAATTTGAAAAATGCTGTTAAGAAGATGACCATGATAAACAGCACTTTTGCATTGAACACATAAGGCTCAGTTGGTGTGCTGAAGGGAATGTTTTCTAAAATAGTGTTAAATTGATTATCACTTCCAAGGTTCGTAGCACTTCCTAGACTGGTTGCACTTCCAAGTACCGTAGCGAAGGCACCGGCAATCACGATCGCGGTTGAGGCGAAAAAGGCATTGCCATGGGAGAGGTTGGTTAGAATGAGCATGTCGACCATTCTATTCTCGCGATCGATCATTGCATTCATCCATGCTATTCTTTCATCCTGAACATTTTTAGAAATATTTCTTTTGGATAGGGGGCTATATTGAGTGAACCAACTATAGGTAGATATTGCGATTAAGAAATAAATAAAGGCAATAATGTCTAAATAAGAAAATGCACTCATGAGGTTTGATTATAGAGCCGCTAGGCGATCTAATGCTCCTTGTAAGATATAGGTTGCGGCCATTTTATCTATGACTTCTTTGCGGCGTTTGCGGCTGCTATCTGCTTCTAACAGGGCGCGCTCGGCTGCTTGTGTTGACATGCGTTCATCCCAGAAAATTAAAGGGAGCGATGTTACATTTGCTAAATTTCTTGCAAAAGCTTTTGTTGATTGTACGCGTGGACCTTCTGTTCCGTCCATGTTTAGGGGAAGGCCTATCACTAGGGCTTTAATCTCGTGTTCTTCGATTATTTCCAATAGCCGTGCCGCATCATTCTTGAATTTAGTACGTTTTATGGTCTCTAGTCCGGATGAGATCGTTTGCATCGTGTCAGATATGGAAACGCCAATAGTTTTAGTGCCAAAATCGAGGCCTGCTAAACGTCCGATAACTGGTTCCGTCTTTACGTAATCTTCCAATGATATGTTTGTTGTTGCGTTCACTAGGGCCTGTCTTGTTCCAGATTTCAGATCAGATAGTTTTATGCATTTGAGCTGATTGGTTTCACTAAACTTGCGGCTTGTTTCGCTTTTTCTCTTGCCTTTTCAGTTGTATCTGCAAAGACGGTGGCTACGCCCATGCGCCGTTTGATAAAGCTTTCCGGTTTGCCAAAGAGGCGGATGTCAGAACCTTCAATCAAGAGAGCTTTGTCAATATTTTCAAAGCAAATTGCGTCTTCATCTCGACCACCATATATCACGGCGCTGGCGCCTGGTGAAGTTAGTTTCGTATTTACCGGGAGGCTGAGAATGGCTCTTGCATGTAAATCAAATTCTGTTTGGCGCTGGGTTGCCATGGTTGCCATGCCCGTGTCGTGTGGCCGAGGGCTTACTTCTGAGAACCAGACTTCATCGCCAGCTACGAATAGCTCAACTCCAAAAATACCGCGCCCACCTAAATTGCTTGTGATGGTTTTGGCGATATGCTGGGCATTTTCAAGTGCTTTGGGTGTCATTTCCTGGGGTTGCCAGCTTTCTATATAGTCACCGTCTTTTTGGATATGGCCAATGGGCGCGCAAAAATGAGTTTCTATTTCACCATTACTGCCGATTGCTCTGACTGTGAGCAGAGTGATTTCATAATCAAAGTTGATTTTTTCTTCAACGATTATGCGCCCGCCTGAGACACGGCCACCGCTCATGGCGTAATCCCAAGCGGTCTTTATGTCTGCTTCGGTTTTAATTTCGGATTGTCCTTTACCAGAAGAGGACATGACAGGTTTAACGATGGCGGGGAGGCCCGTAGTTTGTTGAATTGCATTTTTGAGGTCTTCGATTGATTCAACAAAATCAAATTTTGACGTTTTTAAGCCAAGCTCTTCGGCAGCTAGTTTGCGGATGCCTTCTCTATTCATTGTGAGCTGTGTCGCCCTTGCTGTTGGGATAATTTCAGCTAAGTTTTCAGCTTCTATTTTTGCAAGTTCATCTGTGGCGATTGCTTCAATCTCTGGCACGATGATGTGGGGTTGTTCTTGTTCTATCACTTTACGTAAAGCTGCGGCATCAGTCATATCAATTACATGGGAGCGATGGGCGACCTGGTGGCCAGGTGCGTTTTCGTATCGATCGACGCCGATGACTTCGCAGCCGAGCCTTTGAAGGGAAATAATGACTTCTTTTCCAAGCTCACCGCAACCAAGTAACATGACTTTTTTTGCACTTTTAGAGAGAGGTGTGCCGATTGTGGAGCTGTTTTGTGGGCTGAGTGCCATTATTCACTTCCTTAGCTTGAAATTGAATTTTGTATTTGTTTATGAAGGAACTGTAAGTTGGGGTCTAGAAAAAACAGATGAAAAACAAGGCTATCCACTAAAGGAGTGCTCTTTTAGCATATTTAAGGACTAATTCAGAGGCCTGTTGCTTTTGTTCAATGATTGATTTTCTTGTGCGGGTTTATCAGGATACACGGGTATTTATAGTTAAGTTTATTTTGTGATCAGTTGCTGTAGTATTTATGATGTTGTTTTGGGGGTGTTTGAGTTGCTATTTTACTAAATTTAAATTTTAGTATCTTTTTTCATTGCAACTTATGCTTCGTGTTGTTTTTGGAGTTGATTTAATTCTTTCTACAACTTGCCAATACTTTGTGGTTAATTTTTTATTAAATAAATTATAAGTTTATTCATTGTTTTTGCTTGTTTTCCAATGTTTTAAATATTTCTTTTTCTGGTGGAAGGTGGTATAGTCCCACGCAGATATCCGCATTGATTAAGACTAGCGGGATGTGAATAACTCCGTTGATACGAGTTTTTTTGTCTTAATCGCGCCATGTTTCGTGAGCAGAGTGAGGGTATGTAAGTAGTATTGTGGGCTGGTGTTTATGAGACCTTGAGGTTTCTTTGAGGTGCATCATATTCACAAAAAAGGATAGTATACATGTTTACGCGTAATTCAGATTCTGAAAATTCCAAATCATCAAATAATCAAGATAGTACATCTTCGCGTGCGAAGCCAATTGAAGATTCTCCGAAGCAAGCCGGTTCTTCTCGTGAGACCGTTATCAGTAATGACCTAACTATTCATGGTAACGTGACTTCTGAAGGTATTGTTCGACTTGAAGGTACAATCATTGGAGACATGAATTGTTCTTCATTAGTTGTTGAAAATGATGGATCTATTTCTGGAAATATCTCTGCTAAAGAAGTTAAGGTGCACGGCCGCGTTGGTGGTACGGTGCATGGTGCGAATGTGATGTTGCACTCTTCAGCATTTGTTGAGGGTGATATTTATCATCAGGGCATTAGCATTGAAATGGGAACTCATTATGATGGTCGTTTAAAATGGGTTGATAGTGCTGAAGAGGGTGAAAAACTTTCGAATAAAACTCGTCAACCAATCGGTAATGATAATCAACTGCATGCTCAAGCTGCAGAGTAATATTATACTATATAATGAAATTTTTAGGCGATCAAAGATGTTTTGGTCGCCTTTTTTTTAACTTTTAAGCGTTATTATTAGAGTTATCCTGTCATCAATTTGTGATTAAAAGTCTCTTTATTATTGGGGCTTGCAATTTTTGACTATTAATATGTGCTCTTGTGTTTTGCTTTTGAGACTTGTTGTCTCTTTGGTTTTAAGAGTTAAGTTTGTAGCTTTCTTTTGGTTGATTTTTTTGCTGACCTTAAGACAATAATTTAAGAAAAATAATAATATGTTCACGCGTAAAACTGAAAAAGAACCTTCCCCCGATACCGAACTTTTTAATAACCGTCTAAAAGATCTTAAAACGTCTACTACAGCTGAGGAGGCTTCCCATTCTGATCTGACGGAACTGTCTAGCGAACCTTTGCCTGTACCTGAAAAACTTAGGAAGAGAGCGGAAGAGCCCTCCTTTGTTGCGGATGCTGATAGTTCTCATCAATCTCTTTCTAATTCATCTGTAACTGATGAACCATTTACAGGTGAGAGGAAATCAACAGAAACCGTTATTAGTAGTGACCTTATTATTCATGGCAGTGTTACGTCTAGAGGAGTTATTCGATTAGAAGGCACTGTATATGGTGATATGCATTGTTCGGCTTTGGTTGTAGAAAGAGCTGGTGCTATTTCCGGCAATGTGAAAGCTGTTGACGTTAATGTCCATGGCCGTGTTGAAGGAACAGTGAATGGCAAGAGTGTGATGTTACATTCATCTGCCTTTGTTGAAGGTGATATTTATCATCAAGGAATTGGTATTGAGATGGGCACTCATTATGATGGGCGTTTACAATGGGTTGATGCAAATGGAAACGCTGCTTTATCACCTGATAGAGAAAATACCAGCCAAGATATAACTAACGACGATAGAACAGATTTTTATGCAGAGGCTGCTGAATAAGCTTTAATTAAATGAATACAAAAAAGGCAGCTTATTAATTAAGCTGCCTTTTTGTTTTTGGAATTTATTTTGCTTGTGCAGCGTTTAAACCAGCTGCAAGTTCTTTGTTTATTGTGACTAGAACTTTGAGCTTTTCTGGTGATGGGTAAGCTTGGACCGTAATTGTGTGTCTTAAAACAAAAGCGCCTAAGGAAGCGACGTTGTTTTTAATTTCGATTGGTAGCGGATTTTCTTGACCTGCAATTGAGCCCAGTAAAACACTCCAGAGGCGGCGGTTATAATAAAGAGCTGCTAAAAACTCGTTATTTTCTTTGCCCCAATTTTCACGCCAGTTATCTGCAATGTATTGCAGTTGTGAGGCTGCTTTTAATAGTAATGATGCTTCAAGTTCACGGGGAGATTGAGTGACCTTGGCATTTTGCTCATACGCATTCAGGGCTTTGTGCATTTGAAACTAATTCCTCTTCATAGGCGATTAATTTTTGAGCTTCTTTTAAAGCTTTGTAATAATTATCAGCCAAGATTTCATTGTTTATTGCATCAAAGTGAGATGCTGTGCTTGGGGCTGCATTTTGTACTTCGGTTACACTTTCAAAATAACTATCGTGATGATCACGGGGTGTTTTTGAAAGATACATAAGTTGCAAAATTACATAGATTTTTTTGCAAGGTGTATCCGCTTCATTTGGTCGAATAATATCCTTTTCACGCAAAATCGGGGATGAGCCTTCGATATACAGGCGTGTGCGACTATCGTCATTGGTAATCACAGCGTCGCCAATAATCAGGCGTTCATTTGGTTTTAGCTCGACTTTTAATGCCATTGAATATCCCCGAGGATTTTATCCATTCGCTAAACGTTAGGTAGTATAGCTCTTTATTGTTTAACAAACGGTTCAATTTACAACTTCTGTTAAATCTAAGAAAATTTTACAACCTAAAGCTTTGAATGGCTTTTTAAGTTTTTTATTTAGGATCAAGGCATTAATGAAAAATTTTACTGCCTTGATCCGTATTCTTTTTCTTAACTTTTCTAAATATCTTAGAAAAGTTGTAGTACGTTTTGGTCTGCTTGAGACGCTAGTGATAGCGCTGTTGATGACAATTGCTGTCTAGTTTGAAGAGCTAGCAAGTTCGCGCCTTCTTCGTTTGTGTCAGCAAGAGTTAGGTTCGCAGCGCCAGTTTCAAGAACGTTAATCAGGTTCTTTGTAAAGTCCTGGCGGGTTTCAACAACCGACAAGTTAGAACCAAATTTCGATGCTTGAGCCCGAAGGGTGTCTGTAGCACCTTTAAGGTCTGAGATTGCAGCGTTAATGTCTGTGTCTGTTTGGAATGTGTTTTGTGAACTGGAAATTCCAAGACCGTTTGAGTTAAACGTTACGCCATCGACACCTAGTGTTGATGTTGCATCTTCATTGAAGGTCACTGTTAGGTTGTCACCATCTAGAAGATTAATGCCGTTAAAGCTTGCATCATCAGCTAATTGGTCAATTTGCGAGCGCAGCTCATTGAATTGAGTGGCGAATGCTGTGCGATCATTGTTTGTGGCTGCTGTTGAAGTTGCTGCTGTTAAACCAAGGTCTGCAAGAGGGGTATTCGTTCCTTCAGCAATTACTAGGTCATCACCGTTTGTTGCCTCAAGTTTTAAATAACCTTCATCTGTAATGCTGGCTGTTACATCTGAGATTGCATTTAGTGATGATAATAGCTCGGCTTGACTATTAACTTCACCTGAGCCTGTGCCGAATGTGATGGTTGTGGCTGCTGCTGTTCCAACTTGAACAGTGAATGTGTCGCCAAGTTCGATGCCTGATGTGCTGGT